>CAFBPN010000001.1_pt1 | contig 84747 bp, 83 predicted proteins | sample 7269731 | NCBI WGS metagenome assembly CAFBPN01 (sample SAMEA6814144, study PRJEB35770) | uncultured Acidimicrobiaceae bacterium | biome: Freshwater; feature: Freshwater reservoir; material: water | place: Czech Republic | collected 2017-06-27 | depth 30m m
CATTTTGTCGGGGTGACCCTCGGTCACGCTCTCTGATGTAAATGTGTACTTGCTCACGTGTGCTCCTGTATGCGATGAAGTGACTTCTCTACGCTATCTAATACGCGTTGTGCGATGGTGGCTTTACTTGCCAGATCAACCGTCACGGGCTCGTCATATGCGCTGACAATGGTCACAGCATTGGTTTCATGCCCAAAACCCACCTCGGGCAAAGAGACATCATTTGCCACAATGAGGTCGAGGTTTTTACGCTCTAACTTGCCCTGAGCATTAGCCACAAGATTGCTGGTTTCCGCAGCGAACCCCACCAAGACCTGACCTGGGCGTTTCATTTTCCCCAAGCCGGCCAAAATGTCGGGCGTTGCCTCAAGCACTATGGGCGGAACGCCGTCTTCCTTTTTCCACTTACCATCAGCAATAGGAACAGGTCGGAAATCGGCAACAGCAGCTGCCATCACAACAACGTCGGCACTCGGAGCAATTTTCTCAACGGCATCTTGCATTTGCTGTGCGGTTTCCACCTGCACTTGCGAAATGCCATTTCGGGCGGGGGTCATTTCCACCGTGGTGATGAGCGTGACGAGAGCACCGCGCGATGCAGCGGCTAGCGCAATGGCATGACCCTGTTTGCCGCTTGAACGATTGGCGAGAACGCGCACCGCATCGATGGGTTCGCGAGTTCCCCCCGCTGTGACCAACACGTGCTTTCCTGACAACGAGCCGTTACCGGAAAGAGGTTGCAGCGCTTGTGCCATTACTTCAACAATATTTTCCGTAGCTGCAAGTCGGCCCTTACCCACATCGCCGCCAGCAAGACGACCTTCTTCAGGAGGTGTAATGAAAACTCCGCGACTGCGCAAAAGAGAAATATTGTGTTGCACTGCATCGTGCTCCCACATCTCGGTGTGCATTGCCGGACACACCACCACTGGGGCTCGGGTAGCAATGAGGGTTGTCGTGAGAAGATCTGAGGAAATACCAGCGACATATGACCCGATGAGGCGCGCTGTAGCGGGGGCAACAACGATGAGGTCTGCTTTTTGACCAAGTCGCGTATGGGGAATGATGCTCTGGTCTTCCCACAAAGAGGTGTGCACTGGCTCAGAGGACAATGCCGACAGTGTTGTTTTCCCAATGAAGTGCTCTGCATCGGGGGTCATGATGGTCGCAACATGAGCCCCGGCATCGACGAGGTAGCGAATGAGCTCTACTGACTTGTATGCGGCGATCCCACCACAAACACCAACGACAATAAATTTGTCTGAGAAAATTGAGGACTCAGTCATGACACAACAGTTGAAAGAGGTTCTTCTGACAGTGCCGGCGGCAATTTACTCGGCGTTGTCTGATGTGCTGTTCTCTGCGGCTTCAGCAGCGATCTCAGCGTCGATAGCGGCTTGCTCTTGTGCAGCTGCTGCCCAATCGGTGAGGTACACGTTGCCGTCGACTGCGTCGTAGTACACGTCGTCAGGCATTTCTGTTTTGATGATTTTGTCGGCAGCGATTTCTTCAAAGGCAATGCTGATGGGCTTACGTGCCACCGAGCTCACCTGAGGTGGGATGGAGTTGCCCAAGCCGTCACCTAACTGATTGAAGTAAGAGTTGATTTGGCGCGCACGACGTGCACCTAAAGTAACGAGGCTGAATTTGGAGTCGACCCGATTGAGGAGTTCTTCAATTTTCGGATTGATCATTGAGTCATTTGCGCGTGCCACGGGGGCCTCCAAGATGTCTAGTGAGAAAAACAGGGTCGACGAAGTGGGTCTATCTTACCGAGTAGTGCGCCGGTTACGTTCGTGGTGCAAAACTCGTAAAAGTTCCTGCAAAGTCAGCTCGAGATCGTCGTTGACCACCACATGGTCGGCAATGGCGATGCCCACAGGTTCTTCTTCTTCGGCCTTACGCAGGCGCTCTTCGACCTTTTGTTCAGGGTCTCCCCGACCCCGCAAACGACGCTGCTGTTCGAGGCGTGACGGGGGCAACACGAAAACAAGCACCGCGTCGGGGTGGCTGGTTTTCACCTGTTGAGCCCCGTCAACCTCTATTTCTAGAACAATGTCGTTTCCTGCCACTGGCTCAGGAGACGGGGTGCCGTAATAGTTACCGAGAAACGAGGTCCACTCTAAAAATCCGTTGGCCGCAATACGGTCTTGAAAGTCTTCGCGAGATACGAAGACATATGCATTCGGGTCTTCATTTTCACGGCGGTCGCGTGTGGTCCATGACCGACTCAACCACAATTGCGGATCACGCTTCACCAGAGCCTGCACAATGGTTCCCTTGCCAACCCCGCCTGGCCCTGACAGCACCAAAATGATGGGATCGCGTGAAGTACTCAACGTTGCACACCCACGAAGAGTATTTCCCACTGCTCGCTGGTGATGGAACGGCATGGACTGAGATAGTCGACGCCGAGTTCATCGAGCTTGCGACGCGCAGATACCTTTCCCATTCCGGGAACAGACTCGGCAACTTTCACAACATAAAGTTCATGCACGTGCGTGTTGCTGATAACGAATTCGCCAACCGATGCAGCATCCAACTCACCGCGGGCGATGGCTCCGACGAATTGTTCTCTTGCGTGCAGAACTTCGGCAACAGCATCCTCTACCTCACGGAGAGTAGAGAAACTTGTGCCTTTCATGACCTAACACTACCGAAATCAGTAGCCCGAATTGGGAAATGTTCACACAACATCATGAACGATGCGCCGCATTGGTGATTTCTGACCACCGAGACACGCCCTGTTTTCGCGCCCAAGCATGCATTTCATTCAGTATTTTCATTGCGGCATCGGGACGCGCAAATGATGCTGTGCCTACTTGCACCGCATGCGCACCTGCTTGCATCATCGCAATTGCATCGTTGCCACTAGCGATACCGCCTACCCCAACAATGGGAATGTGTGGCAGTGCTTTGCGCACGTCGAATACCGCGCGCAGTGCAACCGGGAACATTGCACGGCCAGAAACTCCCCCACCACCATTTCCCAGCACCGGCTGTGCAGTTTCGGTGTTGAGCAACATTCCGAGCAAGGTGTTGGTGAGGGTGAGCGATTCTGCACCGGCTTCAACAACGCTTTCAGCAATAGCAATAAGTCGATCGGTATTTGGACTCAACTTTGCCCATAACGGTACGCCGGCAACGGCACAGGCCGCGATGACGTTTGCACTCATCTCGGCATCGTGAGCAATGATTCCACCGCGACCTTCCAAGTTAGGGCAAGACAAGTTCACTTCGAGCGCTGTGATGCGTTGTGCATGGTGCGCGAGCATCTCAGCTGCCTGACGATATTCCTCAACAGTGCGTCCCCATATGCTCGCAACAATTGTGACTCCATGCTTCTCGCACTCAGGGAGATCTTCTGCACACCACTTGGCTACTCCTGGTCCTTGCAACCCCACGGCATTAATCATTCCTGCTGGCGTTGGATGCACTCGAGGTGCTGGGTTACCAGGCCACGGAGTAGCGAATAACGACTTCACCACCGTTGCACCAATTTCCGACATGTTGAAATAGTGATTCAATTCAGTGGAATGACCAGCAGTGCCCGATGCCGTGAGTACCGGCTGACGCAAACGAACTGAACCGATGGAAACACCATCGGCACATTGTTTTTGTGCAAAAGATTTGAGGTGGCTATGCCTCATGAACCGCACCTACCTGGCTCGCACGTTGTCGACCGATCTGATGAAACTCTTGCAGAGAGCACACCGTAATGGGGTGTTTTCTTTGCTCAATGAGTCCACGGAACGCCGCTAGGGCTGCTTCGACTGTTGTTACTGAAGAAACATGATGAACGTTTGCTGCCTTACGGATTGCTTGACCATCAGAGCGAGAGCCACCACCTCGAGGCGTATTCACAACAAATGCAACATCACCAGATTCGATGAGACCCACTGCAGTGTCGCTCCCGGTTGTTGACTCTGACACTTTCGCCACGATGCGATCGACGACGACTCCGAAGCGTGACAGATACTTTGCTGTACCAGAGGTAGCGGCAATACCGAGACCTAGTTCCCTCAGGCGCTGAGCAACAACGAGCCCGGCTGGCTTATCGCGATCGGCGAGTGACAAAAACACCAAGCCAGTAGTTGGCAAGACCGTTCCTGCAGCAGTTTCTGCTTTGACGAAAGCAAGGCCAAACGTCGCGTCAATTCCCATGACCTCGCCAGTGGAACGCATTTCTGGCCCGAGGGCTGTATCGACTTCAGGGAAACGGCTAAATGGCAGAACTGCTTCTTTCACCGACACGTGGCCAGTCACTGGTTCTGTCAGCAAGCCTTCCTTGCGCAGTTCGTTCAACGTTGCTCCGAGCATCACTCGTGTTGCGACCTTTGCTAACGGCACACCAGTTGCCTTAGCTACGAAGGGAACTGTGCGACTTGCGCGTGGGTTAGCTTCGATGACATAGACAGTTGTTCCTGATACCGCAAATTGCACGTTCAATAAGCCAACAACTTCGAGAGCGTTAGCTAAAGCTTTTGCATAAGAGTGGATGACTTCCACTACCCAATCGGGCAGTGTTTGAGGCGGAATGGCACATGCACTGTCTCCGGAGTGAACACCCGCTTCTTCCACATGTTCCATTACCCCACCAATGAGCACTTCACCAGTGATGTCGCGAACAGCATCGACGTCGACCTCAATGGCGTCTTCGAGAAAATGGTCAACAAGGATGGGGCGTTCGGCCGAGAGCCCACCTTCACGGCCCAGCGAGCCTTCGTGTGCAAGTTCTTTCATGGCACGCTCGAGATGATTGACGTCGTGAACAATTTGCATTGCGCGACCACCCAATACATAACTTGGGCGCACCAGAACTGGGTAGCCAATACGCGAAGCAATATCGCGCGCTTGTTCAAAAGTCGTTGCGGTGCCACCTGGAGGTTGAGGAATGAACAACTCTTCGCACAAGGCGTTCCACCGTTCGCGGTCTTCTGCGAGGTCGATGGAGTTCGGCGAGGTACCTGCAATGAGACGAGCATCAATTTGTGAAGCCAATTTCAAAGGCGTTTGCCCTCCGAGGCTCACAATAACTTTTGGCTCAACGCCGCCACTTGCCAATGTTTCGGCTTCAATCACATTTTGCACGTCTTCATAGGTGAGTGGTTCGAAGTACAAGCGATCGCTGGTGTCGTAGTCGGTTGACACGGTCTCTGGATTGCAGTTCAACATCACTGTTTCAAAGCCGGCATCGCGCAGAGCGAAACTTGCATGCACACAGCAGTAGTCGAATTCAATTCCCTGACCAATACGGTTTGGACCGCTGCCCAAAATAATGACACGTGGTCGCGATGAAGGCCGCACTTCGTTTTCATCTTCATACGTTGAGTAGTGATACGGAGTCTTTGCATCGAACTCGGCGCTGCAGGTATCGACTGTTTTAAATGTGGTGATGACTCCTGCTTGTTTGCGAGCAGCACGTACTTCGCGTTCACTCGACCCCAGGAGAAATGCCAGCTGTACATCGGAGAAACCGAGTCGCTTCGCACGGCGCCACACAGCACGCGAAATATCACTGAGTTGCATACCTTGCTTGGCTAAAGACTCCCATTCCAGACGCTCATCGATGATGGAGATCATCTGATCGAGATACCAGTGGTCGTACAGGCAATAAGACTGCACCGTCTCGACATCAATACGGCGACGCAAGGCCTCGCCCACTTGGAAAATTCGCTCGGGAGTAGGAATGGCACATTTCTTCAAAAGTTCATCGTCGGACATATGACGCATATGTATTTCAGACGAGTCGGCGTTGAACCCAGCGCGACCTTGCTCTAATGAGCGCAAGGCTTTCTGCAAACTTTCCGGGAAGGTGCGCCCAATAGCCATCACTTCTCCGACGCTTTGCATTTGGGTACCAAGCACACCACTGGTGCCTGGCAGTTTCTCAAATGCCCAGCGTGGAATTTTTGTAACGACGTAATCGATAGTTGGCTCGAAACTTGCCGGCGTCATCTTGGTGATGTCATTTGGAATTTCATCGAGCGTGTAACCCACGGCAAGCTTTGCCGCAATTTTCGCAATAGGGAAACCCGTCGCTTTCGAAGCGAGTGCAGAGGAACGAGATACTCGTGGGTTCATTTCAATAACAACTTGATCACCATTCACAGGGTTCACTGCAAACTGAACGTTTGAGCCACCTGTCTCTACACCCACTCGACGAATGCAGGCAAATGCAGCATCGCGCATCTTTTGATATTCCACGTCTGACAAGGTTTGTGCAGGTGCCACCGTGATGGAGTCTCCGGTATGCACGCCCATTGCATCGAGGTTTTCAATTGAGCAAATAATGACGCAGTTATCGGCCTTGTCGCGCATTACTTCAAGTTCATATTCCTTCCACCCAACGATGGAAGTTTCAATAAGAATTTCACGAATGGGACTTGCGTCTAAACCGTTAGAGGCAAGTTTCAAAAACTCTTCTTGCGTGTTAGCAATGCCTGTTCCGCGACCACCCAAAATGTATGCGGGTCGAATAATGATGGGTAATCCAATTTCGGCAAGCACTTTGTGTGCTTCTTCCATGTTGTGCGCAACTCCACTACGTGGCACCGATAGTCCAATTTCAATCATTGCTTGTTTGAATTTGTCACGGTCTTCGGCGGTTGCAATTGCTTCTGCATTTGCGCCAATGAGCTCTGGAGTTCCCGGAACGCCAACGAGACCTTTTTCAAAAAGTGCCATTGCCAGGTTGAGACCTGTTTGGCCGCCGAGAGTTGGCAACACCGCATCTGGTTTTTCACGCTCGATGATTTTTGCCAGAACTTCTACAGTCAGTGGTTCGATATAGGTGCGGTCGGCAAAGTCGGGGTCGGTCATGATGGTGGCCGGATTCGAGTTGGCAAGAATGACGCGATATCCCTCTTCTTTCAAAACGCGACATGCCTGCGTTCCGGAATAGTCGAACTCGCACGCCTGACCAATCACAATTGGTCCGGAACCGATAATTAAAATGCTATGAATATCGTTACGACGCGGCATTACTTTCCATCCATTACATTGGCAAATTGGTTAAAGAGATATCTTGAATCGTGAGGACCAGGGCCCGCTTCGGGGTGGTACTGAACGCTGAAAGCCCTGGCGCCGCGCACTTTCATCCCCTCATTGGTTTCATCATTGAGGTTGATGTGTGTGACATCGATGAGTTGAGCAAGAGATTTCTCATCGACACAGAAGTTGTGGTTCTGACTCGTGATTTCTACCGTTCCTGTTTCGAGTCGTTTGACAGGGTGATTGCCCCCATGGTGACCGAAAGGCAACTTATAGGTCTTTGCGCCTAAAGCCCGGGCCAAGAGTTGGTGACCAAGACAAATACCGAAAATAGGTACACCTTTTTCCAACAGATCTTTGATGGACTGAACGGCTGTGTTCACCATTTCTGGGTCACCCGGGCCGTTTGACAAGAAGACGCCATCGGGTTTCATCTGCAACACTTCTTCGGCACTGGTGTGCGCCGGCACGACGCGAACTGTGGCAATTTCTGCCAAACAATTGACGATGGTTGTTTTAATTCCGAAGTCGTAAGCCACCACTTTGTATTTTCCATTGCCCACTTCGTAGGGCGACTGTGTGGTGACTTGAGAAACGAGGTCTACCCCAGCAGTACCTTTTTCGTTTTGCGCAGCTTGTAAAAGCACTTTGGGGTCGGCAGTTCCAAAAGAACCACTCATCGCACCTGCGTCACGCAAAATGCGGGTGAGGCGTCGTGTGTCGATACCACCGATAGCGGGAATACCCCAGCGCTGCAGCGACGACAACAAAGAGTCTTGCGCGCGCCAGTTGCTGTGACGACGAGCCATTTGACGCATGACCACTCCGCGAGCGAAGGGTCGTACCGATTCATTATCTAAATCGACTGTTCCGTAGTTGCCTATATGAGGCTGTGTAAAGGTAATGATCTGACCGGCATAAGAAGGATCGGTCATAATTTCTTGGTAACCAGTGATAGCTGTGTTGAAAACTACTTCACCTGCCGAGATACCAGACTCAGGCAGAGCACCAAATACTTCGCCTTCGAATACTTCGCCGTTAGCAAGCACAAGGTGCCCATCTGTAAACCCGTTCGGCGCGCTCATTTTGTTATTACTCCTGCTTCTAATATGACTTTTCCATCTCGCACTACGTACTGCACTTGACCTTGCAGTGGGAGACCGAGATACGGGGTGTTGTGACTTTTGCTCACGATCTGCTCGAGAGATTGCTCCCATTCAGCCGCTGGGTTGAATACAACGAGGTTTGCGATGTTGCCAGCTGCGACTGCATTTCCTTGGCGAGCAGTGAGACCGGCGATGCGCGCAGGAGCCCAAGACATCAAGTCAATTACTCGCTGCACTGAACAGCCCGAATACTTCAATGCCACACCAAGCGCACTTTGCAGACCCAACATTCCTGGTGGAGCCGCAAGCAGATCTTGATCTTTGAGATGAGCCGCATGTGGAGCATGATCGGTAGCAATGGCATCGATTGTGCCGTCTTGCATACCGGTACGCAATGCTTCGACATCTTCCATGGTCCGTAGTGGTGGGTTGACTTTGAACACCGTGTTGAATCCGGTCAGTTTTTCATCGGTGAGGGAAAAGTGATGTGGAGTCACTTCGGCCGTCACAGGTAAACCTTCATTTTTCGCTTGACGTATGAGTTCGACACTGCGCGCAGTGGAGAGATGCAGGAAGTGCATTTTTGCTCCGGTTTCCCGCACTAATTCAAGATCACGTTGCAGCATGAGAACTTCTGCAATGGATGGCCAACCCGGGAGACCGAGATGAGATGAGCAACAACCTTCATGCATTACTGCACCTTCGGTGAGTCGCGAGACTTCGCAATGTTGCATGAGGGTGATGTTGAGTTCCTTGGCGTACTCCATAGCGCGGCGCATGATGACCGGGTCTTGGACCCCATTGCCATCGTCGGTGTACAAAGTCACTCCATTTTGAGTCAAGGAATGGAAAGGGCCGAGTTGCAACCCGGCACGATTCACAGTGATGCACGCAGACGGCACGACGTCGACCAAACCAGCGCGCTCCCCTTGCATGCGAACAAACTCAACTACTGCAACCGAATCTTGAGCCGGCTCGGTATTTGGCATGGCGACGACTGCCCCGTATCCGCCAAGTACAGCCGCACGGGAACCCGTCTCGATGGTTTCAGATTCTTCACGGCCAGGTTCACGCAAGTGGGTGTGCAGATCGACGAATGCAGAGGTAATAACGCATGAGGTTGCGTCGATGCGTTGAGGTCCGCCTTCGCTTTCGGCGGCATATTTCGCAGCGATATTGGGGCCGACCTCTTGCACTACCCCTTGGTCAATCATCACATCGGCAAGTACTTCACCCGACGCATTGACGACTGTTCCACCAGTAATGAGAACCGATTTGTTGCTAGACATTTCTCTCTTCTTTCGTCATTTCACTCGTTGCCGCTGGACCGAGTAGCGACAGCAATACGGCCATGCGGATAGATACTCCATTGGTGACTTGCTGGGTAATGAGTGACCCAGGAACCAGCGCTGGGTCGACACCGATTTCCACCCCATGGTTCATCGGACCGGGGTGCATCAATTTGAAGTTGTGCGGAAGTTTCGCCATTCGCTTTGGGGTGAGACCAAAATGCAGCGCGTACTCGCCTACTGAAGATATGAAAGCGGCATTCATGCGCTCGTGTTGCATCCGCAAGAGGTAGACAACATCAACCTCACCGAGAACTTCATCGAGATGATGCGATATAGAAACCGGCCATTCATGGCTCGTGTGCGTGGCATTGCTGTAAATGAGAGAAGGCGGCAAGAGCGATGCTGGAGCAACGAGCGTGACCTGGGCGCCGAGCAGAACAAAAGCACGTACCGTGCTGCGCGCAACTCTGCTATGGCGAATGTCGCCCACCATTGCAATGCGCACTCCTGCAAGAGAGTTGCCCATTTCCAAAGCACGAGTGAGTGTAAATGCATCGAGCAAGGCTTGCGTGGGGTGCTGATGCGCCCCATCACCAGCATTCACAATGTGGGCATCTGTCCACTGCGTCATCGCTAGTGGCAAACCTGCAGTTTTATGACGTACCACGAATGCGTCGACACCCATCGCCGACAGAGTTTCTACTGTGTCGCGCAAGCTTTCGCCCTTGTTGACGCTTGACGATGCTGCGCTAAAGGTCATGGTGTCGGCCGACAAACGCTTAGCGGCTGTTTCGAATGATAAACGAGTGCGCGTGCTGTCTTCAAAGAAGAGGCTCGCGACTGTTTTGTGACGAAGAGCGGGAACTTTTGGTTGAGAACGCTTTTGGATTTCACTCATTTCGTCGGCAAGCGACAGCAGTTGCTGCAGTTCACCGAGCGAGAGGTCGTCCATTGACAAGAGATGCTTCATGCGTGTGCTCCTGGGAAAACTTCCACACCCGACATCTGCACGAGTACTTCATCAGAAACATGAGTTGGAAGATTCTTCCCCACAAAATCGGGGCGTATGGGGAGTTCGCGATGCCCGCGGTCGACCATGACCGCAAGACGCACAGCTCGTGGTCGGCCAAATTCGATGAGAGCATCGAGCGCTGCACGTACTGTGCGCCCCGTGAACAACACGTCGTCGACGAGCACCACTAACACGCCATCGAGGCTGCACGGAACGTGCGAAGTGGCGACTTCCAAAGTGGGTCGCAACCCGATGTCGTCGCGGTACATGCTGACGTCGATGGATCCGAGCACGACGGGCGTATTTGGCTCGATTTCAACAATGTTGGAATGGATTGCTTCGGCGAGCCACACGCCTCCGTGCTGGAGACCCATGATGGCGATTTTTTCTGGTGAACTCGAAGAACCAGCTACTGAGGCAACATGTTCAATAATTTCATGAGCGATGCGGCGTATCGCGCGCTGCACATCACTACTGGTCAGCACAGTGGCTGCCTTCTCGGTATTCGTCATATTGCCTTCCGTTCGAGCCTCTCAGGACCCGTTTGACGGTGAATTTCTTTCAGGTTAGCAGTTATTTGGCATTTGGGCGAACAGATTCCAGCAATGCCGACAGAATTCCGTTCACAAAGCGTCCTGAGTCTTCTGTGGAGAAGCGTTTAGCAAGCTCAATGGCCTCGTTCATCACCACCGCCGTGGGCACATCGGGGAATTGCCGTAGTTCATGCAGAGCCAGACGCAGCACGGCACGGTCGATCATGGGCATCCGCTCGAGACGCCACCCTTTGGCTCGTGAGGAGATCATTTCGTCGTAGGTCACCTGGGCTTCTTCTACCCCGAGCGCAAGTGCAACAGCGGCGCTATGAGGCACCACCACTTGATCTCGCACTACGTCGGATACCGACATTGAGCGTGATTCGGCTTCATAAAGCAAGATAAGCGCCTGTTCACGGGCGTCTGATGCATGACCTGGTGCGAAGTTCCCTTTCGGGGATGCATTTTTCATTTAAACGCGCGTGATGTATTCGCCGCTGCGGGTGTCGACTTTGACCTTGTCACCAGGGTTAATGAAAAGAGGCACTTGAATGGTTTTACCGGTTTGCAAAGTAGCTGGTTTACGAGCACCCGACACACGGTCGCCCTGTACACCCGGGTCGGTATCGGCAATGAGCAGTTCGAGCGAAGCAGGCATTTCTACTCCGACGATTTCTGTTCCGTGGAAAGCAATAATGACTACTGCAGACTCGATGAGATAGTCGACTGCCTCACCAAGAGATACCGGACCAACATTCGTTTGGTCATAGGAATCGGTGTCCATGAACACAAATTCTTCACCGTCTTTGTACAGAAACTGCATGTCGCGCTTATCAATAATGGCCTGCTCAACCTTGATGCCAGCGTTGAACGTTTTTTCGAGCAAGTTGCCGTTGCGCACGTTACGCAACTTTGTGCGTACGAAAGCTCCGCCCTTGCCAGGCTTCACATGTTGAAATTCCACAACAGTGAAAAGACCGTTGTCGAGTTCAAGGGTGATGCCATTTTTGAAATCGTTCGTGCTAATTGCAGGCATAATCTTTCCTATACGTTCAGTGATGAATATGGTGTTTTTGGGCTACGAGATATGTTGATGTGGCCTGCCGAGGAAACGATGAAAAGATCTTCCACGCGCACACCGCCAAGCCCCATACGATACGCCCCTGGCTCTACAGTCACCACGTCATTCTCGCAAAGAACGTCTAAAGATCTGGGGTTTATCCAGGGGGCTTCATGAATGAGCAGCCCGACCCCATGCCCAATGCCATGATTTAGTTCATTTTCGAGCCCAGCTTGAGCGAGCACCTCGCGGCAACGTGCGTCGATACTTGCAGCAGATACACCTGGAGCAACAAGTTTTCCGCCTTCTTCGCAGGCGAGTTTCACCGCGTCGAAACGTGCCAAAAGTTCCTGACCACGAGCAGTGGAACCATCAGTACACACAAATGAGCGGGTCATGTCGGAGTGATATCCGTCGACGAGTGCACCAAAATCGATGACAACAACTTCATCTTCGCTGAGTACTTTCCGACTCGGGCGATGATGAGGGAGCGCAGAATTTTCCCCGAAAGCAACAATGCTCGGAAAGCTGACATCTTGTGCACCCATTTCCCGCATTGCATGATCGAGATGCAGACAGAATTGCACTTCGGAAATTCCTGGCAACAACAAGTGCACAACAGATTGAAGAGCTGAGTCGGCGATAGATGCAGCCAAGGTGATGCGTTCCAATTCTGCTGGCGTTTTGCTCCTGCGCAAATCAACAAAAACTTCTTGGATTGCTGTCCACGTGAGTTTCTCAGCCCCAGAACGTTGCGATGCCACTTCAGCTTCAAGTTGTTGCAACAATTCAACCGAGACGTCATGAGACTCGATGCCCAAACAGACATCGCTCGCCGATTCCTGATTCTCTTGTATTTTGCTCACCACAAACTGCAGCTGTTCTTTCACTAAACGCTTCTCAATAATCTCCACCGGAGAATTACTCACCCGCAGTTGCTGTTCTGCTTGAGCAATGTAGCGACCATCAGTAATGAGATATGACGGCGCATCATGACGTAACGACATCAACAACATGCCCGCAGAGCCGGTGAACCCAGTGAGCCAACGAATATTGACGCCAGAAGTGACGAGGAGAGCTACGCAGGGCGACGACGAGTCTGTATTGGCAACCAGGTCACGCGCTGCACCAATGCGCTGTGAAACATCTATTGCCGAAAGAGTCTTCACAGACATTAGTGCTGAGATTGGAAATAATGAGACAAGCCAGAAACGGCCAACTCGTAGCCCGCGGCGCCAAAACCGGCAATGGTGCCAATTGCGAGCGGGGCAACCACGCTGACGTGGCGCCATGATTCGCGCCGCAGAGGCTGCGACAAATGCACTTCAACTATGGGGCCGTTGTAGGCACTAAGTGCATCGTGAATTGCCCATGAGTAATGCGTGAAGGCTCCGGGGTTAATAATGATTGCCGAATGGTTTTGCCGTGCATCGTGGATGGCTGCGACAAGATCGGCTTCGCTGTTTGACTGCATATCGGTGAGTGACCAGCCAAGAACCTCAACAGCTTTTCGCACAGTTGCAACGTGATCGAGCAACGTTGCGGAGCCGTATATTTCGGGCTCACGTGAACCCAACAGCTGCAGGTTGGGGCCGTGCAAGAGCAACACCGACTTCACATTTTTTTCGAGAGCCATAATGCAGAGTACCTCTTTACGACTTGTTAGCCATGCGATTTAGAGCCTCTACTACCGACTCTTGCGCAACAGGTGAGACCGTTTCTAAGCCTTTTGGACCGTCGAGAATAAAAGTGAGCCCGTCGAGAGCTTTTTTATCTCGTGCCATCACTTCAAGCCACTCTTGTACATTCATGGGGCTCGGTAGGGAAGCCTGCAAGCCATAGGTTCGAATGACGTTGTAATGATGCTCGACTCTTGCACTATCGATGCGACCCAAGACGTGAGCAAGATGCGCTGCACAGAGCAAGCCAATGGCCACCGCTTCACCATGGGCATATTGGTGATGTGTGGTGGTTTCAATGGCGTGGCCAAACGTGTGGCCGTAGTTCAACAGCGCCCGAATTCCGCCTTCGCGCTCATCGGCCACAACAATGTCGGCCTTAATTTTGACGCAGAGCGCAATGCGTTCTTCCACCGACAAGGCAAGCATGTCGTCGCCGGTGAGAAAGTGGTACTTTGCCACTTCTCCCCAGCCGCAACGCAATTCTCTTTCGGGCAAAGTGTCTAAATAGTTGGTATCGCAAATGACTCCACTGGGTTGCCAAAATGCGCCAACAAGGTTTTTACCTTCCGGCAGGTTGACGCCCGTCTTGCCGCCAATTGCTGCATCGACCATTGCCAAAAGAGTGGTTGCCACATGAACTACTGCAGTACCTCGATGGTAAGAAGACGCGGCAAACCCGGCAACATCGGTGACCAACCCACCACCGACACCAATAACGACATCGTTACGCGTGAGGCCGAACTGTGCGAATTGTCGACACAGATCTTCAATAGTTGATAAAGATTTATGTTCCTCACCAGCAGGAATGTGAATAGTAAGTGTGGGAATTTCCAGATCGGGAATGGTTGCAATACCCGACTGCGTCACCACTACTGCTCGTTTAGCTGATACTGGCAAAAGCCGGTGGATGTGCGCAACGGCACCCTTCCCCACAAAAACACTGTATGACCGTTCGCCGAGCGGCACGGATACTTCTTGTATGGAGGGCAATGGATTCTGACTCATCAGGCGATCACTGCTCCGAATGGCTCATAGTTGATATCACGGTTCTCACAATACGTTGAATCGACATTGTGTCGGTGGAAATTTCCATATTGGCGGCAGCGCTGTACCAAGGATTTCTTCGAGACACAAGAGACTTCAATACGTCTTCCCTCGCACCTTTTCCTTTGGCTTGTGCCAACAGAGGCCTTTGCTGAGAACGAGCAGTGCGTTCCAGCATGACGTTGATAGAGGCCTGTAGCCATACCACCAGTATTCCGTTGTTCTTTTTTTCTTCAAGAAGCGCCCGACACTTCTCTGATTCAAGAATTCCGCCACCCGTTGAAATGACGAGGGGGCGTTCTTCACTCAGAAGTTCAGTCAACTTTGCAATTTCCTGGAGACGGAAGTGGGATTCACCCTCTTCGGCAAAAATACGAGCAATGTCTTTTTGTGCATCTCGCTCGATGGCAGCATCGGTGTCGACGAAGTCTCGATCTAATTCTTTCGCCAGAACACGACCTACGGTGCTTTTACCAGTACCCATTAAGCCAATGAGAACAACATGATGCACCGGAGGAGGCGCACTGTTCACAACGACTCAATGAAAGACCGATGATTCCTTTGGAATTCCTCAACGGAGTCACCACCGAATTTTCTTTGCGCTTCAGCAGCAAGAACGAGCGCAACCATTGTTTCTGCAACAACACCCATAGCCGGCACTGCAGTGACATCGGTGCGCTCTTTGAAACTCACGGTATTTTCTTTTGTGACAGTGTCGACGGTTTGCAGAGTTGGCCTGTTCAACGTGGCTAAAGGCTTCATAGCGGCGCGCACCACAACCATTTCGCCTGTAGTCATTCCACCTTCAGTACCACCGGCCAATGCCGAGAGTCGGTGGTAAACGCCGTTTTCTGCATCCCACTCAATTGCATCGTGGGCTTGGCTGCCTCTGCGCCCAGCGACTTCAAAACCATCGCCAATTTCCACGCCTTTGACGGCCTGAATGCTCATCACAGCTTGAGCCAACATGGAGTCGATCTTGCGATCCCAGTGCACATGACTACCGAGACCTACAGGCACGCCATAAGCAAGAACTTCTACTACACCACCCAGACTGTCGCCTTCACGAGCAGCATCTTCAATAGCTGTCACCATACGTGCTTCTACAGAAGTGTCGAAGCAGCGCACAGGGCTTTCGTCAATTGCAGCAAGATCGGCCATGGTGGGTCGTGTTTGCGACGGCGCGCGAACGTCGCCCATTTGAATGACATGGGAAAGAACTTCAATGCCAATGGAACGCAGAAGCAGCTTGGCGAGAGCCCCTGCAGCTACGCGTGCTGCTGTTTCGCGAGCACTGGCTCGTTCAAGCACATCGCGCGCATCGGTGAAACCGTATTTTTGCATTCCTGCGAGGTCGGCATGACCAGGGCGGGGTTGTGTGAGTGGATCTTTCGTTTCACCTGGCGCAGGAGACATCTCTTCGTGCCATTTGTCGCTGCGGAACCATTCGGTGTTCTGAATTTGAATGGCAACGGGAGAACCAAGCGTGCGCCCATGGCGAATACCGCCGAGGAGCAAGATTTCGTCGACTTCGAAGCGCTGGCGTGGCCCACGACCAAAACCCAAACGACGGCGACCCATTTCTTCTTGAATGTCTTCCATCGTGACGGGCAACCCAGCAGGAAGCCCTTCCACAATAACTACGAGGGCTTGACCATGGGATTCACCGGCAGTGAGATAGCGCAACATCGCTTGAGAGGTTATCTGCCCCGTCTAGCGAGTTCGCGCTCTGCAGCAAATCGCATACGTAAAGGGTCGGGATTCGTCCCGGTCCATAGCAATTGTTGCGCCTTTGCTTGGTAAACCAGCATCCATAGGCCGTCGATGACCTGAGCCCCAACGCTCCGTGCGTCGCAGAGCAACTGCGTTTCGAGAGGCTGATACACGGCATCGAGCACGACGTGGTGCGAGCGCAGCACGCTGATGGGAAGTGGAGACTCACCGCCAGGTGCATCTTGCTTCAAACCAACTGGCGTTGTGTGAATAATGACATCAGCGTCTGGGATCTGAGAAGTCTGCGCTACGTAGCCCTTCCCGCCCGCAAGTTGTATCGCTTGTATAGCGCGCTCTTCTGAACGGTTCACCACACCAATACGTGAGACCTCTGTTTGAGCGAGAGCTTCAACACATGCCCGAGCAGTAGCACCTGCGCCCACGACGATGATTGACTTTCCCTGCAGAAGAACCCCGTGATGAATAAGCGCGTCGACACACCCTGCGCCATCGGTGGAGTCGCCATGCAAGGTTCCATCATCTTGTGGCACAAGAGTATTGACTGACGCCAAAGCACGAGCTCGCGGAGAAACAGTGTCGCATAGTGCCAGCACTGCCTCTTTATGTGGCATCGTGACTGAAGCACCAAGAAAGTTTTGCGATTGCAGGCTGTGGACCATACTTTCTAGATTCTTTGGCGAAACGTCACAAGAGAAATATCGCGCGTTCAGAGCAATGTGTTCAAAGCAATCGTTGTGGATTGCTGGTGACAAACTGTGAGCAACAGGCTGCCCCAGCACACACGCAACTCGCGCTGAGTGATGCAAGCTCAGTGCACTTTCTCCTCTGTTCACATCACACCTGCCTGCTTTGCCTTGGCGATATTTGCTTCATGCTGTGCATACGTTGCAGCAAATACATGTTTGCCATCTTTATCAGCAATGACGTAATACAAATACTCACATTTTTCATTTGCCGTGAGTCCGGCACAAAGTGGATCGCCAGCAGACGGGTTAGGAGAAGGGTTCAACGCTGCCCGTATTGATGCACGACCAGGCTGTGCGATGGGAGTTGGCGGCAAGCCCTTGTACATGTATGTGTTGTAGGGGAAATCAATTTTCTGCAGTTCACTGATTGTCTGTGCAGGATCTTGCTTGTAGCGCAAGGTTGCATCGATTTGGAGCAGCATTTTGCGCTTCAAACGGTTGTAGATCACGCGTGCAATTTTTGGGCGATCGGCATCGACTTTCGCCTCGCGTTCAATCATCGACGCCACAATCAGCACTTCATAGGGGCTGTACCCAAGTCGTTCCTCAGATTTTGCTATGCCTTCTTGTCGCCCTACCCGCTCCATGAGACCAGCCATCCGCTGCAGCACACGAGTAGCAGAGTCGTCTCCAGATATTTGGTAGGTATCTGGAAACAAGAGCCCTTCAAGATTTGTTGACCCATTGGGAGCAAATGCAGAAGTCACCACTCCACTCCCCGCTTGCTGCAGAAAGTTTGCGGCATCAAGTCGTGAAACTTTTTCGGCGAGTCGAGATGCCATCTGTTCTAATGTGAAACCTTCAGGGAAGGTGACATTGGTAAAAGTTTGTTCAGGCGGCGTATTGAGTACAGCCATAATGTTGCCCATGTGATCATGTGGCTTTAAAAGAAAATAACCAGGATAAAAAGTGATGCCGCCCTTGCGCCCCACGTACCACCGAAACACCCGAGCACTGGTAATGATCTTTTCTTTTTCGAGCCTGCTGCTGACATTATTCAACGTGTCATTAGCCGCCACGGTGAAATTCACCGCACTCGCTGGGTCGCCTACTGGGTTCACCTGGCGGAGATACCACAGCGACCCGCCACCTGCAATAAGTACCAAGGCCAGAAAAACACTGACAACAATGAGAACAAGTGAACGCGAAGGACCCCGTGTTTGCCCTTGCACAGCGAGGTCGCGAGCAGGAACTTCGTCAATGACGTCCCACGGGTCTTCGTTCCAGTCATGAGACATTTAGAGATTGGCCTGACGATCGAGCCATGCTTGCAACATCACAGCAGCAGCAACTTTATCGACCACACGCCGGCGCGCTTGAGCGTTCATCTTTGCTTCAATCATCGCACGGTCTGCACTGACCGTTGTGAGGCGCTCATCATAAGTACTTACAGGCACATGAACTACGGTAGCCAATTGCTTCGTCTCGGCAATGGCAGCAGTAGCAGCTTTTCCTACAGACCCATCCATTGACAGCGGCAAACCCACTACGACAGCCTCGCATTCTTCTTCTTCCACCAAGAGACGAATATTGTCGTGATCTTTTTTTGTACTACCTGAGCGCTGCAGAACCGTGAGAGGCGATGCAATGGTTCCGCTGCGATCGCTCACCGCTATACCAATTCGTTTTGAACCTAAGTCGATACCAAGTACACGCAAAGGCCTCGTCACAATGAAGCACCAAGCGCTTCTTGAACGGAAGCTCCTGCTAGAGAAATAGCTTCAGGTAGACCGGCCGCATTTTTTCCACCTGCTGTGGCTATGTCGCCTTTGCCGCCTCCGCCGCCACCCACTGCCTTTGCCGCAGCGGCAATAAGGCTGCCGGCAGAAACAGAAACGCTCGGAGTTGTTGCAGCAACTATGGCCACACCACCCGTGTCCGTCACACCAGCAAGTACCACGGCACGAATTCCATTGACATTGCGGACTGCTAATGCGAGTTCTCGTAGATCTCCAGGGGTCAGCCCATCAATTTGTTGCACCACTCCACCGTTGACTTCCGTTGCTGCAATTTCGCCCGCCTGGGTTGCTGCAAGGCGTGAGCGTAATACACGGTTTTCATCTTGCAATGCTCGTATGTCGTCGATTTTGCGTTCGATATATGCATTCACTGTGTCGGGAGTTGCACCAAGCAACTCTGCCGCGTGCGAAAGAGTGACATTTTGTTGCTGGATGAATGCCAGTGAATGGGTTCCGGCTACTGCTTCTATACGACGCAGGTTTGAGCCGATAGAACTCTCAGACAGAATTTTGATTGCACCGATATCGCCAGTGGCGCCGACGTGAGTTCCTCCACAGAGTTCCACAGAATCGCCTGCATCGAGAACCCGTACGAGGTCGCCATACTTGTCGCCAAAAAATGCGATTGCTCCAGCTTTGGTGGCCTCGTCTTTTGAGGTTTCGTACACTGCCACTCCACAGTTCTTCAGCACCTGCAAGTTGGCGAGGCGCTCAATTTCGCGGAGTTCAGTGGGTGAGACTGCTGCATAGTGGCTGAAGTCAAACCGCAATCGCTCTGGCTCGACAAGAGAACCAGCCTGCTTCACATGTTCTCCGAGCACTTCACGCAGCGCCCAATGCAACATGTGAGTAGCCGTATGGTGGCGACGAATTTCAGTACGCCGGTCGTTGTTAATTGAGGCCACGACCTGAGCATTTACTTTGGGGATGCCACGCACAACGCGACACAGGTGCATGCGCAAGTTCGGCAACGCAAATGTGGTGTCGAGAACTTCTAGCTCACAATCGGCATTAGAGATGGTTCCGGTGTCTCCGACCTGGCCGCCGCTTTCGGCGTAGAAAGGTGTGACATCGAGGAAAACTTCAAAACAACCGTCATGAGCAACCGACTCATTGAGGCCAACAATGATTGACGATGACTCGACACTCTCGTAGCCCACGAATGCGCTCACACCATGCGTTTCCATAATGTTGCGATAGGTAGCTATTTGAGAATCGTCAACTTTGCCACCCTTGCGTGCTTGCTTAGCGCGATCACGCTGCTGGTCCATCTCTAAACGGAAACCATCGAGATCTACTTCAACTTCTCTTTCGCTGGCAATTTCTTGCGTGAGTTCAAGAGGAAAGCCATAGGTGTCGTGCAACAAAAATGCAGTGGACCCAGCCAGGTTCTTGCCACTCTTGTCGAGTGCTTCATCGAGAATATGAGTACCGGTCTTCAAAGTTTGGCGGAACTTCTCTTCTTCACGGGTGAGAACATCGACGATGAAGTCTCGGTTCTTTTGTACGTCTGGGTAGGCCGAACCCATCACATCAATTGCGGTGTTCACCAGGCTAGGCATCACCAGCTTCTCGGTTCCCAAAATGTAGGCGTGACGCACCGCGCGCCGAATGATGCGACGCAGCACGTAGCCACGATTTTCATTTGAGGGAAATACACCATCGTTCACGAGCATCGTGGACGAACGAGCATGCTCAGCAAGCACTCGCAAACTGAAGCTTGACTTATCGTCGTAATCGCCAGAGAGATACTTCTTGCCAGTTAAAGACTGCGCTTGTTCCACCAGAGGCATCAACAGGTCGGTTTCCCACACTGAGTCTGTTTTTTGCATGAGAGCAACAATGCGTTCGAGGCCAGCTCCGGTATCGATTGAAGGTTTAGGCAGCGGCGTGCGTGACCCGTCGGGCGCCTGGTTGTACTGCATGAAGACGAGGTTCCAAAACTCAAGGAATCGGTCGCCATGTGGGTCATTCAGTGGTCCGCCATCTGGGCCGAATGCTGGCCCGCGGTCGATGTGAATTTCCGAGCATGGTCCACAGGGTCCGGTATCGCCCATTTGCCAAAAGTTGTCTTTATCGCCGAGCCGCTGAATACGCGACATCGGAACACCCACTTGTTCATGCCACATTGCTTCGGCTTCATCGTCACTTTCGTGAACAGTGATCCAGAGTTGATCGCCATCGAATCCGAAGACTTCTGTCACAAGTTCCCATGACCAAGGAATGGCGCTCTCTTTGAAATAGTCACCGAAACTGAAGTTGCCGAGCATTTCGAAAAAGACGAGGTGGCGCTTCGTGCGCCCGACATCGTCGAGATCGTTGTGCTTTCCACCTGCACGAGCACACTTTTGAACACTCACTGCTCGCTTATACGGTGGCGTTTCATCGCCCACGAAATACGGCTTGAAGGGCACCATTCCGGCAACTGTAAAAAGCACGGTGGGGTCATGGGGAATGAGGCTGGCTGACTCGACCTGAGCATGGCCTTTGGCAATGAAAAAGTCACGAAAAGCGTTGCGCACCTCGTTAGCTGAATGCGGACGACGTGTTGAACTGAACGGATTCGAGGGAGTACTCATTACCGCAAATCTTAGCCGTTACGGCTTCGGTTGGAGTTCTGATTCGCGTTCACGCATTGCACTTTGTCCTTCGTGGACTGCATCGGTGAAGCGCGAACGAACGCTGCGAGACACTTCCCCCGCGCGCACCTTGGCTCGTTGAGCAACTCGTGTTGGAGCAAGATCTTGTGCTGCTGTCACCACTCGCCTCTTTGCATAGCCACCTCCAATGAGGGCCACTACAAAACCGGCAAAGAACCAGACCAAACGACGCATACCTGCACCCTATCTGCCAGATTTTCTACGCTGCCGCGTTTCTCGCTGTGGAGCCGGTGATGGTGTTGATTTTGAGAATTTACGCAGTCCACGTGAAACACCTCTGGCAACAGCAACGGTTTTGATGAGCGGCGAGGTAATTACTGTTCGCGCCACCCGAGAAGTATCGGCCAAGGCTGTACTCACCATTTCGGCTGAACCAAGAACCCTGTCGAATCGCTCGAGGTCTTCGCGGGCATCATCAACAACTTCGCGTGTTTCATCGGTGGCATCTCGCAGATCTGCCATCAGCGGCAACACACGTGACTCAAAAAGATCGAGATCGGTACGTAACTCTCGTAGCGCCGACAGCACCTGGAGCAAAACAATACTTAAAGCTGCGAATGCTAAAAAGCACATCACTAAGCCCACGATGACTGCAATATCGCGACCTGTCATAGGTGCTCATCGTAGTAGTGGCGACCGTCTAAAGCCTCGGGCAAATAGTCATTAGCTTGCGCTGCAGGGTTGTGCGGCGTCGCTACGTGCGGCGAAACATAGCCGGATCCATGGCCCAAAGTTTCGGCACCCTGATAGTGACCATCACGAAGAAACAGTGGCACCTCACCAATGCCACCACTTCGTACTTCGCTCATTGCACTCCATATTGCATTTGACGTGGAATTACTTTTAGGAGCTGAGGCTAAATGAATAGTTGCTTGAGCAAGATTCAGTTGCGCCTCGGGCATACCCACGTGCTCCACTGCTTGCGCACATGCCGTGGCAACCAATAGCGAGGTGGGGTCGGCCATTCCGATGTCTTCGCTTGCCAGAATGACAAGACGACGCGCAATGAACCTTGGGTCTTCGCCTGCTACCAACATCCGCGCCAGCCAGTGAATGGCAGCATCGACTGCAGAGCCACGAATACTCTTGATGAAAGCCGAGATGACGTCGTAATGATCGTCACGGCCATACCGCAGTGCACTCGTACTGAGGGCAGCTTCAACATTGCCCAGAGAAACAACTACTTGTTTGCCGGTTGTGTTGCTCACGTCGCTGCGCGCCAATGCACAGGCGACCTCCAATGAGGTCAGAATTTGGCGGCCATCACCTTGTGCCATGTCTAAAAGATGTTTTTTAGCCACTTCATCTAGCTGTGCATTTTCAGCGGCACAACCTCGTTCTACCAAAACAGAAAGATCAGACGCCGAGAGCGGTTCAAGATGAAACAACGTGGAACGACTACGCAACGGAGCATTGACTTCAAAAAATGGATTTTCGGTTGTTGCACCAACAAGCACGAGGAGACCACTCTCGACTGCAGGAAGCAACGCATCTTGCTGCGAAGTGCTAAATCGATGAATCTCATCAATGAACACCATGGTGCGCCGCTGTTTTTCGCCAAGCAAATGTTGCGCCTGAGCAATGGTCTCACGAATATCTTTCACGCCCGATGACACCGCAGATAGACGCACAAAGTGCGCACTTGATTGAGTAGCCATCACTTCGGCAAGTGATGTTTTCCCTATTCCCGGTGGACCCCACAAAATAACCGACGACAGTTGATCACTCTCGATGAGTACTCGTAATGGCTTACCTAAACCAACAAGATGTTCTTGCCCTACTACCTCGTCGAGACTGCGTGGTCGTAAACGTGCAGCGAGAGGAGCCTGTCGCTGCAGTTGCTCTGCAGCAGATGCCGAGAACAGATTCTCACTCGTACAAGACCTACTTCACTGCCGGAGGTAATGTACGAATACCTAGTTCATTGAGTTGAGCAGCATCGACAACAGTTGGCGCATTGGTCATTGGGTCACTGCCCGATTGGGTCTTAGGGAATGCAATGACTTCGCGGATGTTGTCTTCACCCGCAAGAATTGCAGTTAATCGGTCGATACCAAATGCAAAGCCACCATGCGGTGGAGCCCCATATTTAAATGGTTGCAAGAAGAATCCGAATCGGCGATCGGCTTCTTCATCGCTAATACCTAACTTGTTAAACACTTGCCTTTGCAATTCAGGCTCATGAATACGAATGGATCCAGATCCGAGCTCCCATCCGTTGAGCACGAGGTCATATGCCAAAGCGCGCACTCGCAATGGCTCGGAGTCGAGGTACTGCAGGTCGTCGGGATGCGGATGACAAAACGGATGATGGCCTGGCTTTGGACGACCCGTCACTGCATCGATCCCTACAAAGAGAGGGAAATCGATGACCCATACATAGCGATATGGCCCTTCATGAACAGGAGGACGACCAATATCGTTTCGCAACTGTCCGAGCACTTCACATGTGGTGTCCCACTCGTCGGCAACGATCAAGATGAGGTCGCCTGGCACCGCAGCAAAGCGGTCGCATAGTGCAGCGCTCTCCGTAGCAGAAATGAACTTCGCTACTGGAGACTCAAATGTCTTTCCTTCGGCAACGCGCAGCCACACCAAGCCCTTTGCGCCAACTTGTTTAGCGCGATCGGTGAGAGCGTCGAGCCTGCCTCTTCCCGATGCAGCCTGTTCCGGATACGTTGCCGCATCGACACGAATACCCTTGATAGATGCAGCCGTGGCAAACGCTTTGAATTCAGTGGAAGCAAAAATATCGGTGAGTTCGTGCAACTCGAGCCCAAAACGAAGGTCGGGCTTATCGACACCAAACCTGTTCATTGCCTCATGCCAAGTGATTTGCTCAATGGGAGGAACGGGAACACCGGTTGCGGCTTCGGCAGCAGCGGTGACTGCTTTTCCGATTGCAGCAAGGACATCGGGCTGAGTGACAAAACTCATTTCCGCATCTAATTGCATGAACTCGTACTGACGGTCTGCGCGAAGGTCTTCATCGCGCAGGCATCGTGCAATTTGAAAATACCGATCGACTCCGGCCACCATCAACAACTGCTTCCACAATTGAGGTGACTGCGGTAGGGCATAAAACGAGCCTGGCTCTTTGCGAGAAGGAACGAGGAACTCGCGCGCACCTTCAGGGGTGGAAGGCATAAGGAAAGGTGTTTCTACCTCTACGAACTCTTGCAATTCCATTGCAGCGCGGATGGCAGAGTTGATTTTTGCCCTCAGGCGGATGTTCTTTTGCATCCGCTCACGACGAATATCGAGATAGCGGAATCGCAAACGAATGTTTTCATCTACATCATCGGCACGTGAGTCGATGGGAAACGGTGGTGGCTCTGACTCATTGAGAACCTCAACGACACAATCGCCAATTTCGATAGCCCCCGTTGGAATCTGAGTATTTAAAGTTCCCTCTGGCCGTTCACGCACAACGCCAGTAATGCGCACTACATACTCGGAGCGAACATCTACTGTGCGGTCTACTACACACTGGACAATTCCGGAGTGGTCGCGAATATCGAAAAAGGCCAAGTGCTCGCCGTGTTCACGGCGACGTGACAACCAACCACATATTTGCACTGTGGTTCCGATGTGCTCGGGGCGCAACTCTCCACACAAGTGTGAGCGCATTGAGGTTGATTGTGAAATCATGAATTGACCTTTCCTAATTGTGCAGCCACGTGTTGTACGACAGATTCAAGAGGTATTTCCTCTTGATTTCCGTCGACCATTGACTTCACTGTTGCAACACCTTGAGATAATTCATCGGTACCAATGATGACGGCAAAAGATGCACCCGCCTTATCGGCTGCTTTCATTTGAGCCTTCATTGCCCGTGCACCATACGTACGCTCCGATGTGAGACCCGCATTGCGAAACTGTTGACATAACTGCAGTGCTTGCATTCCACCTGTGGTATCGATGACAAACACATCGGCTTTCGTCGATGGGTGAGGGAACACATTCTCAGCATCACATGCCAGAAGTGTGCGATCGAGACCAATGGCAAAACCAATACCAGGAGTAGCAGGACCGCCGAGATCTTCTACCAACCCGTCGTATCGCCCACCCCCGCCGACCGCTGTTTGAGCAGACTCCAACGCAGTGGACTGAAATTCAAAAGTAGTACGGCAGTAGTAGTCGAGCCCGCGTACAAGACGCTCGTTGACAACATAAGAGATGCCGAGAGCCTCGAGACCTTGCTTTACCTGAGCGAAGTGCGAGGCAGCTTCATCGCTGAGGTAGCCACTAATTGATGGAGCCTGCGACACAACTGCCTGTTCATTCTCGCGCTTGGAGTCGAGCACACGTAGTGGGTTTCGCTCGAGAGTTGCCACGCTTTCGGGACTCAACTTCTCGATATGGCTCTCGAAATACTGTGCAAGAGCATCGACATACCGGGAACGATCACCCGAGTCACCTAAGGAGTTGATGTGCAAAACAACGTTGCGTAAACCCAGACCGTGAAAAAATTCAACGGCTAGCGCAATAACTTCAACATCGAGTAACGGGTCGTCGCTTCCTAGGGCTTCAACACCCACTTGGTCGAATTGCCGATAGCGCCCGTGCTGAGCACGCTCGTAGCGGAAGTTGGGACCTCCGTACCAGACCTTCCATGGAGACGTTGGTCGATGTTGGGCATAGGAACGGCACACTCCAGCAGTTTGTTCTGGTCGGAGCGCAACGTGGCGACCACCCTTATCGACAAAGTCATACATCTCTTTGGTGACGACATCGGTTGCGTCTCCTAGTCGCTGAAACACCCCGAGATCTTCAAACATCGGCACCACAATGTGTTGAAAACCGGCCAGCGAGACAACCGAGTCAAAACTCTCTACAAAGGCACGCCAGCGAGCCGCATCGGGCGGCAAAATATCGCGAGTCCCGGGAGTTGTTTGAAACGATGGCACGCCAAGAGGTTACTCGTCAGAGTCGGTCGAACCCGTGGTATTTCCTGGCAGAACTCGATAAGAGTCATACACCCCAGCAATATTTTTGATGGTTCGTAGCACCGCATCGAGATGGTTGGGGTCTGCCAACTCAAACTCAAAACGCATTTTTGCGACACGGTCTAGGCCTGTGTGGGTGGAGCAAGCGACGATATTCACATGGTGGTCGGACAGTGCATTTGCCACGTCTCGCAACAGGCGCGACCTATCGAGCGCGACGACCTCGACACTTGCCCTGAACGTGGAACCGCGTTGGTGATCGGACCATTCCACTTCCACCACGCGACTCGCCTGCTCTTGCACAAGTGATCCGGCATTTGCGCAGTCGATACGGTGGACGCTGACACCACGACCCTTGGTGATGAACCCCATAATTTCGTCACCTGGCACAGGAGTGCAACATGTTGACAAACGCACGAGTACGTCGTCGAGACCGTCAACGTGAATTGCAGGCCCATCGAGTGTGGGGCGACGGGGCCGATCGATACGTAGGTCGGACGCGAGAAGCTCACCATCGGTACCAAGTTGCATCACGCGTGCAATGCGTTGCGCCACTCCCCTTGCGCTGACATGGTGTTCGCCAATTGCAGCAAAGAGCGAATCGAGATCGACATGACCACCGTCGTTCACTTCAGCCATCAAGGCATCGGAACTCAAGATGCTATGTACAGGTAGCCCTTCACGCCGCAACTCGGCAACGAGGTCTTCCCTGCCCGTCTCAATCATTTCGTCGCGACGTTCACGAGAGAACCACTGTCGGATTTTGTTTCTCGCACGTGGGCTAGCAACAAAATTCATCCAGTCGCGCGAAGGTCCGGCATCGTCGGACTTTGCCGTAAATATTTCACACGTATCGCCAGAGTGGAGCTCGTAGTTCAATGTCACAAGTCGACCATTGACTTTGGCCCCAATACATGCGTGACCTACTTCGGTATGCACTGCATAGGCAAAGTCGACCGGCGAGGAGTGCAACGGCAATGGAATGACCTTGCCCTTCGGTGTGAAAACAAAGAGTTCGTCTTGGACAAGGTCTTCTTTGAGCCCTTCCATAAAGTGCGTTGGGTCGGCAACATCGGCTTGCCAGTCGATAATACGATTCAACCAATCGATGTCTCCTGGTGCCGTTCCGTCTTTATAGGCATAATGGGCAGCTACCCCCCACTCGGCACGATTATGCATTTCACGTGTACGAATTTGAACCTCGAGAGGCTTACCTTCTGGCCCAATAACTGTGGTGTGCAACGACTGATACAAATTGAACTTGGGCATTGCGATGTAATCTTTGAAACGACCCACCACCGGCTTCCATCGCCCGTGAATACAGCCCAACGCTCCATAACAATCTTTGACTGAGTCAACAATGATGCGCACTGCAACAAGGTCGAAAATTTCGTCGAACTCGCGGCTCTTCTGCACCATTTTTTCATAGATACTCCACAGGTGCTTCCCACGACCCGTAACTTCAGCTTTGATGCCCAACTCAGAGAGTTTGATTTGCACGTCTCCAACGACCTTGGCAAGGTACACCTCTCTTTCTGGCGTACGTGTCCCCACGAGATGGTCTAACTCTGCGAATCGCTTCGGGTAAATAGCAGCAAACGACAGGTCTTCAAGCTGCTGCTTCATTTCTTGCATTCCTAATCGGTGCGCAAGCGGTGCATAAATATCGAGCGTCTCATGAGCAATACGCTGTTGTTTTTCCACCGACATTCCTGCCAGAGTTCTCATGTTGTGCAGGCGGTCGGCGAGCTTAATAACCAAAACGCGAATATCACGCGCCATTGCAACCAACATTTTGCGCATCGTTGCAGCCTGCTGCGCTTCTTTAGAGTCGAATTGCAAACGTTCTAATTTGGTAACGCCATCGACGATGCTCGCAACTTCTTTGCCGAAATCACGTTCAACTTCTTCTAGCGTGATTTCGGTGTCTTCAACAGCGTCATGCAACAACGCTGCAGCAAGAGAAACATCGTCGAGCCCGATGTCGGCAACAATTTTTGCCACCGCAATAGGATGGTTGATGTACGACTCGCCGCTTCCCCGCAGTTGATGCTGATGGGCGCCTCGCGCAGTGACATACGCCTTGTTGATGAGAGCGATTGATGCTTTCGGATGGCGCGATCGATATGCCGCGAGAAGCGGTGCAAGTTCCTCTGCAGGCGCTGCGGAACTGCGCCTCCAAGGAAGAACGCGGTCACCCGAAGCCATACGTGCTACCTGTACGTCATCACCGAGTTGATGGTCTGCCCAGCTAACACGCTTCGACCACCAAGTGCATCGAGTTCGATGAGGAACAACAGCGCCGCAACGTGAGCACCAAGACCCTCAATAAGTTTGATCGCAGCTTTTGCAGTTCCGCCTGTAGCTAGTACATCGTCGACAATGACCACTGAATCGCCAGGCCCCACTGCATCGCGATGCGCTTCCAGTACGTCGGTGCCGTACTCCAAGGCATATTCCTCGCGAACAACATCCCACGGTAACTTTCCCTCTTTACGCACTGGTACGAAGCCAGCACCTAAATGGAAAGCTACCGGAGCGGCAAGTATGAATCCACGAGCTTCAATTCCTACTACTTTGTCGATTTTCAGACCTTGAGACATTGCAACAATGGAACTCACTGCCTCGTTAAACCCTTGCGGATCGCCAATTAATGGGGTGATATCGCGAAAGGTCACTCCAGGTGCTGGCACATCTTCAATATTGCGGATGTACTTCTGCAAAGAGTCATTGTGCATAAATTACCGGCGGGTCTTTTTGCGTGGACGCGGTGGATGAGACAGAACTGCCGTCACAGCATCGATAGGTGTACTCGTTGCATTGGCAGCATCTGCACCAGAACGAACAGATTGCTTACGTGAAACCGATGATCCGGTCTGCATCAAAGTAGTCATGTCGGCCTTCAAAGAACGCTGACCAATGAGCGAGCGGAACTTTGGTTCGCGAGATTTGAAGATGGACAGTAACGGCGTAGCGATGAAGATTGACGAATATGCACCCGTCAAAAGACCAACAAACAATGCCAAGGCAAATTCTTGAAGCGCTACGGCCCCAAATACTCCGGCACCGAGAACAAGCAATGACACCACGGGCAAAATGGCGGCCAAACTGGTGTTGAGTGAGCGCATGAGAACTTGGTTCATTGAGACGTTGACGATGTCTTCGTAAGAAACTCGCGATGCGCCAAACCGGCCTGTGTTGTCGTGCACTTTGTCGAACACAACGATGGTGTCGTACAGCGAGAATCCTAAAATGGTGAGGAACGCAATAACCGTTGCCGGCGTTACTTCAAAACCGAGGAGCGAATATACGCCAACGCTGACCACAACGTCGTGGACCATTGCCAAAATGGCAGCAATTGCCATTTTCCATTCGAAACGCCAGGCGATGTACAAAGACACAATGAGGAAGAACACGAGAAGAGCACGAATTGCTTTTGTAGTAATGCTGCGCCCCCAAGATGAGCTCACACTTGAGACGCTCACTTCCGCTACGTCAACTTTTGCCTTTTCGGACAATGACTTTTGTACTGCACTACGTACTTCAGCACTCTGGTCGTCTGCTTGAATACGAATTCGCTGGCTTGAGCCACCACCAAGTGTCTGGATTTTGGCACTGCGAGTTTCAATATTGTTCTCTTCAAGAATCTTTGTAGCGGAATCGATGGAGAGCTCATTTTTCAGCGGCGCTTCCCATGCCACTCCACCTTCAAAGTCGATACCTAGATTGAGACCTTGGAACAAGAGCGAGAATAGTGTTGCAAGCACCACAATTCCCGAGGCAATGAAGCCCCACCACCGGCGACCAACAAAGTCAATTGTTGTTTCACCGTTATATAGACGACCCCAGCGACCGCTCATCGCGCCACCACACCTTCTGTAGAACTTCCCGCAGACACTTCACTACCTTCGTCCTTACGACGAGCGTGCACTCCGAACATATTGGCACCGTTCATCCACTTCGAGCGTGCCATCAAAATAACGGTAGGTCGTGTGAAGAAGTACGCAACGATGATGTCGCAGAATGTTGACAGGCCAAGGAAGAAGGCAAACCCTCGCACCGAACCAACCGTGAGGAACCACAGCACTACTGCACCAATGAGCGACACCGTGTCGGCAGCCACAATGGTTCGCCATGCGGCATCGAAGCTTCGTGACGCGGAATTCTTCAGAGTTTTTCCGCCAAGAACATCGTCTTTCAACTTCTCGAAGAACACCACGTATGAGTCGACCGTTACGCCGATGGAAACGATGATGCCGGTAATACCCGATAACGAAAGCGCAAGACCATTGCGTTGTGAGAGCCAAGAAATTGCACTCCATTGCAACATGCCAGAAATTGCTAGACCACCAACGACAACAATTGCTAAACGGCGGTAATAAAAGAAGAGGAAGAGCAGTACGAGCAACACACCAACAAGACCAGAAATCAGAGCGGCATTGAGCGAATCTTTACCTAATGTTGCAGAAACAGTCTGCGCAGTAGGTGCATCGAAGCGCACTGGCACAGCACCAAATTCGAGAATTTTTGCCAAGTCTTTTGCTTCTGCTTCTTTGAAATCGCCACTAATTTGTACACTGCCACTGAAGTTTGCGGTCTGTACCACGGGTGCAGAAATAACAACTCCGTCGAGCACGATCGCAATTTGACCCGTAGGACATGTAGCGGCTTTTTGGAAGCATTGTGCGGCGAGAGCATTCCACTTAGCTTCGCCATTTGAGCCACTGCGTAATCCAACGGCCACTACCCAAGAACCAGTGTTGATTTGTGCAGCTGCATCGTTGGCAAACACTTGCCCATCGGCTTGCGAAGGACCTGTGAAATACACGCGGCCATCACGACCTTCCAAGATTGCCTGCTTAGTAGGTTCATTGGTCATCGAAATATCTTGTTGAGGAGCCGAGGAAGGGACCGCAACTACTGCAGTTGTTGTGGTTACACCGGCGTCGACCACAGCAGTAGTGGTTGATGACTCAACTGACGTGGGAGTTGTTGTAGTGGCTGCACTTGCGGGTTGACGTGTCTTACCAAGACCGCCTGCAGTTGCTGGTTGACTCGTTGTGGACTCAACAATTGTGGTTGTGGCTGTAGCAATAGTCGTTGTTGCGCCAGCAACTGTTGACGATGTTGCCCCGGGCAACGTGGTTTGACCAGCAACTGTGGTTGTTGTTGCTTCGGTGTTCTTGATTCCGGACTGCAGCACAGGGCGCAGCAGTACTTCACCAGTACGGCCAACGATGTCGAGAGCGCGTTGTTGGTCTTTGACACCGGGAAGGTTGATCACAACCGTGCTTCCCTGACGAATAATTTCTGGCTCAGCTACTCCGATGGAGTCAACGCGAGCGCGAATAATTTCCACAGCAACGTCGAGAGCAGCCGTGTCGTAGTCACCTTTTGGCTCAAGGGTGACTGAAGCCCCGCCTTGGAGATCGAGCCCAAGCGAAGGCCTGTTGCCAGCAATAAGGTTGCCTGCCATTGCCGCCATAGAAACGAAGACAGTTGCGATCAGGGTAAAAAGGAGTTTGCGACGCATGTTGTGAACTACTTGTCTGAATCGTCAGAGTCATCGCTCTCAACAGCAGCGGCTTCTTCACGCACTTCGATGCGCCGCACAATTGCAGAGCGCATGGAACGCACTTCCACACCTTCGGCCAAATCGACCCAGACCACATCGCCTGCTTGGTCATCTTTGTCAAAATCGGTCACGAAGCCAATGAGGCCCGAAGAGAGTTGAACCTGATCGCCAATTTGAACTGCTCGCACTAGTTCCTGTGATTCCTTTGCCCGCCGGCGTTGTGGGCGAATGAGCAAGAAATACATGGCGACGAAAATGAGGCCAAAGAAAAAGAGCTGAAAAACGGCGGAACCACCGCCAGAAGATTTCTCGGCGGCAAGGAGAGCAGTTGGGGAAAGAGACATGGCGACAAGCGTAGCCACTACGAGCCCCAGACCCCCATTACGCGCTGCCTCATCTGCTGAAAAGTGCCATTTCCGATGGATTCACGCATCTCTGCCATGAGGGCAAAGGTCCATGCAATGTTGTGATACGACACCAATCGCGAAGCCGTTGGCTCGGAAGTTTGGAATAAGTGCCGAATATATGCCCGAGAATGACGACGGCAGACCATGCATGCACATTCGGCGTCGAGCGGGAGATCTTGTAATGCATATTGGGCATTTTTCATATTCAACTTGCCGGTGCTTGTCAAAGCCGTCCCGTGGCGGCCCAGCCGGGTTTGCAGCACACAGTCGAACTGGTCGACGCCCAAGTTGACTGCCTCAATCAGCGACGCGGGGTCACCCACCCCCATCAGGTATCGCGGCCGATCTGCTGGCAGGTTCTGAAGCGCGGCAGCTAACGCTGGCAACATCTCTTCACGCGATTCCCCCACAGAGAGGCCGCCAATTCCGTAACCATCAAATTCCAAAGCAGCAGTGGAAAGAGCACTACGTGCCCGCAATTCGGGGTTGATACCGCCTTGCACAATGCCAAACAAGGCCTGGTCTGCACGCGTGTGATGATCACGTGCACGCTGCGCCCACATAGAGGTGCGTTTCAAGGCCAGCTCCACCACATGTGGCTCAGATGGCAAAGGTGGACACACATCGAGAACCATCTGAATTGTTGCACCAAGCTTCTGCTGCACTTCCACAGCAGTTTCAGGCGTATACCTATGCAAAGACCCGTCGTACGTCGACTTGAAAGTCACTCCGTCATCATCAACTTTTGGTTCGAGCGAAAAAACTTGGAATCCGCCCGAATCGGTGAGCGTTAGCCCTCCCCAACTTGCAAACTTTCCGAGACCTCCCAAAGCTTCCACCGTGTCTGCACCCGGGCGCAGCATCAGGTGATACGTATTGCCCAAAACAATTTGTGCTCCTAGGTCTTCATAGTCAACTGCGCTGAGGTACCTCACGGCCCCACGTGTACCCACCGGCATAAAACAGGGCGTTGTGTAACTTCCGTGAGCAGTGGTTGCCACGCCAGCACGTGCCGTACCCTGCGTTGCCTGCACTTCAAATGAAACTGGATGCACTAGAGGCCACTTTCCGTTGTTGAGTTGTCTAACCGCGCGAGAAGCATGGCATCTCCGAAAGAGAGAAAACGATAATTCTCACTTTGCGCTTCAGCATAAAGATCTCGCCATTTTTCACCGATAAACGCCTGCACCATGAGCAACAGTGTTGTTCTTGGCATATGGAAGTTGGTCATCATGAGGTCAACATGTTTCCACGAGTATCCAGGAGTAATGAAGAGCCGCGTTCGACCCGTGAGTTCTCCTGCAACTGCCACCGACTCAAGCGCTCGTACCGAGGTAGTACCCACAGCAACTACTCGCTTTGCATTATTCACTAATTGCATCGTTTCGGGCGGAACGTTGTACCACTCGGAATGGATGACATGATTCAGCGGGTTTTCCTCATCGACCGGCTTAAAGGTGTCGAGACCAACAACGAGTTCGACCTTTGCGATGACAACGCCCATCTTCTCAATCTTTTCGAGCAATGCAGAGGTGAAATGCAAGCCAGCAGTTGGCGCAGCAGATGATTTCGCTTCATGTGCATAAACAGTTTGATAGCGCTCAAGATCTTCCAAAGTAGTCGTGATGTATGGAGGAAGCGGCAATGCCCCCACAGCCTCAATTGCGGCTCTGCGCTCACCAGAGGTGGTGCCAACGCATAAGCGGATACGGAAGGTATCGCCAGCAGACGACCTTCCTAGCACCTCTGCAAATTCCTCGCCTGTGGCCGAAGTGAGGAATTCACCAACTCGCATCTTTCGACCAGGTCGAATAAGTGCTTCCCATTCGCTGTCATCTTCTTGCACAGGTTCAAGCAGTAATACCTCTACACGACCACCCGTACTGCGCAGCAGAGACAGCCGACTCGGCAACACTCTGGTTTCATTCACCACCAGAACATCACCCTCTTGCAAAAAGTCGGTGATATCGCTGACCTTATGATGCTCGACGGTTCCGTTCACATACACCAATAGTCGGGCAGCATCGCGTGGCTCCATCGGCACTTGTGCAATGAAGTGGTCGGGCAAGCTGTAGTCGATATCGGCGAGTTGCACCGTTCAAGACTACGAGGGAAAGCGTTCAGGCGGCGTCATATGGAGATGTTCAAAAGCCGCCGGCATTGCAATACGGCCGCGCGGAGTGCGCGACAAGAAGCCTTGCTGGATGAGAAACGGCTCATAGACATCTTCAACCGTTTCTGGTTGTTCGCTCACACTGATGGCCAACGTGGTGAGACCAACTGGGCCTCCACCAAATTGTTTACATAATGCAGAAAGTATTGCGCGGTCTACTTTGTCGAGACCACGTGCATCGACACCAAATAAGACGAGCGCATCGGCAGCAATACCTGCATCGATGATTCCGGCTCCAGAAGATGTTGGGTGATTCACTTCTGCATAATCACGCACACGACGCAAAAGTCGGTTTGCGATACGTGGAGTTCCTCGACTCCGGCGGGCGATTTGTGCCGCACCGTCGTCGTCGATGGTGATATTCAATATGCGCGCTGCGCGCAAAACAATAGCGGTGAGCTCTTCTTCGTCGTAGAAGTCGAGTCGACTGACCAAACCAAAGCGGTCACGCAAAGGACCAGTGATCATTCCGGTACGAGTAGTTGCACCGACCAAGGTAAATGGTGGAAGCGACAACCGGATCGATGATGCTGCTGGACCTTTTCCTACGACAATGTCTATTTGGAAATCTTCCATTGCTGGATACATGATTTCCTCAACGGAACGCGACAGGCGATGAATTTCGTCGATAAAGAGCACATCGTTTTCGCCGAGCTTGGTGAGAATTGCAGCGAGGTCGCCGGCGCGTTCGAGCGCTGGACCAGAGGTGATGTGCAACTTTGCACCCATCTCTTCAGCGATGATACACGCCATCGTTGTTTTTCCTAGCCCTGGAGGGCCTGCCAACAGAACGTGATCGGCCGCCTGCGAACGTTGACGTGCCGCAGTGAGAACAATACGCAAATGTTCCTTGAGTTCTCGCTGACCAATGAAGTCGTCGAGGAGGCGTGGACGCAGACCCGACTCTTCGCTCTCTATTTCCACCTCACGTTCCGTGTGATGCGGAGTCAAAATATTGGGATCTACGAATTCGTCACGCACGGCGGGCTCCGAGAATTTGTAAGGCATCGCGCAACACCTTTTCCAACGTGGCATCTGTTGCTGGGTTTAATTCAGATAGCACAGACCTGATTTCTTCGTTGTCGTAGCCCAGACCAACGAGGGCTTCACGGAGATCTCCGAGCGATGAAGAAGCTTGTGACTCTGCCCCACTGATACTGGGCAAGTCGAGCATGTCGAACTTTCCACGCAATTCAACCAGAAGTCGTTCAGCCGTTTTTTTACCAACTCCTGGCACCATTGTGAGCGCTGCAAGGTCTGACGTAATGACGATGTTCTGTAGACCCTTCGGTGAATGAGTGGCCAAAATAGCCATTGCCATAGCTGGCCCCACACCATGAGCAGCAATGAGAATTTGAAAACTGTCGCGCTCTTCTCGCGTGAGAAATCCGAACAGTGTTTGCGCATCTTCACGAACCTGATGATGAATATATAAAAAGCAAGCCGTGGTGGGTTCAAGTTCACCAAACACTCGCGGCGTGACCGCAACGATGTAGCCGACGCCTGCCACTTCAACAAGCACATGGGTAGGAGCATTGCGCTCGAGAACTGTTCCGCGTAACGAACCAATCATGAGGCAACTCGCCGGGAAATGCGGGTGTTGGCGCCAGACAATGCAGGAGACATAGCAAGGTGACACAGAGCCAATGCAGCAGCATCGGCGGCGTCGGCGGGTTGCGGTAGCGATGCCAAACCCAGACGTGCCTTCACCATTTTTTGAATTTGAGTTTTATCGGCTTGCCCCCAGCCTGCAACTGCGCCTTTCACCTGAGTAGGCGTGTATTGAGCAACCGCACAACCTGCTAGCGCAGCTAGCGATAGCACTACCCCGCTGACCTGAGCAACGCTCATTGCAGTACGTACGTTGTGGTGGAGAAAGACCTGCTCGATGACGACAGCATCTGGCGAGAACTCAGCGAGGAGATCGGTGATGTCTTCGTGCACCTGAGCAAGACGATTGGCGAGGTGCTCGCTGGGCTCAGTACGAATAACCCCAAGTGCTAGCGCTTCGGCCTCGTATTGCCCTCCGGAAGTACGACGCAAGACGGCATACCCACAGCGAGTAAGACCTGGGTCGATGCCCAAAACCACAGGAGATGCCTGGGGAGCCTTTTCCGGTACGAACATACGTTTGATTGTAGCCAAATAGCTTGGCGAAGTTAAGCATTTGCAGCGGAAATTGCGGCAATCAGTTCTTCTACTGGGCGAAACGTGACCCCCACAAGGGCGCGATGGGCATAGCGGACCACCCCGGAAGCGTCGATGACAAAAATGCTGCGGCGAGGAATTCCGAGTGGACCCAGAGTGCCATATGCACGAGCAACTGATTTTTCCGTATCGGCCAAAAGCGGAAACTGGAATCCGTGTTTAGTTGCAAATTTTTCATGGCTCTCGAGATCTTGACCCGAGACAGCAAGAACCTGCGCATCTAATTCGCCGAATTGGGCAAGCTCATTGTTGTAACACACGAGTTGCTTTGTGCATACCGGCGTGTTGTCGCCAGGGTAGAAAACGAGAACAACCGTTTTCCCCTTGTAGGCAGACAATGCGTACTGCTGATTGCCTGTTCCGGGTAGTGAAAAATCAGGTGCTTGGTCACCGATTGAAATACTCATTGGTCCATCTCCGCCATGATCTCTTCTGCAATATCGAAATTTGAATACACATCTTGTACGTCGTCATTGTCTTCCAACATGTCCATAATGCGCAGCACTTTGCGTGCATCTTCAACATCGGATACCGGGATTGACGTATCGCTCACCATCGTGCTTTCCGCATCGAGAACAGTGAACTTCGCAGCTTCTAAGGCCGCTTTCACATTCCACATTGCCGATGGTTCAGTTGTTACACGCCATACATCGCCATCGCGCTCAATATCGTCGGCCCCAGATTCAAGCGCAACAGTCATCACATCATCTTCTGATGCTGAGCCATCGACAATGATGACGCCCTTGCGCGAAAACTGCCAACCCACTGCCCCGGGTTCAGCCATCGCACCACCAAATTTAGAGAAGGCAAGGCGCACATCAGATGCAGTGCGATTGCGATTATCGGTGAGTACATCGACCAGCATTGCAACACCACCTGGTGCATAGCCTTCATAAGTAATGGACTCGTAGTTCGCGCCAGTTGCCTCGCCGCTTCCACGCTTCACTGCGCGGTCAATAGCGTCATTGGTCATTTGCCCAGCTTTTGCCTTCAGCACAACTGTTCTCAGTGCCGCATTTGTTTCTGCGTCACCACCACCTTCGCGAGCTGCAACTTCAATTTGGCGGGCCAACTTGGCAAAAAGTTTTCCGCGCTTCTTGTCGACTGCAGCCTTTTTGTGTTTGATCGTTGCCCATTTGGAATGGCCTGACATATTTCCTGCCCTTATAGATGTACTTGTTACCGACCGCTACTCGCGGAGCTACCTGACGAAATCATATGGAGAAAAAGTTCATGAAAACGCACATCGCTGGTGAGTTCTGGGTGAAACGACGCCGCGAGAATGTTCTGAGAAGCCACGGCTACAGCTGCACCGTTGTGCGAGGCAAGAATTTCCACTCCACTGCCCACCTCTTCGATCAGCGGAGCACGAATGAAAACTGCGGTGAATGGGGTGTCGAGGCCCATTACGTCAATATCGGCCTCAAAACTATCGATTTGCCGTCCATACCCGTTTCGGCGCACCGTCACGTCGAGTACAGAGCAACTCACTTGATCGGGGCGCGCATCGAGTACTCGTTGGGAGAGAAGAATAAGACCGGCACATGTCCCTAACACCGGAAGACCATCAGTAATACGTTCAGTGAGAACGTCGAATATGCCGCTCGACAAGAGCAACTGCGACATTGTGGTGCTTTCCCCGCCAGGGAGGACTACCCCATCGAGGCCATCGAGGTCGTGCGGCAAACGCACCTCGCGTACTTCAACATTGAGTTGCCTGAGTGCTTGTGCATGAGCGTTGAACGCACCTTGCAGAGCTAGTACTCCAACGATGGGCATGGGCTGTATATGACCTCGAGCTTGAGGTCACCAACCGCGCTCTGCGTAGCGTTGGTTGATTTCGTCCATTGCAATACCGGTCATTGGTGCACCTAAGCCACGGCTTACCTTGGCCAAAATACTTGCATCGCGGAAATGAGTTGTTGCTTCAACAATGGCACGGGCACGTGGTGCAGGGTCATCACTCTTGAAAATTCCTGAGCCAACGAATACTGCTTCGGCCCCTAATTGCATTGCCAACGCCGCGTCGGCAGGTGTTGCAATTCCACCAGCACAGAACATCGGCACGGGGAGCCACCCAAGTTCAGCGACTTCTTGAACCAATGGCAGAGGTGCTTGCAGTTTCTTAGCCCAATCGAACAATTCGGCAGAGTCGGCCTGAGTGATGCGGCGGATATCGCCAATAATGCTGCGCAAGTGGCGCACTGCTTCAACGATATTTCCTGTACCTGCTTCACCTTTAGAACGGATCATGCATGCACCTTCGCTAATGCGTCGCAGCGCTTCACCAAGGTTGGTAGCGCCGCACACAAACGGAACAGTGAAATTAAATTTATCGATGTGATGCGTTTCGTCGGCAGGGGTGAGCACTTCAGACTCATCGATGAAGTCAACACCTAATGACTGCAAGATTTGGGCTTCGACAAAATGGCCAATGCGAACTTTTGCCATGACCGGAATACTCACCATCGCCTGGATGCCCTCGATCATTTCAGGGTCGCTCATGCGAGCCACTCCTCCATCACGGCGAATATCGGCAGGTACACGCTCAAGGGCCATGACTGCGCATGCTCCTGCGTCTTCGGCAATTTTTGCTTGCTCTGGCGTGACCACGTCCATGATGACGCCGCCCTTCAGCATTTCTGCAAGACCGCGTTTCACGCGCATTGTGCCGGAGTTCGAAGGAGTTGAAGACATAGCCCTATCGTACCGAGCGAGTAGTGCTGTGTCTTACGGGAACTTGATTTTTGCTGGATCAGATCCGGCAGGAATATCGGCGCCCTTATTGAGGCGTGGAAGTTCTATCCAGGTATTACCAGGGGTGAGCTTGATGGGAGCACCTGCAGAATCGGTCAGGGTGAAGGCATCGGTTGCAAGTGCGCGTGCCCACTTGCCCTTGACGAGCGAGCCATTGGTGTAGATCCAGGCATCACCTTCGCCCACACTTTGTGCTTCAGGACTACGCACATCGGCAGCGCTCGCCTTGTACACCATGTACAAAACCACCACATTTTTTGCCGCTACTTGAGTTTTGTCGGCATCGAGGTGTTTATCTTTGCCACTCCAGCGCATGTACGAAGATGATGCTGTGTCCCACATCCACGACACTTGAACACCGTCCATCGAGAGATGTAGTCCATCGGACGATGTTGCAGAAGTTGGCATTGCATCGCTTTCGCTACGGTAAGCGAACTGCTGCGGAGGACGCGATGCGCCTTTTGGAGTCAATGTGTAAATTTTCTCAGCATCGGCATACAAGTTGTGTGGAGCCTTACGACTTGATTCTCGACGATAGCCACCCTGCTTGTAAGCCAACAAAGCACCCATGTTGACGAGCGGCGAATTTTTAATGGCTGAGGTCACTTTGCTGTTGCCGCCACTCCACACAAAGAGCGGATTCAAATAGGCAGAGAACAAGGCGACGTCTTGGGTGCGACCGCTGCGAATGGGTCCAACACTTGTTGGAGCGTTGGTATGAAACACCGCAGCGAACCGTGTGAGTTGTTCTACGTTTTCTTCGTAGACAATGTCGGCTGCGTTAAGGCCCGATTGAGGGCGCGCAGCAGGATGATTATCGAGTTTCGCTACCAGCGCAGGACGAATAGAGACCGCGGCATCGGTAATGGGCAAACCAGTGAGAGGCATTACCTCTGGCGCTGGCAAGGTAGTGGTTGGCCCAGACAATTCTGAGACCAAGGAACCATCGCCATAGCCAGGCTCCGTGTCGGAAGTGGTGGAGCTGCCACCGCACGCTGCAAGCGCTATGCCTCCGGCTACAACAATTGCCAAGATGAAACGCTTATTCAACTTCACTGATGACTTCAACTTTTAGATCTCCCGGAGTAATGCCAATCGCGTGGCTAGTGCAGGGTGCACAACTTCACTTCCTATAACTGTAGAAGACGACGCGTTGCTACCCGATGCATTTGAAAGGTTTGCAGCAAAGGCGCTCTTGGGATTCGCCAACCAGAGATGGACATTGAGCGGATTCACTCCAGATGTGACTGTTGACTCAGCAGACATTTTCTCATAAGCAGCAATAAGGCCTGGCGGGAAACGCGTGATGCCACATGCTTTGAGATCGGCGTCGAAAACATCTTGCGTGTTGAAACATGCTTCAAGAGCCTTGCGTGCAAGACCAGAGGGAATGAACTTGCCAAGCGTCGCAACTACTCCGGCTGTTTCTGTTTGTAATTCGAGTCGCCCAGATTTCACTCGTGCCAGACATGCAGCAACGAAGCCTTCTAATTCGATGCGCTCCATTACCCGCAAGGCTCCCTCGGTAAAAACAATGTGGCTTTGTTCAACACCAAGTGGATCGGCAACCATATAAGCGTTCACAGTTGCATCGGTTGTGACGCCAACTACCGGCACCGATACACCAGAAACCGCACACAAGCTCTCGAGCAAGTTGAAGAGTCGAGGATGATCTTCGCTGTCAATTTCTTGTGCAGCTACGTAGGAACTCATCACAGAAAAACTCGCTGCTGTTGCGCGGCGATAAACCACCCAGCCAAGACCCGCCCCCACGGCTATGAGTACTGGCAATAACACAAGTAGTCCGGAGACAAGAGTGAGCACCGCGCCAACAACAACGCCTAAGACAGCCCCAAGAAGAAGGAAATACGGCTGAAGCGAAAACCTCTTCTCGAGTTTCGCAATAGGAGCTTTTGTAGGGGCAGCGACTTTTGCTGGCGCTGGTTTTGCAGTTGGAGCTTTTTGATTTGGGCGCGTTTGTTGCCGCTGCGGAGAACTGTTACGAGAAGAGTTCGAGGGCTTCTTGCGTTGTTGGGTATTGGCCATAATTTACTTCCGCAGGAGTCGATGTTCGAAGAGTGCCAGCATACGGCTCGGACGCCAGCGTCCCTGCGATGCGCCGGGTGTTTGACGATGGGCATAGCCGTCACCCTGCCCATTTTGCTCCATTTCCAAGGCTCGGCGATACACAGCAACATATTTCTCGGCGAGATTGCGCATTGACGACTCATCTACTCGAATATGTCCGGCCTCAATGAGTCGTGTGGACAAACGCGAATTTGTCATCACCTTGGCCAACGCACTTGCTAAACCACGCTCATCACTTGGCTCTACAAGAAGTGCATCTACATCGTGCGTTGCAACATTTTGATATCCAGCGATATTGCTGGCAACAACTGGAGTACCAGCTGCCATTGCTTCAAGAAGCACCACTCCGAAAGATTCGCCATGCAGTGATGGCGCACAAAATACGGTTGCTTCTTGCATGCGACGTATTTTTTCATCGTCATTAATGCGACCCAACCACTTCACACGTGAGTCATGAGCCCACTCACGCTTCAAACTTTCCGTGTCGGAGCCATCGGACGCGATCCACAATTCGACATCTGACGGAAGAAATTGCATGGCACGCAAAAGTACATCGAGACCTTTTCTTGGCTCGTGGCGTCCACAGAAAAAGATTGTTGGCGTTTTTGCCTTTGCATACTTATCGACCGACATCGCTTCTTTGACATAACGATTGATTTCAATGCCGTTGCCTAAAATTTCATAATTGCCACCGAGGTACCGACTTGCTAAAAGCTCAGCATCTTTCGATACGGCAACGCGAATATCGATACGCGAGGCGAGCCACCTACTGGGTTTATTGACGTACTTATAACTTGCGGAGTCGCCTGCAGCATGGAAAGTTCCTACCGTGGGAGCAAGACGCAACATCAATGCAGTCATCGTGACGCCTGGCGCAATGGGCTCATGCAAATGAATCACATCGAATGCTTCATCGTTCAATGCACGAATGGTGCGTAGCGCCGCAGATGGGTCGGGAGCAATAGGGGCAACTGAGCCGTTGGCTGCAGTGGGAAGGCTCTTACCCAACGGAGTCACAAAAGGTTCTGGAGGTGCGCCATCGCACGGCCCCAGCACACGCACCTCATGGCCCATTGATCGCAACTCTCGTGCTAAACCGAGAACCTGCATTTGCACGCCTCCAGGCAACGACAAGCTGTACGGGCACAGCATGCCAATGCGCAACATGGGGGCATTTTCTCCGTTCGACACATCTCTACGGTAGCGAGTATCGGGTACCGTCTCGTCATGACTTTGCATGATTCTCTCCCGACAACAGGCCTACCTGCGGTTTCTCTCGTCGCTAGCCCCACAAAGCGCACCACCATTTTGGAGCTCGCTGGTCGCCTGGAATCACTCGGATTTGCCGGCCTCGCCTGCCCCAGCCTCGGAGGCACCATGGGCCTATGTGTTTCTCTCGCCCACACCACTTCCACATTGCACTACTGGACTTCAATTCAGCCCATTTATTACAACCACCCTGTTGAAGCAGCAAACACTGCCGCCCACATTCACGAAGTATCGGGCGGACGATTCGGTTTTGGCATCGGCGTGAGTCACGGCCCCGTCGTTCAACGACTTGGCGTGGAAACAGGAAAGCCACTGTCTGATATTCGCAACTATGTAGCCGCCATGCGCGCACAAGAAAAATTCTCCGGAGCGTTACCACCTATTTACTTGGCTGCGCTGCGCGACAAGATGCTCCAACTCTCAGGTGAAATTGGAAACGGTGCCATTTGGGCTAACGCTTCATTGAGCTTCACGCCAACTCAACTCCAACGCAATAAAGAGCACTTACCTTCGCCATTTTTTCTGTCGAACATGATTCCGACTGTGATCGATGACGACATCGATGCAGCTCGCGCAATCAACCGAAAAACTCTGACCGGCTATGTCACCTTGCCGAACTATCGCAACTATTGGCGCGAAGCTGGCTACCAAGAAGAAATGGACGCAATTGAGGCGCTTCTTGCTGCTGGAAAGCGCGATGAGATACCGAGTGCCATGAGCAACAAATGGCTCGATGACTGCACGCTCAGTGGGTCAGCAGATCGTGTACGTGAAGGTATTGCTGCCTGGTACGCAACGGGCGTGACCCCTATTGCAGTGATGTCGTCAACTACCGGCGGGCAGGCAAAAGCAATTAATGAATTAATTGCTTTGTATAGCTAATAACTGACGTTCGCGCAGAAACTCTTCAACACGAAGTTGTATTTCATCACGCACTCGACGCACAAAATCGAGGTCTTGCCCGGCCGGATCGGTAATTTCCCAATCGAGGCGTTCTTTGCCGGGCAATATGGGGCAATCGTCTCCACAGCCCATGGAAATGACCACATCTACTTCGTGCAACATTTCCATCGTCCACTTCTTCGGCTGTTCATCGGCAAGTGAAATGCCCAGTTCATCCATTGCGGCAAGCGCCATGGGGTTCACACTGTTCGCTGGCGCAGAGCCACCAGACAACACCACAACGTTTGCATTCGCCATGCTGCGTGTTAAAGCTGCAGCCATTTGAGACCTGCCGGCGTTGTGCACACATAAAAAAAGAATGCCAAATGAGTTGCTCATTGCGACGCCTTACTTTCATCTACAAAAACGCCTCGTGCCAAAAGCACACCAACTGCAGCACCGATGCACTGTGCAACGACAAACATCGGCACCGAACCCGGGCGAATACCGGCAAAAGTATTTGACAAGGAACGTCCCACGCTCACTGCCGGATTAGCGAAACTAGTTGATGAGGTACACCAATAAGCAGCAGTGATCCATGCAGGAACCAGGTATGGGATTGCAGCAGTGCGGTTGGTACGAATACATCCCTGAATGAGCAATATAAGAACCGCGGTCGCTACCACTTCCCCCACATACTGCGGTGTCCCGGAACGAACTTTTGTAGAAAGGTTCACAACATCGAGTGAAAACATAATGTTGGCAATCATTGCCCCAGCACAAGCACCCGCGACCTGCGCAACAACATATTGAATGGCATCACCAGCGTTGATTCGCTTGTCGAAATATTCAGTGGCTGTAACAACTGGGTTGAACTGCGCACCAGAAATTGAGCTGAAGAGATAAATGAATAGAAGTAAACCACCTGTAGTTGCAATGGTGTTTGCCAGCAACTGAACAGCTACATCGCTGGTGAGGCGTTCGGCCATAATTCCCGAACCAATAACTACAAGAACAATTCCGCAGGTTCCCAGAAACTCTGCGAGTAAACGACGGTGCAACATTTTCATTTCAGGACTCCGTTGGGCAGCACGCTTCGCCGGGGGCACATGACCCACCAGAAACGTTGATGAAATCGAGAGTTTGCAATGCTTGGCGTGGCATTGCCATTGAACCAGCACCCGCATTTTCGTCGAGCACCGTGTAGATCTCCCACGACAAATTGGGGCCGTGAATCCATACCTTGTCTTGCAAGGCATAGCAGCAGGTTTCTTTTTCTTGCAAAGTGGTGGCAATTCCAGCTGTCTGCGCCAATTCGGCAGCTTGCACCACTTCAGCAGTGGTGTCTACTTCAACTCCAACATGATTCATGGTTCCGGGTTCACCTTTGCCGGCAATGAGAACGAGTTTTAATGGTGGGTTGTCGACAATGAAATTCGCATAGTCAGATCGCACCTTGTGCGGCTCTACTTGAAACATCGCGGAATAGAAAGCAATTGAAGCATCGAGGTCATCGACGTTCAGGGCAAGTTGAACTCTTGACATACAGGCTCCTTTGGCGCGATGTTGAGCGCTCTTTGATATATTGACAGACATCAATATATCAAAAAGTCCTACCCGAGCAGCCATTGCTGCGTGTTGTTCACCTCAGAGCACGTCGGTGTTCACCCAGAACGACGCTGCGAGGCTGGCCCAGGTCTTTGCCGCTTTAGGCGACCCCATTCGACTCAAGCTTTTTACCCTCATTGCTCGCGACCCCAGCCAAGAAGTGTGCGCATGCTCTTTTGTTGATGAATTGCAACGGTCTCAACCCACCATTAGCCATCACCTCAAAATTCTGCGAGAAGCTGCGCTCATCACCGGAACAAAACGTGGAACCTGGATCTGGTACTCCGTTAATGCAGATGCGTTATCTGAAGTACGAGAATTTTTGTCGTAGTGTTATGCGTTGTTGTTTTTTGCGACAAAGCCAGGGTCACTCGGCCAATTTGGTTGAAAGAGATGCCATTGTTCTGGCGCTGCCCAAATGAGTGCTTCTAATTCTTTCGCCAGTGCTTGAGTGCCCACGCGAACGTCTTCACGCAACTTTCCCGATCGCTCAAAATGCATTGCCGGGTGAATAACAGCGTGATGTCCGTTATAGGCCTCTGTGAAATACACAGCGACGGGAAAAACAGGTGCATTAGTACGTAACGACAAAGTGACTGGTCCTGCGGGAAGCGTGGTGCTTTCGCCAAAGAACTCGACAGCCACTCCTCCGCCTTGTAGATCTCGATCGCATAACAAGCACACCACTTCATTGTTTCGCAATGCCTTCAGTACCTCGCCGGCAACATTTGGCCCAAGCGGCACAACATTCATTCCCAACTTGGTTCTCAGGCTCACAAACCACTCAAAAAGCTCTGGCGGTTGCAGGGCTTCGACAACGACAGTTGTCTTTACTCCCTGATCACACAACCAACGACCAGCCCACTCCCACCCACCAAGGTGTGGCAACGCAAGAATTGCCCCGTTCCCCTCTTTTTTTAAAGAATCGGTAATGGCATCAAAACCATCGAGCGTGAAAGTTGCATCAACCACTTCTGCAGAAAGAGACGGGAGACGAAAACTTTCTACGTAATAACGCGAATAGCTATCGAAGGCTCCTTGCGTTGCCTTGCGTATTTGCACTTCGGAATAGTCGGGTCGCACGCGACGAATATGACCTTCAATAATGGCTCGGCGCGACTGCAACGATGCTGCTGCCAGGTGGCCCACAAGCTTCGCGATGCCATAGGCCATTGGCCCAGGAGTCACTTGCGCTAACAACGACGCAAGACGATACGAGCCAACCGTGAATGCATCGTTCACAGATTCACGAGTGGCGGCCAAGGTGCCCTCTAGCGCGAAGTGGAACGGCGATTGGAATGACGACGTTCTTGACGCACCGCATGCTTTGTTTCACGGCGCGCTAAGCGCTCTTCAATCTTTACCTCTGTTGCTGGAGCTACCGCTGCTTGTTTCCATACCTTGACGAATCGCTGAACAGCAGTGATTGCGGTGAGCACCAACATGATCCACAAAATGGGTACAAGTAGATTGTCGAACAACAAACCAAGGCACAACAAAATGATTCTTTCGGCGCGCTCCATGAGCCCACCTTTGGCCTGCAAACCCAAAGATTCTGCCTTCGCGCGTTCGTAGCTAATTGTTGCCGACACGGCCATGACCGCAAAAGGCAATACCGACATGTGTGGGCTGTCGTTCGAAGCCAAATACCAAGCAACACCACCGAGTAAAAGCGCATCGGTCACGCGATCGATGACTGAATCAAAAAAGGCTCCACGTTGGCTGGCCGTATTCCCTGCCTTAGCTACAGCGCCATCGAGCAGGTCGGGAAGCGCTGCCAAAATAACAAGCAAGAGACCAAGACGTAATGCACCCGCGCCGACAGAAATTCCTGCCGCAACGGCGAGCAATAAACCTGCCACCGTGAGCACATCAGGTGTCACACCCACCTTGCGCAATGACTCGCCCATTGGCTTCACTGCACGTTCTACCTGCACACGAAAATGGCCGTCGAACATGGTGAAATACTACTTTACGCTGTCGGGAAAGTCGGGGTTTGCCTCTGTCAGTTTCTCTACGACAGAGCCATTGATTGCATCGACAAGCACTAGCCCACGACGCATTGGCGGCTCTTCTGCGCTGTAGCAAAATACGCGCCATGTGGGTCGGCTGCGAATTCCACGCCACACCTGCTGCGCCGATGCATGACCAACGGGAAAGCCAATGGCACGAGTAGCGAGCACGAGCGCGTGCTTTTCATCAACGGTCATGCGCCAACCCGAGGAAATACTGAAAAGTCCAAATGCCCCTAACAGAATTGCCGCACCTACCCAACCCTTTCCGACGAGCGCACTATCGGATGAGCCAAAGGCACGAAATGCAAGACAGGCAATAGCAATGCCAATGTAGAGATACCCCGGGGTGCGACGACGGCTGTTGTCGGGAAACTCATATGGGCCCGAGAACGCTGCAACGTTGAGGTCATCGGGCAGTTGGTCGCGTATTTCGTCGTTGCTCACGCGCCCACGTTACCGAACTTTTGCCAAGCAGTACGGATGCGATGTGCAGAATCCCCTATTGCCTCAGGCAATGTTCGTGTATTTGCCACAGCGGTCATGAAATTTGCATCGCCAATCCAGCGCGGGACCACGTGAACATGTAGATGTTGCGAAATACTCCCACCTGCAGGTGGCCCAAGATTGATTCCTACGTTGAGCCCTTGTGGCTGGTACACCGACTTCACTACCTGTACCGCAGTTGTCACTGTTGCCCAGAGTTCTTGGGCTTCTTGCGCGGAAAGATTTTCAAGGTCGGCAACTTCGCGGTAGGGCAATATGAGTAAATGACCAGATGCATAAGGGAATGCGTTCATGATGGCAAAACATGAAGTTCCTCTATACACAATGTGGGATTCATCATCACCGAGGCCGCTATTTAAGATCTGCGTAAATACTGAACCCGATGTTGGGGCAGGAGGGCTACCAGCGTTCTCGCTCCACTGCTGAACGTAAGCAGACCGCCAACCATTCCACAAGTGTTCCAACATCGCTTGTTCCTTTTCGCTACAGCTTTAGGACTTGGCTGCTGAGTCTTCAGCGATTTCAGCAAGCACGCGTGCAAGGAAGTCGTTGGCAAGAACATCACGTTCAACTTCACCACCACGCGGGTTTACTCCGACGGAATGATGCGCAACATCGTCGTCGCCTACGACCAACACGTAGGGCAATTTCTCGAGCTTTGCGTTACGAATACGCTTGCCGAGTTGATCGTCGGCGTGAGACACATCGACACGAAGACCTGCTTTGGCAAACTGAGTGCGTAACTCAGCTGCGTAGTCTTCATGGGCAGAAGCCACCGGCAATATGCGTACCTGAACTGGTGCCAGCCAAGTAGGTAATGCTCCTGCGTAATGCTCGAGCAACACTCCGAAGAAACGCTCGACGGAACCAAAAAGCGCACGATGCAACATGATGGGCTGATGGCGTCCGCTGTCGGCACCTACATATTCCAAGTTGAAACGCTCCGGAAGATTGAAGTCGCATTGGATTGTGGACAGTTGCCACTTGCGACCAATGGCATCGCGCACATCGATGTCGATTTTTGGACCGTAGAAAGCGGCATCGCCTTCTTTGATTTTATAGACCACTCCGTGCCGATCGAGACCTTCACGAAGAGCAGCGGTTGCCTTTTCCCAAATGTCGTCGGAACCCACCGACTTATTGGGGTCGCGTGTTGACAAATTGAATTCAAAATCTTCGAATCCGAAACGACGCAACACTGACATCACAAAATCGAGCAACGAGGTAATTTCATCGGCCATTTGCTCTTCGGTGCAAAAAATATGGCTGTCGTCTTGCGTGAATCCACGGATGCGCAAGAGTCCATGCAGAGTTCCTGCACGTTCATAGCGATACACCGTTCCGAGCTCAAAAAGTCGCAGCGGCAACTCGCGATAACTGCGCTGCCTGCCGCGGTAGATGAGACAGTGCATCGGACAGTTCATTGGCTTCGGGTAATACGTACCGTTGTCCATTTCCATGGGCGGGTACATGCCATCTTTGTAAAAATCGAGGTGACCTGAAGTTTGAAAGAGGTTTGCGTTCGCCAGATGCGGGGTGAAAACAAACTGATACCCGCCCGACTGATGGCGATCGCGACTGTAATCTTCCATCAGTTTGCGCACGATGGCACCCTTTGGATGCCATACAGCCAAACCACCACCGAGTTCTTGCGGGAACGACAACAGGTCTTGTTCAACAGCAAGACGACGATGGTCGCGCTTTTCAGCTTCTATCAATCGCGTCAGATGTTCTTCTAATGCTGATTTTGATTCCCATGCTGTGCCATAAATGCGTTGCAGCATTGGACCCTTGTCGGAACTGCGCCAATAGGCACCAGCAACTTTCATGAGCGCGAAGTGTCCGAGCTTTCCTGTTGTTGGCACATGAGGACCACGGCAGAGATCGACGAATTCTGGACTATTGCGATACACGCTGATGGCGTCACCGCTTCCCACTTCGTCGGCGTCGACGCCATCGGCCGAGCCAGAGGTGACACGTTCAATGATTTCGCATTTGTATGGCTGATCGGAGAAAATTTTCAACGCGTCACGCGCTGATACCTCAGACCGAGTGAAGGGCTGATTTGCGGAAACTATTTCCTTCATCCGTGAGGTAATAGTGGCGAGATCTGTTTCGCTGAAGGTGCGCCCTTCGGGAAGGTCGAAGTCGTAGTAGAAGCCATCTTCAATAGCCGGACCAACAGAAAATTTTGCACCGGGAAAAAGTTGCGTGACTGCTTGGGCCAAAACGTGTGCAGTGGAGTGCCGCAGAACGTGTCGCCCGGCATCGGAATCGACAGTCACAATGGAAACGACGTCACCATCTGCTAACGCAACGTTGAGGTCGACCTCCGACCCATTCACCACACCAGTAAGAGCTGCTTTTGCCAAACGAGAGCCAATACTTGCCGCAAGATCGGCCACTGTAGAACCAGCTGGCAACTCGCGCACAGAACCATCGGGCAGGGAAATAGACAATACAGACATCACCGAGAGTCTAGAGCGTAGGTCGTACGGGGAAGGTCTAATTTGTGCAGCGATTTATAACTGGATACCAAGAAGTTGAGCAGACAACGCCACATTGACCTGTGCTTTCGCTGCTGCATCGATGAGCTTCAGCGCGAGAGGTGAATTGAGATCGTCATCGAGTGCTGCTCGTACCTCGGTAAGCACTGCTTGCGACGCCGGCGAGTTTGCTGCTCCTGCATCGTGCGAAACGCTCTGCCACAACTGCAGCCGCGCAAGTGCATCGGGCATGATGTTCGTATTCCATTCCCACTCAATGCGATAGTGATGAGCAACAAGACCGAGTCGTATAACGCGCGGGTCCCACTCTTTGCGCAAAGCATCGACGAAAACCAAGTTGCCTCGACTCTTTGACATCTTGTGTCCGTCCATTGACACCATTGCAACATGCATCCAATGGCGAACAAACGGAACGCCAGTTGCTGCTTCAGATTGTGCACGTTCACATTCATGGTGCGGAAAAATGAGGTCGCTTCCACCGCCATGCAGATCGATAGTGGTACCCAGTTCACGTAATGCAAGAGCGCTGCATTCAATATGCCAACCAGGTCGCCCAGCGCCCCACATTGTTTCCCACGCTGGTTCATCGGGCGCACTTGTTTGCCACAAAACAAAGTCGAGTGGATGTCGCTTATTGGGGTCGGCAATATTGCCACCACGCTCATTGGCGAGCTCCACCATGAACTCTTCGCTGTAGTTCGAGACTGAACCAAAACTGGGGAACTTACTCACATCGAAATAGACATTTCCACCGGCTTGATAAGCAAAGCCGCGATCGAGCACCATGCCAATGAATCCACGAATATCGGGAATTGCTGACGATGCTCTAGGAGTGCTGTACATGGGCAGCATGTTGAGAGCCTCCATGTCGGCATTGAAACGAGCTTCTTCACCTGCCGCAAGATCGAGATAGTGAACTCCGAGTTCTTTTGCTTTTGCAAAAAGTGGGTCGTCAACATCGGTGATATTACGTACACACTTCACCGTATGGCCAAGGTCAATGAGACGCCGCTGCAAAATGTCGTACGCCATGAAAGTGGCTGCATGACCCAGATGTGTTGCATCGTAGGGAGTAATGCCACAGGTATACATCAACACTTGCGGCTGAGGCTCAAATGGCACTACGGCATTGCGTGCGGTATCGAATAAGCGCATCACGCCCGCGGGTCTCCTTTGATTCCATTGAGCTTTGGTGCAACTCGCGTTTTATAGCGAACATTGAGTTGTAGCAACACTGCGGTAAACGCTTCAATGGCCGTTGCATTCGACAATTCGCCCGAATCGAGCGGGCGACAACCAGGAATCCGTCGCACCATCTCGCTCACCGTTTCAATTGCCTCTTTGTCATCGGAGCAAATGAGCACATCGCTGTCGATGGGGTCACCAAGGTGTCCCAGTTCTTTTGCTGGCAAATGGTGAAACGCAGCGACTACGCGGCATTCGGGGGCGGCTGCTTGCACATGGGCTGCCACGCTTCCTCGAGGCGGAACCAGCGGTTGAAATTCATGCCCCACCCGCACCAACGCGTTGGCCATACTGATTACTACTTTTCCACGCAGCGCTACCGAGTGTTCACGTACGGTTGTAGCAGCTGAATCCCAGGGGGTGGCCAACACCACAATGTCACAGGAAGCTGACTCTTCATTTGTGCCCCCGCGTAGTGGCAAGTTCAGTGCGGGCCAGGCGTCGCGGATTTCTTTCGCCTTTTCTTCAGCCCTCTCGCTTGAACGTGAACCAATCACCACGCTGTACCCAATGGAGGAAAGACGAGCGGCAAGCGCCGTTCCTGCTGGCCCTGTACCGCCGAGCACCCCAACGCTTGTTTGCTCTAAAGACATTTGTTCAGCCTTACACACCAAGCGCATCGGAGAGAACTTTGAGACCCATCTCTGAGATAACGGGTGAACTACGGTCTAGGGAATGGGAATTCTCACAGGAAAACGAATTGTTGTCACAGGCGTGCTCACCGATGCGTCGCTGGCTTTTGGTGTAGCCAAACTTGCTCAAGAAGAAGGGGCCGAAGTAGTACTTACCGGCGCAGGGCGTGGCCTATCACTCACACAACGCACCGCACGCAAACTTCCCCACGAGGCTCCCGTTTTTGAGTTTGACGTCACCGACCCCGCTCACGTCGACTCCGTTCGCGAAGCGGTGAAAGCGCACTGGGGTGGAGTCGACGGAGTTCTTCATTCCATCGGTTTTGCACCAGCTAATTGCCTCGGTGAAGACATCATGGAAGCTCAGTGGAGCGACGTATCGGTCGCCATTCAAGTGTCTGCGTATTCGTTAAAGACCTTGGCCGATGCTTTCGTGCCCCTCATGACTTCTGGAGGATCTTTTGTTGGCCTCGACTTCGACAACACCGTTGCCTGGCCGGCCTACAACTGGATGGGTGTTGCCAAGTCGGCACTCGAGTCGACGAGCCGCTACCTAGCGCGCGGCCTCGGCCCGCAAAACATTCGTTTTAATCTCATTGCAGCCGGCCCCATCAAGACAATGGCTGCAAAGTCCATTCCCGGCTTTAAAAAGTTTGAAGATGTTTGGGATGACCGCTCACCACTCGGATGGGACGTCACCGACAGCCTGCCCGTTGCTAAATCGTGTGTTGCGCTCTTGTCTGACTACTTCCCTGCAACAACAGGCGAAATTATTCATGTTGACGGCGGCTATCACGCCACCGGCGCATAACGATGACGAACAGACTTGCGAACGAAGTTTCGCCCTACCTTCGACAGCACGAGAATAATCCCGTCCATTGGTTCGCCTGGGGAGAAGACGCCTTTGCCGAAGCTCGCCGGCGCAATGTTCCGATCTTGCTATCGGTTGGCTATTCAGCGTGTCACTGGTGCCATGTGATGGCTCATGAGTGTTTTGAAGATCTCGACGTTGCAACACAGATGAACTCTCAGTTCGTCAACATCAAAGTAGACCGGGAAGAGCGCCCCGATGTTGATGCGGTCTACATGGAAGCAGTACAGGCCATGACCGGACGCGGTGGCTGGCCCATGACTGTGTTCATGACACCAGATGCGAAGCCATTTTTTGGCGGCACATATTTTCCGAAGCCATCATTTCTGCAATTGATGACGGCCATCACCGACGTATGGGACAACAGACGAGAAGATATCGAAAGCAACGTTGACGCGTTGATGCAGGCGCTTCAACGCAGCGAGTTCGCCGAACCCTCGAATGCAGTTGCGAGCTTGAACACGGTCACCAGTGCAGTCACTCATCTTGTTGGTGGGTTCGACAGCGAATGGGGTGGGTTTGGTGCAGCACCCAAATTCCCTTCCACCATGAATATCGACCTGTTACTACGGAGCAATGCCACACACCCCAATGCTGCGGCACTGCACGTTTCGACAACATCGCTCGACGCCATGGCATCGGGCGGAATTTACGATCACCTGGGCGGCGGCTTTGCTCGCTACTCCGTTGATCGCGAGTGGCTCGTACCGCACTTTGAAAAGATGTTGTACGACCAGGCTCTCCTTGTGCGCGTTTATCTTCACGCCTATCAAGTCACACAATTTCCTAGGTACAAACAAGTTGTTGAAGAGACCATCAACTACGTGTTGCGCGACCTCACTCACCAAGATGGCGGTTTCTTCTCCGCAGAAGATGCCGATTCCGCCGACGATACGGGTCACCATCACGAAGGCTGGTTCTACGTGTGGACCACTGCAGAAGTGCGCGAACTCTTTGATGCTGACCTATCTGCAGAAGTCATCGACTGGTTCGGCATGTCTGAGGTGGGCAATTTCGAAGGCCGCAATATTCTCACGCGACACTTCGAGCGTGGATCTCTTCTGCGTAATGACCGCATTGAAGAAGCGCGACAAGCGATGTTCAATAAGCGCCTCCAACGAGCACGCCCACTCCTTGACGACAAAGTACTTACCGAGTGGAACGGCTACATGCTTTCTTCACTCGCAGAAGCAGCAGCTGCCTTCAACAACCACACGTGGCTCGCCGCAGCTGTTACCAATGCTGAGTTTCTCATTCGCGAGCTACGCAGCCAAGACGGAACATGGAAACGCAGTTGGCACGAAACAGGTGTGCCTCGCGCGCGACATCATTCACTAGCAGCAGATCTTGCAGCACTCATTGATGCCTTTACTCGCCTCGCTGAAGCAACAGGCGATGAAAAATGGACACGCCATGCATGTGAAGCAGCCGACCAGCTGCTCGACGAGTTTTGGGACCCGCAGCGTGGCGGCCTTTTCACCACAGGCAACAATGGAGAACAACTCATTGCCCGTCAAAAAGATCTGCTCGATAACGCCACCCCATCGGCAAACTCAACAGCTGCCGTTGCGCTCTATCGCTTGTCTGCAATGACCGGCGAAGGTCGTTATGAACAACACGCACATCGCATTATGCAATTGCTCGATCAAATCATGCATAAAGCCCCCAGCGCTGCAGGAAATGCACTGAGTGCATTGCACATCATGAACAGTGGCATCACTGAAATTGTGATCCCAGGCAATCGCCCAGAATTCCTCAACGTCGTTCGTGAGTCATGGCGACCTAATGCTGTTGTGCTGTGGGGCAACCCCGGAGTCTCGCCATTATGGCAAGGGCGAAACGAAGGTGTGGCCTACGTATGCGAGCGCAATGTGTGCATGACCCCGGCACAGACTGCTGAAATACTGCGCGCCCAACTGGCTTAATGCCATCGCCCATAGTGGGCAACTTCATCTGCACTGCGTCGTTTGCGAGATGCGCTACGCCCTTCACGTTCTTGTTCATCTCGAGGCCAGCCCAGTGCAATGGCCCCGATGAGTTGCTGGGTATCGGGAACTCCGAAGTGAGAGCGCACTTTTTCTTCGCCGTTGAATACGGCAAAAAATAACGAACCAAGACCCAAATCGTGCGCGCCCAACAACAGCGTCATCACCGCGAATGAAGCGTCAATGGTCCAATACGGAGTTGGCCATGCCTCAACAGAAGCGCCAAGACCTGTGTGCGATTTATCTGGCTCTGCGTAGCGATCTGCATATGCTTGAGCATCGGCAAAGGGCAACATGATGACCGGCGCATCGAGTAAATGCGGCCACGAAAAATTTTTCCGCTTTTCTTGCGGCAACGACAAATCCCAAAACGTCTTCACGTCTTCGTTCTCTAAAACAAGTACCGACCAACCTTGTGTTTTTCCTGCGCTCGGCGCACGCACCGCAAGATCGAGCAATTCGCTGATTGTGCTGCGAGGAACGGCGGTACGTGAGAAAGAACGCGTCATGTGTCGCGTACGGACAACGCGCACAAACTCCACGAGAGTTACTGCAATTTGCCGAGTTTGACAAGGCTCTCGGTCATGGTCCAACCATGAACGATGAGTGCTCCACCTTTGTTGACGGCCACTTTGTCAAACATTGCCGCAATGTCGGCATTAATTTTTTCTGGCTTCGTTGATTCATGATCGAGAAAGCCAGATTGGCCGGCGGTTTTCACGATAAATGACTGCTCGTCATACGCACGCTCGACACCAAAACGCTTCGACAAGCGCCGACCCCATGCTCGCTCTTCGCCCACCGCACGGTGCCCTGGACGAGGGATCATCTCGGTGAGAGCCTTGAACGCTTCGAGTCCGTGTGCGCTCGTGAAGCGCGACCCCACGACAACATCTTCATCGGGGAAAGCCATGAGCGCCCTGTGATAGGCCTCAGTCATGAGACCTTTCAATACTGAATCACGCTTCGGAGTGCGTTTAACGCTCATGAGCCCGAGGAGCACGCAAGGGGTGCCTCCAATACGCTCAAGGGTAGAAAAGCTGTAGCCGTGCAATTTGCCATCGAGACGTGCTGTGGTATTGAGTACCCAGTCTGTTTGAGCTTTCGACAATAATTCCATGTCAAAAGCGCCCCCCATGGAGGCCATTTCCTCGAGATCAGCTTCGGTCATTGCCGATGAGTCTCTAGTGTCGACCTCTAGTGCCATAGCGCCAGATGCTCCTTAATGAACCTGCACATTCGCCCTCTATTCTGCCAGCGGAATTGCCGTGCGCCTACGCAATGGGCAAATCAGTTGAGAAACTTCCCCCAAATAGCCAAAAAGAGAACGTATTTGGCCTAGGCGACCACCACACCGTCGCCAAAGGCGACAACCAGGTCGCCCATCGCCTTGTCGATATTGACGTTGAAGCCCTCGCCGAGTTGCACAGTGACATCGCTGCCCATATCGACAAAGACAGGAACCTCACCAGGGAATTCCACCAGGATCCCCTTCAATTTTGCGATGGCAGCTTCGTTGATGGCTGCCGCAGGCAATTTTAAAGTGACGGCCCGCGCGGCTTGACCCAAATGTTCGAGAACTTCCACCTTGGTCACCATGATTCCTACACGGGCATCGTCGCGGCGGTCGATACGCCCACGAATGGCCACGATGGCATCGTCGGTGAGCAGATGCGAAAAATCGGTGAGGGTTTTGGGAAACACGGTGGCTTCAATGCTTGAGTCGAGATCTTCCAAAACGAAGACTGCCATTTGGTCACCTTTTTTGGTGTACTTCTTGGCCAAGCCAGTGATTACGCCACCGGTAATAACAAAAGCACCATCTTCACGTTCGCGTGCCTCGCCGATTCCACAGTCGATTCTGCGGCGCAGCGCATGTTCAATGCCCATCAGTGGGTGGTCTGAGACGTAGAGACCCAGCATGTCTTTTTCATTGCGTAGCTGATCGGTTTTGTCGAACTCCAAAGCAGGTATTTCTATGCGATCGGTGAAGCCATTGTCGCTTGCCATTTCATCGCCGAACAGGCTCATGATGCCACGATCGCGTTCACGACGCCGCGTGATGCTGCTATCGAGAATGCGTTCGAATGACATCAGGAGACCCCGACGCGGGTGGCCAAGGGTGTCGAATGCCCCAGCTTTGATGAGCGACTCCACAGTGCGCTTATTCAACACTGCTTCAGGAGCACGGTCGGCAAAGTCGTGGAATGTTGCATAAGGACCATTGGCGTCGCGTTCCACCAGCATTTGTTCTACAAGGCCTTCACCCACATTGCGAATGGCCGACAAACCAAAACTCACTGCTTTTTCGCCCTGCGGCATGAGAGAAATAAAATCGGAACGCGACAAGTTGATGTCGGGAGTGCGCACTGCGATGCCACTTGCTCGAGCATCGGACAAATAAATAGCGCCCTTATCGAAGTTGCCCTTCACGCTGCTTAATAAGCACGCTGCATATTCCACTGGATAATGCGCTTTGAGATACGCGGTTTGATAGGCAACGAGTGCATAGCCGTATGCATGGCTCTTATTGAATGCGTAGTCGGCAAATTTTTCGATGACGTCAAAGAGTTGTTTGCCAAGAACTTTTCCGTACCCGCTCTTTTCACAACCGAGTTCGAATCCGTCACGTTCTTTTGCCATGAGCTCTGGCAATTTCTTGCCGCAGGCTTTGCGCAAGTTGTCGGCTTCAGCAAGTGAGTAACCAGCAAATTTTTGCGCCACGCGCATCATGCTTTCTTGATACACCATGAGGCCGTATGTGTCGCTGAGCAACTCTTGCGCATCGGGGTGGAAATACACCGGCACTTTGCGCTCGTTCTTGTAGTCGGCGTAGTCGTAATGCATGTTGACGCCCATGGGGCCTGGGCGATACAGCGCAACAACTGCAGCTACATCTTCAAATGCGTTCGGCGCAAGCGACTTGAGCAACGCACGCATGGGCGGGCTCTCTAACTGGAACACCCCAATGGTGTCGCCGCGAGCCAAGAGATCGAAAGTTTGAGGGTCGGTGAGCGACACTGTGTCGATATCGAAGTTGGGGTCGTAGTTAACACGCACCATGGCCATGGTGTCGGTGATGACATCGAGGTTGCGCAAACCGAGGAAGTCCATTTTGAGTAGACCAAGCGCTTCTACTCCGTGCATTTCGTACTGTGTAACAACAGGAGATAATTCTGCGCTCTGACCAGGGTCGGGTTTGCGTTGAATGGGTAAATACTCGGTGAGTGCTTCGCGAGTGATTACTACAGCAGCTGCGTGAATGCCATCGGAACGCTTGAGGCCTTCTAAGCCCATTGCCACTTCAACGACACGCTTCACGTCGGGGTCGGAGTTCACCAGCTCGCGTAGTTCAGAAGCCGCACGAAAACCATCGTGATGCTTTGGCACATCTTCGAAACAATATTTCAATGGCGTGTCGCGACCCATCACCAACGGTGGAAGGGACTTTGCAATTTTGTCGCCTAACCCGTATGGATACCCAAGAACACGCGCGGCGTCGCGCACGGCATTACGTGCCTTGATGGTGCCAAAGGTAATGATTTGTGCGACGTGGTCGCGGCCGTATTTTTCCGTTGCATAACGGATCATTTCTTCGCGGTATCGAGAGTCGAAGTCCATGTCGATATCGGGCATAGATACACGACTGGGGTTTAAGAAGCGTTCAAACAGAAGGTCGTATTTGATGGGGTCAAGATCGGTAATGCGCAACGCATAGGCAACAGCACAACCAGCAGCCGAACCGCGACCAGGCCCAACACGAATGTTGTTGTCGCGGGCATGCTTGATGAGGTCCCACACGATGAGGAAGTACGAGGCGAAACCCATGTCGATGATGACTTTGATTTCAAAGGCAAGCCGCTCGACGACTTCCTTTGGCACCTTTTCGCCCCAGCGGAACTTTGCGCCTTCGTTAGTGAGGTGCTTTAAGTACTCTTCATCGTTGGCAAAACCTTCTGGCACCGGAAAGTCGGGAAGGTGAACTTGTTCGAAATCGATGTTGACATTGGCGCGCTCTGCGATCCACAAGGTGCTGTTGCACGCTTCGGGGAAGTCGCGAAAGAGCCAACGCATTTCTGCTGCAGATTTGAGGTAGTGCTCTTCGCCTTCAAACTTGAACCGGTTGGGGTCGGAGAGTAACGCCCCAGTTTGCACACACAGCAATGCATCGTGCGCAGTGTGGTCGTGACGCTGCGTGTAGTGCGAATCGTTGGTTGCAATGAGTGGAGCGTTAATTTTCTTTGCAATTTCGATGAGCTTGGGGTTTGTTTCTAACTGAGCAGGAATGCCGTGATCTTGCAATTCCACAAACAAATTGTCGCGTCCAAAAATGTCTTGTAAACGAGATGCTTTTTCTAATGCACCCTTGTCGTCTCCGTGCAGGAGCGACTGCAATACATGCCCGCCCAAGCATCCGGTTGAAGCAATGAGACCTTCGCTGTACTTCTCGAGCAGTTCCCAGTCGAGCCGGGGCTTGTAGTAGTACCCCTCGAGGAATGCGAGGCTCGATAACTGAATGAGGTTGCGATAGCCAGTGGTATTTTCTGCAAGCAAAGTGAGGTGATAGTAGAGCTTGCTCCCCGACTCGGTATCGCCGCCAGTGTCGTCGATGCGGCCGCGCCGAGCAGGGCGCTCGTGGCGCGACTCGTGAGCCATATACGCCTCGGTGCCAATGATGGGCTTGATTCCTTGGCTTTTACATTCACGATAAAAGTCGAGCACTCCATACATATTGCCGTGATCGGTGATGCCCAGCGCTGGCTGACCATCGGCAACTGCTGCAGCAACGAGTTCGTCGAGGCGCGACGCGCCGTCGAGCATAGAGAACTCGGTGTGAACATGGAGGTGAGTGAAGGAGTCGGTCATAGTGGCGTCAGAACGACGAAACTACCAAACCCGTGTGACGCGGGATGAAAAAGACCCATTGCTTAGAGATACTGCCCATTGTGACCAGCCCCCGCCTCGGGGCCTTGGCCGTTTGGCAGTTGGCGAATTTCTTCGAATTGTTGACGCGCTGCCATTTGTTGAGCGAAAAGCGTGGCTTGAATACCGTGGAACAACCCTTCGAGCCATCCAACAAGTTGCGCTTTGGCCACCCGAATTTCTGCTTCGCTCGGAATTTCCCCATCGGTGAACGGGAGAGCCAGCATTTTTAATTCCTCTTGTAGATCGGGAGACAGTGCTTCACCGAGTTCCACAATAGAGCGTTCATAAATTTCTGCCATTCGTTCCCGACTTGCTTCATCGAGTCGAGTGCCATGAGCCTCTTCAAGCAACTGCTTCACCATTGAGCCAATGCGCATGACCTTGGCGGGAGCCGTAATGGTTTCCACTTGTTCTTCTTGTGCAGAAGTCTCACTGGCAGCAGAGGAATGTGCTGGTGTCACGACTTCTGAAACGAACGGTTCATCTGAAGTGCTCATATAGCCACACTCTAGAGGGGTGTGACCCTGAAGCAAGATTTATGAGCGATGAACAAGCAAAGGCACATACATCTCATCGGCAGTGAGCGAACCATGCCGACATACCAGTTGGAAAGGCCCGGAATCGGCTGGGTCGAAGAATGTCACAGGCTCAAATGGCACGAGAGCCACTTCACCCAGGCGCCTTTGCACTACTGGGCGCATGACGGGCCCAAACCACTGTTCATCGAGTATTTGTTCCTGCGAACGCACCCATGCGCAATGAGAAAACTTCTCGGCACACACTTCGAGCAATTGGGCTTCCATCCCTCGTCGTGCATGCAGCCAACGGAACCGCCCTTCCCCACTTTGCGTACGCACAAGGTTCATAACATCGTTGTCGAGGCGCACCACATTGTCATTGACATGTACTTGCCCATGATCGGCAGTCACATACAGCGCCGTGTCGCTGGGCAAACGCGAGATGATGTCTGAAATGAGTGCATCAACAACACGCAGTTCGGCATCGTAAAATGCGCCAAAGCCTCTTTCATGTGCAATTTTGTCGATGCCGTCGTAATACGCATATACAAAGTTTTCACCAGCGTTGAGGAGTTCTTCAATGATGACGGGAATGCTTGAAGACACTCTCCATCCGTGATGACGAACTCCTTGCAGATGCGCTTCGGTGAAACCACTTCCTTCTAGTTCTGCTTTCGAAATAACAGGAACCGATGAACCTAAAAAAGGAGGAAATGGCTGCACATCGTGTGGCGGAAACTGACGACGCAGGTCGCCCTTTTCATCGGCCCAACGCAATGAGTTCATGACATAGGAATCAATTTGCATCCGATAACCGACGATGCCGTGTTCGCCTGGCGCCAAACCCGTCGCAATAGAAGTTAAAGCGGTAGCTGTTGTGGTGGGTGCGACGCTCGTAATACGCGACGCCGACATATTGGCCATCGTTGGCGCAAGCGCTGTGCGCTCCTGGAACTGATTCCAACCCAACCCGTCAACAATGAGCACGACGGCTCGTTTTGCCCCGACAGCAGCACCTGGGAGCCAATCGGGAGCCTTCCCGTGCTGAGTTGCTTGAGGCGACAGCAAATAGGGAATGATGTTGCAAATTGCCCCACCAGAGAAATCTGGCAAAACAGGTTCGATGGCAACTTCAATAGGCACTACTGCAGTGAACCACCTCCCGATGGCTGAACACAACGCCATCACCCCGTACGATAGAGACGTGAGAGTTTCTACCCGTGGCGACTACGCCTGCCGAGCACTCCTCTCTCTTGCCCTGCACGCAGACACATCTGGCCCCACCTCTGTGCGCGATATCGCCGAGCGCACTGCGCTCCCCCAGCCATACCTTGAACAAATACTTCTTGCCTTAAAAGGTGCTGGGCTAGTGAAGTCGAAGCGTGGCGTGGGTGGCGGTTACGTTTTGGCGCGCGACCCTGCCGACATCAAATTGTCTGAAGTCATTTCTGCCGTTGATGGACCCATCACTATTGGAGACTTTGGGCAACCTCATGAAGACGAAGCATGCAACCACGAGGGCCAATGCGTTTTGCTTGCTATTTGGGGTGCCGCAGGCGACCACATGAAACAACATCTTGAGCAGTACACACTTGCAGGCATTGCCAATGCAGCACGCGGCGTTGCACCGTGGCCTGCTATTGAACACACCCACTAAGCGTCAGCTACTCCTAAACCTTCCAACAAGGTTGAAATGTCACTTGGCATCGGTGCATCAAATGACATTGCTTCACCAGTGACTGGATGATCGAAACCTAATTTCACTGCATGCAAAGCAGGCCGCGTAAAAGGAAGCCCTGCTCGTGCCCCACCGTATGTACCGTCACCAACGACAGGGTGACCCACTGCAGCGAGATGCACTCGGATCTGATGTGTGCGACCTGTTTCTAAACGACAACGCACCGTGCTGACGGGAATGGGTGTATCGAATTCTTCGATCACTTCATAATGGGTACGGGCAAATTTGCCATCAACAACAATGGTCATGCGCATCACGTCGCGAGGGTCTCTGCCAATAGCTGCATCGACAACGCCAGAAGGTGCATCGAAGTGACCCACCGTCAAAGCAAAATATTCACGCTTGACCGTGCGATCGCTGAGTGCGTCAACCAGAGATTCGTAAGCCTTTTGCGTACGTGCCACCACCATCAAGCCAGTAGTACCAATATCGAGGCGATGCACAATGCCTGGACGCATCGGTTCTCCTACACCGGCCACTTCTGGGTACAGAGCCAATATGCCATTCACCAATGTTCCGGTCATATTGCCCGCCCCTGGATGCACTACGAGGCCATTGGCTTTATTGATGACGACTACTGAATCGTCTGCGTAGACAATGTCGAGCACAACCGATGGGTCGCCTTGCGGAAGTTCTTTTTCAGGCACGCGTGCTGGATCGATAGAAATTTTCTGACCAGCAACTACTTTGACTTTGCCACTCACAGACACCACATCATCAATTGAAACGCCGCCAACGCTAATGAGCGATGATGATTGCGCTCGACTGATGTCGGCAAGCAATGCAACAACACGGTCGAGGCGGTCTCCTTCTAACGCTGGGGGGAGGACTTCTTCAATCATGACTTCTCCGTTCGAAATGAGGTGAAAACGAGAAGTGCTCCACCAATACAAATTGCCGCATCGGCAATGTTAAAAACTGGCCACCACTGCAAGTCGATGAAATCAACGACAGCTCCATGTAACCACGCATCTCCACGAAAAAGACGATCAACAATGTTTCCAGCAGCGCCACCGGCTACTAAACCGACGAAAACCGCTCCACTGACTGACGACCGACGCATACCTGCGAGTAAAAAAACCACAACAATCATGCCAAGCACACCAATAATGGGGCCAATTCCCGTTCCTTGAGAAAATGCCATCCCATTGTTGAACGACAAATTCAACCGCAAACTTCCGAGAACATTGACAACATGACCGTCATTTAACTGACTCACTGCCCAATGTTTAGTGATTTGATCGAGAGCCACCACCCCGCTTGCAACAGCAAGCGAAGACCGGCGCAGCGAGGTCACCTGCGACCGAATGTGCCGACTCGCTCTTCAACGAGTTCTGTGGTCCAGGGAATTGCCTTCAAGCGTTCCCGAGGAATGGGCTTACCAGAATGTTCTGAATAGCCGTATTCGCCCACCTTAATACTCTCTAATGACAGGTCGATTTGTTCCACAATATGACGCGCCGATGCAGACAAGGTGAGATCGCGCTCGCGTTCAACAACCATGGTGTCGCCTTCGCCGCCTTCATCATCAAATTGGACGTCTCCCATTTCGGCATCGGCAATGAGTGCGTTTGCCTCATCTTCAAGACGTGATGCTTGACCGACAAGGCTGATGCGCTCTGAATGAAGTATTTCGCGCTGCGCTTGGAGAAACTTGAGATCGAAATCTTTAGTTGGCGTAATGCCATCTTGTGGAGGCAACTTCACAATGACTGGTTTTTCCAAAGCCTTCGCTTTTTTCTCTGCAATTTTACGTGCGAGTTCTGCCTGCTTTTCGGCCTCTTTAGCTAAGCGAGCAGCTTCTTTTTCAGCAGCTTTACGGTCGGCTTCAGCCTGCTTCTCGGCCTCTTTAGCCAGACGCTCTGCTTCTTTTTCTGCAGCTTTTTGTTTGGCTATGAGTGCCTTTTCGGCATCAGCTTTTTTCTTCGCTATCTCTTGTTCTTTTTTCTGCTGCGCAAGAATTTTTTCGCGAGCCTTCTTCTCTTCTGCTGCAGCTTTCGCCTTAGCGCGGGCAAGGTCGGCAGCGGCTTTTGCTTTTGCACGGGCCGCATCGGCAGCAGCCTTGGCCTTTGCGCGGGCCGCATCGGCAGCAGCTTTCGCTTTTGCTGCTTTCTCACGCTGTGCGGCTACTTCTTTTGCCTTTTTTTCAGCTGCAATTTTCTTCGCTAGATCAGCTGCTTTTTTCGCTGCAGCAGCCTTTTTTGGGTCGACCTTTGGAGCAATTTTTTTGGCGACTACCTTTTTGGCCGGTGCTTTCTTGGTAGCAACTTTTTTCGCCACCACTTTTTTGGCAGGAGCCTTTTTAGCGGGACCCTTCTTGGCAACAACTTTTTTAGCAGGAGCAGACTTCTTTGAGCTCACAGTTTTTTTAGACACGGATTTTGAGGATGCTGCTTTCTTTGGTGCGGCTGACTTCTTTGCCGCTGGCTTTTTTGCCGTCGATTTCTTTGCCACAGGCTTCTTCGCGGCTGACTTCTTTGCTGGCTTCTTTGCGACCATGCTCACACCATTTCCGTTTTCCACTCAAGACTTTGCTTGAATGGTCTATCTTGACGGTGGAGATTACGTCATATTGGGGTCAAGTACCAATATTTCCGCTATGCGACCGCTAAAGCCATCCAAATCTGGACTTCATGGCCCTCGAGCGACTCCACATGTTGGGGTTCTCCGCTTCCCTGTTCCAAGGTGAAACGGGTAGCGAGCACCTCACCAGCCATCATGTCGACATGAGTGGAAATAGCACTGATGAATGATTCTGGGCCGGTAATGGCAACTGAAATGCGGTCGGTCACCACAAAACCAAGGCTGCGGCGGGTTTGCTGAAGAGCACGGATGAGGTCTCGTGCTGCTCCTTCGGCTTCAAGTTCTGGGGTGAGGGCAACGTCGAGCACCACCACACCAGGGTGATGTGAAAGCGCTGCGCTAGCGGTGCCTTGCGCAGCAACCAACTTGAGGGAGTACTCACCTTCTTCTAATCGGAACCCGCCAGCTACCGGTGCCCCGTCAACAATTGCCCAATCACCCGACTTGACGGCATTAATTACTTTTTGAGTGTCGCCACCAAGACGTGGGCCGAGAGCCTTTGGAGTGACCTGCAACTCATGCGTTGCCACCGCACCCACGTCGGTACGAAATTCAATATTGCGCACATTAACTTCATCTTTCACAATGTCGATGAAGGCATCGAGACCCGACAACTCTGGCGTTGCAATGGTCAACGTAGTAAGCGGAAGACGCACACGGCGCCCGTTGGCCTTACGAATAGACAATGCAGTTGAACAAACATCACGTACTTTGTCCATTGCGGCGGTTAATTCAGGGTGTGCTACAAGTTCGGTAGACGACGGCCAATCGGTGAGGTGAACACTGCGTTCTCCGGTGAGGCCTCGATAAATTTCTTCCGACACCATAGGCAGTAACGGCGCAGCGACACGACACAACACGGTGAGTGCCGTATGCAAGGTATTGATGGCGTCTTGATCGCCTGCCCAAAAACGATCACGACTACGGCGAATATACCAATTTGTTAACACGTCGAGATAGGTGCGGATGGTGGCACACGCCTCAAACAGATCGTACGCATCAAATTGCTGAGTGAGTGATACGACCAGGTCGTGTGTCTTTGACAAAATATATTTGTCGAGGACATTCGCACTATCTGTTGACCACTGCCCTTGTTTACCTTCAGCATTTGCATACAAGGTGAGGAAGTACCAAGAGTTCCACATGGGAAGCAGCACTTGACGCACAGTTTCACGAATACCTGCTTCAGTGACCGAGAAGTCTCCGCCGCGCAAAATAGGAGACGAAAGCAAATACCAACGCATTGCATCGGCACCGTAAGTATTAAACACTTCCATTGGGTCTGGATAGTTGCGCAGACTCTTCGACATTTTTGCGCCGTCGTCACCCAACACCACACCATGACCTACACAAGTGGAAAATGCGGGGCGATCGAACAGAGCAGTTGCCAGCACGTGCAAGGTATAAAACCAACCTCTGCTTTGCGCCACATATTCCACGATGAAGTCACCGGGATAGTGATTTTCAAACCATTCTTGGTTTTCAAATGGGTAGTGCACCTGCGCAAAGGGCATTGATCCGCTTTCAAACCAGCAGTCAAGCACTTCAGGGACACGACGCATCACCGATTCACCCGATGGGTCATCGGGGTTTGGTCGCGTGAGATTGTCGATGAATGGACGATGAAGATCGTTGACTTCCACTCCAAAGTCGGTCTGCAATTGCGCAACACTTCCGTACACATCTACCCGTGGGAACAGCGGATTGTCGCTTTTCCACACTGGTATGGGTGAACCCCAGAAGCGATTGCGACTAATTGACCAGTCGCGAGCATTAGCAATCCACTTGCCGAAGGAACCGTGCTTCAAATGCTCAGGAACCCAGTGAATATTTTCATTGAGTTCCACCATGCGATCGCGGAACTTTGTGACTTCTACAAACCAACTCGACACTGCGCGATACACCAGTGGCTGCGCACAGCGCCAGCAATGTGGGTACGAGTGGTTGTAACTGTCGTGGCGGATGACTCGCCCTTCGTCTTTCAGTTGACGAATGACCAATGGGTTTGCGTCGAAAACGTGTGTTCCTACCCATGTAGAAATGAGATCTGTGTAGCAACCCTGGTCGTCCATAGGGCAAATGGTGGCAATACCCGCACTCGCGCAGACCAATTGGTCGTCTTCGCCAAAGCCCGGAGCAAGGTGCACCACTCCGGTTCCGTCTTCAGTAGAAACAAATTCGGCGGTGAGCACCTGGAACGCATTTTCTGTGTCGGCAAGGAATGGAAAAAGTGGCGTGTACTTGCGACCTGCCAACTCGCTTCCCTTGATAGTCGCGACGTGTTCAGCGCCACTGAATTCCTTTTCATAGGCACCTAGACGCGACTCGGCCAAAATGTATTTCATGCCTTCGCCGTCTTGCATGACTGCGTAATCGATCTCGGCACCTACCGCCAATGCAAGGTTCGATGGCAAGGTCCACGGCGTTGTGGTCCAGGCCATGATGCGCTCACCCGTCTCGAGCAAGAACCATACCGACAATGCTGGGTCTTGACGATCTTGATACACATCGTCCATGCGTGTTTCTGTATTAGATAAAGGAGTCTCGCAACGCCAACAGTAAGGCAGCACACGGAAGCCTTCGTAAATGAGACCTTTTTCCCAAAGCGTATGAAAAGCCCACATCACACTTTCCATATAGGGAGTATCAAGTGTCTTGTAGTCGTTAGAGAAGTCGACCCATCGCGCCTGACGAGTGACATAACGTTCCCATTCGCTGGTGTAACGCAACACACTGGTACGACACACATCATTGAATTTGTCGATACCAAAAGCAGCGATTTCTGGGTGGCCAGCGATTCCTAATTCTTTTTCCGCTTCGACTTCAGCAGGAAGCCCGTGGCAGTCCCAGCCGAACCGGCGTTCCACACGACGACCGCGCATCGTTTGATAACGGGGCACAGCGTCTTTAACGAAACCCGTGAGCAAGTGGCCGTAATGCGGTAATCCGTTGGCAAAAGGCGGGCCATCATAAAAAACGAATTCGTTGTTTCCTTTTTCTCCGGCACTGCGCAATTGCACCGACGCCTCAAAGGTCTGATCTGCAGCCCAAAAGGCGGAAACAGTTTCTTCTATTGCCGGAAATTTAGGTTGAGACTGAACATCGGGGTATGCCACGGCAAGGAACCCTACTCAGATCAGCGACTGATGTACAGCACGTAGAGCGCGCTTCACCTTCAGCAACCCAAGATGAGGCGGCCAACGACCATTTGCAAAAACAAGATGACCACGATCGGCGAGAGATCAAATTGCCCCATGGGAGGAAGGATCCGCCGCGCACGCCCCATGAGTGGTTCAGTTGCACGAAAGAGCCACTGATTGATGGTGAACACCATTCCACCTGGTCGCAATGGGAACCACGACAAAACGATGCGGAAAAAAATGATGAGAACGTAAAAGTTCAACAACTGACACAGAAGTTCGCGCATAAATTATTCGAACTGTGAACGTGATGCAGGTGGCTTCAACAAAAACACATCGGTGGCGACACGTTCCATGGAACCATTCATTGCGTAGCAGAGACCGCTTCCGAAGTCGATGAGACGACGCACTACTTCTTTGTCGCAACTCTCGAGGTTCATGATGACTGGCTGACCTTCTTTGAATCGGTCGGCAATTTCTTTTGCTTGTTCGAAACGTAACGGCCTTACCGTTGCTGGCTCAGCTCCACTCACTGCTAACGGGCGAACAGTGGTGCTCTGACGTGGTGTGCCAACGGGACGCAATTGCAAACCAGAGTCGTCGACACCACGGCGATACCCGCCAGTGTCTTGCGGAATTGCTCCGCTGTGATCTTCGTATTCAGGTTCCATACGTTGTCGAGGCATACGGCCAGAGGGATCGGCGCCATAACCTGAGCGCACATTGCGTTGGGGACGATCTATTTCCATTGACTGGTCATAGTCGTCATAATTTTCATCGGCCCCTAGACCGAGATAATCCATAGCGCGTCTCCACATCGACATGTCCATAGGTTATACGACAGGGCGTTCTCTATTGGGGACGTTCACCGAATATTGCAGAACCGACACGAATAATGGTTGCTCCCTCTTCGAGGGCAATGCGGTAGTCATGCGACATCCCCGCCGAACACTCTGAAAGGCCCAATTCATTGCACATTTTGCGTGCCTCACGAAAGGTGTGCCGCGTTGATATTGGGTCTGCACTCGTTGGGCCCATCACCATGAGCCCACCGACGTCCAGGTGAGATGAGCGAGCGAGGTCGACCAGTTTCTCAAGAGCTTGAGGAGAACAACCCGACTTCTGCGTCTCATCGGCAATATTGACTTGCAGTAGAACACGAGGTGCGTCTCCGCCGCTAGCTGCGTGCAACTTAGCTAGCCCCAAAATGACAGATTCCCGATCGATGGTCTGCCAAGTATGTACTTTTCCGTATAGCGCACTGAGCTTGTTTGATTGCAAATGCCCGATGAAATGAAGTGGCAAATGATTGGCACCAGTGGCCGTTACCTTTGCTAATGCTTCTTGGGCATAGTTCTCTCCCACGCCATCACATCTGGCATCTCTTGCCCATTGCCACGCATCAGGACCAAAATTCTTGGTAACTGCAACAAGTTGCACTGACGACGCAGTGTCCCCACGAATTTCTGCAATATGCGAGCGCACAACACCTACGTTGTGCATGACCTGTTCTTGAGAAAAAGAGGGAGCGTCGCTTGACAAGAGCTACTGCAAAGTTATTTCAGAAAGGAGGGCACATCGAATTCGTCGTCATCGCCACTCGTGTCGAGCGGGTCTGAGGAAAACACACTGCGCGGAGATGAGCTTGTACCCGGACGAGAATCGACCGAACGCAATGGAGCGCGCTTGTCGTTTCCATCCCAACGTTCAAACCCTGCGGCAATGACAGTAACTCGTACTTCATCGCCAAGTTCGTCGTCGATAACTGTACCGAAGATGATGTTTGCATCGGGGTGAGCAACGGCATGCACAACTTCGGCAGCCGCGTTCATCTCGAAGAGACCCATGCTTGATGGACCAGCGATATTGAGCAGAATTCCACGCGCACCATCGATTTGAGCCTCGAGAAGTGGGCTTGTGATGGCTGCTTTTGCTGCAGTTACCGCACGGTTATCGCCGCTTGCATGACCAATGCCCAACAACGCAGTTCCTGCATTTGCCAAAATCATCTTGACGTCTGCGAAGTCGGTGTTGATGAGACCAGGTGTTGTAATGAGGCTCGTAATGCCAGCAACACCGTTCAGCAAAATATCGTCTGCCATTTTAAAAGCATTGATAGCTGAGGTTTTATCGTTTGCCACACTGAGAAGTCGATCGTTCGGAATAACGATGAGAGTGTCTACTTTTTCCTTCAGTTTGGCAATACCGTTTTCAGCTTGCGTCGAACGACGGCGACCTTCAAATCCAAAGGGTCGAGTAACAACGCCAATGGTCAGTGCACCAATTGATCGGGCAATTTCAGCAATGACCGGAGCTGCACCGGTACCAGTACCGCCGCCTTCTCCTGCCGTGATGAATACCATGTCGGCACCAGCCATCATCTCTTCAATTTCAGCACGATGTGATTCTGCAGCAGCTTGACCCACTTCTGGGTCACTTCCTGCACCGAGACCACGAGTGAGGTCGCGACCAATGTCGAGCTTGACGTCGGCATCGGACATGAGGAGTGCTTGCGCATCGGTATTGACCGCAACAAACTCAACGCCCTTCAGACCGGCATCGATCATGCGGTTGACGGCGTTGACTCCACCGCCGCCGACTCCGACGACTTTCATCACTGCTAGATAATTTTGGGGTGCTCCGGCCATGGGCCATGACCTCCGAGAGATAGGAAATGTTGTTCTTATGTTTCCACGTGGAGAGGCTCAACTGTGGGATTTCCGCCCAATAAAGGGCAATTTCCTACAATTTATTTCTGAGCAAAAATAGGGTCACCACTCGAGAGATCGATACTGCGGAGGTTTTTCGGATCTTGCCGGCGCAAAACCAACACCAAAGACACCAGTTTTGCTCGCAAATCACTCGGCTGACCAAAGATCACCACAGTCCCTGTGCGCAAGGTCATGAGGAGCTCAGTGTTATTGGCAACTCCAACGTTCAAGACCGTCTTTTGAATTTCCGCGGGGAGCGACGCCGCGAGTTGGGCAGCTGCCGTGTACACACCATTGGCCTTTGCCCCTGCCAAAAGGGCATCGCCCACTCCTGTGATTTGCATGTACTGAGTGGGCTGACCTGTCTGCACAGAGATGACATACCCGTCAACGTCTACGACGCGTGACTGATTATCACTCCCCAAAAACCATGCAACGGGCTTTCTTTCGTCGATGTCGATCACCGCTGTGGACGGAAAGTGCTTGCTCACACTTGCATCGCGCACCCATGGGTCTGCCCGCAAGGTGAGTTCTGCAGCATGCAGGTCGCCAAAGATGATGGACTTACCCTTCACCTGCGCCGTGGCTTTCGCCAATACTTCTGATGAAAGATACTTCGCACCTTGCACGGTCACCGTGCGCACCCCGAACAAGGGCGAGTTCAAAATGGGAACCGCTATAGCGACAACAAGTATTGGCACCAGCACATAGAGCACAACGCGTAAGCGACGCTTCCCCTCTTCACGGCGTACTTCAATACGTCGCAATCGAAACCGGCGGTGGGGCTGGCCATCGTCGGTTCGCTCTAAGGGCTGCGTGAACTCATTGTCTTCAATAACGAGCGGAGGACGTCGGGCGTGCGTGAGATCATCATCTGAGACGATGTCGTATCCGCCAAGCACATGGCCTTCAAAATACTCAGGGCCATCTTCGTCGACAATTGAAATTCCTTCGAAAGCCTCGGTGAGTTCTTCTAAGACTTCTAGAGGTACATCATCGAGCGACCGCACAACTGGTGTTTCTCCGGTGACGTGAGCCATGTCCCCCGACTGCAGCTCTTGTGTTTCATCATTGTGTGAGGGCGTAGTCATGAGAGGGTCACTTTGGTTTTTTCGCGCAGAGATACGCTTCTAGTTTCTCACTATCTCCGGAGTTTTCTGCGTCAATTGCGAGTGCTTCACCTGGAGCAAAGCCCACAAGTCGAATTTCACTATGTAGATGCACACCGGTGAGTCTGAGCACTTGCTGCTGAACCGCATTCATCAACTTCACCACATCGGCACTTTTCCCGCCATGGTCACTTTGAATGAAGTTGGCATGTTTTTCACTCACGCTTGCGGTACCAACTCGATGGCCCCGCAGCCCGGCTTCATCAATCAGCGCACCAGCCGAAACAGCACCATTGTCGGGGTTGATGAAAACGGATCCGGCATTTTGCCCACCTGGCTGATGGTCGCGGCGCCACTTCACAATGTCGGCGATCTTTGCGTCACCACAACTTGGCTCACTTTTCTCGAGCACAACTTTTGCCCGCGTCACCACATGTTGATTGCCGAGCGCAGAGCCACGGAAACGTAAGCCGAGCTCACTTGCGGGAACCCAACCGTGGCATCCAGAGGTCAGGCTCACCACATATGCCGAATGCAGTGACCCGGCCATATCTGCCCCATGGCCACCAGCATTCATCCGCACTGCCCCACCAATTGACCCAGGCACACCAACTGCCCATTCAAAGCCAGCAATACCCATCGCGCTCAGTTGCCGAGCCGCCACAGGCAACGCTGTTGAGCCAGACAATTCCACATGCACGTGATGCGATTCTTGTGGTGAGTCTTCTCGAACAATGTTTTCTGCAAAGTCGCCGAGTGCAACACACAGACCACTAAAGCCCGCGTCGGAAACAAGAGTGTTGCTGCCCCGACCCAATACGAGAACTGGCATGTCAGGATGTTGTGCACAAATCGAGGCAACAGTAATGAGCTGACTTTCTGAGCGAACTTCAACGAACAGCCGAGCTGCACCTCCCACTTTGTAAGTGGTGCGAGAAGCCAAAGGGGCATATTCAAATACTTCCAATTGAGCAGATCTCAGATCTTTGGCACATTGCCTCAGTAATTGTTCACATGAAATTTCACCTGGCAGTGTTTCTATATCTCCGCAACCACTCGATATACAAACATCACCTTCACGTAAAATATTGGCAAGGTGTTGTGGCAAATCGCTGCGAAGAGGAACCCAGTCAACTTGGACATCCCGATGAGCGGCCACCACTGCATCGACAACCAACTTGCCCGTCACCCCCTCAATGAAGGCGGTTCCCGACGCATAAATATCGGTAATCACCACCACATCTGCGCCGACAAACGCATCGGCATACTCATGAGAAATGAGCGACATGCGGTTGAACCTGTTGGGTTGAAAAACGTAAATTAATCGACCCTTCGCCTCAGTTTGCGGGCGACTTGCAATCATTCCCCGAGCCGCCCCGAGAACTGCTGTGATCTCGGTAGGGAGATGGGCATAATCGTCAATGAGCGTGATTCCTCCTGTAGTGCTGCGAACATCAAAACGGCGAGCAACACCCTGAAATTCAGCGAGCACTTGGGTGACCTGTTCTTGTGTGGCACCAAAGTGCAATGCAATTGCCATTGCCCCGAGAGCATTGAGAACATTGTGCATCCCACGCGCCCTCAATGTGACTGAAAAGTCGCGCTCCCCTTGATACTGCAACAACACATTTGGAGCAATGTGCACTGAAAAGGACATGCCACTTGCAGTGGCTTCAATTTGCGATGCTGAAATGCTCGCACTTGAGTCATTACTCAAGATGCCATAGGTGAGCACTTCGCGGCCCTGTTCTTGTAACTCATTACCGATGCGTCGTAGTTCAACGTCGTCTACGCACACAGCAATGGGACCATCTATCTCGCTCGCAAATCGGGAAAAGCTTGCGACGATGTTTTCAAAACTTCCAAAGTGATCGAGATGATCCGTATCGATATTGGTAATAACTGCTCCACGCAGCGGCAACGCCTCATGCGTGCCATCGCTTTCGTCGGCTTCCACCACAAAGAGCCCGGTACTTGACCAGGCCCCGTTTGTCTGCAGGCCAGGAGCATCACCTCCGACTACAAAACCGCATTGTCCCTCAGCGCCACCCAACATCAGTGCTACCAAAGTTGTTGTTGTGGTTTTTCCGTGCGTACCTGCGACCCCAATTGCTGTTCCTGAAACACAAACGGCAGCCAACATTTCGGCACGCGACAACGCAGGAATGCCCGCACGCCGAGCGGCAGCCATTTCAATGTTGTCGCTTGGCACACCACTTGAAGCACATACCGCATCACAACCAACTACAAGGTTTTCGCTGTGACCAATAGAAATATTGATGCCTAACTCTTTGAGCTGCACAATGGTTTCACTAGAGCGAATATCGCTACCAGAAACGAGATGCCCCATTGCAACAAGCGCCCGCGCTAGTGCACTCATTCCAGGGCCACCAATGCCCACTACATGCAAACGCTGCGCAGCACTCAAATCAAAAACATCTACTTTTTTCTTTTGAGGTGGTTGGCTGTGCGATGAGGACATAAAAAAGATTTGCCTTATTCAGATGCACGTGCGACGGTAGCAATGAGCGAGCCCAGTTCCGCTCGACGGTTCACTTCCCCCGCCAAATATGCACTTTTACGCAGATCTGCCAGTTTTTCTGGATGCAGCATGAGATCGGAAATCACCTCTTTCGATTTTTGCGCGGTGAAGTGCTCTTCTGTCATGAGCACTGCTGCTCCTACATCTGAAAGCATGCGAGCATTTTGTTCTTGATGGTTATCGGCCGCCCCAGCCCAAGGAACCAAAATGCTTGCGACGCCCAATGTGGCAATTTCACCAATAGTGCTCGCTCCCGAGCGCGAAATCACAAGGTCAGCTGCTTGATAAACCTCTTTGATGCGTGTTTCATAACCTACCTGGATGTAGTTCGGCGATGCTGCCTGCATGCCCTGTTCCACATATCGACTCCCAGCAATGTGGAACCAAAATATTGAACTCAACTGCTCATCAGTTCGCAGCTGCGCAGTGACATCGTTCAACAGCGCGGATCCAAGCGAACCGCCCATCACCACTACGACGAATTGATGAAGCGGTATGCCAAGCACCAAACGGGCTGCCTCTTTTACCGAGGAGTTCATTTCGTTTTGTCCTGCCCGGAGTATGTGGCGCCGAATAGGCGCCCCAACGAGCACCGCTGTGCTGAGTGGCGAATGAGCGTGCGACTTTGTCACCACGCTCGCATGGCGCGCTTGGCGTTTAGTTGCGAGCCCTGGTTGTGAGTCATACGAAACCACAACAGTAGGTATTCCCAGCTTCTTCGCCGCCTGCATTGGCGCCAAACTCCCGTACCCGCCCACCGATACCACCACATTTGGCAATAGCTCACGCATCACTGCGCATGACTCCCGTGTTGCCTTGCGCATCAGGAGCAACATCCGCACGTTGTGCAACACCGCACGGGGTGTGAGTTGATGCTTCGCCCCAATGACATTGAGCAATGTGTATGGGAAGTTGGTCTCTGAGAGAATATTCTCGTCGATACCGCGCTGCGTTCCGATGAAGTGAATATTTGAGGAATCAAAACCTTCATCTTCCAACATCTCGGCGATAGCCACTCCGGGAAGCACGTGACCACTGGTTCCCCCGCCACAAATAACTACGCGCTTCGCTCGTGAAAAAGTCATAGCACCGTCACTTCATGTGGCGAGCGACATTGAGCAGCAAGCCCGTTGCTGCCATCGTCACGAGAAGTGAACTACCACCGTACGAAATGAAGGGAAGAGTGAGACCAGTGACCGGCATCGCGCCTGTTACGCCGCCAATGTTCACAATTGCTTGCACGCCGAACCATGCGGTGACACCACCGGCAAGTAGCGCGCCGAAGGCATCGCGCGCGCCGAGGGCCGCTTGAATACCAAAAACGATGAAAAGGAAAAAGAGCCCAATGACCGCTACGGCTCCGATGAAGCCAAGTTCTTCAGCAATAATCGCAAAAATAAAGTCGGTATGAGCAAGAGGAACATAACCCCACTTGCCTGCGCCGTCGCCAACACCAACACCAGTGAATCGCCCATTGGCAATGCTGATCATTGACTGGTATACCTGATATCCCCAGTGTCCTTTGTTTTCTTCAACGTTAATAAATGCTAGGAAACGTTGGCGTCGATACGCTTCCATATTGACAAAAATGCCAACGACGACAGTGCCAATGAACCCTGTAATTGCCAGGAGCCGAAGTGAAGTTCCTCCGACGAATGCAATAGATAGAACAATCGCTCCAAAAATAATTGCCGAGCCGAGGTCTTTTTGCAGCATGCACATTCCCGCAGCAAGCACAAGAACGAGGAGAACTTTTCCTAGTCGCGTTGCCATGTCAGACTTATCGCGGCTGTTCTTACTCAAAATACGTGCAACATAAATAAGAGTCGCTAATTTCAACAACTCAGAAGGCTGAAAGCGCCATGCGCCATCGCCAATCCATGCACGTGCCCCGTTGACGGAATTACCTAGCCCGGGAACGAACGGCAAAAACATCGCCAGGAATGACACGAGGAAAATAAACGGAGCGAACCTCTTCAGCATTTGATAAGGAAATGTATACGCACCCCACATGAGGAATGTTCCGATACCAGCCCACGCAAGTTGACGATAAAAGACACCGAAGGCCGATTTGCCACTATGCAGCATCGTTACTGATGATGCGGAGAGCACCATGACTAAGCCAAACATCACGAGCAACGCGCTCACAATGAGCAAACCATAAAAAGCCACTGTTGGTGCTTGTGTAGCCATTTGCCGCTTGTTCGACACACCAGAACGGTCGAGAGTTGCACGACGGCGCTGAGCAACCGTTAAAAAACCTGCCTGCGACCGATCGGGAACAACAGTGCTCATTGGCGTTCTTCTCCTTCGTGCAACAAACCTTCTTGACCAAGGTACATCTTCACCCGTGTTGCAAAGTCGCATCCACGTTCTTCGTAGTTCTTGTACCAATCGAAACTGGTGCATGCCGGTGATAACAGCACCACTTCATTTGGGCTTACGAACGAGCCCGCAATTTCTATTGCCTCTTGCATACTCGTAGCAATAGCAGTGGGGCAAAGTCCCGCAAATGCTGCAGCAATTTCCTGCGCACTTTCGCCAATACACACAACTGCTTTGACATGTTCATGTTCGAGAGCAAGTTCCGCCAGGTTCAAGCCCTTGTTCCGGCCACCTGCAATGAGAACTAGGCGAGGAAAAGCACGTAACGCAGTGCGGGCTGCATGTGGAGAAGTTGCTTTTGAGTCGTCGAACCAACGCACCCCATTTTTTGATGTAACGAGCTCGATGCGATGATGCGATGGTTCAAATTCCTGAAGCGTGTGAACAACGCCCGCCTGGGTGCCCACACCACTCTCTAGACACATCGCAGCAGCGGCTAAACCGTTTTGGATGTCGTGGGGCAATGAACGCTTCATCTTGTCTGTAGCAAGAAGAAGCCCCTGAGGTCCTATGAGTTCATTTCCCGCAACGAAATAGTTGCTTTCCGCAGAATCACCAAAAGATATAAATCGCCCCGAACTTCTCTGAGCAACAGCACATATGTCTTTGTGGGCCGACGGTGCAACAACTGCATCTTCCGGTTGCATATGCGCCCATATTTTTGCTTTAGCTGCCACATAAGAGGAAAAGTCACGATGCCAGTCGAGGTGGTCTGGCGCAATATTGAGCCACGTCGCAGCATTAGCACGAAATGTACTTGTCAGCGTTAATCGGAAACTCGAGCACTCCACGACAAACGCATCTGCATCGCTATCGAGGGCATCAATAAATGGGGTCTCGGTGTTCCCTACTGCAGCAACGCGTTTTCCTGAAGCGCGAATCATTGCCGCTGCCATCAATGTGGTTGTTGTTTTTCCATCGGTACCAGTGACCGCAAGAATGGGTCGTGGACCGCCGTGACGCGACTGCTCCCACCGATAGGCCAGCTCAATTTCAGAAAGCATTTCTTTTTGCGCATCTATGGAGATAGCAAACAAAGGATGCGTCTCAGGAACTCCTGGAGCTGGCATCACACTGTCGACGCTTTTCACTAAGGCAGCAAGAGCGCCAAGATCGCCAGCCGGGAAGATTTCCGCACCCAGTTCTTTCCCCAATAGTTCATGTTGGTGAGACAGTTGATCATCGGCAAGAACAACTTCGTTTCCACGCGATGCAAGCGCACGCGCGACCGATGTGCCCGCTATTCCCAGCCCATAAACCAAAACCCTGGTCATGAGCCCACTCCACGCGTGAAGTCACCAATAAATACGGCAAGAGCGGTTGCAACACAGATTCCTTGAATGATCCAAAAACGAATGATGACCGTCGTTTCCGGCCAACCAACTAATTCAAAATGGTGATGAATAGGCGACATGCGCAATATGCGTCGTTTACGTCCTGATGCTTTGAACACACCCATCTGCACTGCCACTGACCCCGCTTCAAATACATTGATGCCACAGATCAGCAATAAGAGAAGGTGCGTATTCGTGGTGACGGCAAGTAGGCCGAGGGCAGAACCGATTCCCAGCGCTCCAACATCGCCCATGAAAATTTTTGCAGGAGCAGCGTTCCACCACAAAAATCCACCACATGCTCCAGCAAAGGCTGCTGCAAGCACCGCCAAGTCGAGCGGGTTCACGAGTCCGTACACCTCGGGGTTGCGAAAGGCCCAGTAGGCAATCACGGTGTAGGCAAGAAACGACAACAAAGCAGAACCACCAGCAAGACCGTCGAGCCCATCGGTCACGTTGACTGCATTAGTGGCACTCCACACCATGATGGCTGCCCAGATCACCCACAACGGCCACGGAATATCCCAACCTGGATACGAGCTGCGCGTGATGGAAAAAGTACTGCTGACGTTAGTTGCTGCCACTAACCACCAGAGAAACAACACCGTGATACCAAAGGTGAGATAACCCTTCTTTTTCCAAAAAATTCCACGATTGTGTGCTTTACGTACCTTGATGAAGTCATCGAGGAATCCCATGAAGGCCATCACAAAAATACATGCCCACATGATGAGCGCTTGGTTGGAGAACGCAAGACCATGTCGAAGATGCGCGACAAACCAGCCGAGGAATGCTGCAATAACAATGGCCGCACCGCCCATGGTGGGTGTGCCTTGTTTAGCCATGTGATGTGTTGGCCCAAGGTCTTCCTTGCCCAAAATGGGTTGGCCTCGCCCAATACGACGGAAGAAACCAATGAGGTAACGAGTACCAAATAATGAGCCCATCATTGCAATGGCCCCACCGATAAAGACAGCAATCATGGTGTTGCCGCCTTTTTCCGAGCAAAGGACAACTCGAGTTCCTCTACATCGCTGAAAGGCAAGCTTGTAGCGCCGACAATTTGGACAGTTTCATGGCCTTTACCTGCGACGATGACCACATCTGCACCCTGAGCAATATTGACCGCATAGGCAATAGCTTCGCGACGGTTCGGAATTTCCACCGGTCTAGTTTTGCCCATTCCCGAGCAAATATCGGCGATGATGGCAGCAGGGTCTTCTGAGCGCGAATTATCGCTCGTCACAATCGCGATATCGGCAAGTTCACTTGCAACTCTTCCCATCTCTGGTCGCTTCTCTCGGTCGCGGTCTCCGCCACAACCGAACACCACAATGACACGACCTTCGCCAACTGATGCTCGCGCAGAACTCAACAACGCTCGCAATGAATCGGGAGTATGTGCGAAATCGACAAATGCATGAACTCCGCTGTTGCTGACAACTTTTTGAACACGCCCAGGAACAACGGGAAGGCTCTCTAAAGCTTCCACAATTGTCTCGAGCGAGACCCCATGCACCTCAGCAGCCGTTGCGGCAAGAAGAGCATTACTAACATTGAAAAGACCGCCCAGTGGGAGCGAAATATTCCGGCCGCGCCAGATGAATGAACTTTGTGTGAGCGAGCTCTCAAGATTCTGTGCCTCTTTAACCGACACGCGAATGAGATCACTCGCTGCGTATTGACCCTCAAGAAGATCTGCCAGCTTCACTCCCCAAGCGTCGTCAACATTGACAATTGCTACGCGTGTAGTTGCAATGCGAAACAGTTCTGCTTTTGCTTCAAAGTAATTTTCCATGGTGCCATGAAAATCAAGGTGATCGTGGCCAAGATTCGTAAAGATCCCTGCGGCAAATTGCACACCAGCTACACGCTGTAATTGCAGTGCGTGGGACGTTACTTCCATCACTACCGACTGCGCACCACCATCTATCGCGCGACGCATCTCTCGCTGCAAATCGGTTGCTTCAGGTGTTGTTCTCTCGCTGTTCAACGTGCCAAAAATGTGAGGCGAGCTGCCTGCAGTGCGCAATATTGAACTGAGCATCGCCGCTGTTGTTGTTTTCCCGTTCGTACCCGTAATACCAAAGACGGGAACTTCATGCGACGGGCGCCCATGAACCACATGTGCTGCATACGCCATCGCCTGGCGGTCGTCGAGAACTGTGAGAGACGGCACTGCATATTGAGCATCTTGAGTAACCAATAAAGCTTTGGCACCCTGAGCTATTGCACTGTCGATAAATTGGTGACCATCAGATGTTGATCCGGAGATACAGCAAAAGAGGCTGCCGGCACTTACCTGGCGCGAATCATGGGTCACATCGGTGATGTGAACTTCAGAAGTATCGCCCGACTCAGTGGCCAACACACCACGAGATGCGAGTTCTACTGCAACATCTTGTAGCGAAACACGCATTCGCTTAGTGGGTCGCTTCGTTCGCGCGGGCGTATGGGTCAACTCGCCCGCATGCCTGCGTTGTTGCTGCTGGCTTAATGCGCAATTCGCGTGCCACTACACCACCAATTTCTGCAAACACTGGCGCTGCAGCAGTACCACCGAAACGATCGCGGGACCCTGCGTCTGGTTCGTCGATTGATACCAGAACAGTTACTTGCGGGTCTTCCGCAGGCAGAAAACCAACGAACGAAGCAAAATACTTGCGTCCACCTTCGTCGGTACCGTATGTACCGTCAGCCTGAATTTTGTATCCTGTTCCTGTTTTTCCTGCAATGGTCATTCCAGGAATTTGCGCCTTGGTACCAGTTCCGTAGCAAATGACATCACGCATCATGAGATTGATCTGCGCAGCTGTAGACGACTTCAAAACTTCATGCGTTGAAGACTGTTCCAAATACTTTGTTTTGCCGTTTTGATCAATGACCGCACTCACGAGACGCGGAGCCACATAGACCCCGTTATTGGCAATGACATTGACCGCAGAAATGAGCTGCACTGACGTGGACGCGAACCCATAACCGTACGCAACGGTGATTTTCTCAGTTCCTTGCCACTTCTTTACTGGCTTTAAAATTCCAGCGCTTTCATCGGGGAGTTCAAGATCTGATTTCGACCCGAATCCAAATGCATGCAGATACGACTCAAGAGTTGGACTCGAAATACGCTGGGTTGCGAGCACGGTCCCGAGGTTTGACGACTTCACCAAGATTTCCTTGACTGACATCTCTTGCAATGGGTGCGGGTATGCGTCGCGAATGAGGTACTTATCGAATACTTGAGCCCCGGGCACATGGAATGTTGTATCGGGAGTAATTGCCCCTGCATCAATTGCAGCAGCGACGCTAAACACTTTTGCCACTGACCCAGTTTCATGAGCATCTACTGCGGCAAAGTTGCCCGATGTATTGGTAAAAGTTCCATCTTTATTGCGCCTAACGTTTGCCATTGCATAAATATCGCCGGTCTTTGAGTTCATGACCATTGCAGTGCCGCCACGGGCGCCAATGCGAGCAACCTGCTCGGCAAGAAGTTGATCTACTTGGTATTGGATTGACCGATCAAGAGTGAGAACTAAATCTTGTCCTGGTTGGGGCTGTACTTCTGCACTATTTGAACCGGGAATTGAACGCCCCTGATTGTCTTGCTCGCGAACAAAGCGACCATTTTTCCCTGTCAAGATGTCGTTGTACTTCAGTTCCAAACCAGCTGTACCTACACCATCGGTATCTGTTTTACCTACGACAGATTTTGCTGAAACGCCAACAATGGTGCGCGACGGCTCTTCATAAGAGCCAATTCCAGGAATCTTCAATGCAATGATTGCTTTGACAATCTTCGGGTCAACCTGGCGCGCAATAAATGAAAAGTTTGATTCACGAGCAGCAAAAGTTGCGGCCAGTTCTGCTTCTTTCGCGGCATCAAATCGCATCAAACTAGAGATTGCCCGAGCTGCACCAACAGGGTCGGTGACTGCCTTCGGGTCGGCATACAGGGTCCTCATCGGCACAGACATTGCAATTTCTTGCCCTGTGCGGTCGAAGATCGCTCCGCGTTCTGCGGGAAGTATTGTTGCTCGCACGCGAATATCTTCACCAGCCGCGCGGAACTTATCGCCACCGAACAACTGCAACCGAGAGACTTGAGCTACCAACACGGCAAGGAGTAGGAGAAGAATTGCAAGAGCCCAACGCAATCTTTTCTTCAGGCTTGGCGCTGCAACAAATGACGCTCGACGCACATTGAGCAATGTTGTTTTTTTCTTTTTGGTACGCACCGGCTGCAAATGGCGCTGTCTTGAATCTGCAGGGCGTGACCGTGGAGCTGTACTTGGTCGCGAATGCGACCTCTGCTGATGACCCGTTGATTGATGACTACGAACCACTCGAGGCGTAGATGCAGAAGAACGCGGCGCATTTGGCTTCACGCGTGTGTTCACGGCGCGCCGCCTATTTCAGATTTCAATTGACCAAATTCATTGAGCGGCGATTCTGCGTCATGGGCCACGGCATCGCTGAGATCTCCGGTCGACGCGAGCACCCCGGCAATGATGTCTGGCTCGACGGCAACAAAACGGGCCTGAGTAGATGGCTTCATGCCCAGACGAGCAGCTTGGGCCGACAAGTTGTCGGGTGAAATGAGAAGCGAGCGTTCATGACGCAACACGTTGTAGTTGTCTCGCGCCATCGCAACAGTTTTGGTGAGAGAGTCAAGCTTCATCTGTTGTTGTGCTAATTCAACATGAACTAAAGCTGCAAGAAAAAAGACGCCGCACACAAGTGCCGCTGAGACAACAAGCACCCAAAATGCCCTGCCCCCACGCTGAGTCTCCACCAAGCGAGGTCGTGACGGAGGAACAAAACCATCAATCGGCAATGCTTGATCGAGGGGATGGGCCATATTGCGAGCCATCTCAGTTCACCCCTACCGGAGCAAGCTTTTCCACCACTCGCAAACGCGCCGAACGAGCTCGCGGATTGCGTAATTGCTCTTCTTGCGTCGGCGTTTCAGTGCACCGAACTCGCTTCACGAGTCGCACTGCCCCACAGCCACATGGCAAATCGGCCCGGCAAGTACAACCACCGGTTTCAGCCTCACGCAAAATGTTCTTTGCGATTCTGTCTTCACCAGAGTGGTAAGAAATCACTGCGACGCGCCCAGCGGTGCGTGTGTGACGAATTGCGCTTTCTAATGCGCGTGGCAATTGATCAAGTTCTGCGTTGACCTCAATACGAATGGCCTGAAAGGTACGTTTTGCTGGATGTCCACCAGTGCGACGTGTTGCGGCAGGAATGGCTGTTGTTACTACAGCGGCCAACTGAGTGGTGCTGTGTAATGGTCGCGCTGCGATGATGGCGTCGGCAATGCGTGACGCAAATCGCTCATCTGCGTATTCACGCAAGATGCGAATGAGTTCGCCGCGTTCATAGGTATTCACCACTTCGGCCGCAGTGAGCGACTGACTTTGGTCCATACGCATGTCGAGGGGGGCATCGACACGGTAGGAAAAGCCGCGCTCAGAGCGGTCGAGTTGTGGCGAGGAAACACCGAGGTCAAAAAGAGCCCCCGATATTTCATCAATGTGTAGCGACTCCAGCACATCGTCTATTTGCTCAAAACGAGCTCGACGCACTGTTGCACGTTCTGCAAATGTCGCTAGGCGTTCACTTGCCGTTGTCACAGCAAGTTCATCACGATCTAAACCCAAAATGGAAATGTCGCTATTGCTCGACAGCAACTGCAGTGAATGACCCGCACCACCCAAAGTGGCATCAATAACAACACCACGAGGTACTGCTTGAAAGACGGCAATGACCTCGTTCAGCATCACTGGATCATGAGAAAACACAGTTGTTTCGCTCACCGGCAGCCCCTCGGCCAACGAGTGCCGCCGGGATTTCTCCCCGGAACAAGCGAGACAGTAGCGGGCGGAGTTGGAGCTAGCCATCTTGCCGACCGAGAGACTGCCGGTGAGCGAAATTCGTGTACTTCTACTTGGGAGATACGTGTTGTGGTGATCATGCGTCGGCCCCTGCAATTTGCACAGTGCCTTTCGTGTTGATGCGACCGAAGCGAAGTGGCTCCCAAATTTCCACTCGATCGAACGCACCGCTCACTACAACTTTGGAGTTCAAAGAGAGCCCTGCGTAAGCACGCAATTGTTCTTCGATATTGATGCGACCTTGTGCATCGATGGATACCTCCACCATGTTGCTTGCCAATGCACGCATCTGGTTGCGGTCCATTTCGCCACGTCGCACTTTGGCCAATACTTCTGCTGCTTCTGCTTCAAATGCTTCAGCACTCAAAACGTCAACGCACATGTCTTGCCCAAAAGCGAGATAGCAACGGGGCTCTAAACGCGGCCGGAATGCAGCAGGCAACGCCAAGCGACCCTTGGGGTCTAATTGGCGCTCGTGTACTCCGACAAACACGTGATCTCCGTCTTGGTACCCGGTCTCCACCCGACTAGGAAGCGGGCACCACCTCCCCCCAGCAATCACCATTATGCCCCACTATTCCCCAC
>CAFBPN010000002.1_pt1 | contig 70117 bp, 57 predicted proteins | sample 7269731 | NCBI WGS metagenome assembly CAFBPN01 (sample SAMEA6814144, study PRJEB35770) | uncultured Acidimicrobiaceae bacterium | biome: Freshwater; feature: Freshwater reservoir; material: water | place: Czech Republic | collected 2017-06-27 | depth 30m m
ACGAAAAGGGTCTGAAGTCGAAGTTGAAATCGGCATTTTCGTGAACCCACTGCTGCGCAATTCTGCTGCGCACCTTGTGCTCGACAACATCACCACTATTTCTCTCTCCGATACCGACGCACACCATCTCTTTCGGGTGCTGCGCTTGCGCGACGGGCAAAGTGTGACCGCAACCGATGGCGCGGGGCGTTGGAGAGAATGTCGTGTGGTGGGTCGAGATGGAATTGAGATTTCGGGCGCGGTTGTGGTGGAGAACCCTAAGAGTTCTTCTATTGGCATTGCATTTGTGCCCGTGAAGGCAGAGAAGCCCGAAGCCACAGTGCGCCAACTTGTTGAAGTAGGTATCGACACAATCGACGTGCTTCTTCCTACCAAGCGTGCCGTTGCCGCTACCCGCGACCGCTTGCACGACCGCATTCACACCATCGTGCATGAAGCGTGCATGCAAAGCCGCCGTGTTTTCGTGCCCCAAGTACATGTGGGTGTCGACCTCGCTGAAGTACTGGGCCGAGCAGGAGTATCCGTAGCCGACCCTGAGGGTGGCCCATTGAGCACAGAACACCAATACATCGTTGTTGGCCCCGAAGGTGGGTTCGACCCGTTAGAAGTGCCAGAAACCATTGCAAAAGTCTCCATTGGCCCCGTGGTGATGCGGGCAGAAACTGCCGCCTTGGTGGCAGGTGCACGTTTAGTAGCTCTGCACGAACGACAATAGAGACGTGACAAAGTCAGACGACGAAGAATTCAACACCGACGAGAGCCCGTACAACACCCTCGTCGGCGAACGTTTGCGCAATATCCGTAAACAAAAAAAGATGTCGTTGCAAGAAGTAGAAGCAACCTCGAACAATGAGTTCAAAGCGTCGGTGCTTGGTGCATACGAGCGCGGCGAGCGTGCTTTGTCGGTGCCGCGCATGGAGCGCCTGGCACGTTTCTACGGGGTGTCAATCGATCAGTTGCTACCACGCGATGCAATGCGCGTAGAAGGTCAACAACCCGAAGCTTCTGGGCCAACAAAAATCCGTATCGACGTGGCCAAGTTGTCGACTTTCCCCGAGCCCAAGTTTCAAATGCTCGAACGCCTCTTGCGCATGATCCAAGTTCAGCGCCAAGACTTCAACGGCAAAGTCATTACCGTGCGCGCCCACGACACACGAGCAATTTCGGTCATCCTCGACGTGAGCGTTGAAGAAGTGGGCGACCACTTAGCCGAACTTGGCCTCATCTTCGTACCGCCGAATCAATAGTTGACTTCTGCTCTGATGTTTGGCGCGTATATTCACATTCCGTTTTGCTCGAAACGATGTGACTACTGCGCCTTTGCCACATGGGACAACAAAGGCGACTTGCGCGATGCCTATATGGAAGCTTTGCTACGGGAAGTAGAAGTGGCAAACGCCGAAGGGCTTCCACTTCTCGACACCATTTTCGTTGGGGGAGGCACGCCGTCACTCGTGCCACCAGAACTATTGGCAAAAGTCATCCAAACTCTTCGCATTAACAACAACGCCGAAGTCACCGTGGAGTGCAACCCCGACAACGTGACCGAGGAATTGCTCACTGTGTACAAAGAAGCGGGTGTCAACCGCATCAGCCTGGGTGTGCAATCGATGGTGCCACATGTGCTGCAGTCACTCGGCCGTGAGCACCAACCAGAAAACGTGGTGCGAGCAGTTGAAGCAATTCGTGCGGTGGGCTTTACCTCTTTCAACATGGACCTCATTTATGGAGCACATGGTGAATCGGTAGACGACTGGGTGCACACAGTGGAAACTGCACTTGCACTCAAGCCGCCACATATCTCTGCATATGGCCTCACCGTCGAGCCAGGTACTCCACTTGCCGACGATGCCTCGAGATACCCAGACGATGACGACCAGGCCGATAAGTACCCCATTGTTGATGAGATGTTGGAACGTGCTGGTTTACACAACTACGAAATTTCTAACTGGGCAATGACCGGCCATGAAAGCGCACACAACCGTTTGTATTGGGCACAAAGTAATTACCGCGGCTTTGGTTGCGCTGCGCATTCACATGAAAATGGTCGCCGTTGGTGGAACGTGCGCACGCCAGAGCGCTATATCGAACTGGTACGTGAAGGTAAATCGGTAGAAAATGCCAGTGAAACGCTTTCTGAAGTGCAAATGAAAGAAGAACGTGTGCAACTTGCCATTCGCCGCCGCGAAGGAGTCGCTTTATCCGATCTACCGCACGAAATCCCCGATGAATTAACGGGTTTAGTAAATGTTGTGGGTGAAAACCTCGTGCTCACCAAAGAAGGACGCTTGCTCGCAAATGAAGTAACTATTCGACTTTTGTAGTGGAATAGTGTCGTGACCATTTATTTAGTACGCCACACAAAAGCAGGCAGTAGAAAAAACTGGGATGACGACGACACGCAGCGCCCACTCGTTGAGTCGGGCTGGGAACAAGCACGGTTGCTCGTGCAGAAATTTGAAAATGTAGAAGTCACTCGACTCATCTCGAGTCCGTACATGCGATGCCAACAAACTTTGCAGCCACTTGCTGAAGCTCGTGGTCTTGTTGTTGAAATTGACCCTCGTCTTGCTGAAAACACGAGCAGAGACATTGTTGCGGAACTTCTCAACACCGTTGACGAAGGAACAGTGCTGTGCAGCCATGGCGATGTGATTCCCGACGTATTGGGCCTCTTTGAACGCCACGGCATGACGCTGCTTTCCTGGTGCGATACGCGCAAAGGGGCAACGGCACGGCTAGAAAAAGCCGATGGGGTCTTCACTACTGTGGATTTCTGGGCTCCGCCGTCATAGCTCAAAAGCCAATACTCTCCTTCCTTTTCGTCTGCCTGCGCCGCTCAGGCCTAACTGTGCGACTCTGACGGTTACTTACGTAACTATTTTTTACCAAACAACTTGACAGTCGTCACAGAATCGTTTATATTAACTTTTGAATTCGGAGGAGCATTTTTCCGAAAAAGTCAATAAATAAGCAAAAATAGATCAAAATAAACGGAATATCCTGAGAAATTTAGAGTAGAAAGCATTAAATAGGGGGAATTATGACCGGAATGAACAACATCATCATCAATACGGACAATTACAAACATTGTCATTATCCGTTGTATCCACCTGGCACGGAGTACGTGTCTAGTTATGTCGAATCTCGCGGGGGTTCGATGCCAGTCACGATGTTTGTCGGCTTGCAAGCCTTTCTTCGAGAGTTCCTGATGCACCCAATCACTCTTGAAGACATTGATGAGGCGGAATTCATAGAGCGTGAGCAAGGTATGCATTTCAACCGCGAAAACTGGCTTGGGATTCTCAATGACCATGGTGGCTTTTTGCCAGTGGAGATTGAAGCTTTGCCAGAGGGAATGGTTGTTCCAACACGCACACCGTTAGTACAACTCATTAACACCGACCCGAAGTACTTTTGGGCAACGAGCTTCTTCGAGACTGCGTTATTGAGGGCGGTATGGTACCCAACAACTATTGGCACGGTGAGTTGGCTGTGCAAGCAAATGATTCGGGAGTCTCTGAATCGCACCTCGGACAATCCAGGTATTTTGCGTCACATGCTGCACGACTACGGAGCTCGAGGAGTTAGTTCGCAACAGTCAGCTGGTTTAGGTGGGTTAGCCCACTTAGTGAACTTCTCCCAAAGCGACACAGTTCCTGGCATTCTTTATGCCAAGCGATATTACAACGCTGGAAAAGTATCGAACTCGGGTCCTAACTCTGAGCACGCTGGGTTCACCGCGTGGGGACGTGAAAATGAGTCAGCGGCTCTGCGTAATATGCTCGAGACATTTGCTCCCGAAGGATGCGCACTTTTACTCACTGATACCTATGACCATGAAAACTGTGTCAAAAACATCATCGGTAAAGAGCTCAAGGAGATGATTCAAAACTTCCCTGGATTAGTGGGTATTCGCCCCGACTCTGGAGATGTCGTAGAGGTAACTGCAGATACCACTGAATGGCTGATGGATGCATTTGGCTATGAAGTAAACAGCAAGGGATTTAAGGTTCTGCCGCCATTCATACGAACAGTTCAAGGAGACGGTGTCAATTTCGAAAGTCTTCCAAAGGTGTTCTTGGAACTCGAGCGGCGTGGCATGTCAGCAGAAAATGCCGTCTTTGGCATGGGTGGAGGACTCTTGCAGCACTTCAACCGAGACACGCTCAACTTCGGACAGAAAGCTAATGCGGTCTGTGTCAACGGTCAATGGCGCGATATTTCGAAATCGCCAACCGGAGCTGACTTCAAAGTTTCTAAGGCTGGCCGGCAAGCAGTGATCCGTGATGGAGACACTGTGAAGACAGTTCTCCGAGAATCAGTCCGGCCAGAAGACAATCTTTTGCAACCAGTTTTCCGCAATGGAAAATTACTGAAGAAGTGGGATTTTACGGAAGTGATTGCTAACAGCGAACAGCCGTATCCAGAGTCTTACTACTACGACTATGTCAAGGCATTCCGCGAAAGTAAATAACTAAAACGAGCTGGTGCAGAGCAGTAGCTTGGCGCCAGCTCGTTTGATGTTCCTCGTGCTTTTAAAAGGTGAAAATTAAAGATGTCTAAATTGCACGTGTTCGATATGGATGGAACTCTCATTAGGGGGTCTGCGTGTTTGGCAATTTCTGACCACGTTGGGGAACTAGAGACAGTTCTGTTACTCGAGGAGCGTTGGGCTAAATGTGAAATCGGCCATGTGGAGTACTACGAGCTTTGCTTGCCACTCTGGAAAGGGCTGAGCGAAGAAGTACTTGAGAAATGCTTTCAGTCGTCTGTGTGGATCAATGGTGTCACAGAAGTTTTTGATGATATTTGTAAAAGAGGAGAGACCATAGTTGTGATCACCCTCTCTCCAAATTTTTTCGCTGAAAAAATAAAACGTTGGGGTGCTCATCACACATTTGGGGCAATTGTGGAACCGGGAGTTCCTCCCAGACCCGAATTAGTGCTTACTCCAGAATCAAAGCCCGAAATCATTAAAAAGCTGGTAATGGAAATGGGTATTTCACTCGATGATTGTGTTGCCTATGGAGATTCTTCTTCTGATGAGCCACTCTTCGAACTTTTGAACCACTCGGTCGCGATGAATGCATCAGAGTCATTGCGAACAATTTCACGCAAGCAATATGACGGTTGGGACCTACGCGAAGCGTATGAATTGAGTCGCCAATTGCTTGATCAAAAATAGAAATCAGGAGAATCTAAGTAATGTCCACAGCTCTTTACGCAGATGAGATATCTACCTCGCATCTCAATTGTAGGAACCGATTAATGGTCTTCTCAGGAAGATCAAATCCGAAGTTAGCTCAAAAAATCGCAGCGGAAATTGGTGTTGAGCTAAGCCCGGTAATAACAAAGACTTTTTCAAATGGTGAAGTGTATTGCCGCTACGAAGAGTCAATTCGAGGTGCAGATGTCTTCATCATTCAGCCGACTTGTGGCAATGAGGAACTTGGTCTGACGATAAATGATGCTTTATCGGAATTGTTGGTAATGATTGATGCCGCTGTTGGGGCGAGCGCTCGACGAGTAATTGCAGTAACTCCGTGGTTCGGTTATGCGCGCCAGGATAAAAAATCACTACCGCGTGAGCCGATCAGTGCGCGGCTATTCGCCCGTCTACTTGAATCGGCTGGCGCAAATCGAGTTTTGGCCATGGATCTGCATGCCGGTCAATTGCAAGGGATGTTTCAAATTCCCATGGACCACCTCACTGCACTGATGCTTCTTTCTGAGTACTTCATTGATCAAAACCTAGGGGGTAATCTGATTGTTGTTGCTCCTGATGCAGGAAGTGTGAAACTCAATAAAAAATTTGCCAGCATGCTTGGTGCTGATCTTGCAATTCTCAATAAGGAGCGCCCGCGTCAGCAGGTGGCAGAAATAAGCCACGTTATTGGAGATGTGGAAGGGAAAACAGCTCTCATCATTGACGATATGATCGATACTGCTGGCACGTTGAAGGCAGCAGGTGCAGCTCTGGTAGCTGCTGGTACAAGTCGTGTCTTTGCTGCCGCTACGCACGGCGTATTCAGCGGGCCTGCATATGAGAACCTCAGTTCATCTGCTTTTGAGAAAATTATAGTGACAGACACTATTCCTCTACGGCCCGGTGCACCCGGAAACGTAGAGGTTCTTTCTTGCGCAAAGCTTATAGCCTCTTCCATATTACGCATATTCACAAATGATTCAGTCAGTGAAGTCTTCGGTGGAGCAAATTGGTGACTTATGTTTGACACCCAAAAAATCATCGCTGCGTTCAGTAAAGCATGGGCAGCAGGTGACGTAGACGGTGTGATGGCTCTCTTCAATGATGACCCCGTGTATCGGACATCTACTGGAGGTGGAACGGGTACGACATTTACTGGGCGAGACGAGGTGCGCTCAGCAGTCGAACGCATGACACAGAATACGAATACCGTGGGACCTATCACGCAGGATATTGCTGAGTTCATCGAGGGCGGCTATCGATCAGTTGTGTTTTGGAAAATTGCGTTTCCCTCTCCAAGTGGCGAAATGACACTGGTAGATGGTCTAGATGTCTTCACCTTTGACAGGGACTTCCGCATCGCCCGGAAGGATGCGTTTAGGAAAGCCTGGGTCTAATTGTTCTTTGGGTATGCAGACCCCAAAGCCAGAATAGAAACGTATAACTTATAATCGTATATATACCTTGACCTATGACTGAAGACACATTACAATAGCCATATCCACTGGGGTTATCCTAAAAGGATTTAAAAACAAAAGGAGATAGAATGCTTTCTACACTGATGGCCGAAGGGCCACCATATTTTGAACAGGTGTCAACGAATATATTTCTCAATGACATCTTTTACATGATTTGTGCTGCCGCGATCGTCGTCGGAATTGTCGGTACCACTTTGGTGGACGCTGCAATTGTTCGAAAGAAGAACCAAGTTGATACATGGATTCAAAAAATCGTTGGAATGATGATTGCTGTTGCGGCTTTTTTCATCATTGGCTTCGGAATTTGGATGTGGCAATACTATGAAATATTTGGATTTGCTAGTCCATTAAAGGAAGCAATCAAAGACTGGTGGTTCGCGGGTAGTAAATTAACCAACGCTTCGACCTTCTTCAATCCAAAAGATGCAAATCCATCGATAGCCGGATCCAACTTTGAAGTAGATGTATTCCAGGTGTTCTTAGTTTTCTTTGCAACATTTGTAGCATTTGGCGCAGCGCTGCTTCATAGTGCAGGCCTAGAGCGTATTAAAGCTCGAGCCTTCTATGTGATGTCGTTCTTTTTGGGCGGAATTGTTATGCCAGTGGTTCTTTACCTCACCTGGGGTTCTGTAAGTCCGCTCACGAACAATGGAACGCATGACTATGTTGGTTTGTTCGCTCTGTACATCACAGTAGGTGTGTGGGCGGTCATACTTGCATGGCGTCTTGGACCACGTTTGGGAACATTTGAAGCTCATCCTCGCACTTCGGGTCCGGCTCCGACGGATCTCTCAAAGGCAGCTATGGGAGCAGTTATCTTGATGTCTGCGATTCCGTTTATTGCATTAGGTTGCGGATTCATCATCCCTGACTTCGGATACTTTGGTATATCGGTAACAAGCAGCAGCTTCGGGCTCGCGTTAATTAACGTGTTCGCTTCTTATGCTGGTGGTGCAATCATGGGCGGAATCTTGGCGTACCGAAAGAAGAATGTCTTTTGGGCAATTCTTGGACCTCTCTCGGGTTACATCTCTGGTACTGCACTCTTTGATATTACGAAGCCTTGGATTATGTTCCTCGTTGCACTTGGTGGACCAATAGTTGCGTACTTCACATATAACTTGTTGCTGAAGTTCAAGATTGACGAACCAAAGGTTGCGCCGCTTGTCCTTGGACCTGGAATCTATGCGGCACTCATCGCAGGAATTGTCGAGTGGGGAACACCCACCGGTGGCTATTTCGGATTTACTGAAGGCAAATATGCTTTTCAACATGCCGAAGTCAATCTCGGTTGGCAGGCTGCGGGACTTGGGGTAACTATTGCAATTGCACTGGTCACTGGCCTAATCGTCATCATCGGATGTGAAAAAACCATCGGCATTCGCGTGAGCGAAGAAGATGAAATAAATGGTCTAGACGTGGCGTATTGGAATATCCCACAAGATTGATCTTGTTGTCTACCCGGGAATGGGTCCTGCTAGAAATAGCAGGGCCCATTTCTCATTTCCAGAGAAAGTACTGACGCCGTGAGTGAAATCCGAAGCAACTTAAAAATAAATTCGATTGCTGTTTACTGTGGATCAAGTACTGGAAATAAATCAAGATTTATGAATGCAGCTCAAGAACTGGGCGCTCTCTTTGCTCAAGAAAGTATTGAACTCGTTTATGGCGGGGGTGGTGCAGGTCTCATGGGGGCAGTTGCCGATGCTGTCTTGGAAGCGGGGGGGAGAGTTACAGGTGTGATTACTGAAGCCTTATGGGAACGTGAAGCGGCTCATCAACATCTAACTTCACTAAGAATCGTTCCGAATATGCATGAAAGAAAATTTCAAATGAGTGATCTCGCCGATGCATTCATTGCATTGCCTGGAGGATTCGGAACGCTAGATGAACTATTTGAAGTAATCACATGGAACCAACTAGGTATCCACTCAAAACCTTGCGGAATACTCAATGTGGAAGGTTTTTACGATCAGCTGATCTCGTTTATGAATTCAATGGTTGCCGATGCATTTGTCAATGCGGATCACCTTGGATTCGTTGTTGTGCGAGACCATCCCAAGGATCTTTTGGAGAGTCTTCAATCGTGGAAACTGATAGCCACCAAGAAGCCTGTTAAGAGCGATGATCGATAGTCGTTTAAAAACTTGTGGACTTGCTAGACACGGGTTTCGTGGCGTAACAAGCCCACAAGTTGATCTAGTTAGGCCCTATCGCCGTAGATCGATTTTGATTCCAGGAACTCTTTAAACCCGTGAGATCCGAATTCGCGTCCATTTCCTGATTGCTTGTAACCGCCAAAGGGGGAGTCGGTCTCTAAACCTGCCCCGTTGAGGTGTACCATTCCTGTGCGGATGCGACGTGCGACCTTCCGTGCATGATCAAGATTCTCTGAGCTCACTGCCCCTGCTAGGCCATAGTCCGTATCATTAGCAATTCGAATTGCGTCCTCTTCATCTTTATAGCCAATGATCGTCAGTACTGGACCGAAAATTTCTTCTCGTGCAATTGTCATTTCATTTGTGATGTTGGCAAATACGGTTGGCTTTACGAAGAAGCCCTTTTTAAAGGCTTCAGGTCGTCCAGTTCCGCCAGTTACAAGCATTCCGCCTTCGTCGATGCCGATTTGGATTAAACGTTGAATCTTTTCAAACTGGGCTAAAGACGCTACTGGGCCGACGAATGTTCCTTCGTCGGCTGGATTCCCGACGACTACTTTTTCTGCAGCTGCTTTTGCCAGAGCAATGACTTCATCAACGCGGTGCTCGGGTACGAGTAACCGGGATACCGCATTGCACGATTGACCTGAGTTAACAAATAGCCCGGTGACGTCGCGAGTGACTGCTTCCTCGAAATTTGCGTCGTCGAGGATGATATTCGCAGACTTTCCGCCAAGCTCTTGAGTGACACGCTTAACAGTAGGAGCTGCGTTGCGAGCAACATCGATACCAGCACGAGTTGAGCCCGTAAAAGAGACCATATCTACATCTCTGTGCGACGAGAGAGCGGCCCCAACTGTCAGGCCATCGCCATGGACAAGATTGAAGACTCCCGCAGGTACGCCAGCCTCGTGAAGGATTTCTGCAAAAATAATTGCATTAAGCGGTGCTACTTCGGATGGCTTCAAAACCATAGTGCAGCCTGCGGCAAGTGCTGGAGCCACTTTTGCGGCAATTTGGTTGAGTGGCCAGTTCCATGGTGTGATCATTGCGCAGACGCCCACCGGCTCGTACACCACAGATGTAGTGCCGTTGTGCTCTTCGTTGGAAAAGTTTTTCAATGCTGTGAGGGCAGATGAGAAATGCCCTATACCAAGTGGAGCATGTGCGACGTTTGCCAGCCACATTGGAGAGCCCATCTCTTCGCTAATTGTTTTTGCAAGATCTGAGCTTCGGTTTTGGTACACCTGGATAATTCTCTCCAACAATGCGATGCGGTCTTCTTTGCTTGTCTGGGAGAACGTCTCAAAGGCTTTCTTAGCTGCAGCTACAGCAGCGTTAACGTCTTCCACGCCTCCCAAGGCAATTGAAGTAATGGTTTCTTCAGTTGAGGGATTCACTACTTCGACGGTGGTTTTAACGGTTGGATTGACCCATTTTCCACCAATGTAAAATTTCTTAGTTTCCATTTTTCTTTCCTTTTTGTTTAGGTTGATCGGATATAAACGGTCTTAGTTGTTGTGAAGAATTCACGAGCTGCAGTCCCTTGCTCTCGGTTCAAACTTGATGAGCCTTTCAGCCCTCCAAATGGGACATGCGGCTCAACTCCTGCGGTTTCTCGGTTGACATGGACCACACCTGATTGAGTTAACTTGATGAATTTCATTGCGGTTGTTAAATCACGAGTGAAGAGAGATGAAGAAAGACCGAATTCAGTATTGTTTGCGTGGCTAACCGCTTCTTGAAAATTTTCGACAACTTGCAAGACGAGAATTGGGCCAAAGATCTCGTCAGTGACTAGACGACTTTTTGCGCTGACATCAGTGATGACCATGGGCGGAAAGAAGCAATCGGAATCGGGTGCTGAAGCATTTGCGAGAATTGTTACTCCCTCAGATTTAGCGAGAGCAAGAAATTGATTTACAGATTTGAGTTGTTCCGGAGAGCCAAGGGGCCCAACCTCGGTGGTTTCAATGTATGGATCGCCAACAATGAGTGCATTGACCTTGTCGATAATTTTTTGCGTGAAATCTTCGGACACTGCACGTTCTACGTACACGCGACTCGTAGCCGTGCACCGTTGACCAGTTGAGTACATAGCTCCACGCAGAACTTGCAGTGAGGCATCTTCAAGATCAGCGTCGGCTAATACAATTGCCGGATTTTTGCCACCCAGCTCAAGTTGGATTTTGATATTTCTATCGGCTACGGATTGACGAATGCGGTTTCCCACTCCGCCTGATCCAGTAAAAGTAATTGCAGCTAGAGCTTCGTTTCCCGTTAGTGCTTTGGATAAGCGAGAACCTGAACCGGTAATGAGATTTAATACCCCAGAAGGGAGTCCAGCTGCTTCAAACACTTCCGCGAGAAGTACAGCGCTTCCTGAGGCGGCCTCTGCGGGTTTCCAGACAACGGAGTTCCCATAGACAAGAGCAGGAGCAATTTTCCATGTTGGTATTGCGAAGGGAAAGTTCCAAGGCGTAATGGCGCATATCACCCCAAGCGGTTCTTCTACAGTGAGGAGGAAAGTGGAGTTGTCAGCGCTTGGGTATACGTCACCAGATGGCTGTAGCGCATCACCGCTGTAGTAGCGAAGTATCGCGATGCTGCGCAACACCTCGCCGCGCGCATCTCGTATTGCTTTCCCCATGTCGGCAGTCAGTTGTCTAGTGGCAGTTTCAAGGTGCTCTTCGAGGATGTCGGAAGCCTTTCTGAGAACTTCAGACCTCTGCTGAGCTGTAAACGCAGCCCAATTTTCTTGAGCAGTTTTAGCGTATTTATATGCGTCAGCGACCATTTCTTCGGTGCTCATTGCGTAAACACCTGTGCATTGCGAAAGACTCGAAGGGTCAAATCGCTGAAATGTTTCCATTCCATTTTTCCATTCTCCGCCGATGAAAAGTGTGCATCCATCAAGCAGTCGTTGGCTTGTCCGAAGATGAGTTGTCATGATTGGCTGCTCTCACGGTTCTTTAGGTCTGGGGGCGCTAAGCGGTACGAGGCAGGAGTCAACGAAAGCCCGATTGGATTTTTCGGAAGGTGTACTTCAGTTCCGTCGTCTCGCACAACTTTTATAATGGGATTAAGGCCTAACCCCTCTGCAAACTTAAAAGCGGCGGCAATGTCGTTAACCACACCAGCAGGCACACCTACGGAGGAAAGACGGTCAACCCAATATGCGGCAGGTTTAGTTGAAAGTGCAACTTCCAAATGCTTCCTTAACTCGACTCGATTGGCTACGCGTGAAGTATTTGTTGCGAATTCTGCATCCAAAGCAAGCATGGATAATCCGAGGACATCACATGTTGAGGCAAATTGCTTGTCTGTTCCTACTGCAAGAACGAGATCCTCGCTTGCAGTCTTAAACAGCTCGTATGGTGCGATACTCGGATGTTGGTTTCCCATCCTCGTCGGAACTACTCCCGCAGATGTGAAACTTGCAGATTGATTCACTAAAGCTGCAAGCAATGAGGAAAGAAGATCAATCTCGACACGCTGGCCTTGGCGGGTCTCTCTAGAGTGCATGACCGCGGTCAGTATGCCAACAGTTGCAAATAAGCCAGCAAGGACATCTACTAGCGCCACCCCAACCTTTTGGGGTTCACCTTGCGCAGACCCTGTAATGCTCATCAGGCCACCCATTGCTTGTACGAGTAGGTCGTATCCAGGGAGATCTGATCCTGCACCGTTTCCGAAACCTGAAATAGAGCAGTAAACCAATTCGCTGTGATCGCGCGAAAGAGAGTTGTAATCGAGCCCAAGTTTTTCCATGACACCAGGTCTGAAATTTTCAATTACTACATCTGATTGTTGGGCCATAGCGCGGGCTTTTGCAAGGTCGTCGGCGTTTGAGAGGTCAAGTGTGACGCTCTCTTTATTGCGATTGACTGAAAGAAAGTAAGTAGGAATTCCTGCTTCGTCAAATGGTGGACCCCAGGCACGTGTGTCATCACCTTGACCGGGTCGTTCAACTTTTATCACCGTTGCTCCAAGATCACCGAGCATCATTGTTGCAAACGGGCCGGCAAGGACACGCGAGAAGTCAAGGATGCGAAGTCCTTCCAATGCGCTCATAAATGCTCTCCTTGACTTATGTAATCGTTTCTACTAACATACAACTAATTAAAGTTCATCGCAACAAAGGGATATTTATGGTTGAAAGTAACGTCAAAACTAGCCTGGCTCTCGATTTTCTTAATATTGACTCGCTGCTCTCTGACGAGGAAATATCTATTCGAGACACTGTTCGGTCATTTGTTCAGACAAAAATTTTGCCCTATATCGGGGACTGGTTTGATGAGGGAACGATTCCAACAAACCTTGCATTGGAGTTAGGGAAACTCGGTGTTCTAGGAATGCACCTTGAAGGGTACGGCTGTGCCGGCACATCAGCCACGGCGTATGGACTTGCATGTATGGAACTTGAAGCCGGTGACAGTGGAATTCGAAGCTTGGTATCTGTCCAGGGTTCGTTAGCTATGTATGCCATTCATAAGTGGGGTTCGGAAGAACAAAAAAATGAATGGTTACCACGGATGGCCCTTGGAGAAGTTATAGGTTGTTTTGGTCTCACTGAATCAGACTCAGGGAGCGACCCAGGTTCGATGCGGACGCGAGCACGGAGAGATGGCAGCGACTGGATCATAAACGGTCAAAAGATGTGGATCACAAATGGGTCAGTTGCAGGGGTGGCAATAGTCTGGTGTGCAACAGACGAAGGCGTTCGTGGCTTCCTGATTCCCAAGGGAACCAAGGGTTTTACAACACAAAACATCCACAAAAAGATGTCATTACGAGCATCAATAACGTCCGAACTAGTTTTCAATGATGTGCGACTTCCAGCATCTGCACAACTCCCTCTTGCTCGTTCATTACGTGGTCCGCTCTCGTGTCTGAACGAAGCCCGCTATGGAATTGTGTGGGGATCAGTAGGAGCGGCACGTGCTTGTTATGAATCTGCTTTGGATTACAGCTCATCTCGAATTCAATTCGGCCGTCCAATTTCGTCATTCCAAATACAGCAAAACAAACTTGCAAATATGGCTCTTGAGGTGAACAGAGCGACACTGTTGGCTCTGCAATTAGGGCGTCTTAAAGATGCAAATTTGTTGCTCCCTGAACAGGTGTCTATGGGAAAACTGGGAAATGTAAATGCAGCTCTAGATGTGGCTCGTACCGCGCGTCAGATATTGGGTGCAAATGGAATTACTCTTGAGTACCCAGTTATTAGACATATGAATAACCTTGAGTCGGTTGTGACTTACGAGGGAACTGCAGATATACATGCCCTCGTTGTGGGCGCGGCCATCACAGGCATCGAATCCTTCAGGTGACAATAGAGTCCAGAATTGACTTTTATCCCATACAGGTTCTAATATGGAAACGTATATATAACGTAAAAACCAATAAAAAGGAAGAAAGGAACAGAGTATGCCCACCTATGATCCGCAGGCACGCAATGCGCAGCGTTATCCGAGGGTGACGAGCCGGGAAGAAATGGACACCATGCCAAGACTTCCCTTCAACACCGGAATCGGAACCGCTATTTTTCTCTCTACAGAGAAGGATGATGCACGGCATTTTCGGCAAGGCATTTGCTACCAAGAGCCCGACCACCTTCCTTACCATTGGGATCAAACAAACTTCGATGAGACTCATTACGTGATAGTCGGGAAGATTCGTCTTCGATGCGAAGACGGAAGTGGGCGCATCGTGTACTTAGAAGCTGCTGCTGGCGAACACATATTTTGCCCAGCCGGATTCAAATATACGTTAGAGACATCAGGTATTTATACAGAATTTTTCTGGACGAGTAGTCCTTCTCCAAGTTACGGCTTGATTGAAATTCCAGAGTACAGCGCGGCATTACGCGCGATGAGAAAGTGAGTTAGAAAAATGGCAGAGTTAACAGCAAGTTCCTTTATGCCTTTAAAAGGCGAAAAGCGTTGGGCATATTTGACCCGAGAAAAAACCATTCGCATTGCCTCGACAAATGAGGATGGTTCTATATATCTCTCGCCACTTTGGTACGTGGTGAATGAGAAGCGAATTTTCGTTCCACTTGATGCAGGTGGTCGCCACGGCGGTAACGGCACCTCGGGAAGACCTCTTTCGGCACTAGTTGATAGTGGTGATGAGTATGCAACGGTGCACGGAGTGCGTATCCACGGGAACTTGAAACTGGTGAGCGACTCAAAAATCATCACACTTGTTAATGAATTGATGTTTGACAAGTATTTCTATATTGATCACCCTTACGCCGAAAAGTATTTCGAATTCGGTGAATTTGTAGGACGTCAGGTATACGAACTGATCCCGGAGAAGATGATCGGCTGGGACATGCGCGAGACATCACTGCCGACCATTCCAGAAAAACGGAACTTCCCAGCACATATCAAGGATCGCCTACTTCCGTAGAGATCAGTTCATTTTGAAGTAAAGCTGCTTGGATCAATAGTGCTTATTAAGGGAAAATAATGAATGCTAAAAGTAAATCAATTCGGGTCATGGTCGTGGGTGAGTCATGGGTGAAACATACTGTTCACCTGAAAGGATTCGATCAATTTCACTCAACGGAATTTGAAGAAGGCGCGACGCGTTTCTTGAACATTCTTAAAGAAACTGGTCTTGATGTAACCTATGTTCGCGCCCATGAAGTGTCTTCCCATTTTCCTTCTTCGATAGAAGAATTAAAAAAATTTGATGTCATTGTGATAAGCGATATCGGATCAAATTCATTTTTGCTCACAGATGCAACCTTCTTGAAGTCAAAACGAGTTCCCAACCTCTTGCGCTTAGTTTCTGAATTTGTTCAAGGTGGAGGCGGTCTCGTTATGGTCGGAGGGTATTTATCATTCACCGGAATTGACGGTCGCGCACGATATGGAATGTCTCCTCTCGCAGAGGTATTGCCAGTCAGCCTTCTTGATCACGATGACCGCATTGAAGTTCCTGAGGGTCTGAATGCAACCGTTGTAGATGGTGATCATCCGGCGCTAGGTCAAGCGACATCAGATTGGCCGATTCTTCTGGGGTATAACCGTTTTAGGGCTAAGGCTGGTAGCACAACGCTTGTGGAGCATGGAGAAGACCCCATCCTCGTTGTTGGTCAGTTCGGTCGCGGGCGGACCGTCGCATTTGCATCCGATCTTGCTCCGCACTGGGCACCAAGAGAGTTCCTGGAATGGAGCTTTTACCCGTCGCTGTGGTCGTCCATTGTCAATTGGGCAGGTTCTGCCGAATCGCTATAGTTTTAAAGCATCATGAGTTCAAATCGTCGCCCCACAATGAAAGATGTAGCGAAACACGCCAAAGTCTCAGTAAGTACAGTGAGCTACGTTCTCAACAACAATGGGCCTGTGGCCGACGATCGTCGAGCACGAATTCTAGAATCTATGAGAGTTCTTCATTACGAGCCAAATGAGTCTGCTCGTAATTTGAAGCGACGATCAGCCTCGGCAATTGGGCTTGTTGTCCCCGACCTGGGAAACCAATTTTTTGCATTGCTGGCAAAAGGCGTCGAACGCGCTGCATCGCAACAAGACGTGCTGGTCGTCTTGTGCAACCCGGAGACAAGCGAAGAAGCTGAGTTGAGCAATGCGAGACTCCTGCGAAGCCAACGTGTCGACGGCGTGGTTTATCTCACGGGTTTTGACGAATCACCTGCTTCGCTTATTGAGTTGACCAAGATCGGACCTGTAGTTTTGGTTGACGAAAGAGTTCCTGGTCTAAATCTTCCTAGCGTTCTGTCGGAAGCACGGCGGGGAGCACGAGAAATAGCAAGTCACGTTTTCGATCACGGACACAAAAATGTTGCTGTCATCAGTGGCCCCACCGCTTTATGGACCTCTGAACAACGCCTTGCTGGCTACCGGGAGGCCTGTGCAGGAGCAGGTCTAGACCCAGACAAACTGAAGGTTGTAGCGGGAGATTATCGAATGCACTCTGGGGCAATTCTCGCGGAAAAACTTCTGAGTGTAAGTAAGGCAAAAAGGCCAACCGCTTTGCTCTGCGCAAATGACCTCATGGCCATTGGTGCAATGGAGTATTGCAAATCCGCTGGATTGAGTGTGCCTGAAGACGTCAGCATTGTCGGTTTCGACGATATTCCGATCGCGGGTCTGCTCACCCCACGTTTAAGTACAGTTCGGCAGCCGGCAGAAGAGATGGGCTTTCAAGCCGCAACGTTGCTCATCAATATGATCAAAGTTGCTCGTGGGGAAGAAGGTGTCGAAAAACTTCCAAGCCAAACGCTGGTGCCAGTTGAAGTGGTCATTAGAGATTCTGTTTGCCCTCCTTCGAAGGCGAAATAGTTTCGAATGAACCAATCAGCGAATGGTTCACGTGTAGTTGTACTTGGTGCAATAAATGTTGATTTAGTTGTAGCTGCTGCAACACTTCCGGGACCGGGAGAGACAGTTACCGGTAGTGGATTGAAAACCTTTGGCGGTGGAAAAGGAGCCAATGCAGCAGTTGCGGCTGCTAGAGCTGGTGCTGAGGTCGCGCTCGTGGGTGCTGTGGGAAAAGATGCTCATGGTGTTTCCAGCATTGAAAATTTGAAAAGCGAAGGAATAGATACTTCCTACATTTTGGTTTTGGAAGATGAAGCAACTGGCGTTGCGCTCATTGTTGTTGACGATGCGGGTGAGAATCAAATAGCGGTAGGTCTCGGAGCGAATGCAGCTCTGACCATTGAACACGTAGAGCGATCTTTCAATGCACTGCTCGAAAATGCTGGCTGTGTCCTTGTAAGCACCGAGATTCCTGAAGATGTCATTGCTTACGCGGTAAGAGCTGCTGCTAGTAGGGGAGTTCGGTGCATTTTGAACCCTGCCCCTGTGCTTCCTGTCGTCTTAGACGTGCTTTCTACTGGTCCAATTTTGACTCCAAATGGTGGTGAGCTGACTGAATTGGTTTCGCGGCTTGGTCATTCCGCTGGCAACAGTGCAATTGAGGGTGCGCAGATCATCAACGCAGTGAGCGGTAACTCCGTTGTCACGACGTTGGGTGCCGAAGGTGCCTTGATTTTGCAAGATGCAGAAAATTATGAAGTGGTGCCATCGCAAAAAGTTATTGCACGCGATACAACTGGTGCCGGCGACACTTTTAATGGTGTACTAGCTACGTGGCTGGCTCAAGGAGCGATGCTCAGTGAAGCCGTAAAAGTTGCAGTGGTAGCAGCATCACTATCGGTTACCCGTGTTGGGGCCCGTGATGGTATGCCGTCGCGAAAACTAATTCTCGAAACTTTGCAAAACCGTTAATGTCTCCTTCGGCCAGATCGTTGACACGGCGAAAGGTGATACTTGATTGCGACGTCGGAATCGATGATGCAGTCGCATTAGCTTTATTGGTCCAATCCGAAAAGATTCAACTTTTAGCAGTTACAACGAATACTGGAAATGTCTCTATAGAAAAGACGACTCGGAATGCTTTAGATGTATTGAGTTTGCTCAATGCTCAGAGTATTCCAGTTGCAAAAGGTGTCGCTCGACCCGCGTTCACCATATTGCTAGAGAATTATTCGAAAATACATGGCCTAAATGGCATAGGTGAAGTTGAACTTCCCGCATCTGAGCAGTTTGTAGATCATCGACATGCCATTGAAGTCTTCGCTGAATTGTTGGAAGAGGAACCAGCAAAGAGTATCTCCATTGCTGTTGTAGGCCCTTTGACGAATTTCGCAATGTTTATGAAAACCTATCCTGCTTTAGTTGACAAGATAGACCGACTCATCGTGATGGGTGGAACCACTTCCAACGGAAATATTACGCCAGTCAGCGAGTTCAACATTTGGGCCGACCCACTTTCTGCAAAATTTGTTTTTGATAACGTGTCATGCCCCACAAGTATGGTGGGCTTAGATGTGACCCGATTAGCAACCGTCAACGAAGAAGAACTCGATCGCTGGTCAAGAAATTCAGAGTGGGGATCAGCCATTGCACAGATGGTTCGTGGCTACTTAGATATCAATTCCAATGGTTGGCCAATGCACGATGCTCTTGCCGTTTCAATTTTGATTGATGAATCTATTCTTCGCTTTGAAAGTGCACACATAAATGTGTGCACTGATAGCGACGAGAACTATGCGAGAACTCTTTGTGATTTCAAGCAAGAGGGAGATACGTCAGGACCACTTATTTCCGTTGCATTAGGAGTCGACCTAGCAAAATTTAGATCCTTGTTGACCAAACTTATGTAAGTGGCGCAAGCCCTCCAAATGACTGTGCTGGAATTGGGCAAATATTGTCCTGATTGAAAGGAATGGTTCGGGTACGAGCGCAAGTCCGATCGCAGTAGGCCGATGGGGTCTTTTCCACAGTGGATTTCTGGGCTCCGCCCATTTACATTCTGCATCAATTGGCATTGTCGGGTCATTTGTTGCCTGAGATCTAGGTGAAATAAGCAGTGAAAGATTCTCCATAAAATTGCTGATGAATTTAGAGGTACATTGATAGAAGATCGCACTAAATAAATTGGTGAAAACCGTCGAGACGAGTGCAACTACTAGGAGCTATGCAAATGAAAGCTGTCAGGTCTCTTCAGTATTTTTCGGTTTTACTACTTTTGGCAACAGGGTTGATTGTCAACCTTCTGCAACCTTCGGAAGCGTTAGCAGGGATAACAGACAATCCGGGCTTCAGTAATGGCAATTACAGCGTCTGCAACCATCCAAATCAGGGAGATTCGGTAACAAGTTATGGTCCAGACCGCAATCTAAGTGGGATCACTTTGACTAGTACGAACTGGCGCTGTTCCGCAGGTGGTGCAGCCATCAACGGCGAAAGCGTGGTTGCAGTGAAACAACCCTTGCTTATGGAAAAACTTGATCTTCAGACGCCCCGATTTGGTGGAGGTGGATATAGCAAAGACCTTGTCTCTATCTCGTGGGATTATGACAACGATGGGACCATTGATCTTTTAGATTCAGGCCCCTGGAATTCCTGGTACCTCGATCGAGGGCATCCATATGCTCGAGGAACGTATTTTTCAAGTTCTCATTCATTTGACTCGACAGGGTCGTATACGGTGAAGGTGACAGCCACCTACGATGATTCATCGACTGACGTGGCAACTGGAATAGTTAAGGTTGTCCCGGACACTCCAACTGCGGTTATCAATCGCATCGATATCCCAACAGGTATTCCCAATGATGCGGCGCCCGTCCTGACGGGAACAAGCCAAAAATTGAGTGCTTCTAGGTCTACATCTGTCGGTGGCATCATTTCAAAATATGAATGGGATTTAGACGGTGATAACGAATACGAGATAGATAGTGGAGTATCCGACTGGTACACAACGACGTTTGCTTCGGTCGGAACCAAAACAGTTCGCGTCCGAGTGACGAGCCGTGGAGGTTCAACCGCTACAGCATCGATGCCTATTGAAGTGAGGCTCGCCCCACCTAAAGGTGAGCCGGGAATGTCGATTCTTGAAGGTGCCTCCTATGTGAACAGCAAAACAGTCAAACTAAATCTTGTTTGGCCTGAATATGCAACTGAGGCCCGTATCTCAAACGATGGTGGATTTTCTGCTTCAAAAATTAAAACAGTTGCGTTATCGAATTCGGTGGACTGGGAATTAGATGATTCGGTGAAAGGTGTTTATACAAAAGTCGTATATGTACGGTTTAACGGTTCTGGAATTGACACAACAAAGACTTATTCGGATGACATTATTCTTGATACTAATGCCCCTGTTGTGGAGTCTTCCTCTGCAGCGGCGGTATCGGAGTCTATTGATGTGACTCTGAAAGCAACCGATGACATCACCGGCGTTGACAAGGTCCAGATCAAGAATGGCTCCATAACAGTTACAAAGGACTATTCGAACAAAATTTCTGTAGCGAAGAAAGAAATTGGAGTTTCGGTTTCATCCGCTGGTCTCTGGAAATTCGGTACGTCTTCCATCGAAGTTCGTGTTAGCGATATGGCAGGAAACTGGAGTGAATTCAAAACACTTACGTTGGCGGCAATTACGACAGGCTCGACTTTGCCAAGCTTGAAAACAACTACTGCTAAATCCATAGCCAGCTACGCAAAATTGAAGGTTGCTTCGACATCGAAGGTCACTCTGAAAGTTGCACCTAGTTCGGCAAAGTTCTGCAGAGTCTCTGGCAGCACTCTCAAAGGTCTTAAAACTGGATCATGCAAGGTGACGGTCACGGTGACACCGAAAAAGGGTAGAGCCTCTTTTAAAACTGTGATGCTGAAGGTTGCAAAGTAAAAGGAACAGTGCTGTGCAGTCATGGCGATGTGATTCCCGACGTATTGGGCCTCTTTGAACGCCACGGTATGACGCTGCTCTCATGGTGCGATACGCGTAAAGGGGCAACGGCACGGTTAGAAAAAGCCGATGGGGTCTTTGCAACAGTGGATTTCTGGGCTCCGCCTTCTGTTTAAGTAATACTTCTATTCGACTGAAATTCATTTAGCTATTTACTAAAAAAGCAGATGTGTTTAGGCTCTATAGTTGCTGTATGGGGAATAGGCATGCCAAAAAAACAGTAGTGCTAAGCATCTTGTTTTTTTCTTTGGTCGGTCTTGTTGTTTCGGAGCAGAATGTTGTCGCATTGCCACCTATTTCGGATCCTGAAGTGCACTCGTACAGTGTTAGTGGGGAAGTAGAGCAAGATACACCTCTGAATATTCTCCAAGAGAAAATGCGTGCTGCGCCTTTCACTGGACATGGGGCCTATTTCAGTGCTTCTAGTCAACGTATTTTTTCTGCCCTAGGAGTGAGTCCATATGGCGGAGTCGACTCTTCGTTGTGGGATTTTGGTTTGTGCTCGGAGATCGGCGCAGCAGATTGTTCGCCAAGCGATGGGAAGTGGCTCACTGCATGGTCAATTCTTGGGACTTGTAGATCAGAAGAAGACTGGGGATGCATTGAAGAGGTGAAGATTTCCGCCGAAGGTTTAGATTTGCAAAATCTGGCGAAGGTGGAAACCATTGGCGACGTTACGGTTTTCTCGGGAAATGCAGACCTGGGAATCCCAAGAGCCTCTTCTCCAACCAAGTGGCAGGCTTCAGATGGCTCTCAATATGTCGTTACGTCTTCTGTTACCCGCACTTTTATGTCTGGAAATAACATTTGGAAAAGTGTTGGCACTGACTTCCAGTTGCAAATTGAACGGGTATCGAGCTCAGCAACACTTGTCGCAGACATTCCTTATGTGTGTCCTGGCGTTTCGCGGCCTGACAAAAATTCTATTTGTGGTGGCGGCGTCAGTTTTAGACCATTGATGTTTTTGCCTAGTACCACCTTCGCCGTGAAAGTACGTTTGCCAAATGTGGTGAAAGGCTGGTTTCAAGCACGTTTTAAGGAAGGCGAAATAGGTAGCCAAGCCTTGGGAAATAACAATACTTTGTATGACATCGCAGGCTCAGTTGCTCCGATCTATATCGCTGGAGGTGTTGTTGATCCTGCTGTTTTGCCAAGTGATTTCTTTCAGAAGTTGTATCCAGGAATAAGTTATTTGCCTGGAGGTGTCATTGGCCCGATACTTCCCGGTCAAGGCACACGCTCCATGCAGGAATACAAAGCGTGGTCTCCCTACTTTGACGACAAGGCATTGATGACGAGTTACCAGTGGAATATTCGTTCAACGGATTGGCCAGTTAATAACAGTTGTTTCAGTTCTCTAACAGGGGTGACAGGGCTATTGGCCACAAATGCGGCAGCGTATTTGGGGCTTCCCCCTACATGGAATTCCGAGAGTGGCGAGCTCGAATACAAAGTTGCATCGCCGCATTTTGATGAAACTGGACAGGTTTCTTCGGGAACATATTCAGTCTCTATGCCTGCATCTGCGGCTAAATGTCTTTACGGCTCTGCAACACTTCCGACAACTGTGGACGTCAGCGTTAACCCTGAAGAGGGTGGAACTGATTTTAATTCGACCCTCGCTTTGGCTGAAACAAAAGGTTGGTTGAATTTCTCAGTCAAGGGATTTCACTTTTCATCACCTTCAATCAAACTTAAATTAGGACGAGCTGGTAGTTCAATTAGTCCGCCAACAGGGGTGGGTTTGGTGAGTCCTCCCACAACATCGGTATCAGTTGCTCCTGCGCTTTCGGTTCCCTCAACAGTTCGAGTTGTGTTGATTTCTAAATCTTTGACTGCAAAATCAATTGCTACTTACGCAAAATTGAAGGTGGCTTCAACATCGAAAGTCTCTCTGAGAGTTCTACCTATTTCGGCGAAGTTCTGCAAAGTCTCTGGTAGCTCGCTCAAAGGTCTTAAAGCTGGATCGTGCAAGGTGACGGTCACAGTGACGCCCAAAAAGGGTAGGCCAACTTCGAAAACTGTCACTTTGAAGATTGCAAAGTAGTCCTAGTTGCTCTTCGGGCCATTGGAGAACCCGTACCGCCCTCGCTATAGCTGCAGGCTTTTTACTTCTAGGAATTCCTCAAAGCCGTATTCACCAAGCTCGCGTCCAATGCCCGACTGCTTGTAACCACCAAAAGGTGCATTCGGATTAAACCGTCCGTTGTTGACAGTCACTTGGCCCGTACGAATGCGTCGCGCGATTGCGATTCCAGTTTCCTGATTGGCGGCATACACCGCGCCGGCAAGACCGTAAGGGGAGTCGTTAGCAATGTCGACTGCTTCGTCGATGCCGTCGTAAGGAATGAGAACTAATACGGGGCCAAAAATTTCTTCTTGTGCAATAGTCATTTTGTTATTGACTTCAGAGAAAACTGTCGCCTTAACGTAGTAGCCCTTCTCAAGCCCTTCAGGTGCCTCAGGGCCGCCTGCTATAAGTTTTGCTCCCTCTTCTATTCCCTTATTGATGTAGGAAACCACGCGATCGCGCTGTGCTGCAGATGCAAGTGGCCCAAGGTTGGTTCCTTCTGCAAATGGGTCGCCCACCTTCATTCCACCTGCAACTGCTGCAGCAAGGCCTTCAGCTTCTGCAAGACGCGCACGTGGCACCAGCATGCGGCTGAGCAATGAACATGTCTGGCCGCTGTTCAAAAATGCCTGACCAGTTCCGCCCATCACTGCTTTTGCAAATGTCTCTGTATCAAGATCTTCGCAAATGATGTTTGCGCTCTTGCCACCAAGTTCAAGTGCAACTTTTTTGACTGTTTCTGAACCGGTCTGCATGACAAGTTTTCCAGCGCGAGTAGAGCCAGTAAATGAAATCATGTCAATGTCGGGGCTCGCCGAGATTGCTTCGCCAACAACAGGACCCGTTCCGGTGACGAGGTTGAATACACCTGCAGGAAGTTTTGCTTCATGAATAATTTCAGCGAGCATGAATGCATCTATTGGCGCTACTTCGCTTGGTTTCAACACAACTGTGCACCCTGATGCCAAGGCAAAAGCAACTTTGGCTGCAATTTGGTGAAGCGGGTAGTTCCATGGAGTGATGCATCCAACAACACCAATGGGCTCGCGCACGATGAGAGAGGTGCCAACTTGTTTTTCAAATTCAAATGACTCCGCAAGAGCGGCTGCTTGTTTGAATGATCCAATGGGGAGACCCACTTGAATCATGTTCGACAACATCTTTGACATTCCGGTTTCGCGGGAGATAGCTGAAGAGATTTCGTCCATGCGTGCGGCGAGTGCATCGCTGATTGCAGTCAGGTATTTTGCACGCGTGGCAGGTGGGGTGGTGCTCCATGAGATGAAGGCAGCCTTGGCGGCTTTTGCGGCTTTAGCGACGTCGCTTGCGGTTCCCTCTGGAATTGTTGCCATGACTTCTTCATTTGTGGAGTCGAAGACTGACAAAGTCTTTTTTCCATCAGATGGGATCCACTGGCCGTCAACATAAATGGCGTCGTAATTCTTCATGGTACCTTCTCATTTTGGGGCGATTAATGAGTGGAACGCTAGATGAGTCTGTGACTGCATGACTATGTAGGCCGGTTTTTAAAACAGAAATATGCCCGTACCCCATACCCCACAACGCCGACCAGTATCTCTGTCCTGCAGGATCTAGTATGAATTGACTTTCAGATTAAGGAATTTCTCATGAACCGGTTCCTAACGAAGAAAATGATCTCCAGCATCGTCGCACTTACTCTGCTGCTGGGAGTTGGAGTGCTCATCGCTTCCAGAGACACGTCGTCAACAACACGCAATGCAGCTCTTGTTGCAGGAACACCTTGCAAGAAGCCTGGTCAAGTCACCAAGGTGTCTAAACAATCAGTTGTCTGTGCTGCTCTGTCACCAAAAAACATTTGGTATCCGGTATTTCAGGAAAAGAAATGGATCTGTGCAAAATTAGGAGGATCACGGAAACAAGGTGGTATCTATTCTGTTTGCGGTAAAAATAAATCATCAAAGAAGCGTTGGTTTTTGACAATGCCACTGACGTCAAAAAGTAACGCTGGGCTTCCAACAACCGACCAAGATGCTTTCATCAAGTTGACAACAAATCCTGAATTGATTGTTGAGACTTCCCCAACAACACCGATTGCTCTGGCAGCTTCAACCGAAACAACTCTGATACCAGCAACCGAGACTACCCGCGCATCGAATACCGTGTCGACAACAACAGTATCCACATCGACAACAACCGCACCTAGATCGACAACAACCGCACCTACGTCGACAACAGGTGCAACAGGACCCAATATTGTGAGGGTTCCTATTGAAGTTGTGCCAGCAATTGATTTCGGCCCTGCTACGCCGTATCCCGAAAGAGTTTCAGTGTCTCTCTACAAATTGGGTGTAGGAACCGATTGCTCAACCGTCCCCTACACACTCGTAACTTCAGCAACTTCGGCGCGCATTGGTTCACAAGAAATTGCAACCTTCACCGATATCCCGAGTGGCACGTACTACGTCGGCATTGGCGGCTGCGATACTGGAACTGTTGGTGACTTTGATCGTAGGAACATCACGACTTACCGAGTTCTTATTGATGCTTCTCTGCCTTCTCAATTGACGACGCCAATTAGGCTGTCCAAAACAACTCGAAGTGTGACTGCGTCCGCATCCATCAGGGGTACACAATCTGCAATTACATCAATGACTCTTTCTGGAGGTTTTCTCTCTGATGATTTGGCCGGTGAAGCTACTGGTTCTGGCAGCTCAACGACCTATTTTTTTTGGGGTGTGCCTCCCGGTGTCTACACACTGACAATGGTTCAATCTCCCTACCCAAACCGCCTTGAACGGGTAACAGTTGGTGACAGAAACTTGGTTACTCCGACATATGAGATGAGCGGAATGGTGGTCGTACCGACGACTCCAATTCTGGTACCTGCATAGGTCATTAGGTGACATACATCAACAGAAGAGGTCGCCGGCAAAACAATGCTCAGAACCCTTATAGAGATTGAATTTCAGCACGGATTATTTTTCAAAAACACGATACAATTTCAATGCCTTAGGGCGCGTAGCTCAGTTGGTTAGAGCGCTACCTTGACATGGTAGAGGTCCCGGGTTCGAGTCCCGTCGTGCCCACTAGTTTGCTCTCGCACCGCACGTTTCTGCGACATTTAACGGTGTGTGTTTCCTCTTGCCGAGTTGTAAATGCTGGTGTTCGGATTTTCAAATGCGCTCATCCAAAACAGGTCAGTCAAGTTTTGATGTACCGCTTACGTATAGTGACGTCAACAAGGCTGTGACTAAGTGGCTGCCTTGTTAAATTCCCAAAACTTTGGATTTTGCCTTTTGGAACTCGTCTTCTGTGAGAGCCCCACTATCAAGAAGTTGTTTTAGGGAATTAATCTGTGCCGCGACATCAGGTGCTGCCACGGATGCCGCTTGCTGTGCTGGCTGAGTGGTGTACCTTTCGCGAATTTTGTTCTCAATAAACTCACGGATTTCGTTGAAAGCTTCTTCTTGGTCGGGACTAAACATGACAGCGTTCTCGTTGGAGGCCATCGCATTGAGTCCGCCAAATAAAGCACGACCTTTGTTTTCCGAGGAACCAATAACCACAAATTCGATATATCCAGTTGCGCCAGCAGTGTTGCCAGCGAGCTTATTGATCGCGCCTAGACCAGGAGTTTTGTTATACACACTGGAAAGCTTCTTGCCCATGCCTCCAACACTTTTAAATTGGACTGCACTTATTTGAGATATGGCAATTTTCTTTTCACCTTTGTAACCTTGCTGTATACGATTTTGGAGTTTGTTTAGTCCAGTTGAACCTTCATGGGAAATTGTCACGAAGACATCATCGACTGTGACTTTTCCTGTTGCGCCCATTGCTTCCATGTTGAAACCCCACTCAATCTGTTGGTTTTCCACTACATTAGCTCAGATTTATAAGGGCGAATTTCTGCATATATGCGTGCTGCTAATCAAATTCGAAGCAAGCTCAGTTGGTTAGAGCGCTACCTTGACATGGTAGAGGTCCCGGGTTCGAGTCCCGTCGTGCCCACTAGTTGTGTGTATCAGCGTGCGCTGTCGCCGAAGCGATATTCGTGAGTCAAGACATCGAGACGCTGTGTGAGTTCGGCACTCAGTGGTGTGCGAACTGCATTGACTGCATCAACAAGCTGCTCTGGCTTACTAGCTCCAATAATTGGTGAAGTAATGGTGGGGCGGGTGAACTGCCAGGCAATGGCAAGTTGTGCCACTGTCATGTCCGCTTCGGCCGCAATGCCACGTAGGGCATCGAGGGTGGCAAACATCTGATCTTGCCAGTAGCGCTCTTGGTAACGCTCAGCAGTGCCGCCGCCAATGGTGAAGCGAGTGTCGGCTGTGGGGGCACCCTTTTGGTGTTTGCCAGTGAGAAAGCCGCCAGCAAGTGGGTTGTACGGAATAACTGCGAGACCTTGTTCGGCGCAGAGTGGAAGAAGCTCACGCTCATTCTCGCGGAACAACATGTTGTAGCGCGGCTGCACGCTGACAAAGCGTTCCCACTTGTTCACATCGCTGCGGCCAAGGGCGGTGGCAAGTTGGTATGCCAAATAGTTCGAGCAACCGATGTAACGCACTTTGCCAGAACGTACAAGGTCATCTAACGCGCTGAGCGACTCGTCGTGGCTCACGCGGTCGTCGTAGAAGTGCAATTGGTAAACGTCGATGTAGTCGGTCTTTAAGCGACGTAGCGACTCTTCTGCGGCGCGAATGATGTTCTTACGCGAGTTGCCTTGGTCCCACTTGTTGGGGCCAGTAGGGGCGTAGCACTTGGTGGCCACAATGAAATTGTCGCGTTGACCGGTGAGCCAGCGACCGAGAATTTCTTCAGTGGCGCCGTAACCGCTTGTCATATCGCCAATGGGGTAGACGTCGGCGGTGTCGATGAAGGTGAAGCCGTGATCTTTGGCTGCATTCAAGATGGAAACTGATTGTTCCTCATTGCACTGATATCCGAATGTCATTGTGCCGAGGCATAATTTCGACACTTGCATTCCTGTTTTGCCAAATCTCACATGTTCCATGGCTATGTACCGTAGCCTCGTTGACTGTGGCTGTCATCCTCGCGCTCTTCACTGCTGTGGTTTATGGCATTGCCGACTATTCGGGAGGGCGCGCTTCACGTACTGCTTCGTCGGCCAGTGTGACCTTGGTGGGGCAGAGTTTGAGCTTTGCCGTCATCATTTGCCTTGTTGCCATTTTGGGTGACCCCATTGCAAGCACGCACGATTTATTGCTGAGTGCAGTGGGCGGCATTGCAGGTTCGCTGGGGTTGCTCGCGTTCTATAAGGCAATGTCGTCGGGTTCAATGACCGTGGTTGCGCCTATCACTGCGCTGGTGGGCACAGTTGTTCCTGTTGCTTGGGGTTTGGCAAGTGGCGAACGCCCCGGAGTTGTTGCATATTTCGGAATGGCAGTTGCAGTGCTTGCGGTGGCGTTAGTAACCGACGCATTTGGTATTCACAATGTGAAAACACCGCTCTCAATTGTGGCCATGGCGGTCACGGGTGGTTTGTGTTTCGCCGTTATTTTTATTGCACTCGACCACACATCGCCCGATGCTGGGTTGTGGCCGCTGCTTGCTTTGCGTTCGGTGAGTGTGCCGCTCATTTTGGTAGTGGTGCTCAGTACGAAAAAGCCGATGGTGTTGCGCGGTCCTGCATTGAAATTTGCGTTGTTGAGTGGTTTGCTCGATTCGCTGGCAAATGGTTCGTACCTGTTTGCTGCACGTGAAGGACTGTTATCGGTTGTTGCTGTTATCTCATCGTTGTACCCAGTGAGCACATTGCTTCTTGCCACAAAAGTCGACAAAGAGCATTTACATAAAGCTCAGTGGGTGGGTGTGGGATGTGCGCTTATGGCTTTGGTTCTTGTGAGCGCTGGATAACAGCACGCGATTCGCGAGCAGCTGCTTTAAAAATTCCTTTACTCATGAGGCTGAGTTCTTTGGAGCGACGCTGTTCGTAAATGTCTGAACGTGCTTCGTGCACATGGCCGTTTTCTGGTTCGGCCCATGCGGCAAAGTCGATGAGATGGCAAGCCATGCGGAAATCGCCTTGGGCAAGTTCGTGTTGAGCGCGTGCAACAAGTGTGTTGACTCCACCAGATAGTTCAGCTATCACTGCGCCGAGTTGTGCATCGGGTGATGGCTTGAGTCGTGAGGGTGCTCCGTCCCACCAGCCGCCATAGAGGCGCCAAATGTTGTGCACCACAAACTCGGGTTCGTCGTACATGGGGCGCAAATAGGGTTTGTTGAGAACATCTTGTGGCACCGACACGCTGTGAATGATGCTGTCGAGTGTGGCGCCGTCGTTCATCATCACCAGAACTTCCGACACCAATGTTTCGAGTGCGCCTGCAATGTCGGTGAGCACTATTTCAATGCGCTCTTTGCCGTCAATGGGTAAGCCGTGTGCGGGGAGAAGAAGCTCTGGTTTCTTTGCGGCCATGTCGCGCAGTGCTTTGGCCCATTCGAGTGGGTATCGCTGAACTTTTTGTGGGTTGCCCGCATTGGGGAAGTTCCAAATGAGGAAGTCGCCCGCCATGATCCATTTCTTGTCGGGAACCCATGCCCACAAGTGGTCGTCGGTTTCACCAATGGCGTGGTTGAGCTCTACTGAATGGTCGCCAATGTTAAGGACGTATTGCTCGCGGAACGATTCTTGTACTTCTAAAACATCGGGCGGAATGAAGTGGTTCTTGTTGCCGCCCAAGCTGTATTGATGCTCAACGCGAATGCCGCCAAATTGTTTGGCGTTAATGAACCTGTTCCAACCATCGGTGTCGCGGTAGCGCTGTACGCGTGGCGCAATGTTTTCATGACCAATCACACGGGGGTTGGGTACGCCTTTTGCTGCAGCGGCAGCGGCAAAAGCAGGGCTGCCACCTATGTGGTCGGCATGGCCGTGTGTGTAAATGAGATGACTCACTGGTGTTGAGGTCCACTTGTTCAACGCCTCAACAACGAGCGGGCCGGTAACAACACCTGAGGCGTCGAAACAAGCAAGCCCTTCAGAGGTTTTCCACGCCACGCAGTGGCTGAAACTTTCGACAATGGCAAGGTCGTCGGCAATTTCCGACAGTTCATTGCTGAGGCGATTAGTGGGGCCTGTTCCTGAGTCAACAACACCTGTGTCGATGATGTGGCGTGAGAGTGCGAGAAGGTCGGCCATATGTATTTCCTATTTCTTGAGTGCTGATGGTTCTTTAGGAAGGCCGAGCACGCGTTCACCCAAAATGTTACGCATCACGTTTGAGGTGCCACCCATGATGGTGTAGCCAGGGCCGTACATCAGCCCCGAAGTGACGTCGTCCCACAACATGGCGTCGGCGCCAAATGTTTCTGCTACAAATTGGCCAACACGCCATTCGTGTTCGGTACAGAAGCATTTTGTGGCTGCAGAAAAACCGGCAGGCGCTTGCTTCAATACTTCACGTACTACCAAGATGCGGCCAATGCGGTAATACATCTCGAGTTGCGCGATGGTTTGGCGTACACGTGGGTCGGAAGTGTCGGCACGTTCACGGGCCTTGAGATACAGCGCATGGTTCGATACCAAACGGTCAATGCCGCCGCGCTCGTGTTCAAGCTGACGCATTGTTTGTTTGAATGCGCCACCTTGTTCGCCCACCAAGTTTGCTTTGGGTACGCGCACATTGGTGTAGAACACTTCGCAAAAGTGGCGGTTGGTGGTCATGTCTTGAATTTCGCGTGCTTCAATGCCGGGCGTATTCATGGGCACAACAATTTCGCTAATGCCTGCATGTGGTGGGCCGTCGTTGCTGGTGCGACAAATGAGATAGCAGTACTGCGCAACGGCTCCGAATGAGGTCCAGATTTTTTGTCCGTTAATGACCCATTCATCGCCATCGAGAACTGCACTGGTTTTCAACGATGCAAGGTCGCTACCTGCATCGGGCTCGCTCATGCCAATGCACCAGGTGTCTTCGCCCGACAAGATGCCAGGAAGAAATGCTTTTTGTTGTTCGGGTGTTCCGTACGCCATGAACGCTGGACCCATTTGACGGTCGCCGAACCATGAAGCGGCAATAGGGGCACCTGCAGAAATGAGTTCTTCGCCAACAATGAGACGATCAATGGGTGGTCGTCCGCCGCCACCGAACTCTTTGGGCCATGTCATGCCAATGAAGCCGAGCTCGCCAAGTTCCTTCGAGAATTCTTTGGAATACCCATTCATCCATGAGTCGTTGAAGCGGCCATAACGGGCAACGGCGTCGACGGCAATGGCGCGGGCATGGGCGCGCAGAGCATCTTGTTCGGGGGTCCAGGCGAATTCCATGGATGAATGGTAAGCGACGAGACGAGCCCAGCCATAGTGGGGCTCAGAGGACGCCCGGGGGCCTCGAGCGGCTAATGTGTACAAGTACCGTACAAGTGACCGTTACCCGTCTGGTGGGTAGCGGGAAGAGAAAGGCCCCCAATGGCAAAGATCAAGGTGGACAACCCCGTCGTCGAACTCGATGGCGACGAAATGACACGCATTATTTGGCAGTTCATCAAAGATCGCCTCATCTTGCCGTACCTCGACATTGAACTTGAGTACTACGACCTCGGTATGGAATACCGCGACCAAACTGACGACCAGGTCACCATCGATTCTGCACGTGCCATCTTGAAGCACGGCGTGGGTGTGAAGTGCGCAACTATTACGCCAGACGAAGCACGCGTTGAAGAATTCAAATTGAAGAAAATGTGGAAGTCGCCAAACGGCACCATCCGCAACATTCTTGGCGGCGTTGTTTTCCGCGAGCCAATTATTTGCAGCAACATCCCTCGCTTGGTTCCTGGTTGGACCAAGCCCATCGTTATTGGCCGTCACGCACATGGCGACCAGTACAAAGCATCCGACTTCAAAGTGCCTGGTGCAGGAACAGTCACCATGACCTACACGCCAGAAGATGGCAGTGCGCCAATGGAACTTGAAGTTGCCAAGTTTGGCAAAGACGGTGGCGTTGCAATGGGCATGTATAACTTCAACGACAGCATTCGCGACTTTGCTCGTGCGTCGTTGCGTTATGGTCTCGACCGTAAGTACCCCGTGTACATGAGCACCAAGAACACCATCTTGAAGGCATACGACGGCCAGTTCAAAGACCTCTTCGAAGAAGTGTTCGTGAACGAGTTCAAGGCCGACTTCGACAAGGCTGGCATTACCTACGAGCATCGCCTCATCGACGACATGGTTGCATGCGTCATGAAGTGGGAAGGTGGCTACGTATGGGCATGTAAGAACTACGACGGCGACGTACAAAGCGACACCGTTGCACAGGGCTTTGGCTCACTTGGCCTCATGACCTCGGTTCTCTACACGCCAGATGGCCGCACTGTGGAAGCAGAAGCTGCTCACGGCACCGTCACTCGTCACTACCGCGAACACCAGAAGGGCAACAAGACATCAACTAACCCAGTTGCATCAATTTTTGCCTGGACACGTGGTTTGGTGCATCGTGGCAAGCTCGACAACAACCCGAAACTCATCGACTTCGCAACGAAGCTCGAAGAAGTGTGTGTGGAAGCAATTGAAGCTGGCGAGATGACAAAAGACTTGTCGATTCTCATCTCGAAAGATGCTCCATGGCTCACCACTGAAGGTTTCTTGGAAGCACTCGATACACGTTTGCAAAAGAAGATGGCCTAATCGTTATGCGCGCAGTTGTGCTCACCGAGTTTGGCGGGCCAGAAGTACTGCGCTTTGCCGATATTCCCGTACCGCAACCCGATGCTGAAGAAGTGTTGGTTGCGGTACGGGCAACGGCATTAAACAGGGCCGACCTCATGCAGCGCATGGGGCTTTACCCGAACCCGAGCCCAGTAGAACACGATGTTCCTGGCCTCGAATTTGCTGGTGTAGTTACTGCTATTGGAAGTCGCGTTCGTGAACACGCCGTTGGCGATGCCGTCATGGGCATTGTGAGCGGTGGTGGATACGCCGAGTATTTAGTAGTGCATGAACGCCAGGCAATGCGTGTGCCGTCGAACATTTCGGTGAACGATGCTGCGGCAATACCCGAAGTCTTTATTACTGCTTGGGATGCACTTGTGGTTCAAGGTGGTCTCACCAGCGGCCGTATTGCATTGGTGCACGCAGGTGCATCGGGCGTTGGCACAGCCGGAATTCAAATTTGTAAAGCAATAGGTGCGCGTGTGGTGGTGACCTGTTCCACCGGAAAAGTGCAAGCCTGCAAAAACCTTGGCGCCGATCTTGTTATCGATTACTCCACACAAGATTTCGTGGAAGAAGTAAAGAAGTTCACTGGTGGCAAAGGTGTCGACACTATTCTCGACGTTATTGGCGGCGACTATGTTGACCGCAATATTGCATCGCTTGCGTTAAAGGGTTGCATTGTTCAAGTAGGAACCATGGCCGGCCCACCACCAGCGATGAACTTAGGCGGGCTCATGTTTAAGCGGGCGCGGCTTGTAGGAACAGTGCTGCGGGCGCGACCACTCGATGAAAAAATCGCTATTAGCCAGCGCTTTGCAGCTGAAATGCTGCCGCTGTTTGCAACAGGCGCACTGAAGCCAGTCATCGACTCACGTTATGAGTTCTCCGACATCGCAATTGCGCATGAGCACATGGCAAAAAATGCCAATGCCGGAAAAATTGTGATTGATATCTCGCGTTAGCGAGCAGCGATTTGAACGAATTGACGTTCTGCTGCACCGGTGTAGCGCTGGCGCGGACGGCTGATCTTTTGCTCTTTGTCTGACAACAATTCAGCGTAGTGAGCAAGCCAGCCAGCGGTGCGTGGAATAGCGAACAATACGGTGAACATGTCGGCAGGGAAGCCGAGTGCTTCGTAGATGAGACCAGAGTAGAAGTCGACGTTGGGGTACAACTTGCGTGAGATGAAGTACTCATCGGCAAGTGCCGTTTCTTCAAGCTTCAATGCAATGTCGAGCAATGGGTTCTTGCCAGTGACTTCAAAAACGTCGTATGCGGCTTTTTTGATGATGGTGGCGCGTGGGTCGTAGTTCTTGTACACGCGGTGTCCGAAGCCCATGAGCTTGCCTTTGCCGTCTTTGACCGACTGTACGAAGGCAGGAACATTGTCGACTGAACCAATTTCTTGGAGCATGTGCAACACAGCCTCGTTGGCTCCACCGTGAAGTGGGCCATAGAGCGCCGATGCGGCTCCTGCAGCAGCTGAGTATGGGTCGGCATTGGAAGATGCAACCACGCGCATTGCAGTGGTGCCACAGTTCTGCTCGTGGTCGGCGTGCAAAATGAAGAGAAGATCCATAGCGCGTGCAAGTACTGGGTTGACCTTGTAGTCGTCACCCACCTTGAACATCATGTTCAAGAAGTTGGCGCCGTAGCTGAGTGAGTTATCGGGGTAAACAAAGGGGAGACCCATGCTGAAGCGGTATGCCATGGCAGCCAAGGTGGGCACTTTGGCAATGAGGCGCAGCGTTTGGCGGTCGAGAGCTTGTTTATTGAAAATGTCTTTGGCGTCGTCGTAGAACGTGCCAAGAGCAGCGAGAGATGAAACGAACATGCCCATGGGGTGTGCGTCGTAATGGAAACCGTCAACAAAACGCTTACGCATGTTCTCGTGAATCATGGTGTGGTGTGTGACGTCGTAGGTCCACTTGCTGAGCTCTTCTGACGTGGGGAGTTCGCCATTCAACAAGAGGTAAGCGACTTCAAGGAAGTTGCTCTTTTCAGCAAGTTGCTCGATGGGGTATCCGCGGTAACGCAAAATGCCCGCATCTCCGTCGAGGTACGTGATGGACGACGAGCACGCAGCAGTGCTGAGAAATGCAGGGTCGTACATGCGTAGGTCGGGGTCGAGCTCACGCAATGCTGCAGATGAGAAAACTCCGTCATTGATTGCAACTGTGACTTTTTTTCCAGTGCGATCATCGATGAGCGTTATGGTGTCGGCCATCTGTGAACTCCTTCAGTTAGGTATTGGGGGCTTCCTCCCCGTGGGAAAGAATAGAACACAAGACCCCTTGTCTCACAATGGGAGAAGCCTTCTGTAGAAAATTACAAGGGCGTGTTGTCGTGTTTGCGGGCCTGGAGGCGCTCGCGCTTGTGCTCGAGGGCACGGAGAGCCGATGCAATTTCGCGGCGTGTGTCGGCAGGCTCAATGACCCCGTCAACAAGTCCGCGCTCGGCTGCGATGTAGGGGTTGAGGAGACGTTCTGAATAGTCGGCTTCAAATGCAGCGCGTTCTTCTGGGGTCGCACGACGTTGCAAGATGGCAGCGGCTTGACCCGCGCCCATCACGGCTAATTCGGCCCATGGCCAGGCCAGGCACACGTCGTTGCCCATGTTCTTCGAGTCCATCACGATGTAGGCGCCACCATATGACTTGCGCAAAATGATGCAGATGCGTGGCACCGAGGCGCGAGCGTAGGCAAACACCAGTTGTGCACCATGACGAATCATGCCGCGCCACTCCAGGTCTTTACCGGGGTAGAAGCCAGGCGTGTCGACCAAGGTAATGAGGGGAATGTTGAAGGCATCGCAAAATGCAACAAACCGAGCAGCCTTTTGCGATGCAGGAATGTCGAGCGTGCCGGCAAGCACGATGGGCTGGTTGGCAACAATGCCAATAACGCGACCATCGATACGAGCAAAAGTTGTGACGACGTTGGCAGCCCAGCGGGCGCGGAGTTCAAAGAATTCGCCATCGTCAACGAGCGATGAAATGACCTTACGTACGTCATATGAACCAGTAGATGACGCAGGAATGAAGTCGCCAGCTTCGGGGGTGGACCTGTCGAAGGGGTCGTCGGTTTCCAGCATTTCAGGAAGTTCGTCAACGCTGTTTGGCAAGTAACTCAATATTTGTTCCACTGCCAAATGTGCTGCTTCAACATTGGGAACAACGAGCGATGCAACACCGCTTGCACGCGCATGAATTGTTGCTCCGCCAAGTTCTTCATTGCTCACGGTTTCGCCAGTGAATTCCGCAACCATGGTGGGCCCAGAAACAAATGCGTATGCATCTTCGGTCATCACCACAAAGTCGGCGAGCCCAATGAGCAGTGCAGGCCCCGATACTGCTGGCCCGGTAACAACATGAATGGTGGGAACAATGCCAGAGCAACGAGCAAGTGCGCGTGCTGCAGATCCCCAACCATGCAGTGCTGCAATGCCTTCAACAATGTCGGCACCAGATGAACCAAGGCTCATGACGAGTGGGTAGCGCTTGTCGCATGCAATGGTTGCTGCAGTTTCAATAACTAAACACGCATCGGCAGACAATGCACCACGGCGCACTTCTTCTTCAATGTTGATCCACACCACGCGACGAGGGGAGTTGGGGTCGAAAGTATTGAGCACGCGAATATCTGCTTGTGCAGCTCCACGCACCGACTTCACGAGGTCGATGGAAGGTGCAAATTCGTTCGCAAGTGTCATGACATGGTCAACACTAGGCGCGCGGCTCGGTGTTTCTTGCAAGCGGGAATGCGCCCTTGCCGACATAAACACCAGGTTGGCGTGTGCCGTATTTCTCAATGACCAATTGTGCTTCTAAAAGCGTGGCACGCGTGGCGCGGTTGGGTTGCGGGCGTCGACGTTGGGCCCAGCCCACCACGCGACGTGGAAGTTCGGGAACCGCGATGCGCACGAAGTCGCCTTTCAGCCAACCGGGAATTGCGCTTGCGGGCACAATGGCCGCACCGAATCCTTCAAAGGCGAGTGAAGCGAGTAGTCGTACGCCATCGATTTCTGCCTGAGCTTGTAATGCCACTCCTTTATTCGCGGCTGCGCGGTCGACAATGCGGCGAAATGCTGTACTGCGCGGTGGCAATAGCAGCGGATAGGTAGCGAGTTCTGTGAGCGAGATGGTGTCGTATGAGGCAAGTGCATGCTTGGAGTGGGCGAGAAGCAACATGTCTTCGGCAAAGAGTGGTTGCGTCATGAGTTCAGGGTCATCAACAGGCAAGTGAACAATGGCTGCGTCGATGGTGCCATTGGCAAGACGCGGTAAGAGCGACGATGTGCTGCCCTCGTGAACAATGGTGCGAATGCCAGGCTGCGAGTGCGAGAGCGAGGTGAGGAGCCGGGGCATGAACCACCGGGCGGTGGTGCCGAGCACTCCGAGGCGGGTTTCGCCCACAATTTCTTCGTCACGGGCCTTGATGTCGGAGGCGATGTCGTCCATTTCATGCACGATGCGCCGAGCCCGCTCGGCAACAGCGAGACCCTCATCGGTGAGTTGGCCACTATGACGGTCAATGAGGGTGGTACCTAAGTCCTTTTCTAGCCGCGAAATATGGGCAGAAACGTTGGACTGCACGGTGCCAAGTGACTTCGCTGCGGCGGAAAACGAGCCATGGTCGGCAATCGCGAGGAGGCTGGTGAGCTGACGAAGTTCCATCACAAAAAAAGATACCAAGTATCTTGCCGTTCGCCTTGAGTAATACCCAGAAATGAGGCAAGATATATCCAACAAGCGAATCGGACTTCCCCCAAGACCGATTCGTGAAGAACCCATCGATGGTCCCCCACCATCGGGTTCCTTGGTTGAGAGGCCTCACGCCCCCCGCGTGAGGCCTCTCCCATATACCGGGTGAGGTTTATTTCTTGGCGAGGTTTTTACGCACGATGTTGAGCGCAGAACCAGCTTTGAACCATTCCACTTGCTCGGGGCTAAAGGTGTGCTTTGCTTCGAAGTCAACAGTGGAGCCATCAGCCTTTGTGATGCGACATGTGATGGGCTTGTCGGGAACTGGTGGAAGACCCATCACGCTGATGCGATCGTCTTCGCCGATGAGTTCGTATGTTGCAGGGTCAGAAAATGTGAGTGGAACAAGACCTTGCTTCTTCAAGTTTGTTTCGTGAATACGAGCAAACGAGCGAGCGAAAATAACTACGCCACCGCGGAAGCGTGGTTCCATTGCAGCGTGTTCGCGTGATGAACCTTCACCGTAGTTTTGATCGCCAATTGCACACCATGAAATGCCAGTTTGCGAATAACGCTTTGCAATTTCTGGATACAGACGAGTGCCGCCATCGGTGATGTCTTTGCCTTCGCCAGTTGCGCCGTTGAATGCGTTGATAGCACCAATGAACAAGTTGCCAGAGATGTTCTCTAAGTGACCGCGATAGGTAAGCCATTTACCTGCTGCAGAAATATGGTCGGTGGTGCACTTGCCTTTTGCTTTCATGAGCACAGGAAGATCGATGTAGTCGGAACCATCCCACGCAGTGAATGGTTCGAGCAACTGCAAGCGATCGGAGGTGGGGCTCACTGCAACAGTGATTTTGCTGCCATCTGCTGGTGGTTGTGTGAAGGTGTCAACACCTGGGTCGTAACCATTTGCAGGAAGCACTTCGCCAACAGGAGCAGAGAGCAATACTTCAGTGCCGTCTGGCGCGGTGATGGTGTCGACCGTTGGGTCGAAGTCGAGTCGACCCGATAATGCAATGGCAATAACAGTGTCGGGGCTAGTAACGAACGACAAGGTGTTTGCTGAACCATCGTTGCGCTTCGGGAAGTTGCGGTTGAACGAGTTCACAATGCTGTTGGGTTTTGCGGTCACGTCGGCGTGACGTTCCCACTGACCAATGCACGGGCCACATGCGTTGGCAAGCACAGTTGCACCAATTGCTTCGAGGTCTGCCATGAGGCCATCGCGTTCAATGGTGGCGCGAATTTGTTCTGACCCTGGTGAGATGAGCAACTCTGTTTTGGCGCGCAAGCCGCGTGCAGCTGCTTGGCGAGCAACCGATGCTGCACGTGTGATGTCTTCGTATGAAGAGTTGGTGCAACTACCAATGAGTGCTGCAGAAACTTCAAGAGGCCAGCTGTTTTCACGCGCAGCGTCGCCAACGCCAGCACCAACTTTGTGCGCACGATCTGGTGAGTGAGGGCCGTTAATGAGTGGCTTCAATGAGTTGAGATCAATTTCAATGAGCTGGTCGTATTGCGCGCCATCGTCGGGGCGCAGTTCGCTCGCAACTTTGTCGGCTGCAGCAGCAATGTCGGCACGGCCTGTTGCTTGCAAATATTTCGCCATGTGTTGGTCGTAAGAGAACACTGAACACGTTGCACCAATTTCTGCACCCATATTGCAAATAGTTGCTTTGCCCGTTGCAGAAATGGAGTCGGCACCGTCACCGAAGTATTCAACAATTGCACCTGTTCCGCCTTCAACGGTGAGTACGCGAGCAACTTCCAAAATGACGTCTTTCGGACTCGACCAGCCAGAAAGTGTGCCGGTGAGTTTGATACCAATAACTTTTGGCCAACGCACGTTGAACGGGAAGCCGGTCATGACGTCAACAGCGTCGGCACCACCAACACCAATTGCCACCATGCCCAAACCACCAGCGTTTGGCGTGTGGCTGTCGGTACCAATCATCATTCCTCCAGGGAATGCGTAGTGCTCAAGAACAACTTGGTGAATAATGCCGCTGCCTGGGCCCCAAAAACCAATGCCGAACTTTGCAGAAACAGAACGCAAGAAGTCGTACACCTCTTTGTTGGTATCGATGGCAACACCCATGTCGATGCGTGCACCGGTCTTGGCCATAATGAGGTGATCGCAGTGCACGGTTGATGGCACCAATGTTTCGGGAAGACCAGCGGTCATGAACTGCAAGAGTGCCATTTGGGCTGTTGCGTCTTGCATGGCAACACGGTCGGGGCGGAAGTCGGCGTAGCTGCGGCCGCGCTCCATCTCTTGGTTCGCAGGGTCGGCGAGGTGGTTAATGAGAATTTTTTCGGTGAGCGACAATGGGCGACCAAGGCGCTTGCGGCCAAGGGCTGCGCGTTCCACAAGGGTGCCATAGACGGCATTCACGAGTGAGATGGGGGTTCCTGCTGACACGGCCATTGGGGGCTCTTTTCTCTCGAGCAAGCCGGGTTGCCCGCGGAACTTGCAAATGTGTGCTGTGTAGACAACTCTAATACAAGTGAGGACCATTCGCTATCAGCAGATTGCCGAGAACCTGCGCGAACGCCTCGTCGCAGGCAATTTCGTTGCCGGCCGGATGTTGCCGAGTGAGTCAGAGTTGTCGGCTGAGTTCTCGGCGAGTCGAGTAACTGTGCGCCGCGCACTTGAAGTGTTGCGCGATGAAGGACTCGTCAATGCCCGACAAGGTTTCGGATGGTTTGTTCCTGGCGACACCGTGCGTCAACCGTTAGGCAAATTGGCAACCATTGAAGAACAAATGCGGGCGAGTGGAGTGACGTCGCAACGACGCATTGTGGAATTCAGTTTTGAATCGGCACCGAAAAAAATTGGAGATGTGTTGGGAACAACTCAGGTGTTGCGCGTGTTGCGTGTGAACCTTGCCGATGGCGAACCCTTTGCCATTGTGACGGTGTGGTGTTCTGCGGAAGTGGGTCAACACTTGTCGCGTCGCGATGTTGAGCAGTCGCCATTTTATGAACTGCTCGATGTTCCACTCAGTGGTGCAACACAAACCATCGGTGCCGATGCGGCTACTCCAGATGACGCAACGATGTTGCATATTCCTGTTGGTTCACCCGTGTTGCGTTGTGAGCGGGTCACGTCCGACACCACTGGTCGCCCAGTGTTGGTATCGCATCACGTGTTTCCCGCTCACCGCACAGAGTTTGTAGTTGACTTGCCGTACACCGAGCCATCAATTGCGCCCAGTGGTTTACGGCTCGTTGACTAGTTGCGAATTACCACTTATCCCAGTGCAAAATGCCATCGAGTGGCAAACGCTTAGCAACCTTGAAGTCGGTTCCGATGGTGTACGCAATGGGGAAGAGTCCGGCTTGGGTGACTTTGTCGAAAGGAATGCCGAGTACTTCAGCGGCGCGCTTTTCGCCTTCGCCGATGAGGTGAATGGTGGTCCAGGCTGAACCCAGGCCGCGCTCACGAGCAGCGAGCATGAACGACCACACTGCAGGAAGAAGTGAACCCCATGCCGAAGCGCCTTGCATGACCGATGCGTTGTCGAGGCGACCGGTGATGCACGGAACGAGCATGAGTGGAACGCGGTGAAAGTTTTCGGTGAGGTACGTTGCCGATTCAGTGATTTTTTCTTTTTGTGCAGAGCGCGGGTCGTCATCTGCGTAGCCGGCGCTCGTTGGGTTTTTTGCGTAAATAGAAAAGTTCTCTTTGTAAATGTCGGCAAGAGCTTTTTTCTTGGCGGCATCTTCCACAACAATCCACTGCCAGCCTTGGCTGTTGGAGCCGGTTGGGGCCTGGAGGGCAATTTGCAGGCAATCTTCCACGACGGAACGAGCAACAGGCTTGTCGAAATCGAGGCGCTTGCGCACGCTGCGGGTGGTGGTGAGTACTTCGTCGGCGGTGAGGTTCAATTTCATCTCTTCAGTGTGTCATGTGGGGCACGGGAGTGCGAGACTGAAACGATGAGCAGCGAAAAGAGAGTCACTATTTCTGTTGTTGGCGGAGTTGCCGATGTGCGCATGAACCGCCCCGACAAGCGCAATGCACTTGATGGTGCAATGTTTGCAGGCCTTGCCGAAGCAGGCGATGAGTTAAAGGCCCGCAAAGATGTGCGCGTGGTGGTGTTGTCGGGCGAAGGCTCGTCGTTTTGCGCTGGCCTCGATTTTGGTTCATTTCAGCAAATGGCCGGTGGGGCAAGTGAAGGTGCTCGTGAACCTCGTGCATCAGACATGCAAGAGGGTCGCATCACGCATCTGGGTCAACAAGCTGCATGGGCATGGCAAGAGATTCCTGTCCCCGTCATTGCCGCGGTGCACGGGCACGCCCTGGGTGGCGGTATTCAAATAGCACTCGGAGCCGACATTCGTATTGTGCACCCCGACACACAAATGTCGGTGCGTGAAGTGCACTGGGGTCTTGTTCCCGACATGACCGGAACCTTGGTGCTCAGCCGTTTGGCGCGTCCCGATGTGGTGAAAGAACTTGTTTTCACCGCCCGTGTCTTTTCGGGCAAGGAAGCTTTCGACCTCGGATTGGCAACGCGCCTGTCGGCCACCCCATTTGACGACGCCATGGCGATGGCGCAAGACATCGCCGAGCGCAGCCCCGATGCCGTGCGCGGCTCAAAAGAACTGCTGAATCGCCTGTTTGCCGCTGGGGCAGCCGAGCAATTCGCCGAGGAACGCCGGGTCATTGGCTCGCTCATTGGCAAGGCCAACCAGGTAGAAGCCGTCATGGCGAACTTTGAAAAGCGGAAAACCGCTTTCATTGACCCCGCCTAAGGCGATAGCCTTTTCTCGCTGGGCCAGCGTCGTCCCAGAGGAAACCTTCAGAACTGCATGGTTCTGATCACAACCCAAAGTTCTCGGAGCGAATTGTCGCGAAAATCGTGACACACGGCGCCGAGAACCCTTACACCTCATTGGAGACTGTTCGTGTCGACGCACAACTCACATTTTTATCCTGCTGCACGTGGTTTGTACGACCCTCGTTTTGAGCACGATGCCTGCGGCGTGTCGTTCGTTGCGCAGATGAAGGGCATTGCGAGCCACAACATTGTGCGACTTGGTATTGGCGCGTTGTGCAACATGGAACACCGCGGTGCAACTGGCGCAGAGGCCGACACTGGTGACGGCGCAGGCATTCTCATTCAAGTGCCCGATGCATTTTGTCGTGCAGTTGCTGGTGTGGAACTTCCTGCTGCTGGCGCGTACGGCGTGGGCTTGGCTTTTATGCCGCAAGGTGCAAGCGAAGTTGCGCTAGCTGCAACACGCATTGAAGCGATCTTCGCCGAATCACAGTTACGCGTTCTTGCTTGGCGAGATGTGCCAGTGAACCCTGCATGCCTAGGTGCAACTGCGCTTGCAGTGATGCCCACCATGCGTCAAATTTTTGTGAGCGATGCACAAGGGTCAAGTGGTATTGAACTCGATCGCAAATTGTTTATTGCACGCAAGCGCGTTGAACATGAATTGCCAGAGGAATTGTCAACGTATTTTCCTTCGTTGTCGGCGCGTACTTTGGTCTACAAAGGAATGTTCACCACGCCAGAACTTGGTGAATTCTTTCCCGACTTGTCTGATGAGCGCATGGAATCGGCTCTTGCTTTGGTGCACAGTCGTTTCAGTACCAACACGTTTCCTTCGTGGCCGCTTGCTCACCCCTACCGCTTCATTGCGCACAACGGTGAAATCAACACAGTGCAAGGCAACCGCAACTGGATGCGTACGCGTGAGTCGTTGCTTTCGAGTGAACTTCTTCCCGACCTAGAAAAAGCATTCCCTATTTGCACTGTTGGCGGGTCCGACTCCATGTCGTTCGACGAAACGTTGGAGGTCATTCACCTTGCTGGGCGTTCATTGCCACATGCGGTTCTCATGATGATTCCTGAGGCTTGGCAAAACAACGACCGCATGGATGCAAAAAAGCGCGCTTTTTACGAGTATCACGGCTCGCTCATGGAGCCATGGGATGGCCCCGCAAGCGTTGCCTTCACCGATGGAACAGTGATTGGTGCAGTACTCGACCGCAACGGGCTACGTCCGAGCAGGTACTGGGTAACAGACGACGACCTTGTAGTAATGGCAAGTGAATCGGGCGTGCTCGACATTGCTCCAGAGCGCGTGGTGAAAAAAGGTCGCTTGCAACCTGGGCGCATGTTCCTCATCGACACCGCACAGGGTCGCATTATTGACGACGACGAAGTGAAGTCTGAACTTGCTGCAATGGCCCCGTACGAAGAGTGGGTTGCGCAAGGAATGGTGAAGTTGGAAGATCTTCCTGAGCGTGAACATGTTGTTTACGGGCACGACAGCGTGTTGCGCCGTCAACAGATGTTTGGTTACACGCACGAAGAGTTGAAAATTATTGTGGCGCCAATGGCGAAAGGTGGTCTTGAACCACTCGGCTCAATGGGTACCGACACTCCCATTGCCGTGTTGTCGAAGCGTCCACGTTTGTTGTTCGATTACTTCCAGCAGTTATTTGCGCAAGTGACTAACCCGCCACTCGACGCCATCCGCGAAGAAGTGGTCACAGCAGTAAGCCGTACCGTAGGGCCAGAAGCAAACCTTCTTTCCGCTGGGCCAGAAGCATGTCGTCAACTCGCCATGCCTTTCCCCATCATCGACAACGACGACCTTGCTCGCATTATTCACATCAACGACGATGGCAACTTGTCACATTTGAAGTCGGCAGTCATTTCTGGTCTCTTTCGTGTGAGTGGCGGCGGAGACGCGCTGCGTGAAGCACTCACACGTGTACGTAGCGAAGTGGAAGCTGCAATTGACGATGGTGCTCGCATCATCATTTTGTCTGACCGCAACTCCGATGAAATTCATGCACCAATTCCTTCGTTGTTGATGACGAGTGCAGTTCATCATCATCTCATTCGCCAGAAAAAGCGCACGCTTGTGGGCCTCATTGTGGAAACAGGCGATGCGCGAGAAGTGCATCACATGGCGCTGCTCATTGGTTTTGGTGCGGCTGCAATTAACCCGTACCTTGCATTTGAATCCATTGACGACATGATTCTGAGTGGTGAAGGTATTGGTCTGCATGGTCTTGGCGGCATCGATGCCGGCAAAGCACGTAAGAACTACATCAAGGCATCTGGTAAAGGTGTTTTGAAGGTGATGTCGAAGATGGGCGTGTCGACGGTTGCTTCATATACCGGAGCACAGATTTTTGAAGCCATTGGTTTGTCGAGCGAACTTGTTGACGAATTCTTCACCGGAACTGTTTCTCGCTTAGGCGGAATTGGGCTCAATGAAATTGCCATTGAGGCTGCAGCACGTCATGGCGCTGCACACCCGTCACGTCCGGAAGAACGTTCACATCGCAAATTGGAATTGGGTGGCGAGTACCAGTGGCGCCGCGAAGGTGAATATCACCTCTTCAACCCCGAAACCGTGTATCGCTTGCAGCACAGCACACGTTCGGGCAGATACGACCTGTTCAAGCAGTACACCGCTGCGGTCGACGACCAATCTCGGAATCTTGCAACTCTGCGTGGGCTCTTCCACCTCAAAACTGGTGTGCGCCCTGCAGTGCCCATCGGCGAAGTGGAATCGGTGAGCAGCATTGTTTCTCGTTTCTCTACTGGTGCAATGAGCTACGGATCCATTTCGGCCGAGGCACATGAAACCTTGGCAATTGCTATGAACCGCATTGGTGGCAAGAGCAACACAGGTGAAGGTGGCGAAGACGCAGAGCGCTTCACGCCAATGGCAAACGGCGACTCAAAGCGTTCGGCAATTAAGCAAGTTGCTTCGGGTCGTTTTGGTGTGACGAGTGAATACCTCGTGAACGCCGACGACATTCAAATCAAAATGGCACAGGGTGCAAAGCCTGGTGAAGGTGGGCAGCTTCCTGGTCACAAGGTGTATCCGTGGGTAGCAAAAACACGCTTCAGTACTCCTGGCGTTGGTCTCATTAGCCCACCTCCACACCACGACATCTATTCCATTGAAGACCTCAAGCAACTCATTCACGACTTGAAGAACTCCAACCCTGCAGCACGTGTACACGTGAAGCTGGTTGCCGAAGTTGGCGTGGGAACTGTTGCTGCTGGTGTGAGCAAAGCCAAAGCCGATGTGGTGCTTATTTCGGGCCACGACGGCGGAACCGGCGCTTCGCCACTGACATCGCTCAAGCACGCAGGAGCCCCATGGGAACTTGGTCTTGCAGAAGCACAGCAAACCTTGATGCTCAACGGTTTGCGCGACCGCATTGTGGTGCAAGCAGACGGCCAAATGAAAACTGGCCGCGACGTCATTATTGCTGCGTTGCTTGGCGCAGAAGAGTTTGGTTTTGCAACAGCACCTTTGGTGGTGAGCGGCTGCATCATGATGCGCGTGTGCCATCTCGATACGTGCCCAGTGGGTATTGCAACACAAAACCCCGAGTTGCGCGCTCGCTTTAGTGGCAAGCCAGAATTCGTTACTAACTTCTTTGAATTCATTGCAGAAGAAGTGCGTGAGTATTTGGCAGCAATGGGATTCCGCAGTATTCAAGAAGCTGTTGGTCATGTTGAATTCATCGATGCCGTGGAAGCAGTAGATCACTGGAAAGCAGAAGGGCTCGACATTTCGCCTCTTCTCGCCGTGCCAGAGAACCCATACAACCAGACCATGCATCACAGCGTGTTGCAAGAGCACGGTTTAGATGAAGCACTCGATATGCAACTCATTGCTGCAAGTAAAGATGCTTTGGAAAAGGGAACTACTGTTCAACTGTCGTTCCCCATTCGCAACGTCAACCGCACAGTGGGCACCATGCTGGGCAGCGCGCTCACGAAGAAGTGGGGAGGTGCTGGGCTCCCCGATGCAACAATTGCTCTGGAGTTCACCGGTTCTGCGGGTCAATCTTTCGGTGCATTTGTTCCGCGAGGAATTGAGATGCGACTCGTGGGCGATTCAAACGACTACCTGGGTAAGGGCTTGTCGGGCGGGCGTCTTATTGTTCGACCAAATGATGCCTCAACATTTGTGGCTGAAGACAACGTCATTGCCGGAAACGTCATTGGTTACGGAGCAACAAGCGGTGAAATTTACTTGCGTGGCATGGTGGGCGAACGCTTCTGTGTGCGCAACTCGGGTGCCATAGCTGTTGTGGAAGGCGTTGGCGACCACGGTTGTGAATACATGACTGGTGGTCGTGTTGTGGTGCTTGGCGCTACCGGCCGCAACTTCGCAGCAGGTATGTCGGGTGGCGTTGCCTATGTTTACGACCGTGACGGAGAATTCGCATCGCGCGTGAACTATGAACTTGTGGAAATTGAACCACTCGATGAATCCGACCTCGACTGGTTGAAGTCAACAGTAGAAAAGCATGTGGAATACACCGGTTCAGAAGTGGGGCAACGCCTCTTGAATTCGTGGAATGTGGAAACATCGAAAATTCGTAAGGTAATGCCTCGCGATTACCGCAGTGTTCTTGCGGCAATTGCTCAGGCAAAGTCTGAAGGTCTTAATGAAGAAGAAACCAACGTACGCATCATGGAGGTAGCCCATGGGTGAGGCAACAGGATTTTTGAAGTGGGACCGTCAAGGCCCACAACGCCGATCGGTTCCGGTTCGCTTGCGCGACTGGAAAGAGGTGTACGAGCCATTCGATAAAGATGAGCTCAATCATCAAGCGGGCCGCTGCATGGACTGTGGCATTCCTTTCTGCAACAACGGGTGCCCGCTCGGCAACCTCATTCCCGACTGGAATGACCTGGTGTATCGCAACCATTGGCGCGATGCCATTGACCGCTTGCATGCCACCAACAACTTCCCTGAATTCACGGGTCGGCTGTGCCCGGCACCGTGTGAGTCAGCATGTGTGCTTGGTATTAATGCTCAGCCAGTTGCTATTAAGCAAGTTGAAGTAGAAATTATCGACCATGCATGGAATGAAGGCTGGGTTGTTGCTCAAAAGCCTTCGGTGAAAACCGGGAAGCGCGTAGCGGTGATTGGTAGCGGACCCGCTGGCTTAGCTGCAGCACAACAACTCACCCGTGCAGGCCACGATGTAGTGGTGTTGGAACGAGCCGACCGTATTGGTGGGCTCTTGCGCTATGGCATTCCTGAATTCAAAATGGAGAAGCATCATATTGACCGCCGTTTAGAGCAAATGCGTGAAGAAGGAACTGAGTTCCGCACCAATGCAGATGTGGGCGGAGCAATTGATGTTGAAGTTCTGCGTGCAACTCACGACGCAGTAGTGCTTGCATGTGGCGCAACAGCATGGCGCGACTTGCCAGTGCCCGGGCGTGAGCTCAACGGTATTTATCAGGCAATGGAATTTTTGCCGCTTGCAAACAAGGTGCAAGAAGGTGACTTTGCAGAGTCGCCTATTTCTGCAGCAGGCAAGAACGTCATCATCATTGGTGGCGGCGATACTGGTGCCGACTGCCTAGGCACATCGCATCGTCATGGCGCAAAGTCGGTGACGCAATTAGAAATTATGCCGCGTCCACCAGATGAGCGTGCCGGCAACAACCCTTGGCCGCAGTGGAGCCTTGTGTATCGCGTGTCGAGTGCACACGAAGAGGGCGGCGAGCGCGTGTACAGCGTGAACACCGAGCGTTTCCTCGACGATGGCAACGGCAATGTTCGTGCGTTGCTCATTCATGAAGTCGAGATGAAGAACGGGAAGTTTGAAAAAGTTCCAGGTTCCGATCAAGAACTTCCTGCCGATCTGGTGTTTCTTGCATTGGGTTTTGTTGGACCTGAAAAAGGTTCATGGCTCGATCAGATGGGTCTTACTTACGACGAACGCGGCAACGTTGCGCGTGACGACCACTACAAAACATCTGCCGATGGAGTATTTGTTGCAGGCGACATGGGTCGTGGGCAAAGCCTCATTGTGTGGGCAATTGCGGAAGGTCGCGCATGTGCGGCTGGTGTAGATGCCTTTCTCATGGGAGAAACACATTTGCCTTACCCCATAGCACCAACTGCACGGCCGCTTGCGTAAGATTTGTCTGTGCAGGAATGTGAACAAGTAACGCAGCGTCCACAACGACGTTGGATGCCAGTAGCTCTGGGCGTCTTGTTTACGCCGCTCATGGTTCTTGCAGTGAGTGCCTGCAGTCAAGATGTTTCAGGTACGGCAACCACTGTTGTGCCTGTGGGGGCAACCGACTTTGCCACCATCCCACCGGTCATTACTACTGCCCCTGGTGTGAGCACTACTTTGCCTGCGGGTTCAGTGGGCTTCGAACAGGAATATGTTGTTCTGCAGGGCGATTCGCCCATCAAGGTGGCGAACTCATATGGCATCAGCGTTGAAGAGTTACTCATGTACAACGGTTGGGTATCTACTTCGCAGTTTCCTTACCCAACACAAACTTTAAAAATTCCTCCTACTGCAAAGAGCACCACAGCGCAAGCAATTGCCAACACCACGCTTCCTCCACAGGGGCCGAGCTCTAAAGGATGCGGAAGTCGCCCGGCTGGAACTTATGAAGTTGCCGCAGGTGACTCGCTGTCGAAAATTGGTTCCCTGTTTTGCGTAAAGATGGCCGCCATCATGACGGCAAACGGTTGGTACACACAAGACGATGTGAAACTCTTTGCTGGCCAAAGCATCATCATTCCCGCCTGGGTCGGATAAATCTTTCATCAATGAATAGGGCAATGCCCAAAAGCGCAATGGCAACAAAGCCATCGAGCCACCAATGATTTCCAGTAGCTGACACGACGAATATGGTGGCAATGACGTGAACGAGGCCTAACCAGCGCCACTTGCTCGCACAAGTTGCCACGATGCCAAACGACACCACAGCGGCCCAGCCAACATGAATGGAAGGCATTGCTGCGAATTGGTCGGAGACACCTTTGCCAACGGGACCATAAATAGACATTCCATAACGCGTGGAGAGATCGATGTATCCGAGTTCAGGAAAAAAGCGTGGCGGGGCAACGCGAATGAATCGTATTGACAAGCACATTGCTGTGAGAAGGGCGAGCCCGTTTCGCCATTTGGGGTAGGCATCTCGACGAAAAGCAAAAAGCCATACGAGGAAAATCAGCAGTACGGGAACATGTGCAATGGCGTAGTAACTGTTGGTGAGCTGAGCCAACCATTCATGCTCTAAAACAAATTTCTGCAGTGAGAGCTCGGATGGAAGAAAGATCTCTCGCTGAAATTGTTCAAGCGCGCGGCCGCGGTCGATGGCTCCAACTGATTGATCGAGAGGAAGCACACGCGCCAGGCGCCACAAGGTATACAAACCCGATACAAACGCAGTTTCTTTGGCTGCCGCAATGAAATGCGACCGCACTTTGGTGGCACGGGTCGACTCATCGATTGCAGAAATTTTGAGATGCTGTACACCAAACGACACGGTTGCACTCGACGCAGCAATTGCAGCACCTTGTTGCCATGTCAGCCAATCCATGTGCAAGAGCGTAAGGGGAATTGCTAGCCGAGGTTTGGCCAGCGGCGTTTTTGTCGGCGACGTTGGCCGGCAGCGCCTAGCTTGCGGTGTTCGTACAGGCTCCATTGACGTCTCCAGCCCGAGTATTCAGGCCCGGTGAGTGCGGTAGAACGACCAGAAGCAGCGCGTTGACGCGATGTCCAGAAATCGGTGAGCGACTCATCACCCAAAAGAGTGACTGCTTTTTCAATGCGCTCATTGAAGCGACGGGTGTTGTCGTTTTCTTCGGGGAATAGCGGCGCTCCGAAAATCACGCGCACGTGGCCGCGGCGTGGGCGCTTCATTCCTTTGCCGAAAACAGAGCCTGTTCCATCGATGAACACAGGAACAACTGGAGAACCTGTTTTGATGCTCAAATAAGCGGCGCCTGCTTTGAAGTCTTGACCCCAACCATCTGGCGAGCGTCCACCTTCGGGGTAGATGACCACGCTCCAGTCGCGAGCAAGAAGTGCACGCAACTCATCTGAAGATTTGCGGCTTGTGGTTTCACGGTCAATAGGGAATGCATTGAGTGCAAGTGCGGCAATTGTGCCCTTCGTGCGCTTGTCGAAGAAATAGTCAGCTGCGGCAGCGACAACTAAACGGTCATTCCAAGGAGAAGGAACTGCAGTGGTCATGAGCGGAGTATCAATATGCGAATGGTGATTGGGGGCAAAAATGACTCCACCCACATCGGTTCGTTTTGCTAAGTCGCTCAAGCGATCGATGCCTTCAACCTTGGGGCGAGCGAGGAACTTCACCATTCCTGTGACGGGTCCGGCAACCAAAATGCGACGTACTGCACGTGCTGCAGGCTTGCGAGCAAAAGACGTGTCGAAGTATGCGCCCAGATGTGGCTCTTTGGGGGGAACACTCACGCCACGCGGAACTGATGGTGCGCGAAAGGGGAATCCGGCTCGGCGCCAAAATGCCACACCTTTCGATGCAGCCTTTTCAGCAGCGGCAATGCCACGTGCGCCACGTTGCAAAACACGTCGCGCCGATTCTGAACGGCTTTTGAATGCGGGGTAATTATTTGCCATTGCGCAACACTCTTATTTCACATCGGCAATCATGATGGGCGGTGTGTGGAAGTGAGTGATGGTAGGGGAACGACCCACAACATCACTTGCAATTTCCAAGGCGTCATTGAACGTAGACGCAGGTGTGAAACCGAGTCGACGAATGGTGGGTGCATCGCCGCCCACAATGATGACCTTGCCACAGTGCTGCAGAGCATGACTGCCCCAGTACCACATGTAGAACGGGTGCACGCCGTGGTAAGCGTTTCCTGTGCGGTACAAGTGCTTGTACCACTCATCTTCGGCAAACTTCTTTTCAAAGCGTGCTTCTAGCTCACTTGGCACTGTTGTTTCGGTGAGCACTTGTTCGAAGAAGTCGATGTAGCTCGGGTGATGCACAGGGTGGAACTCGTTAGTGGTGGGGTGGGTCATGATGATGACGCCACCTTCACGTACGAGTGGTTTGTTGCGATACAGGTTGAAGAAGTAGCCAAGACCTGTGCACATCACCAAAATGGGGTTCATGATGGAGTTCACGTTGTATGGGCAAATAAAAGGAATACCCATGGTGAGAATGTCGGTTTGACCCTGAACTTCAACAAGTTGCTGGCGATACACGTTTGCGGTGGTCACCTTATGAACGGCTTCCACTTCGCCGGCTTGAATGCTCGTCATCTGGTGAGGAGCCTCAATGGACTGGAAAATATTGCGGCGCATGCGTGCTGGTGTGCGGTTGAGAGCTGCTGACGACGCAACAAACTTGGCGCGGTCGCGCGCATTCCATTCCCATTCGCGCTTGCCCAAAAAGTCGAACGCCGAAGGGAAGGTGTCGTTGTTGACCGTGGTCTCAATTTGGAAAATTTTTGGACCATGTTTTTTCATGATCTCACCCATGCGCCAGTTGCTCTTGTGCAACTCACTCTTGTGCTGATCCATGAACGAACGACTGTTTTCCATGGTGTGCGTGTTGTGGTGATGGCGTAATGAGCGGTACGACGAGAGACCCGTTGCGGTGCTCTTCCAGCCACCGTCCATGGCAACCAAGTTGATGTTGACATAGACCAACAAGTCGCTTTCTGCGGCGCGCTTGTTGATTTCTACTTCTTCACCATGAGGTGTTTCGCCCAACAGAGCCAAGTTGTCTTGATCTTCGGCATCGTGTTGGTACAACATGCCACGCGGGGCAAAAGCGTCATAAACACGGTCGCCCAACATGTGGCGCAGTTCGTCTTCGGTCATACGGCGATGGAGGGCAAGCGCCGCGATGATGTGGACGTCGTCGACACCAGCGTCTGCTGCAAGGTCGAGAACCGCTTCAATAACGCGTTGACGAATGTCGGGGCGTGTCATTTTGGGGAGTGGCAAAGAGATGTCGTCGAATGCGATGGTGAGTTTCATGCCAGGGAACAAGAGTGTTGGCAACGGGTCCATCTCGATGGGGTTCAACAGCGCGTGGCGAATTGCAGAGTCAATGTCATCAATGGCTGCTTCTGGCTCGGGAGCATAAATGACTCGGGAGCGGTCGGCTGGCAATTTTTCCAGCGAATAGTTTTCGCCACGCCAAAAAAGAATGGGCGGGGTTGAGCGGTCTACATCGAGTACAAATCCTGGACGTGGCATTAGCGCAATTTCTCCTGTCGCATATCGAAGGCCACCTTGATGGCTCCTCGCGCACCTGCCTCAGAGGCATGGCGCAGTGCTTGTTGATATTCAGATAACGGGTAGGTGGCTGAGAGCATTTGTTCTGCACGGATTTCATTTGCCAATTCAATAGCCATGAGAAATGTGCGCTGCTTGGTTCCGTTGGGCAAAGTTTCCGTGCCATACGTATAAGCACCCATGAGTTGTGTTTCGCGGTGCCATAAGCCGGTGAGGTCGGTGGTGACTTCGCTGGGCATTCCCATGAGAACAATGCGGCCGCGTGGCCGCGTCATACGCAGCGATAACGCGATGCTGTCGCTATTGCCCACTGCGTCAATAGTGACGTGTGTTCCTGAAGACAAGTAGTCGCCCACAACATGGCATCCGGCAGCATGGCGCACAGCGCGCATCAACTCATCGGGCTTCACAACGGAAGTTGCACCGAAGGTTTTGGCAAGGCGCATCTGAGCGGGGTAACGAGCACCAACGATGATGGTTGCTTGTGGAGAGTATTTGCGCAGTGCGGCAATTGCGCTGAGGCCCATGGTGCCTGCACCCAGCACAGCAAAGAGCGGAGTTTCAGTTTTGTTCGCATGAGAAATAGCCAAGAGCGCGGCGTGAATGCCGCCAGCAACGGGTTCTACAAGAACTGCACGTTCATCGGGCATATCGCTTGCGATGGTGTGAATTTGTGATGCATGGGCAATGAGCTCTGTTGCCCAACCGCCACCAGTGGAGTTGCAAAAGCCAATTTGGATACCTGGCTCTAAAGGAGGCATTGCTAAATGCGCGTAGTCGTCACCATCTCCTGGTGCAGCATCGGGGAAGGGAAGCTCTGCACCGCGTGCAGCATGCCCAAGCACGGGCTCGATGACTACGCGTTCTCCGCTATCGAGCGTGCCAACAATTTCATGCCCAGGTACAAAGGGGAAACTCACCCAATGTTCAAAATAGGTAGATGCATGACCTTCCACGGTGGCAAGGTCGCTGCCGCAAATGCCGGTGAGCAGTGGGTGTACGCGTTGCCATTCGTTGTTCACTAGTGCGGGTGGTTCGCAGTTTGTGAGCGTGAGTGGCCCAATTTTTGCAGCGGTGCCCGTGTCGATGCCCGACACCAAACGAGCAAGCATGAAGCGACCAGTGCTGCGATCTACACGTAAAGCTTTCATCGTTGGCGCTCATTCATGAGAGGAGCAAAAGGCAAGATGCGTTTGGGTGCACCGGCTGCTTTTTCCCAATCTTCTACAAGCCAACCACGCTTACGAGCAATAGAAGCAAGGCGAGTTTCAGGGTTCACAGCAACAGGGTGCCCGACTGCTTCAAGAAGTGGCAAGTCTGAAGTGGAGTCGGCATAGGCCACGCAGTCGTCGAGATGTACGCCGAGTGATGCGCAATAATCGGCAAGTACCTGTGCGCGAGTTTCGCCAGTGGGTGGTGCTTTGATGAGTTGCCCGCTGTAGGTGTTGTCGGGGCGAATAGACATTTCTGCTCCAACAATTTCATCGAAGAGTGGTCGCAAGCCTTCAACATTGAAAGTGAGTGCACCGGTAATGAGAATGGTTTTGTGGCCAAGTGCACGATGCTCGCGCACACGACGTATGGCGGCTGGGAATGATTTTGCAATGATGACGTCGGTCATCATGAGCTGAGTATCGATGGCAATTTGGTCGACAGGTGCATCTTCGTAACGGCGATAGAAGTAGCGCAGGAAGTCGCTGCGGTCTTTGCGGTCCATCGAGAGAAGTGTGGGGGCTTCTTTCATGGTGCGTAAGAAATAGCGGGCGCGTTCCGCGTTGTTGAGGTGGCGCGTTGCGAGCCATGAGTAGCTTTCAACAACGTTTGAAGCAATGAGAGTGTTCTCTAGGTCGAATGCGGCAACTTTGCGATCGGGCGAAAGCACGTTTGCGCGCAAACGAGCGGCGCGGTCGGTTTTCGTTTTTCCTGGCGTCATTTTGACGCGGGCATGGTCGACCACAGAAGGAAGATGCACTTCTTTCACATAGTGATTCCAGTTCACTACGCGCGGGTCGAAACAAAAATCTTGTTGATCTTTTTGGTCGAGTTGATTCCACAACGAGAGCAAGTTGTCGATGCTGTAAATGGCTTCGCACTCGGTGTACAAACCGTAGAGCTCAACATATTCCAAAGCGCGTTCTACCTCAATGCGCTTTTCATCGAGCTTTGCCGACCATGCAGCTTGTGCTCCACGCAAGGGAAGTGCTTGCAGTACTCGTTCGCCTTGTGTAATTGCAGTTTTCGCACGCGACAACTGTTGCTGTACGCGCCCACGACCCGGAAAGCGCCAATCGGGAACCACAATTGGTTGGCCTTCGGCGTCGTAAATAGGGTGCTCGGTAAACCAGTCGCGCACATTGTTCACTAAGTCGCTGTAGCGCAACGGGTTCGTGCTTCCCGAAGCAACTTGTGTGATGTACGGAGATTTTTCTGGGCCCGCTGCTGCAACAGCAATGATGGCTGCAACGACAAGGTCAACGGGAATGACGTCAACGGTGCCTTCTGGTACGCCAGGAAATTCGCGTAAGAGCCCACGTGCATAGGAAATGATGACGGGCTCTGCCATGCGAAAGCCACGAATCCAGCCCGGCTTTGGTTCAAGAACGGCCGACTCAATAATGGAGGGGCGCACGATGTTGACGGGAAGTGCACCTTTTGTTTCCGTGAGTGCTTGTTCGCCCAGAGCTTTGGTGAATGCGTAAGCATCGGGCCAACCCACGCTTGCTGCGCGTGAACGACCTGCTTGAACAAGTTCGCTGCTTACCCAACGTTCACGCAGTTGTTCTGTTTTGGCGGCAAGTGCAGGAGCACCTGCAGCGCCGAGTTCACGGCGTGCACCCTTGCGGAAACCTTCGAGAACCTTTGGTGTGCGACTCGCGGCTTCTACGTCGCTACGCAAGCGCCGTGCCGATGCCACTTCTGCTTTCCAACTGAGGCCAATATCGAAAGGGCCTTCCGACACGAGTTGCTCAGGTGCGGTTCCACGCCTGTTGCCAGCTACATAACAAGTGCTCACTGCCACGAGGTGCGGCATGTTGGTGCCACTCGGGTGGAGTTCATTGAGTAGCGCTGCAAGACGTGTTGGGCCTAAGAGGTTCACTTCCACTGCAGAGTCGAGCGGCGAGTCGAATGACACCGCAGCTGCTGAGTGAATAACGATGTCGCATGAGGCAAGTAGTGCGCGATCGGTTTCATTGAGCGATAAGCCATCAACAGAAATATCACCGTCAAGAGCGTGAACACGTCGCGCGGTCATTGCATCGAAGGTCTCCGCAGCGTTGGCATGCATGTCGCGTAAACGGTCGAAGGCATCGTTGCTCAGAATTTCACGCTTCACTCGCGATGCTGCACCGCGGCGACCACCTCGAATAATGAGAAAGAGCTCACATCCTGGTGCACTGCGTAAGAGGCGTTCCACGAGGGCAGTACCTACAAACCCGGTGGAACCAGTGATGGCGATCTTGCGCCCCGACAGAGATTCAGCAATCATGCGAGACTTTTCTAGCACATTCCTCTACCATTTGGTAGAGGCGAACGGGAAAGTGGGGAAATATGGCTGAAATCCGCAAAAAACATGCTCAACCCACGCGGGAACGGATTCTCGATGCCGCCCTCGATCTCTTTGGCTCAGGTGGGGTCGACGCCACAAGCCTCGACGACATTGCCCGCGCTGTGGGGGTGGCCAAACAAACGGTGCTCTATTGGTTCGTTACTAAAGAGGAATTGGCGGTTGCGGTCATGCAACGAGTTGCCGATGAACTGGTGTTGGAAATTGGTGCCGCCATTCGTTCGGCCCCACATGGTTTTGCGCGCATTGAAGCCACGGTGACTGCGGTGTTTCGCCCAGCCATTCGTCGCCCAGCATTGCTTGGCCTCATTCGTGAACTCAATCGTTTGCCACCTGCACTCAGCGAAGCACTCATCGACAAGGTATCTCCACTCATCGAGATGGCAGCTCTGTATATAGAAAAAGAAATGGACGAAGGGCGCCTGCGCCGCGCCGACCCACATTTGTTGTTGGCCTTTGTGTACTCCACTGTGGTAGGGGTGGCTACAGAGCCAGTAGCACTGCGTGCAGTGGGGTGGCAACCAACAACGGTGGCACTGCGTACATTGCGTCGTGAACTGCTCGACTTTTTGCGAGCCGCACTCACCCCTTAGTGGCTGGTGTGTCGACGGCGACGTGAATGCCGTTCGAAGGCAAGCTCAATGAGGCGGTCGATGAGGTCGCTGTAAGAGATTCCTGTTTGTTCCCACAGCTTTGGATACATGGAAATGGGTGTGAAGCCAGGAATCGTGTTGACCTCGTTACACAAGAAGCGCGAAGTTGACTCTTCAAAGAAGAAGTCGACACGGGCAAGGCCATCGCAACGGAGGGCTTTGTAGATATGTAAGGCCTTTTCGCGCACTTCTTGTGCCTGTTCTGTACTGAGCAGTGCAGGAATATGCAATGTGGCGCTGTTATTGACGTATTTATCTTTGTAGTCGTAGAACTCGCCCGCAGGAACAATTTCACCAGGTACCGACGCAATGGGTTCCATATTTCCCAGAACCGCAACTTCAATTTCTCGACCAGAAATGAATTCTTCGCAGATTGCCCATTCATCGTATTGAAATGCAAGTTGTAGTGCGGTCATGAAATCTTCGCGATGTGTAACTTTGCTCACGCCGACAGATGAGCCCATATTGGCTGGTTTGACGAAAATGGGAAACCCGAGTTGGTCGATAGCAGCATCGATGTCGGCTGGTGAACATTCTCCATCGCGCAGAGCAACAAAAGCTGGTTGTTCAACATTGTGGTGGTGCAGAATTTGTTTACTGACCACTTTGTCCATGCACACTGCGCTCGACAAAACGCCTGAACCAACGTAGGCAATATTGGCAAGTTCAAGCATGCCTTGTACGGTTCCATCTTCGCCGAGTGGCCCGTGAAGTAAAGGCAGTACAACGCACTGCGTCGAGAGTGACGTGACTGTTTGCAAACTGGTGGGTGTTCCGGCTGTAGATAAACGGCCTGCCGCTAGTTCTTCGGTGGAGGGAACAACGAGATTCCATATCCCTGCGCGGGTAATGCCAATGGTGGTGATGTCGTATTTCTCGGTGTTTGCCGCAGCGATGACATGGGCGGCAGTAACGCAACTGACGTCGTGCTCTGCGGACTCGCCGCCAAAGAGAACAATGAGAGGAATACGGGAAGGAACGTTCATATAACTTCCCCCGACGGTACACGCGCGGCGAGACTTTTATCGCACTCACGACTTCTCTCGCTAGAGAGCAGTATCTTTGGGGCATGCGCATTCCCCTCGCTGAAGTTGCAGGCGTTTTGCATGCATCTGTTGTGGGCGAGGTAGGAATTGGTCTGGTAGCCGACGGCGTATCGTATGACTCGCGACAAGTGGCACCTGGAAATCTCTTCGTTGCCATTATTGCGCAACGTGATGGCCACGATTTCGTGCTCGATGCAGTTAAAGCAGGTGCCGCTGCAGTTTTGGTGTCGCGAGAAGTTTCAGGGTGCTTCCTTCCACAACTTGTTGTAGCCGATACGGCTGTTGCGCTCACTGCGCTGGGCAAATGGGCACGTGGGCACGTGCAGTCAACTGTAGAGAATCGCGTGATCGGCATTACCGGCTCTGTGGGAAAAACATCCACGAAAGATTTCATCGCATCTGTGTTGGGTGCTCAGTTTGTAGTTGGGGCAAGTGATAAATCGTTGAACAACGATCAAGGTGTTCCTGTCACTTTGCTCAACGCGCCAGACATGGTTCAGGCACTTGTGGTGGAAATGGGGATGCGTGGCTTCGGAGAAATTGCTCGGCTCGCAGCACTAGTGCAACCACATATTGGTGTTATCACCGCCGTGGGTGAGTCGCACAGTGAACGCGTAGGTGGAGTCGAAGGTGTTGCACGGGCAAAGGCTGAACTCGTTGAGTCGTTACCTGCAGGTGGTTTCGCTGTTTTGAATGCAGATGATGTGCGCGTCATGGCGATGCGTAGCAAGACCCGTTCCACAGCTTTTACTTATGGATTCGCAACAGATGCCGATGTGCATATTTCTGATCTTGCTGTCAACGGTCATGGCTGTGCTTCATTTCGCATCACCTCACAGTGGGGAGATGGGCATTGCAATTTGGCGGTTCCAGGTAAGCACATGGCGAGCAATGCTGCAGCTGCAGTATTGGTAGGGGCTTTATGTGGGGTCTCTATTGCAGATGCGCTGCGTGCAGTTGAATTGACAGAAATGTCACCCATGAGAATGCAGGTGCATGCACTTGTAAATGGCGTCTTGCTCGATGATTCATATAACGCAAGCCCAACATCAATGTCGGCGGCATTGCAGACGCTGTCGAGTATGGCAGCCGATCATCGCGTTGCAGTGCTTGGTGTGATGGCAGAAATTTCCGATGCAGAAGCACAGCACAAGAACATTGCGCAACTGGCGCAAGATCTAGGAATTGAAGTCATCGCATTTCGCACTGAACTGTATGGGTTGCCGAGTTATGAAACATATATAGAGGTGTGTGAACTCTTGCGAAAGCGTTCTGCAAACACGGCGATTCTCTTGAAGGGCTCGCGTGTTGCTGGTCTTGAAGCAGTATCCGAGTTACTTCTCGGAAACTGATTTACTGCGCGCATCTACCAGAGCAATATTGCACCACCACGCAAGAAAGAGTGCCCAAATCGCGCCGCCGACGAGAACCCACCGGGCTCCAAAATGGTCGATGACAGGGCCAAACACAAGGTTGCCGAGCGGCACGGTTCCACCAAAGGCCATGAACCACAATGCCATCACGCGACCTCGTTCATTTGGGGCCAAGCGTGACTGCAAAATGGTCATCATTGATGTGGTGGTGCCGAAGTAGGCAATTCCTAGGAAGAAGCCAACGATGAAGGCTTGAATTGGTGTGCGTGCAATAGCGAAGAAAAACAAACACACAGCAAATGATGCAAACCCATATTGAATGATTTTTCGTTTATCGGCTTTGACGAAAAGTGTGCCAATGGCGAGGCCACCCAAAGCAGCACCGAGGCCCCAGGTTGCATAGAGCCATTTGTAAATTGGCGCACCCTCATCGATGCCGAAGTTGAGCGAAGCAACGGCAGGAAAGAGGCCAACGTAGGGCAAGGAAAGAAAAGAAAAAGTGGTGAGTGAAATGAGGAGGCGATTAATTTCTGTGCGCTCACGGGCAATTTTTAAACCAGCAGTGAACTGTCGCCAGCCTGGTTCGGAAGCAATGCTCTGGAGAACAGGTAACTGAACTCGCAACAGTGCACCAATCACAAAGAGATAGGTAACAGCGTTAATGAGAAAGAATTGCGATGTGGTGATGCCCCAGGCCGAGAGCACGGCAACAATGATGGGGCCGATGACCCGCGATCCATTGATGAGTGTGGAGTTCAATGCAATGGCCCCAGATAAGTCTTGGGGTGGCACAAGGGTGGGAAGCGATGCAGACCAAGCGGGAGCGTTTAACGCATTGCCTACTCCAACTCCACATTGCATGAGGAAGAGCAGCCAAATAGCTGCGTCATTTGCGGCAAGTGGAAACAGCATGAGAGAGAAAAACAACTGGACTGTTTGTGTGCAAACAAGCCATTTGCGGCGGTCGAATTTGTCAGCAATGACTCCAGCAGGAATGGAAAGTACAAGCAGCGGCCCGAGTTGTGCAAAAACGAGCAAGCCGACGAGAGAAGCTTTTCCTGTTCGATGGTAGATGTATGCAGGAAGAACCACATTTTGCATCCACGTACCGATGTTCGACAGGAATGCTCCTGTGAACATGAGGCGAAAACGCGGAGAAGCTAAAGCAGCGCGGGCACTTCCCGGTGTGTGAGAGTGCGGCTGAAAGTCGTCGAATGGGTTCGTTGCAGTGTCGGTCATGGGGGCATGTGCCGACGATTAGCCGGCTACAAGTTCTGCATAAGTTTCCAGCACTTGTGGCGGCCCACTGATGAGGAATGTGGTGATGCATGTTTCGCGCCACTTGGCCATTTCATCTTTGATTTTTGCCATGGGGCCAACAAGAGCTACGTCTTCCACCATTGCTAAGGGAATAGAGGCAGCAGCTTCTTCTTTCTTGCCTGCGAGGTAGAGCTCTTGCACTTTGAGCGCAACATCTTCGTAGCCCATACGAGCAAACACTTCAAAGTGGAAGTTGGCGCCGCGGGCACCCATGCCACCGGCATAGAGGGCAAGAAACGGGCGAACGAAGTTTGCACACGCCTCAACATCATCGCCAGGAATAATCATGACGCCAGATGCAACTTCAAATCGATCTGATTTGCCTGCTTCGCCGCTTTTTGCAAAACCTTCGTTGAGGCACTTGCGGTAAAAAGCGTCTTCTTTCGGTGAGAAAAAGAGTGGCAGCCATCCGTCGCAAATTTCACCTGCGAGTGCAACGTTCTTTGGGCCTTCTGCACCAAGAAAAATAGGGATGTCTTTACGCAACGGGTGAACTGTGCTCTTCAGCGGTTTACCTAAACCTGAACCACCGCGTAAAGGGATGTCGTAAAACTCGCCGTGAAAATCGATGGGTTTGTCGCGCTTCAAAATGCTGCGAACCACTTCAATGTATTCACGTGTGCGAGCTAGTGGCTTGGGGTACGGCTGGCCATACCAACCTTCCACTACCTGTGGGCCCGAAGCTCCGAGACCAAGAATGAATCGACCGTTGCTGAGGTGGTCGATGGTCATTGCTGCCATGGCGGTAGCCGATGGAGTACGTGCACTCATTTGAATGATGCCAGTGCCAAGTCGAACGTTTTGAGTTTGTGCACCCCACCATGCAAGGGGAGTAAGTGCGTCGCTTCCGTAGGCCTCTGCGGTCCAAACGCTGTCGAAACCTAAACGGTCGGCTTCTTTGATTCCTTCAAGAGCTCCGTTCGGTGGACCGCTGCCCCAGTAGCCGGTGTTGTAGCCAAGTTTGATTTCTTTAGATGATGAACTATTCCCCATGCCACAAAGATACGTGGCGAGAAGGCATCAGCCCCGACTCAAATGCAGAGATTGAGAAAATCAGGAGCGAGGAGTTGGGGTAAATGTCACAGGGAGTGAATCGGGCCCATAAATTCCAGCAGTCGCAACCTTGTAGCGCGCCGGACCAGACAGTTTGAGGTGTGGCATCCGTGCAGCAATGAGCGGTAGGGCTTCTTGGAGTTCTGCTCGAGCCAGTGATGCCCCGAGGCAGTAGTGAATGCCCGACCCGAAGGTGAGTTGGGGTGAATTTGACTCGGTGCGATTGATGAGCAGTTGTTCGGGGTCGCTGAAAACGTCGCCATCAAAGTTGCCCGTTGCAAGGCTGGGGAAAATGAGAGTCCCTTGCGGAAAGAGGATGTCTTTATATTCAATATCTTGTGACGCGAATCGACCAGTTGCTCGCACGGCTCCGTTGATGCGCATTACTTCTTCAATGAGGCGTTGTGCATGCTCGGGTTGCCGAGCAATGAGCTCCCACTCTTCTGGATGATTGGCGAGCAGGGCAACTGCTAAGCCCAGTTGATTGCGCGTGGTGTCGGTGCCGCCAATGATGACAGCTTCAACCATCATGACGAGTTCGTCATTCGATAATTTGTCGCCTTGTTCTTCTGCGCTGATGAGGCTCGAAAGAAGATCGTCTTGAGGTGATGTACGACGTGCGTCGATGAGTTCTCGTGTGTAGGCATCGAGTTCGTCTTGAGCCGCCATGATGAGGGGAATATCGTTTTTGAAGTTGCTGTCGAAGATGCGCAAAATATCGCTCGCCCAACGGCTAAAAAGTTCCCAGTCGGAACGCGGCGCACCCAGTAACTCGCAAATGATGGGGATGGGGTACGGATTGCAAATGTCGAGCGCGAAGTCAGAAGTGCCAGATTCAGTAACGCTATTTAAGAGATCTGTCATGACTTCACGCATAAAGGGGCGCAAGGCATCGGCATTGCGAGGTGAAAATGCAGGAGCAACCAAACGGCGCAGTCGCACATGGGTGTCACCTTCTGCGGAAAGAATTGATTCGCGTCGTCGGGCCCGAAACTCTGGGGTGACATCGGGGTTCAAATCAACAATGAGGCCAACTGCGCTATGCCAGCGTTTGTCGCGCAACATGGCAACCACGTCGTCGTATTTGAGAATGGTGTAGCCAATTTCGCCCTTGGCAATCCAAGTTGATTGCGCAAGGTTGCGTAACTCTTGTAGCTGCTCGGCGCGGTCTGTTTGAGAGCGCAAGGCACGAGGCAACACAGAGGGTAAATCAAGTAAATCAACACGTGTTGCCATGGCGCCACAGTACTGTGCGAACAACGAAAAGCAAATATGCCAAGATGAGGCACATGAAGACATTCCACAACTTTGTGAACGGTTCATTTGTCGATGCCAAGAGTGGGGAAACCACAAACATTGTGAACCCGGCAAACGGTCAGGTGTATGCCACAGCTGCGCTCTCGCGCGAAGCCGATGTAGACCTTGCAATGCGCGCTGCTGAACACGGCGCAGAGTTATGGCGAGATGCCACACCAGCAGAGCGGTCGTTAGCGTTGTACCGCATGGCCGATGCGGTGGAGTCACGTGCTGAAGAACTCATTGCGCTTGAAGTAGAGAACACGGGTAAGCCCATCGCAATTACACGCACTGAAGAGATTCCCCCGATGGTGGACCAGATGAGGTTCTTCGCCGGAGCAGCGCGAAATTTAGACGGAAAAAGTGCTGGCGAATACATGCGGGGAATGACTTCGTTCATTCGGCGTGAACCTGTAGGAGTGTGTGCACAAGTGGCGCCGTGGAACTACCCCATGATGATGGCAGTGTGGAAGTTTGCTCCCGCATTAGCGGCAGGCAATGCCATCGTGTTGAAGCCATCCGATACCACTCCGGCAACCACCACACTTCTTGCAGAAATTGCTGCAGAGTTTTTTCCACCGGGTGTTTTCAATGTCATTTGTGGCGATCGCGATACGGGTCGTGCAATGGTCACTCACAACACGCCATCAATGGTGTCGGTCACGGGAAGCGTGCGCGCTGGTATTGAAGTGGCACAAGCCGCAGCTACCTCTTTGAAGCGAGTGCATTTGGAGTTGGGTGGCAAAGCGCCCGTAGTGGTGTTCGACGATGCCGATATTGAGGCAGCTGCCGAAGGGATTGCTTTAGCGGGGCTCTTCAATGCAGGGCAAGACTGCACCGCTGCAACTCGTGTCATTGTGGCACCGCGCGTGTACAACGACTTTGTTGCTGTACTCACGGAAAAAGTTGCCGCAACAAAAACAGGCCAACCTGACGAAGATGTTTTATTTGGTCCTCTCAATAATGCGACGCAGTTAGCGCGCGTATCTGAATTGGTCAGCCGTGCGCCCGATCATGCCAACATCACCACTGGTGCCGCTGCAATCGGCGGCGACGGCTACTTCTACATGCCAACTGTTATTGCCAACTTGCGTCAAGACGACGAGATGATCCAGAACGAAATTTTTGGACCTGTGCTCACGGTGCAACAATTCAGTGACGAAGATGAAGCGGTGCGCTGGGCCAACGGAGTGGAGTATGGGCTTGCATCATCGGTGTGGACGAAAGACTTCGGGCGGGCAATGCGGATGGCAAAGCGGCTCGATTTTGGTTGCGTATGGATCAACACGCACATTCCCGTTGTTGCTGAGATGCCGCACGGCGGATTCAAGAAGTCTGGTTACGGAAAAGATTTGTCGGCATACTCACTCGACGACTACACGCGTATCAAGCATGTGATGGCAAACCTGAATAGTTAGTGAACGCCCCATGTAAAGGTTTGTTTCACGAGTTCAAGGTATACAAAGGTCTCGGTGCTCGTGACGCCAGGGGTGGCACGAATGGCGTTGGTGGCCTCAAGAAGTTCGCCTTCGTCTCGCACAACGACTTCTGCAAGGAAATCGTATGAACCTGCGGTAACGACAAGGTATTCAATGATGTCGAGGTTCTTTAACGTTTGGGAAAGTTCATTCGTCGCACCTGTAGTGCGGATGCCAATCATTGCCACTCGCTTGCGGCCCACCATGAGTGGGTTGGTGACTGCTACTACTTGAATTACGCCAGTGTCGATGAGGCGTTGCACGCGCTGACGGGCAGCTGCTTCAGACAAACCCACTGCCGAGGCGAGTTTGGTATAGGGCATACGACCGTCGACCTGAAGTTGCTCGATGATGAGTTGGTCGACGCCGTCGATACGAACGCCAGCGGGGGTGGAGGGCACGGATGTCACGACCACAGCGTATTGCGTGGGCGAGGAGAGAGGCGAGTGGGTGTTACGCTTTGCGAACAATCTTTGGTGAATTTTTGGTGCTCGGGAGGCAATCGTTGTGAACAACTCAACATCTGAAGTCATTCACCTCGATCATGTGCGTAAGCAATACGGCTCCTTCACCGCTGTTGAAGATGCCAACTTCTCTATTGGTCGAGGCGAGTTCTTCGCCATGCTCGGGCCATCGGGTTGTGGCAAAACCACCACCTTGAAGATGATTGCCGGTTTTGAGCAACCCACGAGCGGCAGCGTTTTTCTGGAAGGTGTCAACGTCTCAACTGTTCCGCCGTATAAGCGCAATGTCAATACCGTTTTCCAGCAGTATGCGCTTTTCCCTCATATGAGCGTTGCCGACAACATTGCATTTGGCCCACGCAGCAAGAAACTCGATGAGTCTGAAGTGAAAAAGCGCGTTGGCGACATGCTCGATGTGGTGCGATTGGCAGAGTTCGCCGATCGCCGCCCCAGCCAACTCTCGGGTGGGCAACAACAACGTGTTGCTTTGGCACGTGCGTTAGTGAACTACCCCAGCGCACTTTTGCTCGATGAACCGCTTGCGGCTCTCGACCTCAAGTTACGCGAGGCCATGCAAATTGAGCTGAAGCGCATTCAACGCGAAGTAGAAATCACTTTCGTATTTGTCACTCACGATCAAGGCGAAGCGCTCACCATGAGCGATCGCATTGCGGTGATGAGCCAGGGTGTTGTTGAACAAATCGGCACACCAGTCGATATTTACAAAAAACCCGAATCGCTCTTTGTTGCTGGGTTCATTGGTTCAGCGAATCTTTTGCCCTCAACGGTCAGTCAGTTCGATGCGGCGGGCGGCACGGTAGTGCTCAATGGCGGCGGAACGGTCACGGTGGGTCGAGACAATGTGGCAAGTGACGTCACCTGGGCAACGGGTGAAGAAGTCACCATCATGTTGCGTCCCGAGCATCTCCATGTCACCGTTGAGCGCCCCGCGGGCGACGCCTTGCAGGCCGAAGTAACCGATGTGGTCTTCCAAGGGTCGGCTGTTCGCTTGGTTTTGCAGCTCGACAATGGCACTGAGGTAACAGCAATGGTTGGTGGCGACGCAGATTTGCCATTTTTGCGTCCTGGGGCTGCAGTGTGGCTCTCGTGGCTTGCCACTTCGCCATATGTGCTCGATGGTTGGCCAGATCTCGCTGGTGCAACTACTACCAACCTTGAATCCATTGAAGCCGCTTTGTGAATACTCATTTTCTGATCTCTTTCCACTATCGTTTTCCCTGTTCAGTCCATAGCCCTCTCACCAAAGAGAAGTGATAACCCACACAAAGAATCTGCAGCCTCGCTGTATGAATTAAGGAGCCACCATGAATACTCGCCGTACGACAACTCCACAGTCCGTCAAGGCCTCACGACTCAATCGTCGCGACTTCCTTATTCGTGGTGGTCTCATGGGCGCAGGTGCCCTTTCGTTACCAGCATTACTGGCTGCATGTGGTGGCGGTTCAAGTTCTTCGGTCGACACCGCTGGCGGTGGCGGGGGTAGTTCATTGTTCTTTGAAAACTGGCCTGGGTACATGGACGAAGAAACTGTTGGTCTTTTCCAAGCAGCATCCGGTGTTTCAATGAAGTACACCGAAGCGTTTAATGACAACAACGAGTACTTCGCAAAGATTCAGCCGGAGTTGTCGAAAGGCAAAACGATCGCCCCCGATATTTTGGCACCAACATTCTGGATGGCAGCACGGCTCATCCAACTCGGTTGGGTACAGAAGTTACCAAAGGCAGATATTCCCAATTTCGCGAACTTGCGCGACGACCTCAGCAGCCCATCATGGGATTCGGGTGATGAATACAACTTGCCGTATCAAACGGGTATTGCTGGCATTGCTTACAACTCGAAAATTACCGGGCGTGAGTTGAAGAGTGTGGCCGATCTATTCGACCCAGCATTCAAGGGCAAGATTGGCATGCTCACCGAAATGCGCGACACCATTGGCCTCATTCTCATGGGCGAAGGCAAGAAAATCGCCGACATCACTACTTTCGATGCGGCTTCAGTTGCCTTCGACAAATTAGAAAAGGCAAAAAGCGAGGGGCAGATTCGTTCCTTCACCGGCAACGACTACGTCGACGACCTCAGTGCGGGCAACTTCGCTGCATGCGTTGCCTGGTCGGGCGACGTTTTGCAACTCACCAAAGACAACCCCGATGTGAAGTTCATTGTTCCTGAAGAAGGTGGCACCAGTTGGTACGACACCATGGTGTGGATGAAGGGTTCAGAAAACAGCGAGTCGGTAGCCAAGTGGATGAACTTCCTCTACGACCCGGTGAACGCTGCTCGCCTCACGGCATTTGTTCAGTACATCTCACCAGTGAAGGGCGTCAAAGAAGAGTTGGCAAAAATGGGTGGCGACAATGCGAAGCTGGCAGAAGATCCGCTACTTTTCCCCGATGCTGCCACGTTTGCACTTCTCCAGAGTTGGGGCGCACTTGCAGAAGAGGAAGAAGCCAAGTTCGACGAAGCATTTGCTTCCATTACGGGCGCTTAATTACTAGCACTCAGTGGCATCAGTAGTTTCTGCAGGAAAAAAATGGGGCGACTCTCTATCGTCACGTCCTGAAAACGTGGGGCTCGGCGTCATGCTCGGCCTTGGCGTTGGTGCAGTTGCTCTTGCAGCACAGTGGGTGAAAGGCCCCAGCGCAATGCTGGTGGCTATTGCGATGCTTGCCATGGTGGTGGGGCTCATCTACACCGCATTTGCTGGCGGGCTTGAAGCACGAAAATCACTTGCCCCTTACGGGCTGTTGAAGCCAGGAATGATTTGGCTGTGCCTCTTTTTCCTTGCACCGTTGTGGTCGATGGTGGTGATGTCGCTATCAAGCAAAGCGGGTCGGTTTGACTTCTTCCCCGATTTCACATGGAACTTCGAGAACTATCGCATTGCGCTGACAAAATTCAGACCGCAGTTCATTCGTAGCTTCAGCTATGCCGGCATCGCAACGCTGCTCACGGTTGTGATTGGTTATCCACTCGCATATTTCATTGCATTTCGCGGTGGAAAGTATCGCAACATTCTTTTAGGCCTTGTGGTGGTTCCTTTTTTTACTTCGTATCTCATTCGTACGTTGGCATGGAACAATATTCTCGCCGATGAAGGCCCGGTGGTTTCTCTCATCAACACTTTGCACCTGTCGGGTATTTTTGAATCGCTCGACATCATGCAAAATGGAAAACTCATGAATACGCCGGCAGCAGTCATTGGTGGCCTCACTTATAACTTCTTGCCGTTCATGGTGTTGCCCATCTACGTGAGCCTCGAAAAAATAGATGTCCGCTTGGTTGATGCTGCAATGGACCTCTATTCATCGGCTTCGCAAGCATTTCGCAAAGTGGTATTGCCGTTGTCGCTACCCGGCCTCTTTGCAGGCAGCCTGTTGGTATTCATTCCTGCAGCGGGCGACTTTGTGAACGCCCAGTTCCTGGGTAACCCACAAACAACAATGATTGGTAACTCCATTCAAGACCAGTTCTTGCGTCAATTGAACTATCCCGTGGCATCTGCAATGTCATTTGTCTTAATGATCATCATCACCATCATTGTTCTCATCTATACCAAATTCATGGGAACAGAAGATCTCGCATGAGTACCGCATTTAGTAAGAGGCAAAAGGCTGGCCAGCGCCTAGTAAACGTTGCTGCGGGCGCGGCGTTGCTGTACATCTTCATTCCTATTTTTGTCATCGTTCTCTTTTCATTCAATGAACCAAAAGGGAAGTACAACATCAAGTGGCAAAACTTCACTTTGAACAATTGGGCGCACCCATTTGTAGAGAAAGAGCTCACCAGCGCCTTGTGGGTGAGCTTACGTATTGCGCTCATTGCCACAATTGTTTCCACCATTTTGGGAACACTCATTGCCATGTCGCTCAGTAGGTACAAGTTCAAAGCCAGCGGCGCAGTGAACCTGTTTTTAGTTCTGCCTCTTACTGCCCCTGAAATCGTTCTGGGTTCGTCGCTTGCAACTTTGTTCCTCAACCGCAGTGTTGGATTTGGCTACGTCACCATCATTATTGCGCACATCATGTTTCAAATCTCATTTGTTGCAGTCACGGTTCGTGCGCGCATTCGTGGGTTCGACTGGACTCTGGAGCAAGCTGCACAAGACCTCGGAGCAACTCCGTCTCGGGCATTTTGGAAAGTTACCTTTCCGCTCATCTTGCCCGGAATCATGGCTGCAGCTTTGCTTTCCTTTGCGCTGTCGGTTGACGACTTCATCATCACATTCTTCAACGCTGGTTCGTTGGTCACCTTCCCACTGCAAATTTTCGGCGCCTCACGAGTGAAGATTTCTCCACAAATCAATGTGCTCGCCAGCATGTTGCTCTTCGCCAGCGTGGCTCTCATGGCAGGCGCAATGGTGCTTGGTCGCCGGCGGGAACGACGCCACGCCGGAACTCTCTCCAAATAGTTTTCTCGCATGTCGTTTTCGCGTATAGCTGTTGAGCCAAGTACTTCTCCGCAATGGGTGAGCGATGCGGTGGTTGCTGGTGGTGGGGAAGTTGTTGACATTGCATCGGCGACTGGGCTGGTGTGGTCAGCTGCGTATTCCATTGACGCCCTCGAAAGCCTCTTGTTGGAAAACCCACACATCAACTGGGTGCAGTTGCCGTTCGCTGGCAGTGAAGCATTCATGTATTTGGTCAATCACGATCGTATATGGACCTGTGGTAAGGGCGTATATGCCGAACCCGTAGCCGAACATGCTTTGGGTTTATTGCTGGCCGGTTTTCGTCATATTGGAAATTACGCACGCCAAACAAGTTGGACAGGCCCAGTTGGGCAGAACTTGTTGGGCGCCAACATCACCATCTTGGGGGGTGGTGGCATCACCGCATCGCTCGTGCGCTTGCTGCAACCGTTCTTTTGCAATATCACGGTGGTGCGATTGTCGGCAGAGCCACTAGAAGGCGTGAATACAGTGGTGGGCCCAGAGAGTCTTGTTGACGCCATTGTTGGGGCTGACGCCGTTGTTGTGGCTTTAGCCCTCACACCAGACACCGAAGGAATTCTGGGTCGCAATGAATTTGAGTTGATGGAAAAGCATGCTTGGGTGGTGAACGTGGGGCGGGGTCGACACATCGTCACCGATGATCTGGTGTGGGCATTGCAAGAAGGCGAAATTGGTGGCGCGGCACTCGACGTCACCAACCCTGAACCGCTCCCTGAAGGTCACCCCTTGTGGGCGATGCCAAATTGCATCATCACTCCA
>CAFBPN010000003.1_pt1 | contig 36803 bp, 38 predicted proteins | sample 7269731 | NCBI WGS metagenome assembly CAFBPN01 (sample SAMEA6814144, study PRJEB35770) | uncultured Acidimicrobiaceae bacterium | biome: Freshwater; feature: Freshwater reservoir; material: water | place: Czech Republic | collected 2017-06-27 | depth 30m m
CACGAGGAGTCGCCCAATCTGTTGCTCAATGGCGAGAAGAACGAGCACAGAAACTCGATATTCCCATTCGGCAGGTTTTGCCAGATTTAGCACTCTTGGGCATTTCTCAAAAAGCCCCACTCAACCACGATGAGTTATCTCAGTGCAGGGGAGTAGATGGGCGGCATCTCAAAGGGGCTATTGCCAGCGAGATTCTTGCAGCAGTTGCCAGGGGCCGCGATGTGATAGCGGAGTTTCCAGTAAATGATGTAGAAGACTTCGATCGCGACCTACGACCTGCAGCTACTTTGATTTCAGCCTGGATCAGCGAAGTAGCCGGAAAAACAAGCATTGAAACAGCCCTGCTTGCCACCCGTTCAGACATCATTGATTATCTACGTGGCAATAGTCACGCCCGGTTGCGTACCGGCTGGAGGGCCGAGATCATTGGTTCCGACCTCGATGACTTACGAGAAGGCACTGCGGGCATTTCCTTTGATGGAAAAGGCGGATTACGGCTGGTTCGGGCTGCCCCAGTGGAGAACTTCGAGCAATAACAGCATTCTGAGGCCCGCCTGCGATACAATATAAAACTGTTGTGTCCAATGCGGTGATTTCACCGTTCGTTAGGTCGGAGCCCTCTCGTGAAAAAGGGTCGTCATCGTCGCTTCGAAGAAGCGCGCAAATTAAAGCAAGCTGGGCCTAGTGCCGCAGATCTCGGTTTCAGTGAACAAACATCTCGCACGAAGAGCGAAGATGATGAATACGCTGCAATTGCCGAGAAATACGGAGTTCGTTTCGACGACGAAGACGACGAAGACGACGAACGCTCCGAATTTTAATCAGGCTTTTCACGCACATCCTTTATTTTCAGTCAGTTTTCGCTGCTGTCCCCGTTCACCCCTTACTGATTGTTGATCATTATGACCCCACGTAGAAATATCGCCCTTGTAGCCCACGTTGACCACGGCAAAACCACGCTTGTCGACGCCTTGCTGCGTACCACGGGCACCTTCGCTGCTCACCAGGCACTTGTTGAGCGTGTGATGGACTCCGACGACCAAGAGCGCGAACGTGGAATCACCATTTTGGCCAAAGCCGCCCAAATCACCTATAAGGGAACCTGCATCAACTTGGTCGACACCCCAGGTCACGCCGACTTTGGTGGGGAAGTGGAACGAGCTCTCCACATTGTTGACGGCATTGTTTTGCTCGTCGACGCAGCCGAAGGTCCACTGCCTCAAACACGCTATGTGTTGTCAAAGGCCATGGAAGCCCATTTGCCCGCAATTGTTGTGCTCAACAAGGTTGACCGCCAAGATGCTCGGACAGCAGAAGTGCTTGAAGAGGTTGAACAACTCTTTCTTGATCTTGCAAAGACCGACGAACAACTTGCTTTCCAAGTAATCAGTGCTGTGGCACGTGAAGGACGAGCAATGGTAGGTGTAGGAATGCCTGCAGCTGATGCAGACCTTTCTGCCTTGCTCGATTGCATGTTGACACTTCCTGCTCCGTCTAGTGATCCTGATGGCATTTTGCAAGCACTTGTTACCAACCTCGACGCTTCTGAATATCTTGGTCGCCTCGCTATTGGTCGCGTGTATTCCGGAACCTTGAAAAAGGGCGAGACCGTTGCGGTTATGCAAAAGCCAAACGAAGACGGCACAGAGAATGTCATTCGTCGTCGCCTTACTCAACTGTACGCATTTGATGGCATCGGCCGTCGTGAAGTTGACACTGTCGAAGCAGGAGACCTTTTCGTCGTATCTGGTATTCCAGAGGTTCAAGTTGGCGACACCATTTGCACTATCGATAAGCAAGTTCCGTTGCCTCGACTCAGCGTCGATGAGCCGGTTATTCGTATGAGTTTTGGAGTGAACACTTCTCCGTTGGCCGGCCGCGAGGGTAAGTACCTCACAAGTCGCCACCTCAGAGAACGTCTTGAGCGCGAAATTCTTGGCAACGTGTCTATTCGCCTCACCGATACTGGCTCTCCTGAAATTATTGAAGTTGCTGGTCGTGGTGAATTGCAATTATCAGTTCTCATCGAAAACATGCGACGCGAAGGTTACGAACTACAAGTAAGTCGACCTCAAGTAGTGACACGCGAAGTAGACGGCAAACGGCAAGAACCATTGGAAAATGGCGCATGCGACATACCCGATGAATATGTGGGTGTAGTTACACAGACCTTGGCACCACGCAAAGGCAAAGTAACCGATATTCGCCCAGGAGATGTCGGTCGTACCATCATTAGTTTTGAAGCGCCTTCACGTGGACTCATCGGTTTCCGCTCTGAACTCATTACCCAAACGCGAGGAACTGCGCTCATTCATATGAACCACGCTGGTTGGACTCCGTGGGTAGGAGAGCTTCCACAACGCTTGGGTGGAGCCATGATTGGCGACCGCATGGGCAAAGTAACTGCTTACGCACTCGACAATCTTCAAACACGTGGAACTTTATTTGTGGAACCCGGTACTGAGATCTATGAAGGCATGGTTGTTGGGGAAAATGCACGTAACGACGAAATGGTTGTTAATGCTGTGCGCGAAAAAGAAAAGAACAACATTCGCACACACAGCCACGACGATGGTGTCAAGCTAGCTGCGCCTACATTGCATAGTTTGGAAACTGCAATTGAATGGATCGCTGACGATGAATTGGTGGAAGTAACACCAAAATCAATTCGTATTCGCAAGCGCGGGTTGTCGATTGAAGAGCGCAAACGCGCTTTTAAGAAATAACTTTTATTTCTTTGGTCGTTTTGTTAAAACGACAGGGTGGCCAACTGCAGTTGCAGTGCGTTTTTCCAGTTCGGTTGCCATCAGTGCGTACACTTTTTCGCCGACCATCTCGGTGATTTCGTCTTTGAGATATTTATAAACAGGCTTATCACCCACAAAAGCGAGTCGATCGTCGTTGCACCACCAATGGAATTCGTGTCCACCTTCGCCCCAGTCGCGACGTTTCCATTCGCGAATGAAGGTAACAACATGGCCATCTTCATCGGTGGTGTCTTGAGAGCGCATTGGCACTTGCCAACAAACATCTGGTTTCCAGTCCATCGGGCGTTCGCCTGCTTCCGTGGCTCCGATGTGTAACGCACACCCAACGCCACCTTCAAACCCGGGACGGTTGAGAAAGATGCACGCACCGTCGACCACTTTTGTTGTGACGGTTCCGCTCTTGTCGGTCTTGTGCCAACCCTTCTCGTCGGCTCGTGCCTTGAACTGCCAATTCTTAGCGGTGAGTCGTTTTGAAGATTTCTTTACAGTCTTTACATCGTCATCGTCAATGAAGTGAGCGCCGAAACTGCAGCATCCTTGCATTAGTTCTGGTGTGGCCTCTTCGTGGATGCCTTGGCAGCCTTGTCCGTATATGCACATCCAGTTAGAGAGCATGTACGACACATCGAACATGTAAGTGCGCTCTTCTTCTGGGTCTTCAAAACTTACCCATTCATGGAGATCTTCAGGTATAGACACAATTAGAGACAATACAGATGAAACAGCAAAAACAACGAATTACATCATGAACTTTGGGTTGACCTTTGAGTACTCTGAAGAAATGTCAGGTGTTGTCCACACAAACACTGCGGAGCTCTTTCTCGTAGGTCAAGATGCTTCGAACATGATGGGGAGCCCTGCGGGTGTGTGTTATCCCACCACAACGGCAGAAGTACAAGAAGCGGTTCGATGGGCACGGGCAAAAGGCATGACCTTTATTGCCCGTGGTGCAGGTACTGGTTTAGCAGGAGGCGCCATACCAACAGATGGCTCGTTGGTCATTTGCCTCACAAAGATGAACAACATTCGCAGCATCGACGTGCACAAGCGTACGGCATGGGTTGAGCCCGGCGTACTCAATGCCGACCTGTCACGCCGCACCGCTCGCGATGGCTTACATTTCGCCCCAGACCCTTCGAGTCAACAGAGTTGCACCATTGGTGGAAACGTGGCTAATAACTCTGGCGGACCTCACTGCTTGTCGGAGGGAGTGACCTCCGCACATATTTTGGCTCTCGAAGTGGTGCTCCCTTCTGGCGACGTATGCATTCTCGATGCCGAAAGTTCGCTCTTCGATCTACGAGGAGCATTCATTGGAAGCGAAGGGATGTTCGGCATTGCGACAGCAATTGAAGTGCGCCTTGTGCAGAATCCGCCTCACATATCAACGATGGTTGTCGGATTCGCCTCAGTGCATGAAGGGGCCATGGCGGTCAGTGCCATTATTGCTCACGGCATTATTCCTAGTGCCCTAGAGATGCTGGATGCCCCCATTACGCGGGCCGTCGAAGAATACGTACATGCAGGGTTTCCCCTCGATGCTGCGGCCATGCTCATAGTGGAAATTGATGGTCTTGAAAATTCAGTATTAGATGGTTCGCGAGCAGTAAAAGACATTGTTTCTCGTTTTGGGGCTACAAGTTTTCAGGTTGCTCAAAGCCAAGGCGAGAGAGCACTCATTTGGAAAGGACGCAAAACCGCATTCGGAGCAATTGCTCGAATTCAACCGAACTACTACTTGCACGACACAGTAGTGCCGCGCAAGAAATTGGCCGAGGTGCTCTCACAGGTGTCATTAATAGCTACCGAAGAGCATCTGCAGGTCATGAACGTCTTCCATGCCGGCGATGGCAACTTGCACCCCATTTTGATGTTCGACAAAAGGGTGGATGGCGTCATGGACCGTGTTCATCGAGCCGGTGCTGAAATTGTCCGGGTCTCTTTAGAAGCAGGCGGCGTGTTGTCGGGAGAGCATGGTATCGGTCTTGAGAAGCGCGATTTTATGAGATGGATGTTCACCGAAAACGATCTGCTCTTCCAACAAAAATTGCGGTCCGCTTTCGATCCAGAAGGTATTTCTAATCCACATAAAGTTTTACCGCGGGGCTCAGGATGTTCTGATATGTCGTCAATCCCGCCAGGAAGTTGGATCTGACGTGTTGAGAAACGTAATGAGTTTCGGAAGTGCAGTTGATGATCTGCAGCGCCAAATGGCCATAAGCGATGCTGTCAATATCGTTGGTTTGAATAGCACCGGTGCCTCAACCGTCAGAGACGAAGGATCCGTATTGAAGGCCCCATCAGGCATCCTTTCCTATGAACCAGACGAACTCATGATCTCCGTATTTGCCGGCACCAGCATCAGCGACATCAACGACGAATTACAAGGAGCAAAACAACGAATCCCCATTCCTGAATGGGGGACCATAGGAGGAGCCGTTGCAACCCGTCGCAATGGTCTTCGAGACTCTTATCACCAAACGCTTCCCAATAATGTTCTGCGTTGCTCAGTCATTGCAGCCGATGGGAGCCTGTACCAAAGTGGAGGCCAAGTCGTAAAGAATGTTTCTGGCTTTGATCTCATCAAGCTCCTCGTGGGCAGTTGGGGACTCTTGGGCTTGATTGTCGAAGTAACGATGCGCACAGAGCCTATTCCTCAGGTTTCGCAGTGGGTGCAATCTGCCGCCCCCACAGCAATTGCGCAAGTCAGTGATCTATATAGACCTTCTGTAGTGACATGTTTCGAAGGCAATATGTACGTCCTCTTAGAGGGTCATGAAAAAGACGTTCAACAGCAAATTTTGCAGCTCGACGGTTTCTCTTTATGCGAGATGCCTCTTACTAACAATTCCCCACAGTTGACAAATGTGAATCGGTCTTCACAAGGTGTGCCTCACTCAATTGAGCGGGCAATACGTAAAGAATTTGACCCAGGCAATAAGTTAAATAAATCCATTGCCTCGCAGAGAGGCCTTCTCACATGAGTATTGATCACAGTTTCTTTCAGCTGGTTCAAGAAGAAGACCTCAATACGTGTGTTAATTGCGGACTCTGTTTGCCACATTGCCCGACATACAGGGTGACTGGGGAAGACTTATATAGCCCACGAGGGCGCATCAACCTGATTCGCTCAGTGAAGCATGGCGAACTCAGCCTGACAAAAGAGGTGGTTCATGCTTTAGACACCTGCATCCAGTGCATGGGATGTGAGCCTGCGTGTCCGTCTGGCGTGCAGTACCACGCCATCATTTCACCAGCGAAAGCCGAAATGCACTCTCGCTGGAAGTGGCGTGACATTACCCTGCGTTGTGGACTCTACGTCGTTACTCACATGCGTAGTTTGAGAATATTCACTCTCGCTGTGTTGTTGGCACAAAAATTAAAAATGGTTCCAAAAAAGATGCCCGTACCAGCTCTCAGTTTTCGTCAGCCTCAATTTCACCTTGAAGACGAAGATGCCTCGAAAATGGAAGTGTTGTTGTTCACAGGATGCGTAATGGATGCCTGGTATCGGAAAGTTCATATTGACACCATTACCTTGCTTGAGGCCTTGGGCTACTCAGTAAAGGTCTCAGGAGATGAATACGGATGCTGCGGCGCACTTCATGAACACGCAGGTTTTGCAGATTCTGCTGCAAGAATGCAGAAGAAAATTCAACGGCCTCAGAGTAATTCGATGATGGTAGTGAATTCGGCTGGTTGTTCTGCATCGTTGAAAAACACGTTTGCCGGAAGTCGCACCGTCTTAGACATTAATGAATTGCTCTTTCGCCACATCACAGATTTACAGCGGTTGCTGGTTCGACGAACTGAAACGGTTCTGATCCAAGAACCATGTCATTTACGTCATGTACAAGGCATATCGCGAGAGGTGAAAGAACTGTTAGAAATTGCCTTTACTGTTGCGCAACTAGAAGATGATGGACTGTGCTGTGGCGCCGGCGGTTCATTTAGTTTTAGTCAACCCACAATGGCGCAAGCGGTACGTGACCGAAAGATTGAAGAGATCGACAGGGTCATTCATTCCAATTCTTCGAAGACTATTCATTACTTGGCTTCGGCGAACCCGGGCTGTTTATCTTTTCTTTCCGGGGCCGGTATCGACGTCGAAATTGTGCATCCGGTCACACTGTTAGCGCAATCTTTAATTTCACAAAATTCTATAGGAGGTGTTCAATGAGTAATTTCCGCGATACCTGTGACGATTTAGTTGCTCAGTTAGAGGCGATGACCGAGCATCTAAGCGACGTATCGCAGGCTCTACTGTTAGACGCGATTGATGGCAAAACCGAGGCACTTGCCATGGAGAAACGCATCCAAAAAGCTCGAGGGCATTTAGCTAAAACCATCCGATTACTTCAAGACGAAACAATAGGGTAGAAGCTATTGAGGCGATTGATGAAGCGCCGAAGGTCTCCGTACTCCACCTTCGTGAAAGAGAACTTGATTCGAGGAAGCTCGGGGTGGTCGCTGTCTCGGAGCTCTACCTTGTGTGTTTCTGTTCGCTCAATTGAGCCAGAAGTGCACAAGTAGCCAAATTCCTTGTTCATTAGTTCCAGCTGCTGATCTGTAATGGAGTGTTGCAGACGGATAATGAGAGATTTTCCTATGTAACGCAATGAATGGTAGTTCGTGTAGAAATTCCGAATTTCACTGACGGCTTCTTGAATGCTGTTAGTAATGAAAAACAATGAAGTGTCTGCTCCTGATACCAGATCCCTCGACACCAATTCATTTTGAATAAATGCATTTACCTGCTCCCAGTACGTATCGCCAGGGGCATCAAGAAAAACAATCGGCACTGGCATGCTCTTACCAGTTTGAACAAGAGTAAGAAGTTCAAAGGTTTCATCGAGTGTTCCGAATCCACCAGGAAGGCATATAAAAGCTTGTGACTCTTTCACCAACATGAGTTTGCGTGTAAAGAAATAGCGCATGCTGACATGTTTGGAATCATTTGCAATAAGGGCATTTGCTTCATTTTCCATAGGTAGGCGAATAGAAACGCCAATACTTTTTTCAGCACCAGCTCCCTTCATTCCTGCTTCCATAATGCCTGGGCCAGCTCCGGTTACGACCATCCAGTCGTGTTGAGCTAACTCAGCTGCAACTTCAACTGTGTGGGCATAGAGAGGTGCATTTTCCTTCACTCTGGCACTGCCGAAAATAGTCACTTTCTTTTGAGCTGCAAATGGAGCAAAGACGGCAAAGGCGGCTCGCATCTCTTGAATTGTTGTTTTCATGATCTTTGCGTCGAGCCCGTTGGGGCGATCGAGTACAAAGTGCAAGGAATCGTTGATGATTTCTTCGAGAAATATGTGAGATTTTTGCGGCTCTAAATACGGCATCAATTCAGAAAGAAGACTTTGGCAGATCTCTTCGATATTGACCCTGTCCGAATTATCGACCACGAATATCTCTAATTTTTGTATCAAGCGACTCAAGAAGCGCGTCGAAACTTTGTTCGAATGATCGCACACCATCGGCTTCTAACTTTTGTGAAATAGAGACGAAATCGATACCAGTGGACAAAAGCTCATTCCACAGATGTGGTGTGTCTCCTGGCGTCTCTTGCAGAGATTGGCTTGCCACTCCGTGATCGTAAAACGCAAGCATTGTGTCTTCTGGAATTGTGTTCACCGTGTTGCGCCCAATGAGTTCATCTACATACAGCGTGTCTTTGTATAAAGGGTTTTTTGGAGACGTGCTGGCCCACAGGGGACGCTGCAAGTGGGCACCTATAGCTTCCAATTTCTTCCAGCGTTGTGATTGCTCAACGCTCAGGAAGTGTAAATATGCCATCTGTGCCTGCAATATTGCTGATTTTCCAGCAAATTTGTGAGAGATCGCGGTGTCCAGTGCTGCTAATTCCATATCGACAACAGCATCAACACGGCTAATAAAAAATGACGCGACACCCACGACGTCTTTTACCTTCTCGGGTGATTCAAGAGCTAGTTTTTCGAGACCGGAAACGTATGCCTCGAGGACTGCTTCATAGCGCTCCAAGCTGAAAATGAGGGTCACATTGATGTTGAATCCTCGCGACACTAAATTTTCTATAGCTATGAGTCCAGCTGTTGTTGCTGGAATCTTGATGAGAACATTTGGCACTTTAAGACGGCTTCTTAATGCGATGGCGGCTTGCACAGTGGCATCTGCATCGTAAGAAAGATGAGGATCCACCTCAACGCTCACATGACCATCTTGACCCTCAGTTTTTTTGAAGAGTTCAGAGAAAACCTCAGCGGCATCAGAAATATCTTTGAGGACAAGTTCCCAATATGTGTCGGCTACCGACAATTGACGAGTCGATAATTGAACGAGCTGCTCGTCATAATCCGAACTGTCTTGAATCGCCTTTTGGAAAATCGTCGGGTTCGATGTGAGGCCCCTCACTCCAAGTGCCAAATAACGTTCTAATTGACCCGTTGTTATGTAGTTGCGACGTAGATTGTCGAGCCACGGACTTTGGCCATGCTTTTGGAATAGATCAATCAGACGTGACGAGGAGCTTTCAGCCATGCCTACGAATGTAGTTGAATTGCGCGATCGGCAACGTTGCTTGCCGAAATGCCGAAATGTTCGAGAGCCTGTGCGCCAGGAGCACTGGTTCCGAAACTTTCAATGCTCACCATGTCATCGACATATTTTTCCCACCCGAAAGACACGCCCGCCTCGACTCCAATAATGGGTATGTCGTGAGGAAGTACTTGGGCTTTGAAATCTGCTGGCTGGGAGTCGAATAGCGAGAAACACGGTGCCGATACCACGTTCGCAGAGATTCCACGACTCGCCAATATTTCAGCAGCCTCCAGGCATACGCTTACCTCGCTGCCCGTTCCCATGAGAACGAGATCGGGCTGGTCGACCGACCGAATGATTGCCGCTCCGGTTTCTACTGCGGAGCCATCGCTAATGATGGGGAGATTTTGACGGCTTAATACAAGCGCTGTTGGACCATCGAAGGCAAGAGCTTGCATCCACGCAGCAGCAGTTTCATTACCGTCACATGGGCGTATGACCTGAAGCCCTGGGATGATGCGCAAAGAGGCCAGTTGTTCAACTGGTTGGTGAGTTGGACCATCTTCGCCCACACCGACTGAGTCGTGGCTAAAGATGAAGACGACCTTTGCTTTGCTTAATGCTGCTAAGCGAAGCGAGGGGCGCATGTAGTCGGCAAATACGAAAAACGTACCCACAACGGGCAACACCATGCCGTGCAAAGCCATGCCATTGGCTATTGAACCCATTGCATGCTCGCGTATTCCGTAATAGAGCTGTTTCCCCTCTGGGTGAGAGGAGCTGAATGCATTTTCACCGTTGAGCTTTGCCCCAGTATTGCCTGTGAGGTCGGCTGCACCAGAAAGCAACTGTGGCAATACCTTTGCTGCTTCTTCAAGGACTTTTTGAATGGCCACTCGAGTGGCTGGTGATTCATTGGATCCGAATACCGGCAACACAGACGACATTTTTTGGACATTTTCACGAGACGAATATGCAGCTATTTCAGCAGATTTCTTTCCCGCCTTCATTTGCCACTGTGCGTAAGCGTCTTTGCTGCGAGTAAGAGCATGTTCTCTTTGCTGTTGAACAATTTCCGTAGGAGCCCAAAAGGGTTCATTGGGCATGCCAATGACTTCTTTCGTTCGCACGATGTGCTCTTCAAGAAATGGATTCCCGTGCGCCGCATGTTTGTCGGTGAAATCTGGTGATGGGAAGCCTATTCGTGTTGGCAAAACAACAAGTGTTGGCTGCCCCACATGCTGGCGTGCCTGCATGAGCACCTTCTCTAAGGCATCGCAGTCCTGAGAAATATCTCCACATTCAATGACATTCCATTGATACGACCGGAAACGTTCTGCAACATTGTCTGAACAAGTGAGATCTAAAGCTCCGTCAATTGTGATTTTGTTATCGTCAAAAATTGCGACTAAATGATCGAGTTGTAAATGACCTGCCAAAGATGCTGCTTCATGGCTGATTCCTTCCATCAAACAACCATCGCCGACAAGTACATACGTGTGATGGTTCATCAGGTCGTCACCCAATTGTGCTCTCAGATGAGATTCGGCAATAGCCATACCCACCGCGTTCGCGAAACCTTGACCTAAAGGTCCGGTGGTGACTTCAACTCCAGTGGTATGACCAACTTCTGGGTGCCCAGGAGTGAGGGAACCCAACTGACGAAAGCCCTTGATGTCGCCTATCTCTAACCCATAACCATTGAGGAAGAGATTTGCGTACTGCAATATGGAAGCGTGGCCATTCGACAAAATGAATCTGTCACGGTTCAACCACTGTGGATCGGCCGGATTGTGATTCATCACTCGTGAATACAAGACGTGTGCGAGAGGAGCAAGAGTCATCGCGGTGCCCTGATGGCCGCTTTTCGCATAGAACGGCGCGTCCATAGCGAAACCCCGAATGATGGCAATTGCGTTTGCATCGAAAGATGCTTGGTCGAGAGATCCGACTATAGGTGCTGTTGTCACGATGAAAGACTAATCGGCAACAGGGGGGAGAAGGGTTAACGGCACGATGTGCCACGCATCCTGATCGATGCGGCAATGAGCGAAAATTTGACAATATTCAGTGAATTCCAGTTCGGCTCGCACCAATCGATAGGTGAATTTCCCAGGGTCGACGCGAAACGGACTGACGTTACGTGCAATTTGTTCGCTGTCGCTGGCGATGCCCTTGCGGAAAACAACCTCAAAAATTCCCTCACCTTTCTCGGTTGGTTCGCAAAAAATGAGAGCAACGAAATGAGGAGTCAGTGTTTGTGGCAGATCGCCAACAGCAACCGTTGAGAAGAAGGCCCCAGTTATATCAATGCGAGTTGCCGGACCTGGTACCTGGCGAATTTCAAAATTATCCATGAAGAGGCTAGAAACAAGATGCATTCAGGGAAATCTACTCAACCTGCACTCTGTAAGCACAGTTGATTGTTGCTAAAGAACTAATCTTTCCCCATGAGTACTTTGTCAGAATTTGCCAGTAAAGAAATCCTCGCACGGCATGGACTCCCTATTTTGCAAGAGCGAGTAGTGGCCAGCAGCTCTGAAGTGAGTGGAGTGCTCGCGCAGATGAGTTTGCCTGTGGTTGCGAAGTTGTGCGGACCCTCAATTGCTCATAAAACCGAGCGCGGTCTCGTGAAGTTGAATCTTCAGACAATTGACGACGTATGCAAGGCGGTGGACGATTTACTAGCTGCGGCAGTACCTGCCGATGGGCAAGTGGAAGTACTCATAGCTCCCATGGTGAAAAGCAGCCGTGAATTCATCGCTGGTGTCGTACGCGACGCTCAATTCGGCTCCAATGTCATGCTTGGTGTTGGAGGCGTACTCGCAGAAGCCATTGCAGATGTTGTTTTCCGCCCTGTTCCATTGAGTGTTCACGATGCTCACGAAATGGTGTCAGAACTACGTTCACAGAAATTACTCGGAGAGTTTCGCGGTGAACCCGCAGTTTCTGTCGATGCACTCGTGAGTGTGCTGATGGCGCTATCCCGCGTCAGTGTTGATCGCTCCGATATTGCATCAATCGACCTAAACCCACTACTCGTCACCGGCACCGGTGAAGTAGTGGCAGTCGATGCGCTCGTAGAAATTGAAGATGCATTCACTACACACACCAATCAAAACATTGCTTCATCTGTGCTCGATGATGAACATTTCCGAGCACTTTTTGAGCCTAAAGGTGTCGTTGTCACAGGAGCGTCTAGTCATCCGGGCAAATTCGGTTTCGTTTCGGTTCATAACATTTTGGCAAGCGGATACGCCGGAGCCGTCTTCGGAACCAACCTCTCACAAGAAGAGGTGTTGGGAATTCAAACGGTGGCAAGTTTGGATGACGTTCCCAAAGACGCCGCAGACCTCGTATTTGTGTGCACACCTAGTAGTGCCAACCCAGAGATTCTTCGGGCATGCGCCCGACGGGGTATCAAAGCCGCCTTTCTCACCTCTGCTGGCTATGGCGAAGCAGGCGATGAAGGAATCCGCTTGGAAAAAGAGCTCATTGCATTGGCTAACGAGCTCGGAATTTTACTTGCAGGCCCAAATGGCCAGGGTGTCGTGAGCACTCCATCACAACTCTGTGCACAGATCGTTGCTCCGTACCCTCCTCGGGGCCGTATTGGTGTCGCCAGCCAAAGCGGTAATTTTGTTTCCAGCTTTTTGAACTATTCCCGACAAAGCGGAGTTGGCGTCAGCCGCGCGGTTTCTGCGGGAAATGCCGCCTGTGTTTCAGTGGCTGATTATTTGAAGTGGTATTCAACCGATAAGGAAACATCGGTTGGTCTGGCTTATCTAGAAGGTATTTTCGACGGATCACATCTGATGAAACAGCTCCAAGATGTAACAAAGAAAATGCCGTTGGTCATTATGAAAGGTGGAGCAACGGAAGCGGGGGCCAAGGCTGCTGCTAGCCATACCGGTGCTCTTGCTGCAAACGACAAAGTATTCGATGGAGCTTGTCGACAAAGCGGAATTAGTAGGGCCAAAAATGTTGAAGAGGCATTCGACACCGCCGCATGCTTCGCTACTCAGCCATTACCAAAAGGTGGTCGAACGGTTATTCTCACGACTGCAGGGGGATGGGGTGTTGTTACCTCCGACGCCTTGATGTCTACTCAAGAGCTCACCTTGGTTGATCTTCCCGACGACCTCAAAGCAGCGATCGACGAAAAGCTTCCGCCGCGCTGGAGCAAGAGTAACCCTGTCGATTGTGCAGGTGGAGAAACCCGCGACACCATTCCCGAAGTGATGGGGCTCATTGCCCGACACAAAGATATTGATGCCGTCATTTATCTCGGCATTGGAATCCAATCCAACCAAGCTCGACTCATGCATGAAGGCAAGTTTTATCCAGACCACGGCCTTGAGCGCATCGTTGCTTACCATGAACGCCAAGACGCACGATTTGCCGAAGCTGCTGATGAACTCATTAAAGAAACTGGCAAACCCATTCTTATTGCCAGCGAATTAGCAATTGCCGACCCCGAAAACGCTGGTCCGCGAACAGTGCGTGAAACTGGGCGCTACTGCTTCCCCAGCGGGCACAGAGCGGTGGCGGCTTTAGCCCACATGGTTCGTTACTCGAATTACATTTCCGTTCAATAATGAACAAAGCTCCACGTCCGACCTCATCGCGACGTTCTCGTCGCCCGGGGCTAGTGCTCGGAGTGGTAGCCGTACTTGGAGCTTTGCCTCTTATTACTCTTTGGCTGGGTGGTCATTCACTTGCTCAACGAACTGCTGGTAAAGATCTTGTTTCCATCGGCGCACTGAATACACCAGTTCTTTCAACACGGCGTACAGCACAAAACATCGTGAATGAAATTTCACGCGATGCTCTAGCCAACGATTTGTCAAATGTTGCAGAGAAACTTCCTGCCAAAGCATGTCTCAAAGTCTCTCGTGGCAGAACGGCAATTTTCAATAAACGATCCGACTTGCAACTCATTCCGGGTAGTAATCAGAAAATCGTCACTGCAGCTGCTGCAGCTACTTTGCTTCCAGAAGCAACGGTATTCACCACTCGTGTCTTTGGAAAGGTTGATGGGTCAAAAGTTGCCGGGAACATCTTGCTTGTTGGTGGGGGAGATCCGCTGCTCACAACAAGTGACTACGCAAAAATGGAAAAATTTCCCACCCTGAAACGGACTTCGCTTGAAGCACTTGCCCAGCGTGTATTTGATGCAGGTGTACGCACCGTAGATGGTTCTGTTGTTGGCAATGACGATTTGCTCTCAAGAAGCCGCTACGTCGATTCCTGGGGAAGTGGCGTCAGGGGAGTAGAAGGTGGCCCGCTAGGCGCCCTTATGGTGAACGATGGCGTAGTGGTGTCGAACCCCATTAAGCCCGACGACCCCAGCCTTGCGGCGGCAACCGAATTCACTAGGGCGCTGCGAAACGTCGGCATCGTTGTCACCGGAGAACCATCGAGCAATGGGAAATTAGTGGAGGGCGCGTCAGAAATCGCAAAAAGCGATTCCGCACCACTCATTGATGTCATTGCCGAGATGCTCACCAATAGCGATAACAACACCGCAGAAATCTTGCTACGGCATATCGGTTTTGCGCACAACGGGAAAGGCACCACTGAGTCCGGTCTTGAGGCAGTCGGTCAGCTCTTAAAGAGTTGGGGATTCACCGATTTTATTCTGAAAGATGGTTCCGGCTTGTCACGCGATAATCGCCTCACGTGCTCATTACTCATTTCATTACTCACACGGCCTGAATTGGCTTCAGTATTCGACCACGGTCTCGCCACCGCTGGAACAACGGGAACACTCTCAGACACGTTCAGCAAGTCTCCTGTTGCTGGGAAGCTCAGAGCGAAAACTGGAACATTGTTGAATGTGAAATCTTTAAGCGGTTACCTGCCACAGAAAAAGGGAAGCTCGCTCTATTTCGCCCTCATCTTGAACGGTGCCGGCATTGCAGACCAGGGAAATTATCGTCCCTTGTGGGATGCATTAGGACTCAACTTGTCTGAGTATCCAGCCCGCAGTCTCACTGCAGCCTTTGGGGTATTGCCCTAATTTCTACGGTCGTATTGGCTAATTAGCCGGCTCAATGACCACTATGGAGTAATTCGTAGAGTTCGCTGCTACTAATACATTCATGGGTTTTTCTCCCTCATCACAAGAAGATGTCCTTGACCTTGTTGTCGCGTACGCCAAGCAAGAGACCATCGAACCTTTACGCGGTGCTTTGCGCTGGATCCTCTGGGGTCTCGCGTCAATGGCATTCATTTGCACTGGCCTTGTTTTCATTGTTTTAGGCGTGGTTCGCGCTAGCCAAGACGTGCTCGGAGAATCCTTCCAACAGTCGTGGTCTTTTGTTTCGTATTTTGCTGGTGTCTTAGCCTGCGGCATTGTCGTTGCCTTTGCCCTCAGCAGCATCAAAAAGGATTCTTTATGACCGACAACAAACGCATATCACGTGAAGATTTGGAAAAGCGCTTCGCTCATCTCCAAGAAGATTTCCAAGGAAAACTCGAGAACAAAAAACAAACTGTCGTTGCTGCCGCTGCAGCTGGTAGCGCATTGCTCATTTTGTGCAGTTACCTATTCGGTCGCCGCCGCGGTTCGCGTCGAAGCACCCGTGTTCAATTCCGACAAAAATGAGTACAGTGAAAAAATCCACTTTAGGTTCGTTGGCACTTTATGTTCTTATAGGGCGAGTGCCATTCAGAAAACGTCTATTGACTTCAACTCTGAGGCGTTCGCGTAAGGCAAGCGGACTTTTTTTGATCTATCGAATAGTTCGTCGTTTGGTGAACTCACAAAAACGCACAGAAATCACAGTCATCACCAAAGAAGCAACCATAGAGACCTATTAATACGTCTCATCCGTGATGAAGATGCATTTCATTCGGTCATACTATGGATATGGAATCTCAGGGTTTTGCGCTAGGCGACAAGGTGATGCTGGTAGATCGCAAGAAAAGGCGATACCTCATCGATCTCATCAGCACCGGAGAATTCCATAGTCACGCTGGGTTTGTGCCACATATCGACATAGTTGGATGCCTAGACGGTGCTGAAGTGGTATCCACCAAGGGAGCCCGTTATCTCGTGTTGCGGCCAACGCTCGAAGACTTCGTGGTGGAAATGCCTCGTGGAGCTCAAGTCATCTATCCCAAAGATCTGGCAACAATTTTGATGATCGCCGACATCCGTCCCGGAGTCAAGGTGTTGGAATCAGGCGTTGGTTCTGGCGCACTATCGATGGCCATGCTGCGCGCTGGAGCCATCATTACCGGATACGAACTACGTGAAGATTTTGCGAATCGAGCCATCGCCAACGTGCGAGGCTTTCTCGGAGAGCAAGCTCTCAAGAACTACCATGTGGAACTGCGTAATTGCTACGACGGCATCGACGCCACAGACTTAGATCGTGTCGTTTTGGATCTGCCAGAACCATGGTTGGTGGTCCCTCACGCAACACAAAAAATGAAGCGCGGCGGAATTTTGGTTGCCTACACGCCAAGCATTACCCAAGCGGTACAAGTGCGAGAAACCTTTGACGAACGCTGGACAAGTGAAAGAACCCTCGAGGTGCTACACCGTACTTGGCATATCGAAGGTCAAGCAGTCCGCCCCGACCACAGAATGGTGGCGCACACGGGGTTTTTAACAGTTGCCAGATTTATTGGAGATGTTCAGTAGGCCAATTACGGCTCAATGAAGATGCATTCTCCGGGGCATTCTTCGGCTGATTCCACAACAGCATCAATTTGGCTATCGGGGAAGTTTGCAAGACCATCGGCGCCCTGGGCATTTCCTTTAGCAGTTGCGAAAACCTTGGCGCCCTCTTTGACGTAGGCCAAGCCATCGTCAAGCAAAGTGAACACGTCAGGGGCGATCTCTTCACAAAGACCGTCACCTGTGCACAAATCCTGATCGATCCAGACCTTCATGTTGGGGGCTCCCTCTGTATATAACTGCACTCGGGCAGTTGGACTAACTGGCAAAATGCTACACGGCGTGAGTCCAAAATGAGAACTTTTCGGGTTGTTTGCCCTCGCTAGTGATCGCGGCCCAATTTAGGTAGATAATTGGGGAAACGAGGTCAGGAGCCACTGCAGTGTCTAGCGACAATCAACAACCTGAATCACAAGTGAACAAATCCTCGCTCGAGACTCGCTTGCTCGACACCAAGGGTCAATTGGCCCGAGCAATAGCCCAAAATGAGAAGCTCGCATACACGTTGCGCGAATCCCGAGAGCACATCGCCCAACTTCGTGAAGAAGTGGAAAAGTTGACCCAGCCGCCTCACGCTTATGGGGTTGTCGTTGGCAAAAATGACGATTCGTCTATCGATATCTTCGTTCAAGGACGCAAGATGCGAGTGCAGCTGCACCCCGATATCGATTTCGATGTACTTGAACGCGGTTCTGAAGTGTTACTCAACGACAGTATGAACGTCATCTCTACACGGCAGCCAGAGACATCTGGAGAAGTGGTTCAACTCAAAGAGATTTGTGAAGACGGTTTTCGAGCAATCATCACCTACCGCGGCGACGACCAGAAAGTGTGCGAACTCGGCGATTCGTTACGGGGGATGCATCTACGTCCCGGAGACCTTTTACGTTTGGAAACCAAAAGCAACTTGCTCATTGAGCGCCTGCAGCAACCCGAGGTTGAAAATCTTTTACTCGAAGAGGTTCCACTGGTCAGTTACAGCGATATTGGTGGACTCGACGCACAAATTGAACTCATCGCCGACGCTGTTGAGCTTCCGTACCTCTATTCCGATCTCTTTGCTGAATATCACCTACCCGCGCCAAAGGGAATTCTTCTCTACGGACCCCCCGGATGCGGCAAGACACTCATTGCCAAAGCAGTTGCGAATAGTCTGGCAAAAAAAGTTGCTGAGTCAACCGGGCACGACAAGGGTCGCAGTTACTTCATCAATATCAAAGGGCCCGAACTCCTCAATAAATACGTTGGTGAAACAGAACGACAAATTCGCCTCATTTTCCAAAGAGCACGTGAGAAGAGCGAAGAGGGGTGGCCAGTCATCATCTTCTTCGACGAAATGGATTCAATGTTTCGCATTCGTGGATCCGGAATCAGCAGCGACATGGAGTCAACCATCGTCCCTCAGCTACTTGCCGAAATCGACGGCGTTGAAAGCCTGCGTAATGTCATTGTGATTGGTGCAACCAATAGGGAAGACCTCATTGATCCGGCAATCTTGCGTCCAGGTCGACTTGATGTCAAAATCAAAATTGATCGCCCCACTGCAGATGCTGCTCACCATATTTTCCGTCGTTACCTCACTGCAGAAATTCCCATTCATGCGAGTTTGCTCGACCAGTTTGAAGGCTCCACCGAGGCCGCACTTGAATCGTTGCTTTCACATTGCGTAGAACGGATGTATAGCGACGACGACAACAACCGCTTCTTAGAGGTGACTTATCAAAATGGCGACAAGGAAGTTTTGTACTTCCGCGATTTCTCATCAGGCGCAATGATTGAAAACATCGTTCGTCGTGCGAAGAAATCAGCTATCAAACGCACCATCGAGTCGGGTGAAAAAGGCATCACCGAAAATGATCTCATCGGAGCTATTACCCAAGAGTTCAAAGAACATGAAGATCTTCCGAATACAACAAACCCCGACGACTGGGCACGGATCTCTGGCAAAAAGGGTGAACGAATAGTCTTCATCCGCACCCTCATTAACGAACACGACGCTCCAGGCACCGCTGCGGGCGGCAAAGCAATTGAACACGTGGTGACAGGCCAGTACCTGTAGTTGCTATGGCGTTACCGAAGGTTTGCGGCATCGAAACGGAATACGGAGTCATATCTCGCGGTTTCGACAGTAGCCCCATTGTGGCATCGTCTGTACTTGTCAATGCTTACGCTGGAGCTTTTAAGCAAAGTATTCAGTGGGATTTTGGTGATGAAACTCCAGACCGTGATGCGCGTGGGTTCTCATTAGAAGATGCCTTCCCGCCTGAGGTAGAGACCCACATGGCGAACTCAGTTTTAACGAACGGCGCCAGGTACTACGTCGACCATGCACATCCAGAAGTTTCGACCCCTGAATGTCGCACTGCAAGGGAAGTTGTGTTGTACGACCGTGCCGGAGAGGAGATCATTAGGGAAAGTATGCAAAGAGCAAACGACCTGTTGCCCGAGCATCATGAAATTATTACTTACAAGAACAACTCTGATGGCAAAGGCAACTCATATGGCTGTCATGAGAACTACCTCATTTCTCGAGAATTACCTTTTGGACAATTAGCATCGTTCATCACAACACATTTTATTACTCGCCAAATATATTGCGGTGCCGGAAAAGTTGGTTCAGAGTTTTTTACAGAAAAATCTGACGCTGTTGCCTATCAGATAAGTCAACGTGCAGACTTTTTTGAAGAAGAGATTGGCCTTGAAACAACTATTCGTCGCCCCATTATTAATACGCGCGACGAGCCGCACTGCGACCCAGACAAATATCGACGACTACACGTCATCGTTGGCGATGCCAATATGTCGGAATATGCCACCTACCTCAAAGTAGGAACCACTTCCATCGTGCTCGCAATGATTGAAGATGGGGCATTCCCTTCGCACCTCTTAGTAGACAGTCCCGTGAGCACCATTCGCACCGTCAGCCGCGATACAGATCTCTCAACACCCATTCGCCTCACAAATGGAACCGTGAAGACCTCTCTAGAGATTCAGTTTCTCATTTTAGATGCAGCCGAGAAATACCATTCATACGACGGACTCAGTTGCGTTTGTAGTGACGAATTTCCGAACGAAGCAGTAAACATTCTTCAACTCTGGAGAGAAACACTCACGAATCTATCGATTGGAGGTGTTGGCTCTTACGACACCATCGATTGGTTAGCTAAGAAAAAGCTCATTGATGCTTATCAAGAAAGAAATGACCTCTCACCAAATGACGCAAGATTAAAGGCACTCGATTTGCAATATCACGACATGCGCGTGGGAAAGAACCTTTCATCTCGCATGAATTTGAGAAAACTCGTGACGCAAACCGATGCCGATATTGCACGTACCGACCCGCCACAAAGCACTCGGGCATATTTTAGAGGAGAGTGCCTAAAGCGCTGGCCAGAGTTTGTGGTCTCCGCCAACTGGGATTGCATCATCTTTGATGTTGGAAATGGCCCTTTGCGGCGAATTCCCATGATGGAACCTTTAAGAGGTACGCGAGCCCTCACTGAAAGTCTCTTCACTTCATGCTCCACACCCTTGGATTTAGTTCTTGCCCTCGGACTAGAAAATTCCGAGTCAACAACGTTCAGAATTTCCGATGTGTTCTAATTTCACTACTAAGGTGGTTCTATGACGGAGAAGATTCGTAAAACCAGTTCAACTCCCAGCGAAGCACCCGCTGATGAAATCGATGAACTCGCAGTAGGCAAGAACACTCATGCCGAAAATTTAAAGGCAGACCTCGACCAGCTTCTTGATGACATTGATTCAATTCTCGAGACGAATGCTGAAGATTTTGTGAATAGTTACGTACAAAAGGGTGGGGAATAACTCCTACACTGAAGTTATGTCAATGCCATTTTTTACACCCGGCGACCATCCAGGCGCCAGCTTTGCTGAGTTACTGAAGCGTGTTGGTATCGATCCGTTCCAAAAGCACCTCACTGAATCTGCAGCTCCGGTTCATTTTCCTCATGCAACTACATGTGTAGCTCTTCGGTATGCAGACGGGGTAGTAATGGCGGGCGATCGTCGCGCCACCTCGGGAAATGTGATTTCACACCGATCAATGGAAAAAGTGGTATCGGCCGACAAATTCAGTGGCGTAGCCATTGCTGGCACTGCTGGCCCTGCAATGGAAATGATCAAGCTCTTCCAATTGCAACTTGAGCATTACGAGAAAGTTGAAGGTCAGCTGCTTTCTCTCGAAGGTAAAGCAAACCAGCTGTCCATGATGGTGCGCGGAAATCTTCCTGCAGCCATGCAAGGGCTCATCGTGGTTCCTATTTTCGCCGGTTACGACCTTCAGAAGGGCTACGGACGCTTGTGGGATTACGACCCAACTGGTGGTCGCTACGAGGAACGTGAATTCGTTGCCACTGGTTCAGGAAGTGTTCACGCTGGCGCAGTCATCAAGGTTGGCTGGAGAACTTCAATGCCTCAAGAAGCCGCCGTTCGTCTTGCCTTAAAATCTTTGTGGGAGGCGGCCGACTCAGACTCAGCTACTGGCGGCCCCGATACGTTGCGCGGCATTTATCCCATCGTTGCCTCCATTACCGACAAAGGCTGGGAGCGAATTGACGACACAACATTGTCTCAGTTGGTAGAAGAGCTCATTGCCGAGCACCAAGAACGAAATCAGGAGGTGTGACATGAGCATGCCCTTTTACGTAGCTCCAGAGCAGATCATGAAAGACCGTGCCGACTATGCACGTAAAGGAATTGCTCGCGGCAAGGCGCTCATCGCCATTCAGTATTCAGGTGGCATCGCAATTGTTGCTGAAAACCCTTCCAACACTCTGCGAAAAATCAGCGAGATCTACGACCGCATTGCGTTTGCAGGTGTCGGAAAGTACAACGAATTCGATCAGTTGAGAGTTTCTGGAGTGCGCGCAGCCGATCTTAAGGGCTATCAGTATTCACGCATCGATGTCGATGCTCGGAGCTTGGCTAATCAGTACGCTCAGATACTTGGGCAAATATTCACTCATGAAATGAAACCTCTAGAAGTGGAAATCCTCGTTGCTGAAGTGGCCGACAGCGCCACCAACGATCAGCTGTTCCACATCTTTTACGATGGAACCGTTCTTGACGAGCGCAAATTCTGCGTTTTAGGTGGCGATTCCGATGCCATATATGCGCGAATGAAGGAGTCACCACTTCTCACTCAGTTGCATACGGCTTCTTTGTCTGATGTCGTTCAACTGTGCCGAAATGCTCTTTCAGGTCCAGATCGGCAACTGTCCGTCGAAGAATGTGAAATCGCCATTCTCAATCGTTCAGGCGAGCGTCGTGCATTTACACGACTAGACGATGCCGAAGTGAATGCTTTAGTCCAGGGTTAAACACCATCGTGCAAGATTTCTCTCGGCGCATCTACGGGCTTGAGAACGAATATGGCATCATGTGCACCCTCAAAGGACAACGCCGCCTTAGCCCCGATGAAGTCGCCCGATACTTGTTTCGCAAGGTGGTGACCTGGGGGAGAAGTTCCAACGTATTTCTACCGAATGGGTCACGCTTGTACCTAGACGTAGGATCGCATCCCGAATACGCGACAGCAGAGTGTGATTCGCTTCTCGATGTTGTTGCTCAAGACAGGGCAGGGGAATACATCTTGAACGACCTCCGTGTTGCTGCAGAAGAGCGGCTTGCAGACGAAGGGATTCGCGGAGAAATTCATATATATAAGAACAACACCGACAGTGCCGGCAATTCTTATGGATGTCATGAGAACTACCTCACATCTCGAACGGACGACCAAACGAGCCTTTCCGACGTCGTCATACCTTTTCTCATTACACGTCAAATCTTTTCCGGTGCCGGAAAACTTCTCATGACGGCAAAGGGTCCTCTTTTCACCATCGCACAGCGAGCTGAGCACATTTGGGAAACGGCCAGTTCCGCCACCACCCGCAGTAGACCAATCATCAATACCCGCGATGAACCCCACGCCGATGCAGAGCACTATCGACGCTTGCATGTGATTGTTGGCGATTCAAACATGAGTGAGTATGCGACGTTTCTCAAGATTGGTTCAATGGCTTGCGTATTGCGCATGTTTGAAAATCCTGAAATCGATTTTAGAGATCTCATGCTGGAAAGCCCGGTTCGTGCAATCCGCGAAATCAGCCACGACATTACGTGTAAGAAAAAAGTGAAATTGAAAAATGGAAAAGAGATGAGTGCACTCGATATTCAACGCATTTATCTTGACAAAGCAATTTCATACAGCGAACGTTTTGGTTTTACCGAAGAAGAGACACGTGCCCTACAGATGTGGGAACACTGCGTTTCGACCATAGAAGATGACCCATTAAAACTCGCGACAGAAGTCGATTGGGTTGCGAAGCATCGTCTCTTAACCAATTATTCTGAAAAGCATCACATATCGTTGGGCGACCCACGTTGTCACCTCATTGATTTGCAGTATCACGACATAGACCCTGCACGAGGAATCTTTTATCACCTGCGGAACAAAGGCATCATGGAGTCTTTATGCTCCGAAGAACAGATTCTCGTGGCCACGAAATCGGCACCTGTTACGACCCGAGCCCACTTACGTTCACAATTCATTACAGCCGCTCAGTTAAAAAAACGTGACTACACAGTCGACTGGGTTCATCTCAAGATTAATGATCAATCACAAAGAACCGTACTTTGCAAGAATCCTTTCAAAAACGCCGATGATCGTGTCCAGAAATTGATTGATTCTTTATAGCGAATCTCGTTCATTTGGTGTTCAGACCATCTACAATCTTGCTGTGCCTGAAGACGTCAACGATGTAAATACTGCAGACGAGGTTGCATCTTCTTCAGATTCTTTCAAGGCGGTCCGCGACTGGATCATCGTGCTTTTTGTAGCCCTCATCGTCGCACTGGGCATCAGAACGTACGTTCTTCAGCAGTTCTACATATCGGGACCGTCAATGGAGACCACGCTCTTTCAGCCCAACAGAGTTCTCGTAAATAAACTCTCTTATCGCCTGCACGATGTCAACAGAGGAGACGTGGTCGTTTTTGACCGTGTCACTTCAAATGGTGAGTCCATTCAGCATGACGACCTCATCAAGCGCGTCATAGGGCTTCCTGGTGAGAAAATTAGCATCAGCAAGTGTGTTGTCTATGTCAACAAAATTGCCCTGAAGGAACCGTATCTCGATAGCAGAGATACAGAACAAGAGAATCTCAACGACCGTTGCCGGCAACCCGAGATGGCAGAGGTCACCGTGCCAACCAAACAAGTCTTCGTTCTTGGTGACAATCGTCCACAATCAATGGATAGCCGAATGTTTGGGCCGGTTGATGAAGACCGCATTGTTGGCCGAGCCTTTGTTGTGCTGTGGCCAATCAGCCGCTGGCGTTGGCTTTAAATTGTACTTGAATCATTAAATTCATAGAAGCGGTCTGGCCAGTCGCTAAAGATGCCATTGATACCGATTCTTGCCATGTCTTGAATGTTGCGCGCGAACTGACAGTCCCAGGCAAAACATTGCACATCAAAGCGGTGAAAGAGCGCTACGAGTCCACCATTCCAATCGCGATGATGCATATTCATCACTTCGACTCCCAACTCCCGCATTCGTGCCGCATGCATCTCGGGACCATTTTTCAACCGTGAAAGCCGAACCGAAGAAACGAGAGATATTCCAAGAGACCTACTTCTTTGTTCCTGCAGAACATCAATATCTGGATGACAGAGGTAAATAAATGGTGCTACATGACCGTGAACTTTGCGCACTTCGTCGACCACTGCATCGAAGCTACCTTCGTCTTTCACATCGAGAGAGATTGCGACCCCTCGTGGTGCAAGGAGAAGTAGATCGCGAAGGGTAGGGATGTGGAGAGGCAAGTCTTCACGCATGTATTGAGAGATGGGTCTCTTCAAAATGCGCTCTTGGACCACACCATCATGGTCAAGTACGGGGACCCCGTCTTTTGTGATCCAGACATCAGACTCGAGGCCAGTTGCACCTAGACGCAACCCCAGTTGAAAGGCGTCTAGGGTGTTCTCTCTGGCGTACGCCCTTGCCCCGCGATGCGCGAAGGCGATATAGGTCAACTCGCGATAGCTAGGGCTAATTTCCTCCATATTGCCATGATAATGACAGGGGGCGCTGTTCTAGTTCATAGACTTTCAGTGTGTTCAATATGTCTGGCAGCGAAATTGTCTTTCTGCTTCTGATTGGACTCGTCGTTTTAGGTCCAGAAAAGTTGCCCGAGGCGATGCGCAAGTTTGGCCGCGTGTATCACGAAATCAAAAATGTTGCCTCGGGTGTGCAGCGCGACCTGCGAACGGGATTTGATGACCCATTGCAGGAGATCAAGAACACTGCCGAAGAGGCAAAGAGGATCTTCTTAGGCAAAGACGACGTAGCGTCTCCAACAACAGATGAACCAAAATTCATCCCCTATGAACAAGACGAGAAACCTCATGGAGACCAAAATCCATGAAGCTGCTGCGCAAGTCCATCAGAGTTCGATCATCTACTGACGAAATCACCATGACTCAGCATTTAGCTGAGCTGAGGTTCCGCATCATTCGATCATTACTTGCCGTTGTTATTGGGGCGCTCGTGATACTCAGCTTCTACGATCCGGTGTTGCGTTTTCTCACACAGCCATATCGCGACCTCTGCGCCGCTCGACCCGATTTCAACTGCGACGGAACCCTGTTTGGTTTAGGACCCCTCGACGGTATTTCTGCTCGCATGCGCATTGCTTCGTATGGTGGCTTAGTTATTGCTTTGCCTGTCATTCTTTGGCAAATATGGAGATTCACGGCACCTGCTCTTCATCAACGTGAAAAACGTTATGCCACTGGTTTCATCATTTCTAGCGTCAGCCTGTTTGCCCTTGGTGGCTACATCGCATATTGGACATTGGACAAAGCTCTGGAGTTCCTCATCAGCTGGTCAGGTGCCGACGTTTCTCAGTCGTATCAAATAACAAAATACGTCAGCTTGGTTACTTTGATGGTTCTTGCCTTCGGAGTCGGATTCTTGTTTCCCGTTCTTCTCGTATTTATGCAGCTTGTGAATGTCATCACTCCCGGACTGCTACTCAAACAGTGGCGGTGGGCGGTCATGGCCATTTTTCTCACCGCAGCAATTATCACTCCATCTGGTGACCCCATCAGCATGATGGCACTCGCCGTACCTATGACCATCCTCTATGCGATATCCGTTGGCATCGGTTATTTCATCCAATGGCGTCGAAACAAAGCCAGTGATGAATAGCCCCGCATTTCAACCTGACTTATTCCAACAAAAGGCGATACAAGCACTCAACGAAGGCGCTTCGGTTTTAGTTGCAGCTCCCACAGGTTCGGGCAAAACATTTATCGCTGAACATGCAATAACAGAAGCCTTAGCCAAAGGGAAGAAGTCATTTTATACCGCCCCTATCAAGGCTCTATCAAATCAGAAATTCCATGACTTCCAAGATCTTTATGGCGTAGAAAACGTAGGACTTCTCACCGGAGATACCAGTATCAATTCCGATGCAAAAATATTGGTCATGACTACTGAAGTGCTGCGCAACATGATCTATGCATCGTCACGATCGTTAGAAAATCTTTCAGTTGTCATTCTCGACGAAGTTCACTTCCTGCAAGACCAATATCGAGGTCCAGTGTGGGAAGAGGTCATCATCCATCTTCCACTTGAAGTGACACTCGTTTGCTTATCAGCGACTGTGTCGAATGCTGTTGAAGTAAGTGAGTGGCTCACCACTGTGCGTGGAGATACCCGAGCGATTATTGAAACAAAGCGCCCCGTGAGTCTCGAGCATCACCACATGGCATTCGATAAGGCCACAGGTGACACGGTGATGTATCCAACACTTGTGGAAAACAAAATGAATCCACGAGCAAAAAAAGCATTTGCCGAACAAGGTAAGCAGAACACTGGGTCATCTCGTAGCAGCCATCAACATAAGAAGGGTCGACAGGCGTTCGAAAGCCGTTTCGGCCCGCCAAATCGCAACGAAGTTGTTGAAGTCTTATCCGATGCAAACATGCTGCCTGCCATCTTTTTCATTTTTAGTCGCAACCAGTGCGATGATGCAGCGCGGGGAGTGCGGAGAAGCAGGCTGTCATTTGCTACCAAGAATGAAGCGGAACACATTCGCAAGATTGCCCAAAACCGCGCCCAAACTCTTTCATCTGACGAAAAAAATGCACTCGACTTTGAAGGTTTCTTGTCCCTCATTTCTACGGGAGTAGCAGCGCATCATGCTGGCATGGTTCCTATTTTTAAAGAAATTGTCGAAGAAGCATTTACGTTAGGTCTATTAAAAGTTGTTTTCGCCACAGAAACTCTTGCGGTGGGCCTGAACATGCCGGCTCGCACAGTCGTCATTGACAAATTGACCAGATTCACCGGCGAAAACCATGTTCCCCTCAAGCCATCTGACTTCACGCAGCTCACAGGAAGGGCAGGGCGTAGAGGCATCGACGATGTCGGTCACGCCGTCACACTCTGGAGTCCCTTTGTTGGCTTCGACGAGGTATGTCGATTCGCCTTGAACAAGAGCTTTAATCTCACTTCGGCTTTTCGCCCGACCTACAACATGACGGTGAACTTGGTGAATAGTCACTCAGAAGGCGAGGTTCGCCATCTTCTCAACCTCTCCTTTGCCCAGTACCAAGCAAATTCAGGGGTGGTGACCATGCAGGCCTCCATAGAGAAAAAAAGAGAACAACTGCTTGCGGAAGAAGAAAAAGCACAATCACAATATGGGGATATTTGGGCCTATCGACGCCTTCATGGATTGCAACGTCAAAAGGGTGAATCACAGCCTGCAACTCACTCCTTACAAGAGTGGAACACTTTCCGTCCGGGCGACATCATTGCACTAAAAACAGATGAGCTCATTAATGCACGTAGCAGCCCGTACCAAAAATACATGGTGCTGGCTACTTCAAATAGACGCCGTGGTATCAAAATCACTGCAGCCGATGGCTCCCAGTCAGTACGTGGCATTCTCTACGAGGACCTCATTGGAGAGCCGATATTCATTCAACATGTCGAACTAGATGCCGACTTTTCACAATGGAATCCTGGGGCACTTCGCGAGGTGTCTCGGCTGATCAACGAATGCAACTGGGTTTTTTCTCAAAAGGGCAACACAGACAATCATCAGAACAGTGATGACGATGCGCTGACATCAAATGACGTTGCTCACGATCCTCTCATTTCTATATTGTTGAAACATGCCGATGCTGCCGATCGCATTCGATCTGACATCGAGCGTTTAGAACGCCATCTCAAGAATGAAACGCAATCTGTGGGCGCAACATTTGATCGCGTTTTAGATTTGTTGAGAAAAATGGGATACATCGATTCTTGGAAGCTGACTACGAAAGGTTCAGTTCTCGCCGGCGTCTTCCACGAGAGCGATATTCTCATTGCTGAAGCAATATCTCAGGGTCTTTTCGACGGCATGAAGCCCACAGACCTAGCAGCTGCTGTTTCATGTGTTGTTTATGAACGTCGTAATAGCGACCAAGATGATCTCCCGTATCCGTCTAATAGGTGTCGCGAAGTTGTTGAGCGTGTCGAAGATCTGAGCATGGAGATTCAAGATCTCCAAACGGCAAGTGGTTTACCAGTCCACCGCTTTCCCGACCCAAACTTTGCGCAATGTGCGGCATTGTGGGCATCAGGTAAGAGTCTTACCAGCGTTCTCGATACTGTTCCAGAAATGAGTCCTGGTGACTTTGTTCGAACTATTCGCCAGATTGTCGACCTGCTACGGCAAATAGAGCGGATAGGACTCGACCAAACATTGCGAGAGTCAGCTCGCATCGCTGGAGAAGCAATGTTTAGAGGAATAGTTGTGGGTAACGAGGCACTCTAATGGTCATTCAGAAAGGTGAAGAGTGGGGTGAGCACGTTCATCAACAAGGCGTTATATGTACGCGAGACGACCACGAGGTTTTATCTTGTTTGGCTTTCCCCATTGAAGGTGACATTGCACGTACCCTAGGGAGCGAGACAAGGATGCGTTCCTCGACGGAACAATTCAACGGTCGAGAAGACTGGCATAAACTTCCTTTCGACGTTATTGAAATTGATATTCAACTGGAAGTTCTTCGTGCAGCGGCACATGTACGGGCCGGCCACTTGTTATGGGGCGAATGCCACATATTGGCCAATGTTGCCTTTTTCAAAGGCGTCAGAGTTTTTGCTCAATCGCATCCAAATGATGGCAAAGTTGAAGTATTAACTGTTTCCCGCGAAATGAAGTTTCGGCAACGTCTATTGGCAGCCGTCAAGGCACGCAAGGGGAGCCACCTTCCTCATCCGCATCTCAGCAGTCGTCAACTGACAAATGATTGTTTTCTTTTCTCACGGCCATTACCCATATTTGTCGATGGGAAGAAAGTCGGAATCAGTAAAGAATTGAGAATTTCAGTCGTTGCTGACGCGATTAATATCTTTATACCTGGCGATCACAAGTGAATCTTTCGAGGAGTACCCGATGAACATGTCAGAAATCGCGCAACTAAAGAATGAGATCACGCTTCGGGTCGATCAACTCGCCGATCAACTATTAGATATCAGCCATGACATTCATTCACATCCTGAAATAAATTATGAGGAAGTTCGTGCCCACCGCTTACTTACAGATGCCCTCAGTTCTCAATTCTCCGATGTGCAACGTGGCGCTTACGGATTAGAAACAGCGTTCGTGGCCCAGACCAGTGGCACTGTGTCGCCAGGGTCGCGTCGTGTTGCAATCTTGTGCGAATACGATGCACTCCCCGAAATTGGTCACGCGTGCGGACACAACGTCATAGCAGCAGCCGGCCTTGGTGCCGCACTCGCTTTACAGCCTTTTATGGCATCCCTTCCTGGTGAACTCCTCGTGTACGGCACTCCTGCTGAAGAGGGTGGCGGTGGAAAAATTGCCATGGCACGCCAAGGAGCCTTTGATCATATTGATGCCGCGATGATGGTTCATCCCGCTGATTTTGACCTCACCAGCATCAAAGCCATCGCAATTCAAGAATGCTGCGCATCGTTTCATGGCAATGCTGCCCACGCAGCAGCAGCGCCCCATCTTGGGCGAAATGCACTCGACGCTGCGGTTCAGGCTTATGGTTCTATAGGCGCTTTACGGCAGCACATCAAGCCTTCTGAGCGCATCCATGGCATCTTTACCCACGGTGGCGATAAGCCCAATATTGTTCCGCACTTCGCTGCCCAACAGTGGTACGTGCGATCCGATTCTCTCGATTCGCTACAGCCGTTAAAAGAACGTGTAGAGGCATGCTTCCATGGAGCAGCAATGAGCACTGGCTGCACTGTTGATGTGGAATGGGAAAACCATGCCTACGCCGATATGCGTGATTCTGAGTCGCTCCTCAATCTGTATTTGCACAATGCTGAACTTGTTGGCCGCTCGCCGCAACGACCCACAAGCGACTCTGTAGTTGTGGGTTCTACCGATATGGGTAACGTCAGTTATCTCGCACCATCAATTCATCCAATGATTCAAGTAGCACCGCATGGGGTGCCCATTCATACCCCACGATTTGCCGAATATGCGCGGGCCACGGAAGGGGACCGGGCAGTCATCGACGGAGCAAAGATCTTGGCCCTGACTGCGCTCGATGCCCTGCTGGACGATGTTGCAGCGGTCCAAACTGCATCGGAATTTGCCCGTATTGGCCCACGACCGGCCGGACTTATTTAGTGGATGATCCCTCAACTTGAGGCTGACGACTTCTAACATTGGTCGTCGTGACGGTCTATGTACCCGAGGAGTTCACTCCCGCTGAATCTGACATCTTGAAACGGTATTTCACCAATCTCGATTCGCCTGTATTTGCTCTCGTTAATCTTCCTGAAGTGGTGAAGGGCGCACTTTTTGCCCGATACAGCCGCAGCGCCAAGAGCCTGCGTCGATTATTTCTCGATGAGTTTGTCAATGAACTCGATGTACAAGGCGACGCAACACTCGACGCAACCATTGGGGTCGAGCGTGCCGAAGACCTCTACGAGAAAGTGTTTGTTGAGTACGGAGACGACTCTGTTGCCCAATTGGGTGGTGTTCACCTCGCCTGCGAACAAGCTTCAAACCTGTTGACCAAAATACTGGAATGGGGTCGCTTGATGAGCTACCTCGAGCAAAGCACCCGCTATATCTCCTACGACAATCGACTTGGTGGTCGTTACAGGTTCTATCGCGATCCAGAGGTCCTCTCAGGTCGTTTTGGCACGCGCTACGTCGGCGATATGGATCGCATGTTCGACTCGTACAGTGGTCTTGTTGATTCGCTTACTACCCATGTCCGCAAAGTTGTTCCGCAGGGGCCAAAAGACTCCGATTTCATTTATCGCCAGGCCACTCGCGCTAAAGCCCTCGACGCAGTGCGTGGCGTTTTGCCAGCATCAGCACTGTCCAATGTAGGAATTTATGGGAGCGGGCAAGCCTACGAAGCCCTGCTACTTCGGATGCGAGCAAACCCGCTGCCTGAAGCTCGCCTCTATGCCGACCTCATGCTCACAGAACTACGCAAAGTTGTACCGAGTTTTCTGCGCAGAGTAGATCAGCCAGACCGTGGCGGTCGTTGGTCGCAGTACCTCGCCGACACTTCCTCCGACACTCAGCTGCTTGTCCACGAACTCTTCGCCAAAGAAGAGGCTGAGCCGTCTGACTCCGTGGTGCTGAGTGATTTCGACCCAGAAGGTGAAGACAAGCTATTGGCTGCAATTTGCTACAGCCATCTCACAATGAGCGAGTCTCAAATTTATAACAAAGTGCAAAACATGAGCCACGATGAAAAGGTGCGCCTCATTCGTGCCTATGTTGGCGACCGCACCAATAGGCGTCACCGCCCAGGCCGCGCCTTTGAACGTACCGACTACCGCTTCGATGTTTTGTCTGACTACGGAGCGTTTCGCGATATGCAACGCCACCGTATGCTCACCATTGAGTGGCAACCACTGACGCCGAATCATGGGTATGTTCGTCCCGACATCGTCGACGATGCCGGGCAAACTTCTGCTTTCGACGACGTGATGGAGCGTTCGGCAGACCTCTACGACGCGCTGCTCCCTGAGTACCCGTCACAAGCGCCGTACGCAGTCTCAATGGCATATCGCATTCGTTATGTCATGCAGTTCAATGCACGCGAAGCGATGCATATGCTTGAATTGCGCTCGAGTCCGCAGGGTCACCCTGCCTATCGCAAAGTTGCCCTCGATATGCATGCTCTCATTCGCGATCAAGCGGGCCATAAAGCCGTTGCTGAAGCAATGATCCATATGACAACAGATGTACCTGAATTGGAGCGTCTGGAATCTGAACGGCGCGCAGAGGCCAAGCGCAACGGCTAACCGCCGTCACAAGTGGTCAAAAAAGAGCAAAATTGTAAAAATTTTGAGAGATTTTCATACGATTTGCACGGAAGTACTGCCTAGCACCTATGGTACGCGCTGAAGGTGAACAGATTGTCTACAGTTCGCTCGCCCCCAAAGCAATAACGAAAGGTTTCGGTTTATGGCAAGCAGCAAAAAGAAGCCAGCTAAACAAATAGATATCGATCCAGAAGATGAAGTAATTGAAATTGAAGAAGGCGACGAAGTAGACGACATCGCACTTGTTGAAGACCTTGACCCCGATCTTGACCCCGACGATCTTGCAGAAGATTTAGAAGAAGACCCGCTGCTAGAAGACGAAGACTTCGTCGCTGCAGATGAAGACGAAGCAGACGACACAGAAGCAATGACACCAGCGTCTCGACGTGCCGCTGCTGCGGGCGAAGATGAAGACGATGACGATCTCACCACTCCAGATGACGTTGAGGAAGACCTCGATAAAATTTTGAAAGACCGTCTCGTTGCAGCCGACGACGTTCCGATTGAAGATGACGACGAAGAAGGCGAAGTAGACGACCGAAACACCGACGGAGACCGCCTACAGCCGCGTCAAGCTGGAGAAGAGATGTGCGCGCAGTGTTTCCTTCTCGTGCGACGTAGCGCCCCAAATTGTCCTGTAGGCGACGATGCTTGTCCTATTTTTGCTGTGAAGTAAACGGAATTCGCATGACGCAACAATCGATGAAAGAACTGTCAGCTCGCGTTGAACAGCACGTGAAAAACGCCCGCTTTATTGGCAAGCTTTCTGTCGACATGGCTCAAAAGAAGTTTCAACAGTACTGTGCGCAATCTCAAGACACTCCAGCAAAAGACACCGATGTCGCACCGGGCCCTGCAGAACCTTCACTTCATCTGCCCATAGAAAATTACGATGCTCTGACTGCAAAGGAAATTGTGTCAGCACTCAGCGGTTGCTCTTCAACTGAAATGCTTGCTGTTTTCAATTACGAGAATTCACATCGTCAACGCAGAACAATCTTGAAAGCGGCTAGTTCAGGCAATGAGTAGGGAAGTAGCTCTCGCTACTCACCTCGTTGGCCCATTGAGTTTCAACATCTTTGCGGTCACAGAGACCGATGAAAAACTCAGCAGTATAAAGAAAACCGCTGAGGCTTCCCTCAGTGCTCAGCGTGGGGCAACTAGTTGGAGCTTTCTTACATCACTTCTCCGCAACACGGCGGGGAGCACCCCATTTAACTTTGTGAGCGAAGTCGATGGCATCACAGTGGGATTCGCATTGGGATACATCATTGACACGCGCTGCATCATTACTTCTCTTTTCGTTGAAGAGAAGTGTCGATCATTAGGAATAGGGAAACTTCTCCTTACCTGTGCACAGCAATTCGACGCTGCTGCCAAAGAAACGCTTGTTTGTGTGCTGCCTGGGCAAAGAGAATTGAAAAATCTATGTGAACAAGCGGGGCTTCCCGCTCAGCTCATATTTGCAGGAACGCCTTAGCGGGCCTTCCAGTTCGGAAGTCGCTTCTCGATAAATGCAGTAAGACCTTCTTTAGTGTCTTCTGAAGCCATGATGGCGCCAAACTCGGCAGTTGTCATATTGATGAGGGTGTCATCATCTTCATATGCAGAGGCAAGCACAACCTTGCGACTTGCCCACACGGCGAGGGGAGCTGCTGCACAAATACGTTCAGCAATCTCTAGTGCTTTTGGCATCACCTGGTCTGGGGCCACAACGTGGTTCACAAGACCAAGCTCGTAGGCCCGTTGTGCTGCGAGAGGTTCACCAGTGAGAATGATTTCCAGTGCAGCGCTGCGACCAATTGCTCGCGGAAGACGAAAGAGTCCGCCGGCCCCTGCAATGAGGTTGCGCTTGACTTCAGCAAGCCCGAAGGACGACCTGTTGCTCGCCACGACAAGGTCACAAGACAAGACAATTTCACAACCGCCCGCAGTTGCTAATCCGTCAACGGCAACAATGACTGGTTTACGACGTTCGCGATAGGCGATACCTGCGAATCCGCCGCGCTTCGTACTCAAACCACCCGCGTTACCTGAGTTAATAGCTTTGAGGTCTGCTCCAGCACAGAAAACGGGCTTTTCTTGTCCTGCGGTATTTGCCGTAACGATTCCGACCCAAATGTCGTCGTCAGATTCGATCTGGTCGAGTGCTGCTTCAACTCCGGCTGCAACGTCACCATTGACGGCGTTGCGAGCTTCTGGACGGTTCAGCGTGATGATGCCAATGCGGCCACGCTTTTCAAAAAGGACGATGTCTGACATAGAGACATCTTAGGACCCACAGCCAAGTGAGATGAATTTAAGCCTGTGTTGGCTCTACAGGTGCCTTCACTGGCTTTTTCTTGTCTACAGGCCGTGTAGGGCGCAATGGACGCGGCATAGCGGTTCCTGGCGTCACCACAATGCTGAATAATGCGGCAATCTGAGGAATTGACGGCGCAAGGCGAGTGATTGTGGTTGCTAGTTCCGTGGACACCGTATTTGGCGGAGCTGGTGCAACGAGTTGTGATCGCACCGGACTAAAGGCTGCAGCCTCAAGAACCGCAATCCAACGATCGCTAGGCGCATCGGCTTCAAGATTTTGCGAAGCGGCAGCAGCAAGGCGCGAGCCAAGTTCTGAAGGGAATGGTGCGCCAGCCTTAGGCGGCTGTGAAGACAACTTCAAAGCACGCACAATACGTCCGACTTTGATTGCTGCATCGATATCGGACAGCCATTCTTTTTGATCTTTTTCTTGACGCGCAACGAGTCCTTCACGAAGAGTCTTTGCGATTGCACGTGTTGTTTCATCGCGTGCAATTGCTGGGTCGTCACCGGATGTGACAACTGAGCGCAGATCGCGCAAATCGAGAGTATCGAGATCGGCAACAGCAGCGTCAGCGCGGTCTAGCCATTCAGCTACACGTAATTTTGGCAAAAGATTTTCCGCCATAGTGATGAGACCGTCAGCAGGAATGAGTTCTTTGCCTTCTTGCTTCAAAAGTTTATTTTGATCGGCAATTGCGGTACGCACTGCAGGAATACCGCCTGACAACACGCGCTCCGCGATGGCGCTTTGTGCTTCTGGAAGATTCGCCAAGATGGTGTTGCGATGTGCGCGACCAGGCTTCAAACGTTTTGCGCGCGGACGCTGTGGCAGATCTGGTGGAGGAGTGAACGAAGGGCGACGACGAACTTCTTGACCTTCACGACGAGGTTCGCGTGCTTTACCTTCTTCTTTTGCACCATCTTCACGGCGAGGACGACGAGCACCTTTGTCGCCAGGTTTGCCGTCGCCAGGTTTATCGCTACGACGACCATTGCGTTTGTCTCCAGAAAATGAACGCTCAGAACGCGGAGCCTTGGTTTCCATTACTGCTTGGAATGGTTTGTCTGAAGGAAGGATTTCAATTCGTTCTAATTTTTCTACACGTTGTTTGCCGGCGACGACGCCCAAAATGGTGATGCCATCGATCGCAAACTCTGCATCGGCCTTTACTACGTCTCCTACTTTGTGAGAAGCGGACAGAATGGATCCGTCGAGTACACCTTTAGGATTCTTGGCTCCAGCTGCTCGCCAGGTCCACGAACCGTCGGGGCTGTTACTGGTGAGTTCAATTTCAATCCTGCGAGACATAGGCAAGCAACGCTAACGGCAAAATCGCGATATTTCGCTGTTCGTGCGACATTGTCGGCTGTGTGTCTTTCACCATTAGTAACATGTTGATGTGCCTATTTACGCTCTCGGAACCCAGGTTCCCGACATTGACCCCACTGCCTACGTACATCCCGATGCAGTTGTCATTGGGAGTGTCACCATCGGACCAGAGTCCACCATCTGGGCCGGAGCAGTTCTTCGCGGAGATGACGGCGAAATCATCATTGGGGCGCGAACCAGCATCCAAGATGGAACGGTCATCCACACCACTCCGATGTATCCAACGACAGTCGGAGACGACTGCGTGATTGGGCACATCGTGCACTTGGAAGGCTGCACCATCGAAAGCAATGCCCAGGTGTCATCTGGCGCCATTGTTCTCCACCAAGTGGTGGTGCATTCTGGCGCAATTGTTGCAGCCAATGCCGTAGTACTGAATGGCACCGACGTGCCCAGCGGGGCGCTTGCTGTTGGGGCCCCAGCAACCATCAAACTCGACCGGGCTCGATCAGCAGACATCGCCATGGGAGTTGCTGCCTATGTTGCAAAGGGTCGTCGATTCCGTCAAGATCTTCGCCGCATCGATGAGTGACTCGTCGCAACACGTTCGCGAAAACATTCTTCTTGAAATTTTAGTCGAACAAGATTTCGTTGAAATTGTGAGTGACGCTTTATGGGCATGCGGCGCGCAAGCTGTTGAAGTCATTGACGAAGCCACACAAACCGTTGTTCGCACCCACCTCGGGTCTCACCCGTTAGAGCAATGGGAAGCTTACGTCGAACAATTCGGCACCGAAATGAACAGACTGAGCAATTGG
>CAFBPN010000010.1_pt1 | contig 22061 bp, 15 predicted proteins | sample 7269731 | NCBI WGS metagenome assembly CAFBPN01 (sample SAMEA6814144, study PRJEB35770) | uncultured Acidimicrobiaceae bacterium | biome: Freshwater; feature: Freshwater reservoir; material: water | place: Czech Republic | collected 2017-06-27 | depth 30m m
GGAAATACACATGAAAGTTCAGAGGTTGTGCACGTTGCACCGCCAGGAGAAGAGGTGACTGTGTACGCGGTAATTGCGCTGCCACCATTTGCCGGTGCTACCCACGTCACCGTTGCTTTTCCATCACCTGCAGTTGCATTCGGTGCACTGGGCACAGAAGGAGTGGTTGCAGGCACCACTTGAATTTCTGTAGATGGAATTCCAGCACCCAAACTGTTTGTTGCAGTAACCGAAACGCTATAGGTGGTTCCATTCGTCAAATTGCCCACTGTGCAGCTGCGTCCTACTGCATCGGTGGTGCAAGTAAGGCCACCGGGGTTCAGCGTTGCGGTGTATCCGGTTACTGCACTTCCTCCATTGGAGTATGGATCCGCCCACGACACTGTGGCGGTGGCATTTCCTGCAGATGCAGACACTGATGCTGGAGCAGATGCGTAGCAAATCGTTCCACAGGTATACAACAGCAAGTTGGGCGACTGCGTGCCAGCGCTGACGCGTGCAGGCACCATAGTGACTGCATTAGTTGTTGCTTTAGAAAGAATGAGACTTGCAATTACTTCTGGCGCTGCTGTACGTGATGTTTCCAAAAGTCGAGCTACTGCTCCCGCAACGAATGGTGCGGCCATTGAAGTACCAGACAACAACGCCCATGCGCTGTCTGAGGAAACCCCTGTGCCGGCAACGGGGTAGTTGGGGTTTGCGGGAACCGTTGGCCAAGCTGACTTAATGTCATCACCTGGCGCCATGATGTTCACACAGTCTCCGTAGTTTGAAAAAAATGCCTCTTGGTTATCGCGTTGCGTAGCACCAACCGAAATGGTGCCATCTGTGCAAGCTGGTGTCACATTATTAGTGCCACCAACATAGGCGTGTTCGTTTCCGGCTGCTACCACGACTAAAACCCCATCGTTCTTTAATGCGATAACCGCATCATCTAAGATTTTCGAGTAGCCATTGGTCGCCCCCAAACTCATATTTGCGACCGCAGTGTTCGTTCCCATGTGGTTGCTGATTACCCAGTTGACTCCATCAACAACGTTTCCAATAGTTGTGCCCCTCGCACAATCGGCCGCAGAACCACCTGGAAAAACGCGGACGGGAATAATACGCGCCGCTTTAGCCACCCCAAAAGTTGCGCCCGCTGCAATACCAGCAACATGCGTACCGTGACCACAACCGTCGTCGGTGGAACCAAAACTTGGCGTGTAATAGCCAGCGGCAACGCGAGTAGATGCTGGAGCAAACTCGCTGTGAGTTCGGCGGATGCCCGTATCGATGATGTAAATATCTACACCAGCACCTGTAGAGGTGTAGTAATAACGCGAGTCATATGTTGGCGAAGCTTGGTCAATGCGATCAAGACCCCAGTTTCCGGCAGTTGTCCAATCACCTTCGCTTGGTGCAGGAATTGTTTGGTCAATAGCAGTCACCACTTTTTGATTCACTTCAATGTTTCTCACGCCAGCGAAATGCGACCAAGTTGCCGCTTCCGTTGCAGTGAGCATCACTTCAACAAAGTCGACAGCGCCGAGCTGTGTTGATGCCACAAGCAAGCCGTCGGCAGACATTGCATTGGAAATAGTGAGAGCGGCTGAATTATCTTGCGCCAGCACGATGTAGCTTTCGCGCACTTCAACTGCTGATGCTGGCGAAGGACAAACAGCCGCAGCGACCGAAAAAACACATAGGGCTACACAGGTTGTTGCTCGCCTGAGATGTGCCCGCTTCATGCTCCTAGTTTACGAACCGATTCCTGAGAGTTCAGTAAGAAATGAGCAATTAACGTGCCCGAAAGGCTTTGACAGTGAAGCTCGACTTCGTGATCTGCTTCATTTTGAGAGTCAACAACTTCTTTGTGGTGGTGAGGAGATACTTACCATTGCGGTACACATCAACTTTACCCTTGCCTGAAATACGCAACGTCACCTTGTCGACCGACCGGCTCACTACCGACACTTGCGGTGCTGCGTTCACACTTAGTGCACCACCATTTGCATTTGTAGGCATTGCATTACGCACTGGAACAAGTGTTGTGGGGGTTGCTGCAACTGGTGCGGGAACCGTTGTTGGCGAAGGAGACGTTGTTGGTGTTGTTTCAACAGGAACCGTTGTTGGTGGCACTTCTACCGCAGATCTACCAGTTCCCGCTGCAGAAGCTGCGCCGGTATACAGAAGGAGATTCACTGAACCAACAGGATCGGTGACAACGTTGGGAGTTGCATTCAACGACAGCGCTGATGCGACAGCAGCGGGAGTCATTGTTGGGGTCACCTCAAGCAGTAACGCTGCTGCACCGGCAACGTGCGGCGTAGCCATGGAAGTCCCCGACAATGAACGCGAGGCAGTTGGCGAAGTTGTTGCAGCAGAAACAATTGCAGAACCCGGAGCAAAAATATCGACGCAAGAACCAAAGTTTGAGTAGTACGCACGAGCGTCACTTGCTTCGGTGGCACCTACCGTGATGGCCAATGGCTCACTCGCAGGTGACACTCCGCAAGCATCTGAATTTTCATTTCCTGCAGCAACGGCCATCACAATGCCGTCGCCAACCGCACGAGCGATTGCCTCATTCATTGTTGTTGAATAGCCACCACCAAGTGACATATTTGCCACTGCAGGTGTACCTGCAGTGTGATGAGCAATCATCCAGTCGATTCCTGCAATGACTCCGGCAGTTGTACCGGAGCCTGAGCAATCGAGAACGCGCACTGGAACAATGGTTGCCTGCGGTGCAACACCGAAAGTTGAACCAGCAACGGTGCCCGACACATGTGTTCCGTGACCTTGGCAGTCGTTTGTGCCGTTGCCATCGGCAACAGAAGAGAACCCGGTAGCCACTCGGCCAATGAATTCTGAGTGACCCTCATACACGCCCGTATCGATGATGTATGCAGTAACACCCAAACCGGTTTGTCGACGAGTGACGTTTCCATCAAGAGGCAACGCGCGCTGATCGATACGGTCGATGCCCCATGATGCTGCGGCCACTGGAGATGTTGTGGGAATTGCTGGCGCAACTGCACCAGATGGCAGCGACGCTGGACTATCGCCCACCGCATTTGTTGCCACAACCGTCACGGTGTACAAAGTTCCGTTGGTGAGACCCGCAATAACACAGCCCAGTTGAGTAGAGGCTGTGCATGTATTGCCGCCAGGAGCTGCAGTTGCCTTGTACATGGTAATTGGCGAGTTGCCATCACTGACTGGAGCTGCCCATGAGACCACGAGAGCACCATTTGCAGGAGCGGCCGACGCATTGCGTGGTGCGCCAGGCAATACAGGAGGAAGTGTGGCAACGAAATTCCAATTCAATGTTGCTGCACCGCGACGACCATTCCATCCGTCAATAGCAATTTTGTATTCAGTACCTTCAACAACATTTCCCTCTACCTTGCTCCACAGAGCCGAGGAGTTTGGTGCATCGTCGTTCATTCCCAGAACGGTTAATGAGCCAACAGCGGTACCGGAATACACACCCAACAGCGTGTCGAAGTTGCTTCCCAAAGTAGTCACACTCAAAAGACCATTGCTTGGAGCAACCCAGCGATACCAAATAGATGCGGCCCCACCAATACCACCATGGGTGGGTTCACCCGTTTCACGTGTTGCGAGCGCGGTTGTTCCTGTTGCAGTTCCCGAGTCACCCACAAGTGCCTCAGCCGCAACAAATGCATCGTTGGTGAGAGCTTGAAATGGCGTTGATGACACCACAGCAGATGCATCGCTATTTCCGGCGCTGTTGACGGCGCGTACACGGAAGTAGTGCAGTACGTCGTTGTTCAAGCCAGTCACCGTTGCTGTAGTAACCGTCGAAGTTCCATCGGCAAATGTAAGCCATGTAGTGGTGTTAGCAATGGCGTATTCCACTATGTAGTCGGTAATTGCAGCACCGCCGTCGGTACTTGGAGCATTCCATGTTAAAGCGACCGAGTTATTCGAAGGAGTAGATACCAAAGCAACCGGTGCTGCAGGAACGCTCGGGCCAATAGGCAAAGCACTTGCTACAAAACTCCAGTTGAGTTTCACTGCGCCCTTACGACCATTCCATCCGTCAACAGCAATGGAATACTCGGTTCCGGCAACCACATTGCTTTCTACTTTGCTCCAGAGCACTCCGAGTTTTGGAGCGTCATCGTTCATTCCGAGAACGGTGAGAGCGTTGACGGCTGTACCCGAATAAACACCGAGCAAGGTGTCGAAGTTGCTTCCTTGAGTGGTCACGCTCAAGAAGCCGTTACCTGGAGCTGTAAAGCGATACCAAATAGATGCCGAGCCAGGACCGCCATGAGATGGTTCGCCTATTTCTCGCGTAGCGAGCAATGTGCTGTCGATCACTGCACCAGCATTACCGACGAGCGCAATGCCACCATCAAATGGATCATTCGTACCGGTTGCAAACGGACGCGCAGAAACGACATTTGATGCTTCACCTGCACCAGCAGTGTTCACAGCCTTCACACGGAATTGGTAAGAGGTGTTGTTGACGAGTCCTGTCACCGTTGCGGTGAGGCCAGTTGAGACACCATCGGCAAAAGTGCTCCACGCAGAACCATCGGTACTGAGTTCTACAACGTAGTCAGAAATATTCGCACCACCATTTGTACTTGGAGCAACCCACGTGAGCACAACCGACGCATTGCGAGCCTCTGCTGCTAATGAACGAGGTGCACTTGGAGCAACAACAGGTGCAGCAACAAGACTTCCCGAATACAACAATTTGTTGGGTGACAAACTTCCGCCATTGCTCACAAGACCTGCTGTGGCATTGAGCACTAGGGCCTGTGAAATCGATTCAACAGTTGCTGCTGGCGTGGCTGCAAGCAAAAGCGCTGCAACACCGGCAACATGCGGTGATGCCATTGAGGTGCCCGACCATGTTGCGCGGGCGGTATCTGAACCAATTGTTGATGATGTAATTCCTTCACCTGGAGCAAATACGTCGAGGCAAGAACCGAAGTTGGAAAAAGATGAACGCACATCGGTTGGACCTGTTGCACCCACAGTGACAGCAGTTGTCTCACTTGCTGGCGAGTAGCGACATGCATTTGCGTTGTCGTTTCCAGCAGCAACCACAAAGACCACACCATCGGCAACACCACGAGCAACAGCTGCATTGAGTGCAACAGACGAGGGCCCGCCGATACTCATGTTGGCAACTGCAGGAACTCCTACTTGGTGGTCACCGATGATCCAATCGATACCCGCAATAACGCCCGATGCGGATCCACTTCCCGCACAAGACATCACACGCACAGGAACAAGCGTGACTGACTTTGCAACACCGAAAGTAGTTCCGCCAACGGTTCCTGCTACATGCGTTCCGTGTCCGTGGCAGTCGGTGGTGCCGCGTCCATCGGAGATAGAGGTGAAACCTGCAGCAACCCGCCCCGAGAATTCACTGTGTGTCGCAAGGATTCCGGTGTCAACAACATATGCGGTGACACCAGCACCTGAGTTGGCATATGAATACGTATTGTTCAGCGGCAATGCACGCTGGTCGATGCGATCTAAGCCCCACGTAGGGTCGGCTTGATCGTCAGAAATCGAAACGATGGAATCGAGTTCAATAGATTCAACGCTTGAGTTTGCGGTGAGCTCAGCTACCCCAGCTGCAGATAAGTCTGCTGCAAAACCTGTGAAGACGTTACGAAACGAAGTGACGTTAGTTGCGCCCACGGCACTGGCAATTGCTGCCGCAGCTGAAAACGACGACGTCGATTTCAAGCGAACGATATAACGGCTACCGCCAACAGCTGATGCGTTGGTGGCCGGAGTGTTATCGACAAGTCGGATGACTTTGTTGAGTTCAATTGAGGAAACGTCGGAATCGTTGCGAAGTCGTGCGACATCGGCAGAGTCGAGCGTGGCAACGAACCCCTCTGCTGCTGAAGTGAAAACATCGGTGACTGCATTGCCAAGTTGCATTTCTTTGCGCAATTTGCTGCTCAAGTTGCTCGTGGCATCGAAGGTGACGATGTATTCCCCCGCAGGAGCGACAGCAGACACAACATGGGATGGAACAAGTGTTGCCAAAAGTGAGGCGCCAAGTACTCCTGCAAGCCCAAAGCTTGCGGCACGGATGGAAAATGGGCGGGGAGATCGGTTTTTCATGGTTCCTACTTTCAGCGTACTCGCCGACATTGAGAACCTAAATCAGAAATTGCCAAATGTCCCGTCAGCAACCCTGCATATTTTTAAGAACTACTGAAGAAGTTCTCACTTCACCGTCAATTTGACCGAAGTGGCTTTGGCTTTTGCCTTCCCCGCTTTTACCAGCACCGTCATTCGGCACTGCCCAGCTTTTTTCAACACCAGGCTTGATTTCTTCACCGAGCAAATTTTTGAAGATACTCCCGATACCCGCAGAGAGACCACAGAACCTTTTGGAGTTGCCACACCTGCTACCTGAGCTGCAGCAATAAAGTCCATCGTTTGACCAGCCGAGGTGTTTACCGTCTCTGCAATCGGTGCCGAACTTGCCGTTGGTTGAAGCACTGAAGTGAGCGTCGGCACAATGTTTTTCCCACCATCTTCAGCGCCAAAAATGACGGGGTCCACTTTGGGTGATTCCACCACCACTGTTGATGTGGTTGACAAAGGAACCGTGGGCGACAGAGGAACCGTGGGCGACAACGGGATTGTTGACGTCGTAGACGTCGTAGACGTCGTAGACGTCGTCGATGTCGTCGATGTCGTCGATGTCGTTGAGGTAGTCGAAGTTGTAGATGTCGTCGTGGTGGTCGTCGTGGTGGTCGTCACTACGACTCCTGCGCCTGTGAACCTCACCACTGGTGAAAACAATCGCTGCTGTGTATCAGCACTGTTCACCGCGTTAATGCCGGCAACCCGTGCTTCATAGGTCTTTGCTGGGTCGACTCCAGAAATCAACACACTTTTATTCACCGACACACCGTCATTTACTTCGCCGAAATCGGTGACACCTACTTCACGCAACTGCACCACATAATCGGTGACGGGCAATGCCGGAGTAGACAATGGGTTGCCCCAACTCATTTGCACTCCGCCATTTGCTGTTGCAACCACAACATTTGTTACCACAGCAGGAACAATCCAACCGATGTTTGTCGGAACTCGCGCATACAAAGTGGGGAGATACCCGGTGCAGAAATTGACCACTCCGTCTGCACCCTTCACACCCAATGCCACACTTGCAGCACCAGCCAAAACAGGAATTCCGTCTACCGCTACAGTCAATGGCCCGCCACTATCACCTGAACACGCCCCAGCCGATGTTCCACCAAATGTTCCACCTTTGACACAGATATCTTTCGTTGAATTATAGAAATTCGTCACTCGAGCATTTCCAGAGTTATCGCGACATACATCATCACCGGGTGAATCGCCTATTGCAGTATTGACTTTTCTCAGCACATCCGATGAAGTTCCATCGAGTTGCTTGCCCCATCCGCTGATTGTTGCAACGGAATCCTTTTCCGGCCACACGTTCGGATCAATTGCTACCGGAAGCGCCACTGGTTGCACATTTTCTGTGTATGTAACTGCCCTATTGAGTTTCAAGAGCATCAAGTCAAGACCAACACCATCAACACGTGCCGGGTAAGTCTGGATGACATAAAACAAGGTAGTGCCAGCAAATGAATCCCAGTAATTATTATTTCCTATACCTACATATATGTATGCCGTATTGATTGCTCCAGCAGCAGTACGAGGGATGCAATGATCTGCGGTGAGAACCCAGCGCTTAGCTATGAGTGAGCCGCCACACTGCGCCCATAGCCACTTTCCCCTATCGTCTGGGTTAGCAGCAACTGCATCAGGGTTGGCAGTAAGCAGTGATACCTGGAAAGGAACTGCACCAACTTGCGCAACCTCACCTCCTGCAATGTTTCTGACATTGCTATCTAAAGTGCTCTCTGGAGCTACTGATGTACCTTCGTTATTTTTTTGCACTACTGCAAACACAATTGCAATAGCAACAACTGCAGCAATTCCTATACCCGCCACTTTGCGCATTACATTCCTCCAGGAAACTCATAGTGCACATCGGAAAATGTGTCACGGGCAAATACATAAAAGAGGCGCAGTGGCTCTACGCCATCGTTAGCGGCAAAATGCTCTGCGCCTTCGGGAATAAACACTGTGTCTCCGGCGGAAACACGAGCGATTTCACCATCAACCTTCATATATCCATTGCCGCTAATGAAATAGTAAATTTCAGCAGCATCGTGAGTATGGCCTCGTTCAGGAATATCGGCACCAACAGGAATTTCCGCAATGCCGGCGGTGAGTTGATTGCTTGCAGTGCAATCACCACTCACCAGGGTCCACCACTGCACTGCTGGCGACTCCCAACTTTCCGTCGGACAATCAGCAATACGGCGAATGAGCGGGGGCACCTCTGCAAACTAGTGCGCAAAGTGAAGACGTTCTAGTCGGCGGGCCACACGTCAGCCGTTGACAACAACTGCTCGCGAAAATCGGGGTGACTAATGCGGGCAAGCTCGTGCGAGCGTTCGGCAATTGACAACCCCGACAACTCAGCTGCCCCAAATTCCGTTATTACTACATCTACCTGATGCCGCGGCGTGGTTACTACAGAGCCTTCGGGCAGTCGCCCCAAAATGCGTGACACCATTTCACCTTTCACCACGGTCGTTGATGGCATACACACCAAACTGCGGCCACCCACACTTAATCCTGGCCCGGCAACAAAATCTTCGTGACCGCCAATTCCGGAAAACTGTTTTCCCCCAATGGAGTCGGCAATGACCTGACCAGAAAGATCAACAGCCATTGCCCCGTTAATAGCCACCATATTGCGATTCTGCGCAATGATTTCTGGAGAGTTGACCACATCAACCGGCAAGAACCGAACATCATTATTGTTGTGGAGCCACGTGTAAAGGTCGGGAGTTCCCGCAGCAAAAGTGGTGACCGAGAATCCGTCGAATTCGGTTCCCTTTTTATTCGTTACTTTCCCCGACATATGTAAACGCATTAAACCCGACGTGAACATTTCGGAATGAATTCCGTAGTCGCCGCCTGTACCTGCAGCAAGTTGTGTTGCAATATGGTTTGGCACACCACCAATACCGGTTTGCAAAGTGCATCCATCGTGAATGTATTGCATTGCTATTTCTGCAATTTTCATTTCTGCTTCAGAGGGAACAACATCGGCCAAATTCAATGGCTCACGATCTGACTCGACTAAATAATCGATGTTGTCTACATTCACGCGATGCGTGTATTTCCCTCCGCGCGCATCGGCGCCAAAAGTGCGTGGGTAGTGTGGGCTCACTTCCACAATGAGCACTCGCTCTGGGTCGGCTATCACTTTTTCTAATTCATCCGTTGTCGCCCCTGCATGCAGCGACAAACTCACCCAACCATCAACAGGTTGCGCACCCGCAACGGCAAGTACCCGTGGCTTTTTTCGAGCGAGCACTGGAGCAAATCGACGAAAGTCGGCAGGAACAAAATCGATATCAGCTCCGCTGTCGCGCAAGAACCTCTCGGCTGGCCCAAAAAACCCACTCTGCAAATGCACGGTGGGCTGCATGAAGAGCGCAAACAAGTCGGGCAGCAGTGCTCCCGATACCCGTAAGTCAACAAAGTCGGTACGTTCGCCCAGCGCATGCAAAAAGGCCCCTGGCACGCCTGGCCCTAACGGCACCGCAAGAGTATCGGTGGGTCGAATTGCCTGAACTGCCTGTTCCATGGGAACTGCTGATGTCGTCATCGCACTCTCCTTTCACTCACCCTATATATATAGGTCTGGCACTTCTGCCGACAGCCCGACTACCCCTGGCCGCCATTTCCATCTAGAGTAAAAACATGTTTAGTTCTAAAGATGCCCGTTCAACTCGGCGACTCACCATCCGCATGGCATCGCTTCTCCTTGTAGGGGCAACTCTGACTGCAGGCGTCACGAGTTGCGGCAGCGAAGAAAAAGGTGCTGTACGCAATGTAACTATTGCTACGGGCACTGCTTGTAAAAGCGCCGGTGAACCAAAAACCATGTCGGGCGCGCCATATATTTGCACCATCACAGAAGCCGGAAAAGTGTGGTATCCCGTTTCCAAGCAGCAAACCTGGATCTGCGTGAAGCTTGGTGCAACCAGGTTCATGCTCGAAGGCGTTTTAGCAGTATGTGGCAAGGTGAAAAGCATTCGTCGTTGGTACACCACCTTGCCTGTGGCACTCACCATCAAAGGCAAAGTTCTTCCCACTTCTGACCCAGCTGCATTAGAACTCGCAGGGGAATCACCGGGAACCGTGAAAAAAGCAACGGTTGCCGACCCAGAGAACAACGCAGTAGCCACACCGTAGTTTTGCGACTAACGTAAATCACCAGCAAGGCCATGGGGGATCTTGCAGGTAACCAAGGGGGCCGTCATGGCTGTTATTGACAATGTTTCTGCAAGTGGCGTACCACCGCACCTTCGCGGCAATGGAGCACCAGTTCAAGAAGAACTCACGCTCACCGACCTCAAAGTCACCGGCACCATCCCTGCTCATCTCGATGGTCGCTATTTGCGCAATGGCGCAAACCCCATTACCGGAATGAGCGATCATCCATTTCTCGGTGACGGCATGATTCACGGCGTACGTTTGCGTGAAGGAAAAGCAGAGTGGTATCGCAACCGTTACGTACAAACGCCGTACATCACCGACCCTACGCGCAACATTCTCGACATGGACACCGGACTTGGCGACATGGCAATGTCGAAAGCCAACACACACATCTTTGGTCACGCCGGAAAATTTCTTGCTCTCGAAGAAGGACACTTTCCTTACGTACTCGATGGTGACTTGAACACCGTTGGACCAACCAACTACAACGGCAAACTCACTGGCTCATTTACCGCTCACCCCAAGGTCTGCCCACTCACTGGCGAAATGCTCGCATTTGGCTACTACTTCCTCGAGCCGTATCTCACCTACCTACGCATTTCACCAACAGGTGAAATGGTACAAAACACGGTCATCACCGTTGGTGGCCCCACCATGATGCACGACTTCAATGTCACCGAGAACTACGTCATCTTCATGGACCTCCCTGCAGTGTTCGACTTGGAAATGGCAATGCGCGGCGAGCTTCCTATTCATTGGGACGACAACTACCCCGCTCGCCTTGGCGTGATGCCCCGTAACGGTGCCGACGCCGATGTGAAATGGTTCGACATCAACCCGTGCTACGTGTTTCATCCCATGAACTCGTACGAAGAAGGCGACAACATCGTTATCGACGTTGCACGCTTCTCTCACATCTGGCGCGACAGCGCAATGGACTTCCCACCACCAGTTCTGTGGCGTTGGGTCATCAACACCAAAACAGGCAAAGTGTCTGAAGAGCAAGTAGACGATCGCCCTGGTGAGTTCCCGCGTGTTGCCGATTCTGTCATTGGTCGCAAGCATCGCTTCGGTTACGAAATGTCTGCACCAGAACTTGGCGGCGTCGATTCACCGCTTGAAGATCCAGGCGCAATTATTAAATACGACCGCGTCACAGGTGCTCGCACATCAATTGAACTTGGCAAAGGTCGCTCGCCTGGTGAAGCCGTATTCGTGCCCGCAGAGAATCCATCGTCAGAAGACGACGGTTATCTCATGACCTATGTATTCGACAAGGCAAAGAACACCTCAGACTTTGTCATTTTCGATGCACAGACCATGAGCCAAGAACCTATTGCCAGCGTGCATTTGCCACGCGTACCATTTGGTTTCCATGGCAGCTGGGTCGACGCAAGCGTCGCCAACTAAACGCTACGCAAAGCCAAACACATGGCCCGCCGACAAATCATCGGCGGCACTAAATGCGCGACGTACAAGTGAGTCCATCAGAGCTGCTCCGCGTTCATTAGCGGGGTCAAAAGCAAGAATGCTGGCACCAAAAGATGTGCAATAAAAGAGCACACCTTCGGTGAGGCCGCGCACAATTTTGTCGACATTTGCCCACTCCTTTGGCACGCCCCCTTGCACTAGGCCATCTACATAGCGTTGAATCAACTCATCTTGCATCTCACGGCGCATGTCGGTTGGCAAGTTTGTCCCTATGAAATACACCAAATCTGTTGTACTTGGTGCTCGCATTGCCATTTGCCAATCGATGAGACCAAATGTTCCATCGGCACCAAAGAACATATTGTCGAGCCGATAGTCGCCATGACACAAGGTGACAGGCCACGCAGAGTATGAACTGATCCATTCAGAAATTTGTGGTGCAAACTCTTCACACCACCTCAATACGCGCGATGGCAAACTGCTTTCGTAGCGCTCTAAAAATATTGGCCAGCCAATTGCGAACATTTCACCCACAGTTGCCGTCATCGGGTCAGAGATATCGGGCATCCAAGTGAGATCATGAGTTTCTGGCGTATTAAACCAAGCACTGTGCAGACGAGCTGCTGCATCAACAGCATCGCGCGCCTGTTGTGCAGTGGGGCCAACAACCTGATCTCCCGACTGCGCTGGAGCCATGTCTTCTAAAATGAGGGCATACGGTTGAGCAGTGGAATAGAAACATTGCGGAATACGCATTGCAGTAATACGAGGAGCAACTTCTGTATAGAAACGATGCTCACGTTCCCACACCCCCATCATTTCTCCCATCATGTGTCCACCCGGGTCTGTTGTTGGCAACTTCACAATGAGTGTTTCGGGCAAGTGTGCCGAGGAGATATGGACACGTGACAGTTGTCCTAAAAACCCGACACCTGCTCCCACAGGTTCACTGCGAATCAGTGTGACATCGCTTCCCAAAACAGAACTTAACCACTCGCTCGAGACGTCGCTCATTGAAATTGGTGTCGTCATATTTAGCCCCCCGACTCAATATGTGTAAAAAAAGTGTGAGAACCCTTTACGTCAGCAAGAATACTCCTGTGAGCAGCATCGTCGTTTCAGAGTTGGCCTATGCCCCACCCGGGGCCGATCAGTTGTTTTTCGATGTCAGCTTTGGTGTTGCTCCAGGCGAACACGCAGCAATTGTGGGTGCCAACGGAGTAGGGAAAAGCACCATATTGCGCATTCTCTCGCAGGTCATTGAGGCCGACGACGGCGAGTACACGGTGAATGGCAACATGCTCACCATGACCCAAGAAGTGGGCATGTCGAACCCCAACGACACCTTGCGCGAGATGCTTGTGGAAGTTGCGCCAAAGCATTTGCGCACTGCGGGCCGTGCGCTCATCGCTGCAGAAAAAGCATTAGCCGACGGAACCGACGATGGCATGGGGTACGCCACCGCACTTGGCGACTGGGGCGACCTCGGTGGATACGAATTGGAGTCAGACTGGCAAGCTGCAGCACAACGCAGCGTGAAAACTCCTGTTGACGATTTCTCACGTCGCTTGGTATCGGAGCTTTCAGGCGGCGAGCGCAAGCGCTTAGTGCTCGACTTGCTTCTCACTTCAGGTGCCGATGTGCTTCTTCTTGACGAACCCGACAACTACCTCGACATTCCTACACGTGGTTGGCTTGAGGAAGAAATTAAAAAATGTCGCTCCACCATTCTCATGGTGAGCCACGACCGCACATTGCTGGAACGTGTTGCTACAAAAATCATTGTTATTGAAGGTTCAGGGTGCTGGAGCCACGGTGGTTCATATGTCACCTTTCCCGATGCACGCGCCAAGCGTCAAGAACTCCTTGGCGACGACCTCAAGCGCTGGAACGACGAAGAGCGTCGTCTCTTTCATCACATGAAAATCATGAAACAACGCGCCGCACAAAACTTCAAGAATGCAACAAAAGCAAATGGCGCCGAAACACGTTGGGAAAAATTCGTTGCCGCTGGCCCTCCGCCTCCACCAGTGGCAGATCAACACATTCACGTTCGTTTCCGTGGTGCCGACTCTGCCCGACGTGTAGTGAAGTTTGAAGATGTTTCCATTGGAAACCTCTTTCTTCCCTTTTCTGAAGAAGTGCACTTTGGCGAACGCGTTGGGCTCATTGGGCCAAACGGAACAGGTAAAACTCATTTGCTTAATGCGCTGTTCGGCAAAAAGGAAGACCTCAGTGGCACCATTACTTTTGGCCCGCGCACTTCGGTGGGAATGTTTACTCAAATTAACGACAGGCCAGAATTTCGAGGGCGCACCTGTATCGACATCGTTCGCGACAAACTCGTTGAAGAAGAAAAGTCAATGCGCGCGCTTGCGCGCTACGGACTACGCAACAATGCACGCCAAGAGTTCCAAACACTGTCAGGTGGGCAAAAAGCACGCCTCGAAATTTTGTCGCTCGAACTCGCAGGTCACAATGTGTTGTTGCTTGACGAGCCCACCGACAACCTCGACATTGAATCGTCGGAAGCCCTTGAACGTGCGCTCGACGGGTTTGAAGGAACGGTCATTGCCGTGAGCCACGACCGTACTTTTCTTGCACAGTTCGACCGCTTCATCATGATTACCGATGATGGCGAAGTGTACGCATTGCCCGATTACGACGTTGCTATGACTGGCTTAGCCGCACCAGAACAACTTGCTCAAGTGCGATTAGCCAAACCGCTCACTGCGCAATAATTACGACCAAGTACCACCGCTACGAGTAAACACAGCAGCTTTACCCGCACCTTGGCTTGGCCCACCAGCAGCCAACGTGTTGCCGTCGGTAGAAAGTGAAACCGACCAACCGAAGTTGCCACTCGCTGCTCCGTTATCGAGTGTGATGACTTGTTGTTCTTTCCATGCAGCGCCTGTGCGTGCAAAGACCGACACAGAACCTTGGTCGACATTTGCATTCACATCGTCGCTAATGGCACCAACAGCAAGCGTGCTGCCATCGGCCGACAATGCCACGGCGTAACCAAAGAGGTCACCGGCATTACCACCCGAGATATTCAACGTTTTCTGCAATGCCCATGCACCACCGGTGCGGGCGAACACCGACACTGCGCCTTCGTCTTTATTGCCATTGACGTCGGCATACACCGCACCAACAGCAAGCGTGTTGCCATCGGCCGACAACGCCACTGAATAGCCAAACCAATCTTCGGCATTACCATTTTCGGCAACAAGAACTTTTTCTTCAGTCCACGACTTCCCTGAACGGCCATACACGGTGACCGAACCTTGGTCTTTGTTGCCACTCACATCGTCGTATAGTGCGCCAACGGCAAGAGTCTTACCATCGGCCGACAATGCAACGGCACCACCAAAGGAATCACCATCGGATGCATCAGTAGGTGAAATAACATTTTGGCTACTAGCCACTGCAGCTGCCGTTGTCGTTGTTTCGCCAGGAACAGTGGAGTCAGCGCTTCCGGGTTCAGTACTTTGCGTGGGATCGGTGGAATCGGGAGAACCTTCGCCCACAGTGGTGCTCGAACCTGCTTGCCAGTCGAACAACGTAGTGCTCGGAGCATTGCCATTTTCGTCGAGTGTGGTGGTCACTTCAGCGTTACGTGTGCGACCATCGCCGCCGCCACAAGCGGAGAGAACGGCACCCAGCGTCAGGGTCGCACAAGCGGCAACAATGAATGAGTTTCTGCGGTGCTGAATCATGGTATCCCCTATCAATAAATCTAAGTTCAGACTAGATCGTTAGGGGCCATGGTGCTAGTCACCCCCGCTCTTGGGCTCTAGCCCTTAGCCTGAGCCAGTGATTTTGATTGATGCCCAAGGATTAAAAGCCTCGCGGCCCAACCGACCCCTCTTTGCCGATGTTTCACTCACCTTGAACGATGGTGACCGCGTTGGCGTCGTGGGGCTCAATGGTTGCGGGAAGAGCACCTTGTTGCGCATCATCAGCGGCGAGCTTGAACCCGATGCCGGCGTGGTGCGCACTGGCCGTGGCGCGCGTATCGGCGTTCTTCCTCAGTTGCCCGTGTTGCCCAAAGGCTCTGTACGCGATGCAGTTGGCGAAGGGTGGAAGGGTGAAGCGGCACTACACCGCCTCGGCATGTCGGAACTTCTCGACTCACCCACCAATGAACTGTCTGGCGGACAACAAAAACGTGTTGCACTTGCGCAATTGCTCGTTGCTGAATGGGATGCACTCATTTTGGATGAGCCCACCAACCACCTCGACCTCGACGCCATTGCATATTTAGAAGAATGGCTGGCCAATTTTTCTGGCGGCCTTATTTTGGTGACACACGACCGCCACGTACTCGACCACGTCACCACAAAAGTTTTAGAAATTGATCGTGGCAAGGCGTACCTGCATGTTCCTGCCGGCAAGCATGGAGGCTCTGGTTATGCGGCGTATCTTGCAGCACGCATTGAACGAGAAGCACAAGCCGCCACCGACGAACAAGTACGTAAGAACTTGGCCACCAAAGAACTTGCATGGTTGCGCCGCGGTGCACCTGCACGTTCCACCAAACCCAAAGCGCGTGTTGATGCAGCAAAAGCAATTGTGAACCAACGCCCCGAGGCCGCAGCACGACAAGGTGAACTCGGATTGTCGTTGGGCAGCCAACGACTTGGTTCCAAAGGTGTTGAACTCGATGCGGTGGGTTTTTCTTGGCCCGCACAAAGCAATTCGCCAGAAGGCGTATTGGTACTTGCACCATTCACTCATGAATTAGAACCTGGCGACCGTTTAGGAATTGTTGGGCCGAACGGCGCAGGGAAAAGCACTTTGCTCGACCTCATTGCAGGTCGCCTCACTCCAACGAAAGGCCGCATCGAAATTGGCCGCACTGTCAAGGTTGGTTACTACGACCAACTTGGTCGCGACCTCAATGTCAACCAACGTGTACGCGATGCTGTTGCCGGCGACAAAGGCGCACCTTCCGTTGAAGACAACAACCTCATGCGCCAATTCTGGTTCGACGGCGATGCACAATTTGCACCCATTCACACATTGTCGGGTGGTGAACGCCGACGCCTGCAACTGCTTCTCACACTTGTTGAACAACCCAATGTGTTGTTGCTTGACGAACCCACCAACGACCTCGACCTCGACACATTGCGTGCACTAGAGGAATACCTCGACACATGGCCTGGCATTGTTGTTGTGGTGAGTCACGACCGTGTGTTTCTCGATCGCACCGTCATCGAAGTACTCGCACTCGACGGAGTTGGCGGAGCCGCGCTAGTACGTGGTGGCGTTGCAGGCTGGCTAGCAAACCGCGGCAAGGTGCCAGCCGCACCACAAAAATCACACAAAGTTGTTCAACAGTCTGCAGAAAAAGCAGCACCTGCTGCTCCAAAGAAGTCGACGAAAAGCCCGAGCACATTGCGGCGGCTTATTGGTGAAGCCGAACGCAAAATGGAACAAGCCACGGCCAAACAAGATGCCCTTACCATTGAACTCGCATCGGCAGGCAACGACGTACCACTGCTCACCAAGCTCAGCGAACAACTTGCGCAAACTCAAGTTGCCGTTCAACAAGCAGAAGAACAATGGATCTCACTAGCCGCTGAAGCCGAGAGCATCGGTTTGTCGCTCGAATAAAGAATGTTGCAATCTGCGACGTCTCTTTACTTTCTTCTTAAGTAATTCTCACATTCGCGCACGAATCTCTTCCAGACGCAAGGCACCCCCGCCGAGCGCAGAGAGGAAACCGTGAGAAAAAGATATGTATTCATAGCAAGTGCTGCACTTGCCAGCTCAGTCGCGAGCGCATTACCTGCAGTCGCCGCCACCCCACCTGCCACAACTTGCCCCACCCCTTCCACGGGTTATGGGCGCATGTTTCCCAACCTGGCAGCTGCCAGTTTTAGCGATTCAGCGTTAAGCGGTCTCGCCCAAGCGACCATCGCTGCACCGGAGGTGGACCCCACACCCGAGGGGACGCTTGACCCCGAAGAAAATACGGCAATCACCGCGGGCTATACCTACTTTGGTCAATTTGTCGATCACGACCTCACCGCAGACGACCGGCCGAATGATCTCACTACTCCTACTCCCGTTTCATCGCTTGTCAACTTGCGCACTCCGCAACTCGACCTCGACTCGCTCTACGGAAGTGGGCCAACAAATTCTGCACAGCTGTACGAGAGCGACGCAATGCATTTACGAGTTGGTGCGCTCCTCACGGGTAGCGCCGACACGGGCGCTCGCGACCTTCCACGCAGCAGTAATGGCCAAGCAATCATTGGAGACGGTCGCAACGATGAAAACCGCATCGTTGCCGGCATCCACTCCATGTTTATTCGATTCCATAACCAAATGGTTGACCAAGTAAAAAGCGAACGACCACTGTGGACCAATGCTCAGGTGTTCACTGAAGCCCGTCGCCGCGTGGTGAACCAATACCAGTTGCTCATCGTGAACGACTTCCTGCCACGCATTGTTGGTCAACGCACTATGAACGAAGTACTCCCCATTCAACGAGGGCGACTCACACCACGTTTGCGTATCTATAACAACTGTGCACAAATGCCAGTGGAGTTCAGCGTTGCTGCGTATCGCTTTGGGCACTCCATGGTGCGCGGTCTGTACCGTATTAACAACGAAGTCAACAGGCTTCCTGTTTTCAGCGGCACGTTTGGCACACCAGGAATTGACCTCGTGGGCTTTAGCCCATCGCCGAGTAATTTTGGAATCGATTGGGCGCAGTTCTTCAATGGTGGGAAACGTGCACCAACAACGGTTGCTCAACTTTCGTACAAAATGGATAGTTCACTCACACACTCACTGAGTTTGTTGCCACTCCCCGTCTCATCGGCTGGGCCAGCAGACTTGGCCAAACGCAACTTGTTACGTTCAGCTCAACTTGCCTTGCCATCGGGACAAGATGTTGCTCGAGCAATGGGCGTTCGACCACTCGCTGATGATCAGATACTCGTTGGTAAAGCAACGGGTGATGCAGCAGAAGCAACCGCAATTACAAATATTTCTGCGGAGTTCGCTGGCAAGTCGCCATTATGGACATACATTCTTGCCGAAGCCACTGCCGACGCCTATCAGGTGAGTCGTGGAAAAATTGTTGGCGAACAACGCGCACCATTTCGTCTCGGCAAAGTCGGCGGGCGCATCGTTGCAGAAACTTTTGTAGGGCTGCTCGCCTCAGACCCGAACTCTGTGTTGAACAACCAAAGCCAACAGCCACGTCAACCACAGGCAACGAGTATCAAAGCGCTCTTTGATCGCGTGTCGGACCAACGACCCGCTCCGCGGCCATTTCCAGTACAAAAGTTCTTAGGTGCTTCTTACACACGCCCCGTACAGTGAGTAGTGGAGGTGCAACATGCACAATTGGAATGATCATTACAACGACGGCGCTGCACACTGGTTCATTGGTATGCCCATCATGGCGCTCACCATTGCACTCATCGTGTGGCTCGTCATCACAGCACTACGTAAAAATACCCATTCACCATTAGCTGCAGTAACAACGCAAAGTTCAAGTGCTCTACATGTACTTGAAGAACGTTTTGCCCGCGGCGAAATTGATGAAGAGGAATTCAAAAAGCGTTCCGACGTATTGCGGCTTCACCGCCACGACAAACACTGAAACGTAAAAACTACTCAGCGACGAAGCCGGCCCAAGCTTTCATATATTCCACGAACCCATCGGAGAGTCCTTCCGATTTCAGTACTTCGCGAGATACCGGAGTACGGCGTGGAATGAAAGCGGGGTCGGCTTTGTACATGTTGGGGTAATTGTGATGCAAAATCGCCGCACGCCCCAGAGCAACAATGTCGGCGCCCGACGACAATGCAAACTCGGCATCGGCAGGGTCCATCATTTTGCCAGCAACGGCAAGACGCACATCACCGCGTGGTAGCGCCGCAAAAATATCGATGAGTTTTTGCCCCACATAACCCTCGTCACGTGCTTCTTTTTTCACATCCCACAAGGACATGTCGATGATGTCAACTTTTTTGCTCGCCACTAACCATGAGTACACCTCACAAATTTCAGCAACCTTCATGCCAAATCGTTCTGGCGACAACCGCACAGCAACGGTGAAGTCGGGTCGGCACCGCGTGTAAATGCCATCAATGATATTCAGCAGCACGCGTGCTCTATTTTCTAGCGAGCCACCAAATTGGTCGGTGCGAGTATTGAGTTCACTCGACAAGAACTGACAGATGAGATACCCATGTGCTCCGTGCAATTCCACGCCGTCGAAACCTGCGTTGTCGCATCGCACTGCAGCAGCAATGAAGTCTTCTATGACCTCTTCCACTTCTTCAGTGGTGAGCGCACGAGCACCTGTTTCTGGGTCGTCTGACGCACTAACTGGTTGCGCCCCTATGAGTTCTTGGGGTGACCTATTGCCTGCATGGTGCAGCTGCACAAAGGCCAAACTGCCCGATTTTTTGATTGCCTTGGCCAGCACCCGCAACTCAGGAACATGCTCTTTTCCAAAACAGCCGAGTTGTCCGGGGAAACCCTGACCCACTTTTTGGACATGGGCGGCACATGTCATCGTGAGCCCGAAGCCACCCTGGGCACGCATGGTAAGCCAGTTTTTTTCGTCTTCCGACAACGTGCCATCGTCGTAACTTTGCTGGTTCGTGAGTGGGGCAAGCATGAAGCGATTCGGCATTGCCTTGCCGTGGAGGAAACTCACTTCATGAAAAAGACCTGATGTCTGATTATTCTTCGACAATCTCGGCCACCTGAATTACAGCAGAAATATTGGTGTAATTAGGCAAATCTGCCATTAAATCGGCCGTTACGGGCATTCCCATTGCATTTTCAAATGCGGCGACCGTGGGAAAAACGAAATGCACTGCGGCTTCGTACGGGCCAGAAACTCCCTTATCAATTTGTGCGCTCACCGGGTTCCAACCCTTCACCGCCATCGGAACATGCACGGTGCGGTAGTAGTTGTGGTCGAAAGTTGACCCTTCGCCGGATGGGTACAAGACGCTTACTCTGATCATGGGTGAAAATGTACTACGAAAATTACCCCTACTTTTACGCCTCTTTTTGCCTCCCCCTTGCGAGGTATCCACGATCGGCGTGCTCGTTTGCAATACATTAAAAACCATGAAGAAGCGTGAACTCATCCAAGCCGTAGCCACCCATACCGATGTCGATAACAAGACAGCGGCCAAACTCGTAGAAGGCACCATTGACGTGATCCTCGCGAATGTCGCCAAGGGCGAGATCGTGAACATTTCAGGGTTCGCCAAATTTGCAAAAATCAAGCGTCCTGCTCGCATGGCGCGTAACCCAGCCACAGGTGAACAGATCAAAGTAAAGGCAAAGACCGTTGCAAAGATCACCGCACTCAAGGGCTTCAAAGACATCGCACTTGGCGTTGCTGCTGCACCAAAAGTGAACACAGTTCGCAAAGCTGCTCCAGCACCTGCAAAGAAAGCTCCTGCTAAGAAAGCACCAGCCAAAAAAGCTCCTGCTAAGAAAGCACCAGCTAAAAAAGCACCAGCTAAAAAAGTTGTAAAAAAGGCTGTTAAGAAAAAATAATTTCCATCTATAAAGCCGCGGGCCTACGTGTAACAACGTAAGCCCGCGGCTTTTTTATTTCTCTTTTTTCTTTTCGATGTAACGCTCTGTGTGTTGAGTACCCGGAGGGTCGATTGCCCACGTTGCGCCTTCTCCCCACGTGTCGCCATAAATGAGTTCTTTCATCGGTGCACGACGTACTGGGCCGTGTTTGCCTGCGGGCTTTCCGAGAGTGATGGTTGCAGAAATTGCGGTGCCTTGTGGAATCTCTAACAGTTCGCGCAATTCTTTTTCAACAAAGCCATGAAACCCGGTGAGCACGCCGCCATAACCAAGCGCTCGAGCAGCGAGCAACAAGTTTTGACATGCCGGGTACACCGATGCACCTTCTTCAGGGTTGGGCTCGCGATGGCGCACTAAGCACCCCAATACCAACACCGGAACATTGGGCATGTTCGTGACGTACTCATCCATGGTGCGCGCCATGCGCGCCTTCGGTGAATCTTCCCGTACTGCACTTCCTGCGTTGTACCCATCGTTCACGCTTTTTTGCGACCACAACATGCGTGCACCTTGTGCAATAAGTTGCTTTACCTCAAGTGATTTTGCGGAGTCGGTAAACACCATGAAACGAAAACCTTGACGGTTGGAACCACTTGGCGCCCGAGTTGCTGCAAACATGATGTCGCGCAATGCATCTTCAGGAATGGGTTCATTGGTGTAGCGCCGAATAGAACGCGTTGTGGCGAGACCTTCTAAGAGA
>CAFBPN010000013.1_pt1 | contig 20194 bp, 18 predicted proteins | sample 7269731 | NCBI WGS metagenome assembly CAFBPN01 (sample SAMEA6814144, study PRJEB35770) | uncultured Acidimicrobiaceae bacterium | biome: Freshwater; feature: Freshwater reservoir; material: water | place: Czech Republic | collected 2017-06-27 | depth 30m m
CCAAGACCTTGGCTCTCGAGTTGCCCAGTGAGACGCTTGATCATGAGATCAACCATTTGCATCACTTCGTCTTTAGCCAATTCATGGAAGACAATGACTTCGTCGATGCGGTTGAGGAATTCAGGGCGGAAGTGTTGCTTCAACGCTTCGTTGACTTTTTCCTTCATGCGCTCGTATGAAACAGCTTCGTCACTTGTGGTGAAGCCAACGGCTCCCTTGCGCAAGTCTTGTGTTCCCAAGTTGGAGGTCATGATGAGCACGGTGTTGCGGAAGTCAACCGAACGGCCTTGGCTGTCGGTAAGACGACCCTCTTCAAGAATTTGCAAGAGAGTGTTGAACACGTCGGGGTGTGCTTTTTCAATTTCGTCGAAGAGCACAACGCTAAATGGTTTGCGACGCACAGCTTCGGTGAGTTGGCCGCCTTCTTCGTAGCCCACGTACCCAGGAGGTGAACCAACAAGACGGCTGACGGTGTGCTTTTCCATGTACTCCGACATGTCGAGAGCAATGAGTGCACTGTCGTCGCCGAACAAGAATTCGGTGAGTGTTTTTGCGAGTTCAGTTTTACCTACACCAGTTGGCCCGAGGAAAATGAATGAGCCACTTGGACGCTTAGGATCTTTCAACCCAGCGCGTGTACGACGAATGCTTTGGCTGACGGCGCGAATTGCATTTTCTTGACCAATGATGCGCTTGTGGAGTTCGGCTTCCATGTTGAGCAACTTGGCAGTTTCTGCTTCGGTGAGTTTGTACACCGGAATACCTGTCCACAGGCTCAAAACCTCAGCAATAGCTTCTTCGTTGACTTCGTCGAAAAGGTCAACGCCAGACGCCTTAATGTCGGCTTCTTTGTGTGCACGCTCTTCAAGAAGTGAACGCTCTTGGTCGCGTAAGCGGCCTGCTTCTTCAAAGCGCTGTTCTTCAACTGCTTTGCGTTTTGCTTCTTGCACTTCAGCAATTTTGTTTTCGAGCTCTTTGAGGTCGGGTGGTGTTTGCATGCGCTTAATGCGCAAACGGCTACCAGCTTCGTCAATAAGGTCAATTGCTTTGTCGGGAAGGAAACGATCGGCAATGTAACGATCGGCAAGGTTTGCCGCAGCAACGAGTGCTTGGTCGGTGATGGTGACGCGGTGATGCGTTTCGTACTTGTCGCGAATACCCTTCAAAATTTCAATGGTGTGCGCAACAGATGGCTCGTCAACTTTTACTGGCTGAAAGCGACGCTCAAGCGCGGCATCTTTCTCGAAATGCTTGCGGTATTCCTCGGTTGTGGTGGCACCAATGGTTTGGAGTTCACCACGAGCAAGCATTGGCTTCAAAATAGAAGCAGCATCGATTGCGCCTTCTGCAGCACCTGCGCCAACAAGTGTGTGAATTTCGTCGATGAACAAAATGATGTCGCCACGAGTTTTGATTTCTTTCAAAACTTTTTTGAGACGCTCTTCAAAGTCACCGCGGTAACGGCTACCAGCAACAAGCGCACCGAGGTCGAGTGTGTAGAGCTGCTTGTTTTTCAATGTTTCAGGAATGTCGTTGCTCACAATTTTCTGAGCAAGGCCTTCAATGATTGCGGTCTTACCAACACCAGGCTCACCAATGAGCACAGGGTTGTTCTTGGTGCGACGTGAAAGAATTTGCATGACGCGCTCGAGTTCGCGTGAACGACCAATAACGGGGTCGAGCTTTTTGTCGCGAGCAAGTTGTGTGAGGTTGCGGCCGAATTGGTCGAGAATTTGGCTGCCGCCTTTGTCGCCACTTTCTTCTTTGCCGCCACCTGCAGCTGCACCGGCTGGGGTGCCTTCGCCCTTGGAGCCGGCGGGGCCTTGGTAGCCACTAAGCAACTGAATGACCTGTTGGCGCACGCGACCAAGGTCGGCGCCGAGCTTGACCAAAACTTGAGCGGCAACACCTTCGCCTTCGCGAATGAGGCCGAGCAAGATGTGCTCGGTACCGATGTAGTTGTGGCCGAGTTGGAGAGCTTCACGTAAGGAGAGTTCAAGAACTTTCTTGGCACGGGGAGTGAAGGGAATGTGACCTGAAGGTGACGAACCACCCTGACCAATGATGTCTTCTACCTGGGCACGCACTGCTTCAAGGGAGATGCTGAGCGATTCGAGTGCTTTTGCAGCAACGCCTTCGCCCTCGTGAATGAGCCCAAGCAAGATGTGCTCGGTGCCAATATAAGAATGGTTGAGGAGGCGCGCCTCTTCTTGCGCTAACACCACAACTCGTCGCGCCCTGTCGGTAAAGCGTTCGAACAATTTGACCGCCCTGATCTGGTGCCCTTCGGCACTGAAATACGTTGCCCAAGTGTACCTGCACCGTTAGGGCAGGGCGCATTGTGGGCCGTAACCTATGAGTGTGGCAACAGCCTCACCCCTCCTCTCATTGCCCCATATGGCCGCCGACCGCGAACGGGTCGAAGCGGCAATGCTGGCTGCCGTTCGTACCTCCGACGACTACCTCACCGAAATTGCCTCGCACCTCATTACTGCGGGCGGAAAGCGCTTGCGCCCAGTCATGGCAATAGCTGCGTCGCTGGTGGCAACCGGTGGAAGTGCTGCAGAAGAGGCAATTCAGGGTGGCATCGCTTGTGAATTGGTGCACTTGGGCTCGCTGTATCACGACGATGTGATGGATGAATCCACCACCCGCCGCGGGGTGGAAACGGTGAATGCCAAATGGGGAAACCTGCAAGCAATTCTCGCCGGCGATTTTTTGTTGGCGCGCGCTTCAGAAATTGCAGCGTCATTAGGTACAGAAGTTGCCGGGTTGCTCGCTCACACCATTGGCAATTTGTGTGAAGGACAAATTGAAGAGTTGCGTCATACCTACGACACTTCACGCCCGGTCGATTCGTATCTCGTCAGCATCGATGGCAAAACAGCTTCGCTCTACAGCACTGCTGCGCGTATTGGCGGAATTGTGGCCGGCCACGATCGTGCAGTAATTGACGCATTAACTCGTTATGGAACTGCCTATGGAATGGTGTTCCAAATTGTCGACGACATTCTCGACATCACTTCTTCCGATGCTGAACTCGGCAAGCCCGCAGGCCACGACATGGTGGAAGGCGTGTACACATTGCCAGTACTGCACACCATGGCAATTGGCGATGCAACTGGAAAAGAATTGCAGTCAATGCTGGGTGCGCCTCTTGATGATGCACAACAGCGCCGAGCATTAGAAATAGTTCGCGCTGGTAGCGGAATTCAATTTGCTATTGAAACTGCGCAACGCTTTGTGCAAGAAGCAAGCGATGCGTGTGATGCGTTGCCTCAAGGTGAAGTAACTGACGCATTGCGCGAAGCCACTAATAATTTGTTGCAATCAATTGCGTAGCGCCGCGGCAGCTGCAAGACCACTGAGTACAGCACCTTCAACGCGGGGTTCGGCAAATGCATCGCCAGCAAGTACGAAAGTACCCGACTCGTGGAGCCAACACCGCTCAGGAAACTGAGTAATAGGTGTAGCAAAGCGCCACTTCTTGTAGTTGCTCTCCACAATTTTTGCGTTACCTAAATATGGCTGGGCGTGGTGAGTGAGTTCTGCCAAACCATCTTCAAGGCTGTCGTCCCAGTGCGCAGCACTCCAGGCTGAACCCGCGTGAAAAGTGAGTGCGTGTTGGGCGGAAATACCTTTTGCAAAGTTGTCGCCAATGAATGAAAAAACATCATCGGGGTTTTGCATGCCGCCTGGAGCGGGAACTGCGCTTGGCCCATCAAGCACAGCAAGAAGCCCAAGCGTGCGGTGGTAGTCAACCACGCGCAATTCCTCTGGCAATTCAATGCCAGTGGTGTAGGCAAGTCCAAAGCTTTGTGCAATGGGGCAAGTCATTACTACTGCATCGCACATGATGGACGTTCCATCGTCGAGTTGTACTTCCCACTGTTCGCCTTCTTTACCAAGTGAAAACACCAGTGAATTACAACGTACATCGAGGCCTGTTGCGAGGTATTTCGCAATAGATGTCATCCCTTTGTCGCCAACATAACGAGGAAAGCCATCGCCCGCTGATGTAAAACCCTTGCACCATTCGCGCACTACGCCTTCACGTAACCACACGTCAACATGTTCAGCAAACGCGTTGTTGCGAACAGTAAAGAATTGCGCACCATGGTCGAAGGTGGCGTTACCAATACGCCGTGTTGCAAGGCGCCCACCGACGGAGCGACCTTTATCGAGAACGAGAACTTCGTGGTCATCTTGCTGCAAAGTTTGTGCGGCGATTAAACCAGAAAGCCCCGCGCCAACAACAACACATTTCATAAGCGAGACGCTAGCGAAAGTGAATTAACGTAGGTCGTGCACGCGCAAAATGAGTTCGCGTGCAAAGGGATCTAATTGTTGGCCAGCAATGCGTTCAGTGATGATGATGGCTTGTGAAGGGTCATCGACAAGACCACTCCAACGGATGTAACCACCCATAATGCCAATAATGCGGTCGCCCACTTCTTCGGCGTGAACCAAGATTTTGGTATCGCCAGCAAGGAGTACTTTGAGTTCGTTATAGAAAGAAACGAGCCATGGGTCAATATCGTCGGCGCCACTGAGCGGACGATGGCGATAAGGCAAGTTGAGTTCTTCGTAACTGTGCAAGTTGTGTGGTGCACCAATGATGGAAAAAACGCTGGCGAAGTTATTTTCGCGCAACCAGATGATTTCTTCTTGGCGTCGTACACGACGATGGTTGACGCCATACCCGCCCGGGCGTTCGCAAATAGCGAGACGATCTTTAATGATCCATGTGAAGTTCCGGGGTTGTATACCCAGAGCCCATTTTCCTCGAAGCTTCGGTGGCATTACTGCAATCTTAATCGCTGATTGCTTCTTCGCACCTGTTTCCCGCCACCAATTTCACATCCGGGGTGAATTCCTCGGGCAACTTCGAGCACACGCTCAACAGTTGCTGCATCGGGTGGGTAGGGGTTGGCGAGCCACATGCGAATTGCACGGCGAGCAAGCGGAAGTGGGGCAGCGGCAAGCGCTGGTGCGTCGAGTACGTCGATGACCGAGGCGAGATCTTGAAGAAATTTTTCGTCGTCGCCAATGAGTTGCGATTCGCGAGCAATGAGATGTGCAACATCGCGTTGTGCAATGGAGTTGAGCAGTGGAAGGAGTTCGTGACGTACACGATTGCGCTGAAAACGAGGGTCAGAATTACTGGGGTCATTGACAAGAGCAATATCGAAGGCTGCGCACAATGCTTCCGTTTCATGCCGGCGTAAATGGAGAATTGGCTTGCTGTGCGTATAACGCATTCCCGAGAGGCCTTCGGTACCTGCCCCACGCATGAGGTTGATGAGGACTGTTTCTGCCTGGTCGTCGGCTGTATGCCCGGTGAGCACGTCGGGGGGCAACAAGGCGAAGCGAGCTTGGCGGGCTCGTGCTTCCAGGTTGGTTCCGTCTGCCAGGTCGGCACGTAAAGAAATTGCTGTTGCGCCAAAGCGTGAAGCAATATTTTCCACTACTGAAAATTCGTTGTGCGAACCTTCACGGAGACCATGGTCGACGTGATACACAGTTGCCCTGTGGCCAGCAGCCACAGCAAGAATGAGAAGTGCTACGGAGTCGGCACCTCCAGAAACTGCGCACGCCACACCATGCGGTGTTTCGGCAGTAGAAGGGAAGTTGGTTCGAGAAAGTAGATCTTGCACTAGTTCATGATGCTGAAGTGCTTGCGCATCAAGAATCATGACAATGTGCGACGGCCTTAACGGTTGCGGCGCCCTGGATACTTTGTTGCACTTACCTTAGAGACATACCCAGCCACCATGGCGAGGACGGTTCCTACTCCAACGACGGTGAGAACTACACCAATCCACCAGTGCCAAACTTCTGCTGCAATCATGTCTTTATCGTAGCGAATAACGCCGAAGTTTCACGGCTCAAAAGTATCGGCAACATTGTCGACCGAAGTAACAAAACGGGTGAGTAATTGGGCAAGTATTGCTTGATCTTCAGGGGCAAAGTCGCTCAAAATTTTGATCATGACCTTCAATCGTCGTTCGGTAATGATGCTGTGACGGGCACGACCAGCGGTGGTAACAGCAACTGTTACGACGCGGCCATCGGAGGGGAGTGTTGTGCGTTCAGCGAGTTCAAGTTTTTCCAGACGTTGAATGGCACGCGTTGCTGTTGAGGGGTCAACACGTAGAGCATCTGCAAGGTCGCCCATGCGCCAGAACTCGCGCTCAACAAGAAGGTCGAGAGTATCGACTTGACCAGGGTCGAGGGCCGACTCGCCTTCGCCAAAAAGTTTGCTACGTAGCGAAGAAGCAGCTGCACCGCGGCGCATGTCGCGCCATGCATTACCGATTGCTGCAATATTTTCGAGGTCACCAACGGGGTGTGAGGGAGATTGTGAGAGGGGGTTCACAGTGCTGTCTTTCATCGGGGTTAATCCATATGTTAGTCAAGTAAAGGTGTAGCGCGGTTATAAGTGCTACTAATCATTGGTGACGACAAGATGTAGTCGGCAGTTGATGGGTTACACGCCACGGGGATGTTCCAGACCGCAGCAATGCGCAATAACGCCTTGATATCGGGGTCGTGTGGCTGGGGTTCCAACGGGTCCCAAAAAAAGAGCAATACGTCAACAAGACCATCGGCAATGCGGGCGCCCAGTTGCTGGTCGCCACCGAGTGGCCCACTGCGCAGACGTTCAATGTCGAGCCCAGTGTGTTCATGAATAATACGTCCGGTGGTTCCGGTACCTACCAGGATGTGGTTGCTCAATTCAGCACGATGGTGCATTGACCATTCCAACATTTGTGGCTTCATGTTGTCGTGAGCAACGAGAGCAATACGTTTTTGGGCGCTAGTGAGAACACCACTGGATGAAGTAGCCATACCCCATCTTTACTCAGTTACGAAGACGATGTGACGTATTAACGCATAATGACTGCGTCGGCACCCCATGGTGTGACTTCACCATCGGCACGGAAGCGTTCGGGGAGTTCTTCCACCATGTCCCATGTTGCAGAGAGTCGACCAACACCAACACACATTGCAACATTCAAACCGAGTTCCACAATTTGTGGCTCGGTGAAGTATTCACGCAACTTGTCGTAGAAAGCATCGTCAATAGCGAGATGGTTAGTCGCAAAAAGTTCACCGTAGCGAATAGCAATTTTTTCTGCATCGGTGAGGCCGTCTGCCTCCATTGGCTTTTCGAGTGAGCACACCAAGTCTTCAGTGATGCCATCTTTCAATGCGTCGGTATAACGAATGGCCATGCAGCTGCGGCATTGGTTATGGAATGCAATGCGCAAACGAACAAGTTCGACGAGACGCTCTGGCAACGTACGGTTCACTTTCAATGAACCTGCAAATGCTGAAAGACCTTTTGCCATTTCAGGGCAATGCCCAAAAATACGAGTGAGCCCAAGTTCAAGTGGCGTCTTGTCGTCGGCACGTGACATGCGGCGAAGGTCGGGATCTAACTGGTCAACGGTGAGTTTGGAGATGCGTGACATGAGGTAACCCTAGAAGATTTTTGGGGGCTGCAGAACAGTCGAACTACACGTGAGCAGAGAGAAAAACCTTCATTTCCTCAATTTGCTCAGACAGCGTGGCGCGCCACGTGGTTTCAAAACCCGTGGGGGATTCGGCCGCAATGGACTGCAAGTAGTCGAGGACAAGTTGGGGCACGCCCTCGATGCCTGGTGCGAGCTCCATATATAAGGAAAAGTCGCTACATGCTTGGTGGCCGCCATAGGGCAAGTTGAGGCGGCGATGGGGCAGCGCACTCTTGCTCAGAATTTCCCACGCAGGCTCGGCGTCGGTTGCTGGTGGGGTGGTGATGTCGCCGAGGCCAACAAGCAAGAGAACAGGCACGGGAACAGATGCAATGAGTTCGGCGGGGAGAATGCGCGTATATGCCTGAGCACCAATGGCTGCCTTGAACCGTTTCTCTGCAGGCATGCCGTGGATTCCAGTTGTTGCGATGAGCGCAGTGAGGCCACCATAACTGTGCCCGCCAATGAACATGTTGTTCTCGTCAACGATGTTGGAAAGACCAACCATGAGTTCACCACGTGTTCCTAGTGCGCAGTCAGCAATAAAACTGACGTCACCCAGGCGCTGTTTATCATTTGTTTCGTCATCAACGTTTTGCCCCGTCATCCAATCGGTGAGCGTGTCGCCCGGATGATCGCTTGACACAACTACGAATCCAAAAGCAGCGATGGCTTCACAGAGTTGGCTGTAGTTGAAGCGCAAACCCGTGCGACCGTGTGACCACACAAGTAGAGGAAACTTTCCTGATGCAGGAGAAGCGTTTTCAAACGCTGTTGCTGAAGGTAAGGAAACACCAGGAAGTAACTCGTAGTGCGTCTGATCATTTTCTGGGGTTGCATCAGCGGGGTACCAAACATCAACACCGAGCATGCGGTTGTCGCGTTTGTCGTCTATGACAAGAGTGCTGGTATGCCCTACTTGGTGTACGGGCATTGCTAGCGAGTTCCGTGTGAGTGTGATGCCGAAGCGAAACGGCTAAACCAATTGGGGTTACGCGTTTGGGTGTACACCTCACCTGGCCCTTCAAAATGAAACACCAAACCTTCGCCAGAAGTGATGCTGTTCATCCAACCAGTGGCTGCTTTATGGAGTGACATGGTGACCGAAGCTTGTACTGCAACCATGTGTCCACTGTCAATCACAATTTTTTCACCGGCAGCAAGAGTGACAACTTCAATTGCTCCATATGCACCAGCAAGCAAAATGCCGTCGCCACTCACATGAACAAGGAATGCACCTTCACCACCAAAGAGAGACTTCATGCCCCCCCATTTGGTATCAAGTGTGAGACCCATCGAAGAAGCGATCCACGATGACTGCGACAAAATCCATGGTGCTGCTGCTGTGGATTGCAAAATAACCGAGTCACCAGGAAGGCCCATAGCAACGTCGACGAATCCGCCATTTGGCCCTGCTGTTGCAGTGGTTTGGAAAAAGGACTCTCCGCCGAGGGCAGAGCGTTTGAGGGATTTCAAAAAACCACCCTCCATTTTTCCTTCCACCACCATGTCGTGCGACATGGCAATCATGGCTCCCGACTCTAGGCGCATTTGCTCATTGGGTTGCAGGGTGGCGCGGGCGGTGGAAAAGGCGGGCTGGTTGCGAATCTGAAGTTCCATCTCTTCACTGTAATGTTTCACCATGTCGGAATTCCAAGGAAAAGTCGTAATTGTTACTGGTTCATCGAGCGGAATTGGTGAGTCCATTGCTCGGCGTTTAGCCGAACTTGGCGCAACCGTTGTGGTGAATTCATCTTCATCTGTTGAGGCAGGGGAGGCTGTGGCGAAGTCGCTGCCGAATGGCTCCATTTATATTCGTGCTGATATTTCGAAAAAAGACGAAGCGCTGAACTTGCTTGATCAAACAATCAAGGCATTTGGCAAGTTAGATATTTTGGTCAACAACGCTGGCTGGACTACTCCGGTTCCTCACCACGACCTTGAAGCACTCACCGACGAGATCTTTTTGAAAACATTTGAGGTGAATGTTTATGGAACCTGGTATTTGAGCAAGGCAGCCATTCCATATTTGAAGCAGAGCGAAGACGGCAACATTGTCAACATCACTTCAATTGCTGGTGTGCGTCAGGTGGGAAGTTCGATGGCGTATTCCATGACCAAGGCAGCGTTGAATCAAATGACAAAGTTGATGGCGAAGAGTTGCTGGCCAGTTCGCATTAACGCAGTTGCACCTGGCCTCATTGAAACTCCCTGGACTGCCGACTGGGATGCCATGCATACCAATGTTGCAAAGTCTGCTCCGTTAAAGAGGTCGGGAACACCAGATGATTGCACCGAGGCAACACTTGGATTGTTACGCACCAAATATGCAACAGGACAAATTTTTGTTGTTGACGGTGGTCTGACGTTGATGTCGTAGTTGTTAACTACGCACGAGTCGACCAGGGCGAGCACCTGTGTCGGCATCGTTCAAACGAGTAACAACACCATTCACCAATGTTGCTGCATAGCCAGTTGATGGCTGCAAAATGCGCGAACCACCAGCGGGCAGGTCTTTACGAACAAACGGAGCTTGAATAGTGAGCTTGTCGAGGTTGATGACATTGACGTCGGCACGCTTGCCCACTTCCAACGAACCGCGATCGTTGAGACCGTAAAGATCGGCATTGTTCTTCGTGAGTTTGCGCACAGTTGACTCGAGTGGCAAGCGCTCTCCACGACTACGGTCGCGCACCCAGTGCGTGAGGTGGAAGGTGGGCATGGAGCAGTCGCAAATGAAACTCACGTGAGCACCAGCATCGGAAAGCCCTGTGATGGTGTCGGGGTGCAGCAACATTTCACGACTTGCGTTGAGGTCGCCCTTCGCAAAGTTTGAGCCAAAAATTGCGTAGAAAGCAGTTCCTTCGTTTTCTAACAACAAGTCGTACATGAGTGACTCTGGAGAAACTCCAAGCACCTTTGCACGACCCACTACCGACTCTTCGCGCAGTGGTTCGTAATTAATGGGGAATGTCAATGAGAAAGTGGCGTTCAATGCGCGCGCATATAGGCCCACAACGGCCTGCATGGATCCAGCATTTTCCGACGGCACGCTGCGGTCGTTGATGATGGCTTCTTTCATTGCTGGGTCGCGCATTGCCTTCACGCGCTCGGGCAATGGCAGGTGTGCAACTTCACGTAAGTACGTGCCTTTGCGCATGAACATGTGATACGTGCCCAAGCTGGTCATGACCGTTACTGCACGCGGTGCAACTTGTGGCCTCAGCTGTGCGCCGTTTGCGTTTTCAGCCGACACGGCATTGAGCACATCGCGCCAGTGGTCGATATCTTCTGCAATTTGCACCGTAGTGAATGTGATGGGGCGGCCGCTCTTGCGTGAGACATCGGCAAGCATCATTACTTCTTCTACTGGCTTTGCTTTTTCGCCACCGAGTGCTTCAAGTGCGCCAACGGTGCCGGCAGGAATTGCTTCGAAAACACCCTTGCCCATTGCGTTGGCAATAGCAACGAGTTCTTCTTCTGCAGCAAAAGTTCCTGGTACTGGTGAACCCGATAGCGAGCGGTGACCAATAGTACGTGAAGTGGAAAAGCCAAGAGCACCTGCATCCATGGCCTCTTTGGTGAGTTGAGCCATCTCGGCAATTTCTGCTGGTGTTGCATCTTCATTATCGGTACCGCGTTCACCCATGACATAAAAACGCAGCGCACCGTGTGCAATTTGTGTTCCTACGTCAATGCTGAACTTGCGTGTATCGAGAAAATCTAAGTACTCGGGGAATGACTCCCATGCTCCCCAGGGCATTCCTTCAACAAGCGCACTGCCAGGAATATCTTCAACACCTTCCATGATGTCGATGAGTGGTGCTTCTGAGCCAGGGCGCACCGGAGCAAACCCCACTCCGCAGTTGCCCATCACCAAAGTGGTGACACCATTTGTTGCCGATGGTTCAAGATCTTCATCCCAGGTCACTTGACCGTCGTAGTGCGTGTGCACATCGACCCAGCCTGGCGTCACAATATGGCCAGAGGCATTAATAACCTGTTTGGCTTCTTCAGAAATACTCGGAGCAATGTGGGTAATGACCCCCTCATTGATTGCGATATCGGCAACGAAGGCGTCTGCCCCAGTGCCATCAACGATTGTTCCCCCACGAATCACGATGTCATGCATTCGTTCAGATTACCAACTTATTGTTGAACCACATTCGCCCCAGCCACAAGTGGAAGGTCAAGAAATGTGCGTACCCCTGCCGGGGCATTGACAACTGCAGGAATTGCATGAAAAGCGCGCATCGCCGTTCCCACTAACCCGTTGGTGGTCCACTTGTCAGCTTCGAAATGTAAACGCGGGGTTCCCTCAATAGTGCAGACCCACGCAGGGCTTTGCCACTGCGGCGCCACACTTTTGTGCACCTTATATATGGCTTCTAAACGAATGACATCTCGCCCATAGGCGACACCACACCATTCCCAACGCTGGGCAGCAACGGTTCCTTGTGGAACGAGGCCAGCGGCAATGGTGAGATCTTCTTTTGCTAATTCAATTTCTGACTCAACGGTGAGTTCATCGAGTTCGAGGCCTAAGCCATCAGCCATCATCAAGACGCTTTCTTCAAAAAGTCCACTGAGCCATTTGCGATACCGAGCAGTGTGTTCCTCATATGCATCGGGCGTGAGAGAAAAACCCATGACATCAAAAATAATTTGCGGTGATGCATAGAAAGAAAAGTCGGAATGTTCGCGCACCAAGACAGACTTAATGCTTTGCGAATGCGATGTGAAAATAAGTGGAACAAGTTCGGCCATGAAGCCAGGATTCACCCCAGTGCCATGCAGCGATACTCCTCCAACGGCACATGCATCTTCTAGCTCACGCAGAACATCGGCGCCATACGCCTTGGGGTAGACGTAGCCAACAGTGGTAATTACATTTTTTCCACTACGCAACAGTGCACAAATATCTTTGGTGTCTTTTGTTGGGTCTTCGTTTACTTGTGCACCAGAAAGAGGCATGTGTAAAACAACATCTGCTTTCAATTTTAAAATTTCGCTGATGTCACTTGTTGCTTTCACGCCACAAGCAGGTAGCCCAACAAAGTCTGCAGCATCGACACCTACTTTGCTGGGGGACGAAACGTAACACCCCGCCAGTTCGTAGTTGCTGTGTTCAAGTACCGATCGCAAAGCGGCTTGTCCGACATTTCCCGTTCCCCATTGAATGACTGAGATGCTCATACCCCAAAGATACTGCAGTGAGAAATGGGCTCAGATAGACGGGTCGAGGCGAATTGTAAATTCAGCGCGAACAGCTTGGTTTGGTTGAACAATGTCGAGAAAGTTGTCGGAGATGAGGTTGAAGGCATTCGGTGGCCCGGTTTGGGGCTCAATGCAGGTGGTGTGCGCGAGTTCGTCGTAGACCACCCAATACTCGGCGGTACTCGTGAGAGAGATAGCAACATCATTGATAACGAGTGTGGGTTCAGCAATGACGTCTGTAAAACAGTCATCCCAAGGGCCATCTGTGGGCGTAACCATGCGGCCCGTCACTATGTCATCAACATCTTTTTCAAACATAGAACCAAAAGCAAAATGCGTAGAGTCTGGTTTCTTCCAGCATGGGTGCCATCCGAGTTGATACGGAAATGCTTCAAGGGAATGAATTGTTAAAACACATTTCACTTCCTCAGGTGTGACATGAACGCTGTGTTCACAGGTGCCGGCAAAGGGCCACAGTGCATGTGAGCCATCATCGAGTGTGATGCTCATGGATACATGAGTATCGCTGTGTTCTGTGATCTCCCATGGCCTGGTAACAACAGTTCCATGAATGGCGTGTTGGCCATAACTCTGCAACGTGGAGTAACGGTTCTCGTTCCAAGAAAAAGCACCATGGGTAAGTCGCCCTGCAAAAGGAGCCATCGGGTAGCAGCCCCAAGTGAGGGGAGTATTCACAGGTTCTTTGTGTGTGCGACCAACGAGAAGTTCCTGGTTGTTATAAAAAATTTGCGCGATGCGCCCGCCATCTGTGGGCGCAACTTCGGCACATATGTTGCCGGCCCGAAGAAGCACTAGTTCACTTTGCGTTGCAGGTTTGCCCAATACGGCTCTCGCAGTTTGAACTTCTGCAGTTTGCCGGTTGCCGTGCGGGCAAGTTCTGCGCGGAACTCCACACGCTTGGGGCATTTGTACCCGGCAAGTTTGGTTTTCACGTAGGCAATGAGCGCATCTTCGGTGAGTGATGAGTCGGGTGCCTTCACAACGAGAGCCATGACCAGCTCGCCCCATTTTTCATCGGGCACACCAATCACTGCAACTTCAGCTACTTCGGGGTGTGAGAACACAGCGTCTTCCACCTCGATGGAGCTGACATTTTCACCGCCGGAAATGATGACGTCTTTTTTACGATCGGAAATAGTGATGTAGTTGCCGTCGCTCACCGTGCCGCCATCACCTGTATGGAACCATCCGTCAACAATTGCTTTGCTGGTTTCTTCGGGTTGTTCCCAATAGCCCGCCATAATGATGCTGCTGCGTGCGAGTATCTCGCCTTCGTCGTCAAGTCGTAGCTCGACACCTAATGCAGGAGCACCTGCTGCACCCAAGTTCACTGCACGTTCGTGCGGAGTCAGCACATCCCATTCACTGCGTCCGCGATTCATGGTAAGTAGTGGTGCGGTTTCCGTGAGGCCATAAATTTGAACGAACTCCCAACCCAGTTCAGTTTCAATACGTTCAATGGTGCGTGTTGGAGGTGGGGCGCCGGCCACAACAATACGTACGCGCCCGCGACCAGGAATGTCACCTGGCCATGTTGCTGCTGCATCGAGAATCATGTTTGCTACCGCAGGTGCGCCACACAACATGGTGATGCCGTATTGGTCGATGCGTCGCAAAATTTCTGCGCCATCAACTTTGCGCAAAATAACGTGCTCGCCACCCATTGCAGTCACCGCATAAACCATGCCCCAACCATTGCAGTGAAACTGGGGAAGTGTGTGCAAGTAAATGTCGCGATCATTCACGCCAAGTTGCCAACCAAATGTTGCCGCGTTCACCCACAAGTTGCGATGGGTGAGCTGCACCCCTTTCGGGCGAGCGGTGGTGCCACTGGTGTAGTTCACCGTTGCAGTGGCATCTTCATCGGGAGCCCACGCCTGCGGTTCAACACCATATTTATACAAGATGCTGTCTGACTCTTCGCCAATCACAAAGCGGTGCTTGGCGGTCACCGACTTCAACGATTCATCGAGCTCGGGGTCAACAATCAAAACATCGGCACCACTGTGCTCAACGATGTACTGCACTTCCTCGGCCACTAACCGAAAGTTCACTGGAACAAGCACTCGCCCGAAACCACTCACGCCAAAAAACGAGGTGTACAAACGTGCTGAGTTATGGCTCACCATGGCCACACGGGCACCTTGTGGAATACCTAAAGCATCGAGCCCTGCTGCTTGCGCGCGAGCACGCTCTGCGACTTCTTTATATGTGAGAGTTCCCCAAGAAGCAGCGGGTTGATCGGGTTCATCGGTAATTGCTGTGCGGTTTCCATACACAAGCTCGGCACGGCGCAGATGATCGACAATCGTGAGTGGGACTTTCATACCCAAATTGTAGGCACATCAGAAAGTACCAAAGAACAAAAACAAGAAAAACTGTCGGTACATCGGTACGAAAATATATGGCATTAATGCACTTCAAGGAGTTCACTCATTTATATGAGCAGAAGAATTCATAGTTTATTTCTGGCAATGGTGTTCACATTGGGAGTCTCATATACAGGAGTACGTTCGGCGGCTGCAGATGGTGCCATTTCCACATGTAATTCGGGGAATCTCGTTACTGCTTCACTGACAATTGACGGAGTGGCAGCGCAACTGAACACATCAGGTGGATTCGCACTCACTGTGTGTCGCATCTCAAGTGGCGACCAGCAGATGTATTCGGTATTAGTTGGTCTATATGACTCAGGTGTGTTGCGTGAAGAACTCACGAGTGCTTATGCGGATAAAACATTTGAAGTGACCTTTACTCCAACTGCTGGTGACGTGCCAACTACTGCAGAGTTCTATGGAAAAGTCACAAGTTTTTCGGCAAGTTCACCTGTCGTTGTAGCTGTGCAACCGGCAAAAAATATTTCACTCATCCAATACGGCAATCATGCCGAATGCCGCGGGGTGGAATACACCAATGCGCAATGCATTGCACTTCCCGCATCTGTTGACCGTGCAGCAGTCGTGCTTGGGCAAATTCGATTTGATACGTCTTCGCGCCCAAGTAACTACTCAAAGCTCGCTGGCGCAACTGTGAGTGCTACCGCAAACTTGTACGACTTCAGCCTGCTGGGGCCTTGCCCAACTGCGACAAGTGGATTCACGGGAACAGATTCTGGTGATGGTGGCTCGGGTAAGGAAAGCACAACTCTCAATATCAAATTAGTAGGACCCCACTTTAAATTTGATGGGTCAACCCTCAATTCGGGTGCTCTAGAGGTTTTTATTCCTCAATCAACAATTACGTCATGTTTCGGTGGCAGTAGCGAGCAACTTGCTAACACTGCAGCCGTCACGAGAACTGAAGGAAATGAAAGCAAAGATGTTTTGAAATCACTTCTCACTCCGATTAACGGTTTGGAGTACACCACTTCTTTTGTCAATGGTGGATTGAAATTAAGCATTCCTGCAGTGACATTTTCACAACCGACCTACAAGGTGGTTTTGAAAAAAAACATCACGACTACTACTGCCACTACTACAACAACAACCACCACCACTACCCTCGTGCCGGTTGCGGCTCCTACGAAACCGACAGGCGTCATTTGGAAAGTTGCATCGCGAAAGTTGACGGTGACCGCAAAATGGAGCTCTGGTCTGAAATACAAAGTGAGTGCGGTGCTGCAGAGTGTAAAAAAGACTCAGAAATCGGGTACCTGCAAGATAGGAAAGACCCTGGTGACATGCACAATTGTTCTCGCTAAGGGATCTTGGCGTGCGTCACTTACTCCAATAAGAGGCACGACCGTCGGTGTCACTGCTGCAAAAACTTTTCTTGTACGGTAGGAAAAAATTATTACTATTTCTGATCTCTAAAGAGCAAGTAGTCGGCTGCTTCAACAAAAGTAGCAACCCAATTGAATTCCCGTGTAGCGGGGGTCAGCTCAACTATTGCGTAAGAGGTAATGGTAGCGATATACCAAGCTGCCAAATTCTCGATGTTGAGGTCCTCGCGAATCCATCCTTTACTCTGCGCGATGCGCAATGGTTTGGCGAGTTCAATAGTGGCCTCAACAATGCGGTCGCTCACTGCCGCAGTGAGGGAAGGTCGGTTGTAAGTGGAACCCAAGACATTTACGCGATCGGCGCGGCGACGTGTGCCATCGGGACCGAAAAAGTAAGGTAGTGATTGTCTCAACAATGCGCGGAACTCTTCTTGAGTTGCGCAATTGTTTACTTCATCTGCAAATGCATTGGCATTAATAGTGAACTCACGCGCAAACCGTGATGCTTGCGCTGCCTCAATGAGACCTTCGCGATTCTGAAAGAAGTGGTAGATAGAAGTTACAGCCACATGAGAAGCTGTTGCAATTTCACCAACATGAACGCCGCTTTCACCAGCCTCATCTATTGCCTCAACAGTGAGTCGAAGAATTTCATCTCGTGTCGATAAGCCAGATGCGTGTTTGATAGCCACAGAAAGATCTTACGACGCGGTGCTATCAAATCTCATTGTGGGGGGTATTTCGCTAGTAGCGACAGGATATGACGCCAGAGGTCCATGACCGGTTGAATATCTGTTACACCTGTCATCTCCAGCATGGGTGCAAATGACCCGATTGCGAGACCCATAGAAATTGCAATAGTCGCTGCTTCTCGCGCGATTTTGGGGTCAAGATTTTCAATTTCGATAAAGCGCTTGGTGAGAGTGTCAAGAATAATTTTGTTGTAGAACAAGTTCTGTATGGGAACACCTTCGAGATGCAGCCACAGCAGGAGTCGAATAGTTGAAACCATTTTGGGGTCTTCGAAGTTCAACGCAGCAGTTCCAGGTGCTGCCCGAACTGCATCGGCGGCAAGCTCGGCTATTTGTTGTTTGACAACGGCGATGAATAGATCATTTTTTGAGCCAAACCATGTGTGAACAAACCCGGCGTTGACATCGGCCAACGTGGCGATATCTCTCACTCCCACCTCTGAAATGGGGCGATCCTGGGTGAGTTGGTAGGCAGCCTCTATGAGTCGACGCTCGCCCTCGGCCCGAGTAATAGGGGAACGGCGCTTTTTCGGGGGTGTTGCCGCTGCCATGGTGTGCAGATTACGCATTTTTTGGGGAGCATTACAAAACGAACATACTTTGACTGCTGACTAACAGTCTCTGTCTGTTGGGATTACCATAAGGCCATGACCAAAAAGCATTTGCGTCCATTTCCTCTCTTAGGGCTTCTCGCCATTGTGCTGATGAGTCTTATTCCGGTGGCCGCAAGTCGACCAGATTCGGCGCATGCAACGGGAGGAACTCTCTACGTCTCCGCGTCAGGCTCAGTGGGTGGTGGCACCAGTTGCGCCTCACCAGATTTTGTTGGTGCAACAAATACCGCAATTCAGGCAGCACTCAATGCCGCATCAAGTGGCAACACAGTTCATATTTGTGAAGGCACATATTCGGTCAGTACTCGTCTTGAAGTAACGAAGTCACTCACTATTGAAGGCGACGGTGCAAACTTGTCGACACTTGACGGGCTTAGTACCACCCAAATCATGATGATACACGACAACGATGTCACTGCTGGTTCGGGTTCTGAAATCACTGTCAATGTCAGCGGCCTTGGGTTCGTCAACGGCAATGCCACTCCACCTGGATCACCTAGCTACTCATGCGACGGTGGAACTCAGTGCGGTGGTGCAATTTTCATTGAAAGAGAATCACAATTCAATATCTCAGATTCATACTTTAAAAATAACTATGCAAGATTCAATGGTGGCGCTGTAGCACGGCTCATTGGAGACAACTTAACGGTTCCATCCACCATCACTAATTCAACTTTTGAATCGAACACAACAATTTTTGATGGTGGTGCAATTTCCACATTATGGGGCTTTGGACTTGTCATCAATCATTCGACCTTTTACAAGAATAAAATTACCTATCGCAATGGGTCAGCCATCATGGCCGGTGGAAACGATTTGCAAACATTAACGATTAACAATTCAACTTTCGTTGACAACCTCTACACGGGTTCATTTAGTGGGATACATGTATTGCATGGCGGAATTATTGTTAATCACAGCATTATTGCTCAAAGTAGTTCAAGCATGCCTGTGGCTTGTAACGAAAATCAAGAACTATCGGGTAGTCGTGGAAACCTCGTCACTGACAATTCATGCACGGGTCTAACGGGAAACTATCCGGCATCGCCAGCTACAAACTCTGCAGTTGTTAGTTATGCAGATCTGAAGCTCGGTGATTTGTCGTACCGAGGGTATGCAAACAAAACAATTCCGCTATTAAGCGGCAGTGTTGCTTTAAATTTCTGGACGGGTTGCTCGGGAAACGATCAACATGGTTTCAGTCGCCCGCAAGAATCATCATGTGAAGTTGGAGCATATGAGCGCCCAAGCACTCAATCTGCGAATGCTCTCACTGGGTGGACCTATGCATCGTCATCACTCGATCGCGCGAATGGCGCAACAGCTTCTGTTGCTACTCCGGCAACCAATGCAGGTTCACTGCCTGTTGTGTATGCATCACTCACGACTTCGGTGTGCACCGTGGGAAGTGCAACAGGAGCCATCACCATCGTCGCATCAGGAACCTGCAATCTCACAGCAACAACAACTGGGTCTTTGTTGAATGATCAAGACCAACTGACAAAATCAATCACCATTGGTGGTGTGTTTCCGCCAGTGAACTCAACAGTTCCCCTTGTGACTGGCACAAACCGAGCCGGCATGACGCTGACCGCCTCAACAAATGGATCATGGACTAATTCGCCAACCTCGTACACCTATCAATGGATGAGTTCTGCGACAAGTAATGGCATTTACACAAATATTTCTGGTGCTACCGCATCTACTTATGAATTGGGTGCATCTGATGTTGATCGTTACATCCGGCTCTCAGTCGTTGCCAGCAATGGCTCGGGTGGCGGTGCAGCAGCGTTGTCTGTTTCAAGAGGACCAATCAGTGATTTTCTCACTGGTGTCGCCCCTGAACTATCAGACCCAACACCGACTAGTGATGGTTTCACAGTTGACATCACGAATTATTCAAATGTGGTTTCCTACGCCTTTGGAAACTTCTCTTCTATCTTTTCATTTTCTGCATCTACAACTAGAGGTTCAGTAAGTCTTATAAACGGCACGGTGACTGTGTCGGGCTTGCCAGCAAATGGAAGCGCAACGGTTACGGTTTCGGCTTCTCGTGCTGGATACACCACACGAAGTGCAACACGTATCGGTTCAACTGTTGTAACTACGACTACTACCTCGTCCACAACCTCCACCCTTGCGCCAACTACAACGACAGTTGTTGTACCAGACACAACAGTTGCTGAAACCGTTCCTGCTGCAGCAGCACCGCAAGGCCAAAGGTCGGTAGTGACAATTGCTCCGAGCGCTGGACCAACAACCACAGTGCTAAACCCAATGCAGAGCGAACCCGTTACACCAACAACCGGAGCAGAGCGCATTAAGAACTCGGCAACTCCTAGTGCGACA
>CAFBPN010000014.1_pt1 | contig 19502 bp, 18 predicted proteins | sample 7269731 | NCBI WGS metagenome assembly CAFBPN01 (sample SAMEA6814144, study PRJEB35770) | uncultured Acidimicrobiaceae bacterium | biome: Freshwater; feature: Freshwater reservoir; material: water | place: Czech Republic | collected 2017-06-27 | depth 30m m
AGTGATTGAGCCTGGCGCAGTTCCTGTGTTGGAAGCCCCGCAAAGCCTGTACAACCGTGTGCGCTTACATCATGTGCCTAGCGCGGCAGAACTCACTATTGACGAACCAACAAATGGCAAAGCACGCGTTATTGGTGTGACCTCAAAAACCGTTCGCACGAAGTCACTTATTTTGGATGTAACAGATGCGGCAAACGACATTGCACGTATTGCCGTTGTAGAGCGTCACAAGGCAACGGGTCGCATTGGTCTTGCCTATGTGTCTGGGTATGGCATTCAGCGTGGCGCTATTGCTTCAACTGTGGCGCACGATGCACACAACATCATGGTGGTAGGTGCACGCGATGCAAGCGGGCCTGCCGATATGTCGGTCGCTATTGCGCGCGTTGCCGAAATGGGTGGCGGGCAAGTGGTGGTAGTTGATGGCAAGGTCGTTGCCGAAGTTGCATTGCCCATAGCTGGCCTCATGAGTCCGAAGCCATTGCTTGAAGTAGCTGGTGAAATCGACCGCGTAGTGGAAGCTGCTCGCGAACTCGGCATCACGCTCGATGCACCATTTATGGCGTTGTCGTTCCTTGGGTTGTCGGTGATTCCCGACCTTCGCATTACCGACCATGGGCTCATCGACGTCAATCAGTTCGCTGTAGTTCCCGTCTCCCTCTAATTCGTATTCGCTCCGTAGGCTCAAGGGATGTCCGTACCTCTGACCCCCATCACACTTGAGGGTCGTTTTGTACGTCTCTTGCCTCTAACAAATGCACATGTGCGCCCACTGTTGTCGGCTGCCTCTGGTTCTCGTGAAAGTTTCCAATACACCTGGGTACCTGAACCAACCACTGCCGATATCACTCGTTACATCAGCGCAGCAGTTGCAGCATTTGAAGCAGGAACGGCGCATCCATTTGTGACCGTGCGCATCGACTCGCCCGACACGGTGGTGGGGTCAACACGCTTTATGAATCTTGAGTATTGGTTAGATGCAACGGGGCACCCGAGCACTCGTGATTTTCCCGATGCGGTGGAGATTGGTTCAACGTGGTTGTCACACGATGCGCAACGCACTCAAGTAAACACCGAGGCAAAATTGTTGATGCTTACCTACGCCTTCGAAACGTGGGGAGTGCAGCGAGTTGTCTTGCGCACCGATGCCCGTAATGCAAAATCACGAGCGAACATTGAACGCATTGGTGCTCAATATGAGGGCACACTGCGGCACCACATGCATTCAACCGATGGCGACAACAACGGCCTGCGCAACACGGCCACCTATTCCATCATTCGTGAGGAATGGGATGCAGTGAAGTCGAGCCTGAACTCAAAACTGGCCGAGTAGGAAAATACGCGCCCATTTCTCGGCGCAAAATGTTGCAATTTGCGGGACACACGGCGCCGAAAACCCTCAAATGTAAGAGGCTGTTCACCTTCCGTTCACCAAGGAGTTAGCGGGCTCCTTCTTTGCACTGCGAAACTTTCTACATGTCTACTGTGACCGTTGAAAAACCAACGGATGATGGGCCAGTGCGCCGGGTAATTACCACCCAGCGAAATGCCTCCGATAAGCGATTTCGGGGAGTCGTAACTGCCGGAGCATTGTCGACCTTTTTAGTGCTGGCACTCATCGCTAGCTTTCTTTTTTATCGTGGTTTTGAAATCTTTAAAGAATTTGGGTTTGGCTTCCTCACCACTTCCACATGGAACTCGGGAAGTGGTGACTCGCTCGAGGGAGCTTCATACGGAGTGGCTGCAATGTTGGTGGGCTCCATCATTGTTGCAACCATGGCGATGATTATCGCTCTGCCGTTCGTCATCGGAACATCACTCTTTCTTGAGTATTACATTGGCAAAAAATTGCGGGCGGCGTTGGTAGCAATCCTCGACCTGATGGCCGCTATTCCTTCCATCATTTATGGGCTATGGGGTTACTTGGTGCTCATGCCCAATGCGGCCGGATGGGCTGAATCAATTAACAAATATTTTGGCTGGATTCCAATTTTTAAAGTTGATGTTGAAAACTTCGATGCATCACCATTTATCTCCGCACTCGTTCTGAGCCTCATGATCATCCCTATCGCAAGTTCTGTGACTCGCGAGGTGTACTCACGTGCACCACAAGATCAAATATCAGCTGCTTATGCACTGGGTGGTTCTCGGTGGGGAGCTCTCAAAGCAGTGGTTTTGCCATTTGGCAGGAGCGGCCTCATTGGTGGCATGTTGCTTGGCTTGGGGCGTGCTCTCGGCGAAACTGTTGCTGTACTGCTTACTTTGAACCTCGTGTTCGAAGTGAAATTTCAAGTTCTGGCAAGTGCCGGTGGAAACGTTGCTTCGCTCATTGCAAGCCGTTTTGGTGAGGCTGGTCCATTTGAAATTAAGGCTCTCATGGCTGCCGGACTCGTTTTGTTCCTGCTGACGTTGCTTGTGAACTTTGGGGCGTCATTGGTCGTTAGTCGTTCATCAAAGGTGTCTCAATGAGCAACTCCGAAACCACCTCAATTATGCAAGAAGTGAAGCCAGAGAAACCCTGGATCAACAGAAAGCAATCTTTACGCGAAGTAGCGCGACCCCTATTTATCGCAACGCTTATTTCGGTAGCAATTGTTCTTGTTACTGGTCTTGCTGGCCCATTGGGCTTCTATGTTGCCTTCGTGCTGTCGTTCATTGTCGTTTCCTTTGTCGATGGCATGAGGCACGACAAAGTCAAAGCAATCGACAAAGTAATGACAACTCTCATAACCGCAGGTTTTGCTACGGCTTTCATTCCGTGGGCGTCTATTTTGCTCACAGTTTTCAAACGTGGAGCATCGGCAATTTACTTTGGATTCTTCACCAATGACATGTCTGTAACGGCCGCAGATGACGACCTTGGGATGGGTGGCCTCTCACATGCCTTGGTGGGTTCACTACTTATATTGCTTATGGCTTCTCTTGTTGCCATTCCCTTTGGGATTATCACGGCGGTGTACATCACGGAAATCAAGGGAAAATTCAGTGGAGTAGTGCGAGTAGTTGTGCAGTCAATGAGCGGTGTTCCTTCGGTTGTTGCTGGTCTTTTCATCTACGCCATCGTGGTGTCTCGTTACAGTTTTAGTGGTCTTGCTGGTGCTTTGGCGCTTGCCATTCTCATGTTGCCTACGGTGGCGCGCACCTCAGAAGAGGTGTTGAAACTTGTTCCTGAAGATCTGCGCAGTTCGGCTTATGCACTTGGTGCTTCGCAAACTGCAACAACATTCCGTATCGTTTTGCCCACCGCTCGATCTGGGCTCATTACAGCTTCCATGCTCGGACTCGCACGTGTTGCTGGTGAAACTGCTCCACTGATTCTTACTGCGTATTACTCGGCTATCTATTCTTTGAAAATTACGGGCCAGCCGCTCGCGTCTTTGCCGATGTACATCTTTCAGAACTTTTCTACCGGTACCGATACGGCGCTTACCCGAGCATGGGGTGGAGCCGCTGTTCTTTTAAGTTTTATTTTTATTCTCTTTATTTTTGCGCGCATTGCGGGCAGAGGGTCAAGGAAGTAACGCCATGGAAAATGACGACATCAATCTCATAGCAAATGTTGCACACACCGGTTCTGTCACAGGAGGAAACGTTTTGGACGAAGGTCGAGTAGGAACGAGCGGTTTGCAAACAAAAGGCATTCACGTTTGGTTTGGTAAGCATCATGTGCTTGAAGACATCTCATTAGATTTTCCTGCAAACAGCGTGACGGGCCTCATTGGGCCATCTGGTTGCGGTAAATCAACTTTCCTTCGTGTGTTGAACCGCATGCACGAGTTCATTCCAGGTGCTGCGATGGCAGGTGAAGTGTTTCTCGATGGTGAAGAAATTTACGGACCAAAAGTCGATGTCACGGCAATGCGGCTCAAGGTCGGCATGGTTTTCCAGAAGCCAAACCCATTCCCTTCAATGACCATTGCGGAAAACGTTCTTGCTGGATTGAAACTTGCCAATATCAAGGTGCAAGACAAAGACAGTCTGCTTGAAGAGTGCCTTACACGTGCCGGCTTGTGGAAGGAAGTGAAAGACCGTTTGAAGTTGTCGGGTTCTTCACTCTCTGGTGGTCAGCAACAGCGCCTATGTATTGCCCGAGCTCTTGCAGTGAAGCCAAAAGTGCTCTTGATGGATGAGCCCTGTTCGGCGCTCGACCCTGCTTCAACTTTGAAAGTAGAAGAGACCATTGTTCAGCTGTCTGCCGACATGACCATTGTGGTGGTAACGCACAATATGCAGCAAGCTGCGCGAGTGTCCGACTTCTGTGCATTCTTCTTGTCTGATGGTGGACCTGGCCAAATTGTGGAAGCCGACCGCACCGCCGTCATCTTCAGCTCGCCATCCGACCAACGCACTGCCGACTATGTGCAAGGTCGCTTCGGCTGACCCAAATCGAGTTTGCTCAGAGTTAACTTTGGGCACCCCAAAGCGTTACTCAATTCACCTTTTGGCTTTTCATTGATCACGTAAGTTTCCTCTTGTAACCAACCCCTACACGGAGGAAAACACATACATGAAACTGTCAAAGAAGTTTGCTGTAGGTCTTGCGACCACAGCGCTCGTCGGATCTCTCGGGATCTCTGCAGCATCTGCAGCAACAATTGTTGCCGGTGGCGCAACTTTCCCACTCAACCTTATGGAGTCATGCCGCGCTTCGTTCGCAGGCGATTCAACAGCTAACTCGGCAGGTCATAAAGTCGACTATACCGGTGTTGGTTCGGGCACAGGTCGCTCGAACTTCTTTAAAGGTGACTACAAGTTTGCGATGTCAGACTCGTTGTACAAAACATCTGACACCAGCTACCGCACGTCCTTCGTTTTCATGCCGCTCATCGCTGGTGCAATTAACGTCGCTTACCGTCTCGATGGGGTGAAGCCTGAAGGAACAGTATTGCAAATGTCATCTTCCACTGTGGCAAAAATTTTCGCAGGCCAAATCAAAACTTGGAATGATGCTTCAATCAAAGCAGACAACCCAGTTGCCGCACAGCCAAAACTTCTTGGTTTGAATGGCCAGGTAAAATTCACTTTGGCTAAGGGGAAAAAGGCTACACAGGCACTTTTAACCTCCACTTTGACTTCAAAGGCTGTCACCAGCAAAACCAAGAACCTCATCATCACTTCCAGTATTGATGGTGGTAAGACTGAGAAGATCTACAACAAGAAGCCAAAAGCGGGCAAGTTTACTTTGACTGTTCCGTATGCAAAGGGAACTGTCTACTCGGTCACTCTTGACAGAGCGCTGGTTGGAACAGTTTCGATAGATGCAACCTCAGTAGTGCTTCCTGATACACCAATTACTGTGTACAAGCGCAAAGAGACCTCTGGTACCACCAACAACTTTGCGAACTACTTGAACAAGACCCAGCCAACAATTTGGACCAAGGCAACAAACGATGCGTTTGACAGTGCATTCCCTGGAACAGTGCCTACCGATGGTTCGTTCGTAGCTGCTCAAGGCAACGATGGTGTTGCGAATGGCGTCATGGGTAAAAATGGCGGAATTGGTTATGCGGAAGTGTCGTTCGTGAATGAGCGTCAAACTGCTGGTAAGCCAATCGTGTCAGCAAAAATCAAGAACGGTGCTGGCGAATTCATTGCCGGTAGTTCTGCTGGAGCTTCGTTGGCTGTTGGTGCAGCTGCGGTCGACTCGACAACCGGCATTGTTACCTTCAACTATGACAACACGGTGACTGGTGCTTACCCAATTACTGCAATCTCATACGGAATGGCTAACACCGCCGCTTATGGAACATCAGCAGACAACGCCATTGCGAAGAGCTACGTCAACTACGTGCTCGACACATGTGCTCCAGAAGTTGCTGAAATCAAGGGTTACGCCGCACTTCCAGCAAGCTTGGTCACCATCTCTAAGGCAATCGCTGCAAAGATCGGCGCATAAGTACTCAGTACTGAAAGCAATAACTAATTAGCTGCTACCGCAGTGGTTGAAGTCTCTGGTGAGGTTTCAGCTACTGCGGTAGTTTGCGTTTCAGGCACAGTTGAGGAGCCATCAAGAGTGGTTGATGTTTCAACAGTTGTCGACACGCGCTTCTCTTCTGTAGTAGTCGTCTCGGGTTTGCTTGGTTTGTCTTTCGGTAGCGTGGAGGTGGTGGTCACAATGACCCAGCTCACATCGGGCCACGGAATGCTGGTTTGACGAGGCGGGTCGCTGGGGCGCTGCAGAATCCAAGTGGTGAGCGAAGCCCCAAAGACAACAGCCGAGGCGATAGTGGCGCGACCTATGCGTCTCATGGGGCACCTTCAATAGCAATACGGTGACGAATCTCGCGAGCTACCTTCCATTGCTGAGCGGGAAGTGTGCGCCCAGCAAAGCGCAGCTCAATCGTTTCCGCGCCAATATCTTCTACGCCTGAAACAACCGGCTGTTCCAAGATGAGTGGAGCCCATTCAGGGTCGTGCGAAATATCGTGGCCAATACGGTTGAGCATTTCAATAGCGGCATCGAGGTCGGCTTCGCGTGAAACGGGAATGTTGATGAGCACGCGAGCCCAGTCGCGAGAGAGGTTCACAGTTTGGCGCAAGCCACCGTTAGCCATCGTGACGAGGTCTCCGTCGAAGGTACGAATTTTGGTAACACGCAAGGTGACTTCCTCAACGCGGCCCTCAATCCAGCCAACTGGAACTAGTGGCCCCACGCGCACTACGTCGCCCACGCCGAATTGACGCTCGGAAATGATGAAGATGCCAGCAAGAACGTCGCCAACAATTTGTTGGGCTCCAAAACCAAGACCGGCGCCCACAATAGAAACGAGTGGCACCACGGCCGCTGCTGGCAGGTTGAGAAGCAGCAGGGTCCATACAAAGGCGACTGTGGCAATAGTGAAGTTGATGCCCCAGCGGGCGGCGCCGAGGAGTGCCCCTTGATAGGCGCCGACTGCATTGTGGCCTAGAGGGTCGGCCTCGGCGCGTTGGCGCTTTAGGCGCTCGGCCTGAAAGTTCGACACCAGCCCGATGGCTCGGGTGAAAAAGAAAGCCCCAGAAGTAATGGCAACAATGAGGAGCCCTTCATCGCGCAGCCAGTTCCAGGCTCCGGTAGCTCGCTCGGCTGCTATTAAAGAAATCATCTGCGCTTCAGCATAACGAGGTGCCAAGATAGGCAGGTGACACAGAATTCCCTCGTACTTGGTACTTGCCATCATGACTGCCCCGATTCATGTGGATGGCAAGTGACGGTCGAAGGTGGGGTGGCAGTGAAAATGCGCGGAAACCCCGCTCATCCATATTCGCTGGGGGAGTTGTGCCCCAAGGTGAACCATTTTGTGGAGCGTGTGTATAGCCCGCAACGCATCACTACACCTTTAGTACGTACCGGCGCTAAAGGCGAAGGAATTTTCCGTGAAGCAACGTGGAGTGAAGCTTTGGCTCTTGTTGCACAAAAGACCCATGAGGCAATCAACAAACATGGCGGCGAAACCGTGTTGCCGTGGTCGTCGGCAGGTAACCAGGGTCTCTTGCAAATGTCGTCGCTCGACCGCAGGCTGTTTGCGCGGATGGGTTCTTCGCAAACGGTGGGGGCACTGTGTGGAAGTGTCGCCAAGAACGGCTTTATGGCAACCACGGGTTCTGCCCGCAGCACAAACCCTATGCATATTGTCGATGCACAATTCATCGTGTTGTGGGGAACCAATACGCGGATTACTAACAGGCACCTCTGGCCATTTATTGAAGAGGCGCGCAGCAAGGGTGCAAAAGTTGTGGTGGTCGACCCTATTCGCACCATCACGGCCGATGAAGCCGATTGGTTTATTCAACCCTTCCCCGGCACCGACACGGCGTTGATGCTTGCCATGATGCACGTCATTATTCGTGACGAATTATGTGACGATGAGTTTGTTGCACAGCACACCGAGGGCTTTGAGGAACTCGCAGCAGAAGTTGCGAGTTGGACACCTGAACGCGCAGCAGCGGAGTGCGGTGTAGATGCAATCGACATTGAAACTTTTGCGCATGAATATGCCACTGCGCAACCCGCTTTTATTCGCACCATCATCGGTGCTGAGCATCGTGAAAATGGCGCAATGTTGTTTCGCACCATGGCGTGTTTACCAACGCTCACGGGTTCATGGAAACATCGTGGTGGTGGGCTTTCACGCAGCGTGGGCTCGTGGTTTGATGATTTCGTAGATGATTCCGTCTTTGATTCGGAGCATCTCGTACAAGGAAAGCCACGACGCGCACTGGCATTTACGCAGTTGGGTCAAGTACTCACCGGTACCTCACTCACGCCATCGATATCGGTGTTATATGTCTGGAATGGCAACCCTGTTTTAACCTGCCCCAATAGTGCGCTAACTCGCCAAGGCTTAATGCGAGAAGATTTGTTTACCGTAGTGAGTGAACAGTTTCTCACCGACACCGCAAAATATGCCGACGTGATATTTCCTGCAGCAATGCAAATAGAACAGCGCGATGTAGTGCCGGCATGGGGTCATTTATATTTGGGTTGGAATGAAGCCGCTATTGCACCTGTGGGTGAATGCGTGCCGAATACCGAACTCTTTCGTCGCCTTGCTCATGCAATGGGTTATACCGAACCCGAGCTATTTGAAAGTGATGATTCACTCATCGCTTCAGCGTTGCGTGGTGTTGATATTGAACAATTGCAGCGTGATGGGTTTGTTCCATTACCGAATATTGATGAAGTCCTTTTTTCTGACGGTGTATTTGGAACTGCGTCGGGTAAAGCGCAATTAGCAAGCAAAGATCTTGCTGCACGTGGTCTGCCTTCACTTCCTACGTATGTGCAGTCATCGTCGCGCGCAGGTTCAGCAGAGTTTCCATTAGTGATGCTGACACCAAAACAGCACACCCGTTTCTTGAACACCAGTTACTCGCACTTGCCGCAGCACGGCCCTCGTGAAGAAGGTCCATACGTGGAAATGTGTGCAAGTGATGCAGCTGTTAGGGGCCTGGAAAATGGAGCACAGGCACGAGTGGTGAATGAGCGCGGAGAGATGTTGCTGCCGGTCAAAATAAGTACTCGATTGCCAGAAGGTGTAGTGGCAGTTCCCTTTGGTTGGTGGGATATCAGCCATACAAACTCAAACAATGTGAACGATCTGACCAGCGATGCACATACCGATTGGGGTGGCGGAGTGAGTTTCCACGACACGTTGGTGCAGGTGATCTCGGCGTAACGTCACTTCAAGAGAACTGTCTTGGGGGTTATATGAACGATGTAGATGTCGTAGTAATTGGCTCTGGCATTGCCGGCTTGGCTGCTGCAAATAGCGCATGGGAATCTGGCTTAAAGCGCGTGCTCATTGCCGAAAGTGAAGGAGTTGTTGGCGGTTCGTCACGACTCTCAGGTGGCATTGTGATGGGTGCGCCAACACGTTTTCAGCAAGCTGCTGGCATTAGCGATACAGCCGATGCACTGTTCAACGATTACATGGCTATCAACCAGTGGATGGTGGAAGCAGGCGTTGTGCGTACGTATTGCAATGAAGCTGGGCCAACAGTCGATTGGTTAGGCGACCTAGGTGTGCAGTTTCACGATGAGCTCATTTTTGGTGGCGGGGAAATCGTGCCACGGTGTCATTGCGCTGTGAATAATGGCCAAGGAATTATTGATGCACTGCATGCAAAGGCACGTGAGCGCGATATTGATATTGCGCTTGGCCAACGAGTGAACCGATTGCTTGTTGAAAATGGGCGAGTAGTAGGAGTTGCAGTAGGTGATGATGAAATTCGTGCAGGTGCAGTCATTGTTGCATCGGGTGGTTTTTCGTTGAACAAAGATCGCCTTGCCGAGTTGTACCCAGCAGCTGCAGCGATGGGCGACTGGCTGTGGTACATCGGTGCCGATGGTGCTCGTGGTGATGCGCTCGATTTCGTTGAGCCTTTAAATGCACAAATCATTGGGCATAATCGCGGTTTGCGTTTGTTGCACCCCAACTTCATTAATGCTGTTGAACCATTTCTGCCAGGGTGGATGGTGTTGGTAAATAAGCATGGTCAACGTTTTGGAACCGAGTCGGCGCCATATGGTGTGATGGATGGTTTTATGCGAGCACAGGGTGATGTCGCGTACGTCATTTTCGACGATCTTGTATTGCATCCGGAACGCGGGCCACAAGTTGCAACGTATAAGCAATCAATTCCTGGTCGCGGTACAGAACGTCACAATGCAAACTGGAATGCAATCATGGTGGAAGACATGGTGAAAGCTGGTCGCATTAAATCGAGTGACACTATTGAAGGCCTTGCGAAAGAACTTGGTCTTCCTCAAAACAAACTTGCAGGAACCATTGCGCGTTACAACGCAGGTGCGCACGCAGGAGTTGATGATTACAACAAAGAAGAAAAGTTTTTGCGCCCACTTGAGTATCCACTTTTTTACGGTGCAGAAGTGCGCCCTGCAACATTGTGTTTCACTGCAGTGGGTATGCGTATCGATAGTCAAGCGCGTGTACTCAACGACATTGGTGAAGTAATTCCCGGTTTGTATGGAGCTGGTGAATGCACCGGCGGCATTATTGGCGACCGCTATGTGGGCAGTGGCAACTCGCTGTCGAACGGGGCCACCTTTGGCCGGATTGCCGGCCGGTCGGTGGGAACCACTTTCCATGCCTAAATCGTCGTTTTTGACCCTTATTCCATAAGGGTTTGGCAACTTATACAAACATGAGATTGCTTCTTAGAGTTCTCTTACTCTTTTCTTAGAGAATCTCTAGGAACGACAACGAAAGTGTCTTTTGTCAAAGGGCATCCGCCCCCCAACACAGGAGAATCCAATGAAAAAGACAAACTTGAAGAAAAGCATTGTTGCTGCAAGTGTGGCCGCAGGAATCGCCGGTGGCTTGGTTGCCGGCCTTGCCCTCGGAGTTCCCGGCTTTGCCGGTGCACAAGCAAACAACTCCCCATTGAACGTTCAGGGCAGTTCCGCTGCCCTGGCGAAGTCGGCAGTAGTGAACTTGTCTGACACCATCCAAGTTCCTTCAGTTGGTGCGTCAAGCACTGGTGGTAAAGAGCATGGTCCGAAGCTTGAAGCAGCTGCCAAGGTTCTTGGTGTGACTGCTGAAGAGTTGAAGACTGAACTTTCAACGAAGTCGCTTGCCGACGTCGCGAAAGCAAAAGGTATCGACATTACGAAAGTGACCGATGCGCTTGTTGCTGAGTTCAAAGCTCATCTCGACGAAGAGGTTGCTTCTGGTGAGCACACCCAGGCTGAAGCCGACGCGAAACTTGCTGAGTTCAAGACTCGTGTGACCGACATGGTGAACAAAGTTCGCCCTGCACGTGGCCCTGAGGGTCGTGGCAAGGGTGGCCCAAAGCTTGAAGCAGCTGCCAAGGTTCTTGGTGTGACTGCTGAAGAGTTGAAGACTGAACTTTCAACCAAGTCACTTGCAGATGTTGCAAAAGCAAAGGGTGTCGACATTACGAAAGTGACCGATGCGCTTACTGCTGAGTTCAAAGCTCATCTTGACGAAGAGGTTGCTTCTGGTGAGCACACTCAAGCTGAAGCCGACGCAAAACTTGCTGAGTTCAAGACTCGTGTAACCGACATGGTGAACAATGTTCGCCCAGCTGGCGCACCTGAAGGTCGTGGACCCGGCGGCCCTGAGGGTCGTGGCAAGGGCGGACCAAAGCTTGAAGCAGCTGCCAAGGTTCTTGGTGTGACTGCTGAAGAGTTGAAGACTGAACTTTCAACGAAGTCTTTGGCTGACATCGCGAAAGCAAAGGGTGTCGACATCACGAAAGTGACCGATGCGCTTACTGCTGAGTTCAAAGCTCATCTCGATGAAGAGGTTGCTTCTGGTGAGCACACTCAAGCCGAAGCCGACGCGAAACTTGCTGAGTTCAAGACTCGTGTAACCGACATGGTGAACAATGTTCACCCTGCCGGTGCGCCAGAAGGTCGTGGACCCGGCGGACACGGCCCAGGAATGGGTCGCGGCATGGGACATGGTCCCGATGCTGCTGGTGGCGCAATGCCCGGTGCTCCTGCAATGCAGGGTTCGGTCACGGTGACACCTTCGAATAACGCTTAAGTTTTACCTCAATGACCAGGCCCGCCACTGCTAGCGCTGTTTCGCAAGCACGACCGCTTCCTTCCCCCAAGGAAAGTCGTGTTCTCGACACAGATGTAGGCGCCATTATTGGTGCTCTCACGCTAGTGGTGGTGGGTCTTTGGTCGCGCCACGGAGGGGTAGCGGCCCTCGGCGACTCTGCTGCGAAAACATATACCTCCCTTGCGCAATTGACAGGGTTGTTGTGTAGCGAAGCAGGAATCCTCGGTCTCATCCTTGTGACGCGAACGCCACTTGTAGAGCGGCGCTACGGCCTCGACCGAATGTTCAACTGGCATCGACTACTGGGTGAAGCAATGGCAATTTTTCTTGCGTTGCACATTGCGTTCAGTATTGCAGCGTGGGCAATTCCCGATGGAACGATGAATGCAATTCAATCACTCACAGGCAAAGAGCCGTATATGGCACTGACCACTGTTGGGTCGGTCATTGTTCTTATTGTCACCATCAGTTCGCTGAAGTGGTTTCGCAACAAACTGTCTTATGAGATGTGGTACTTCGTGCATCTCACGGCTTACTTTGGTTTGGCGGCATCATTTTCGCATCAAATAGTTTTAGGAACCGACTTCGCTGACGATGCACTTGCTCGAGGATTTTGGGTAGGAATACATCTTGCTCTTGTTGTCTGGTTGATATGGAGTAGGTGGGGTCGGCTTGTTGTTGCAGTTGCTCGTCCTTTGCGCGTTACAGCGGTAACGCATGAAGCACAAGGCGTGACCAGCGTTGTACTTTCGGGTACTCATCTACGCAAAGCAAAAGCTCTAGGTGGGCAGTTCTATCTGGTGCGGCAAATGGTGAAGGGCCGTTGGTGGCAAACGAACCCATTCTCACTATCTGCGCAACCTACTAACGCCGGCCTGCGATTTACTGTGAAGTCGCGTGGTGAGTCGAGCAATGCCTTCACCAACATTGCGCTTGGTACTCGTGTCATTGTTGAGGGGCCATACGGCGTCTGCACTCCCGACGTTGTGAACTCCGAAAAAGTTCTGCTTGTTGCTGGCGGCGTAGGAATTGGTCCTGTGGTGTCGTTCCTGGAACAGTTGGGTTCTGAACATGAACCAATTATTTTGTATCGCGCAACATCTGAAAAAGAAGTAGCACACATCAATGAGTTAGAAGCACTGGCAACAGCTCGTAATGGCAAGGTGCACACACTCGTTGGGCCGCGTGCAACACTGAAAGTTGCCGACCCATTTAGCCCTGAAGTTTTGTTGAAAGTTGTACCCGACCTTGCCCAACGGGCGGTCATAGTTGCTGGGCCAGAGTCGATGGTAAAAGCCGTACAGCGTGGTGCGAAAGCAGCAGGAGTGCCGGTAGAAAACATTCATGCCGAAAGGGCTTGGTGGTAAACGTGTCACAAAAACCAACATTGGGTCGACAGATCTTCCCCGCAGTAGCGCTCACCGTTGTAGGCGTTGGCTTTATCTCTCTTCTTGATAATCCAGCAGGTGGCGTGGTCTCATTAGAGGGGGCAACAGGCGCGGTGGTGCCATCATCCGTTGCTGCCAATACCACCCTTGCCCCGAGCCCAACCTCGTCGATAATTGTCCCTACTGAAGTGCCTACAACACTTGCTCCTGTGCCAACACTGGCTGTAGAGGGTGCTGGAAGTTGCGACGGAGATGTGGTGACGGGGCCAACAGCAATGTTCAAGTGGGGCAGCCTTCAATTGCAAGCAACATTCACGAAGAAGAACGTGTTGTGCAGTGTGACTGTTTTGAATTATCCAAATGAAAAAGATAAGTCTGCACGCATCAACCAATCTGCACTACCCGTGTACAACCGGGAAGCAGTGGAGGCGGGAAGTGCGCAAATTGCAGTTGTGTCGGGAGCAACGGATTCATGGCGTGCTTATACCGCTGGGTTGCAAGCAATTCTTGATGCACATCCTGCATAATGGGCCCTGAAGCACGTATTGCATTTGTAGGAAAATCAATGGGCACTGCTGTCAGCGTGCACATTGATGATGACGTTTCACGTGTCTCGGCTGAACGTGCGTGGGAATCGGTGTGCGTATTTCTCCGCGATATTGAAGATCGATTCTCGACGTTTTTACCGACGAGTGAAATTTCACGCATTAATAATGGTGAATTGCACATGCTCGATGCTTCACCAGATGTGGTGGAAGTGCTCGATGCATGTACATGGCTTGAGCACTTAAGCAACGGAGTGTTCAACGCAAGACAACCTGATGGTTCAATTGATCCTGCAGGTTTTGTAAAAGGTTGGGCAGCGGAACGCGCAGCAGGCTTGCTATTGCAGGCTGGACTCAAAAGCTATTACCTGCGAATTGGTGGAGATATTCAAACGCATGGTCTGCAGTCCACGGGTGAAAAGTGGCGTGTAGGAATTGTTGATCCGCACGACTCGTCACGTATTCGTTCTTCTGTAGATATTCCCGAAAATTGGGCAGTAGCGACATCTGGTACGGCAGAACGTGGCCAACATATTTGGGGCAAAGACTCTCTAGCGGTCAATCCACAGTTCTCTTCAATGACGGTGATTGGCCCGCACCTCATGTGGGCAGATGCATTCGCCACTATTGGTTTTGCACTCGGTGGTACTGGAATTGAATGGGTCGAAAAATTCCCCGACTACACAGCTTTCACTTTGAGTTAAGTGTGTACTCCATCATCTCAAGGTACGACTCAAATGGATCAACGATGATGTGTTCGTCCTTTGCCCCTTCATCCCATCGACGAAGTTCAACTGCACTTGAAAAGTGCGGCGAGCGCTCAAAACGCATCACTTCATGATGAGTCATTAAGCCTCCTTGCTTTTCCAGACTGCGTACTGAGCCAATAGAGAGTTGGTCAAAATAGGTGTCGTCGGCTGTGCACAGGAAGCGCTTTGCGGCAACGTGAAGCGCAATTGGTGCAGTGACGCCGCTAGGGAAATGAGCTGCAAGGTACCGGGCACCGAGCGCTTCATGTTCATCATCGGTATCAAAATCAATAGTGCCGTTATTTTCCGCTAAGACCAAGAGATGACCAATATCGTGCAAGAGTGCCGCAATAGTGAGTTCTGGGCTTGCGCCAGATGCTTTAGCGAGAGCCGCACATTGGGTGGCGTGTTCAGTTTGGCTTATTAACTCATCGTACTTATTGTTGCCAAATTGGATATACAACTGGTTGATGTGGTGAATGGTTTCATTCATCGAACTGGTTTCCCTTCAAAATCTCCGATAAGTGATACACGTACAGATTCATTATTTTCTTTTGATTCAGCAAACTCTTTGAGTTTTTGTTCGTAATAGCGACTCCGCAGGTCACCTTCACTCAGAGCGTTGTAGGTGGGGTAGAGAGCGCGTCGATCTTTTTGTGAGTGATTTGCTCCGCTGCGATGTGGCGTGCGTGAATGAAACCACAAAGTTTGACCCGCTCGTAGTGGAACAGTCATCCAATGGAATGTTGCAACAAGTGCCGGGTCGATGCAGCCCTTACTGTCCATCGGCAAGATTTCATGGTGGAGTCCAGATACAACTTCAAGACATCCGTTTTCTTCTGTGGCATCATCAACAGCGACCATGCAGGAAATATGAGTTTCTATAAATCGATATGCAGGTGCATCTTGGTGTGGAGAGTAACCCGCGCCACCTGCGAGTTTGTAGTTGATCTTTTCCTTGTAAAGAACAGCTTCACTTCCAAGCAACTGGGAAGCGACGGCGACCATTTGTCCACTGCACAAGAATTGATGCATTCCCGAGTGAAAAGGTGTGAAATTCTCCGTGCGACACAATTTGGGGCCATAGTCCGTGAGTTCGCGGTAGTGCAACCACTCGCCATCTACGTCAGCCCACGAAGCGATGTCTGCTACCCACTTTTGAACTTCAGTTGTTTCTTCTGAGGACAGCGTGTCAACAAGAAGCCAACCTCTGTAGTTGAAGTGTTCTAACTGTTCTGCTGAGAGATTCATTGTTTCCTCTCAGCTATTTCAATAGAGATTCGCATGGCTAAATGGATACTAAGCCAAAGTGAGGAAACTCGTGTGTCAAGTCACCTTTGCAGAGATGAACAAAGAAGGATCAGTAACCAAAAATTTGTGGTGAGCAACCACTGTTAACTTCGAGTCAACTTTGTGACGCTTTGCGTTCACTGAGTTGTTCTGCAATGAAGCGCCATCCCACCAAGGTGAAAGCATTGAAAATAGTTGCAACCACAATGAATGCGCCGGCGGTTCCACGATCGAAAGCAAAGTGACGTAGAAGCATTCCGATGACGATGGTGATGAGCCATAGCCCAACACCGTTGGCAACCCTGTTTGGCGCTTTCCAGACACGCAGTGCACACCAACTCACAATGAGCCCAATGAGAAACGGGGCTGCTGTAGAGAAGACGCCAGCAGTATCGGTATCGGTATCGTGATTACGGGTACCTATAAATATGAAAAGGAAAATGAAAGCAGCATCGGCAACAAATGCGTAAAGAGGTTTCCGTAAATTAAAGGTAGCTGGCATGGTCGACATAAGTACACGGTAGCGGCAAACATCATTCACCTGCTCGTCATATTCCGTACGCCAAAGGTTTCCCACAATCGCTCATTGTTCAATATTCAATCAGTCACGATGAGTGTGTGAGCACTATCAGTATTGCCCCCCAGAGACGAATCAGGCTTTTCCGCCGACGTGCACAATTGCATATTTCGCGCCGCACACTTTTTCACTATTCAGATTTCCGACTATCCATCATCGGACAGACGACTTCTCAAATTGCTGATGCGTTGAATTCTTTGATATTTGCTCAGGTATTACTATTTGCAAACGAAGGTGGGCCAACGCCTCGATTGCTCATACAAACTGTCATTGCTGCAGCACTGCCCCTCATTTTGGCTGGCCCTCTTGCAGGTTATGTGGCAGACAAATTTGAGCGACGACAAATTTTGGTGACAGGTCAAGGTGTGCGTTCATTGCTGATGATTGCCGCATTCTTTGCTGCGTATATGCAGTCAACGGTGATGCTTTATGTTCTCTTTGGCATATCAATGTGCGTGACGCGAGTTCTGTACACGGCCCGCGCCGCTTCGGTGCGCCACCTTGTGCGTCAACATGAATTGGTCGCTGCAGACTCTGTGATGTTGATGGCCAGTATGGTCGCCGGGAGTATTGGTGCCGCAAGTGGTGCTTTGCTCTACCGCTACATCGGGTTTGCAGCTTTCCTCGCAGGAGCCATTTTGCATTTTGTCGCTGCTTATGTTTTCGATTCCATTCGCGCGTGGCTCGGAGGCGGTAGTGAAGTAGAGAAAGTTACCTGGCCTGTTGCGTTACAGCAGTTAGGTACGGCGAAAACTCGTTTTGCAATTGCGTCAACAAGTGCACATCGCTTTCTCCTCGGTTTGAGTTTTTCGGCGGTTGCTTTGATTCTCGATCAGCAAACTTCCATCGGCGCATCGGGGTATGCGGCAACGTTGGGGGCGTCAGGAGTAGGAGCTTTCTTGGGGACAGTAACCTCTGAACGCACAAATGAAAAAATTCCTCGTCGCACAGTGACAATTGCGGCTTTTGCTCTGTCGGGTTGCGCAACTATTTTGGCAGTGTCAATTACCAACTTGTATTTGTGCTGTGGCGCAGTGTTGGTGATGGCTTTTTGTTTCCAAAATCTTCGCGTGTGTTCCGACGCCACCGTTCAGGCAAACGCAATGAAGGGCTCGTGTGGACGAGTGTTTGCCGCGTATGACATGGCCTACAACCTGAGTTTTCTGTTGGGTTTAGTTGCAGGCTTGGCGGCTTCTTCCACAGCGACGTCACATACCGTGCTTGCTGCGAGCGCTAGCGCATTTATTGCAGGCGCCGTTATTTTCGCATGCATGCGCCGCACAGAGGAAGCGAAAGTAGAAGAAACTGAAGTGTTAGCAGTTCAACCCACACCGGTGCAGGCGAAAACGCTGATTTAGGCTTGGTCGTAATACTCGCGGCCGAGATGCGTAATTTGATCTTCGTTCATGATCCAACGCAAGGTGTTGTGCAACTTCTCGAGTTGTACAAACAAGTCGTGCTCTGGGTGTAGGCCTGGCGCAGTTTGTGGGCTCTTGTAATAGAACGACAACCACTCTTGAATGCCACCAAGTCCTGCACGTTGTGCAAGGTCGGAGTACAAGATGAGGTCGAGCGCAAGAGGCGCAGCAAGAATAGAGTCACGGCACAAGAAGTCGACCTTGATCTGCATGGGGTAGCCCATCCAGCCAAAAATGTCGATGTTGTCCCAACCTTCTTTGTTGTCGCCACGTGGTGGGTAGTAGTTGATGCTCACCTTGTGGAACACGTTGCCGTACAACTCGGGGTTGTTGGCTGGGTCAAGAATGTCTTCAAGTACACCAAGCTTTGATTCTTCTTTTGTTTTGAAGTTTTCAGGGGCGTCGAGAACTTCACCATCGCGGTTACCCAAGATGTTGGTGCTGTACCAACCAGCAAGGCCCAACTGACGAGCCTTCAACATTGGTGCAAGCACAGTTTTCATAAGTGTTTGGCCGGTTTTGAAGTCTTTACCAGAGATTGGGATGTTCTTGTCGGTTGCGAATTGACGCAAGCACGGCATGTCGACTGCGAGGTTTGGTGAACCATTAGCGAAAGGAACACCTTCAAGCAATGCTGCGTATGCGTACAACATGGATGGGGCAATCATTTCATCGTTGGCATCAATTGCTTTTTCGAATGCTTCGATGGTTGCGTGTTGTGGCCCTGGCTCAATATAAATTTCGGTGCTTGCACACCAGATCATGACAACACGGTCAACTTTTTTCTCATCGCGGAAACGGTTGATGTCGGCACGAATGCCATTCAACATGGAACGCTTATCGATGGTGTCCATCGTGTGTGTGCCATCGAGGTTGCGTGCAAAGCGGCGCTCAAAAGCAGCCTTCATTGGGCGAATGTCGCGCAATGCTTCTGAGATTGATTCAATGTGCTTGCCCTGCTCTAGAACTCCAGCGCGTGATGCAGCAACATAAGCATCGTCGGGGAAGACGTCCCATGCGCCCCACACGATGTCTTCAAGACGAGCAAGTGGAACGAAATCTTTTACTAATGGCGTGCGGCCCTCAGTGCGCTTGCCCAAGCGGATGGTGCCCATTTGGGTCATTGATCCAATGGGTGTTCCTTGGCCGCGCTTGGCGAGCTCAACACCTGCAATGAGGGTGGAGGCAACAGCGCCAAGGCCAACGGTGAGAACGCCGAGTTTGCCTTCGGCGGGGGCAACGCTGGTGGGGGAAGGGGTGGGGCTAGACATGAATGGGTACTCCTTGGGCTCATAGGCATGACGAGAGCCGCGACTGATAAGGCTAGAGCCTCCGAGGGTCGCCTACCATCTTCATATGACAACAGTTCCTGGCACCTCCCCCCAGCCGGAAGACCAAAAACCGCTCCTCATGGATGGCAACGCCTTGCGCGACCTCATTGTGGGGCAAATTGGTGCTCGTGTGGCTGCCGCTGGAAGCCCGCATATCTGCCTGGCCACCGTC
>CAFBPN010000015.1_pt1 | contig 19448 bp, 23 predicted proteins | sample 7269731 | NCBI WGS metagenome assembly CAFBPN01 (sample SAMEA6814144, study PRJEB35770) | uncultured Acidimicrobiaceae bacterium | biome: Freshwater; feature: Freshwater reservoir; material: water | place: Czech Republic | collected 2017-06-27 | depth 30m m
AATGGTGCAAGCGACCACGACAACCCCTTGGTTTCCGGGCCACATCATTTGCCTACGCAATTCGCAGATCATCAAAAAGTGCCGCACTGGGAAATAGGAGCAGCACTGGGCATTCTCGACAACGAGCGTGCTGTGAAAATCTCTGGGGCAATGTTCACCATGCAACGTGGTCTTGGTGCCACGTTGTCGCGTGCACTGTGTCAGTACGCACTCGATTCAAATGCCGATGAATTTGAAGAAGTGCGCCCACCAACGTTGGTTACTTCCGCAACACTCACTGCAACGGGTCAACTTCCCAAGTTTGCCGACGATGCATTTTTCATTGAGCGTGACGACCTGTGGTGCATTCCCACTGCTGAAGTTCCACTCACTTCGTTGTATGCCGGTGAAGTGCTGAATGAAGCACAACTTCCTGCAAAGATGATGGCGTATTCACCGTGCTACCGCCGCGAAGCGGGTTCTGCGGGTCGCGATACGCGCGGCATGTTGCGTAGCCACGAGTTCGACAAAGTAGAAATACTTGCCGTTGCTACACCAGAGCAATCACCAGAACTGTTGCAAGAAATGGTGAAACGCGCCGAAAAGCTCATATCTGGGCTCGGTTTGCCGTACCGCATCATTGAAATATGCACGGGCGATATGGGTCAAAGTCATCACCGCAGTTTCGATATTGAAGTGTATGCACCTGGTTGTGACGCGTGGTTAGAAGTGAGCTCGGTGAGTTGGTTTGCTGACTACCAAGCACGTCGTGCCGACATTCGTTTTAAGCGCGGCACACAAAAGGGAACAGAAATTGCACACACCTTGAATGGTTCAGCACTTGCTGTGCCGCGCGTATGGGCAGCCATTATGGAAAACAATCGCCAAGCCGATGGCTCTGTACGTATTCCCGATGTGCTCTTGCCGTATATGCGTGGTACAACTCACATTGTTCCAAAAAGCGAGTAGTTGTGTCGCTACGTGATCGGCGTGTTCAATATGAAACCGCTGGGCTCGACCTTGCCGACCTTGCTGCTACTCCTATTCAGCAGTGGCATCATTGGTACGACGACGCGGTAGAAGCAGGAGTTGCTGAACCAAATGCAATGACCGTGTCGAGTATTGATGCTGAAGGTCAACCCGATGCACGTGTTGTTCTTGCGCGTGAAGTGAATGACGAAGGCATTGTTTTTTACACCAACTATGAAAGTGCAAAGGGCATTCAACTCGCGGGGGTTCCGTTTGTTAGCGCTGTTTTTGCTTGGCTCGACCTACATCGACAAGTGCGTGTGCGAGGAGAAATTGAAGTGGTGTCGAGTGAAGAGAGCGATGCATATTTCGCGTCTCGGCCACGCGAGTCACAAATTGGTGCGTGGGCGTCGGCTCAGTCGCAGGTCATTACAGGCCGCGAAGAACTTGACGCTGCTGTGGTCGAAATGACACAGCGATTCATGGGTGGCGATGTACCCCGGCCACCGCACTGGGGTGGGTTACGCATTGTTCCCTCCACAGTGGAGTTTTGGCAGGGTCGCCCCAGCCGACTGCACGACCGCTTTCGCTATGCCTGGGCCGGCACGCAGTGGTCGATTTCCCGCCTCGCCCCCTAAACAGAGGGTTCTCGGCGCGGTATGTCCCGTAAATCGGGACATACCGCCCCGAGAACCCTTTTTTAGCCCTCAAATGTGAGTGCGGAGAGCGCTAGAGCATCGACAAGAGCCTGGGAATGGGGGTTCAGTTCGGGGCCTTCCCAGTCCCAAAACAAGGGGCTGGTTCCACGAATGCGAGGGGGAAGCTCCAATTGCACTCCACCTCGTGGGGGAAGATTCACTGGGTTCAGCGGGTGTTGCCCGCGGAGTTCTTTCGGAATCTCTTCGAGTTCGGTGCGAATTTCATAGGCCGGAAGGTGGCTACGCAGATGCCCACCAACATGTGCGGCAAGTTCTCTATTCGTGCCACCCAGTAACAGTGTTGCCCACAAGCCCATGCGACCATAACCATGGACAGTAATCACAATGTCGACATGATCAAGGAATGCGCCCAATGCATCGGAATGTTCACGCACCACTTTGTGTGAGGGAATGTGCCACTCCATGCCTGCAGGTTGATGAACTCCGTAATACGAAGCACCACTTTTTTCAGCAGCAGCTTGTGCAATGACTTCGGTCATTTCTTCGAGACCGCCACCGTGGTACGCCATAAAACCAAAAGTGCTGCGCAAGGTGAGAACTTCTTCCACGCCTTCTTGGGCAAGCAACTCATCAAACATGAGTGTTATTGCGATCTTCTGCGCGGAACTTCATGAATACGAATGCCAAGGAAATAACGATGGCGAAAATAATGCCTAACTTCCATGCGCCTTGGCGCTGCAAAAATGTTGCAATGTCTCCTTGCCAGTTTTCTACGTTGCTCACTACTGAGCCAGGCTTCTTTTCCGCAATTGCGGCATACCAATACCACGAGAGATACAAGCCGGTAAGAACCACAAAAACCGCGGCAATGCGGTCGATGTATTGAAGTCCGTTGCGCAAAACTTGGAGCAGCCCACCTTGCGCAAAGGCCAATGTCACCGTGAGCGCAGTAACGAGCATTGCCATTCCTAGGCCGTAAAGAACAACGCTCATCATTCCTGAAATAAAGCCGTGTGTAGAAATAGAGCCGAAAATAACGGTTGTGAGAAAGCCAATGGTGCAACCAATTGATGCAACTGCATATGCGATTCCAAACAAAAACATTGAAAATACCGTGCGATCTTTGCCGCCAGCAATAGCAGGTGTGGTGAACTTGGGTTTCCAACCACGCAACATTGCAAGACCCATTGCAACTAGCGCAATACCAATAACAAGAGATGCATATTTCGCGTTCTGTTCAATCCAGTTGGTGAAGAGACGTGAGATACTTCCTACAAGAAGAAACACTGCAATGAAACCGCTCGATGTTGCCGCACCAACAAGTAGTGCTCTACGCAATGTTGCTCGCTGTGAACTTTTCGGCCGTGACCCTTCCAGCCCAAGGAAATACATGAGGTATGTAGGAAGTAATACAAAGCCACACGGGTTTACTGCAGCAAGAACTCCAAGAATGAAGCTGTAGGCAAAACGTCCTTCAAGAGCAATCACGACACACCAAAATATTTCTGCATGGTTGTGGCAAGTTCAGCGGAAGTAATTTCGCCAGCGTGTTGAGAAACAATGACACCACCAGCATCAACAAAGAGTGTCATGGGGAAAGTACCAACACCTAACTGTGTCAGTAGTTCGCCATTGGGGTCGCGGACATAAATGAAGTCGTTCGACTCACTGGCGTATTCCTTCACAAAATCTTGTGCAGCAACGGCAGTGTCTTGTGGGTTCACGCCAACAAAAGAGACGTTGCCTTTTGTGCTTGCAGCCGCAGCGAGCAATGCAGGAAATTCACGCTTGCACGGTTCGCAGGTAGAGAACCAGAAGTTCACCACCATGGGCTTGCCGCGGAGGGCAGAAAAATCAACGTCTTCGCCAGAGAGATTTTTTAATGAGATGGAGGGAAATAGTTTTCCTGCCGCAGGAACATTGGTGCCAATGGTGGGGTCGGCAATAGTGAGAGAGGGGCTCAGCGTGACGGTTCCTACATCAGAGGGAGCATCGTTACCGCGGTCGCTGAGGAGCCACCCACCACCAACGCTCACCACAGCTACGGCCAAGATGGTCAGCAGCAGGCGCATGGTGCGTTGGCGGGGGAAGGTCACCTCATCAGGCTACCGATGCCACTAAGTGCCGAGGAATTGGCACTTCGTCAATGGGGCGCATGTGACGAATGTGGACGGGTGGCCGTCCGCGTGGTCGCTTCACAGCAACCACGCGGCCGTTCTCGATGAGCTCGCCGCCCCAGACTCCCCAGGGCTCGTTCTGCTCGATTGCTTGGGCGAGACAGCTCGCCTGTGAAGAACACTTGGAACAGATGGCTTTGGCGCGCGCAATATCAACATGCTCTTCAGAGAAGAAGAGATAGGTCAAGGTCCCATTTCCATCGGCGCATCGTTTTGCAGACAGAATCATCGGGGTATCGATGTTGATGTCAAGGGTGTTGATGGCAAGCATGTTGTCTACTTTCTGTTCGGTGTTCAGGTATTCGGTCGGTATTCGGTTGGTGGAAAAAGAATCGGAAAAACAAAAAAGGCCGCCGGGTGTGTTACCCAGCGGCCTCGACTTACACGTTTTTCGTTTTACGTGTTGCTCCTGTCGAGGCGCTGGCTGAATCGCTTATTCGCGAATTTCACCGCAAACGCTGGATTGCTGGCATGCCAATAACCCGCCGCTGCGCTGGTATGCGCGGATGCGGTGGAGGAGGCTGCGAAGCAGGCGAGGGCGTTTGTGGTCTTTAACATTCGGCTTTAAGGAAACCACCAATTTCGACTTGAGTCAAGCGATTTAACAAAAGAGGGATGAAACCCTTGATCCATTAGGGTTTTCCTGTGGAAGCCGCCCCCCTTGAATTCCTTGCAGTTCCCCCGCAAGGGCGCATCTTTACCGCAGCACGCAGAGTGCGCTTGGGCGATGTCACCCCCCGCGGCCGGCTGCGCCTTGACGCCACGGTGCGGTACTTGCAAGACGTTTCCCATGATGACACTGAAGACGCAAACTATGCCGACAAAGACGGATGGGTAGTGCGCCGCACTGCATTACGCATTACCAAGTTTCCTGTTTTTCAAGAGCGACTTACATTGCAAACATGGTGCGGGGGTCTTGGCTCGCATTGGGCAGAACGCTCTACGCGCATTGAGGGCGAAAAAGGTTCGCTCATTGAAGCATCGGCAGTATGGGTGCATGTTGATTTGCAAACCATGCGCCCCGCAACACTCGCAGAAGATTTTTTGGTGACAGCACGTGAAGCAGCGATGGAGAGAAAAGTAAGTGCGCGTTCAATGTTGCGCATGAAACCAGAAGACGCGGAACAACGCGATGCCTGGCCAGTTCGCTTCTCCGACATGGATGCACTTGGACACATGAACAACGCCGCATATTGGGAAGCAATTGAAGAGTGGCTAAGTGGTCATCGTGATTTTCGTGAACCATTTGCAGTGGTGCTTGAACACCTCACACCTATTGAGCCAGGCCACGATGTTTTTACAGTGACCCGCGAAGAAAAAAATCTCACGGCAATTTGGCACGAGATGAACGGCGTGATTGCCGCAGTTGCACAACTACAAAAACTCTAAATAGTTTTAGACGCGAACGTATTCGAGGAATCCATCTTTTTCGCGCACACTGAAGTCGCCAGCTATGCGCAAGTGTTCGAGGTGAGCAAAAGTTTCGCTGTCGGCCATGGGGCCTTGTGCACGTGCGGAAAAGAGATGACCAGCAATTTCCATGACGGTTGCAGGGCGATCGAATTCGTCGCCGATAGAGCGCAATTTTTCTAAGCGTTCAATGTGGTGATCTTTAATATCACGCACGCGCTCAACAACATTGGTGAATGGGTTGCCGTGAGCGGGAAGTGCAAGTTTCATTTGTGAACCAAGTTCACCCACTTTGTCGAGTGAATTAAAGAATTCTGCCAACGGGTCGACCGCGTTGGTCATGCCAGAAATGTGTGGCGTAATGCTGGGCAATACGTGGTCGCCGCTAATGAGAACGCCGCTATCGGGGTCGAACAAGCACAGGTGATCTTCAGTATGACCAGGTGTATGTACCGCAAGCCATTCACGTTTTGCCAAGGTAATGCGGTCACCTTCATCAACGCGGCGGTTGGGGTGAGGTACACCAAAGAGCCGCGGGAATTTCGCGTGCATACGCAGTTGAGTGTGGCGACGCCACGGGATGTCGTAACCCTCACCGCCCCATGGTGTTTTCCCGTTCGGACGCACAGCACGAATGTCGGGAGCATCTTCCACGTCGACATCGGGTGGTTCTTTGGGGTCCCACCACAAGCGGAAACGGCGGTGCGCAATAATTTCTGCGCCAAAATCTTTACGTAAACGACCAGCACCACCGTAATGATCGGGGTGACTATGCGTAACGAGCACAGAGTGCACCCGTCGCAAAGGAATGCCCATGTCTTTTAAGCGACTCTCTAATGCATGAAACGATTCGCGGCCCGGCAAACCTGGGTCGACGACCGCAACTCCGCGCTCATCTTCAAGCACATACATGTTGACGTGACCAAGACCGGGAAGATCGATGGGAAGTTGAGTGCGAAAAATGCCAGGAACAATTTCCACGATGTCGGTACTGGCCGGCATTTGTTCTTGCCGCATGGGACGAGGGGCCGCTGCGGAAGAAGATGCAGGAGTAGAGGTCACCTGCCTAATCTACTTGCGCGTGCAGCACTACTTGAAGGCGTGCGCGCGATAGTACGCAAGTTCACGCACACTTTCGCGAATATCGTCGAGTGCGCGGTGATTTCCTTCTTTGCTGGGCCGACCCGTAGTGAGTTCGGGGTACCAGCGCTTGGTGAGTTCTTTCACACTCGACACGTCGATGCTGCGGTAGTGCAAGTAGTTCTCAATATCGGGAAGATATGCCGCAAGAAAACGGCGGTCGGTGCCGATGCTGTTTCCACATAGTGGAACAGTTTTCGGGGCACCCACATGACTCTTAATGAAGTCGAGGGTGATGCGGCCAGCTTCTTCGAGGCTGAGTGTTGATGCGCGAATTTCATTGAGCAAACCCGACTTGGTGTGCATGTTCACAACGAAAGGGTCCATCGCGGCAAGGAGGTGCTCGGGTTGGTGAACAACAAGGTCAGGGCCCTCGGCGATGATGTTTAATTCGTCGTCGGTAATGAGGGTGGCAATTTCCACAATCACTTCTTTTGCAGGGTCGAGCCCTGTCATTTCAAGATCCATCCACACCATCACGTCATGCAATCTAGAGTCAAGGTGTGCTGAACGTCGCCATCCAACAACTTGACCCCGAACTTCCCCTCCCCGCGCTGGCCCACAAAGGCGATGCTGGAACCGACCTCCATGCCCGCATCTCCATTGAGGTACCCCCAGGAGGCGGCAGGGTGCTTGTTCCAACGGGTATTGCCATTGCATTACCCGAAGGCTACGCAGGCTTTGTTTTGCCTCGTAGTGGGCTGGCGTTGAAGCACGGCATTTCCGTGGTGAATGCACCGGGGCTCATTGATGCGGGCTACCGCGGAGAGTTGCAGGTCATCATTTTGAATACCGACCCAAAAACTGCGTATCGCATTGAACGCGGTGACCGCATTGCGCAGCTTGTCGTGCAACGTATTGAAGAAGTGCAGTGGACCGTTGTAGAGAGTCTTGAGGGCTACGACCGCGGTGGCGGATTTGGCCACTCGGGTCGTTAACTCAAACTTCTTACAGCGCTTGGCGTGCGTTTGCAGCGATGGGTAAGTACCAACCACGTGTCATCCAACGCTCAGCAAGTTGTTTGCCTTTGTCGTCACCCATGTCGAAGCCGCCCACTGTTGATGCAGGTGCAACCATGGCCCACAAACACTGCAGTTGGAACTCAGACCAAAAAGTGTCCCACGAATAGTTGGTGACGCCTTGTGCAACAAGTTCGTTGTGATAGAGCTCTAAAAGGCGCATGCCTTCTTTGTCCCACACTTCTGGGTCCATTGAAGAACCGAAAAGATATTGCACGTCTTGCGCGGGTGTACCTTTCACCAACATCTGGAAGTCGATGAACATAATGTCGCTTGCATCGGCGTTGAAGAAAACATTTTCTAAGCGCACGTCGCCATGGCACAGTGTGCGCGCAGCAGCACTAGAACGAGCCATGATTTCTTCAAATTTGTCGGCTACATCGCGCCCGAGTGCAACAGCTTCTTCGCCGAGTCGTGGAATCCAGTCGGCTTCAATGACGGGCATTGCCCCGCGCATAATGCCTGGTACAACGGCTAATTGAATAGGACTGTCGTTTGTAGGAAGCCAATCGAATGTGTCTAAGTCGGAGTGTTCCCACCACGCAGCATGCCACTTTGCAATTTCTTTCAGCGTGCGTTCGAGTTGTGGAACTGTTGCACCATTTAATTGATCACCCACAGTGAGATGTGCGACTTCATCGATGATGAGAACGAACTCACCTGCCGCAATATCCATGTCGGCATACAGACAACGCACTGAAGGAACAGGTGTGCGTGCAGCAAGCTCGTTGAAGAAATACGTTTCGCGAACGTAGATGCCTAAAGCAAGTGCAACATTTTTATTTTCTGGAGCAGCAGTAGGAATTTTCAACACCATGCGTGTTGGCGCAGTGGTTGTTGTTTCTGTGTAGTCAACTACGAGTCGTGCAAGCACACCGAAAACACCAGTGCCGCCGCCAAGTGGCTCGTGGCGTAATGATGCAACTTCAACATCGGGCGGAATGACTCCGCTCGACTGCAATGCTTTTGTCAGCCAAGTGGCTGTGACATCTTTAGGCGTTGCTGGTCGAGTGAGTGGCTTCGGTGGTCGTTGCGCGTTCATTGTTTCCCCCTGGAGTTCCCTTACGAAGGTACAACCACAGAACCGGAATCAAGTAACCGAAATATGCAATGACGCGCAGGCGTTCAGGGGCGGGAGCCCATCCGAAGAGTGCTTTCAAGAAGTCGTGTACCCAGCCGGAACTGAACGGCCCAGAAGCGATGGTCCATGGAGATGAAATGAGCCAGCCCGATTCCCATTCAATGAGCTCGCGGAACTCGTGAACGGCCTTGCCCGCCAAACCAGCGGCGAACAAGATGAGGAGGATTCCGGTGATGTTGAAAAAGGTCTTCAAGTTGAGCTTGTTGCCCCCGGCATACACGAGGTACCCGAGCACGGCGGCAATGGCGAGGCCAATGATGCCGCCGAGAACTACTTCGCCTCCAGAACTCGAGGTTGTTTCGGCGCTGAGCAGGAAGAGCACTGTTTCAAGACCCTCACGCAATACGGCGATGAAGGCAATGACCACGAGAGCGCGGGTGGTGGTTGCCGCGTCGACCTTGGCACGCAGTTCGCCCCCGAGGGTGCGAGCGTTCTTACGCATCCAAAAGACCATCCAGGTGAGCACAGAGGCGGCCAGAGTGGCTAAAACGCCCTCTACGGCCTGTTCTACGTGGCCATTTAAGCCACCGGCGATGAGATGAAAGGCGAGCCCGAGAGCGACGCACAAGAGTGCCGCAACACCAGAACCAAGCCAGACGGCCTTTTGTTCGCTGCCTCGGTTACTTTTCACCAAATAGGAAATGAGAATGGCGAGAACGAGAGAAATCTCGAGGCCCTCGCGCAATGTGATGAGGAAACTTGCACCCATGTCTTCACCCTAGCAAGTGTTAGGTAACACTTACAACTTCTGCAAGCATTGCCTACCACTTAAGGGTTTAGGGGGTAGCGCCCGGCGGAACGCGGCGCTGCAACACCCCGGCCTCGGTGAGGGCGTCCACTTCCCCGGCCGTGAGCCCCAAGAGATCGCCCAGGACAAGGGCATTGTCTTCGCCGCGGTACTTCGGGCTGCCAGCGGTAGTGACGGTGGCATCAGAGAACTTCCACGGGGCATTAGGAATGCGCACCTTGCCTCCGCCGCGGTTACTCACTTCCACCGTAATTTCTCGAGCCGTTGCCCAATCGGTATCGGCAAGCTCGCGAGTGGTGCGAATTTTTCCGCTCGCCAATTTGTGTTTGGCGAGGGCCTCTTCAATTGCCGTTGCATCGGGAATGGTAAGAGCCCACGCCCGCAAAATACTTTGCAGCTCTTCAAGGTTCGCTAAGCGTGATGGTACATCAATAAATTTTGGATCGGTTAGTAAATCGGTGCGGCCTATTGCTGTGAAAAATAAATCGAATGTTCCACGCTCACCTGGGTGACCGCTCACAACGACCTTGTCGCCATTTGCTGCGGTGAGCACGGGGTAGTTACCAGGTTCAAAAGAACGAATCTGTTCTGGCGGTGTTGGTTCATCCCACAATGCATCGTGTGCATGTTCATTCACGTACAACATGGTTTGCGCCATCGCAATATCAATTGATTGACCACGTCCTGTGGAGTGACGTTGAATCACTGCAGCAAGAACTGCCGCGCACGTTTCCATTGCGGTGTAGACATCGGCATGTGAAAACGGGTCGTTAGCAAATTGTCCGCCGCGCGCCATGCCTTGATGATTGGTGAGACCCGACTCAGCACCAACAACAGGTGCGTATGCGCGACGGTGCACCCACGGCCCTGTTTGTCCGTAGCCAGTAATAGATGCATAAATGAGTTTTGGGTTGAGTGCAGAAAGAGAGGCGTAGTCGAGGCCAAGTTTTTTCATGACACCTGGGCGGAAATTCTCAATGAGAATGTCGGCGTGCATCACCAGTTTTTTCACAATGTCAACCGCTTCTGGCTTCGACATGTCGAGTGAAATATTTTTCTTTCCCACATTTTGTTGAATGAAGTATGTAGATAGGGAATTCACTCGTGGATTTGTAAAACGTGTGAGGTCGCCATCGGGTGGTTCAATTTTGATGATTTCGGCACCGAGGTCGCACAACATGCGCGTGGCATGGGGGCCGGTGAGCACGCGGCTGAAATCGAGAATACGCAAGCCCTGCAATGGGCGTTGCGGCTGTTGAGATGTCGTTGAAGTGTCCACTGAAATTACTACCGTAATAGCCCACTACGGTCTAGGGAATGGTCAAGAGCACATTGCCCCAATATTCAGAATTGCCGTTGCGTGGAGGGTTGCCCAGTTCATGGGATGTCTGGACATCTCCAGGCGCGCGGTACTTTGGTTGCCTCAACTTGCTGACGCCTGAACGAGTGGCCACAGCAGCACAACTGGTGCAACGCGGCGCAGTTTTTGCAATGAACTGGAACATGCGCGAGCCAAACCCGCCACTCTTTGGGCGCCAGGGCTTTGAACATGAGGTCACCGGAGACGACCGCGCCACAAGCCATGACGATGTGTTGCACGGTTGGAATACTCAGTCGTCGAGCCAGTGGGATGGCTTTCGACATATTCGCAACTTTGCAGCCCAAGCCGATGAAGAAGGTACGGGCCACTACGGCGGAGTTCCCGATGAAGAGCACGGCATGCATCACTGGGCACAGCGCGGCATTGCAGGGCGTGCGGTGTTGGCCGATGTCGGAAGATGGCGCATCAAGGTAGGTAGGCCGTTGCAGTACGACATTGCCGACCCCATTGAACCGCACGAACTTTTGGAATGTTTAGAAGACCAAGGAACTGAATTGCGCGAGGGCGATATTTTGCTCATGCGCACGGGCTGGATGCAGTGGTACATGCAGCAAAGTGAAGAAACGCGTGCGCGTCTTGCACAACCACGAGACCTCGCAACACCAGGTTTGCGTTCAGGTGAATCAACAGCCGAAGCATTATGGAATATGCATATTGCTGCACTAGGTGCCGACAACCCTGCGGTTGAAGCGTGGCCCCCCGGAGCGAACAGCACTCCAGAACATCAAGCAGAAGTGCGTGCCGACAAACGCCGCATGCATGAAATCTTTACGCACACACTCATATTGCCCATGTTGGGTTTGCCACTTGGTGAAATGTTCGACCTCGATGCATTGGCCGACGACTGCGCACGCGATGGTCGTTACGAAGGTTTCTTTACTTCTGCACCGCTGAACTTGCCCAGTGGTGTTGCATCACCACCGAATGCCTTAGTTATTAAGTAAGGCGCACGCCAAGGTGGCGCAAGGCCATTGCTGAATACAGAGACGCACCCACTGCCATAGCGTCTTCATCGAAGACCACGTGGTTGGAGTGGTTTGGCGCGGCAGTAGCTGTGTTCTTATCGGGTGATGTTCCGCCGAGGAACATCATTGCCCCAGGCAAGCGTTCAAGAACATAACTGAAATCTTCTGCTGCCATTACTGGGTTCGGCATTTGAATAACCTTCTGATCGCCGAGAATTGCTGTTGCAACATCGCTAGCAAAACCAGCGAATTGGTGGTCGTTCACGGTGACCGGGTAGCCGAGTTCAATGTCGACCTCGGCAACTAAGCCATGTGCAGAAGCAATGCCGTTAGCTACTTGGTTGATATAGCTATGCACGTTGCTGCGTGTTTTTGCACTTACTGCACGCAGTGTTCCTTGAATTGAAGCTGTTTCAGGAATGACGTTGTATGCGGTGCCGGCTTGAATGGTGGTGACCGTAACAATTGCGGGGTCAAAAGCATTAATGCGACGTGTGACCATTGTTTGCAGTGCTTGAACAATTTCACACGCAACAGGAACAGGGTCGAGTGTGCGATGCGGAGCAGATGCATGACCACCAGCACCTGTGATGTTGATGGTGAGTTTGTCGCTCGACGCCATGAGTGAGCCACCGCGAATACCCACCATGCCAACAGGAATCTCGGTGCCAATATGCAATGCGAATGCACCTGTAATGGGCGAAGCACTTCCATCTTTGTGCTTGGGCACGTCGAGGAGACCTTCATCGAGCATGAACTGCGCGCCGGCGTAACCTTCTTCGCCGGGTTGAAACATAAAGAGCACGCGACCAGAAATATTGCTCTTGCGTTGCGACAACATGTGCGCTGTTTGTACGAGCATTGCGGTGTGTGTGTCGTGCCCGCATGCGTGCATGATGTTCTCATTCACCGAAGAAAAATCGAGCCCCGTATCTTCAGGCATGGGCAGAGCATCCATGTCGCCACGGAGCAGCACCGTTGGCCCTGGCTTGTCGCCAGTGAGCAAAGCGGCAATACCACTTGTTGTTTTGTGCAACGTGATGTCGAGTGGGAGGCCATCGAGCGCGGTGAGCACTTGTTCACGCGTGACGGGAAGATTGTTTCCAATTTCAGGATGGCGGTGCAACGAACGGCGCAAGGCAACAGCATCTTTTTGAAAGCTGAGTGCTTGAGCCCGGAGTTCAGAACTTTGGCCGTGTTCTTCGGCGAGGTCTGCTGCTGGTCGACCAGTGAATAAAGCGCTTGACATCTCCATATGGTGGCACACTAAAGGTGTGCAAAACGCAAGTGAAGAACTGGTGGACATTGTTGATAAAGATGACAATGTTTTGTACCAATGCACCCGCAAAGAGATGCGAGCACAGGTTCTTCGCCACCGAGCTGTCTTTATTGCCGTAGTGAATTCTGCAGGTGAGTTGCTCATCCACCAGCGCAGTGCCATGAAAGACCTATGGCCCAGTTGGTGGGATCTCGGAGTGGGTGGAGTGGTGTCTGCTGGCGAGAGCTACGACGCTGCTGCACTACGTGAGCTCGATGAAGAGGTGGGCATTACCGGCGTGCCACTTGTTGAATTGGGTGTAGGCACTTACAGCGACGAAGAGGTGAGCCTGGTGGGCAGGTGCTTCATGGTGAAATACGACGGCCCTTTGGTTCTGCGTGATGGGGAAGTGGTCGCTATTGAATGGGTATCGCAAAACGACTTGATGCAGCGCCTGGCAGAGCGCGATTTTCTTCCCGACAGCAAGGCATTCGTGTTGCCGGCTTTACAAAAAATCTGGAAATAAGTGACTCCGCGAGGATCTCGCTACCCTTTGTAAGAGATTCACGCTGAAAGTAGGCACTCATGCTGGAAATTGAGTTCACCATTGAGCCTTTCATTGAAGGCGCCCCGGGAAAGCACGTCACCGCTGCCGTTGCTGCTGTAGAAAAATTCGGCGTAGTTGTTGACTTTGGACCCTTTGGTTCCAGTTTCATGGCGCAAGAGAGCAATGTTGCTGCAATTGTGGGCGCACTTCTTGAAGCTGCTTACGGCAATGGCGCAACTCATGTCAGCGTTCACGTGGGGCCGCAAGAACAATGACCGTGCCCGATCATCCATTAGTAAATGCGGTACAACCGTTACTTGATGCAATAGGAGCAAGTCTTGTTGCGCCAACTGGCATTACGCCAAGCGATATCCCCATTGAGTGGGACGGAGATGTCATAGCTGGCATACGGCTTCCTCCGTTGCATGGTGCGCTCGATCGCATTATTGAGGCAGTGGAAAAAGAACTTGGCGGCAAACTCAAAGATCTTTCACGTAACGACAAACAGCGAGCAATTCGACTGCTCGACGACCAAGGTGCATTCATTTTGCGTCGCGCAGTGGAAGACGTCGCCGACGTGATGGGCGTTTCGCGAATTACGGTGTACAACTACTTAAACGCAATGCATCGTTAAAGTTTGCGCAGTTGAACATCGGTAATGCGATGGTCGCTACCTTTGTTCATTACAAGCGAGGCACGCGTTTTTGTGGGGTCAATATTTTCGCGTAAGTTGCGGCCGTTAATTTCTGCCCAAATACCTTTTGCTACTTCAGTTGCTTCATCATCTGAAAGATCGGCAAAGTGCTTGAAGAAACTATTGGGATCTTTAAAAATAGTTTGGCGTAAGGCGTGAAAACGATCGACGTACCAATTACGAATATCACTTTCATCGGCATCAATGTAAATAGAGAAGTCGAAGTAGTCGGAAACGAACTCATTTGCTTCATTGCCAACTTGTAGAACATTGAGTCCTTCAAGAATGAGAATGTCGGGCTGACGCACTTCTACTTGTTCACCGTCAACAATGTCGTACACCACATGGCTGTAGACAGGTGCAGAAACCGAAGGGTGGCCGGCCTTTAATTCGCGAAGAAATTGCAAAAGATGTTTGGTGTCGTAGCTCTCGGGAAAGCCTTTGCGGTTCATGAGGCCACGGTCGGCAAGTTCATCGTTCGGGAAAAGAAACCCGTCTGTGGTGATGAGGTCGACCTTTGGATGTTCTGGCCAACGTGCCAAAAGAGCCTGCAAAATACGGGCAAAAGTGCTCTTTCCTACCGCCACGCTGCCTGCAACACCGATGACGTAGGGAACTTTTGGAGACATGGTTCCCAAAAATGTTGCCGACACTTTGTGCAAGTTTTGCGTTGCGCTGACATACAAATTCAATAAGCGAGTGAGTGGAAGATAAATAGCAGCAACTTCATCGAGGTTGATGCTTTCGTTGATGCCACGGAGTGCTTCAAGATCTTTTTCGCGAATGGTGAGCGGGGTGGAAGCACGCAGGTCGGCCCATTCATCACGAGTGAAGGGAATGTAGCGATCGCTGTCGAGCATTTTCTATCCACGATTCCAAGGAGCGCTAGGTGATACAGCGCCTTTGGCGGTCAGAACTTCAACACCTGTTTCAGTAACAAGAAGTGTGTGTTCAAATTGTGCGGTGCGCTTGCCGTCAGCCGTTACTGCGGTCCAATCGTCGTCCCACATTTTGTGCTGCCAAGTGCCCAAGCTGATCATGGGCTCAACAGTGAATGTCATTCCAGGGCGCATAATCATGTTGTTGCGTGAGTCGTAGTAGTGCAACACCTGAATGTCGGAATGGAAGAGCTCGCCAATTCCATGGCCAATAAATGCGCGAATGACACCCATTCTGTGCAGTTTGGCGTGTGTTTCAATTGCTTTACCAATGTCGCTAATGGGGCGGCCAGGCACAACTGCCTCAATGCCTTTCCACATGCACTCTTCAGCAACACGTGTGAGAAGTTTGCTCTCTTCATCAACTTCGCCAACTAAAAAAGTTGCGTTGGTGTCGCCATGCACACCATTCACGTAACACGTGACGTCGAGATTGATGATGTCGCCATCGTTCACAACAGTCGAGTCGGGAATGCCGTGGCAAATAACTTCGTTCAAACTTGTGCATACACTCTTGGGGTAGTGGTGATAGTTCAGCGGGCTGGGGTATGCGCCGCGCTTAATGGTTTCGTCGTGCACAAATACATCGATGTCATTTGTGGTCATGCCGGGCTTCACAAAGTCGCCTGCCATTTTCAAAATTTCTGCAGCCATGTCGCAGGCATAACGCATGCGTTCAATGATCTCGGGCGATTTCACGCGAGCTTCCTCTGTGCGCGGCACTTCACCAGTGTCGGCGTACGGCGGTTTTACAATGCCTGCTGGCACTGTTCGCATGGGGCTCACTACGCCGGGAAGGATCTTCCCCTCGAGGGGTTTATGGCAACGCTTGTACTTGCGCCCACTGCCGCACCAGCACGGGTCGCTTGCCACAGGCAGCACGGCGGGAGGGGTCTGATTGCTCATAACGCCCCAAGGCTATTGGGAATCAGAGGGGGTATTGCATTTTTTTATTGCCGTGGTCTTTCTCTTTGATCAAAGATGGCCGCTTTCCTAAACCGTGGGCCGCATGTTCGATTCACGCCGAGGGCGCCAATGAAACTTGGGAAGTGGCTGGGGATGCAGTAGGCGTTACAGAGTGTCTACCCGACGTAGCAGTTCAAATGCGACAAGTTGAGGATTGCGATGGTGGCGGGTGAAAACCTTCTTGAGATCAATTGTCGTCTTACGGTGTTGAACCCATCCGGTTGCGGTCTCTTCATCGATTACGAGAATTGGTACACCAGCACGGGTGAGAATCCAGAATCTGTAGTTGGGCTCGCCGTTGAGGTCGGTTTGACGTCGTTGCAGCAGTTTTTCGGGGATGGCGTCAAACAGTTCTAGCGCGCCGTTCGGACCGCCACCATAACCAGACGTGTCGATGAAACCAGATTGAACTTCGAGTGGGCGAACCGTCATGATCGCTGTTGCTGTGAGAGCGGCAAGAACACGATATGTGAGTGTGCGTGGCACGGATGTTGGAACATCTCGTGGGGGATTAAGGCCGCTTGAAATTTCGAGTTGCTTTAGAAATTTGAGTGGGTCGGACGCGATGTATTCAGACCACTCCGTCGCTCGCCAGTCGCTAGGCCGGTCAGTGTCAAATTTTTGATGAACTTGGATCGTGCCCGAGCGATTTAATTGAATGACGCCGATGCCACCTTGACTGTTAACGATCGTCAAGCAGTTGTACTGACCACCGCCCGGGTGGGTTATGAGGATGCGGGTTGTTTGTGGGTGTCGTCTGCAAAGTTCGCTGGCGAGGCGCCAAGAGATTGCTTCGGTGACGGTTGAATTCATTTGTTCATTCATTTTAGGAATTTAATAAATTAATTTACGCGGATGGATTTGGGTCGTATCGCAATGCGTATTCGGCTGAGGTGATTTTTGGGTCGAGAAATATCGAGCTGTCAACCTGCATGAATCCGGATTCTGATTTGAGGAGTTTCGACCAAACTTCGTGAACCGTCGTGCCGAGCTCGCGTGTTTTGACGCCAAACACAGACTTTTGGTATGCCGTATTGCCCGTTGAATCGATGTGTAGAACGATGACGCGGTCAACTTTGTTGTGCGCACCCGACTTTTCTAGTTGCCGAGCGAGAAGTTGTTGGCGCATCAACTGATAGATCGGGTCTTGGAGTAGTTCTTTTAACGGCACCAAAAGATTAATCGGGCTGTCGGGTTCGGCGAGGAGGTTTTCGTATCGACGCCTTCGCTCTTCGTCTTTTTCTGGTGTGTCAGGCCGTTTCGCGTATTTCTCGGTGTACTTCCATTCAATCAGAATCAGTTCGCGCTTGCCTTGATTGTTTGTGTGTACAAACGCGGCGTCAACACTCGTGCAGTTGGCACCACGCACACGCTTACCATTGACCGCTTCATTTAAGAGATCTTCTTCACCGATGTATTCGAAGGTCAGATAATGGCCTGGCTCGATTTCCTCTACTTTTGTCGTGCCGACGAGGGGGCCAAACGCCGCGATTATTCGCGTTGGGTCTTTGACCATTTGTCCGAGTGCATTGACGCATTGCACTTGCGATGACAAGAGATGGTTGCTCGGTCCGTCACCGATGCCTTTGTGCCACGAAATGCCTAATTTTTTGAACATTGGAATTGCGATGTCGCGTACCTCGGGGAGCAGCGACAAGTAGGCGAATTCGGGTGGAAGACAGAAGTCGTAATGGGGGCGATTGGCACCCGCACCAATTTTTGCAACGTACGGAGCCGCCACTTTTGCCTGCGGATCAACCGTTGTTGACGCCAACTTCCAAGCACCGGCTCGTTCGCGTTCAATCGCAATGAAATCTTTTACTTTGGCCACTCTTCGATAGGGTACCGCATGGGTGTTTCACCAATAAATTGTGGAGTACCCACACATGGGCTCGGGGGTTTGGGTTGAGGCGATGGCTCAACAGTGGTAAACCATCAGACAACTAATAACGTTCCACATTTCGCACCATCCCCCACTCCAGCGAGGCTGTGTTTTGCCGGGGCATGAAGAGCTTGTTGCCCTGCGTATGAAGGCACATTCAAAGTCGGGTAATCGGTCGGCCATCAAATTGGAGTGGGAGGCGTATGCCAGGGCAGTAGAGGCCGATGCATGGGCCGGTGGAGCACCGTCTTCACATCTCGAGGAGCTTGCAAAGTCATTGGCTCAGGTGTAGCTAGCAGGGGATGCATATATGCTACCCCTATGCAGATCGGGCCTATTTTCAGAGATTTCCGCTTTAAGTCGGGGCTATCGCGTAAACAAGTTGCACGCCATGCAGGTGTATCTCTGTCAACTGTCTCAAGAGTGGAGGAAGGGAATATGGATCCAACGATCTCCATGGCACAAAGGCTCTTTTCTGCGGTTGGCGTTCATATGGAGATATCCCTTTTGGATATTCCCCAGTATTCCATTGCGCATTTACATAGTGCGTTGCAAGGTGATCTCATTGAATTTGATCTTGATTGGACTCAAATCCGAATTTTCGTAGACCGTATGTGCAACGAACCCCACCTCATCACGACAGCAATTGCAGACGCACCCACGCGTACAAATAATGAAAAATTTGATGCACTGTTAGCAGGTGTCGCTGAAAAATTAGCGGACGACCATGAGATCAATCGACCGCGATGGTGTAGCGCGGTTCCACCTTCATCGGAACGATGGGCATCAATTGGAACTCCAACAATGATGAAACGAAATGAAAGCCAGGCGGCACCGCAGTTCGTTGCTCGCAATATCTATATAAATCAATGGCAGCTATGGCGTGAAAAATGGTGGGAGTGATGGAGGCGAGGAAATTGCTCTTTTCAGAAAGTGCCATACGGAGGCTCCTCCATCTTGATGCAGAGAACATATACTCAGATTCCAATGACACAAGTAGATTAATTGTCATTGGTGGCTCCGCTATGTCACTCCTAAATCTTCGTCATGGAACACACGACATTGATGTCATCAACGAGTTAACAATGATTGACCGAAAAGTAATTGAAAAAATCTCCGAATCAGAAAAAGTGTCAAATGAGTGGATGAATAATCGTTCTTTACCGTTTCGCCCGCAAAATTTGATTCTCGAATCGTGTACTTTGGCGCTGAAGATTTACAACACCGAGTTGTACATACCGTCGTTTGATTTACTGCTTGTGATGAAAATGCACGCAAGTAGAGGTGAACGTGATCTAGTAGATATGTATTTGCTTTGGGGGCAGTGTTCATTTACATCAATAAAAGAAATCGAGAATGCATATTGGACCGCGTATCCCGATGCGCCAGCAGATCCGTATTTAAGTTCTCACATTGAAAAGATCGAAATTCAATCTTGTGAATACCTAACTCGCAAACGCACCCGTGAGTTGAGCAAGCGCTAAGGCTTCAGTAAGAGTCGCTGCGCCTTCAACGCGGATGCCATCGACTTTTGCTGAGGCACTCGCAGGAACAATGGCGCGGGTAAAGCCAAGG
>CAFBPN010000017.1_pt1 | contig 18230 bp, 16 predicted proteins | sample 7269731 | NCBI WGS metagenome assembly CAFBPN01 (sample SAMEA6814144, study PRJEB35770) | uncultured Acidimicrobiaceae bacterium | biome: Freshwater; feature: Freshwater reservoir; material: water | place: Czech Republic | collected 2017-06-27 | depth 30m m
CTTTTTGCAGGTCGTCGCCGAAATGTGAATGTTGAAGTGTCTGTCGATTCAGCACTGCAGGTCACTGTGGCTCCCATGGATCGCCAGAACTACATGGCGAGTAATCAAATGCGTGCCGAAGATCAACTCATTGTTGTTTCTGCAATTCATTGGCCATATTTAAATGATCCATCTCCGCAGTTGCGGCAAAAAGAATATGACACGGCAGTCATTGAAGCCGTCAAAATATTTGCCGATGGTCAACCAACACATGTGGTGTTTGTTCCACAGTTGTACAGGTCAGTGCACCGCGATACGCCGTATCTGGAAACTCTTGCCCAACAGCTGCCAGCTGGTATTTCATGTGAGGTTTTGAGCGATTCCAAATCGAGCAATGAGCAATGTTCTTTATTTGCGATAGCCAATTGGGTCATTGCCGGGCGATACCACCCAGCAGTATTTGCAGTGTCATCGGCGGTTCCGGTGTTGTGTATTGCCTATGAACATAAAGCCACGGGAGTGCTACAAGCAGCAGGAGTATCTGACGCCGTGATGTCTATTGACGAAGTGACCGTAGAGGCGGTGCAGGCAAAGGCGCGTGAGCTTCTTGCCGGGAAAGCCGACTTGACTGCTCGCTTGCATGTTGCTCAAGTTGCCTTGCGCGAAGTTTCTGCACGTACTTCGGTTGCTGTAGCGGATGTAGTTCGTAGGAGTTAAAGAAGATGGCAAAGGACAAAGCAATATCGGTATTGATGTGTGGGACCTTTGACCCACGCTTTGGGCGTAACCGCCAACTTCTTCGTCTGATGAAATCTCGCAATGTCAATGTGACAGTGAAAAATTACTCTCTCTGGTCATCAAACAAAGTTGCCGATGTTCGTCAGGGGAAAGTGCAGCGCGCTCTCCGTGCCATCGCTGTATATGGGCAAATGATTGTTGCTCTTCTTGGTCAAACACTGAATCCACGGCGGCGACCATCAGTGGTGCTCGTGCCGCACCCCTGCCAATTCGATGCAGTTGTTGTGGGTGTCGTGTGCCGTATCGTGCGCGTGCCGATGGTGATTGACTACTTTGTGTCGTTGCACGAAACCGTGGTTGACGACAGAAACATTGTTTCCTCCACATCACTCACAGCAAAAGTATTGCGCAGCGCCGATGCGTTATCGGCAAAGTTGGCAACTCTCATTCTCACCGATACGCCAGAAGACGCTGAAGCTTTTGCAAAAGAGACATCGACCGCGCCGAGCAAATGGAGAACAGTCTGGGTGGGCGCAGATTCCGATTTCTATCAGCCAGTATCGGCTACACCAGCTCCTGAAAAAGTTGTTTTGTTTTACGGAACTTATATTCCGCTTCAAGGAATTGATTTCATCGTGCGGGCGTCGCTTTTACTGCCAAAGGAATATCAAGTCCGACTCGTAGGCGACGGACAAGAGCGCCCACGCATTGAAAAAATTATTCACGAACTCAATGCGCCTATTGAGTTGTTTGATTCTGTTTCTGAAGAAAAACTCGCTGAAAATATTTCGCAGGCTTCTGTATGTCTTGGCATCTTTGGTACTGGTGCGAAGTCCTCCCGTGTGATTCCCAATAAAGTTTTCCAATGCATGGCAATGGGTAAAGCCATCATTACTGCCGATACTCCTGCGATCCGTCATCATCTAGAAGATGCGGTCGTTACGGTTCCCGCAGGCAACCCGCAAGCGCTAGCAAATGGAATTGTCGCACTGCTTGAAGATGTAGTGAAGATACGAGAGTTGGAAACTGGTGCCAGAAAACTCTTTCTTGAAAAGTTTGATGACAATAAAATTGCGCCGTTACTTGTAGAGGCGCTTCAGGCTGCAAGTGGTAAGGCATCAGTGTTGAAAGAAGTACCACTTTCTGTGATGGACCATCTGCGTTTTGCGCTGGTTCACCGAGCGCTTCTTCTCTTGCAGCCAAAGAGTATTTTGGAAATAGGTATCGGCCAAGGATCCTTCTCTACCCGGATCGCGCAGTGGGGTCAGTACTTAGGAGTCGAGAACAACCCGGCAGACGCTGGAGTTGCTGCGGCACGCCTCTCCCATTTTCCCGATGCAGAGTTCCGTAAGGGAGGCATTGAGCAAGTGCAACCATATGAGACGTTTGATCTTGTGTGCGCATTTGATGCTTTGGAAAATGTTGAAAGTGATGTCACCGCTCTTCGTTCATGGGTAGAGCATGTCAACGAATATGGGTCGCTCATCATGAGCACTTCCACCCGCAACACTCGTTATGAACGTAAAGGAATTAAAAAATTACTTGCTGCTGCCGAAATGGAAGAGGTAAGCATTCATCCATACGGCGCAATTGGTGGTCACGCAGTGGAGTGGGTGAGCAGCAAACTCTTGTCTCGGCACTTGCGATTTGTTCAACCCAACTCTGTGTTGATTGGAAAATTACTTGCTGTTGTTGCTGTACCAATGAAGTTACTGCAACGTCCATTTCTTCACACGTCGGTAGGCGTGGGTTGGGTGGTTGTGGCGCGACGTAAACGTGGCGCACTGTAAAGAAAACCAATACTGCCAAGCACCACAGCTGAGGCAAGCATGACGCCGCGGTCGGTGGTGGCGGCAAGCAAGCCCGTATCGAAACTTGACCCCATCGCAAGGGCTGCACCAGTAATAAAAAGTTCTCGGATTCCAAGGCCGCCGGGTGTAAATGCGATGATTCCAGCAATTGCTGCTGCAGGCGCAATAACAAGGAAGTACCAAAATGACTGGTGGTAGCCAAGAAGTCCAAAGGCAATTTGGAAACGCCAGGCGGTGGCGAGATATTTCACCACATCAATAGAAATGACTTGCAAAGTTGTGCGAGGAGTGCGACGTATTTCATCCCATCCTTCACTAAAGGTTGAAAAAATCTTTGCAGGCTTGCCGCTTAAAACTTTCCATGTGGGAAGTGATAGTCGAAGTGTTGCGATGCAAACAACGCCAAGCCCTAGAAAGCACAACAGCATCACAAGTGAAAATGAGTCGCCGCTGATTTTGTTGCCGAAGACACCAATGGTGCCGACTATGGCTGATGAACCAAGCGAGATGATGAGGTTTGCTCCATAGTTGCTGCCACTTTTCGCATAAGGCAAATGATGAACTTGTTTCATGTAGCGAAATTTGTAGAGAGTTCCCATTTGTCCGGGCAGAAGATTTCCTAGCAGCCCCGAAGTGAAGACCATCCAGTTCTCAAAGAATCCGATGCGTACATTGGTAGCGCGATAGACCACCCAGAATTCTGCAGAATTAAGAAAGTGCCCAACAACGATGAGCGCACCTAAGAGCAAAAGGTCTGACGATGGGTCTTTGAAAACAGGGGTGAGTTCATGTCGACGTTGCCATACCAGTAGGAAAAGGAGTGCGACGAGGACAAAGGAGAGCGCATTACGGGCGAGCTTTTTCATTTCTCTATTCTTCGCGCAGCAACCGATTGAATGAGGCGTATGAGGCAAGTAGGCCAATTGCCTGCATGGTGTGGTGGGCAATGGAAACTTTGTTGCGGTACCACGTCTCGGGGTACTTGGCCCGCAATATGGTGTTTACGTATTTTGTATTGACGGCAAAGGGAAGGTCTTGCATCTGGTTCAACATCTGCTTTTTGAGACTCGTCATGTACCAGGTGTCAACTGGTGAATCACTCGGCGACTGTTTGGGCTGATTAATGAAGAGATCGGGCAGCAACTTGTATTCGCGCACCATTGCAACGAGGAGCTCCTTACCCTTTGCTGAGGGTGAGTTACTTTGATCTTTGAGGTATTCGATTGGTAGGGAGTTAACAAAGGCACGAAACTCCGGATGCAAGTAAGGGCTGAAGTGCGGGAGGCCGGTCGCGCACACTGCGCCGTCAACTTTTACTCTGCTTTGTCCGGTGAGTCCATTGCCATGGAATGCTCTGCGTGGGGCATTCATCTGTGCTGTGGGTTCAGCAACCCGTAAACGTAAGGCGAGCATTGTTTCAGCTTGTTCAGGCTGTGCGCCGATGCGCAATTGTGACAATGCATAGTGGTCGAGGTACTGCGTGGGGAGGTGCCCGCGTGCTGGCTGGGGGAGCAATGCATTGTTCAGCACGCTGCGCATGACGCGACCAACATGCCCAAGTTGCCGCTCGGCTAATGCAGTTTGTAACGGGAGGAGAGCCGCTTTTTTCAAGAAACGAGGAGCATTGGCCACTCGTTGAGAAATTTTGGCGCGCCTGTTAACAGTGGGGAAGCTTAAAAAAAGAGCGTCGCAGCCGTCACCGTTGGCTATTGCGGTGAACCCATCGTTGGCAATCTGTTGACTTCCGATGAGAGTGAGAATTTGGTAGTGAGGTTGAGCACCGAGTTGTGAAAAGTGTGAACTGAATTCACGTAGATTTTTTTCAATGAGTTCAGGAGTAATCACTACTGGATGGTGTGTAATGCCCAAAGAACTGACAAATTCTTTGATGTTTTTTTGTTCAAAATGGGGGTCTCCAAAAGAGAAAGTGTAGGTGTGCACTTCGTGCCCAAGTTTTCTTAATGTTGCAGCCACCAACATGGAATCAAATCCGCCAAGAAGTACCGCATGTTTTGTGCGGTTGCCTGCTTGCTCAGCAACTGCCTTGATGAACAAGTCATGAAGTTGCGGTATTGCTTGTTCAAAACTTGTAGCTGCAGGACTACTGACAGGGAAAGTTGTAGTGGTCTCTGTGCTCGCGGTTGCAGCAAAGTAGCGAGTGCCAGCAGGGAGCGACTGAATTCCGTTAAAAAGAGTTTGTACCCCCGGTGGAAAACCGAAACCTAACGCGAAGTCTTCGTAACTTCTATCGATGCTGGTGGAGTCTCGTAGGGCATAGGCAAGTACCGATAAGGAACTGCTAGCCATCATTTCATTCTCAGAGAGATGATGAATGAACATTTTGTGGTTGCCGCGACCAGCTGCAACGACAAGGCCAGCTTCACGATGAATAGCGCAACCAGCAATATCGTCTGGAGCTTCATCTAAAAAATTTTCAGAATGATATTGAACGGTAGAAGCAGCTGAACCGTAGACGGCACCAACTCCATTTGCATCGGTGAATATTCTGGCAACATTGTCTGAACCAAATGAGCCAATCCAGTTGGTGCCTGTATTGTGCGTATTGAAATTGCTCGCTCCGAAATGTTCAGCTGCGTGGCATAGTTGCTGGAAGCGTTCTGCATTGCTTCCGGTGTATGCAATTACTCCATGCATTGGGCTGGCGCCTTTCGGTGTACGAGGAAGTTATACGGGTTCAACGCTTTGTGGCGTTTTAGTAGAGCGCACAACGAGGTCGGCAAGAAGGCCAATGGTGGTGACTTGTAGTGCGGCAAAAAAGACCAGCAAGGTATTGGTTGATAAGCGGAAGTCTCGGCTGCTCCAATCGAAGCCAAGTTTTCCTGCACCAAGCATAAATAACACTCCACCGACGGGGAGAAAAACTTTCAAAGGGTTGTACGAAAGGGTCATGCGGATGACCTGCAAGATGTATCGCCGAGTGTCTTTTAGCCAATGGAACTTGGAACGCCCTGCGCGTGGGAAATAGTTGATGGGCACGTATGTGACTGAGTACCCATTTGCCAGAAACGACATGGTGAGGGTGGTGACGCAAGAAAAGCCATTGGGGAGATGGTGAATGTACTGCAATGCCACATCGCGACGAAAAGCACGTAAACCCGAATTGAGATCTTTAATGTCGGTTTCAGTGAGGTAACTCGCAAGTTTGCGAATGAACCATTTCGCTGGCATCCGCAACAACTTCAGTGTTCCTTCTTCGGTACGACGCGCGCCAACAACATGGTCGGAACCTTCGAGCTGGTCTACTAGCCAAGGAATCTCATCGTTCGGGTAGGTCATGTCGACATCGGTCCACACCACCACGCGGCCATACGCGGCTCGAGTTCCGGTACGACGTGCCGCGCCCGAACCGCGATTCACTGAATGTCGGATGAGGCGAATGTCGGGAATGAGTGGCAGGTCTAGCTCTGAGCCGTCATTGGAGCCGTCATCAATCACGATGATTTCAAATGAGTAAGAAGAAGCGCTCAGCGCTGTGCGTACTCGATCGATTTCAGCTTTGAGGTGACCGCGTTCGTTATACACCGGCAAGATGACACTGACATCAAGTTCTTTTGCGATCGTTTCCATATCAACACGAATCTAGACCGTCACGCAGCCACAAAATGAGACCCGTTGATGGTTCAACTGGGCCAACTGCCCAATTTCCATCGAATGGGGGACGTTCCTTTGCCCCAACGAAACAGTTGATGTCATCGGGCACACCATAAACAAGATTAATTCGTCGTACTTGAGCAGGATGGAGCAGGTATCGATAGTCATAAAAACTTTGCCCACCGTAAGCCCCTGAGTCGAAGCCCACCATTTTTGCTCCGCGATTGAGGGCTTCGTTATCGAGAACAAGTTCGGGTAAATAGTCGCGGTAGTTCCGCACGGTTTGGGTAGTGGTGTAGCCAGTAAAAAAAAGTGCAACGGCAACGAAAAAAGGAATGAACAATTTTGTCGCGAACCGATGGATGAGGCACATCACAATTGCAAGCATCACAAAGATGCTGCTCAAGACAAAAAGGCTGGTGGGTTTGGTCGCTTTAATTGCCCAGTCGAGACCGATGGCATTTGGCCGAGCAAAGAACTCACCTTCTTTCAGCATACGGTGCATCACGTCACCACGACTTAAAATAATAAGAGAGAGCGCTAAAGCTGGGATCAGCACAATACTTTTCCACCACAGCGCGAGTGTTTGGCGAGGCGAAGTGATGAGTGCACTCACCGCAATAGCAATGAGAAGGGGTGCGACAACTCCGGAATAGCGACCATAAACAACATGGTCGGGACGAATGATTTTCACCATATTCGTTGCAGAAGTGAGTTCGATGATGCCGATAGCACCCAGTGTGAACAGAGATGCAACAGCGAGGTCGGGACGCACGCGCCGTTGTGAGGTGGCAAATAACTTGAAAAGTATGAAGGCTCCAACAAAGACGAGCCCAAATGAAGTGGTTAACAAGTACCAGTTTTGACCGTTCAGGGCGCGAACGATGTTCCCCCAGTTGGCAGTGTCTAAGACCCTGTCTTTCATCCGCCCTTCTTTTCCTGCAGCACCTTGGTAAAGCTCATTGCGTAGCCACAAATTTGCCTTTGCAAGAACGAGGTACGTGAACACCATGAGCAGGACAGAACCAATGATGGTTTTTACTGATGAGCGAAATGATTTGGTGGCGAGCGGGGCAATGACAAGAAGGAGCAGCGTGAAAGGTAAAACCAATGTGAATCGGCCGTGTGTGATTGCCAAAAATGGGGCGATGAGTGCAAGTGCAATTGCATAAATACGAGTGTTATCAGTGCAATAGTTGAAAGCGCAGTAAATAATTGCGGTAAAACCCAAAATATTCAGTGATTCTGACCACGCAAATAGTGCATTCGCGGCAACGAGCGGCATGAGCGATACAGAGATGGCCACCACGCGGGAGTAGTTGCGAGATAACGCAAAGTATTTGCGAACAAAAAGACTCAGAATGCGGGCGGTGAGAGCAACAAAGGCAAAGTTGAAGAATAAGGCAATGCGAAACTCGCGAGAGAGTGTGCGGCCAATGAGTGCAGCAAGTGCCGTAACAAAACTGAACCCAATGGGGTAGAAGGAACGAAACTCGTCGCTAAAGGGAGTTTCATTTCGGCCAATGAGTAACTGACCATTGACAAGAAAACCCAGTTCATCAGGGCGAACAGATGGTCCGTAGATACGTAAAGCAACAAATGCGGCAACGACAAAGGTGAGAATTGCACTCACCCACACAAATCGTGTGGTGAAAAGTGTTGGCTCAGAAGTATTGGTTTGAGTTTCTTCTACCATCCTCTGTCGACCCATTCCTGAAGATGTGGACGCTCGGTGCCAATGGTGGTGTTTGATCCATGACCGGGAAGAACAATGGTGTCGTCGGGAAAGACAAATAGTTTTTGTTCAACTGACTCAATGATGGTGGTGAAGTCGCCGCCTTCAAAGGTCGCATTGCCAGGGCCACCAGGAAACAAAGTGTCTCCGGTGAAGAGCAACGGCGTATTGGCTACCTGAAACGAAATGGACCCTTCGGTATGGCCAGGGTTGTGAATGGTATGCAATCGCATACGACCAATTTCCACCACTTCTTTGTCGTCAAGAAACACGTCGTATCCGACGTCAACAAGGCGGGGAGCGTCGGCGCGTGTAACGGCAACTTCATACCCAGCTTCGCGCATTGCGGGAATCGCTTGAATGTGGTCCCAGTGACCATGGGTTTCAAGCACGCGCTTGACCCCGAGTTGTTCGCAGAGTTCTAGGAGAAGCTCATGCTCATTTGCGGCATCAATGAGCACCCCTTCGCCTGTTGCCTTGCAACGCAACACAAAAACATTGTTTTCATATGGCCCAACGACCACTTTGTGCACTTCAAGATCACTATTTGACCAGTGCAAAGTCTCGGTGAGAGCGCCGTCATTATTCACCCATTAAGTCTTGCAGAAATGACGTTGAAGCCAAGGCCAAGGGCCACTGTGAGTTGCGCAGCATCGAGCGTGGCAAATGAAACGGGGCGAGGAAGTCGTTGGGCTGCTGCAAGGTGCAGTGCAGAACCAAGAGAAACAGGTTGCGTGCGTGAAATGAGAGACGCTTCGTCGATGCATCGTTGGTCGACAGGTATGACGTGTATGTAGTCCCATGTGCGACGGATGGCATCTTCTATTTCGTCGCGTAAGAGTGGCTCTTCAGTAAGTCGGTCGATGCCTGCAAGTGACTCTGCAAGTGCCATCGCTGACGCACACCATGTGGGGTCATCAGACATTGCTTGAGCAACTGCCCGGTGGTGGGGCGAGGTGATGTGGAGCGCAAGAAGGGCCGTGGTGTCGAGCACAAGAGTCATCGCAGGTCTCTCACCATTTGGTCGAGGCGCATCCCACTGAAAACATCAATGGGTGTATCGACAAGGTCATGAAGGGGTCGGTTTCCCTGGGCACGCCGCGGTGCAATGACAAGGCCGCGAGCAACGAGCTCGTCGATGCTGTTGTGGCCAGGAGAGTCGAGGGGGCCCAGTTGCGCGAGAGGCCGACCCGCATCGGTGACCACAATGCGTTCCCCGGCAGCCGCACGGCGCAGCGAACTGGCCAGGGAAAGGCGCAGTTCACGGGTGCCTAAACGTGGTGGCTGTGAGGTCATCGTTTTAGTGTACACATGTGTACACGTAAGGAGTGGCGCGCTGTGCTCATGGTGGGGCAAGATCTCCTCATGAATTTTGCCTTTAGTGAAGAACAAGAAGAACTCCGTAAAACTGTCCGTGCGTTTCTCGATGCAAAATCTGCAGAAGGTGCCGTTCGTGAGCAGATGGAAACCAGCAATGGCTACGACGCAGCAGTGTGGAGCCAAATGGGTGAGCAAATGGGTCTCCAGGGCTTGCACATTCCCGAAGAGTACGGCGGCTCAGGCTACGGCTACGTCGAACTCGGTGTTGTTTTAGAAGAAATGGGACGCGCACTCTTGTGTGCTCCATACTTCGCAACCGTGGTTCTCGCTGCCAACACGTTGTTGCACAGTGGCGATGAAGCTGCAAAGAAGGAATACCTTCCCGGTATTGCTGCCGGAACAACAATTGCCACATTGGCTACTGCTGAGCCTTCAGGCAAGTGGGACGAAGCAGGCATTCAAATGGCTGCAACTGGCTCAGGTTCCGATTGGAAACTGTCGGGCACAAAGTCGTTCGTCATCGACGGCAATACAGCATCACTCATCATTGTTGCTGCACGCACAGCAAAAGGCGTCAGCCTTTTCGCAGTGAACGGCGATGCAGCTGGCCTCACCCGCACAGCACTTTCCACAATGGACCAAACACGTAAGCAGTCGAAGCTTGAGTTCAACAACACACCTGCTCGCCTCATTGGCGCAGAAGGCTCGGGTTGGAAGGTTCTCTCTACAGTGTTCGACCTCGTTGCTGTTGGTCTTGCTGCAGAGCAAGTGGGCGGAGCGCAAAAAGTGCTTGAAATGGCTGTGGAATACGCCAAGGTCCGCGTGCAGTTTGGTCGCCCCATTGGTTCATTCCAAGCAATCAAGCACAAGTGTGCCGACATGTTGCTTGAAGTGGAGTCAGCTAAGTCGGCTGCGTACTACGGCATGTGGTGTGCAAGTGAAATGAACGAAGAACTTGCTTCAGTTGCATCGCTTGCTAAGGCCTATTGCTCAGAAGCATATTTCCACGCAACAGCAGAGAACATTCAAATTCATGGTGGTATTGGTTTCACCTGGGAACACCCAGCGCACCTCTACTTCAAGCGTGCAAAGTCGAGCGAATTGATGTTTGGTGACCCCACCTATCATCGTGAGCTTCTTGCTCAGCGCATCGGCATTTGATTCTCGCTCTTTTCATAGTTGCAGCCGCAATATCAGTTTTTCTGATTGCTGCATTGGTAGTTGGTCGCGAGGCGCGACGGCTTGATGCCGTTGCGCCTCGTGCCGTTTACGACCTCGTTGAAGCAACAGAATTTGTTGCAGACCTTCTTCCGTCGTCAACCCAAGGGCGCCTCACCCTCGATGAGTTACGTGAGATGTTGTTGCTCCACATGCGCTGGTTGCATGCGCAAGGTTTGCAGCCCGACAAAGTGGTTGACCGGCCACAAGAAATTCACGAAGTAGTACTCATTACCGAAGACCAACTCACTGGTTATTTACTTGCAGAAGCTGGCAAGGCGGGAGTGGAACTTCTTGAAGACGTTGATGTGGTCTATGTGGTGCAAGCACACCTGGCTTATTTCGATGCCATTGGCGCAGTGGGGCCCACTGCTTCATCAACTGATCTCTGACCCGGACGATTCGCTTTCCACGCCACCTGGTACTTCTGTAAAGAAGGGTGCCCGTAGGTTTCATTTTCTAATTGGTCGCGCCACCGTTCGCCCAACAGTGCAACATGGGTTGGGTTGAGTTTTGCTTCACGGGTCTTTGACTCGAAGTGAAAACAATCGGTGTACGGGGTGTAGAGAACTCGTTTGCCCACTAACTGTAATTTGAGCGCAAAGTCGATGTCGTTGTAATCGCCTGGGAACAGTGTGCTGAGCCCACCCACTTCAATAAAAACTTTTCGTGGGGTGAGCGCACATGCTGCAATGACGCTCGACACTTCGCGTGCAACGGTGAGCATGTTATAGGCACCGGCACAATTTCCCGGAAAGCCGCGGTATGAGTCGTATGGGACAGGATTAAAGAAGTGTCCAGCACTTTGAATAGAGCCATCTTCATAAAGAAGTTTCGGACCCACAAGACCCACGGTGTCGTCGGAGAAATAACTCAACAACGTGTCGATGAGGTGTGGATTGCTTGGCTCGGTGTCGTCATTGAGGAGCAGCAAATAATCAGCGGTGGTGTGTGCAGCACCCAAGTTGACTTTTTCAGCGAAATTAAAAGGGCGATCGAAAGGAACAATTTGGGTACGGCCAGGCGCCGCATTGTTAATTTCATGCAGTGCGTGTGCGGGAGTTTCCTCGTCGACAATAACAATGATGTCGAAATTCTGGAACGCTGAGTGTTCCACTAACTGTGCAATGGCATGCGCAGCTAAAACGCGGTTTTTGCCGCGCACCTCTGCTTCGGTGCCACGAGTAGGAATGATGACAGTGACTGAGGGGTCATTGTTGCGCGTGCGTTTGACGACAACCCCAGAGCCACTGTCGTTGAGGGAACACTGAGCATCAATTCCAGTACGTAAGCAGTGAGACTTCACCGCGTCAAGATCGGCGCTGGGGAACCTGTGTTCCCATGGTGCGCTATACAAAAAAAGAGGCATGCGACCAATTGATGAAGCGTGTTCGCTGAGAAGTAACGCACGGTGATGCGAAGAGAGCGAACACAATGCATCGGCGCCGCCCACTCGTGCAACAAGGTCGGCAGCGGCAAGCACCACATCGCCTACATAACAGTGGCCACGGAGTCGTTCAGGCGACCAACCTGGGCGAAGAACCTGGATGGGCTCTTCATATTTGTCGTCGGTGGGGTGCAGCGAGTCGCCGTACACCATGTCGAATGATGACGCCCTCAGCCACCGGCCCATCTCGGTGCGAAATTCTCTTTCGAGCTTGCAGTGCGCGGGAACAAACGCGATGTATTTGCCAATACGCCGAGTGGTGGTGGTCACGTTGCAACTCGTTTGATGCGGGAACGAATGGCTCGAGGTAAGTGACGATAGAAAAACCGCAACGGGCGCACCCACCAGTGGTGGACCCAGACCTTTTGTTCCTCGGCAGACTTGTACGTGGGGAACTTGTAGGTCTCGACAGGAATTCCGCTGAGCAAGTGATATTCGCGCACTCGTTTTTGGGCCGTTTGGCCAAGAACAGAGTCGGTTTCTTGAAGTTGCGTCAGAAACTCTTTCATGTCGTTCTCGCTTGGCGCCACAGCACAGAGCCTAGTGCCGCTACTCTTGGGTGCATGGAGCGACCCATCAAGTTTGAACATACGCGCTATCTCGGAGACAAACGCACACAGCTCGTTTACGACCTCGACAACTGGAGCGACCCCGACATCATCAACGACATCGTGGCAAGTGAAGTGGGTTTGTGTTTTGGGCCAGATACTGAAGTTGAGGCGCGTAACCGCGGCTACACATTGGCCACTCCGGGTAAAACGCGTCGCATGCGCGCCCCTCGCGCCTAACTGTTTTTATGGCTGCAGGTGAAAGTTCTGGTGCAGTAAACACAATGTTGAGCAACTCGACGTTTTTGTCGAGCGGGCTCACTCTCTCTAGTTATTTCGCGCGGCCAAATGGCGTCTTTGGTCCACTGCCTGGGGTCATCTTGTGTCACGGTTTTCCCATTGGCCCACTCGACGCTCGTCAGTCGGCCGGCACCTTTCCTCAAGTCATCGACCGCATGGCAAATGAAGTCGGGTGTGCAGCGCTCACCTTTACATTTCGTGGCTGCGGTGCAAGCGAAGGTGATTTCTCTTTACAAGGTTGGGTCGATGATCTCAGAGCTGCTATCGACCACTTAGTTGCTATTGGAAATGTCGACAGCGTGTGGCTGGTGGGTACGAATACTGGGGCCTCGGTGGCTCTATGTGTCGCAGCCGATGATCCGCGAGTCAATGGTTGTGTGTCGCTAAGTGGTCGCGCCGACTTCGACGACTGGGCCGAGCAACCACGTCGCTTTTTGGAACACGCACGAGACATTGGGGCTATTCGCCGTGCAGGGTTCCCACAGAACTTCGATGAGTGGAGCAGAGAACTCAGGCGGTTTCGCCCCATCGATGCAGCGCGGCGTTTTGCACCACGGCCGCTATTGGTGTTGCATGGCGACGACGATGAAAGTGTGCCAACAGCCGATGCACGTGCATTGGCTCAAGCACATGGGTCTGCAGAGTTGCGCATTATTGCTGGTGCAGGGCACAGGTTGCGTCACGACCCGCGAGCACTTGCGGTGCTATTTGGGTGGCTCGATCGCGAGAGGTCGCGTTTAGCTTCGTAATTACTTGGTGTAGCCGTTGATGTGCGTGCTGTGCCATTGCCACGCAGTGGAAATGATGTCATCGAGTGAATACTGCGCTTGCCATCCAAGAGTTTGCGCTGCAAAAGCGGGGTCGGCGTACACCTCAACAGGGTCGCCGGAACGACGCGGTGACATGACGTACGGAACTTTGCGGCCAGAAATGCGTTCAGTTGCCTGAATGACTTCGAGCACTGTTGTGCCCGTTCCGGTGCCCACATTGCAGGCAATGGTGGGTTTACCTTCGGCGAGATAGTCCAAAGCCTTCACATGTGCATCGGCAAGGTCGACCACGTGGATGTAGTCGCGGATGCCTGTGCCGTCGCGGGTGGGGTAGTCGTTACCAAAAACTTCCAGAGCATCACGTTTGCCCAGAGTTGCTTTCATAACAACCGGTACGAGGTTGGTGGTGACCGACCAGTCTTCGCCAATGAGTGAATCGAAGGAGTCGCCTGCAGCATTGAAATAGCGCAGGCTGACGGAACGCAGGCCGTGAGTTTCGCTAAACCAATGCAGCATGCGTTCGGTCATGTATTTCGTTTCGGCGTACACACTTTCGGGGTGGAGCGGAGCATCTTCACGCACAGGTACCGTGTCGGGTGTTCCGTATACCGAAGCCGATGATGAGAAAACAATTTTATCGATCCCGGCTTGCGCAAGTGCGTCGACGAGCAGAGTCGACCCGGTGACATTGTTCGAAAAATATCGACCAGGGTTGCTCATCGATTCCCCAACGCTTTTGTATGCAGCGAAGTGGATGACTTCAGTGATGCCGTATTTCTTACATGTTGATGCAATGAGATCTTGATTCGCGATGTTCCCTGCCACCAACTCGGTTCCGAGGAGAGATTCGCGATGTCCAAGTTCAAGTGAGTCGAATACAACAACATCACGACCTGCATTTACCAGCTGGCGAACGGTATGTGAACCGATGTAACCAGCGCCACCGGTGACCAGGGTGGTCATTTGCTGGTTTTAGCTTTCAAGGGGCGGCTCTGCTTGTCGCGTGCAGCTGCTTTCTCTGCCTTTTTCCAAGTGCGTACCATGAGCAAGGTTTCAGGCGATGTGATGTCGGCAACAGTGCGGGGGTTTGTATCGCTAAACACTCCTGCTTCGGTTTTCCAATTTTTTGGCACAACGCCCATGCGCTTGCCAAGAAGTGCAATAAAGATTTGAGCTTTCTCTTCACCGAACCCAGGCAACACGCGAAGGCGCTCGGTGAGGAGAGCAGCATCGGTGACACCCGCCCACATGTTTTCACCCTTGTTCTTGTAGTCACGCGCAATGATGCAGCACAGTTCGTGAATGCGCCTGCTCATTGATGCGGGGAAACGATGAATGGCTGGCTTTTCACAGCACATTGCCACAAAATCTTCTACGTCGATGAGCGAAATTTTCTTGGGGTCTAAATGCCCCAGTCGCTCTTTGATGGTGGCGGGACCTTTGAATGCCCACTCCATCGGTACTTGCTGGTCGAGCAGCATTCCAATAAGCAGGGCGGTTCCGTTGCTGTTGAGCAACTTGTCGGCGGCTGTGTCTCCGGTGATGTAGAGGGTTCCTGTGCTCATGATGATCTCTTAATACAAAAAGGGTGAAGGGCTATTTGGTGCGATGTTGTATTTGTTCAATGCTTTTTCTACTACGTCTGCAGTGATTTTTCCATCTTGCTGTAACGCATGTAAAACAGTCACCACAATACTTGGCATGTCGTTTTCAAAGTATTGACGCAAAGCCTCGCGAGTATCGCTACGGCCCATGCCATCGGTGCCAAGGGGAACGAATGTTTTATTGGGTATGTAGCGGGCAATTTGCTCGGGAACAATCCGCATGAAGTCGGTGACCGCAACGATGGGTCCGGGAACATCGGTGAGTAACCGTGCAACAAGTGGAATTGCTGGTGGATGAGTGGGGTTGAGGCGAGCAATGCGCTCGCAGTTCATTGCTTCTTCACGCAGGTTCTTGTAGGAAGTTGCCGACCACAGTTCCACTCCAACGCCGTAGTTCTCGAGCAACTCCTTTGCGGCTTCGCGCGCAGCAGTATGAGCGCTTCCTGAAAAAAGTATTGTTGCTTGTAGCGGTGCTTGCGGTGCATCGGCAAACTTGTAGAGCCCACGCGTAATGTGTTGCGCTTCAACGGCAGCGGGTTGTGCAGGCATCGGGTAGTTCTCGTTGTACAAAGTGATGTAGTAGAAGATGTCTTCAGGGTTGGCGCCGTACATGCGCTCGAGGCCGTCTTCAATAATTGCCGCAACTTCGTAAGCAAAGGCGGGGTCGTACGACTGGCATGGAGGAACAGTGCTAGCGAGCACCAAACTGTGCCCGTCTTGGTGTTGAAGGCCTTCACCCATAAGAGTGGTGCGCCCGGCAGTAGCGCCGAGGAGGAAACCTCGCGTACGTGCGTCGGCTGCTTGCCAAATGAGGTCACCTACACGTTGGAATCCGAACATTGAATAGAACGTGTAGAACGGCACCATAGGCACACCGCGCGTTGCATAACTTGTTCCTGCTGCAATAAAGGAAGCCAAACTTCCTGCTTCAGTGATGCCTTCTTCAAGTATTTGCCCATCGGCCGACTCGGCGTATGACAACAAGAGGTCGTGGTCGACTGGTTCGTACTTTTGCCCTTGGCTTGCATAAATGCGTAGTTCGCGAAACAGGGCGTCCATACCAAAGGTGCGTGCTTCGTCGGGAATGATGGGCACAACGCGCGCACCAAAGTTTTCATCGCGAGCCAAGTTGCGTAGTAAACGCGTAAAGCTCATAGTGGTGCTGACGGCTTGCTCGCCACTTCCTGCACGCAGTTCTTCAAACACTTCTGGTGCTGGTAACGACAATGGGCGACGTGCAACAACCACTCGCTTGGGAACTGGCCCGCCCAGTGCACGACGACGCTCCATCATGTATTGGTATTCCACACTTGTTTCAGCCGGGCGGAAATATGGCGGTTCGTCGGCTTCTAGGGCGCTATCGGGAATTTCATCTTGGAGGTACAAGCGATCGCGCAATACGCGCAACTGATCGGCGTTCATCTTTTTAATTTGATGCGTTGCATTGCGACCTTCAATGGAAGGGCCAAGGGTCCAACCTTTGACGGTCTTGCACAAAATAGCGGTGGGGCGACCCGACCCTAAATTTTCAGCAGCCGAGCGATATGCGGCATACAACTTGCGGTAGTCGTGCCCCCCACGTGGCAACACACTGAGGTCTTCATCGGTGAGATGTGACACCATCTGGCGCAAACGTGGGTCGGGTCCGAAGAAGTTTTCGCGAATGTACGAACCATCTTCCACGGTGTAACGCTGGAATTCACCGTCAACTGTGGTGTTCATTTGGTTGAGCAATACACCATCGACATCGCGAGCAAGAAGATCGTCCCACTTGGAACCCCAAATGACTTTGATGACATTCCATCCGGCACCACGAAAGGTTGCTTCAAGTTCTTGAATGATTTTTCCGTTACCACGTACTGGGCCATCGAGGCGTTGCAGGTTGCAGTTCACCACAAAAACTAAGTTGTCGAGTTGTTCACGTGATGCGAGCGACAATGCGCCAAGTGTTTCTGGCTCATCACATTCACCGTCACCAAGAAATGCCCACACGCGACTTGCTGACGTGTCATCGAGTTTGCGATTCAACAAGTAACGATTAAAGCGCGCATGGTACAAAGCGGTAATGGGGCCAAGGCCCATAGAGACGGTGGGGTATTCCCAGAAGTCGGGCATGAGCCGTGGGTGCGGGTAACTCGAGAGGCCTTTTCCTTCGCGCCCAATTTCACGACGGTAGTGGTCGAGGTCGTCGGTGCTGAGGCGTCCTTCAAGAAATGCGCGTGCGTAAACACCTGGTGCGGCGTGTCCTTGGAAATAAATGTGGTCGCCGGCTTGACCATCGTCTTTGCCACGAAAGAAGTGGTTGAAACCAATTTCGTACAGCGATGCAGAACTCGCAAAGGTAGAAAGGTGGCCGCCAATTCCTTCTGCACGCGTGTTGGCGCGGATGACCATGACTGCAGCGTTCCAGCGGATGTATGCCCGAATGCGGCGTTCTAAATGCTCATCACCAGGAAACCAAGGTTCTTGTTCGCGCGGGATGGAGTTCACATACGGGGTGGAAACAGTGGCGGGAAAACTCACTTGGTTTTGTTGTGCACGTTCCAACAAACGTGAGAGCAAATATCGAGCGCGTGTTTTGCCGTGCGAATCGATGACGGCGTCGAGTGACTCCATCCATTCGTTTGTTTCGGTGGGGTCGATATCGGGAAGCTGGTGCATGGAGCCATCGAAGATCATGTGTCTATTCTCGCAGGCGAAGCGTGATACCAAGCGTTAGAGCGAAAATAGGTAATGATCTATAGCAATGGAACTTGATTTGGGTTTTAGTGACTCCGTGATGAACGCTCGGGAGCTCTTAAGTGCACTGCGGGCAACGCCTTTGGCAACCGTGGTGCCGGAAAATGCCACCGTGGTGTACACCGATGGAGCCTGCTCGGGAAATCCTGGCCCTGGCGGCTGGGCCTGGGCAATTTCTCCCACGGGCACGCCCAATGGCTCGGGGGCCGAAAAGCCGAGCACGAACCAGCGCATGGAGTTGTATGCGGTCATCGATGCCCTGCGCTCCTTGCATCACATCAACGGCGTGGTGGAAGTGCGCTCCGATAGCACCTATGTGGTGAAGTGCTTTACCGACAAATGGTGGCAGGGTTGGCTCACTCGAGGCTGGAAGAACTCCCAACGCCAGGCCGTGGCAAACCAAGACCTC
>CAFBPN010000023.1_pt1 | contig 15762 bp, 8 predicted proteins | sample 7269731 | NCBI WGS metagenome assembly CAFBPN01 (sample SAMEA6814144, study PRJEB35770) | uncultured Acidimicrobiaceae bacterium | biome: Freshwater; feature: Freshwater reservoir; material: water | place: Czech Republic | collected 2017-06-27 | depth 30m m
AATTGGCACGAGCCCATTCTCGCTAGAAGCCGATATGGCAATTGGGGCCTTCAACGTTGGCCCTGTGAAACTCGATGAAACTCGGATGGGCATAAAGATCTCACCAACCGATAACTACGTTTCATTTGCTGGTGGAATCACCATTGGTTCAACCAAAGTTTCGGTGAGCGGTAAGGCGGGGGCTAACACCACCGATGGTCCGTACATCGATATGACCGGTTCTATTGCGAACCTTGTCATTGTTCCGTCGTATCTCGAAATACGTAATGCAACGGTGACAATGAACCTGAAGCCGGCAAAGGGATATGCAAATATCATCGCCGGCGGCAGTTTCAATGTTCTCGGTACCGATGCAACGGTTGCTTTGAACATGCAAATGTCGAACTACCAGTTGCAGTCGCTCAATGCAAGGTTGCAACTACAACGCACCATTGCGGGTGTAGTGACCTTGAACGGTGACTTTGCAATTGCTTATACAAAGGGCTCAGTGCCACGTATCGACTTCAGTGCTGCAGCTTCCTTGGGCGGTTATAACTTGGGTACGGCGTCAGGCTTCCTCGACGGCAACCAAGTGTCCATCACTGCAACAGCATCAATTGGTGGAGTGTTCTCTGCACAAGTGAGCGGTCAGTTTGTATGGCAGTCTGGTTCGGGCGTCAACATCGTCAACCGCGCGGGTCAAACCGTTGCTGCTGCTGCTGGTGACTTCCGTATCGCAGCCACCAACATTCCAATGAGCCTGGGAGGATTCCCTGGCTCTGGAAACGTCACCATAGGTCGTGCACAAAACGTTGTGTACGGCGACTTCAATGCCAACTGGGCAATGGGTGCTGGCAACATTGGCGGTCAGGTATACGTCAACGGGTCATTCGACACCACCGGTAACTTCTCCTTCAGCGGCTCTGGAAACCTCAACCTTGTCGCATTTAGTGCTGCGGTGAGCGTGAGCGGTTCAAAGAGCGGCAGCACATGGCAATTTGCAATGAGTGCAAATATCCGTGTGATGGGTGCAGTTGACGTAGCGTTCCGAGGGAACTTCTATAAGAGTGGTTCAGAAACTCGTTTCACTATGGCCGGCTCTGCAAGTTTGGGCGCTGCAGGTATTGGCGGAGCCAATGCAAACTTCCGTATTTCTAATGAGCCAGGACAAGCCGGACTTTACGCAAGTGTTTCTATTTCAATTGCGGGTATTAATGGCTCTGGTGCATTGTGGATTGGTGCCGACGGTACGTTCGATACCACCTTGTATGTTGGCGTGAACTTCCCTGGCGTGAGCGCTGGCGGAAACTTCAAGATGTCGAACATTGCCTATCAAGTCACTGGCTGGACGCAGCAATGTGGCCCAATATTTGGTTCATGGGGACCGAGCATATGTTGGAACGTGCCTATCTATGGCCCTGTTCGTGTCGCTACATATGCACAAATCGACGCATGGCTGACCTTTGCTGGCGTTGGATTCCGCATGTGGGGCAACATCAACGGTGACGGATCCTTCCGATTCACCGCTGCTGCTGGTCCATGGAGCTGGAGCTACTGCGTCAACCTCGGTGTTGTCGAAGTGTGCTTCGGTGCATCGTTTGCATCAACCATTACCATCACGAGTTGGTCACCATATATCTCGATCGCTGCAAGCGGTTCGGCATGGATGGATGGACACACACTCGATTGCTGGTGGGGTGGCTGGCACGATACTTGCCTCCGCTGTGGTTGGGGTGGTTGGGGTCGGTGGATCAACGCCGGACTCGGGTTCAACACCAACCCAGGAAATATCTGGATCAGTCTTTGGGGATGGAATTTCAGTCTCCGTTAGTCGTTAGATTGACTCAATGTCAAAGTTCGTAAAATCAGGGTTGTTGTTAGCGACAGTTTCGTTAGCAACAACCCTGATTTCATGTGGTGGGTCATCAAAGTCATACGTGGTGGCAGCGGCCCCAACCTTTGCCGATGAATCTCAAGCTGCAGGATTTGTAGTTTCACACGGCAAGCGTGCGGAAGAAAAAGACTGTTTATTCAATCCGACGGTCATCAAAGCGGCTTTCCCAAAGGTGACCCCACCAAATGTGGCGCGTGACTTGTCGCGACAATGCGACCCCGAAAGATCTGCAGGCGGCGCGGCTGCAGTAGATGTCAATGGAGACGGACTCGACGACATTGTTTTTACTCGTTTGTATAACCACCCGTTGTTGTATATCAACAAGAGCACCAAAAAGAAGGTCTTGTTTGTTGATGAAACCAAAGGCTCAGCGTTTGAGAAAATTTCTTCAAGCACTAACGGTGTAGCCGCAGCCGATATCGATAAAGATGGCGATCAAGATATTGTCGTTACCTCGCTTGCCGGAAAACAGTTGTTCCTTTTCATCAATGATGGCAAAGGAAAATTTACTGAGAAAGCAGTAGAGCGCGGCGTGGCAATGATCGACGGACGGCCACATTCTGGGATGGGAATTTCCTTTGGAGATTACGACAATGATGGTTGGATCGATTTTCATACCAATGAATGGCAAACCACCGATACTGCAGAATTTGTTACTCCTTCTCACTCACGTCTTTTCCGCAACCTCGGCGCATCAGGTAGACCTGGCTTTTTCGAAGACACCACTGAAAAAGCTGGTGTAAAACTAGAGTCGCGCATTGAACTGGTTTACTCATTTAGCTCTAGTTTCACCGACTTCGACGGAGATGGTTTTCTCGATCTGGCAATAGCGATGGACTTTGGGCAAAGCCGTTTTTATTGGAACAACGGAGATGGAACTTTTACCAACGGAACTGTTGATGCCGATCTTGGCAAAGAAGAAAACGGCATGGGAATGGCTATTGGCTTTTTCGGAAGACAACAGCAATTAGCGATGGTCGTGACGTCAATTCGTACTCGTACCGAGTGCAACGATGGGTCAAGTCTGCTCAGAACAGGAAACAGGCTCTACTTCTATTCCGGAAAGCGCAAATTTGCAGAGGTCACCGATGAAGCCGGTATCCGCAATAGCAACTGGGGTTGGGGTGTGAACTTAATCGATACCACCAATGCCGGTAAACGTGATGTGGTCACGGCGGCCGGAATGGCTATTCCATGGAAAGACAGCCCCGATTGTTGGAGACACGACCCCATCCGCTTATGGCTAGATGATGGTTCGGGTAGTTACTCAGAAAAAGCGAAACTTGCTGGACTCACCAACACAGAACCTTCAAAGGGGGTCATTGTTTTTGATGCCGACAATGATGGTCGTCAAGACCTTTTCATTACCCGCGATGCAAACACGCCGTTATTCCTCCACAACACCACTGCGAGTGTCGGAAAGTGGTTAGGAGTGAAAGTGTTGGGCAGTACATCTAATGCCGATGCTCTGGGGGCGAAAATTACCGTCACCCCAATTGAGGGAGCAGAAGTAATGAAAGCTTTCGTGGGAACAACCGGGTCATTCCTTACTCAAGACGGTCGGGTCACTCATTTTGGATTAAATAATTTCCGCGGGAAAGTAGCTTCTATCAAGGTGGAGTTCCCGGCGAGCAAAAAGAGTGTTGTGTTAACGGATGTAAAACCAAATCAGGTAGTCACCATTAGGGAACCTCAATGAGATTATTGAAGAGAACTGCATTAGCGGGGCTTGTGTTCTGTGCATTGGCAGGTTGCGGTGGTGCCAGCACATCTTCAACGCAAGACACAATTGCACCGGATGCACAGTGTGAAGCAGTAGCAGATGCTTCTTGTCAAGGTGCAGATCTTGAAGGCGCCAACTTCAGCGGAAAAGATCTTTCGGGCATCGATTTCCGACGAGCTCATCTGGTGGGTGCCAATTTCTCCAAAGCAAATCTCACCCAGGCAAACTTTTATGGGGCCGATGTTTCGGGTGCAAATTTCGTAGATGCCATCCTTGTGCGAGCCACCTTTGACGGGGCGAAATTGACTGGCGCAGATGTGCAGAACACCCGAATCACAGGCGCGAGTTTCAAAAAAGCCGATTTGGTTGGAGCACAGTTCGGTGGAGCATTTGCTACTGATGCAAATTTTTCGGGAGCAACTGGCAATGACGAATTAACTGGTGCGTTCTTGTGTAAAACAACAAAGCCAAATGGGGAAGTAGCGGGTGGATCATGCTGAAGCGCGTTGTTTCTTTTGGTCTTGCAGCAGCGGCGTTCACAAGCTTTTCTGTGAGTTCATCGGTTCGAGCAGAGTCTACCGATGCTCGTGTTACACCTGAAGTGAGTTCGTTGATGACTGAATTGACAGTCAGGGTTTCGCGCGACCACATCAGCCCAACTAAAGCCAGCCGGCTGTACGCATATGTTGCAAGCGCGATGTTTCTTGCTTCAACGTCACCAGACGATCTTTTGCGCAAACAAATGAATGCTGCCCCATCGGTTCCTCAAGCAGATAGCTCCATTAACCCGGTGATTGCCGCACTCGCTGCAGGCTCGTCGGTTGCACGGAACCTCTTCCCAGTTGCCGCGGCAAAGACAACTTTTGGTGAACGACGCGATCAAGTTCTGCAGAGTGCATCACGAGATTTGCCAGCAAAAGAAGTAGCTGCATCCATTGCTTATGGAATTGCGGTGTCAGATGCTGTTGTTGGCAGAGCCAAAACAGATGGTTTCGAAGAAGCAAAAACAATGATGCCCCCCGAGACAAAAGGCCCGGGTATTTGGACTACAACTCCTCCAGGGTTCCAGCCTGCAATTGACCCAGGGTGGGGCACGTTGAAAACGTTCTTTACACGTTCAGGAGATTGCACACTTCCGGCTCCACCTACCTCTGGTGATGCTCTTTCGCCGTTCCAGGGCGCAGCAGATGAAGTTGCCACTGTTGCAAAGAACCTCACTGAAGAGCAAAAAGACATCGCCAGGTTTTGGGACGATAGCCGTGGCCGTACGGGAACACCTGCAGGACATTGGTTGGTTATAGCTCTCGCAGCAACAGAAGAACTTCAGTCAACGGCACTTGAAACAATTCGTATTGTCGCTCACACCATGATGTCTATTGCCGATGCATTCATTGTGGGTTGGAAATATAAGTACCAATACATGGTGGAGAGACCGGTCACCGTTTTGCAACGTAGCGACACAATGTGGAGTTCTTATCTCACGACTCCTGCGTTCCCCGAGTACCCGTCGGGACATTCCACTATTTCGCGTGCCGCTGCAGACACTCTCACTTCGTACCTGGGCGTGTGGAAATTCACCGACCCTGGCTATGGAATGACCGAAGAGTCATTGGGTTCATTCGATGTTGCACCTCGCACGTTTGCTTCGTTCGATGCCGCAGCAAAAGAGGCCAGCATCTCGCGCCTGTACGGCGGAATTCACTTCACCATTGGTCTTGAATCGGGCGTGACATTGGGCGCCTGTATCGCCAAAAAAACCCTCTAATCCCTAGGGTTCTCGGCGCGGTATGTCCCGCGAATCGGGACATACCGCGCCGAGAACCCTCGATGTTGAGGGTGATGAGACTTAAAAAATGATCGATGATAAAGTCGAGTAACTATTAAATATACGTTGGCTACAAAGTGGGAATGGAGGAGTGGTGAGCAAGCGCATGCGAGTACGTGTTGCTGTGTTGTCGCTTGCTGCTCTTGCGTTCTCTGCTTGTGGTGGCGGAGCTGGTGGCTCGGGAGGCGGTGCCTCTTCGGGTGGTGGTGGGAAAGCTCCTGATGGTGCTGTTGCAACTGGTTTGCAAACTGCGACCGATGGCTGGTCGTTCCCCAACTTCCCGTCGTCGTCGTATCCCGAAGTGAACTTTGATGAGACCGACTTGGTGTCGATGTTTGGTTCTGATGAAACTATTTGTGTGGGTGGGGTAGCAACTCCATGCAAGTTGACTGCGGAAGCTGCTGCATGGGCCCGCATGGTGAACCAAGCGCGTGCGTCGGGTCATTGTGAAGGTCTTGTTGCGTTGGCGTCGTCGCGTTTCAATAATAAGGAAACACCAGCGACTGTGAAGTTGCCTTCACAAGACGAAACGTTGCACGCAATTATGCGCACGTTCGCAACACAGTTTTTGCCTGAAGTGCAAGAGAGCATCGGCAAGTGGATGGCCGCATCGTTCGAAGACAAAATTGATGAACTGAAAAAATCTTTTGTTGCTGGTTCACTCAAATACACCTTGGGTATGTACACCGCGGGTGGTGGCCATGCGTTGTTGCCATACGCCATTGAATACCCAACTCCCGACACGCCACGTGTGATGTTGTACGACTCGAACTGGCCGGGAAAAAATCGTTATGTCGATATTGATTTGAAGGCAAAAACGTGGCGGTTCTCTTTTGGTGGTGCTGACCCTGCGAATGATCCTGAAGCCTGGACGGGTGGCCCGCAAGATATGGACCTCACGCCTCTCGACGCGCGGCAAGGTACCTGCCCGTTCTGTGGCAAAGATGTCAAGGTGGCAAAGACCACGATGCTCATTCGTTCTGCGAACCTTGACTGGTCGGTAGAAACCGATGGCGGTACGGTGTCGCCAGCTAACCCCGATGGCGCCGATGGCACCACGGTGAAAGCAGTGAAAGGCTCTCAGTTTTCTTCTGCTGCAGGCTCAAGCGCGTTGAAGAAAGATTCTTATGACTATGTGGTGGTCGTTCCCGATTCGCCAGCAGATGGCACAACTTCATCGAGCGGAGTTGCGGCAAACAAACGTAAAAGCAAACTGAAGTTTTCAGGTGCCACTTCTGTCTATGCGTTAATGCCTGAAGGTATTGCCCAGTTCACCACTCCCGGTAGTGAAGACAACCCTGTTGAAGTTGAAGGCAGTTCTATTTCCACTACTGACCCCGGTGTTGATCTCACCTTGGCTTCGGGGAACCTTGTTGCTAACGCTTCGGGTTCTGCGGTTTCCCTAAGTGTTGAAGGCGAAACCATGGCTGTAGCGGTGACTGCAGCTAACGGTCAGGTTATTAAACAAGAAGTATCGGTAGACCAACCAACAGTGCAAATGAAAGCCGACCCTGAAGGCGGCGGTATCACGGTGTTGGCTGCTTCTGCGACGGGTGTTGTGGAAAAAACTGAAGTGTCTTCTTCTGGCGAGACAACAAAGTCGGTGGTCACTGAAGCCTTGAATTTGAGTGAGGTAAAAGCTGAGTTGCCTGCAGCTTTGGCTTCGAAAGAGAACGCTGCGTTGCCCTCGCTTGCTACACGTGACATGGCAAACCCCGACTACAAAGTTGACGCTGCGTACTCGGCACCTACCACTATTCCTGCAAAGGGTGGAGACCAAGTAGCCGAAGCTGCAACGACTACACAGGCAAAAGCATCTAGTGCTGCGCCAAACGAACCAGGCCCAACAACACCAGTACGTAATGCCTCGCTCACTACATTGCCTACGCGTGGTGCTGCATCGGCTGACCCTGATGCGACCCCCACCACAGTGAAACGTGCGGTTGCTGCGGCCACGTCGGGAAGCGGTACTGCTGCTGCCGTAGCTTTGAAGCCCTCATTGGGCCGGTTCTCTCTTCCCGGTGTCACCTTTGGCGATGCTGCATTCACCATTGATGAACCGTCATCGAATAGTTCTGGTGGTTGGAAATTCACGTCAAGCAAACCCGACGTTGTAGAAGTAAGTGCACTCACGGGTCGTGCCACTATTAAAGGTGCAGGCTCAACCACAATTACTGCCACTCAATCGGCGGTGAAGGGTTTCGAACAAGCCTCAATCACGGCATTGTTGATTGTGGCTCGCGACACCCCAGTACTGGGTGCCTACACCACATCGTCACGAACGTTTGGTGATGAATCATTCACATTGAAAAACCCCACATCAAATAGCACTGGTGCGTTCAGCGTTGATTCAAGTGATGAGTCGGTCGCGAAGTTCTCCAAAACTTCTGGGAAGCTCATCATTACCGGCGCAGGTAAAACCACAATTACCGCCACGCAAGCTGCGACAGACGACTATTTGGGTGCATCGAAGAGTTTTGTGTTGACCGTTAAGAAGGCGACCCCTGAGTTGGGTGCGTTTGATGATTTTGCTCGCACTTTTGGTGAAGCAGGCTTTACCTTGGCGAAACCATCGTCCGATTCGCGTGCTGCAATCACCCTGAGTTCCAGTAATCCTGCTGTTGCCACAGTTGACGGCTCATCCGGCGCAGTCTCCATTGTGGGTGCAGGCACCACCACGTTCACCGCTGCACAAGCTGCGAACGCTGACTTTTTTGCAGCATCAAAAACAATGACATTCACTGTGCGTCAGGCCACTCCGACGTTGGGTGCAATGACCGGAGCATCAAAAACTTTTGGTGATGCCGATTTCACTCTCGCTAAGCCTTCTTCACCTTCGAGCGGATCGTTTAGTTTCTCGAGTAGCAATACTGGGGTAGTGAGTGTTGATGGCGATGGCAAGGTTTCTATTGTCGGTGCTGGTACCGCCACTATTACTGCCACGCAAGCGGCGACGGCTAACTACACGTCAAGTTCTGCAGCTGCTGTCGTCACAATTGGCCGCGCTTCTACAATCATTGCGAACCTTTCACTGAGCAATATGACCTATGGGGATAGTGGCGTGACCTTGGCCCCACGTTCTAACAACCCTTCACCTTTTACTTTCACGAGTAATGCACCAACTGTTTTGGAAGTGAGTTCAACTGGACGTGTGACTGTGGTGGGCGCAGGCGAAGCGACGATCACAGTACGCCAGGCCTCAAGTGCGAACTATGAGGCTGGCGCGGAAGCATTGACAGTTCAAATTGGCCGTGCAACACCAAACCTTTCGAGTTTCAGTGCAATCAGTAAAGATTATGGTGACGCTCCATTTACACTGACACCGCCAGTGTCTAATAGTCCCGCACCTTTCACGTATGCGAGCAGCGATCCAAGTATTGCGTCTATCAACTCATTGGGTGTTGTCACTATCCATAACATCACTGTTGTAGGAACTCCAGTAATTTTGACAGTCCGGCAGGCCCAAACTGTTAACTATGCTGCGAGCTCGGCAACTACGACTTTGACTATTGGTCGCGGAGCACCCGTGTTCGGTAATTTCACCATTGCCAGTAGAGCAATAGGTTCCGGTAACTTCACATTGACCGCTCCCACGTCGTCGAGCAGCAGTGCATTTTCCTATATCAGTTCAAACACGGCAGTGGCCACAGTGAACTTGGCTTCTGGTGAGGTCACATTGGTTGGCGTTGGAAGCACAAATATTGTGGCTACACAAAGTGCAACTACGCTGTATGTATCTTCCAGCATTACCGCAACACTGATCGTTACTCTTCCAACGCCAAGTTTCGGTACCTTTGCTGTCGCTGCGAAAACATTTGGCGATGCGCAGTTTGCTCCCACTCCTCCGACGTCTTCGAGTAGCGGAACATTTAGTTTCAGCAGCTCAGATTCAAACGTTGCTACCGTTAACTCATCGGGCCAAGTGGTCATTGTGGGCGCTGGTTCCACCATTATTACTGCAACTCAGGCAGCAACGTCTCAGTATGCGACAGGTTCAACTACTGCTACCTTGACTGTGGCTAAGGCAACCGCTCTGCTCAGTGGCTTTGGTGGTTTGACATCTGGTTTGGCAGGTGTGCGTTACGACGGTTATTTCAACGACGATGTGGACTGGTTTGCCACAGCCACACGCCATGGTGATACGGCAACCTCTATCAGCATTGAAAATTTCTCTAGTTCATCTGATTTCGGATCTGAAGATTTCTACAGCTGGCAGTGGTTGGGTACTTTCCGTGCGAGCCTGAGTGGCCCGTATCATTTCTGCACAGAATCTGACGATGCGAGCTATGTATGGCTAGGTACTGCCGCTACTTCTGGATTCACTGTGTCAAATGCTCTCGTAAACAATGGTGGAGCACATGGACCGGATATCCAATGCGGCGACATCACATTGACTGCAGGCATCGAGTATCCGATACGTGTGCAATTCGGTGAAGCAGGCGGCGGAGACGTCATGAGCTTGTACTTCACGCCACCGAACGGGTCGGCTACTTATAACGGCGCTGGCTACTACTTCACAGGTGGTGGACTTTCGAAAACTTTCGGAGATGCGCCATTTACTCCCACGTTGCCTTCGTCGGCAAGTTCAGGCGCCATTACCTACAGCAGTTCGAACTCAGCGGTAGCGACAATTAACTCATCAACTGGCCGCATCACATTGCAGGGTGTTGGTACAGCAACTATTACTGCGAACCAAGCAGCAACAAGCAACTACAACTCAGCAACTACCAGCATTTCGCTCACCGTCGCATCGGCAGCCCAACTGCAATAAGTGTCACTGTTGGTGGATCTCGTGCTTGTGTCATCACAAATGTGGAAGCAATGAAGTGCTGGGGTCAAAATGACTACGGCCAGCTTGGTGACGGCACAACAACCGTTTGCCGATCTCCGGTTGCAGTATCGGGACTCGATTCGGTGGTTACCGCCATTGAAGTGGGCAACGGAAGCCATACGTGTGCGCTGGCGACGGTTCTTTCTGCTGCACATCATCAAATGGCATCAACCGTTCGATGGCCTTTGAAATGTACGTCCGCTAATTATCTGGTTTTCTCGGCGCGGTATGTGCCGAGAAACGGTACATACCGCGCCGAGAAAACTTCAGGGGATCAGCACTGAGAGTTGCTTGGCGGCATAGTTCCCTGAATGAGAAACGCATCAACAAGTTGAGTTGCGCAACTATTTTTCAAGTAACTCGTATGACGCGATGAGCTGACGCTGATAAAGCGAGAATTCTGTAATGCGGCACTCATGCTTTGAGATGAAGCAAGTGGGGTAACAGGGTCATTGGTTGAACCAATGACCACGATGGCGGCAGTGGAGGAGATTTTCAGTTGCTCCTGCGAAGATTTTTGAGTTGGCCACAGTGAACAGGTGTAGTCGCGACCAAAGAAGTTTCCGAATCGCGGAGCGACGCGCGTGAAGGAAATGAGTTGTGCATCAACTTCTGCTGTCGACATGCGCTGAGACTCATCATCGCAAATGGTTGCAATTGATGCTTCAGAAACATTGCGGCTGTCTTCATAGCCAGCATCTTGGTAGTAGTACGAGTTATAAAGGTCGCGTAAGGGTTGGCCGTTGCCGTCTTGCGCACTCTTGAGCGCCTGAGCGAGGTCTTCCCATGCGCTGTCGTCGTACAATGAAGAAGCGGTAGCGGTAAGTACAACAGTTGCATTGGCGGTGGCTTCAGTCGCCAATAGATCATCGAATGCTTGCTCGGCTTTGCCATTGTTGTGAAATGCGCACGACGAGTTTTTTGAGCACTGAGCAAGAAATGCTGTGAGTTGTTTTTCAAACCCTTCGGCTTGCGTCAGTCGGCGCTCGGCACTTGTTGAATTGGGTGTAGCGGACGCATCGAAAACTGCACCTTGAACGGTGTCGGGGAAAAGTGTTGCCCAAGTGGCGCCCAAGGTACTGCCGTACGAGAAACCGAAGTAGGAGATTTTCTCTTCACCGAGCGCGAGACGGATTGTGTTCATGTCGCGAGCCGATGCGGCAGTTGACATGTAAGAAATAATCTCCGGGTTCTTTGCCTTGCAGGTGTCAACAAACTTTTGCGTTGAAGCCACAGTGCGTTCGTTGGCAAAGAAGTCGTTGTAAGAGTCGCCGCAATCGAAGGCGGGGGTCGAGGCTCCTGTGCCTCGTGGGTCCCACCCCACAATGTCGAAATGGGTCATGAGATCTTTGCTGAAGTAGTAGGCCGCGTTTTGAGCAAGCGAACTGCCGGGGGCTCCAGGGCCGCCTGGGTTTACTAGAAGTACGCCTTGGCGTAGATCGTCGTCAAGGGCGCGGAGTCGGGTGAGGGGAAGAGTGAAGGATCCGAGTTCAGGGCTGGCGTAGTTGAAAGGAACGGAAATGGAGGCACATTCAATATCGCCACATTTTTTCCATTCAGGGGGCGAAGAGGGGACGACGGTGGTTGACGTGCCAGCGGGGGAAGATGTTGAAGCGGAACTGGAGGAGTTTGCGCAAGACAAAAGCACGGGAAACAAGCAGGAAATACAGAGCATTCTTTTGATGAAAAGACGTCGGTATCGCACATGGAGAGGCTACGACATTTGCTGAGCGGCGCGTCTGACTGAACTAGTATTTGCCTATGTCAAACGATCGTGAACCCGTCAGAATTCTCGCCCATGAATCGGTAGCCGAAGGCATTACCGAGCGCCTTGAAGCAGCGATGTCGCGTCGTAAGTTTCTTGGAGCAATTGGTGCAGCAGCAGCTGCGGCAGCACTCGCAAGTTGTGGCGACAAGGTATACAACTACTACGGCGGCGCGAGTCCAACGGCTTCAACGCTTGTTGAACGGCGTTTGAACCTCTACAGCTGGGCCGACTACACCGACCCCGAGCTACTGGCTGCATGGGGCGACACCACGGTTGCAATTTACAACTCATCGGAAGATCTCATTAAGAAACTGACCGCAGCGAATGGCAAGAGCGGATTCGATGTCGTGGTACCTACCGGTATGTTCATTCCCGAGATGGTGCGCCGCGGTCTACTTGAGCAGCTCGACTTAACAAAGATTCCGAACTTCAATCAGCTAGATGTGCAATACACCGATCAAACATGGGATCGTAAGAACACCTACTCAGTGTGCAAGGCCTGGGGTTCAGTGGGCTGGTTGTACGACTCCACAGTGGTCACAAAACCCATTGCAACTTGGAACGACTTCATTGAAGCTGCAAAGGGAGAAGCAAGCGGCAAGACCTCGCTTCTTGATGCGCCAATCGACACCACCGGTTTGTACTTCTGGGCAAATGACATTGAGTGGGATAACGATAACGCCGAAGCAATGGCGGCATGTAAGTCTCTCTTGTTAAACGACCTTGCTCCTCACCTCGCTGGCCTCGATTCAGCGCCACAAGGTGTTATTGCCGATACCCCATATGCGCTTTCTCAAGTCTTTACTGGCGATGCTCGTCGTTGCCTGTTGGCATTGAAAGAAGCAGGCCAAGATGTGAGCAAATGGAAGTTTGGCGTTGGCGCGCCAAAGACTGAATTGTGGATGGATAACTACTGTATCGTCAAAGATGCGCGCCACAAAGAAGCCGCATATGACTACATCAACTTTATGCTCGACCCGTTGAACGCAGCTCGTGACGCGATGTTCATCGGAGCAAACACCGGTACGGCAAGTTTGAGAGAAATGATTCCGTCTGAATTGCCGTTCCAGGAGTTCTTGTTCTTTAGTCCAGAAGAACTTGCACGCATGGTTCCCGGCAAATATTCACAGGGTCTCGATGAGGCAGTTGCTATACATACTGAACTAAGCAAAAAGACGTCTGCTGGTACGCCGGTCAAGGGATGACCATGTTGCAAAGCAGAAACTTGATGCGTTTCGGTGCAGCCACCGTCGTGGCGAGTGTTTTTCTCATGTCCTGTGGCGGTGGAGGGGCGACAGGCGGTGCCAAGGTCGATGCTCAAGCAGCCTTAACAGACCTGATTGTGGAGAAGCCCTCTGCAGCGCAAGCTGGCTCAAAAACTTCTGATGTTTCGTGTTCGGGCCCGGCACCAAGTGAATTTGGCTCTGGAGAATTGTGTGTTGACTCGGGGTATCGCCAAGACAGCAAGTTCTCCTTTGCGAACTGGGGTAATTATCAGTACACGGGCGACACCTTTAACGCCGATGAATTTGTCACGCTTTTTGGTGCAGCAAACGTGTGTATTTCTGGTACCGCTGAAAACTGTGTATTGACAACCAAATCGCAAGCTCGCCTCGATCTGCTCAACAAGCAAGTAGCCGGTGGGCGTTGTGAAGGCATGGTCGTGATGAGCGCGCTTCTCGCAGCAGGTGCTGTGAAATTGGAAGATCTGCAGCCCGGCGCGAAGTCTGTTTCCGATCTCGACCCGAATGACCCAAAATTGCTGAAGCAAATTAACTATTGGTGGGCCACTCAATTCTCCCCCAAGGTTCTTGCCGACACCGAAATTATTCGTGGGAAAGGAATTAAAGGCGTACTTGATGGCGCTTTGAAAGGTTTGCGTAAAGGTGTGTTTGCCACGATGGGTATTTACACAAAGTCATCGGGGCACGCGCTTTTGCCAGTAGGAGTCACACGTGCATCTGACGGAACTTTCAACATCATTGTGTACGACAGCAATTTGCCCGACCAGTTATCGCGAGTCGTAATTGACCCCGTGAAAGAAACATGGATTTATCTTGAAGGTGCAGTAACGCCAGGCCAAGCAACTGGTGGTTGGTCGGGTACATCAGGAACCATTGAGCTCACTCCACTGATTTCGCGCGAAGGTGGATCTGCATGCGAATTCTGTGATGACAAGTCTGCAAGCCAAGTGGAAGTAAATGCTCAACTGATTCCATTGCCCGCAGGTGAACTTTTCAATTCACTCTTCAAACCTGCCGCAGAATAGGTCTGATGTCTTCGGCCTCGGTGGTAGATATTTCGGGCATCGAGCAGGTGCTCTATCGCTACTGCAGGTCGATGGACCGTATGGACAAGCAGCTCACTTTAAGTTGCTTTAAACCCGATGCCGATATGAGTTACGGCATTTTGTATCGCGGGAACCCTGCCGGGTTCGTGGAGTGGTTGTGGCCTGTGCACGCTGCGATGGTGAATCATTCACACATGATTGGCAATGTTCTCGTTGAGTTAGTTGTTGGCGCATTAGTGAGCGAAGCGTATGTGCAAGTGACGTTGCGTTCAAGCGATGAAAACGGGCAATTCGATATTGTAAGCAAAGGTCGATATCTCGACTCTTGGTCTGTCGACAATGGCGAGTACCGCATTGCGCAACGTATGTATGTCAGCGATCTTTCCACGGTTGTGCCGGTTGCTGAGCGCAGCTTGGGCGCGGTGTTGCATCCGAATGCACTCGAGAATAAGCAGCCTGCGGGGGCTCGCAACGAGCACGACCCGTCGTACACATTGTTCGTGCACGGTTCTCCATTTACGTAAAGAGAATTACCACGTATCAATCATGGGGCGCTTTTTGCCCGTGCGTTGTGGGGTAGGCGGGTAGCTGCGCAGCATGCCGGCAATACGCATGCGCGTGTCGGCCGGGTCAATGACTTCATCTATCTCCATGTGTGAAGCCATGTTGAGTGCGCTGCCACGTTCGTAGGCACTTGCAATGAGTTTGTCTTCTAATGCTTTGCGCTCAACTGGGTCGGCTATGGCATCGAGTTCTTTTTTGAAACCAAGGCGCACCGCACCTTCTAAGCCCATGCCGCCGAATTCACCAGTGGGCCACGACACGGTGAACGATGTGGCGTGGAAACTTCCCCCCGCCATGGCTTGCGCGCCAAGACCGTACCCTTTGCGTAACACCACAGTGAGCCAAGGAACAGTGATGCTGCCTGCTGTGACAAACATGCGGCTGAAGTGGCGTACTTGAGCGGTTTCTTCTGCTTCGGGGCCCACCATAAAACCAGGTGTGTCGCACAACGACACAATGGGAAGATCGTGCGCATCGCACAACTGAATGAATCGCGACGCTTTATCGGCAGCATCTGAGTCGATTGCTCCACCAAGGTGTGCAGGGTTGTTGGCAAGAAGCCCAACTGCGAAACCTCCAATGCGTAAAAGTGCTGTAACGATGCCGACGCCGAAAGCAGAGCGCAGTTCAAGATATTCACCGCCATCAGAAATTGCACTCAGTGCAGCGCGAATATCGTAAATGCGCGTGCGCTGTTCAGGAACAACGTCGCGTAATGCAATATCGTTTCCTGGTTGCGCAGCTACACGCGGTTGTACGAAATAGTTGAAATACTTTTTTGCTGCTGCAACGGCTGCTGCTTCATCGGCAACACGAATATCAACCACGCCATTTTTGGTTTGTACCTCGATGGGGCCAATATCGGTGGCGGCAACTTTGCCGAGCCCA
>CAFBPN010000032.1_pt1 | contig 13216 bp, 17 predicted proteins | sample 7269731 | NCBI WGS metagenome assembly CAFBPN01 (sample SAMEA6814144, study PRJEB35770) | uncultured Acidimicrobiaceae bacterium | biome: Freshwater; feature: Freshwater reservoir; material: water | place: Czech Republic | collected 2017-06-27 | depth 30m m
AGGCAACGCCAAGCGACCCTTGGGGTCTAATTGGCGCTCGTGTACTCCGACAAACACGTGATCTCCGTCTTGGTACCCGGTCTCCACCCGACTAGGAAGCGGGCACCACCTCCCCCCAGCAATCACCATTATGCCCCACTATTCCCCACTTTGCAACTATCTCCCCCACAAAATCCCGAGAAATGGAGAAATGGCGACCGTCAGAGGTCAAAAATGGACCCTCAAATGCAAAAAATGCCCTGAAAAGGGCATCGAAAGGCTGAAAATGGGCTGTTTTTACTGGTGGGGCAAAGTGGGGGTGATTACACCTTGCTGGGGAACGCCAAATCGGCAGCTCTGAGCGTCGCCGGCACGGGTGTGGCCAGTGCGGCAATGCGATCGAGATTGTTCGCCAGACCAGGCAACATCGCAGCATGTAGTGCGGCATCCCAGTGGAAATAGGCAATGCATTGAAAGCGCGCGTAGTCGCGTGTTCGTCGCTGACTAATGCCCACTATTTTTCCATGCGCATCTGGGCCATCGGGAAATACTTCGCCAGAACCCCGACCGGCAAAACACACCATGTCAGACCACTCGTTGCGTTCAAATGCACCACGATGCACTTTCGTAGAAGCCATACCTGCACTAGCGAGAAGACCAACCCACCAGTCGCCAATCCACCACATTGATTTCCCAATGTCGTCATTCCACAGTGCATCACCGCGCGGTACAACAACATCGATCCACAGCGATTCGACGGGGTGCACATACACCGCTCCTCCACCGCTACGCCTGCGCACCACATCTATTCCGTTGGCTGCACAGAACTCGTGATCTACATCGTTTTCTTTTTGTGAAGAACCCAAAACAATTGCTGGCCGCGTAGGAGTAAGCAACCACACTCCTCGCTCTACGGGTAAAACAGTGTGGTGTAGTTCTTCGGCAGTGCCTTCACGTTTATGAAGCAAGGGCAAGGTACGGCTTCCACTGATCGGGAACGGTCACAACCGACAAGGTGATCCACGACGACTCGCGCGGAACATATGGCTTTGCTACCAAGGGCATTCCCGCCTCCTCAGGTGTGCGGTCACGCTTGCGCAAATTACAAGTACGACACGCAGCAGCGACGTTTTCCCACACGTGCATACCACCGCGTGATTTTGGTAGTACGTGGTCGATACTGTCGGCTGGTGCACCGCAGTACTGACACGCGTGTCCGTCGCGAGCCATAATGGCGCGCCTAGACATTGCAGTGTGGCGACTATACGGAACCTTCACCATGTACTTGAGTCGCACAACGAGAGGCGACGCAAGAGTGAAACGTTCAGAACGCATTTCTGTTCCGTCATTTTCAATGAGTTCCGCTTTGTCGGAGAGCACCAAACATGTGGCACGGCGCACGGAAACAATGCTCAGTGGCTCGAAAGTTGCATTAAGAACGAGCGCACTTTTCATTTCTACAACCGTTGCGTTCTTTGTATCATGAGAGGTGCTTCCACTCACGACACCACTGCAAGTAGCTCACCACATCGTGAGCAACCATGGGATGTTGTTCATTTCCGTACTGAATAGTGTTGCGCATCTTCATGTATTCGCGATTCGGCAATGGCAAAAAGGGCGCAGTTGCCCACCAGCGGCGTGGCGTGAGATGCAACCACTGCCGCAATGCCGTTCCCCACAACGCGGGACGAACAAGAACTGCACCTACCACTTGCATCATGAAGGTCGTGGTTCCTTTGGCAACCCCAGCACCATTTCACCAACAATGTTGCGCTGCACTTGTGAAGAACCGGCATAAATGGTTCCGGCACGAGCATTCAAGAATGTCATTGCCCAGCTGTTTGTAGAGTTCGGCGCGCCAGCATCGTCGGCACCAAATGCACTCGACGGACGTCGGCCAGTGGGCACCATTGCATCGGCACCCATAATGTCCATTGCAAGTTCGGTCACGACCTTGTGGTATTCACTCCAAAACAATTTGCCAATTGCGGCGTCGGGCCCTGGATGATGACCCTGCAAAAATTGTGTGAGCGTACGCATACCGAGGTAACGCATCATTTGCACTTTGGAATGGCACCATGCCAAGCGTTGACGAATTCGTGGGTCGGTATTGACACCACGCTCTTTTGCCATGAGCAACAAGCGGTCGAGCTCTGCTTGGTAACGAATGGGGCTTACTGCGGCAGCTTCACCGCGCTCAAAACCAAGCAAGGTCATGGCAACTGCCCAACCGTTGTTGACTCCACCAATTACTTCCCCTTTTGGCGCAACAGCGTCGGTGTAGAACACCTCGTTGAATTCGCTTTCACCAGAGATCATTTTGATTGGGCGCACTTCAATTCCGGGTTGACGCATGTCGACCAAAATAAAAGAGATTCCTTTGTGGCGCGGCGCTTCGGGGTCGGTGCGGGCCAAGGTAAAAATGTGGTCGGCGAGATGACCAGCAGAGGTCCAAATTTTTTGACCATTGAGAATCCATTGATCACCATCGAGTTCAGCCTTTAAGCCCACGTTGCTGAGGTCGGAACCCGCATTTGGCTCGCTATAGCCCTGACACCACACGTCGTCGCCCGACAAAATGCGGGGAAGGTAATGCTTCTTTTGTTCTTCAGTTCCCCAACGCAACAATGTGTTGCCCAACATTTGAATGCCAAACACATCGTTTGGTCCGCCGCCAGGCACGCCTGCACGCGCAAATTCTTCAGCCAAAATCACTTGCTCTAAGGCAGTGAGACCCGCGCCGCCGTATTCCACTGGCCAGTTGGGAGCGAGGTAACCAGCTGTTGCCAAGATGGCACGCCATTGCGTGACAAATTGCTCGAGCTCTTCACCTTCAAGTTGCCCAGTGCCACCCCAATTCTTGGGAAGTTTCTCAGCAAGAAATGCTTGAACCTTGGTGCGATAGACAGCTGCTTCTGGTGGATAAACGGGATGCATACCCGCAATCTAGTCGCGAGGGAAACGGTCGCGCATTCGTGCAGCACCAATACGGCTGTTTTTTAGTGATGCCGCAAGATCTTGTACCCCTACTTTGCCGATGGCCCGCAGTTGACGCTCGATGACCAATGCACAAGCAAGCATGACGAGAAAGCCACCGAAAGCGAGCAGAAAGTGAATTTGCAGCGCAACGACGGTGAAAATGAGCCCTGCAATGGCGCCAAGACCTGCCCAACGCACGGTTTTTGCCGATTGGCGATACATGCCAGCTGGTGACGTATTTTGCGCAAAGCGCTCGTCGGACTGCAGCTGTTCTTCAATTTGGCGCAAGATGCGCTGCTCGTCGTCTGATAAAGGCACGCTCATAGTCTCTCACGTTATGGCGCCCATCTCAATACACAACCCAGAACTCACAGACAAGAAATACCTGTTTTATTTCTAGAGTGCCGAGCCAGGGCGAATGGCTCCTTTGCCAAATTTCTCGCGAATATGGTCGATGGCTTCACTTGCTTGATCCCATGAGTCGTCATGAACCTGATCTTCATCAAAAAGTGAAGGCTGAGCACGCTCATCGGTGAAGTTGCTCGTGCTGACCCCTAATAACCGCACTCCTGGAGCAAGGTTGATGTTGTTGAGCAACGGCGTGAGGGCGTCGACAAGACTCGGCCCACTCGACTTACCGCCGTCGGCAGTAATACTGCGTGTGATGGAATGGAAATCGGAAAATTTCACCTTCAGCGTCAATGTTCGCGCCAACGTGTGATGCGCACGTAAACGTGAAGCGACCGCATCGCATAAGCGCACTAAATGTCGATGCACCTCTTCGTAGGAAAAAAGATCTTCGTTAAAGGTTTCTTCGTGCCCAATCGATTTCACATCACGTTCAGATTCCACTGGTCGCTCGTCTCGGCCGTGCGACAGGTCGTATAAGTGCTGACCATGTGCCTCGCCCACGGCGACAGTAAGAACATGTAGCGGGAGAGCGGCAAGGTCGCCAATAGTTTTAATACCAATACGGTCGAGCTTTTCTTGCGTCACTGGCCCCACACCCCACAACGACTTAATGGGCAATGGATGCAAAAACGAAAGTTCAGTTCCCCTTTCCACTTGCACTACCCCCTTGCCTTCACGCACTCCTTCTGCGGTGGCTATTGGCTTGGCAGCCTTTGAGGCAATTTTCGCGATGAACTTGTTTGTAGCGATTCCCACCGAACATGGAATACCAATTTCCGTCGTGATGCGCCTGCGTACGAGATGAGCGATGTCTTGCGCAGTGCCAAATATTTTCAACGACCCAGTGACATCGAGAAAAGCTTCATCGAGTGCGAGACCTTCGACGTGCGGGGTAACCGAGTGAAAAATTGCGTGGACATCTGTACTCACTTCTTGATACAGAGGAAAATTACCGGGCAAAAAGATGACATCGGGGCACAGGCGCTGTGCGTGTATTGAGCCCATGGCACTAAAGACCCCGAATCTGCGCGCTTCGTACGACGCCGCAGCAATAACACCGCGCGGGCCGGCACCGCCTACAACAACGGGCTTTCCGCGCAATTCGGGGCGCTCTCGCAGCTCAACAGCCACATAGAACATGTCCATATCAACATGCAGAATGACGCGTTCAGGATTCATTTCACTCCACAGCCTACGATGTCTCTGTGTCTACACTTCCCACCCCTTCGCAGCACGACTCCACGCCCGTTGAGCGGCCACTTTCAGCGCTTCCTCCCCGAGGTGCTCGCATCGCGGCATTTTGCTCTATCGCATGCGGCGGCCTTGCTGGTGGCCTCATTGGCTTTGCACTTGTCGACCTGCAATGTTCTGGATCCTGTGACGTTCCCGAAGGCATCGGCGTATTCGTAGGAGCAACACTCACTGCTGCTGGCATGGGTGTCGTTGCTGTACTGGTGCTGCGCGCACTGGGTGAATGGAAAGAACTACAGGACAAGTAATGAGCGACTCTCTAGCAACCAGTCTTGTTGAGTTAGCAACCACCATTGCCCATGAAGTGGGCGCAGTAGCTCTTGCAGGACGCAAGCGTGGATTAACCGATGTCAGCACGAAGTCAACCTCCACCGACATGGTGACCGAGTACGACAAGCTCACCGAAGCATCAATTATTACGGCACTTCGTGCTGCTCGCCCCGACGACAGCATCGTTGGCGAAGAAGGCGGCGGATACACAGGCACGAGCGGTATCACCTGGTTCGTCGACCCTATTGACGGCACCACCAATTTTCTCTACGACCTCCCCACTTGGACCGTGTCGCTGGGGGCTCACGATGCCAATGGCGAACTTGCCGCGGTGGTCTTTTGCCCTCCTTTGAACGAGACCTACACCGCTAATCGCGGTGGTGGCGCCTATTTAAACGGTACGCGTATTTATTGCAATGAGGTCACCGATATTGCACAATGCCTCATTGCTACTGGGTTTAATTATTCACCAGATAATCGTCTCGTTCAAGCGGCTCGAATCCCAAAAATCATTGCGGAAATTCGCGATATTCGTCGCCTCGGGTCCGCTTCGCTCGATTTGTGTTTTGTTGCATCAGGACGATATGACGCCTATTACGAAGAACATTTGTTCCCGTGGGACCTCGCGGCCGGAACGCTCATTGCCAAAGAATCTGGATGCAAAATTGGCAGTATCGATGGTGGCGACATTTTGCCGTCGGCTATTTTGGCATCTCCTGCTGCAGTATTTACTCAAATACAAAATCTCATTCATCGCTCCAAAAGTTAATTGCTTTCCACAAGTGTTCTAGACTAAAGGTCTATGCATCACGGACGCCCTGCACAATCACCCATTGCATTGCTCCTCGTGGAAGGCTCGCCCCAACTTGAGGCCGGTATTGCTCATTCATTTGCCGAGAATAAAGAGCCACACGATTTAGAAGTAGCAAAATCTTTTCACGACTCGCTCACCGCTATTCACAAGAAGCAGCCCACTGTCATAGTTCTCAACTTTTCCGCTATTGACGGCAATACGAGCGACATGGTGAAACAAATGAGAACTGCGACGTCTGCATACATTTACATCGTGTCAGACCACTCCGACACCATCTTGCAGGGTCTTGAAGCCGGAGCTGACGATTGCCACGAACACCCAGTGAATTGTCAACTCCTTGTTGCACGCATGCATGCATTGCTACGCCGCGCCAGTGGCGCCTTTCATCTCGAGAACGCTTTACATTTCGGGCATCTTGAAATTCGCCCCGACGAAGGTCGCGTGTATCGCGATGGCAAAGAAATCTCACTCACACGAACTGAGTTTCGCTTGCTGTGTGAACTCGCCACCAGCCCCAACAAGGTATTCGCCCGCGAAACACTGCTCGACCGGGTATGGGGATACGGCTACTTTGGCGATGGTCGCCTTGTAGACGTGCACGTGCGGCGTTTGCGCACGAAAATTGAAGTACGCCCCGATGCCCCCGAATATGTCGTCACTGTTCGGGGCCTTGGGTACCGCTTTGACGGTGAAAAGGTCAATCAGCACTAGTTTCTAGGCATGGCCTTCATCGTCGCAATTGATGCCGGAACAACAGGTGTCAGAGCCCGCGCAATTTCCACAACTGGCGCACCTTCGTTATCTGCCTACCAGGAATTCACGCAGTTCTTTCCTCGGCCTGGATGGGTGGAACATGACGCTGAAGAAATTTGGGGTGCAGTTCTCTCTACTTTGCGCGAAGTGTTGGGCCAGCTCAGCGAACCCCCCATTGCGATCGGAATAACTAACCAACGCGAAACTCTTGTGGCGTGGGATCGGTCCAGCGATGAAGTGCTTGCTCCGGCCATTGTTTGGCAAGATCGCCGCACCGCAGACCGCTGTCACGAATTGGCCGATGAGTTACCTGCAGTGCGGCGTATTACTGGCCTTGTTCTCGACCCTTACTTCACTGGTACCAAGGCTGAGTGGCTACTGCGCAACGGAGTTGTGAAGCCCACTGCGCAACTGGCACTGGGGACCATTGATTCGTGGATCTTGTGGAGGCTTTCTGGCGGAACCACATTTGCTACCGATGAATCGAATGCAAGCAGAACCATGCTGTACGACATTCAACAACATGCATGGAGCCCCGAGATGTGCGCGCTTCTTTCCATACCCATGCATGCACTACCCGAAGTACGCAACTCAAGTGGCGTCTTTGCAACTACAAACGTTGAAGGCATCCCGCGTGGCATTCCCATTTCCGGTATTGCCGGAGACCAGCAAGCTGCACTTTTTGGCCAAGCCTGCTTTGCCGCTGGCACTGCAAAAAATACATACGGAACTGGCAGCTTCGTGCTCATGAATGTGGGCACCACATGCCCTTCGGTTGTCGATGGATTGCTCAATACTGTTGCGTGGCGCATTAACGACACCACCACCTATGCCGTTGAAGGCTCTATTTTTGTAACAGGAGCCGCGGTGCAGTGGTTGCGCGATGGTTTGCACATTATTGATGACGCGAAAGAAATAGAAACTCTCGCCATGTCGGTTCCTGATGCCGGCGGAGTGGTGATGGTGCCGGCGCTCACCGGCCTTGGCAGCCCGTGGTGGGACCCATATGCACGCGGTGGCATCTTTGGCATTTCACGTGGCACACACCGCGGACACCTTGCGCGTGCAACTCTTGAATCAATCGTGTTTCAAACGCGCGATGTGATTGAAGCAATGACAAAAGCAACGGGCATTACCCTCACCGAACTACGCGCCGATGGCGGAGCAACCGACAATGCGTTTCTCATGCAATTCCAAGCCGACCAACTGCAAGTTCCCGTGGTGTTGCCTGTTGACCGCGAAACAACTGCGTGTGGTGCTGCATACCTCGCCGGTCTTGGCATAGGTGCATGGTCAACCATGGCAGACATTTCTGCGCAGTGGGCGAGCAACGCGACGTACTTACCCAATAGCGAAAACACCAGCGTCACCAATGCAGCTCATGCCCAATGGCTCAATGCCGTTCAGCGAGTGCGCACTAATTCATAACTGCTTTGCCCAGCAATGCCGCACCAATTGCACCTGCTTCTGGGCCTAACTGAGCAGTTACCAACAGTGGCGCTGGACGCAACTCTGCCGGTGGCATTTGCTTGCTTAATGCAACGGCAACGAAATGTCGCAGTACCGCAGATGACCCGAGGCCACCACCCAGCACAATGACCTGTGGGTCGAGCGTATTGACCAGGTTAAAAAGGCCAAGCGCCACCCAACTCGCAAACTCTTCCAAAACGATCTGTGCTTCTGCATCTTCTTTCACCACACGCAACAAAACTTCTTCACCACTCACACCATTGGCCATGCGTCGTAGCGCCGTACCCGAGGCATATTGCTCCCAACATCCACGTCGTCCACACGGGCACTCTTCCCCGCCGTACACAACGATGTGGTGTCCACTCTCGCCCGCAAAACCGTGATGCCCGCGCATCACTTTTCCATTGGCAATGAGTGCAGCACCAATTCCTGTACCAATGGTAATGATGAGAGCGTCGTTGCAATTTTGCGCAGCCCCTTTTTTCCACTCAGCAACGCCAGCACATGTTGCGTCGTTATCGACAACAACTGGAATGTTCAACTTGCTTGCAAGTAATTCCCGCATCGGCAACTGACGCACGTCGGGAAGATGCGGAGCAAGATACACCACACCGTCACGCGACACCGTTCCGGGCATTCCCACCCCCAGCGACGTTGCTGCTTTGCCTACGCGTCGTGCGAGGGCAGTGCACAATTCGGCAACTTCTTCAACAACACCAATGCCCTCAGCAGTAGGAAGTGTGAGTGAATCGAGAACGGAGCCATCTTCCCCAAGTGCAACCGCTAGGCACTTGGTGCCTCCAACATCAACACCGATTGCAACCATGTTGGAAGATGAAAAATGCTGTTGCGCGGCCTTACGACTCGCAGCGTGCTTTCAGTTCATTCAACGTGTGCAAAATACGATTTTCAGCGCGGCGCTTCACAAAACCAGGAAGTGGAATCACCAGATCGATGGATAGATCGTAAGTAACAAGTGTTCCGTTGTTTACTGGCTCGAACATGTAGTCGCCATCGAGCGTACGCATGATGTCGCCATCGACGAGTTTCCACTGAATGGTAAGAGGTGCGTCTCCGTAGGTATAGCCCAGTGTGTAGTGAGTACTGCGACCAAGTGCTGACGCACGAAACTCAACTCGCGAAGCACGTCCTTGAGCATCGCGTTCAAGGACCACGGCGTCTTTGAGATCTTTAGCCCAATCGGGGTATCGCTCAAACTCGGTGGCAATGGCAAAGCAGTGCTCAGGCGAAGCGGCGATGACGGTGGTTTGTTTGGCAGTTTCGGCCATACCCCATTGTTACCGATGGCGCATGCAATTGCACGTTTATTCTGGTGCAGACTTCAATTGTCGCGGGCCAAAGGTACCGAACTTGCCTGCCCATAGCCCATTCAACCCAATTCCGAGCATCGGAACCATCACCGCAAAAGCCATCACGCTTCCCGCCTTCCCATCGGTGGAAGGTCGCGCCAAGGCAACGCCTAGTCCAACGACGCACTGTGCTGCAAGGCAATACCACATCGCTAGGCGCACATTTTTCGGTGCAACATCGCCGGCCAAAAAGAACAGTTGAGTAACCGCAATCTCTTCTTCTCTACTGCGTTGTACGGCTGCGAAGTAGCCCAAGAGAAACGTGGCTACCCCCGCGGCAAAAAGTACAAGGCTCACTGCGACAATTGCCACTCGCGATGCTGATGTGAAAAAAATGGCACTGACAACTGCGACAACGGAAAAAACCAGAGTTGCCACTCGATTACACAAAACGATTTTGCTCACTGCTGATCTTTCTTCACAATTGCGACAGAGTATTCCATAATCGTGCGGTGAGCACATCGTAGGAAAAACTTTCCACGGCGCGCACTCGCCCAGCATTGCCCATACGTTGACGCAGGTCGGGGCTGTTGAGCAATACCGAGAATACTTGAGCCACTTCGTCGATACTGGTGGGGTCTTTCACCACAATGCCCGACACGCCATCGTCAACTGCTTCAGCGGCTCCGCCACTACTTCCGGCAACTTGAGGCACTCCGCACGCAGCTGCCTCCAAAAACACGATGCCAAAGCCTTCTTGTTCGAGCCCGCCCCACCTATTACGGCACAGCATGGTGAAAATATCGGCACACCCATAGAGAAGTGGCAGATCTTCAAATGGCGTACGACCCAAAAAGCGCACTGGAGCACCGAGCTTTTGGGCAAGCTCATTCAAACGCTTCGCATCGCGACCCGCACCAGCAATAAGCATCTCGAGTTGCGGACGATCGCGCGCGAGCCGCGCAACTGCCGAAATAGCAATATCGAAACCTTTGCGCGGAACAAGTCGGCTGACGCCAACAATGAGTTCGGCGGTCGGTGACACACCAAAATGTTCACGCGCTGATGCGCGCTCATCGGCGCTCAACACACGAAAGCGCTCGGTGTCGACACCTGGCTGCACCACCGTTGTCGGAAGGTCACGACCCGCGGCTCGCACGGCCTCATCGGCCGGATACTGACCCGCGGCAACAACATGAATGGAGTTGCGCAATACGCGGCCCAATAATTGATGTGTGCCTGGGATACGCCCTGGCACTGTGACCTCGGCTCCATGAACCACCACCGCATATGGCAATTCCAATGACGGGCCAACGATGCCAAGTGGCACCGCAGGGTCGAGCACGACGAAGTCGGCACCAACACGCTTTGCCATCTCATTAATGCGCTTCACCATGAATGGGTGTGGCAATAACACTGGCTCGCGCGTGCGTTCAATATGGAACGGCTGCGTGGCATCCCATTCTTTTGCGCCTTCATACGGCGATGTGAGAACAGCAAAGGAATCGCTTGGCAAGCGCCGCCACCACTCCCAGAGCAACGACTGAATGCCACCAATTTTTGGTGGGAAGTCGTTCGTTACTAAAAGGTGGCGCGATGTCATGCTTCTCTAGTGTTGCTCACGCACGCCTGGTAGACGGTGCAATTCTGCTGTCACATCGGGATCTTCATCGTGCTGCGGGATACTGGAGCCCATGCCCAAGCGTGATGCTGCCCAAATTGCATGTGCCCGTAAAACCGGGTCGGGGCTTTGCACGTGAGCGGTGAGTACTGCTTTCGCTTTTTCGTTGTGCGGCGATGCACTATTTCCAATGACCACCAAGGCATTGCGGCGTACCCATCGCGGATCGCGACCCGCGATGTACCAGCGGCCGTAACGCTCCAGAATTTCAGCATCGCTCAGCGACAACAGTTCCAGCACATCGACCACAATTTGGGCATCGCTGGCAACCTCTTCATGTTGCGCGAGTCTCATGCTCGGCGGGCAGGCGTCTTGGCATGAGTCGCATCCGTACATTCGCGCGCCAATTGCTTCGCGATATTCGTGCGCAATAGTGCCAGGCTTTTGCAGTATCCACGCCAAACACTTTCCGGCATCGATGACTCCTGGCTCCACAATGGCTCCTGTTGGGCACGCATCAATGCAACGCCGGCAGGTTCCACAACCGTCAGACACCGTTGCAGATGGCGTGAGTTCGGCAGTGGTAACTATGCAACCCAGAACAAACCAACTGCCGGCACCGCTGATGAGCAAGTTTGCGTTTTTACCAAACCATCCGAGCCCTGCAAGATACGCAACTTCGCGGTCGACGATGGCATTGCTATCGGCAAATACCAATGCTTCGTGGCCATCGCTACGTAGTTGCTCTGCAACCACTGTGAGCGAATCTCGCAACGACGCATAATGATCGGACCAGGCATAGCGCGCGACGTCGCCAAAAATTTGGTCGGTCATTTCAGAAAGTACAGGCAACTGCACATCGGCAAAGTAACTCCGAGCTCCCACCACAATGCTGCGCGCATGAGGAAGAGCCATCTCGGGAGTTGTAGAGCGAATGGGGTTGCGGTATGTGAACTGCATGGTGTCGCGCAACCCACGACCTTCGCGCTCGACCAAAGCTTCACGTGCCCGCAACAGCGGTTCAGCAGTGGTGAAGCCGACACGATGTAACCCAGCCGACAGACCTACCTCAGAGAGGTGCTGTGTATAGCTACTTTGAGACTCAACCGACTTCACGATGACGAAGCGTAGGCACCAAACCCGCAGAAGCGAGCAACCTCACGGCACGCTCTTCTTCAAAGCTAAAGACCACGGCATCGCCAGGCTCATGGTTGAGCAGGTAAGAAACCACGCAGTCGCCGCAAGCATCGCTCTCGTGCATCACGCAGGTGTCGCATGAGATGGTGAGTGACGAAGACGTAACGGGAATTGAGGTGCGTTGTTCCATGCCCACATATGAGCAAAGGGGTGTGACAGGGCTACAACAGGCGTGCACCAACGGTGTCGATTTCTAACACCTTTGCCGAACCTTGCGCGGGAAGGCTGTGCGCAATACGTGCTGCTTCACCCGCAGGGCAAAACATGGCAACACTCGGACCCGAACCCGACAGCCAGCCACAAATGGCCCCAGCGCTTAGCCCTGCATCGAGTGCTGCTTTGCTCTCTGGCACTGCAGCAAAACGAATGTCTTGGTGCAAACGGTCGGCAGTAGCTACAGCGAGTGCTTCAAGATCTCCCGAATTCAATGCACCCACTAGGAGCGCGGTGTGGGAAATATTAAATGCTGCGTCGGCAAGACTTACCTGGCTTGGCAACTTTGTACGCGAAGCATGAGTTGAAGTAGATGAAGAAGGAACCCACACCACCACTTCCACCGCGCAATTGTTCGTAATGCTCGCAGCAAATGTGCCGTTGGTTCCCACAACACCACCGAGCAACGACGCAGCAACGTTGTCGCCGTGGCCTTCTAGGTCTGCAGTAGCAACCAGTATTTTCTTACGCCACTCCCGAGAGAGCAAAGCTTTTCCATCTTGCTGCAGTGCTGCAAGAAGTGCTCCACCCACTCGTACTGCCCCGCTGTATCCCAGACCACGACCCATTGGAATATCGGTGCGAACCGAAATATTGCCAACACCGCCAAGTGCACGAAAAGCAATAGTGGCTGGGTGAAATTCATCGGCAACAGCATCGCTACTTTCTGCCTCGCGCACCGTTGCATACAAAGACAGCGCCATGGCTATTCCATCGAACCCTGGACCTAAATTGGCCGAACTCGCGGGAACACGCACTGCAAGAGAGGAAATAGTTACTCCAAACGCTCGGCAGCTGTAGTGCTCGTGGCAACGAGTTTCTGCAACACCGCAGATGCCTTACCTGAATCAATAGATTCTTCAGCCAACACACGACCGTCGCCGAGCGACGCAGCAACTCCAGCCACATGAAGTGCTGCTGCAGCGTTCAACACCACGGTGTCGCGTG
>CAFBPN010000039.1_pt1 | contig 12302 bp, 11 predicted proteins | sample 7269731 | NCBI WGS metagenome assembly CAFBPN01 (sample SAMEA6814144, study PRJEB35770) | uncultured Acidimicrobiaceae bacterium | biome: Freshwater; feature: Freshwater reservoir; material: water | place: Czech Republic | collected 2017-06-27 | depth 30m m
ACGGGACGCTGTGGTGGGCTACCGAGCTAGGGGAGTACTCAGTTTCAAGCGACATCGACCAATGTTGGCACGTTCGCTTTGCGTGTGCGAATAATTTTTGCCCCAATAAAGATGGCACAAGGAATCACAACAACGTTGGGCAACACAACAAGAGCATCTTTCACAATGAGGCCGTAGGCAGACCAGGCAACTGCAGTGAAAAAGAGAAGCACATAGGTAGGAAGCGACACACCACTGAGGTCGTCAGACTTTGCCGAGGTGAAGGTTTGCGGTAATACCGACGATGCTCCAACGACGAAAGCAATGAACCCCGTTACTCCTGGCGATACCGAAACACATATAAATGCAAAAGCAGTGATTGCAAAAACGGTGACATAGAGTCGCGAAGCGGGGAGTGTTCCGTGCTTCACCATTGCCCGCGCAAGCAAAGCCAGAGCAACAACAATCAGAAGGTTGGACCCGCCCACGGCAGCATCGCTTTGCGACAAGCCGTAAACGCTCCACAAAGTGGAACCGCAGATTCCCTGCAAAGCGCCAATGGGCGAAAGGCCTTCCACGGTATTGCTGCGGTACACAAGGATCACTTGTGGCCAAATGAACAGCATTGACATGATGGAGGCAACAATGCCAAGAACGTTCTGAAGAGTCACCCGTTCATTGTGCATGACCCGAGATGCGCAGAAGTGGCTCAAAATGTGAAACGCTGTGTGACATGCGACGTTCCATTGACGATTACCCCATGACAAGCTCAGATGTTCCTGCAGGTGACGACGATGCGATGCAAATTTCGTGGGCAGTGGCAATTTGCGATGACTATGACGATGCCGAGCCACGGGTGGTGCTCACCACCGAAGAGGTGGGGTCGCCGGGCACGGGTCTGGTAGCCCACCTGAGCGCAGAACACGTGCGTCGGTTGCGCAGCGCTTTGCGCGATGCACTGCGCGAAATAGGAGAAGACCCCGGTTTGTAGCTTTTCCTGCCTTTTCGGGCGGAGATATTGCCCTTGAGGCCTATTCCCGATAATGTTGACTCAGTTAGTCGGGTTTTGCTCGGCACCGTCACTTGGCCATTTGGAGGCACCTCGTGGGAATACCACCAGTCATTGCAGCACCGCGCGACCTCGACGCGGAACAGATGGCCGATATTGAGCGCTTTGAAAAAGCAATTGAGCAATATCTTGCCGGTGAAATTAGTGAAGACGTTTTCCGCGTCATGCGTCTGAACAATGGTGTCTATGGTCAGCGCCAAGGTGGGACCAACCAAATGGTGCGCATCAAGTTGCCTGCCGGAACAATTACTCCTGAACAACTCGATCTCATGGCGTATCTCTCTACCGAATATTCACGCGGCTGGGGTCACATTACGACCCGCCAAAATATTCAATTCCATTTTGTGGAACTGCGTCGCATGCCAGAACTCTTGCGTCACCTTGCCGGAGTGCATCTCACATCTCGTGAAGCATGTGGCGACACCGTGCGCAACGTGATGGCTTGCCATCTTGCTGGCGCATGCCCACACGAACACCTCGATGTCACGCCATGGGCGGAAGCAGTGTTCCGCCACTTTGTGCGTAACCCATTAGGTCAGCGTTTGCCTCGTAAATTCAAAGTGAACTTCTCTGGTTGCGCCACCGACTGTGGGCAAGCAATGTTCAACGACGTGGGCGTGGTGGCAACCACACGTACCAACGAAGACGGTTCAGTGGAACAAGGCTTCCGTATTTTCATTGCGGGTGGTTTAGGTGCAACGCCGCACCCTGCATTGGCACTAGAAGATTTCACTTCACGTGAAGATCTCATGCCAACTATTGAAGCTGCTCTTCGCGTGTTCGACCAAGCCGGTAACCGCGACAACAAGTTGCGTGCCCGTATGAAATGGCTTGTCGACACTCTCGGTATCGATGAGGTGCGTCGTCGTGTGCAAAAAGTTCGTCTCACGCTTCCTGCTTCGTCGTCGTGGCCAGGTGGAATTCCACCAGAGGTTGTTGCCGCTGGCGACAAAGCCGCTGGTAAAGCAACAAGTGGTGAAGTAACAACGGTTGGCCAGGGTGTGCGTGTTGAGCTCACTGCACGCGATCCATTCGACCGCTGGGTGCAAACCAGCGTTATTCGCGGAACCGCAAACGGAACCATTTCTGCAATTGCTTATGCCGAGTTGGGCGACATCACTTCAAGCCAGTTCACAGCGCTTGCAGCAATGCAACGTGAATTGAATGCCGACGTGCGTTTGTCGAACCGTCAAAACGTTGTATTCCGTAACCTCACTGAAGAGAAGTTGCGCGTACTTTACGATCGCCTCGATGCCATTGGCATGGCACGCCCAGGCGCAGAACTTGCTCGCGATGTGGTTGCTTGCCCAGGCGCCGATACCTGCAATATTGCCGTCACCCAATCACGTGGTCTGGCAAAAGCAATTGGTGATGAACTCGAAGCACAGGGTCTTGCCGAAGTGGGCGGAGTGCGCATCAATATTTCAGGTTGCACCAATAGCTGCGGCCAGCACCACGCTTCCGATATCGGATTCTTTGGTGCAGAGCGCCGTGCGCATGGTCAGTCGGCACCTGGTTATCAGATGCTGCTTGGTGGGTACGTAGGTCAAGAACAAATCCACTTCGGTGAAAAGGCATTGCGCGTTCCCGCCAAGGCTGCACCCGAAGCAGTTGCCCGTGTGGTGCGCAGGTTCGCTAACGAGCGCGTTGCTGGCGAAACCTTCCGCACCTGGATGGATCGCGTGGGGGGAGTCGACAAAGTTGCCGATGAACTGCGCGATCTCGACTTCTTCCCAACACCAGAAGAGAACCCCAATTTCTATATCGACTACGGCGAGACGGGCCCATTCGTTGCTGCCGTCGGCGACTCGGAGTGCGCTGTATAAGACCCGCATTGAGGGGTACAGATATCTCTTTGGTGTGATCTATGATTATTAGGTGACACTTAAAAGAAATACACGTACTCGATTCAGTCATTCCCTTCTGGCCGCCGCCCTTTTGGCGGCTGCTTTTGTGGCACTGCCGGGGCTTGGTGCTGTGCGAAAAGCGTCGGCTGCCTTGAGCGGCCCAGGTCTTGCCTATTTTTGGAATCAAGGTACCCAAGTCGCCCTTCAGGGATTCCCCTATTCCTTTGCTGCTGCCACTGCTCAACAGCCACCTCTCTCGGCATTCAATGTTCAGGTCGATGGAGTTCGCATTGATGTGGTTTCTCTTGACTTTTCATTAAATCTTTATCTCTACCTCACCCTTGCATCTCCCGTGTATCAAACGTCAACAACTGCGTCGGTGACGTACACCGCGCCAACTCTTGATAACTCACTCAATAATGCGGCTCTTCAAGACGGAATAGGTCGAGACACGGGGTCATTCTCTTTCACTCTTGATCTCGCAACTGCCGGGCAACGTTTGAGTGCCACGCCGGTACCCACGGTTGTTGCTGGCCCCGAGAGTGCAACAATTACTGTGGCACAGCCCACCTCGGGTTCAGCACCGAGGTCGTACGTAGTTACTGCTACTCCTGGTGGAAAAACATGCACCATCACAGGTGCTAGCGGCTCGTGCGTTATTAGTGAGCTCACCGCGGGTGCCGCATACACATTCTCGGTCGTTGCGAAAAGAAATGGCTTCGCAGATTCTGCCGTGAGTCCCGCATCAGCTGCGGTGACCGTCTTGAGTGCAGCGAATGCGGCAATTCCCAATGCCCCTGGTGCTGCAACAGTTGTTGCAGGGCCCGAGAGTGCAACGGTCACCGTGACACCTCCGAGTTCTGGCCCCTCACCAACTTCATACACAGTGACCGCATCGCCAGGTGGAAAAACATGCACCGTCACAGGTTCTAGCGGGTCGTGCATCATTACTGGGCTCACTGCAGGAACTGCTTACACATTCACCACCGTGGCCAACACGAGTGCAGGCAGTTCGTCTGCGAGTACTGCATCAGCGTCGGTCACGGCTCTGTCTAAGAAAAAAGTTCCCACATGGGATACAGAGCCTGAAACAGATTCTGAATTTGATACGAACACAGAGGGTTATTTTCCAAACCCTATTCCTGGCAACTCAATCATCACTGACGAATTTGGATTCGTGATTGATGCAAAGGGTGGAATCAAGCCGAAGCTTCGTGCGAAGAATTATTCAGGCAAAATCAAAATGAGTATTTCTGCAACGTATAAAGATGCTGGCAAATCAAAGAAATATTCCTGCAAATTTAAACCCTTTGGTTCGACGAAAAAAGTCACCTCAGTGAAGTGGCGTTGGTACACACCAAAGAAAGCGTGCATTTTGCCTAAGACCCTCATCACTGCGGTACAAAAGGGCGAGACAACAATTAGTGCAAAGGGCAAATGGACACGTCAGTGGTTGACCTCGGGCAAAAAAGCCCGTCCTGATGCGACGAAAATTGCTCCTCGTACTTTGAAGTACACATTGCGCGCGCGGCCAGCCGTTGCCTAAGAGATTTCCAGTGCAGGGTGGTAGCGCCAATGATTTTTGGGGTACCCACAACCCACTAATGTGATGCAATGACCGCAGCACAGATATCCACAGAAGATTTTGTTCGTGAAGCTTGCCCTCTCATTGGCAACTCGGGTTGGGCGTATTACTTCGCTCCACACACTCAAGCTAAAGGTGCAGAACTTGGCCTTGTAGGCATGGAGTTCTATGTTGCGGGTCGCGGTGGCCCACTTGGCGATTGCGATGGTGCTGCATTGGCGTCGGCTTTCGGTTACTTCAACCCAGCAGTATCTGGTGGTGCTTGGGAAAGCGCTAAAGCAAAGGTCTCTCCTCGCGTTGCTGGTAAGGCTCACTTGGAATGCTGTGCCGAACATGGTCGCAACAAGTTGAGCAATATTTCTGGCCTCGCTGCCTTTGTTGCCGCAGCCGATGCAGTGAACAACGCAGCCGACCCCGATGGCTTAACGCTATACGCAGCCATTAAAACAGAGCCTTTGGTGAGCGATCTTCCTGGTCGTGCGATGCAGTTGGTAACAGTGCTCAGAGAATTCCGCGGCAGTGCTCACTTGCTGGCACTTCGTGCAATGGGTATCGATTCAAAAACTGCTCACTTCGTGAAGCGCCCGAACGACGTCAAGATGTTTGGCTGGACCGAAGCCGATGCGCCGAACATTGACGACGACCTGCGCGCTCGCATGGTGGCTGCTGAAGAACTCACCGACAAACTTGTGGCTCCTGCCTATGGCGTATTGAACGCACAGGCACGTCAAGATTTCCTTGCTGGTGCGCAGGCTATTGCTGCCGCACTCGCCAGTTGATTTAGTAAATACCTTCGCAGCACGCGTCGCGGTTGCCACATTGTGGGCAACGGTAGTGCGCGTGTTCTTGGCGCATACGTGCCCCGCAGTGGATGCACTGCTCAGACAAGTCGCATTCACGTTGAATGGTTTGTTGCGGCACAGTCATTTCTTCGCTCATAAAGAAATGGTACGCCAAAAACTCATTTCACGATGTCATTCCCTGCAGGCCAACAAGACCTCGGGCATGTTCAATTTCGCCCATATGGCGTAGGCCGTGTTGGTAGATCCAGCATTCGGTGGCATCGAGCAATGTGATGCCCACTTCTCCGGCCACGCGTGCAGAGTAGGTGCTTGCAATTTGTGGTGGGAAGGGGCGTGGGATGACAACACGATCGAGTTCGGAGGGGTCGAGTGTTTCTAGCCACTTCTCGGTACGAGTAAATACTTCGTTCATGTACGCAATGAATTCGGGGTAGTTACCAATGCGCTGGTTGACCATCTCATCAACCGTGCGATGTTTGCCGTGATCGTTAATGCTCATCTGCACACGATTCGCCCAGTTGTCATTCCAAATGGGCATTGCACCAGTCATGAGCATGAAAGAAGCATCGATCATGTTCACGATGTGAAAAAGACAAAAGGCAATAGGTACTACGCCTTCGCGTTCAAAATGATTGACCTGTTCAACGGTCATGGTGCTTGTTGCATCGTGGTAGAGCGAGTGCATTGCCTTCATGCGGCGTTGCAAAGAATCAACTACGAGTTGGTTGCTCATGAATTACTCCTGAATTTCAATGCGGTTGCCAGTGGGGTCGTGCAGGAATAACTGGTCGCTGCGGCCATCGGTGTTGGTGATGCGCCGAAAGGAAATACCCTTTTCATCGAGTTCTTTGCACGTATCTTCAACGCTGTTGACGAGTAAAGCAAAGTGTTGTTTTTTGTCGGGAACAATGTTGGGAACTTCCATGATGTGAAGTTCATGTGGTCCCATAAGAAGCCATCCGCCACGAACAGCCATTTCGGGTCGGTGAAACTGTTCGAAGCCAAGACCCTGCACATAAAAGTCGAGCGCCTCAGTGAGATCGCGAACATTGACATTGACATGGTGCAAACCCCGTACTTCCATACCCCACACACTAAACCGTGCTCAACGTGGGGTTGTACTCGCCATGAAGAGAAGTTCCTGCACTAACCTCTGAAATATGGCTACTCACAATGAAGGTCACGGCGGAACGCGAGTCGGCTTGTTGCGGGCCATGGTGCTTGGCGCAAACGACGGCATTATCTCTACGGCCTGTTTGGTTTTGGGTGTAGCAGCAGCGAGCGCCTCTCGGAGTGCAATTCTGACGGTGGGTCTTGCTGGTCTTGTTGCTGGTGCAGCCTCAATGGCGCTTGGCGAATACATCTCTGTCAGCTCGCAACGAGATGCTGAAGACGCAAACATTGCCAAAGAAAAGTGGGAACTTGCCAATGTCCCCGAGCATGAACTCGAGGAACTCACCGCGATTTATGTACACAAAGGTTTGAACCCAGATCTGGCACGACAAGTTGCGGAAGAACTCACTGCTGGTGATGCATTGAAAATTCACCTCGCAGAGGAACTTGGAATTTCCGAGCATTCGCGTGCTCAGCCCATTGAGGCAATGGTGGGTTCCGCGGCTGCTTTTGCTGTTGGTGCTGCTGTGCCACTCATTGCCATCGCTATTTCGTCAACCAGTAATCGCATTGTGGTGACCATCGCAATTGTGGTGGTTGCGTTGCTTGGCCTTGGGGCTGCCGGTGCCCGAGCAGGTGGAGCACACCCTGTTCGACCCATTGTGCGTGTTGTTCTTGGTGGGCTTGTTGCAATCGGTCTCACCATGGCAGTAGGGAAGCTTTTCGGTACTTCCATTTCGTAACGCGCGTCACATCGACGTATACAAAAATACTTTTCATTTCTGCTGACACTTATTGAGGCCAGTCTCCATTGAAAAATGGTGTCATCACACAATACGGATTGTGTGTGAAAGGTATTGAGATGACTTTAGAAACACTGAACCCTGTTGACCCAGCATTTATTGCTTGTCCTTTTCCGGCATATGAAAAGTTGCGTTCTGAATCTCCGGTGACATATTTAGATTACGGACAAGGTTTTTGGTTTGTCACTCGCCATGACCTCATTGTGCAAGCTGCTAATGACCCTGAAACATTTTCGTCGAATATCGGTTCATTGGCTACTGCAACTCCAACAGCAGAACTACTCGAAAAAATGCGTGCTGTTGCGGCAGAGGGAATTCGTAATGTTCCATCGCTCCTCACGGCCGACAAGCCTCTGCATACGCGTAATCGTCGTTTGGTGGCACGTGCATTTACCCCTCGAGCGGTAGAACTGCACGAGCCAGAAATTCGCCAGGCGTGTCGCGGTCTCATTGCACATTGGGATGTGTCAAAGCCCATTGAATTCGTTTCGCAATTTGCTATTCCACTCCCTGTGCGCATTATTGCGCGAGCACTTGGGGTGCCGGCATCTCGTGCCGACGACTTCAAGCGTTGGTCCGATGGGGCGGTGGCTCTCATTGGAAGTGATTTGTCAGATGAAGAAGTGTTGGCGGCAATGCGTGCGAACAATGAACTCAGCCACTTCATTCAAAGTGAAATTGTTGATCGCCGAGCACATCCAGGCGGTGACGACATTTTGTCTACTTTGGTACATGCAACACTCAGCGATGAAGAAGCATCAGATTTAGAAAAAGGTACATCTAAGCAATTGAGCGACCTGGAAATTGTCAGCATTGTGCGCCAACTACTAGTGGCGGGAAATGAAACCACCACCAACTTGTTGACGCAGTTGATGGTGCGTTTTCACTCCGAGCCACACTGGTGGAAGTCGATGCAAGATGACCCTGCAATCATTCCGCACGTGATTGAGGAGTTGCTCCGGCTCACAACCCCCAGTGGAGTGAATCGCCGACGCACCACGCGGCCAGTGGAATTGGGCGGTGTCACAATTCCTGCCGGAGCAGACGTGCTGTTGGCCTACATGTCGGGCAATCACGATGAGCAAGTATTTAGTTGCCCCGAAGAGTTCAACCCAGACAGGAAGAACATGCGCGACAGCTTGGCCTTTGGAAAGGGAATACATCTGTGTGTTGGGGCGCCTCTCGCACGCCTTGAAGCAAAAGTTGCTGCAGAAGAGCTGGTCAAAGCAATTGCTTCCTATGAGTTGCTCGAGCCCGACCATTTGGCGTGGAACCAGACCTTTATGTTGCGGGCCATTCACAAACTCCCCATCAAGGTGACGTTGTTATAGGGAGAAATTGGTGGCGGTGGAATATGCTCAGAACCTATGGACCGTTGGATTATTGACACAGACCCAGGCGTACGTTTCCCAGCATGGACCCGCGGCAACGCGGCCGACGTATTTCCCGACCCAGCTTCACCGTTTTTTGCCTCTACATACTTGCGTGAAGGCCTTGGCCGCGCGCTCGTCGACGCCTACACCGAGATGGGCGTACTCGACTGGGAAGAAGTGGAAAACCCAGCCGACCCCACCATGTTTGGTGTGTTTGGTGGCTATGTCTATAACCCACTGTCGTACATCCGCTTGTTCGGAGCACGTATGCCCGGTGCATCGCCAGAAATTGTCGACAAAGCTTTCTTCGATGACCGCCAAATTGTGCCGCCATACAAAGCAGAACCATGGCACGAGTCGGAAAAGCATGCTGCGAAATTAGGAGAAACCGCAGCGTGGACCTTAAGTACGCCATCGTTCCCTGAACTCGACCGCGACAAAGTAATGGCCGACAACTTGCGGGCAACACGCCCCGACTTTGCAACGCTCGACCACAAGGCATTGCTCGACCGTGTGCGTGCGATGTTCCCCTACATTCGCCAAGCATTCGATACCGGCATGATTGCCTCAACCGTTTCCTCTGTGGGCCCAGGCGTGTTGGGTGCAGTGTGTGAAGCACTGGGCGACCCATCGCTCACCATTCGTCTTCTTGCCGGCATCGAAGCCGACTCTTCTGTGCCACCACGTGTGATGTGGAAGTTGTCGCGTCTTGCACGTGAATCAAAAGAAGTCACCGCATTGTTCGAAGCTGGTGTTCAAGGCCTGAATGATCGCTTGCGCGCAAGTGGTTCAGCAGAAGTGAAGAAGTTCGTTGTTGCATTCGACGACTTCCTCTTCAACTATGGCTCACGTGGCCCAGCAGAGTGGGACGCAATTGCTCCGTCGTGGGAATCGAAGCCCGACATTGCACTTGCAGCAATCGACCGCATGCGCTTTGGTGAAGCTGCTCAAGACCCAGTTCTTCGTCACGGTGAAGCAGTTGCCGAACGCGACCGCATTGCAGCCGACATTCGTGCGAAATTAGCTGGCGACCCAGAAACTCTTGGCATGTTTGAGGCTGGTATGCAGTCGTCAACTGTGTTCCTTGGTGGGCGCGAGCGCTACAAGACCAACTGCATCAAAATTGTGGGCGAAATTCGCGAAGCAATGCGTGAAGTGGGCCGCCGCCTTGTTGCCAAGGGTCAGCTCAAAGAAGTTGAGCACGTATTCATGGTGCTCGCTTCTGAACTCAATGAGTTCAGCGTGCAACCAGAAAAGTTCACCGACATTTTTGCCGCACGTGCAGTAGAACATCGTTCGCTCTTCGACGTTGAGCCACCCTTCGCAGTAGATGGAGTATGCCCACCTATTAGCACTTGGCCAAAGCGTGTGAACTCCACAGCTACTCGTGCAGAAACTGGTGAAGTGCTTGTTGGTGTTGCCGGTTCTGGTGGTGTAGCCACTGGCCGAGCACGAGTCATTCTTGACCCAGGCGCACTTGACGATTTCGACCCAGGCGACGTTCTCATCGCTCCACAAACCGACCCTTCTTGGGCGCCATTGTTCATTACGGCATCAGCTGTTGTAGTGAACGTTGGAGCACTTGGTAGTCACGCAATGATCGTGTCGCGCGAACTTGGCATTCCTTGTGTGGTGTCGGTTGCCGATGCAACTGTGCGTATTGCCGATGGTGCAATGGTTACCGTCGACGGCAACAACGGCACCGTCACTGTTCTCTAGGTGGCCCCTTTTCACTTCAGTATGTTTCTTCCTCGGCTCATTGAGCCGGGGAACAGCAAACCATATGAGCGCATGTTCCGCGCTGCAGAAATGGCCGACACACTCGGCATGCACGCGGGTTACATAGGACATCACTCATTCACGAGCGAAACTCCCGATGCATCAGCGCCATTTGTGGTGATGGGTGCACTTGCTGCACGCACCGAAAAACTTCGTCTTGGTACAGGAATCTACTTAGCTGCATTGCATCATCCTGCCAACGTGATTGAACAGGTTTCACAACTCGACCAACTGTCGGGTGGTCGTGCCATTTTGGGCGTAGGTGTGGGCTATCGCCCCTATGAGTACGAGGGGTACAACGTCGACTTTCATAGTCGCGGCCGACGCCTTACTGAGTCTTTACAAGTAATGAAAAAAGCATGGACAACCGGGCGTCACGGGTTCGACGGAGAGTTTTTCCATATTCCCGACAACCTTGTTGACCCGCCGTGCGTACAAAAGCCGCATCCACTGATTTTGTCGGGAGGAACTTCGCGCAGCGGAATTTCTCGTGCTGCCACCGTTGCCGATGGCTGGTTTTCGCTTCCTATGGAGACCCTGCCATACGTGCAAAAACTCGCCGAAAGTTATCGAGCACAGTGTGCGCAAGTTGGGGTGAAGCCCTACATCTGTTTGATGCGTGAAACCTGGGCGGCACCAACGCAGGCGCAAGTAGAAGAAGAATGGTTTGCTCACGCTTTGGAGTTTCACAAGTACTACTGGCACGCAGGCACTCGAGGCGATGGGGAAGACCCCGTACTGCAGCGTGTCGCTGACGGTGAAAAAGTGAGATTCCAAGAATTTGTTCGTAACCGCGCAATTGCTGGAACGCCTCAAATGTGTATTGACGAAATTCAACGTTGGCACGACGCCATTCAGTTTGATGAACTGGCTTTGTATTTCAATGGGCCACGCGTTGAGGGTACCTGGGAGCCAGCCGTGCAGTTTTTTGCTCAAGAAGTGATGAGCGCTTTTCGTTAGAAAGAGTTCTTACAGGTCGACTTCGTTTTCAAAGCGTTCGCCGGTTGCGAACTTAGCGATGTTGCGGAAAAAGAGTTCATGTACGCGGCGCATCGTGTTGGGAAGGGTTGCCGAACAGTGTGCCGAAATGCGTACCGGTGAATCCCAAAGTGCATTGTCGGGGGGAAGTGGTTCTTCCGATGCAACGTCAACTGCTGCTCCGCCAAGGTGACCCGACTCAAGTGAGGCAATGAGGTCGGCTTCTACAACAGCAGTGCCACGACCAACGTTGATGAACAGGCACCCTTGTTGCATGGCGGCAAACTTCTCGGCATTGAACATTCCCGTGGTGTCGTCGTTCGACGGAACAGCAGCCACCACAATGTCGGCATCGTGCATTGCGGCATTTAAGTCGGAGAATGCCACAACAGCATCTGCCCCCAGTGATGGGGTAGTAGCCGACCTGCGCACGGCAGTAACGCGCATATTGAACGGAGCAAGTAGTCGAGCCACCTCTTGATTAATGGGTCCATAACCCACCAGCACAATGTGTGCATCGCTCAGTGCGCGCCCAAAGACGGGCCGCCATTTATGTTCCACCTGGAGTGCGGCAATTTGTGGGAAGAATTTCCAGTGTTCCAAAACGCGTGCAATAACAAACTCAGCAATTTCAATTGCGGCTGTACCTGCACCATTGGTAAGGCGAATATTGCGTTCCTTCAATTGGGGCAACGGAATATGGTCATGCCCCGTCATGAACGAGTGGATCCACTTCAACTTGGGGCATGCGGCTAAGAGCCAATCGGGCATGTAAAGAATGAAGGCAACTTCTACATCTTGCAGTTGCTCAAGTTCGCTTGGCGACAAATCTTCTGGGGTGCGGTCGCGCATGTCGACAATGTTGTACTCGGGCAATGCATCGGTCATGCGCTGTGGCCCGCGACGCTGCGCTAACTGTGAGTCATCGACAGCAGCCATATAGCAAACAGCAATAGTTGGTAATTTCCCCATC
>CAFBPN010000041.1_pt1 | contig 10968 bp, 11 predicted proteins | sample 7269731 | NCBI WGS metagenome assembly CAFBPN01 (sample SAMEA6814144, study PRJEB35770) | uncultured Acidimicrobiaceae bacterium | biome: Freshwater; feature: Freshwater reservoir; material: water | place: Czech Republic | collected 2017-06-27 | depth 30m m
GCAACACCGACCAAGCTGCAGGCGAAGCACGCCCAGAGCGGTCAAATAGCCGTGGCCGCAACAACGATCGCCCACGCCAGGCAAAACCTGCTGGTGAAGGCAACCGCCGCCCACCCCGCGAACCGCGTGAACCACGCGACGACGACCGTCCAAAGGGCGACCCTGTCGACCCCGCATTGGTGAGCGCTCAGGCAGTCACCTTCCTCACCGGCGTGGTGAATGCATTTGGTCTCGTGGGCACCGTAGTGGTGGAACGCGAAGGCGAAGAGCTTGAAGCACAAGTGAATGGCGATGATCTTGGCCTCTTGGTGGGGCCACGTGGCAACACACTCTTGGCACTGCAAGACCTCACCCGCGTTGTGGCACAGCGCCGCTTGGGCGACCACGACACACGTTTGCGTGTTGATGTTGCTGGTTACCGCGAGCGTCGCCGTGATGCACTCACCCGTTTTGCCCTGAAAGTAGCGGGCGAAGTAGTGGAGTCGGGCCAGCCCCGCGTTCTTGAGCCAATGGCATCTGCTGACCGCAAAGTGGTGCACGATGCCTTGTCTGAGCAAACTGGTGTGGTCACCCGCTCACGCGGCGACGACCCGTATCGCCAAATTGTGGTAGAGCCAGCACCGTCTGGCGAGTAAGACACTTCTCGTGGCGCGCACCGTTCACGAGATCTTGACCGACGCACAACGCATCGGCGCGCTTGGCCTTCGCCCCATCAGCGAAGTCATCGAGCACGCCGGTGCGTTTGCTTTTGCACTCCCCGACTCCTGCCGCCATGTTGTTGACCTGGGCTCGGGTGCGGGAGTTCCGGGTTTGGTGGTCGCCGAGCTGCGGCCCGAGTTACACATCACCCTGGTTGACCGCCGAGCCAAACGCACCGATGCACTTGAACGCGCCGTGGCCTCGCTGGGTTGGGGCAATCGAGTGCGTGTGGTCTGCGCCGACGTAGGTGCGCTCACCCGGCAAGACGAGTGGCGCGAAACTTTTGATGCGGCGATGTCGCGCGGGTTTGGCCCACACGAAACAACCCTGAAGTACTCGGCGGCACTGGTGCGACCTGGGGGAAGCGTGCTCTTGAGTGAACCACCAGCCGGCAGCAAGAACCGCTGGGAGGAAGCAGTAGTTGCTGGCGCCGGGCTCGAGGGGCCCGAGTTGATACTGCACCTGGCACGCTTCACCAAAAAAACGGAGCGTTGAAAAAGATCCCCAATGTTCCACGTGGAACATCCATAAAGGGTCAAAATGGGGGTGAAACGGGACACAACAGGGTGTTTTTGGGCAAAAACAATGTTCCACGTGGAACATTTTATTTCCCCATCCACCCGCCACGATGACGGACGGGAGTAATATAGGGGCATGTCAACCTCTGCAACGGGACCCCGCATCATCGCTGTTTCCAACAATAAAGGTGGCGTAGCGAAGACCACCTCGACGGTGAACCTCGGCGCCTGTTTCGCAGAGATGGGGTTGCGCACGCTCATCATCGACCTCGACCCGCAAGGCAATGCCTCGTCGTCGCTCGGCATTGATACCCGCGATCTGGAGAACACCATCTACGACGTGCTCATTCAAGAGGTGCCGCTGGAAGACGCGGTGGAACCCACCGCAGTGAAGAACCTCTTTATTGTCCCGTCCAACATCAACCTGGCCGGAGCAGAAATTGAGCTTGTGTCGGCCTTCGGTCGCGAAAATCGTCTGCGCAATGCCATTGCCCCTGTTGCCGATCAGTGGGACTACGTGCTCATCGACTGCCCACCGTCGGTTGGGTTGCTCACTGTGAATGCCTTGACTGCAGCAACAGAAATCATCACGCCGGTCCAGACGGAATACATTCCCTTGGAAGGTATTGAGATTTTGTTGAAGAACTTGCATCTCATTCGCAAGAACTTGAACCCCAGCCTCCCCGACCCCACCTTCTTGTGCGTGATGTATATGCGCAACAATTTGGCCGATCAGGTAGTGGCGGAGTTGCGCAATAAATTTGGAGAGCGTGTCTACAAGACCGTGATCCCCCGCAATGTGCGCTTAAGTGAAGCACCATCATTTGGACAGCCCATCACCACCTTCGACACCGGCTCTTCTGGTGCCAAGGCATATCGGGCAGCAGCAAAGGAGATTGTCAGTGGCGCGTAAAAGTGGATTAGGAAAAGGTCTCGGAGCTCTCATTACGGCAGACCTCGTGGAGAAAACCGAAGTGGGCGCAGCAACAGGGGTCGACGGCCCGCTCTTGCGCGATATTCCCGTGCAGTCCATTGAAGCGAACCCCCATCAGCCGCGCGTGCATTTCGATGAAAGCGCGTTGTCGGAACTCACCGATTCCATCCGCGCCATTGGCGTATTGCAACCCATCTTGGTGCGCCAGATCGCTGACGGAAAGTATCAGCTCATTGCCGGCGAACGCCGTTGGCGTGCAGCAACGCGCGCTGGCCTCGCCACTGTTCCTGCTGTGGTGCGCCCCACCGACGATATTGCATCAGTCGAGCAAGCCCTGGTCGAGAACCTTCATCGACAAGATCTCACCCCGTTAGAAGAAGCGTCGGCCTATCAGCAGTTGATGGACGACTTTTCCTTTACGCATGAAAAAATTGCTAGTCGGGTAGGCAAAAGCCGTTCGGCCATTACCAACGCTTTACGCTTACTGACTTTGCCACCCAGCATTCAGCACTTGTTGGCCGATGGCCGCTTAGCTGCGGGGCACGCCAAAGCAATTTTGGGAACGCCCGACCGGGCCTTTCAAGAACAGTTGGCGCGACGCGCGGTCGATGAAGGTTGGTCGGTACGTGCAGTAGAAGATGCAGTGCGTGAGCGCCAGGGTGGAAAGCCCATCGTTGAAATTGATGAACCTGTTCCACCCACAGGGAAAAAGCCAGGGTTGCGGCCACCAGGTTTATTAGAACTGGAAAACCTCTTAAGTGAGTTTCTTGCCACCAAAGTAACGGTGGCAATGAACGGCAAGCGCGGCCGTGTAGGAGTTGATTTTGCTGATCTTGAAGACCTGGAACGGATCTATCGCAAGATGACCGAGCAGGCGTAAGCCGCTCAAAAAGTCTTCATGTCAAGATGAGGCTCACGTCAACCTCTTCTTGAGGTTACACACAGGCTGTGGATAAACCTGAGGATAACGCGGGGAAAACCTTGTGTGTATTGCGGGGATAAAGCTGTGGATAACTAATGGCGATTAGTCAAGCGCGAGGGCTGCAGCGATTGCCTCGGCGACTTCGGGCCCGTGCTGGGTGATGACATCGAATGGTCCGAGGCTGCACATCACTGCCGGCATGCGTGTTTCACGCAAAATGGGAAGACGCATGCCAACACAGTTCACGGTGAGTTGGGGCAGGACGGCTCGTAGCGCATCGGCAATGGCGTTGCTTAAGAGCTCTCCGCCGGCTGAACTAAAGCCGGGAACTGCATAAAAAGCAATGGTGCATTCGGATTCGGCATGTGCCTCGAGCCCAATATACGTATCGGCTTGAAAATGATTGGCGGCCAAAACATGTGCGGCCACATCGGGCTCATCAACCAACATCACAATTTCATGTGCGTCGCGTAGTGCGCGAGAGATGAGACGCGCGACGCCACTGAGCCCACCAAATTGACCCACCACAACGCGGCGCAATTTTCTTTCGTCACCTGTTGTGCGAAAGCGTTCGGTATCGCGCAGAGAAGAGATTCCGGGGCCTTCTCCGGTTTGCGAGCTCAAGCGCTCGAGCGCGGCCACTGTGTCGGTACTGCAAATACCGTCAATAGAGACCCCCGCATTTTTTTGAAACTCACTAATGGCGTGCGCGAGAAGCGGGCCGAAGATGCCATCGACACGGCCACAGTCGAACCCTAAACGCGACAGCAATGATTGCAGTTGTGTGACATCGTCTCCACGAAAGTTTGGTGAAGTGAGGTACAGCATGCGATCTCCAAGAGACCAAGATGCTTCAACAAGTGCATTCCACGCGGCTATATCGCATACAGCGTCGGTGCGCAGGCCGCGTGATGCTTGAAATTCGACGAGTGCCTTTTCGGTGGCAGCACAAAAGAACCCCTCTTCATCGAGAGAGTGTTGAATGAAGCCACAACTACGGAGCCGCCGCTGGAGATCGCGGACGGTCTCGTTGCGTTGGCCAGCAGTTAGAGGGAAGGGGTCAGAAATTCTGACAACTCCTGCAAGAGGGCGCCCTTGCCTTTTGCGCCAACAAGACGCTTGACAAGTTCACCATTGTTGAACAACAACAATGTAGGAATACTCATCACGTTGTAACGCTGTGCAATGTCGCCGTGATCATCAACGTTGAGTTTGCTGATGACGAGTGCATCTTTTTGCTCAACAGCAATTTCCGCAAGAATCGGCGCAATCATTTTGCATGGGCCACACCATTCGGCCCAGAAGTCGACAAGAACTGGTTTGCTTGAACCATTGACTGTTTCGTCGAAAGTAGAACTGGTGAGAGTAACAATGCCGTCTGCCATGGTGGCTCCTTTTTTCTTCTCGATGAGTGAAGTCTAGGCGAGAGAAGTGTGCTCTGACTCGAGCCAGCGCTCACAATCGATAGCTGCCATACAACCCGAGCCCGCAGCAGTAATTGCCTGACGATACGTGTGGTCTTGCACATCGCCACAGGCAAAAACCCCAGGAATATTGGTGTACGACGACCCTGGGCGAGTAGCGAGGTAGCCATTTTCTTCCATGTCGAGAACACCTGTGAAAAGGCCTGTATTTGGCTTATGGCCAATAGCGATGAAGAGTCCAGACACGTTCATCTGTGAACGCTCGCCAGTGACCGTGTCTTCGAGCACGATGCCTTCAAGCATCTCAGTGCCCTGCAATTCAACAACTGCGCTATTCCATTTGAACTCAATGCGCTCATTGTTTTCTGCACGATCACGCATAATTTTTGACGCACGCAATTCAGAACGACGATGCACAATGGTGACTTTTGAAGCGAACTTGGTGAGGAAGGTTGCTTCCTCTACTGCGCTGTCGCCACCACCCACAACCACAATTTCTTTACCACGGAAAAAGAAACCATCGCATGTTGCACATGTAGAAACACCATGACCAACAAGTGCAGTTTCATTGGGAAGACCCAACATCAACGACTGTGCACCTGTGCTGACAATGACGGAGTCGGCGGTGAACTCTTGATCGCGCGTCCAGGCGCGAAAAGGACGTGCAGAAAAATCGACACGCGTTACTTTGTCGGTGAGAAAAGATGCGCCGAAACGCGCTGCTTGTTCACGAAAACGCCCCATCAGTTCTGGACCCATAATGCCTTCAGGGAAACCAGGGAAGTTTTCTACTTCAGTGGTGAGCATGAGTTGCCCACCGGGCTGATCGGTAGTGGAAGACGGTTCACCTTCAATGATGAACGGGTTGAGGTTGGCTCGAGCGGCGTAAATAGCAGCTGTGAGCCCAGCAGGCCCAGAGCCAATGATGAGAACGTGATGATGTGTTGCCATAAGAATCTCCGAGGAAATAGTGAAAGTTAGGAATTGAGTTCGTCAGATTGACGATGTTGCTTGCGCGCAACGAGTAAACCGATGAGGAAAAAAAGACTGCCCAAGATGAGGTATGAAGACCATACGGCAGTGGTGCGCGAAAAAGCGGTGTCGAGCGCGGCCTGTAATGCCCGTGTTGCGCCAATAGCAAAAAGCACGACCATGATGACAACACCAGTGGCAACTAAAAAGCCATAAACAATGCCACGCACCACAGTGATGACGGGGCGTGTGGTGCGATCGCGAACAAAGCCCACCCACTTGTCGATACTGGCGACAGTGTTTCGCGCCCAATCGGGGTCGGTGAAGGGGTTGGAGAGCACGTAATCAGCCTAATGGCTAAAGGTGTTTCTCTTCGGGAACAGTTACTTGGCAGGTACTTGCCACAAAATTGCGCAAGTTTCGGCGTTGTACACCGTGAGAGTGGGAACGCCATTGCGCACTTCTTTTGCCACGAGTGCGGGTGGAGTGCCCATGATGAGGAAAGTATCGGTGGTGGAAGAAACTTCTGTACTTACACAAGCGCGGGTATCGATACTTGACTCTGGTGCGGCATTTTTTATTAAGGAAACTTCAGCCGGTTCGTTGTTGCCGCTTTTCCCGATGCCAAGCCCGACGGCGAAAAGACCAACGGCGGCCACGGCACTCAGTGCAATGAAGACGCGATTGGGGCGTCGCGATGCGAGTGAAACAACATTGCTAGCGATTTCGGTGTTCGTGCTGGCAATGTGGCCGAGGGCAACAGCGATCTGTTCATCACGCAGTTTGGGGTCGGGGGTTGTTCCTAATTGACGCAACGCAGCCTCGAGTGGGCCATTGTCGGTGGGGTCAAGAGAAGGTGTGGTCATGATGATGAACCCGGAGTGGGAGACGACGGGGTACCTAAGTTTGGTTCGTCTGGAGGGGAAAGTGTTGTCGGGTTGGCCAATTTTTCGGCGAGGAGCTTTTTCCCCCTGGCCAAGCGCGACCTGACGGTGCCCACAGGAACCTCAAGTACGGCGGCAATCTCGGCGTAATCGAGGTCAGAGATATAGCGCAACACCACTGCGGCGCGAAATTCCTCAGGCAGACTCCCGAGCGCTTGGGCCACCCGCGATGAATCGACAAGGTGTTCAGCAAGAAGAGCAGTGGGGTCAACAGCATGTTCACTCGCCAATGTGTGCGCGCTGGCTGCGTCGTTTAAAGGAACAGAACCACCATGGCGGCGAACACGGCGAATTTCATCGATGGCAGAATTTGTTGCAATGCGGTAGATCCAGGTCGATAATGCTGCTTTCCCATCGAAACGGGGGAGGCCTTTGACGATGGCGATGAGAGCATTTTGTACCGCATCGTCAGCACTTTCGCGGCTGAGCAGCATGCGGTGACACACCGAGTGGATGGCGCTGTAGTGGACGCGCAATAACTGATCGACTGCCGATACGTCTCCCGACTGGGCGCGTTCAAGAAGGCGCTCAGTTTCCATAGAAGGAGGTTAGCCAATACCCGTTCTTAGGGTGCAGACGCCGAAACAAAGCTGATGTCGTTGATGACACCCTGAAATGGATTTGTGGTGGAACACTGCGGGCTGCGTGCTGCTGAACGTAAGTAAACAAGAACGAACTGCGAAGGTGTTGAAATATTGAAAGTGGCTTCCCCTGGGTTGTCGCTCGCAGAAGAAGCAAGTGCAGGCCCCCAACTGGCAAGTTTGCTCGGCACAGTGTCGGAATAACCATAAACATCGACTTCCCAAGGCGCATAACCGAAATCGACAGAGAGTGTTCCGGTGCTGCGACCTGATAATTCGGCAACGAAACCCACGCCATTTTTACTGCCGAAGTGGTTGTTGCCGTAGCACACGGTGCGCCACTGAGTTCCCGACTTGCCATCACGCAAATTGGGGATGAGGTCGTCATTTTCGGAATTGTCATCGCCATCGGGGTCATAGCTACTCACATTGACGATGTTGACCGGCCCCGTGGCAACGGGTGTGGTGGAGGCACTTGCAACGGGAGTCTTGGAGGAAGGCGATGACACACTGCGCCACAGCACAACGCCAGCGAGCACAACGCCAATTGCCACAGCTGCTGCCAACATTGATGTTGGAGTGATGCGATGGGCGCGTTTTTCCAAAGCCTTGTTCACGGGGCGCGATGAACTTGCACTGCGTGAAGTATCAATGCGTGGGGTCGGATTACTAATAACCGGATCACCAGGAATTGCTGCTGCAGTAGTTGTTGCCGGCGTCGGGTCGCGCAACATTTCCCGCGCACTGGTGGGCATGGTGTTGCCATATGGTGGTGTTAAACCCGTTGGCGTTCCATCTAAACCAACTTCGCGTGCGTGATACAGCGCCGCGCGTACTGCTTCGCCAGATGGCTGACGTTGCTCTGGGTCACGGGCCAACATCTGATGAATGATGTTCGCTAACAGTGGTTGCAATGTGGGGCGAATTTTTAAAATGTCGGGTGCATCACCTTGCACACGAGCAAGCGCGGTTTCTACATCGGTACCGCCAACGAAGGGAACACGACCCGCTAGGCATTCGTAGAGCACGAGGCCAAGGGAGTACAAATCTGCACGCCCGTCTAGCTTTTTACCACTTACCTGTTCGGGCGATAAGTACTTCGCAGTTCCCATCATGATGTTGTCGTTGGTGAGGTCGGATTCACTTCCACTCAACGTTTTTGCAATTCCAAAATCGGTGAGCAGCACACGACCAGCAGGAGTAATGAGAATATTCGCTGGCTTAATGTCGCGGTGAACAAGATCTTTTACGTGTGCTGCATCTAACGCAGTTGCTACCGCCATACCAATGTGAACTGTGAGGCCGGGGCTAATGCGGTGTCGTTTATCGAGCAGTTCGCGCAGACTTTGCCCGTTGATGTATTCCATCACCACTGCTTGACGACCAGCATCTTCGACGACGTCGTAGACCGTGACGATGTTGGGTGAACTCAGTGCAGCTGACGCTTTTGCTTCACGCCGAAAGCGTTCATTTCCTACGCGATCATCGTCGTGATGCGCGCGCATTACTTTGACAGCTACGTCGCGGTCGAGCGAGGTGTCTTTCGCTAACCACACTTCCGCCATGCCACCTTGACCAATGCGACGCACCAATCGATAGCGCGCACCTATAAGTGTGTTGGGTACAAGTGAGGGAGACATTGCTGTGCATCACGCTAGTTGCGCAGCGTTGCACGATTGAGGCAATGCGATGGGAAGAAGCGTTTTTATTCTGCGTCGAAAAATGCAACACCAATGGTGCCGCGACCAGCATGCGTGCCGATGACCGCACCAATATCGCCAACTTCAATACTGCCTGAGTAGATTGCGCGCAGTGACGAGAGGAATGCATCGGTGTCGTCGCAGTCGGCTTGCAACACAGCAAGGTCGGAAATGTTTCCGTGCTCTTTCACTTTTTCTAACAAGAACGCAAGCGCCTTCGAGCGTGTGCGTTGGCGACCACCCTCTTCTACTTTGCCGCCACGAACGTCGATAATGGGCTTAATAGAGAGCGCTGACGCCAACATTCCCTTCACACCACTAATACGACCGCCTTTTTTCAGGTTTTCCAAGGTGTCGAGCGCACCATATACATGCACACGGTGGCTAAGTGCCGTGGCGAGGGCGGCAACTTCACTGAGGCTTGCACCTTGTGCAGCCTTGGTTGCACACGAGGTGGCAATGATGCCTTGCCCCATCGACACGCTGCGTGAATCGACAACCTGTACCGAAAAGGGGTTCGCCGTGTCTTCGCCCACGAGGCGAGCAGCAATTTCAGCGCTTTGCATTGTGGCCGATACCGCAGACGACAACGAAACCACGAGTACGCCTGTTGCACCTTCGCTTTGCAGGCGGCGGTAGGCAGCTTCAAATTGGCCAGGAGAGGGTGCGGCGGTTTCAGGAAGAACTGGAGACGCAGTGCACTTCGCCCAAAATTCCTTCGGAGTGAAGTCTTCACCGTCGATGTAGTCGGTCTCGCCGAAACGAATGGTGAGGGGAACAACAACAATTTTGTGTTGCGCAATGAGATGCTGAGGGAGGTCACAGGCGCTATCGGTAACAATGCGAATAGTCATAATGCATCTACCGTAGTGCTTTATTCCGGGGCGATGAGTGCCGTAAGTGCGCGCCGGCGCCGTGAACGCCAGTTGTGTGCCCACCAAGTGAGCAGAACAATGATGGCAGTTGCACTGACCACAAGACCAAGACCGGCGAGGGCACTCACCCGGGCCGTGACCTTGAGTTCCTCGGTGAGTGGGCTATTGCCACTCGGGGTAAAAAGTTGGAAATAGACCGGGAAGCGACCGTTGCTGCGCGCCACCACTTTCACCGCAATGTTCGTGCTGGAATTGGCGGGCAATTCCACTACCTGAAAACTCTGGGGGAAGGTGAGCTTCGCACTGCGATAGCGCAGGGTTACTTTCACAGACGAAGAGCTGGCGTTTTTTACTTGAAGTTGAATTTCGCTGTTATGGCCACTCAAGGTGAAATTCGCTGATTTCGGCAAACTCACCGCAGTGCGCAGGTCGGAAAGAGAAGAAGAAATGGCATCGATGAATGCTGAACTTTGCGCTGGTGTTGCAGTGCGTGCCGCGGAGGAAGCGATCAATGTGTTCCACATGTCAATGCGGGGGTCGTTTGCCAAGAGCATTGATGAAGTGTTGGCAATGCGCGGTAAAAGTTTGTCGAAAGTAGCTTTCAGGGTTTCTAAAGAGGTGTCTTCACTGGCGCGTAAGGCAATGGGTTGGCTCGATGTGGGCGCCGAAGGAATGACCGGTTGGGAAGTAAAGGCAAGCACGGGGCTGGAATTGATGATGCGGAATAACTGACGCATCACGGCCACATTCATGATTTCTCCTGTTGATGAACTGAGGAGAGCCGGAGGTTGTTGAAGACGTGCAGAGGTCAATGAAATTTCTTGACGCTGAACGATGAGCTCGGCCGATATGCGGGTGGCACGTTCTAAGGGTGTCAGCGCATCGTTTTCCATCACGCGTGCATATTCCGGGTCGGTGCCATAGATCCATAGCGATCCGCCATCGGGGAGTTTGGCGAGATACGGCACCGCCGAGTCGAGTGGAGCATCGAAAGATTTCTGTGCACTTGGCGTGAGAATTACTTGCCGCGTCCCTAAGTCACGCAACAGCGTGGCTCCGGCCGTCGTGAGCGGGTCGGCGAGTACCGCAGCATCGCGCGAAGGAGTTTTCTGCATCAGTGCAGCTGTGGTGTCTTCACCAGCAGTGAGTTGTCGCGCAAAGAGTTCTTGGAGGCCAACATGGCCAATGGCGCTGGGGTTCAAAGGCACCTGAGGTGTTGCGCTCAAAGTATGGATACCGAGCAAGTCACGAATGTCGTCAAGAAGAAGTTTGTCTTCAGTAGCGGAAGATACTGCGAGCGCATTCAGTAGTTCAGGTTGGAGCACAAGCAACGAACCTTGACCGACACCAGAAAAAGCATCGGAAAATTTTTGTAGAACAGCACGAGCTTCGGTGCTCA
>CAFBPN010000043.1_pt1 | contig 10846 bp, 10 predicted proteins | sample 7269731 | NCBI WGS metagenome assembly CAFBPN01 (sample SAMEA6814144, study PRJEB35770) | uncultured Acidimicrobiaceae bacterium | biome: Freshwater; feature: Freshwater reservoir; material: water | place: Czech Republic | collected 2017-06-27 | depth 30m m
GACATCGCCAAGTTCATGGCGTCGTCTGTAGCTATTCCTGAATGCATCCCCGGCTTTGGCATCTTTTCCCCTCAATTATTCGCGACTAAAGCCCAACTTTCTTGGGCACATAGGAAATACTACTGATATGCGCCGAAACCTCTTAGCCGTAGCAGTGGGCGGCATGATCACTTTTGCCGGAATCATGCATTTTGCTTCACCGAGTTTCTTTAATGACATTGTTCCCCCGTGGCTGCCCTTCAGCCAGAGCTTTTGGACCTACGCCAGCGGCGTTGCTGAGCTCATTGTGGGCGGGCTCATTTTGCGCCCATCAACGCGCAAATGGGGTGGGTACGCACTGGTTGCTCTGCTGATTGCCGTCTACCCTGCCAACTTATACATGACCTGGGACTGGCGTCATCGTTCGGGAGGCGAGCAATTCATTTCGTGGGCTCGACTGCCTTTGCAATTTGTGATGATTGCTATTGCTTTGCGAGTAGCGCGACAGGCTCAGCAGGAGCAACTGAACTAAGGCTATTTAGCTTTACCCAAAATGCCATTCACGGCATTGCGCAAAGAGTCGATACCAACACCGCTCGAAGCGCTCACCCACATCACATCTTTTTGCGCCACTTCGCAACCGGCTGCTAAATCGCGCTTTCGTGTTTCACGTTTTGACGACTTCACCTTGTCGTGCTTCGTAGCAACGATGGTGTGTGGAACTTCATTTTCACGAAGGTGCTCAAGCATCTGCACATCGAGTTTGGTAGGCCCAATTTCACCATCAACCAATACAAAAACCATTTCTAACTCTTCACGCTCAAGCAAGTAGCCAACAATCATCTTTTCCCAACCCGCACGAATACGGCCGGGAACTTTTGCATAGCCATAACCCGGCAGGTCGACGATGGTTCCCTTGCTTGGTGTTTCAAACAAGTTGATGAGTTGAGTGCGCCCAGGAGTATTTGACACTTTGGCAAGTTGCTTGCGGTTTGCAAGGGCATTGATGAGCGACGACTTGCCCACGTTTGAGCGCCCAACAAAAGCGACTTCAACAGGCGACTCGGGCAATGTAGACATATTGGACGCCGAGGTCACAAAGGCAATTTGTAGCGGCGAAGTCACCCTGTGAGTTTACGCCGGTGGAATTCGATTATTCCTGATGACTTATTGAATAACGCCTGGCGAACGTTGCCACATGAGAGAAGCATCGAAACTCAAGGTGTAATCGGGAACAAACTCAATAACTACGCGATGAGGCGAGTCGAGGAACTTTTCAAACTCTTGTGCAGCCGTTGGGCTCTCGGGGCGAATGTACGTGGCAAATTCTGGGTAGAACCAATCTTTAACATCACGGCCGGTATGCACGATGCAATTTCCTTTATACGAGACCGTTTTACCGCCGCCGATTTTGCTCCCTGTACTGGTGATGCAAATTGAAGCGCGTGGGTGGCGCCGAATTGCAGAAATACGTTTTCGCGTTTCAGCTGCCGTCATCCAGATCTTTCCGTCTTTTGGCATAAATGCCATCACCACACCGAACGGGTCACCTGCCTTATTCACCCACATGAAAACACATTCGCGTTGTGACGCAACAAGTTGCTCTTCAAGCTCTGGGGTGAGGGCACAGGCACTGAGATCTTCATAGTTTTCCGACATGGGCAAAGAGTAACATTTGCTCCACTACCAATGTTTCGCGAACTCACTGAGCTGTGGCAAATACGCCAATTTCGTCGCCTGTTTACAGCGCGGGTGATTTCCAATATTGGAAATGGGATGACACCCATTGCCCTGGCCTTTGGAGTTCTTTCCTTGAAAGGCGCCGACGCGGGTTCCCTGAGTTATGTCACCACGGCACAAATGGTTCCGCTTGTGCTTTTTCTGATTGTCGGCGGAGTTGCCGCTGACCGGTTTGGACGTTCACAACTCGTAGGCATTACCGACATCATTGGCGGTGTTGTTGTGGCAATTAGTGCCATTGCATTTTTAACTCATCATGCTTCTATTCCACTTCTTTGCGTTAATGGTTTTATCTTTGGCGTCCTCAACGCCTTGTGGTACCCAGCATTCAGCGGGCTCATGCCGCTCATTGTTCCCGAGGCTCAACTGCAATCGGCAAATTCACTTTTAGGAGTTGGTGCCAACTTAGGTTTCACTCTTGGTGCAAGCGTTGCAGGCATCATTGTTTCTTCCGCGGGTTCAGGGTGGGCCATATTGTGCGATGCGCTGAGTTTTATCGTTGCTGGCTTTTTAGTTTTCGCATTGCATTTGCCAAAAGGAATGGACAACGATTCCACAACTGAACGTGTCACCATTTTTCAACAACTGCGCGAGGGTTGGTTTGAATTCTCTTCACGTCGATGGATCGTGATTGTTGTTGTGTGTTATGCCTTCTACAACATGGCCTTTGAAGGATTCCTTGGAGTGTTGGCACCAGTGCAATCAAAAGAAGCTCTACACGGCGCAACCGACTTGGGATATATGATGTTGGCATTTGGCGTCGGCGGCGTTCTTGGTATGGGCGTTGCCATCAAATGGCGACCCACTCACCCATTGTTGATCGCTGTCGCAATATTGCCAGCGGCGGGCATTTGGATGTTGTCGCTTGCCGTTCCACTACCACTTCTTGTGCTCATGCTGGCGGCGTGCGCTACTGGCATCTCAATGGATCTGTTCTATGCACTGTGGCTCACAGCGCTACATATGCATGTTCCTCAAGATGCCCTGTCACGCGTTGGTTCTTACGATGCTTTTGGTTCCTTAGTATTTGCCCCCGTTGGACTGTTTCTGGCAGGACCTCTTACCCACCTCATTGGGGCGAAGTCAGCGCTTTTATCGGTGGGCGTCTTTGCCCTAGCAACTTGCCTCATTCCACTTCTTTCACATGAAGTACGCACCTTAAAAAGTGGGCCAAGCCCCGCCCATCAGCAAGAATAGAAACATGGCAGTTGCAACTTCAGCTCAACAAGGCATTGTTACTCTCGACCTTGAAGGGGTTCTGGTACCAGAAATTTGGATTGCCGTTGCCGAAAGCACCGGTATTCCTGAACTGCAGCGCACTACCCGTGACGAGCCCAATTACGACCTGCTCATGAAAGGTCGCATTGAAATTCTCAATCAACACGGTCTCACCATGAGTCGCATTGAAGAGGTCATTGCAGGTCTCTCTCCGCTCCCGGGCGCAGTGGAATTCCTTGACGAACTACGCACACGCACACAAGTCATCATTCTTTCTGACACATTTGAGCAATTTGGCCGCCCGCTCATGAAGTTGTTGAACTGGCCAACGCTTTTTTGTCATCGCCTCATTGTAGAAAATGATCGCATTGTCGATTTCGAATTGCGCCAAGCCGATCAGAAACGACATGCAGTAAATGCATTCAAAGGCCTCAACTATCGCGTTGCCGCCGCAGGCGATTCATACAACGACACCGCAATGCTTGGCGCAGCAGATGCAGGGTTTCTCTTTCATGCCCCAAGCAACATCACCGCAGAGTTCCCACAGTTTCCTGCTCTTCATACTTACGACGAATTGTTTGCGCATCTCACCGCAGCACTGAACTGTTAGTAAGTGTGCAGCCTTAAGGCTGATAGGTCGACAAGAAGTTGCCGAGGCGCTCAATTGCTTCAACAAGGTCAGCGGCCCACGGCAATGTAACTATGCGCAAGTGATCGGGAGTTGGCCAGTTGAAGCCAGTTCCCTGCACTACAAGCACGCGTTCGGCACGCAGAAAATCGAGCACGAATTTGCGGTCGTCGACAATGGGGTACACCTCGGGGTCGAGACGTGGGAAAACGTATAACGCTCCCTTTGGCTGCACACATGACACCCCGGGAATGCTGCGCAAAGTGTTGACTGCGGCGTCACGTTGTTCAAGCAAACGCCCACCAGGAAGCACAAGATCACGAATGCTTTGACGACCACCTAATGCGGTTTGAATTGCATGTTGAGCAGGCACGTTGGCGCAAAGCCGCATGTTGGTGAGCATGCTGATACCTTCAATGTAGCTAGCTGCGTGTCGACGTGGCCCGGTCATGACCATCCAACCTGAACGGAAGCCCGCTAGGCGATATGCCTTCGACAAACCATTAAAGGTGATGGTGAATACATCGGGAGCAATGACGGCAAAGGTGGTGTGCACAGCGTCGTCGTACAGAATCTTGTCGTAAATTTCATCGGCCATCACAATGAGCCCGTGTTCAACTGCGAGGTCAGCAATTTTTCGCAACACTTCAGGGGTGTACACAGCACCCGTTGGGTTGTTCGGGTTGATGATGACAATAGCTTTTGTGCGTGGCGAAATTTTTGAGCGCATGTCTTCAATGTCGGGCATCCAGCCACTCGACTCATCGCACAGGTAGTGCACCGGCTTGCCACCCGACAAGCTGGTTGCAGCGGTCCATAGTGGATAGTCAGGTGCGGGAATCAGTACTTCATCGCCTTCGTCGAGCAGTGCGTTGAGTGCAACTTGAATGAGTTCGCTCACACCATTGCCAAGCCACACATCGTCAACATCGGTGATGTCGATGCCGCGCTCTTGGTAGTGCTGAACAATGGCCGTGCGAGCAGACACCAGCCCCTGAGAGTCGGAATAGCCCTGCGACGTGGGCAGGTTACGTACTACCTCCACCAAAATTTCTGGCGGCGTCTCGAACCCGAAGGGCTGCGGGTTGCCAATATTCAATTTGATAATGCGATGACCCTGGGCCTCAAGGCGCTTGGCCTCATCGAGCACTGGGCCACGAATGTCGTACAACACGTTGGCCAATTTGTGAGATTGCATGATGTCTTTTGGCATGGCGTGTTTCCTTATAGGGGTCAATGTCTCCCCTCACACTACGTCAGGCACTTCTCAAAATGCCCCTTATTTATGTCGCAGAAGTCTCTAAGAACTCCACCCAGTTGCCATCGGGGTCTTCCACCATGGCTATGGTGACCCCTGGGCGAATGGTGACGGGCGCTATGGCCACGTTGTAGCCAGCGGCTGCACACCGATCGGAAATTTCCTGCAAATTGGTGACATACATCGTGAAATAGCGGTATCCGAGTGCTCCGGTAATGCCACCTTTTGCCGCACCACCAAGATCGCCTGGCGCGTGAATGATTTTGAGAAGCGAGGTGCCGCACAACAGCCGGTACATTTTTGCACCGCCTGGCATCGGCATTTCACCCTGCAATGGGAACCCCAAAAGATCGCGGTAAAAAGCCAACGCCTTGTCGGCATCGCTCACCACAATGCCAAGGTCAATAGAGTCTTTTGAAAGCTGAACAAGAGTCATGAGCCAACCTTAGGCGTTGAGAGCTTGCGCTAACTGTTCGAGGGTGACTTCCATATTTGCCTTGTTGTGGCTTGCCCTGTCGGAGACTCCACTCACCATTTTCCCCAATTTGTCTTGCCATGCCTTGCGATGGTCAACCCAACTGTGAGTGACACGCGAGCCACTTGTTGTTGGTTCAATTTCGAAAACCCAGTCGCACCAATTTGCGCCCATCACGGTGAGTGCAAAGGAAAACTTGCGTGGCTCATCACAGGCATTCACGACCACTTTTGTGTTCCATGATTTCTTACCGTTTTTATTTTTCCCAGCGAAGTGCGCGCCTACCGCAGCGCCTGTTGCGCCTTTCACCCAGGTGCCACCTCGATTTTCGGGCGACCACTCACCCATCCGCGGGAGATCGGTCACGAGCTTCCACACCTCTTCAGGGGATGCTGAAATATCACGAACAACGGAAACGGTTTTCATTGCCATGTCACATTGTGACACAAGAATGCGTCGCTCTACACCGACTTCTTCACCACACTCGACTTCAAGTACATCGCACCAAAGCCATCGACTTTGCAATCAATATCATGATCACCGTTGTCGCGAACGAGACGTATATTGCGCACTTTTGTTCCGACCTTAATTGAGGTGGGTCGTCCTTTTACCTTGAGGTCTTTCACCACCACAACAGTGTCGCCATCGGCCAGCACGTTGCCCGCGGTATCGCGGATAACTGAATCTCCACCGCTCGCCTGCGCATCGCCGCTTTCCCCAACAGACCATTCGTGAGAACACTCTGGGCATACCAACAGTGCTCCCATTTCGTAGCTATAAACGCAGGAACATTGTGGGCAGGGAGGGAGGTCACTCATTTGGAGAGTGTATCTAGCAAAGGCATCACCATAATTTTGGTGTGCTGATCTGGCTGTGACAGATCACTAAATGCTTGTGCTATATCGTTTAGGCCCACTTGGCCAGTGACCATTGGAGAAACGTCAATGGTGCCATCTGCAATGAGATGCATTGCTTGTTCAAATTCTTTTGGGCTATAGGTAACAACGAACTGCAATGTGAGTTCTTTTAAGACACCAAATACTGGTTGGAAAGTGTCGGGTTCCATGCAGAGACCCACAACAACTATTTTCGTTTCACGCGGCACATCACGCATCACGGTATTAATGAGGCCTGGCACACCTACTGCTTCGAACACAACGAGCGGCTGCTTGCCATCGTGTTGTTGCCACGCAGACACGACATCTTGCTGAGCGGGGTCAACCACAACATCGGCTCCCATTTGTTTAGCTATTGCACGCCTTACTGGGGAATAATCGGAAGCAATGACTGGTGAAATACCTATGTTTTTCAAACAAGCAATGAGAGTGAGCCCGACTGGCCCACAACCAATAACCACTGCACTTTCACCCTGCTTAATTCCCGATGCGTTGACCGCATGCAGCCCTACTGCCAGCGGTTCGGTGAGCGCCGCATTCACTGCAGTCACACCCGCAGGTACGGGAACAAGCAGTTCACTTGATAGCACCATGCGCTCGCCATAAGCACCAGCAACACTGTTGGAAAACGACAAGCTCTGGCGCTCACCGTTGCGAATGAGAACGGGCATTGAAGTAACGAGCGTTCCCGGCTTTGGCCCCGTTGTGCGCGGGCCCCACTCTAAAACTTCTGCGCAGAACTCATGACCCATGTGTACATCTTGCGAAAGATCGACCGGTGGACGTTTGGTGACACCATTCATTTCGCTCGTCAAGGTAAGGAAGTTTGCGCCATGATGCACAAAGTGCAGATCGGAGCCGCAAATGCCACAGGCATGCACGGCGACCAACACTTCGCCTTCACCCGGAACTGGCTCGGCAAAAGTGTCGACCACCATGTGACCCGAACGCAACACAGCAGCTTTCATAACAAAACCTTAGTCAGATTTTACTAAGAGTGGATTCTTTTCGGCAACATCTACCGGTATCGAAGTGCCACACCTAATATCATCCGTGCACTTTTCGACTCCAACGGGATTAACCGCAGACACGTAATATCGATAACTACCTGGCTGCACGTTAAATGTAATTGTTGTTGCCAATACATTGTTCCTAGGGAAAACTGTTGGCAACGCATCACAGACATTAGAAGTGGTTGAACAATAAGCCAGGTAATACGCGGTCAATGCAGCTCCACCCGTATCGAGAGGTGCAGCCCATGTGAGCTTCAACCTTTGGTCTCCGTTAGAACTCGTTAATTCGGAGGTCAAATTAGTGACACTCTTGGGTGGAATCTGCGGAATAGCAATGACTTCTTGCGAGTACTTACCCTTACCTGCGGCATTAGTTGCCGTGGTGCGGAATTTATATTGCTTACCGATATCAAGACCTTTTACAAGAGTTGTACGGTATCTATAAGGAGCACTTGACCAGATTGATTCACCAACTTTTGCCCACTCCACGTCGTACCAGGTGATTTCTGATCCCCCGTCCGTTTCTGAGCTAACAAAATTCCACTCCAGTTGAATGGCACCATCTCGAGTAGGGGAAGCTGTTGCTGTTGGGGCACCGGGCACCGTGCGTGCTATAGCTTTTGCATAATCGCTAATTTCTGAATATGCACCCTGGCCTGCAATGTTTTTTGCTGCAACACGGAATATGTATTCAACACCTTGCGTAAGTCCTGTGACCTTCGCTGAAGTGCCGGTACCTACTCCGTCGGCAAACACAACATAGTCAGTATTTGCGGTTGCATATTCCACAACGTAGTCAGTAATTGCCGAACCACCATTGTTTGCTGGCGCAGTCCATGAAACGTCAATACCAGTTGTGTTGTCTGGAACTGCTCGAACATTTGTTGGGGCATTTGGCACCGTGCGTGGCGTGTAAGCAGATGAAGTTCCTGCACTACCAGTACCTGCAAGGTTCACAGCTGAAATTTTGAATGTATATATCGTGCCATTCGTCAGCCCGGTCACTGTGATTCCAGCGACAGCCGATGCATTGTGCGCAAATGTTGAGCATGACGAGCTAATGCACGACTGCACCACATAGTCGGTGACGGCAGCGCCATTACTTGCAGGCGCGATCCAAGTCAGAACTACTTGAGTATTGCCCACCACACCAACAATGTCGGTAGGAGTACCAGCAACCGCACGAGGTGTGGCTGCTGCCGACTTCGTCGAGTACAGGCTGGTTCCGGCCACATTCACTGCAGCAACTTGGAAGGTGTACGCCGTGCCCTTCACGAGCCCCGACACTTTGGTTGATGTATCGGTTGATAGCGAACGTGACACCGTTGTACATGTAGATGAGATACATGACTGCAATGTGTAGTCAGTAATGGAAGCACCACCATTGTTGGAAGGCGCCGACCATGAAACATCAATGCCACCAGTGTTGTCGGCAGTTGCCGTTACTGCAGTTGGCGCATCGGGAACCGTACGAGGAGTAATAGATGTAGACGCCGTGGAGTACGGGCCATCGCCTGCAATGTTTTTCGCAGCAACCTGGAAGGTGTAGGCCGTGCCATTGGTGAGGCCCGTAACGGTGGCAGAAGTTACTGTTCCCGTTCCATCGTTGAATGTTGTGCACGTTCCACCGGTGCATGACTGCACGATGTAGTCAGAAATGGCAGCGCCACCATTGCTCGTTGGCACATTCCACGACAGTGCTACTTGCTGGTTGCCTACAGTTCCCAGTACCGAGAGCGGTGCCGTTGGCACAGTACGCGGAGTCAGTGAACCCGAGACAGCAGCTGTCCCTGTGCCCGCAGCGTTCTTAGCTGCAACTTGGAAGGTATACGCCGAACCATTGGTGAGATTATTCACCGTTATAGAAGTGTCAGCAGATGCGGTATGGGCAAAGGCTGTACACGATGCACCTAAGCACCACTTCACTTCATAGTCGGAAATTTCATCGCCATTGTTTGCCGGAGCAGTCCAGGTGAGAGCTACTTGAGCGTTACCAACGACACCGGCAAGATTCGTAGGAGTACCAGGTACTGCACGCGGCGTGGCACCAGAGCCACTGGCCTTTGCATACAAACCAGTTCCCGCAACGTTCACTGCAGCAACCTGGAAGGTATACGACGTGCCCTTTGTGAGACCCGTCACCGTTGCAGACGTACTAGTTGAAGCACTGCGAGTAAATGTGGTGCATGTAGTGCTTAAACAGGACTGCACGGTGTAGTCGGTAATTGCCGACCCTCCGTTGAACTGTGGAGCCGTCCACGCAACAACAATTCCACCAGTGGAGTCTGGAGTTGCTGTTACACCTGTAGGAGCATCTGGAACAGTTCGTGGCGTGTAGGCAAGTGACGTGACATAACCGCTCGTTCCAGCTTCGTTCACTGCTGCAACTTTAAAGGTGTATGCAGTGCCATTGCTGAGGCCCGTCACAGTTAACGCCGGAGTTGCAGAAACTTCGTGAGCAACGGCCGAACAAGTAGTAGTAATGCATGACTGCACGATGTAGTTCGAGATAGCCGACCCATTTGTTGCCACAGGTGCTCTCCATGTGAGGGCAACTTGCGCATTTCCAGCAGTTCCCACAAGATCTGTGGGGTCACCAGAGATTGATCGCGGTATTGCTGCAGCAGCTGCGTTCGCAAACAAACTGGTTCCCGCAGCATTCACCGCGGCAACTTTGAAGGTGTACGAGGTTCCCTTTGTCAGACCGGTCACCGTTTGTGAAGTAGCTGTAGATGCTGGGCTGTGGGCGAATGAAGTACACGTTCCGCCTACACACGACTGCACGGTGTAATCAGAAATCGCGTTACCACCGTTGTCGGTTGGCGCCGTCCACGACACCACTACCCCACCAGTATTGTTCACCACAGCAGTGGCATCGGTTGGGGGTTCTGGCACGGTGCGAGGAGTGACGGCACTCGATGGAAGTGAATAGGCACTTGTACCGGCAGTGTTTACTGCTGCAACCTTAAAGGTGTACGGGGTTCCTTTCACCAAACCAGCAACCGAAGCGGATGCGGTTGCTGATGTGCCGTCGTTGTAAGTGGTGCATGTGCCACCTGTGCAGTACTGCACGATGTAGTCGGTGATATTGGCACCATTTGAACTTGGTGCCGTCCACGTAACACCAACTCCACCTGAATTGTCAACGGTTGCAACAACATTGGAAGGTGCATTGGCAACTCGCTTTGGATCTACTGGCCCAATGAGCGCTGTTTGAGCGCCGGGACCAGCCACGTTGACCGCACGAACAAGGAAGCTCCACCTGTAGCCCACCATGGTGCGTGTAGGTGTTTCTGGAACCGTATAGGTCAACTGATTGCCAGTGGAAATATTGACGCCATAATTTGTGCAGTCAGTAGCAACACAAATGGTGACTTGGTAATCGCTAATTGCAGCACCACCATCAGATGTCGGTGCACTCCAATCAATTTTTACACCACCAATATTGTTTGCTACTGCAGTTGCGTTAGTTGGTATGCCTGGCACGGTACGTGGAGTGACCTCGCTCGAACGAGCAGAATAACTACCCGTTCTCGCATCATTCACGGCAGCAACCTGGAACGTATACGTCGTGCCGTTCGTCAAGCCCGTCACCGTTGCCGACGTTGCTGACGAAACAGCATCCGTGAACGTAGTACA
>CAFBPN010000044.1_pt1 | contig 10841 bp, 7 predicted proteins | sample 7269731 | NCBI WGS metagenome assembly CAFBPN01 (sample SAMEA6814144, study PRJEB35770) | uncultured Acidimicrobiaceae bacterium | biome: Freshwater; feature: Freshwater reservoir; material: water | place: Czech Republic | collected 2017-06-27 | depth 30m m
CACAGAAACAGCACAGCGTCTACCTGAGTACATTGCTCCTTGAATAGAACCGGTATCGCGGTGATCTCCACACACAAATACTCCGTTGGTGAGAGAAACTGGTTTCTTTGGCGCAAAGGGGGGCGATTGATCGGGTTGACCATGAACGATGCTGTACGTGCGTAAGTGTTTCCACGCATGTACTTGTGGTCCCCACCATTGCACAAGTTGTTGCATCACTTTGCCCAGGAGTTCTGGCTCTGACTCTGCAGTCATTCCAGGACATGCTGCGGCGATGAGGTGCTTCCCTTGTGGTGCGTAATGCGGTGAAATATTGCTCATGACTGCCATGTTGAGCACTGGGCCACTGTGTGAGCCATCTAATGCAATGAGTTTTTCCTGAGTAGGAGCAACATCGGCAGAAAAATACACGCAGCTCACGGAACGTGATGCAACCGTCGGAATATTGAGCAATGCAGATGCAGCTGGCCCTTCGGTCGCTACCACCACACAGCGAGCATAAATTTTCTCGCCGCTGTGCAAAGTGACGTAAGTACTTGTTACTTCGCTGACAGGAGAATGCAGGTGCACGGTGCCGGTTTGTAGTTGCGCAGCAAGGTAATTGCTCAACTCGCCCATGCCGCGCGCAGGAACACCAGTTTCTCCAGCACTCAAGGTGCGAAAAATAATATCGAACATGCGACGTGAGGTAGACAAATGGGGGTCGAGTTGAATGCCGCCCACGAGTGGCGTGAAAAAGGTGCTCACCATGCGCTGTGAAAAACCTTGTTCGCGCAGCGCCTTGGCAGTCGACATATCTTCACCCTGAAGTAGTCGACGTGCTGGGCCGCGCATGAGTTTCCACCGCAAGGCCGCAATGCGTGCTTTATCGAATACGTTTCCAATGGGGGCAAAGGTTGTAGAGAAAAGTGTTGATGGTTCGCGCAATGGGTCGCCCACGACATGATTCTTTTTTCCCACTCGTACCAAAGCACCTGGTGAGAAGTACTTCATGTCGAGTGCGGCAAGGTCTACTTCGGTTTCAATTTCTGGGTATGCAGTCAGCAGTACTTGAAAGCCTCTGTCGAGCAGATATCCACCTAGTTCATCGGTGCGTACGCGACCACCCACTCCGTCGCTTGCCTCGAAAACAGCTACCTTTTTGCCGGCACGTTGCAAGTGCTTCGCACACGACAGGCCTGCTAGACCAGCGCCAACAATGACAACATCGAGGTCGGTCTGTGGCTCGGAACGCTGAGTGCTCATGTGTGGAGATTACGACTGCAACAAGTTGCGCAGAGCTTCTTCCAATGTGCTGTGAGAAAAACGAAAGCCATCGGCAAGTAATGCATTAGGAACGACGCGTTGACCAGTGAAGAGCAGGGCGTCGGCAAGTTCAGACCCGAGAAGAAGCTTTGGCCCGATGGGAGGAATAGCCATAAATGCTGGCTTGTGAAGCACTTTCGCCAATGTTTTTGTGAACTCGGCATTGGTTACTGGTGTTGGGGCGGTGAGGTTCACAGCACCAGCCAATGTGCTGGTGAGCAAGTGAGTAATGGCACGCACTTCGTCGGTGATGGAGATCCAACTCTGCCACTGTTTGCCATTGCCGAATTTTCCGCCCGCACCAATTTTGAAAAGCGGAAGTTGTTTCTTCAGTGCTCCACCTTTAGGGCTCAATACAATTCCGGTACGCAAAAATGCTGTGCGGATGCCGGCAGTCACTGCGGGGCTTGCTGCACTTTCCCATTCTTCGCACACGTTGGCGAGAAATGTGTTGCCGTGTGTTGCGTCTTCACCAAGTACTTCACTGTCGCGCGGGCCATAAATGCCGATGGCGGAACCCGAGAGAAAAACTGTTGGTTGCTGTTCGAGTTCTGTGAGGCGCGTGGCGAGCAGTGCAGTGCTCTTTGTGCGGCTTTCCAGAATTTCTTTTTTGTACGAATCGGTCCAACGCTTGTCGCCAATACCAGCGCCAGCTAGGTGTACTACACCTTGCACGCCTTCAAGATCTTTGGCGTTGAGTGTGCCACGCGTTGGGTCCCACTGCACTTCCGATGCCGATTGAGGTGCGCGTCGCACAAGTGCAACGGTCTCGTGCCCGTTGTCGCGCAAATGAGAAAGAAGTGCTTTTCCAATAAGGCCAGTGGAACCAGTAACAGCAATACGCATGGTCACAGAGTATGCCTCTTCGCAAGTAGTGGCGTTATGGAGCGAGGAATGAAGTGCCGTAGGATGTCCACCCATGAGCACCCGCAAACTTGTTCTCACCGCGTTGGTCTGCGGCATTGCAATTGTGCTCGCTGGTGGTTTCAAGTTGCTGCAGGTGGCCACCGATGCCCCGCGTGTTGAGGTGCTGGCGTGGGGAACACCGGCAACTTTGGGCGATATGACCGTGACGGTGGAAAAGGTAGATAAAAGTGCCGAGGCGACATTGGTCACGGTCACCATGCGCGGCGTGGCAATGGCCAAGGGTGCTTTTGATGGGTGGCGGATGCTGGCCGAGGGCAGGGTGTTTACGCCCCTCACACAACAGACCGCACCCGATGCGTGCCAGGCGGTTTCTGCAAATGCCGAGGTGCGCTGCACGGTGACCTTCGACCCCACCACGGCAACCCCGACGGTGGCGTACTTGCGCGCTGGGGCGCAACAGCAGTGGGGTACCGAGGGGTAATTCGGTTACGGTTGTCTTGCTATGGCTGAAACATATGACCTTGTTGTAATTGGTGGCGGACCCGGCGGATACGCCGCGGCGTTCTATGGGGCGTCGGCAGGTTTGTCGGTGGCGCTGGTGGAAAAAGACACCATCGGCGGAACATGCTTGAACCGTGGGTGTATTCCCGCAAAAGCATTCTTGGAAACAGCAGCGGTCAACCGCCATGTTTTGCATTCCGCAGAGTTCGGTGTGAACTCCACTCAAAACGGTGTCGACTTTTCTGTCACACAAGCTCGCAAGCAAAAAATTGTCGATGGCTTGGTGAAAGGCCTCACAGGTTTAACCAAGTCGAAAAAAGTGACCTACCTCTTGGGTGTTGGTTCACTTGGTGCAAACAAAACAGTCACCGTTACTGCAGCCGACGGAACAACACAGCAGGTTCAAGGTAAAAATGTGATCCTTGCTGCAGGCTCAGTTCCGCGCACCATTCCTGGTTTTGAAGTTGGTGGGCCCATCATGACTTCAGATGAAGTATTGATGCTCAGCACTTTGCCAGCACGCGTTGCTGTTATTGGCGGTGGCGCCATTGGTTGTGAATTTGCTTCAACATTTGCCGACTTGGGGAGCACCGTCACCATCCTTGAGGGCTTGCCAAAAATTCTTCCTGGTCTCGATGCCGACCTTGCCAATGTTGTGGTGAAGAGCTTTAAGAAAAAGAACATCGATATCAAAACTGGTGTTGCTGTGAAGGGTCACACACTCAATGGTTCTGGTGGAACAGTGGTTTCCTTCGGTGAAGGTGAAACTCTTGAAGTCGATGCGGTGGTGGTTTCGGTTGGACGACGTCCATCTGCTGAACTGCTCGGTTTGCAAGGAACTGCCGTCAAACTCAGCGAGCGTGGCTTCATTGAAGTCGACGAGTACTGCACCACCGCTGAACCTGGTGTGTATGCAGTAGGCGACATCATCAATACGCCACAACTCGCACACGTTGCCTACGCAGAAGCAATTCTTGCGGTGAAGCGCATTCTTGGTGAGCCAGTTGCCCCAGTGAACTACGACCGTGTGCCGTGGGCAATTTATTGTCACCCTGAAGTTGCTTGGGCTGGCCATAGTGAAGACAGCGCAAAAGCAGCTGGCTACGACGTAGTTGTAGGTAAGCATCAGTTCCGCGCCAACAGCCGCGCCATGATTATTGGCGACACCGACGGGCTCGTGAAAGTAATTGCTAAAAAGAATGCTGACGGAACTGCTGGTCAGGTTCTTGGTGTGCAGATGGTTGGCCCATGGGTCACCGAGCAACTCTCTGGTGGTTACTTGGCCGTCAACTGGGAAGCAACGGTGGCAGAAGTCGCCGAGTTCATCCAACCTCACCCAAGTTTGAGTGAATTGTTTGGTGAAACGATGCTCTCCATGACCGGGCGTAGCATTAACGCGTAATACCTTTTCTTATTATTTTTAGAACACCTCAATACATTAAGGACACAGCGACATGGCTGAAGTGAAGCTTCCACAACTTGGCGAAACAGTGACAGAAGGAACCATTACGAAGTGGTTCAAAAAAGTGGGCGATGCCGTTGCTGCCGATGAACCACTTTTCGAAGTATCCACCGACAAGGTCGATACTGAAGTCCCTTCGCCTGTATCGGGAGTTCTTACTGAAGTGCGTGCAAAAGAAGGCGACACGGTTCCTGTTGGAGCAGTCATTGCCGTTGTGGGCGATGCCGGTGCTGCACCTGCGCCAGCCCCTGCTGCCGCACCAACACCTGAGCCTGCCGCTGCGCCAGCACCTGCACCTGCACCAGCTCCAGCGCCTGCACCCGCTCCTGCACCAACGGTTGTGGTTGCTGCTGCCGCCAGTGCCGGCGATGCGCCATTGTTGTCGCCAGTCGTGCGTCGTCTCATTTCAGAAAACAATCTCGATGCAGCAAAAATTGCTGGCACAGGCCCTGGTGGGCGCATCACCCGTGAAGACGTGTTGGCACTCATCGACGCTCAAGCCGGCAAGTCGGCGCCAGCTGCTGCTCCAGCGCCAGCCGCTGCTCCTGCTCCTGCAGCAGCACCGGCACCAGCACCTGCTGCGGCAAAGCCTGCAGCTGTAGCAAAAGCTGCACCTGCTGGCGACAGCAACGAGCGTGAGAAGCGCATCAAGTTGTCGAAAATTCGCAAGCTCACTGGTGAGCACATGATTATGTCGAAGGCAGTGAGCCCGCACACCTTCAGTGTGGTTGAAGTTGACTACGCAAATGTCGACGTTGTGCGTTCACGTGTAAAAAATGAATGGAAGAAAACAGAAGGCTTCAGCCTCACGTATCTTCCTTTCATCTCACGCGCAGTTGTTGATGCTCTTGTTGAGTTCCCGCATCTCAATGCTTCACTCGATGGCAATGAACTCGTTGTTCACCAATATGTCGACCTTGGCATTGCAGTAGACCTCGATTACCAGGGTCTGTTGGTACCGGTAGTACGTGATGCCGAATCAAAGCGTTTGCGTGCTTTGGCTCGTGAAATTAGCGATCTTGGCGCACGTGCAAAGGCACGCAAGTTGTCACCCGATGAAATTCAAGGTGGAACATTCACCCTGTCGAACAATGGTTCAGCAGGTTCAGTTCTCACCATGGCCGTTATTAACCAACCGCAAGTTGGCATTATTTCTACCGATGCCATTGTGCGTAAGCCAGTGGTGGTGAATTTGCCAGATGGTGGCGAAAGTATTGCTATTCATCCGGTGGGCAAGCTGGCAATGAGCTGGGACCACCGCGCTTTCGATGGTGCATACGCAGCTGGCTTCCTCTCGCGTGCAAAAGAAATTCTTGAAACCCGCGACTGGTCTGCAGAGCTGTAATTCAGCGCTTCATCATGACATCACCATTGCATGTTCGTTGGCTAGGAAAAGTTCCTTATCGCGAAGCATTTGCAGTGCAACGTTCACTCTTTGAGCACTCTCGTGAACAACATCTGTTGCTGCTCGAGCACCCGCACGTCTTTACCTATGGGCCAAGTGCCGACCTCAACAAAAACTTGAAATGCGTGCCGAGTGAAGTAGGCGCCGACTTTGTCAAGGTCAATCGTGGTGGCGACATTACGTATCACGGCCCCGGCCAATTGGTGGGTTACCCCATTCTCAATTTGCAACCAAAACATGGTGGCAATGCAGGGCCTGCCGACACCAGCGACTACGTGTTTCGTGTTGAGCAACTGCTCATCGACTCGCTCACTGAATTAGGCCTGAGCGACGTGGGTCGTCTTGCTGGTTACCCCGGTGTGTGGGTAGGCGTTGCAGCGAACGCACCACGAAAAATCTGTGCCATTGGTGTGCGCCTCAGCCGCGGACGCACCATGCATGGTTTCGCGGTCAATGTAGAAACTGATCTCACCTATATGCGCGAACACATTGTTCCGTGTGGCATTGCTGAATATCCGGTTACCTCGCTGCGTGAAGAAGGAATTGAATCGTCGCTACAAGAAGTATCTGAAGTAGTGGCGCGACATGTTGCTCTTGCTTTCGCCGATGGGCAAACTGCTCGCCAAGATGTTGCGTGGTATCACCGCCCAGAAGATCTTTCAGCATTCTCGCGTGGCGAAGGCGCAGGCGAACCTGTGCGGCTCATCTCGCGTTTAGCTCAAGCAGGTGTGGGCGACGGCCTCAAAATTGAAGAACGTAAACCCGATTGGTTGCGTCCGAAAGTTCGCCTCACTGAAGAAGTGATGGAAACAAAAAAAGTAGTGCGCGATCTTGGCCTTGTCACCGTGTGTGAAGAAGCAGGGTGCCCCAACTTGTCGGAATGCTGGTCAGATCGCACAGCAACGTTCATGGTGCTCGGAGAACGTTGTACTCGTGCATGTGGTTTTTGTTTGGTCGATACTCAAAAGCCAGAGATTCCTGCGAGTGATGAACCCGACCGTGTTGCAGAAGCTATTCAACGAATGGGTCTTTTGCATGCAGTGCTCACCATGGTGGCCCGCGACGATTTGGCAGACGGCGGCATGTTGCACGTAGCGCAATGTGTTACTGCAATTCGCAAAGTATCGCCACTGACTCGTATTGAAACTCTCATTTCCGATGTAAAGGGAACCGACGCCCTCGATATTTTGCTTGCCGTCAAGCCCGATGTTCTGAACCACAACATCGAAACGGTGGCACGGTTGCAGCGTGCGGTGCGCCCGAGTGCTGGCTATGCACGATCTTTGTCGGTGCTTGCTCGTGCCAAGGCTGCCGACCTCACCGCAAAGTCGGGTCTCATTATGGGGATGGGTGAAACTCTTGAAGAAGCAGAGGGAACTCTGGTTGACCTTGCTGGTGTGGGTGTCGACATCGTCACCATTGGTCAATACTTGCGTCCCACCACACATCACCTGCCTGTCGCGCGTTGGGTAGAGCCTGCAGAGTTTGATCACTTGAAAAAATTTGGCGAAGCATTAGGTATTAGCCATGTGGAATCGAGCCCGCTCACTCGTTCCAGCTATCACGCTCGCCAATCGGCTGAAGAAGCCGAACAAAAAAGTATCGATACTGCGGTTTCTTTAACACGCAAACCCCAACCAGTACATAAGTGAGTGTCATGAGAGCAATTGCCGGAGTAGTTCAAGCACATCGCACAGTGGAAGGCGGTGGCTTTGTTGTACGCCGTCCATTTCCTACTGCATCGCTCGACCACATTGATCCGTTTTTGTTACTCGACGAAATGGGTCCAGTGGAATATGGCCCCGGTGAAGCAGTAGGAGCCCCAGAGCACCCGCACCGCGGCTTTGAAACAGTCACATACCTGTTGCATGGTGCCATGGAGCATCGCGATTCGTCGGGTGGGGTCGGAACCATTACGCCAGGTGGCGTGCAATGGATGACCGCGGGGTCGGGTGTGGTGCATAGCGAATTGCCACCAGCATCAATGTTGAAGTTGGGTGGCAAAATGCATGGCTTCCAACTGTGGGTCAACCTTCCTGCTGCAAAGAAAATGATTGCACCGCGTTATCAAGGTTTCGATGCTGAAGAAATTGTTGCGCACACTCTTGCCAACGGTGGGGTGATGAAAGTTGTTGCCGGCGAAGTGGCAGGCGTTCGCGGCAAGGTGAATACCACAAGCCCAGTTACTTATGCGCACATTGAATTTGCGGCAGGCGACCAAGTGATATGGGCTCCTCAAGAAGGACACACGGCGTTAGTGCATGTGTTTGGTGGGGAAGTAGAAGTCAATGGTGAAAAAGCTGTTGATGGCCAAATGGTGGTGTTAGAGCGCACTGCAGGTGAAGTGCATGTCACCAGCGCAAGTGGTGCCAGTGTTTTGTTGCTCGGTGGTGAGCCACTCAATGAGCCGGTTGCTCGCTACGGCCCTTTCGTCATGAACACGCAAGCAGAAATTGTTCAAGCCTTTGAGGAATACCAAGCCGGGACACTGGTGCGATGAACTCTCGCGAATCTCACGCTTTGCCAACACGTATTTACGAAGAGCGTGTTGCTCGCGTACAAAAAGAGATGAAGGCGCAAAATATTGATGCGCTGCTGTTGTCTGTTGGGCACGACCTGCCGTATCTCACGGGTTACCACGCCATGCCACTCGAACGCCTCACCATGTTGGTGGTGCCGCAAGAGGGTCTTGCCACGTTGGTCATTCCTCGTTTGGAAGCACCGCGTGTTGCATTGCACCCCACCGTCTTCACACTGGCTGCATGGAACGAAACCGACAACCCAGTGGCATTGGTGGCACAACTCACAAAGGGCGCACGCACCGTGTCGGTGGGCGACCAAATGTGGGCACGCTTTTTAGTAGAACTACTTGCCTTTGCGCCATCTGCGCACTACTCGCGAGCAGTAGATGTTGTGGGGCCTTTGCGCAAAGTAAAAACGCAGAGTGAAATTGAAGCACTGCAACGCGCGGGTGCGGCTGCCGACCGCGTAGCTACGCAGTTGCACGCGGGTCTTATTCCCTTAATTGGTCGCACTGAAGCGCAAGTGTCGGCCGATATTTCAACTCGTCTTTTAGAAGAGGGCCACGATGTAGTGAACTTCGCCATTGTTGCAGCGGGAGAGAATGCTGCAAGCCCACATCATCACCCAGGAGCACGAGTTATTCGTCATGGTGAAATTGTGTTGTGCGATTTTGGTGGAACCATGGCCGACTACTGCAGCGACATCACGCGTTGTGTGCATTTAGGTGCGCCGTCACAAGAAATTTTGGAAGCATATGCAGTGTTGCAAGAAGCACAAGCTGCTTCGGTGGCTTCGGCCCAAGTGGGTGCAACCTGTGAATCGGTCGATGAAGCTGCCCGGCGCGTCATTACTGAAGCTGGCTTCGGTGAGTATTTCGTACATCGCACCGGCCACGGAATTGGCATGGAAGCCCATGAAGACCCGTACATCGTGGCGGGCAATACCGAAGCATTGCTTGCTGGGCATGCATTTAGTATTGAGCCAGGCATCTACATTCCGGGTCGATTTGGCATGCGTTTAGAAGACATTGTGGTGGCGACCGACCAGGGTCCACTGGCTATGAACCTCGTCTCGCATGATTTGGTTGTTCTCGCATAGATTAAGAACCTGAGAGATGGGGGAATCATGCTCGACGTTCTAATCACCGGTGGCGATGTTATTGACGGTACAGGCGCAGTGCGCCGGCGTGCCGATGTGGGAATTGTCGATGGGCGCATTACTCAAGTGGGCACCATCACCGAATCGGCACATCAGACCATCGATGCAACTGGCAAAGTAGTAACACCTGGTTTCATCGACCTGCATACGCACTACGACGCTCAAGCTTTTTGGGATACATCACTGAGCCCATCGCCTTTACATGGCGTCACCACCGTCATTGGCGGTAACTGCGGTTTCACCATTGCGCCACTCACTCCACAAGATGGCGACTACCTCATGCGCATGTTGGCACGTGTTGAAGGCATGCCGCTCGAGTCGTTGCAGCAAGGTCTGCCATGGGACTGGACCACCACTGCCGAATATCTCGATGCGCTCGATGGCACTCTCATGCCGAATGCCGGCTTCCTTGTTGGCCACAGTGCATTGCGCCGTGTAGTCATGCACGATGCTGCCAACCAACGTGAAGCAACCGATGAAGAAATTGAAGCAATGTGCAACTTGTTGCGCGATGGACTACGCGCAGGTGGCATGGGATTTTCTTCCACATGGTCACCAAGCCATAACGACCACACGGGAGTTCCTGTTCCGTCGCGTCACGGTTCACGTAAAGAACTCATCGCGCTGTGCGCAGTAGTGGAAGAGTTCCCCGGCACCACACTTGAATTCATTCCTGCTGTTGGTGAATTTGCTCAAGAGACCTTCGAACTCATGGGCGACATGAGTGCCGCAGCAAACCGTCCGCTGAACTGGAACTTGTTGCAGGTGTACGCGCAGAACTGGGAGCTTGTTCAACATCAGTTGAAAGGGTTCGATATTGCTGCTGAGCGTGGTGGCAAAGTCATTGCGCTCACCTTGCCCGACACCTTCCGTATTCGTTTGAACTTCAAGAGCGGCTTTATTCTCGACATTTTGAACGGTTGGGACGAGCTAATGGCACTTCCCGACGATGTGAAGCTCACCATGATGCGCGACCCGAAGGGCCGTGAAGAAATGAATCGCCTGGCACAAAGCACACAGGGTCCTACTCGCTCGATTGGTAACTGGGGCGCATACATCTTGCTTGAAACCTTTACCGACAAGTGGCAAAAATATGCTGGTCGTCTCATTGGCGACATTGCAAAAGAACTCAAAGTTGAGCCATGGGACCTGTTGGTCGACATTGTCATCGATGACAATTTGCGCACGGTCATTGCCAACCAAGACAAAGGTCAAGATACTGCAACATGGAAGCGCCGTGTTGAAGTGTGGCGCGACGAGCGTGCCATTGTGGGTGCAAGCGATGCAGGTGCTCACCTCGACATGATCGATAGTTTCGCTTTCTCTACCACGCTCATTGCGCGCGCTGTACGTGATGAAAAACTTATGGATCTGGAAGAAGCGGTGTACCACCTCACCGAGCAGCCCGCACGTTTGTACGGCTTGCGTAATCGTGGTCGCATTGAAGTGGGTTATTGCGCCGACGTTGTGGTGCTTGACCCACTCACTGTTGGTCCTGGCCCTGTGTACACAAAGTTCGATATGCCAGCTGGCGCCGGACGCGTGTATGGGGAAGCTGAAGGAATTAACCACGTACTCATCAACGGTGTTGAAGCCGTACGTAATGGCGAAATCCTTACA
>CAFBPN010000046.1_pt1 | contig 10515 bp, 7 predicted proteins | sample 7269731 | NCBI WGS metagenome assembly CAFBPN01 (sample SAMEA6814144, study PRJEB35770) | uncultured Acidimicrobiaceae bacterium | biome: Freshwater; feature: Freshwater reservoir; material: water | place: Czech Republic | collected 2017-06-27 | depth 30m m
CGAATACGGCGCTTGCAAACATTGCTGCCACACACGCAAATGTCACTGTGCTCGACTGGAATACGTACACAACTGATGCTCCAAAGTGGAGCTGGTTTGTAAAAAATGACAACGTGCATCTCACCGCAACAGGCAAAACAGAATTTGCGTTGTACTTGCGTGCCCAGTTCGATGCTTTACGCACACAAGGGCTTCTGCCGCAAACACCTGGTGCACCCGATGTGGAAATTGGTTTACCACTGCGCACCAATCAAAAAGGCGACATGGTAAAATTGGTGCAGAAGTCTCTCAACGCTGCTTTCAAACTAAAGAAGAAAGCAATTCCCACCGATGGCATTTTCGGCAAGAGCACGAAAGCGTTAGTCATGAGATACGAAACCGCCATGGCTCTTCCTGTTGATGGCGTCGTTGATGTTGATGTGTGGAAAAGCCTCGGTCTCGACAAAAAACCACGGGCCGCGGTGTTGCGCCTTGGCACCCAACATCCATCGGTGAAAGTACTGCAAGCAACACTCAACCGAGTGCTCAAAATTACTTTGAAAACTTCCGGCTACTACGACGGCCCCACGGTGTATTACGTGAAGCAGTTCCAACAGCGAGCAAAGTTACCTGCAACCGGCAACGTCAATAGAGTTACTTGGCTGGCGCTGATGACGACCGCAGATCGTCTATAGACACTCCAAAACGTTTTGCCCACGCTTCATCACTCACCATTTCGGGGTAATAAGCACGGTATTCACGCTTCAAGCGCGGGTAATCGCGGCGTAAACGCATGAGTGACACACGTAAGGCTTTCATGTCGCGCCAGAAACGTGGCGTGTCGCGCACCAACACGTAACCCTCGTCGAGGCGTGGATGGCGATGCAAAATGCTGTTGCGGCGCGTTGCTAAGCCCACCGCGCGTGAGTTGATGGGGGCAACACCCATCTTTTTGGAACGCATCCACTGCGGCAAAATGTAACCGCCAACAAGTGGTACTGCAGCAATAAAGCCAATGAGACGAATGGGCTTTGGAATACCAGGAGGAATTTGAATTGCACTGAGTTCAGCGTTTAGTGGCCCAGCTTTTTCCTCGGGGCAGACGCGCACTTCATCGTGCATTGCCGCATGGTCGACATTGCGCCAGAAGTCGGGGCCTTCCAAATAATGGTCGAGCCCTTTCAACATGTATTCCAAGCTGGCGTAGCGCAGTGAGAAAATATTGCGGAACCCAAACGACAACGTGCGATATGCCGTGTGATACCACTTGTGCTGGTCGTAGACCAATGTTTCCACCAACAACATGTTGCGGGTTTCGTAGTACAAAGTCATTGGCCCATTTTTGAGGGCGAAGTCGGCGTGCCAAACAGCAACACCTTTCATAGTGATGCTGTGTTCGCCCGTATGCATGAGACCAAAAGCAACGTCGTCACCACGCACAAAAACCGGTACGGGGTTTTCTTTGCCCACTGCAATAGGAAACGCGGTGTACCACCAAGCGGTGTATTCAAACTTTGGCTCAAGTTCATCGGCCAACACCGTGATGCGATCGCGCAGGTCGTCTTCACGACCCACTGCACGCAATGGGTACGTGTAGCGCCATGCATAGTGAGCTCCAGCTTCAAACTGCATCCAAGGAATTTCTTCCGAGATCATGGCGCCGTGAATGCATAGCTTGTCGTCGGTGGCGTAGCGGAACATCGCGATGGTGCGTACTAACGATTCCACTTCAAGTGAAATATCGTCGTCCATGAACAACACGTGGGTGGTCCACCCATCGTTGCGGGCATGAATAAGACCACGTGCAAAACCACCTGCACCACCCAAGTTGGGGTTGGGAATGAGCGTTGGGCTCATGCCTGTGCTTGCTGGAACTTCTAAGTTGCGCCCGTTATCGACAATAGTGGCGCGGAAAGATTGCTCAATGCTGGGCACTTCAGTAATGAGTTGACGCATCCGCTCGACGTTGGCCAGTACATAAGGCTGGCGATTGAACGTGGTGATGACCGCATTCATGCGTACTTCACGCAAAGGTGCAGCGCCCGCATACCATCCACCCGTCACAAGACGGCCGCCGCTGTCGTTACTGCGACGCACGCTGACGTAATAGGAATCGACTGTGGTGTCTTGTAGATCACACACACGCATGTTGACGACACCAGCACTTTGAGCCACATGTGTGGCCACAATGCTTTCTTTTAAGCGCTTCGCAGCAACTACTTCAATTTCGCATGGCCCCGATACCTCAAGCACTGCATGCAAGGCATTGACAGCCGACTTGCGCCGCCAACGTGCTGCCGGAAACACACCAAAGTAGGTATCGAAACTTTGCACATTGCCCGCAATGCGCTCGTAGAGCGGTGGCTCGAGCGTGTCGGCCCGCGCTGGCAAAATGCGCTGCAACAAATTGACGTCGGGAAATGCGGCACTAGACATCAGAGTGGATCCACCGAGAAGGGCGACGCTGCAGTGTCATTTTCCCATGCAGTGAGCAATGCTCGCACTGCGCCAAGCGCTTCGTGAATAGTGACGTCCATATCGAGATAACGATATGTTCCCAAGCGACCCGCAAAGGTGATGTTGCTCAACTTCCCTACCTCGCGCACATATTCCTGCAGTTGGCCCTTTTCTTTCACCAAACGAATGGGGTAATACGGCACGTCGTTGGGATCGGCGAGGCGACTGTATTCGTGGTACGTCACCGTTTTTTGATGCGTTTCCCAAGGTGCAAAATGCTTGTGTTCAGTAATACGGGTGTACGGCACGTTTGGGTCGCCAAAGTTCATTACTGCACAACCCTGGAAGTCGCCATCGTGTACTTGACGTTCGAAGTCGAGCGTGCGATACCCCAAGCGACCATGCTCGAAACCGAAATATGCATCGATGGGGCCACTCCACACCACGTGGTCGGCGCCGGCAAGGTCGGCACGTGACTTCACCACACCCAAGGTGACGGTGATACCGGGGTGGTCGAGAATATTGGCCACAATGGGCGTGTAGCCATCGCGCGGAATGGCCTGATACGGATGGTTGAAATACGAATCGTCGTAGTTAAAGCGCACAGGCAGGCGCGCCAAAATACTCGCAGGCAATTCCACTGGGTCAACGCCCCACTGCTTACGCGTGTAACCGTCGAAAAATGCTGCGTATAACTCTGGTCCTACAAATCGCAGGCCCTGATCGCGAAATGATTGTGGGTCGGTAATGCTTTGGTCGCCAATGGAGGTGATGAACGCTTCAGCCTCTGCTGGCGTAAAAGTTTTGCCGAAAAATTGATTGATGGTGAGCAAGTTGACTGGCAATGAAAATACTTTGCCCTGTGTTGTTGCTTTCACTTTGTGGTTGTACGGCATCATGGTGCCGAAACGATTCATGTACTGCCACACGTGTTCATGAGCAGTGTGAAAAATATGTGGCCCATAAACATGCACCATCACATCGTCGTCTTGACGCTCTGTATGACAATTACCCGCTACATGTGGCCGCGAGTCGAACACGTCGACACGATGACCTGCTTCGGCGAGTTCACGAGCGATGACCGCACCCGAGAATCCGGCACCAACGATGGCTATATGACGAGGGCGTACAGGCACCCTGCCAGCCTAGTGAGCCATCTGTGGCCCGCAGAGTCCTTCGAGGTCTCGTACCTGAATGAGGTCGCGGTTGGCATAGGTCACAGGGTTCGATGGATCGGCACGCAACTTGAACGTACGGAAAATCATCTCGGTGGTATCGACCGCAAGAATGCGACCAATGAGTGGCTCGCCAAGTTTCAAAATGACCTTGATGGTTTCAAGCGCCTGAATGGACCCGATGATGCCTGGCAACACGCCAAGAACGCCAGCTTCTGCACAACTTGGTGCGAGTTCTGCTGGAGGTGGCTCGGGAACCATGTCGCGATACGTAGGGCCTTCGAGCGGGTGGAAAACACTCACCATTCCTTCAAAGCGGAAAATGGAACCATGCACCACGGGGATACCCAGCTTCACGCTGGCATCGTTCAACAAGTAACGGCTCGGGAAGTTGTCGGCACCGTCAACAATGACGTCGTAGCCAGTAATGATGTCCATGATGTTGCTTGCATCGAGGCGCGTGTCGTAAGTAACCACGTTGACATCGGGGTTCATGAGCGTGAGTGTCTTTTTTGCACTGTCTACTTTGCGATCGCCAATGCGGTCGAGGTTGTGCAAAATTTGACGCTGCAAGTTCGATGCATCGACCACGTCCATGTCGATGATGCCAATGGTTCCTACACCAGCTGCAGCTAAGTACAACGCCGCTGGTGAACCTAAGCCACCAGCACCCAGCATGAGCACCTTTGCACCCAACAGTTTTGCTTGACCTTCAACGCCAACTTCTGGCAACAACAAAGGGCGCTGGGAACGATTGCGCTGTTCTGGTGTGAGCGTGACAGGCAACTTCCAGGTGCGGCCTTCGTCTTTCCATTTACCGAAGCCACCGTCCATGGAAACAACGTTGGTGTATCCCATTTCAGTGAGAGTTTGTGCGGCAAAAGCACTACGCACACCGCCGGCGCAATACACCACGACCGGTGCAGCCTTGTCGATGATCTTGCCTTCAATTTGTGCTTCGAGGTGCCCACGAGGAATGTGCAACACATCGGGCAACGCACCTTGGTCGAATTCGTCTGGCTCGCGAACATCGAGCACAATGACTCCACCAGCTTGAATGCGCTTTTGCGCTTCAGCGGTGTCGACCTCGGTAATTTGCGCTTTTGCCTTCGACAGAAGGTCACGGAATGTAGCCATGCCTAAATGCTACCTGATTGGTCGGGTTTCGGCTCGGGGCAACTTCAGCCCAGTGAAGCCACCAATTGTGGCAAAAGAACGCTGATATCGCCCAGCAATACCGCATCGGCATAGCGATCCATCTCGGTGGGCACGCCGTTCACAATGATGATTTTTGCGCCCGCTGCTTTTGCCCGAGGCACAGCATTGGCGGCCGGAAACACCGACAAGGTGGAGCCGACAGCAACAAACACATCGCACTCTTCGCTCACTTGCATGGCGCGTGCAATGACCTCGGGCACTAATGCTTGACCAAAACTAATGGTGTCACTTTTCAAAATGCCACCGCACGATAAACACTGTGGGTCTTCCTCGCCGTTTCGTACTCGTTCAATGGCGTGCTCCATCGGAAGTCGTTCCTGACAACTCCAACATGCAGTGCGAAACATCGTGCCGTGCACTTCAATAACAAGCTCGGGTGAATTTCCTGCACGCTGATGAAGCTCGTCAATGTTTTGCGTGATGAGCCCGTGCATTTTCCCTTGCTGTTCCAGTTGCACCAGCGCGCGGTGACCAGGGTTGGGTTGTGCATTCCACGCTGGCGAAATGAGCCGATTCTGCCAAGCGATTTTGCGAATCTCTTCGTCTTCTAAGTAGTGCTTCAGCGTTGCAACTTTTTCAGCTGCCGGGTTACGTGTCCACACGCCGTTGGGCCCACGGAAATCGGGAATGCCAGAATCGGTAGAAATGCCGGCGCCCGTGAGCACGGTGACACGCTCGGCACCTGCCAACATCTCTTGAGCAAGCTTCAGTAGTTCTTCCGACATCGCTTCATTCTTACTCTCTTGAGTTCATCAAACAATTTGTGTCACCAAGTGCCACACAATGCACACATATAGGCATGAACTCAACAGCAACTGTTCTACACGATTCCGAAACACTGGTGGTCTACCCATGGCTCGACCCAGTGGTCGACTCCACTGGCTTCGAGGTACGTAGCGACTATGTCGAGCACTATTGGCTCGGCATACTGGGGCCTACTTCTACCTGGCTTTTGCGCCGCTTAGTAAGCGGGTTCGACCACTACCCCGATGGCTATGAACTCAACTTGCCAGAAACTGCAGCAGCGCTCGGGTTGAACTACCGCACCGACAAAGAGTGCCCATTCACGCGCGGAATTGACCGGTTGGTGATGTTTGGTGTTGCGCAGAAATACTCTTACGGGCTCGCCGTGCGAACACGCATTCCTGCATTATCGGCACGACATGTTCAGCGACTGCCACAACACTTGCGCGAAAGCCACGCATTGTGGCTCACCAGCGCAACGAGTTAGAGAGCCTTAAAACTGGTCACGGTGTCAATGAGCAGACGCGTGCCAAATGCTGTTGCACCTCTTTGCATCCAACCATCGTCGCCATCAACTTTCATTGGCCCTGCAATATCGAGGTGTGCCCATGGCGTGTTGCCCACAAACTCACTCAAGAACAAACCTGCGGTAATGGTGCCACCAGCTGGCCCACCAATGTTGCGCATATCGGCAACAGTGGAGTCGAGCAAACGACGGTATTCCTTCACCAACGGCAGTTGCCAAATGGGTTCATCAACGCGCGCTGCTGCATCTTCTAGTTGCGCAATGAGCTTGTCGTTGGTTCCTAAAACGCCAGCAACTTTTTCGCCGAGTGCAACCAAGCAGGCTCCGGTGAGCGTTGCAATGTTGATAATTGCCGATGGCTTGAGTTCAGCAGCAAGTGAGAGCCCATCGGCCAAAATGAGGCGACCTTCGGCATCGGTGTTGTGAATTTCTACCGTTTTGCCATTGCGCATGGTGAGTACATCGCCAAGCTTTAACGCGCTACCTGAAGGCATGTTGTCGGTGCACATGAGAAATGCGGTGACCCGCGTTTGGCACTTCAAAGCACTGAGTGTGCTCATGGTGGCCAACACTGCAGCGGCACCACTCATGTCCATCTTCATCACTGCATGTGATGGGTCGGAAGGCTTCAAGCTGATGCCACCCGAGTCGTACATAACACCCTTGCCGACAAGCACAACGTGTTGCTTTTTGCCTGCGCCTTTGGGGTTGTACGACAGCTTCACCATGCGAGGTGGCTCAATGCTTCCCTGGTTCACACCAATGATGCCGCCACAACCCATTTGCACGAGTTCTTCTTTGTTGTACACGGTGATGTCGAGACCAGTTTGTGCAGCAATCTCTTGTGCCTTTTCAGCGAAGTGACGAGCAGTGAGATACGCAGGAGGCATATTTGCAAAATCGCGAGCGGTGCATACTGCATTGGCAATAACTGCTCCGTCTTTCACTCCACGTGTAATTGCTGCTGCATTAGCCGCAGTTGCCACTAGCACCACTTCTCGTAACGGTGAAGCGAAATTTTTGTCGCTCTTCAACGCGCTGTATCGATGCGTTGCAAGTTGAATGCCCTCAACAACGGCCTGTGCAATGTTTGCCTTGTTGCCACGACCCAAGTTGGCAAGCGTGGTCGACAAACTTTCTACTTTGCCCGCAGCGCGAGCAAAAGCCGCAGCCGCTTTACGAGCATCGTTTGCAGTTAAAGAATTTCCTGCGCCAACTCCAATGGCTACAACAACAGATGCGCCACCTAAACCGTGTAGCACCAATGTTTGACCCACTCGGCCGTCGAAGCCTCGCTCGGCTAACTGCTTACGACTGAGACCGATTTTTGGAGATACTGGCCCATCGGAGCCAACTGGCACACCAATGGCGTCAGCTTGTGAACGAGATGAGGTGGAAACGCTGAATTGAATAGTCACATGCGAAGTCTAAACGCTGCGCACAGGGCGACTCGTACCCTCTTGCCAACGTGCCATGGTCCATAACAAATCGGACATGCGGTTGAGGTACGGCACAACATGTGAAGGCGATGGTGCAGCAGCAAGCGAATGGCGCTCTGCGCGACGCACAACAGTGCGCGCAAGGTCGAGCCATGCTGACACAGGGTGCTCGCCAGGAACCACGAACTCTGTGGGGTGCTCAAATTGCGTATCGAGTTGGTCGATGAGTTGTTCCATCTTGGTCACCATCTCGGCTGACACACATGATTTTTCTGGAACTAGTTTGTGGCGATTCTCTGGCAGTGTGGCAAGTTCAGCCATGAGCACCCACAAGTCGCGCATAAATGGCTCGAGCATGGTGACAACTTCTTGTGAACGAGCATCGCCTGTGTTATTGACCGCGGCGCTACGAGCTAACCCCAGTACGGCTTGTGCCTCGTCGACGGTGCCATAGGCGCGCGGTAGCGCTGAGTCTTTGGGCACCCTTCCTCCATAAAAGAGGCCAGTAGTGCCATCGTCGCCATCACGTGTGTAGATCGGTTCGCGTGCCATTTGCCTCAACGCTAGTGCGGGAGAGTCGTGAGCACCTGATCCTGTGCAGATAACTTGTAAGGAACATGAAAAGACAGACTTATCTTCAGGCCGTGAACGAACGCGTCATTGTATTTGACGGCGCCTTTGGCACATTTGTACAAGACCTCGATCTTGGACCTGACGACTTTGGTGGCGCCTCACTTGAAGGCTGCAACGAGATGCTCTGCCTCACTCGACCCGATGTCATTCGTTCCATGCACGACGCATTTCTCAAAGTAGGCGTCGATGCAATTGAAACCGCCAGCTTTGGATCTTTCTCAACTGTTCTTACTGAATACGCCATTCCCGAAAAGTCATATGAGCTCAATGTTGCTGCAGCATCACTTGCTCGCGAAATGGCAAGTAGTTATGAGTCCGACGGGCGCAGTCGCTTTGTTGCAGGCTCAATGGGCCCCGGAACCAAGCTGCCCAGCCTCGGACACATTGGCTTTGCCGAACTACGCGATTCCTATGTAGAACAAGCACGCGGACTTCTCGATGGCGGTTCAGACCTTTTCCTCATTGAAACCTGCATGGACTTGCTGCAAATTAAGGCAGCAATGCAAGCATGTCGCCAAGCGATGAAAATCGTTGGTCGTGAAATTCCTATTCAGGTGCAAGTCACCATGGAAACAACGGGTCGCATGTTGGTGGGCACTGAAATTGGTGCAGCACTTGTTGCATTGGAAGCGATGCGCCCCGACGTGATTGGCATTAACTGCGCAACTGGCCCCGCTGAAATGCAAGAGCACTTGCGTCACCTCTCACAACACTCACCTATTCCTATTTCTGTCTTGCCCAATGCTGGCTTGCCCAGCGTTTTGAATGGTCGCACGCATTACGACCTCACACCAGCCGAACTTGCTTCGTACCACAAACATCACGTGGAAGATTTAGGCATTGGCATTGTGGGCGGTTGCTGTGGCACCACTCCAGAACACCTTCGCCAGGTGGTTGAAGCAGTACGCAACCTCACACCTGCTCCACGTAACTTCACCTTTGAGCCTGCACTGACTTCTTTGTACTCATCGGTGCCCATTGTTCAAGACAATTCATTTCTCATTATTGGCGAGCGCACCAACACCAACGGTTCACGAGCATTTCGCGACCTCATGTTGGCAAGCGACTGGGACGGCTGCACCAAGATGGGTGCCGAGCAAATTCGCGAAGGCGCCCACGTCATCGACGTCTGTGTCGACTACGTCGGCCGCGACGGCACTGTCGATATGAACTCCATTGCCAGCAGGTTTGGCTCGCAGGTAAGCGTTCCGTTGGTATTCGACAGTACCGAGCCACAGGTAATGGAAGCCGGCCTCGTACACAGCGGTGGTCGAGGCGTATTGAACTCGGCCAACCTTGAAGACGGTGAAGCACCCGGCAGCCGTCTCGACCGTGTTTTTACTCTTGCCCGCGACTACGGATGTGCAGTCATTTGCTTGCTCATTGACGAACGAGGTCAGGCACGCGATGTTGAGTGGAAAATGGAAGTGGCGCATCGCCTCAACAAAATTGCCACCGAGCGCTACGGCTTACGTTCGTCCGATCTCATCTTCGATGCGCTCACCTTTCCTATTGGCACCGGCGACAAAGATCTGCGTCGCGATGGCTTGGCAACAATGGAAGCCATTCGCCGCATTAAGGAAGAAATTCCTGGTGCTTTCACCACACTTGGTTTGTCAAACGTCAGCTTTGGTTTGAAGCCAGCGTTGCGCCAAGTACTGAATAGCGTTTTTCTTGCCGAGTGCACGGCCGTTGGTCTCGACTCGGCAATCGTGCATGCGAGCAAAATTTTGCCGCTCTCGCGTATTCCCGAAGAACAAAAAGAAGTGTGCCGTGCGCTCATCTACGACGAAGAGATTGAGGGCGAAAACGCATTGAACGTTCTGTTGCGCCTCTTTGAAGATGTGAAGTCGGTTGATGCAGTGAAAGAAGACCGCAGCGACTGGACCCTTGAGCGCGTTTTGAAGCAGCGCATTATCGACGCCGAACGTGACGGCCTCACCGACGACCTCAACACCGCCATGGCGCAAGGCATTCCACCGCTCGACATCATTAACAACATCTTGCTTGAAGGTATGAAAGTTGTTGGTGAGCTGTTTGGTTCAGGCCAAATGCAATTGCCGTTTGTTTTGCAAAGCGCAGAAACAATGAAAACTGCTGTTGCACACCTTGAACCCTTTATGGAGAAAGTTGATGGGCAAACCTCCAAGGGTCGCCTTGTGCTCGCCACCGTGAAAGGTGACGTGCACGACATTGGCAAAAACTTGGTCGACATCATTTGCACCAACAACGGCTACGAAGTGGTGAACATGGGCATCAAGGTCTCTATTGCCGACATGATTGCCAAAGTTCAAGAGGTCAATGCCGATGCACTTGGCATGAGCGGCCTCTTAGTGAAGAGCAC
>CAFBPN010000047.1_pt1 | contig 10502 bp, 6 predicted proteins | sample 7269731 | NCBI WGS metagenome assembly CAFBPN01 (sample SAMEA6814144, study PRJEB35770) | uncultured Acidimicrobiaceae bacterium | biome: Freshwater; feature: Freshwater reservoir; material: water | place: Czech Republic | collected 2017-06-27 | depth 30m m
AAAACGGTGAGCGACTCGCCAAGCGACACGGTGGGCATGCGTGGGTGAACCTGCGGTATTGCGCAGAACTGGGTTTTTCTGGGCAAGAAGTGCGCGTGGCGTTACTGAATTCATGGCAACAAGGCAGTAATAGTTGGGGCGTGGCTTCTCATGTTGCTACGTGGCTGAAGTCCTTTCTATAAGGGTTTCCGGGCGTTGGATAGCCCTTTCGGCCGCTAGTTCACCAAAAGTTCACCTGTAGCCCCTTTACAGGTTCCACTTTTAGTACTAAATTGGTCTTTGTCGACGTGCTGCGTGTTTCCACCGAATCCCCCCTGCGCCGCACGACGACAAACCTCCATCACAAGAAAAGGGAAACCATGCGTAAATCACAGAAGTTCATTGCCCTCGGTGCAGTAGTCACCCTCGGCCTTTTTGCAACAGCCTGCGGAAGCGATAGCGACGATATAGCAACCGAAGAAGCAACAACAGAGACCGTTGCTGAAGAAGTAATGACCGAAGAAACAACAACAACAGAGTCCACAGAATCCCCAGTGGCTGCAGACCCACAGAACATTGTTGACACTGCTGCAGCAAACCCCGATTTCAGCACACTCGTTTCACTGGTCACCACTGCAGGTTTGGCAAGCACTCTTGCTGGCGAAGGCCCATTCACCGTGTTGGCACCAACGAACGCAGCTTTCGAAGCATTGGCAAAGAAGATGGGCGTCACCATGGATGAATTGTCCACAACACTTACCACCGATGTTGAGCTCTTGAAGAAAGTTCTCACCTCACATGTGATTGCTGGCAAAGTAATGGCAGCCGACACCGCAGCATTGAACGGCATGGAAGCCGATTTGGTGAGTGGCGAAAAGGCCAAAGTTGTTTCTGCAGACGGTGTTGTTTCATTCACCATTGGTACCAGCACAGCAACAGTGACCACACCAGATGTTGAGGCATCAAACGGCGTGATTCACATTGTAGATATGCCACTTTTGCCACTCGAACTTCAGAAATAAGATCGCACTATATAACCCCCTTATAGGTGTGAGGGTGGGGCGCCAAAGGCGCCCCACCCTTTTCTCTACCTGTTGATGAACGACGAGAAACTGATTGCAAAGAAAAAATATGCCGCCCAAACATCACATGGTTCAGCCCTCTCACGAACTAAATTAGTTATTGTATTTTGCATTTGAGCAAATCATTAATTTTCAGCAGGGAAACACATAGTTTGCGAAACACTGGAAGATTTTCAGATCATGAATTGGAATTTCCGATAAATTTCATTGAATACATTGGGTTCCCAAAAGTCATTTACATAAGACATTTAGCTAACGAAGAAATATATATCTATTTGGGAAATTCAGCAGGATTTGTCCAACTATTTAAATTTTGGATTCGCAAGAAACTTCACAAAATGGAAAAAGCTACCTACGTATTTGATCCATTTGGAAGTTCTGAAACTATCACTTACAAAACTAAAAAATTTTTCAAGAAAAATTTAATATTTGGAATTGCTAATTACAATCCAATGTTTCAGTTAATGCCGATCAACGAAATAAACTCAACAACAGCAAAAGTTAATGCTGAAACTTGGCGGGATATTGAGAATTACCATGAACATCTTAAGTTTGATTTACAAGACAAAGAAGCCCATGAAATCTCAAAATTCATTTGTGCCACCATTATTGAGAGAGTTGCAAATCCAAAGAGAATACTTGAGATTGGTTGCGGTAGCGGGCGTAATCTGGTCCACCTAGCCAACGCATTCCCTGAAGCTGAAATTATTGGAGTTGATATAAATCCCGCAGCCTCATTTAATTCAGATTTTCCTGCAAATGTAAATTTTATTCAAAGTAACGTTCTGGAATTTGGCATTAACAAACTCGAGAGATTTGATTTAATTTTAACCGTAGGGTTTTTAATGCATATTAATCATCAGGACTTGCCCGGCTTACTTAGAAATATTATTGAGAACTCGGACAACCAGTTATTCTGGGAATTACACGGAATATCTCACCATTGGGACTTTCACCGCTACCCGCGAAATTACAGCGAAGTTCTGAATACTATTGGCTACGGCTACGACAAATATCAAATTTTTCACAAGCATCCTGTTTATTCATATGAACTAACAGATGGTTTTTCTCATGCAATGCTCCATAGGAGAACTACTTAGATGAGAAATATTTGAAGATGTAGTTAGAATTGCTAGGCGTGTTAATTGTTAATTTATTGACATCTGCTTTAATACTAAATGAACATTTGAATAGAAATTTCAAAACCTAACTCGAGAATTTAAGAAAGCACAAGGTAAGAAAGTTTTATTAATCTGTGGTTAGTTACGTGGCGTTTGATGTGACTTTTTGGATGTCGCTTGGCTACTCGTTAACTCGCTGCACCACTTGCGTTATTAGTTGATCTTTTAACTCCGTGAGATTAGGGATTTAACTCTGCAGCATTTGCTAAATCTTTCTCTTTTTCAGGTGAATCTAAATTGAAGTAGAGCAAAACTCATAATCACGATCGAATTGGATAATTCGGCCAATAGAAATGTGAGCAATTTATGTGGAACCTTATGATGTCAAATTAACTCGATGTTCGGAATTATGGGAGAATACAGATAAAAAGTTGAATAAAATCTCAACCATCTGGTCAATCCTGAGATACGTAGTGAGCGTTAGCGTAAGCGCACTTTTCATGCGAAACTAAATGCATGGCAACTGTGAATGAATTTTTTGATTACGAAGGTGGAGCCGACCTGCGCGAAGGAATGCGCGAATTGGCAAGTGAGATGTATGTGTTGCCATTTCTCACACCGGCGTATTGTCAAGTACTCATTGATGCTGCAGAAGCGTCGGGTGCATTTGAAGCAAACCCGCACGACCCAGTTCCTGGGCATGAGGTGTCGATTGCGCAGTTGAGCCCAGTGGTGTTTGCAGCAATGCAAAACCATGTTGGTGCATATATATGGCCACAGCTCAAACAAGCGTGGGGGTATATCGACTACCACGGCATCAACGACGCCTTCATTATTAAATACGAGTTGGGTGGGCAGGAAAGTTTGCGCATTCACCACGATGTGGCGCAGGTGTCGATGAGTGTGAAGTTGAATAACAACTACACCGGCGCAGAACTGGAGTTCCCTCGCCAAGGCGTCACCAATGCCGGTCTGGCAGTGGGGGAAGTGGTGGCGTGGCCAAGTTTGGTGACCCACCCTCATGCCAGTGCCCCCATTACGGGTGGTGTGAAGTACAGCCTCACCATTTGGTGTGAGTTGCCCATTGACATGGGTGGGATGCAACTAGGGTAAATACACCTTATGAAACACTTTCGTCATATTTTGAGCGCTGGGAGCGTGGTGGGCATTGTTGCCTGCGCGGTGCTTGGGGTGGCGGGAGTTTCCGGTGTGGCACAAGCGGCCAAGCGGGCCGATGTGGTGGTGTCGGCCCCGCGTGAATTGGCTCCGTACCCCTTTGCGCTGGTGGCGGTGGGCCAAAAAGATGGCACCGACACCGCGGTCATTCAGTTGCGGCTCTCCGACCTGGGCTTTTGGTTGAAGACCGTCGATGGCAAGTTCGACCTCACCACGAAGCAAGCGGTGATGGCGTATCAGAAGTATGTGGGCATTACTGCAACGGGAAGTGTTGATGCGAAAACTGCAGCAGCTTTGGCGATGGCGCAGTTTCCTGCAGCTGGCCAGGCAAGCCGGGGCGATGTTGTTCAGGTAGATAAAAAACGACAGTTGGCATTTGTGATGCGTGAAGGCATCACGGTGATGGCACTCAATGTTTCCACCGGAAACGACAAACCATACGAAGAACCCGATGCGAATTTGCCCGGTGAGATGTTGAAGGGTGTGGCGTTAACACGTGAAGGAAAGTTTCACGTGCAGCGCCGTCGCACCGAAGGTTGGTGGGAAGGCGACATGGGCCCTATTTATCGCCCCATTTATTTCGACGGCGGCATTGCGTTTCACGGCAGTGCAGTGGTGCCGGCGTACCCCGCTTCGCATGGTTGTATTCGCGTGAGTGTGCCTGCAATGGACATGTTGTGGGAAACGGGCGTACTTGAGTTCGATGCTCGGGTGTGGGTGTACTAGGGAACGTGGCTCGACGATTAACGCATAATGGGGCACTCGATGGCTTGCGCGGTGTTGCCGTGCTGTTGGTGCTGATGCGCCATTCCTTTGAATTAGTACCAGGTGGCTTTGGTCCGCAGTGGCTTGATGACTTTTTGGGTGGCGGCTATTTCGGTGTCGACATCTTTTTTGTATTGAGTGGTTTTCTTATTACGTCGCTATTGCTCGATGAACGTGAGTCGAGCGGTGCAGTAGGAATGCGTTCATTTTACGGGCGACGCATGTTGCGCCTGATGCCGGCGTTGGTGGTGATGCTTGGCGTGGTGAGCTTTGTGTTGCTGCTTGATGGTGAAACGCGGTCGTCGTTGTGGCCAACTGTGCGCTCATCACTTTTCTATTACCAAAACTGGCACAGCGTGTGGGACCCGGACAATTTGGCCAGCTCCTGGTTCGGGCATTTGTGGTCGTTGTCTATTGAAGAACAGTTTTATTTTGTATGGCCGGTGGTGTTTTTGGTGCTCGTGGCACTGACGAAAAAACATGTGGTGCGGGTTGCAGCGTTGGCTCTGGGTGTGTTGTGGGTGGTGTGGTACCGCTTGCAAGTGTGGAATGCAGGTGATGGCTGGGCCTTCCTCATGGTGCGCACCGACACGCGAGCAGATGCGCTGCTCATTGGTTGTTTAGTTGCCTTTTTGTATCAGTGGCAGGTGGTGCGCACTCGTGCGGTTCAAGTAGTGGGTTGGTGTGGAGCAGTTGTTGTGTTTGCCACAGTCGCTTTCACGAGCCCGCCCGATGAATATTTATATGTTGGTGGGCTTACAGTTGGCGCACTTGGTGTGGGGTGCATGGTGTGGGCCATTGCTGAAGGATCTTGGCGTGGTGCGCGATTCTTCACATTGAAGCCACTGCGTATGGTGGGCAAGGTTTCTTATGGTTTGTACTTGTGGCATTTCCCCATTTTTGAGTTAGTTGCACAACACAGTGCGTCGATGAACTCTGGTGTGCGGCTCGTTATTGCTCTCGTTGCGTCGGCACTCTTTACTGCATTGTCGTGGTATGTGGTCGAGCGCCCAGCATTGCGGTTGAAAGACAAGTGGTTTGCACGGTCACAAGAAGTGATGCCCGCGGTGGAAATGGTCTCCGCTACATCGCGCATCGTGCTGGTTCGGCAGCGTGCAACACGCTTGTTGGTGGCCGTGTTGGCGGGAGCTGGTATCACCACATTGTTTGTCAATATTTGGCCAGAAAAACCATTGCCCAAAACAGACCGTATGGGTTATGCGTTAGTGAATAATTTCCCGCTCGACAGATATTGGCAAGTCTTTTTGTTGTGGATGTTTCTTTTTCCAGCGGTGGTGTTGGCGGTGTACGTTGCTTTGCCGAAACTCTTCCCACGCAGCGAGCGGATGTGTGGCGCAATAGGTAACGACACTGCAGTGCATATTGACATTGCAGAAGATGAGTTGGCACCCGTTACTGGTGTCATGCATTTTTGGCGAGTGGCACTAGTTGCCGGAGTTTTTGGCTATGAGTGCGCAGTAGCTGTCGGGCGCCAAAATATGAATGGCTGGTGGATACTTAGTGCTGGTGCCGCGGGCTACATGGCACTTATATATGGGGTATCGCATTTTTGGAAGCGCACATTAAGCGCGGTGAACTTGTTTGGCACTGCATTTGTTCTTGTTGGTGCATGGTGGGTGTCAAGCACAACTGAAATATTGGTGGCATCTACCGGTGAACGCCGCGAGTTTGCCTGGTTGCCATTGCCCCTCGTTCTTGTTGCAGTAGTTGCACTTGTGGTGAGCGACGTGGTGTGGGGTAAGCGCAACTTTGTGCGCCGCGAACGCCAGAGGTTGGCCTTTGTAGTGGTGCCGGTGTTTCTTTTTGTATGGACAAGCCATTTACCGAACAGCATCGGGTTCATTGATATTTTTCATCATGGTGAGTCTTTAAATGGGGGCTGGCTGCTGAAGAGTGGTTGGGTGCCCTGGCGCGACTTCTTTTTCAATATTGGGTTTTATGGTGCTGCTGTTGTACCACGCGTGAGCTTTGGGCTCTTCGGTACTTCGTACTGGGGTTTTAGCGCGGGCACGGAAATCTTGTTCATACCACTTTTGGTGGTTGCCATTTATGTCGCGTGCGCTGTGTTGGCATCTCGCTATTGGATGGCGTTGGTGGGGTTAGCTCTGACATTGATGTTCCCATTCACAGCAATGGGTGGTTTCACTAAAATACTTGCTGGCGATTCCATGTTGTTCGTGTACCGCTTTGCATCAATTGCAGTGATCACTGTGGGCGTGTTGCTCTTCATTCGTAAAACCACATGGGTGCGGGCGCTGTTCTTTGGTGCCGCACTCACCTATGCGGTCATTGCTGGTGCTGAGATGGTGGTGTTTGCGACTGCTGCATGCTTCACCGTGTTCTTGCGCGATGCAGTGCAGCTGAGGTGGAAGCGTTATTCACTACGTGAACTTGTTGCGCTCTTTCATTCCACTTTGTATGCAGCAGGTGGAGTAGTTGCTGCTCTCATTGCAAGTGCAGCTGTGATGTGGCGCTACGGCGCATTGAAGGGGTATATCAATTGGTGGCGCACCTTTCCGTTTACCTGGAACATTGAAACAGGGATCCCGCTGAATAGGTGGCCAACGTTGGCTGAGTTTGGTTGGGGCACCGAGTGGACAGTGCTCTTCGCAATTGGAATTGCCATTCTCTGTGTTGTTTGGTTTGCGGTATGGCGCATTCGTTCACACCGAGCATTGCGCAGTGAAGATTGGGTAGCTATTGCTTTAGCGCTGGGCAACTTGCTCTTTATGAAAAAGACGCTGAATAGGCCCGACTCGCATTTCTTTCAATCGCTTATTGTGAGTATGCCACTGCTCTTTTATGTGGTCACACGCGTGGTGGGAACTATTAGCGATTCTGTGCAGGCAGCGTTGGTAAACGCACAACGCAAGACATCGTTGCATACCGTTGCGTTCGGGGTGCTCACTGTGGCGTTGCTGTTTCCCTTTATGACCACGGCCGATGTGTTGAATGCTCGGGTAAACAATGCTGGGGGACGTGTGAAGTCTGTGGCGGCGGAAGAACCAGATTTGCCGCGGGTGGGGTATTCCGAAGAACGTAACTTTTTAAATAATTATCGGCAGCTCAGAACATTCCTGGAGAAAAACATTGGGCTCTCTGCCGATATTTATGACTTCAGCAACATGACGACGGTGTATAACTTCTTGCTCGATCACAAGCCTTCAACAAGGTATAGCTATGTATTGCAGGCTTCTTCGGTTGCTGCACAAAATGAAGTCATTACTGCGCTGCGGGCAAATAAACCCGAAGTGGTGTCGTATGGCTGGGACAGTGGAATAGATACATGGGATGATTTGTCGAACTCGGTACGGCACTGGACTATTAGTGAGTACTTACTGCGCAACTATTCACCATGGACAACCATCGGTGGGAAAAACTTCGGCAACGTGCTCTTCTTGCGTAACGACCTTGCACCGGGTAAAGGATTGCCCGCTGATGCAGTGCCTGCACAAAGTGGAAGTGTGAAGGCTTCTACCTTGCGTAGTTTGAACACATGTAACTGGGGCGCGGCGTCGAACTATCTGACCTTTGCTCCTACCAAACCTGGAGTGCCGCTCAAGAGCGAACCTGTGAGGGGAATGCTCTCCATATCTGGTTGGGCAAAGACAGTTGACGATGAAGCAGTCACTATTGAAGTGAAGTACAACAACACACTGGTGTTTTCTGGCCTGAGTTCACAAGAGCGCGTTTCCCTTTCTATGCGTGGTGTCGTGACGGGCATCAAGTCGGGTTTCCGGTTTGATATTCCTGTGACGGGAGACATCACCGATGCGAACAAGGTCACGGTGGAACAAGTAAATGCTGCGGGTGTGCGTGCTGTCGTTCCCTTGGCTACAACCCTTGGAGCAAACGATGACGTAGGTGAATATAAGGTGAAGATCGATACCTCGCCTGACGGGAAATTCTCGGTGGGGGCAACTAGAAAATATGTAGAGCGCGTCACGCTTCCTGAGAACTATCGCGGGTACAACTGGATTGTTGCACAATCAGACTTCGGGTTTAGAAACGACCAATATTCCCTCCATGACGTTGCAGGCGATAGTAATCGGGCGATTGAGTTTTCGACCTTGCAGTCCGAACATATGGCGGCTGCACGAGCGAGTTCATGCCCTACCTGGTACGGCTGGGAAAGCAACGTGGTGTATTTGCAGCACGACAATGAGCAGCTGAACGTTTTACTCTCTTTAGTGAAGTAGTAACATCGTTGTAATGTTCAAGCCTTTTGGTGGTCTCCGCATTGGCGTTGTGGTGGTTGCCTACAACGCGGAAACCACTTTAGAGAAGGTTCTCGATCGCATTCCTGCCGATGTTGCCGCTGAAGTTTCTGCCGTGTTGGTGTGTGACGACGCAAGTGCCGATGCCACACACGAAGTGGCACTTGCTTACCAACGCACGAACGACCGCTTGCCGTTGCACATTGTGCGCCACCCGGTGAACCTGGGTTACGGGGGTAACCAGAAGGCTGGCTATCAATTAGCCGCCGAGATGGGCCTCGACGTGGTGGTGTTGTTGCACGGCGATGGTCAGTACGCCCCCGAGCTGATGGCCGAGATGGTGAAGCCCATTGTGGAAGATGGCGCCGACGCTGTTTTCGGTTCACGCATGATGAACAGCGGTGCAGCACGCGAGGGTGGCATGCCACTCTACAAATACGTGGGCAACAAAATTCTCACACGGTATGAAAACGCGATGACGGGGGCAAGCCTCACCGAATGGCACAGCGGTTACCGTGCCTATCGCGTTTCAACATTGCAGAAAATTGCATTGGCGAAAAACTCCGATGGTTTCGACTTTGACACACAAATTATTTTGCAGTTGCTCGATATCAACTCAAAAATTGTAGAGATAGCTATTCCTACGTATTACGGCGACGAAATTTGTTATGTCGATGGCATGAAGTACGCCAAAGATTTGTTTAAGCACTCCACGCAATACCGTTTGCGCAAAATGGGTTTTGGGCACGACGAGAAGTTGCAAGGCGATGTTGCCTATGAATACAAGAGCGACCCATTGTCGTCACATGGGCAAATTGTGAAGTATTTGTCGGGGCGTACCTCTGGCGAAGTACTCGACCTCGGTTGCTCCGACGGTTTGCTTTCAATGCAAATGAAAAGCTTGGGCTACACCGTGACCGGCGTTGACTTGGAAGAGCACCCGCAGGTGTTTGGTCGTGTCGATAAGTTCATTCAAGCAAACCTCGATGCTGGTTTGCCCGAAGGTTTACCGGTAGCAATTGATGTTGTGGTGTGTGCCGATGTTCTTGAGCATGTGCGCCAGCCAGAAGTACTTCTTGCCGAACTCGCTCCTCGGTTGGCCCCAGGCGGCGCAGTCATTGCCAGCATTCCGAACTTTGGGCATTGGTATCCGCGCTTGCGCACACTTTTTGGCCGATTCGACTACGACAACCGCGGCATTCTCGACCGTACTCATGTGCGCTTTTTTACACGCCGCAGTTTTGAACGTATGGCGAAACAAGCCGGATTTACCGTTCATCGTGTGGGTGCAACAGGTTTGCCATTCGATGTAGCCGACCGTGGTGGAGCAGGCAAGGTGTCGAACAAGTTGAAGCCCATTCGCGCTATCGACCGAATGCTCGTGAAAGTACGCCCGCAATTGTTTGCGTATCAGTTCTTGTATGAGTTGAAGCGCTAAGCGTTCTTTGGGGGAACCAAAATTTCGTTAACTGATCTTGCTTCAATTATTAATGTGCCTGTGCTTGAGAACGCATTGCGTGAACAGTCATATGCCACCGCTTCGCCCTATGCGCACACGGTGATAGAAAACTTTTTGCAACCAGAAGTTTTTGCTTCAGTACTCACTGAATTCCCAGCAGTTGACCCCAGCAAGTGGACCAACTACGCACATGTGAATGAGCGCAAGTTTGCCAACCCACGCAGCGAAACATGGGGCACCACCATTCAGCAAGTTGCCGAAGTGCTGAACTCCCCAGAATTCATTGCGTACTTAGAACATCTCACTGGCATTAGTGGCCTCATTGCTGACCCCTCCTTTGAAGGCGGTGGAATGCACCAAACCATTACGGGTGGGTTCTTAAATATGCATGCCGATTTTTCTGTGCACCCGCATCACCGGCACTGGAGCCGGCGCGTGAACTTGTTGTTGTATTGCAATGAGAATTGGTTGCCTGAATACGGTGGCGACTTAGAACTGTGGACACGCGATATGAAGCGCTGCGAAAAACGTGTGGCACCTATTGGCAACCGCGTGCTTATTTTTAATACTGACGCCGATTCTTTTCATGGCCACCCCGACCCACTCACGTCTCCAGTTGGCGTGGCGCGTCAGTCGTTGGCGTTGTATTACTTCACTGAAGAAGATGCGCCAGTTGTACATT
>CAFBPN010000068.1_pt1 | contig 7607 bp, 8 predicted proteins | sample 7269731 | NCBI WGS metagenome assembly CAFBPN01 (sample SAMEA6814144, study PRJEB35770) | uncultured Acidimicrobiaceae bacterium | biome: Freshwater; feature: Freshwater reservoir; material: water | place: Czech Republic | collected 2017-06-27 | depth 30m m
GTTGATGCAATTGCACCGCGCTGAATGCCATAGCCAGAAACGTAGGCAAGACCAATGCGGCCCGTTGCCTTATGGCGCTCTACAACAGCAATACGCGCAATGTCGTTTGCCTCATCGCTGACATCCAAAATGAGTGACTTTGTACGCACTGTTTTTGAGGTCACACCAATAACGCGTGCTTTGCCATTTGTTGGTTCGTCAATAGTGAGTTCTGCCGCGCTAGGCACATGATGCAAGCGCACACGGTTGTACAGGCTTTGCGGGGCTTCCAATACGGGCACTGCACCAGGTTCAATGACACCATTACGCGCAACTACTTTTCCACGTTGCAGAACGAGTGATGGTTTGAAACCTTGCAGCGTGTCGAATACGGCAACGTCGGCTTGATAACCGGGCCCCAGTTGACCCAAGTGGAAAAAGTTGTGATACATCGCAGGCAAGAATGACGCAACAATAAGTGCGTCAATTTCATTGAGACCACCTTCAACTGCGAGTCGCAAGCAATGGTTAATGTGTCCTTCATCGCGCAATAAGTCGGGTTCGCGGTCGTCGCTACAAAATGCCGTGCACATTGGGCCGTGTGAAAGCACTGTTGGCAAAAGCTCTAAAAGGTCTTGGCACACCGAGCCTTGACGCAGAAAAACCCACATTCCCTTTTGGCGTTTTTCATGCGCTTCATCGAGTGCGAAACATTCGTGGTCGCTTTCAATGCCTGCAGCTAAATACGCATCGAGTGCACGGCCGCGCAAGCCCGGTGCATGACCGTCTACTTTGCGCCAACCAGCAGAAGCAATGATGTCGCGAAACATGGGGTCGCCATTAATGACAGCCGGATAGTTCATTACTTCTGCAACGCCAATAGCCCCCAACTCGTCGATAATTGTTTTGACATCGGCAGCAGAAAATGCAGCGCCCGCACTTTCAAAAGGAGACGCTGGCACACACGACGATGCAGCTACACCAAAGGTAAACGGCATTTTTTCCGCAGCATCTACAAGTGCACGTATTCCTTCAAGACCAGCGACATTGGCAATTTCATGTGGGTCGGCAGCAACCGCAGTGGTTCCATTTGGCAACACTGCTTTGACATATTCATCGACCCAGAGTTTTGACGACTCCAAATGCATGTGTGCATCAACAAAACCAGCCACCAAAGATGCGCCATCAACATTGATGATTTCATGGGCATCACGCTCACCCCACCCCACCACTACTCCATCGGCAATGGCAAGGTCGGTGGTCACCCATTCGCGCGTCGTTGGCGAGAGCACTCGCCCGCCTTTCAACAAAATATCGGCAGGAACATCGCCTCGAGCGGCGGCTAAGGCATGAAGTGATACAGGTGGGCGTGCCATAGGGAAACGATAGTGGGCATTGCGATCACATAGTGTGAGACGTATGGGATTACGTGATGGAGATGGTTGGGTGCGTTGTGATTGTGGCGGCCACCATTGGGGTTTGTACGGTGCCGCTGGGTTGCTTTTGGTGCGCCGCGATACGCCCGAACCTCATGTGCTTTTACAGCTACGCGCTGAATGGACCCACGGCGGTGGTACCTGGGCATTGCCAGGTGGCGCACTCGACTCGCATGAAGATTCAATTGCCGCAGCAAAACGAGAAGCATTTGAAGAGGTAGGGATTCACGAGCATCACCTCACGGTGGTGCACACCTATTCCGACGACCATGGCCCATGGCGATACGACACGGTGATTGCCCATTGCCACGGCGATGCGAATGCCAGTATCGCAAATGCCGAATCGGCAGACTTGCATTGGGTGCATATCGACTCTGTGCATACCTATGAACTGCACCCTGGTTTTGCATCAGCGTGGCCCAACTTGCACCCACTTGTTGTGGCTTCTCTCGAGTGAGTACTTCTTCGGCGCATAGCGACTACCGCATGGGACGCAGCGACTGGTTGTTGCTGCTCATACCTGGCCTGATTTGGGGTTCGAGTTTCTTTTTCATTGCCGAAGGTCTCGACGCCTTTGAGCCAGCACTCATTACGCCACTCCGAGTGCTCTTTGGGTTTCTCGCGCTCGTTGCACTGCCTCAATCGCGCAAGCACATTCCCCTGAAAGATCTGCCTTCCATTGCGCTTCTCGGTGTGTTTTGGATTGCGGTACCACTGAGCCTTTTTCCTTTTGCCGAGCAGCATGTTTCAAGCAGTGTGACCGGCATGCTCAATGGCGCTACACCATTGTTTGTTGCAACGGTTGCGTCGCTCATGCACCGACGCTTTCCGCATCGCAATCAAATTCTCGGATTGCTTGTTGGCTTTGGTGGCGTCTTGCTCATTGCAATTCCCACAGCAAATAAAACCTCATCAAGCGCCTTTGGTGTCGCGCTCATCATGTGCGCCTTGTGCTGTTATGGCATCGCGCTCAACCTTGCAGTTCCGCTTCAACAAAAGCATGGCGCACTGCCCGTCATTGTTCGCGCCCAAGCAGTTGCGCTCATACTTACTGCGCCCTTTGGTATTGCCGCAATCCCCAGCAGCTCATTTGCGTGGCATTCACTCTTTGCCATGGTGGGCCTTGGCGTTGGCGGCACCGGAATTGCCTATGCGCTCACCACCACCCTGGCGGGCCGAGTGGGCAGTACACGCACATCGGTGACCACCTACATCATGCCGGTGGTGGCTTTGTTTCTCGGAGCAGTGATTCGCAATGAGGTGGTTGCTGGGCTCTCTCTGGTGGGTTGCGGCGTTGCGCTCGCTGGCGCATTTCTCACCAATCGCACGCGCAAATAGACCCCTCGGCCTCGATTTCACTAAGGTCACACCATGAGCGAACTTGTCATTCCACGCTTCGGCGAACTCTTGTCTCCATATATTTCTCAGGTTCCACCAGAAATTACTCCTCGCTTCCTTGCTCTACTTGAGCGTGGTGCTGCATCGCGCTATCGCGGTTGGGCAGAAATGCTTCCCGAACACGCAGAAGGCCTCATGAAGTGTTCAGAAGCAGAAGATGAAATTGCCAACCGTATTGAAGGTGCGTTTCACTTAGATGAATCGTTGCGCGAGAAGCTTGAAGCCCCACTTCCTGGAGCACTCGACACGTATTACGAAGTGTTCTCACAATTTTCCGTGTGGGACCAGTTGCGCATTCAAGCAAATGCCGAGCGTCAAGGTGCGGGGGCATGGCAGCGAATTGCGGCAACGCATCCTGACCCACAAGTGATTGAAGTATTGAATTCGTGTTCAGCTCTTGAGTTAGAAAGTGCTGACTACATGGACGCGCTCATTGAGGCTCACGCACCCGATCGCGTTTCTAGCTAAATAGAGCAGGCGGGATTTCAGTTTCACCAGCTTCAATTCCAGCGATAATTCGCTCGGCAACCGATGCGGGGCTGAGACCCTCTTTCATTGCAGGTGCTTGACCATACAAAGGTCGTGTGGCTAAGCCAGTTTCGGTATGCGGGGGCCGTGCGTCGAGAACACTAATTTTCCTTGAACGCAATTCGCGGCGCAGCACTGCACAGCTTGCCGATAGGCCTGCTTTGGCAGCGGTGTAAGCGGCCATACCCAATGTTGCAAAATCAACCACAGCACCCGTAATGACCGTGATATTTCCACCTTCGCGAATATGCGGAACGAGATCATTCAGGACCTGCAAAGGCGCAACGAGGTCAACGTCAATCAGCTGCGCTAACTCGGCACTATTGAGCGTTCCGTGAATACCGAAACCCACGAGCCCGCTCGCAATAACGATGCCGTCTATGCCATCGTGGGCAACAACGAGCTCAGATAACTGACGCCGCGCATCTTCGTTGGTGATATCGAGTCCAAACGGACCACTCTTCGCAATGGCAATGACTTCGGCGCCTTTTTCATTTAAGGCTGCAACGAGTGCACTGCCGAGACCACCACTTGCACCGATTACAAGAAATCTTTGATTACGCAATTCCGTCATGCGGCGAGTCTTGTTGGTAGTGGTTGACGAACACGAACTGTGCGCCAACCACTACCTGACAATTTTTTTCTAGAACAGACCGTCAGTGAGCATTGGCCCAATGACGCGCACGCCTGCTTCAGCATTCACAAGTGCTGCAAACATCACCAATGCGCCACCGGCCATCGAGATATTTTTGAAAAATGCGATTTGCTCCATTTGCTTTTGCTGTGGGTCTGTCTGCTTCCAGAAATCGTGAAACATCACAGCCATAATGACGAGCAACACCGCAAGCACTAAGGCACCGAGGTCGGCATAAACGCCCAGAATGATTGACGCTGCGGCAAGCAAGAAAAATACGCCAGACAAAATGACTGATGCTTTTGCAGCAGGAACTTTCTTGAACTGGGCATAGCCAGTCATATGTTCAGCTTTAGTGATGTGATTAATGCCCGACGCAACGAAAATAAGCGCGAACAAAACACGTCCGATAACGAGTACTGCATCCATGGGATCCTCCAAATAAATGAATAACCCCGCCCAGAGGCAGATTAGTTACTACTTCGGCTGATATCCGCCATGCTTCGTACCAACCGATGGAGGCTCATACAAGTACGGAGCCGGAAGCTCCATGCCCGCATCGGCCAAGCGCCAGCCCCATTGGCTGGAAACTAGCCAATGCTTGGCTTTCCAAGTGCCGTCGCCAGCAGGCACAAAAGTTCCTTCGTAAATGCCGCCCTGATTTCCCCAGGCAATGGTGGTCACAAAATATGCCGTCACTTGTGCTTCGGTGGAATCTTCATTCACGAGAACCGACACGTTGGTGGCGTTGTGGCGATGACCATCGGCCTTAATAGGGCCATACACCGCACGAATTTTCTCTTCGGTGTCGAGTAACAAGTTCTTGCCGCTACCTGGCGGATAATTAGCGACTTCGAGCACCACGTTTTTGGTGAACACTTCATTGATGAGCAAATCGATGTTGTTGTTGTCGATTGCATGAAAATAACGATGGAATGCATATCGAACCGCTTCGGTTGCTTCAAGACGCGCAACACGCTTTTCTAGCTCACTACTCATTGGCCCCCCAGTATTGGTGAATATGACCATATTAAGCCAAATACATACCTCAAAGTGAGTTGGAAATGCACAGTAGAATTGCCTAGTGCCACCTCAGGAACACGCAAAAGACGCTAGCCAACATACGCAAAAGCTCAATGCGCAAGTTTCAGTGCCCAATAGCCAAGATGACTTCGCCAATGCCGAGCGCGGTTTCATTGCGCAGTGGCCCGGTGGCCGCGTTGAAGACACCAAAGGCCGCATGGTGTACGACATCAGCCGCTACGAGTTCATTGCGCAGGGCTCTCCTAGCCCCAGCACCGTCAACCCCAGTTTGTGGCGTCAAGCGCAGCTGAATGTCATTCATGGACTCTTTGAAGTAGCGCCCAATGTGTGGCAAGTGCGTGGCTACGACATTTCGAACATCACTTTCATTGCAGGCGATACGGGGTGGGTTGTTATCGACCCACTCACCAATGAAAATACCGCTCGTATTTCGCTTGAACTTGCTAACGAACATTTAGGCGCACGGCCCGTTACTGCAGTCATATACACGCATTCTCATATCGACCATTTTGGTGGCGTGCTCGGTGTCACCACTCAGGCCGAGGTTGATGCCGGCAAGTGCAGAGTCATTGCCCCTGAAGGTTTTTTGCATGAAACAGTGTCGGAAAATGTCATTGCCGGCCCCGCCATGGCACGACGCAGCGGTTACCAATTTGGATCACAGCTCCCTGCAGCAGCTACTGGCCATATTGATTCTGGTTTAGGAAAATCAGTTCCCCTTGGTGCATCAGGGCTCATTGCGCCTACCGAAGACATCACATATACAGGTGAAGAACTTGTTGTCGATGGCGTACGCATTGTTTTCCAACTCACGCCAGACACTGAAGCACCTGCTGAAATGAATTTCTTCTTTCCCGATCACGGGTGGTTGTGCATGGCAGAAAATTGCACACATACCATGCACAACCTTGTGCCTATTCGTGGTGCTCAAGTGCGAGATGCGCTCAGCTGGTCGAAGTACATCAATGAAAGCATTGAACTCTTTGGCGCAAACACTTCGTTGATGTTTGCTTCTCACCATTGGCCACGATGGGGAAACGCCGACATTGTTCACTTCCTCACACTGCAACGCGACCTGTATCGCTGGATGCACGATCAAACAATGCGCCTTGCAAACCACGGCTACGTAGCTTCTGAAATTGCCGAGATGCTCACGCTGCCAGAAGATTTTCTTGAGCACGGTCATACTCGTGGTTACTACGGCGACCTCGTGCATAACGTCAAGGCTGTTCACCAGCGATATCTCAGTTGGTACGACGCCAACCCAGCCAACCTTCATAAATTGCCACCAAGTGATGCAGGCAAGAAATACGTTGAGCTAGCCGGAGGCGAAGCAGCCCTTTTGCTGAGTGCCCGCGGCGCATTTGAGCGTGGCGAGTATCGCTGGGTTGCAGAGTTACTCAACCATCTCATTTTCGCCAACCCCGAGAACTCTGAAGCACGCCACTTGCAAGCCGACGCATTTGAGCAGCTGGGTTACCAGGCTGAGTCTTCTACCTTTCGCAATTCATATCTCATGGGCGCTCAAGAACTTCGCCAAGGCCCACCTCCAGCGGCCCGAACACAAATTCGCGCTAAAGGTTTGCTCTTAGCAATGACCATTCAGCAAGTGTTCGACACACTCGCCGTTCGTTTGAAATCAGATGAAGCAGCCGGGGTTTCACTGTCGTTGAATTGGACCTTTACCGACATTGAAGAGAAATGGCTTCTTGGCATCTCGCACCGGACACTATTTTCAACGCCAGGTCGTCACGACCCGCAGGCAGCAGCGTCAATTACCACTACGCGCCACACGCTGCTTGAGGTCATTGCGCAGAGCACAACTTTCCTTGACGAAATACAAGCAGGAAACATCTCTATTGAAGGTGATGCCACCGCACTCATTACCGTGCTGGGCAACCTCGACACTTTCCAAACCAACTTTGCCATCGTTGAGCCATAACTTCCCATCCGCACCATCGGCTACGGTGAACTCATGGCAAGAGATGCAGAACACCTAGAAGATTGTTGGCTCGACGACGACCTGCGTGAGCGATTGCTCAACACGCAAATTGAGTGCACCTTTATATGGACCAATAAAGCTGGCCAACCATTTGGTGTTGCTATGAGTTACCTCTGGCGCAATGGGAGTATTTGGCTCACCGCTGCTGCCACCCGCCCACGTGTTGCCGCAATTCGCCGCACTGGCTACGCAGCAGTGATGATCTCTTCCGTTGGTACCGACATTGGGCCCGGCAAAACCGTGTCGCTACGTGGGCCATGCATTGTGCACGACGATCGCGCAACTCGCGACTGGATGCTTCCTGAACTTGCTAACGCTGTGCGCCCCGATAACCCTGCGGGTGCTGCAGCATTTCTTGAGCACCTCGACTCACCAGGGCGCATCGTGATTGAGCTGAAGCCCGAGTACAAGCTTGACTTCGACTCGAAGAAAATGTGGAAAGACCGCCCAGATGCGGCACCGCCAGGGCGGCTCTAGCTAACGCACACTTTGCAAAGCAGACCACACACGATTTGCTGTACATGGCATATCAATATGTTGCACGCCTAAATGATGTACCGCGTCAATAACAGCATTGTGCACAGCA
>CAFBPN010000070.1_pt1 | contig 7362 bp, 8 predicted proteins | sample 7269731 | NCBI WGS metagenome assembly CAFBPN01 (sample SAMEA6814144, study PRJEB35770) | uncultured Acidimicrobiaceae bacterium | biome: Freshwater; feature: Freshwater reservoir; material: water | place: Czech Republic | collected 2017-06-27 | depth 30m m
AAAAAAGTAATTAATCCTTAACTAGAGAGGAAATACCGTGGCAGCAGCAAAGAAGGCCCGTAAGAAGGCCGCTCCCGCAAAGAAAAAAGCAGTAAAGAAAGCAGCTCCTAAGAAGGCTGCAAAGAAGGCTGCACCTAAGAAAAAGAAAGCAGCAAAAAAAGCCGCTCCTAAGAAGGCTGCAAAGAAAGCTGCTCCAAAGAAGAAGAAAGCAGCAAAAAAAGCCGCTCCTAAAAAGGCTGCAAAAAAGGCTGCTCCTCGCAAAAAGAAAGCAGCAGCAAAGAAAGCAGCTCCTAAGAAGGCTGCAAAAAAGGCTGCTCCTCGTAAGAAAAAAGCTGTCAAGCGCACAGCTGCAAAAAAGAAGTAATTACCTAACCAATCGGTTCGGAGTGTTGGAAGTGGGGGGCGCAAGCCCCCCACTTCTTTATTTCTCCCTCAAGTGCGCCACGATAGAGAGATGGACGCCACCGACATCGTGCTGCGAGACCTCGCAGACGAACACCTTGCACTTGCCGCTCTCATTGCCGGGCTCTCTGAGTCACAGTGGCGCACGAAGACTCCCGCAGATGGCTGGGACATTGCAGACTCTGTCTCGCATTTGTATTTCTTCGATATCCGTTCAGCGTTAGCAATGACCGATGCGGCTGACTTTGCCGCAGACACTCAAGAGATGATGAAGTCATTTGCCACCGGCGGAGACCCTTCAGTTGCTTTTGGGCGCAGCGTGAGTGGTGCAGAACTCGCCAGTGAGTGGAAAAAGTACAGTGCTGCTTTGGTGGCCGCGGGTCGCAATGCAGATCGTACGCAACGAGTGCCCTGGTACGGGCCGTCAATGAGCGTTGCTTCGTTTTTGACGGCACGGTTGATGGAGACATGGGCGCATAGCGTTGATGTTTCTGATGCGCTTTCCTTGCCGCCAACTAGCTCAATGCGACTCAAGCACATTGCCCATATTGGGGTGTTAGCTCGTGCAAATAGTTATCGCGCCAACCAGCGAGAAGTGCCGGAAGCAAATATTTTTGTGAGTCTGCAGGCTCCCGACGGGTCGCAGTGGGAGTGGGGGAACGCTGATGCTCCCGAGTCAGTGCGCGGTTCGGCGCTCGATTTCTGTTTGCTCGTCACACAGCGTCGCCATGTGCAAGATACGCAACTTGTTGCACAGGGTGCTCTTGCCACGGAATGGCTGGGTATTGCTCAGGCGTTTGCCGGCCCCGCAGGTGCGGGTCGACAACCTTTGTCGTAACTCGCTGGGTTACAGGTCTTTCATGTGATGGAACACTTCAGCTGCCGCATAACCATGGGGCTGGCCAAGCGTGCTGAAGCGTGTGCGCATACGTGCTTGGAAAACATCGAGCGCATCGGTGGTGGTTGCCTTCATGGTCGACTCAAACTGGCTGGCATGGGCAAGCAGTGCGTTCAATTTGGTGTCGGCGCTTGTAGATATATCTTCAACATGATTGGGCACGTCGGCTTCCCATAACAGCAGTGATGATGGCCGGTGGTGCTTGAGTGCTACACCGGTGTTGAGATCGGTCACGGTGAAATGGTGACGAAAGAAGTGTGGGTCACGTGCGGCAACGATGGAGTCGGTGAGAAGAAAACCTGCGGCGCGGTGATCGGGGTGGAGCCGGTAGCGCTTCCATGGGTCGTGACCCAGCACCACATCGGGTTGCACAATACGAATGAGTCGCACCAAGGCATCACGCATTTCCACAGTATTTTCCAGTTCGCCATCAACGGCGCCAAGGAATGTGACAGAACCGGTGGCGCCGAGACGGTAGGCAGCATCACGTTGTTCTACTTGTCGGGTTGCAATGAGTGCAGCAGTGTCGGCATCGGGGTTCCAAGTTCCTTTTGACCCGTCGGTGAAAACTGCATGGTGCACAACGCAGCCAGCAGCAGCCCATTTGGCCAGTGTGCCTCCGCAACCAAATTCAATATCGTCGGGGTGAGCACCTACGGCAAGTACGCGTTGTGGAACGGGGAGGTTATGGCCCCAGTCGGTTGTTGGAGTAACTGCACCCACCACAGGAGGTTGGCCGGGTTCATTTGCGCCTAGTTCATTGTTAGCCATGGGAACTCCTCGTGAATGCGTGGGTGGTGAAGATCTTCGGGTTCGTCGAGGTCGAGTGCCCATTCATCGCTCAGTGCAATGCGCGGAGCAAGGCCGTGTGACATTGCTTCTGCAACGTGTGCAGAGAAGCTTCCCACTCCGTAGTGAAACGAAAAGGGCAGTGCGGTGGGTAATACGAGCACGTTGGTTCCGTCGTGTGCAGAGTCGGGAACAATGCACACCGTGTCAGCTTCTAAAAACTGTGCGATGTTGTGTGCAAGAGGAACATCGCTATGGGCGATGAGTACGTGAGTGAAGCTGTTGCTGCGGGCATAGGCCATTGCATCGTTCACTGCACCGTTGAGACCCGCAGAGACCTGCATGAGGCACTCTGCGCCGTGCTCACGAGCCCAAGCGGGAACTTCGTTGTTGTCTGAAGCATCGGTGACCACCAAAACTGAAATGCTTCCCGCAGATTTCACCACGCGTTCTGCGCACTCACGGGCGAGTTGAGCACGTTGTGCGGGTGAGAGTACCTGTGATAGCCGCCCCTTGGCGCTAGCGAATGGCTTGATGGGTATGACCAGCAAAGCCTGTAGGGGCGTCTTCACGAGGTGAAGCCTAGGGCTGGTCTGTGCCGGTGCCCTACGCTTCACCTATGGCAATTCGCGTGGGGGTAGTTGGGGCGGGTTCGTGGGGTACCACCATTGCCTCGATGGCGGCGTTGAATACCACCACCATGTTGTGGGCCCGCAATGCGTCAACGGCACGGGTCATCAACTCTGAGCACCGCAACCCCGCGTATTTAGGGGAGCGTGCGCTGCCCACAGAACTCAATGCATCGCATGACCTTGAAGAAGTGGTGCGCGATGCCGACGTAGTGGTGATGGCGGTTCCCTCGCAAGGGTTCCGCGAAGTACTCCGTGCAGCAGCAGCGCATGTGCGCCCAGGGGTGCCCATTGTGAGCGTGGCAAAGGGTCTTGAGCAGGGTTCGTTGATGCGTATGAGTGAAGTGATTGCAAGTGAACTCCCCGGGCACCCTGCAGCGGTGCTCACCGGGCCGAACCTTGCGCACGAAATTATGGATGGACAGCCAGCAGCCAGTGTTGTGGCTATTGATGACGAAACTATCGCTCGCGAATTGCAACGTATTTTTAGCAACCCACGTCTGCTCATTTACACCAACCCCGATGTGGTGGGTTGCGAAGTCAGTGGAGTGGTGAAAAATGTTATTGCTATTGCCGCAGGCATGGCCGGCGGTATGGGGTTTGGCAACAACACGCGTGCCACGCTTATTACGCGAGGCCTTGCTGAAATGGCGCGGTTAGGAACTGCAATGGGTGGCACGCCAGCAACATTTGCCGGGCTCGCCGGAATGGGTGACCTCATTGCCACGTGCTCTTCTTTGCAAAGTAGAAACACGTCGGTGGGAATGGCTCTTGGGCGAGGCGAGAACATTGCCGATGTGGTGGCATCAATGCAAATGGTTGCCGAAGGCGTCAAGAGCTCAGCAGCGGTGCTCGACTTGGCCGCACAATTTGGCATTGAAATGCCCATCACCGAGCAAGTAGTGGCAGTATGTCACCGCGGTATTTCTGCAGAACAAGCGCTCAGCGACCTTTTGAGTCGTGGTGGGCGCTCTGAACTCGATTGAGACATATGACAACACTTTCCCCAACATCACACAGACTCATCGGCATTCGTGGAGGCACCTTTACTGCTTCTGTTTCGCCATGGGGAGACATCACGCCGCACGATGGCTCGCCGGTGCTCGCTTGGCATATTGCCGATGAAGACCGTTGGCATTCGCCAGAAAAGGAAGCTTCTGTGCGCCAGGTGCGTATTGACGGAGTGCCTGTTGTGGAAACGCGATTACGTGTTCATGGTGGCGATGCCATTCAGCGGGTGTATGCAGTTGCTGCTCATGGTGGAGTCGTCGTTATTGAAATTGAAAATGATTCGCCATCTCCAATAGCGGTGGCGCTCACAAGAAACGATGTCGTTACATCTCGTGTGCCAACGCAGCAACCCATTATGGGTATTGAGTTGCCGGCCAGTTCCATTGTGTTGCCTATTGGCCATCGTTCTTCTGTGCGTGTGGCACTGGCAACCGGCGATGCGCGCAATATTCAACTCAATACGCTTCCCAGTGCAGATCAGTTGGTGAGCGGATGGATGCAATCGCTGGAATCAGCAAGCAGAGTGCAGGCAGCAGATGGGCCATTGCGCGACCTTTCTTTGGCGCTTGTTGATGCGCGGTGTGCGCTGTTGCTGGGTGAAGTATGCGACCCGCTCGACGATGCGCTCGGCACTGTGCTCGACGGTATAGAACTTGTCCGCCTGGGCGATAAGGCTGAGCTATGGCTCGAAGAACTCGTTCCGCTGGCTGAAGCATGTTTGCAGAATCATGCCCAACACGACCTTGGCGAATTAGCTCAGATGGTTGCTGGTGTGCAGTTGCTGTTGCATCGTTGCAAAGAAGAACGAGCAGTGCGCGACGTAGCTGCAAGCTGGCAACGCATTGCCGAGAGTCGCAAGGAAAGTAATGCAACACAAGATGCGTTCCATAGCGTGGGAATGTCGCATGGGCGTCGTATTGCTGCAGTGGAACAGCAATTGTGCACGGTGAATGGTCGCGGCGAAACAGTACTTTTGCCACATGGCATTCCTCAATTATGGAGAGGGTTCAACTGGGAATCTTTTGGCTTCATGGCGGGGAGCGGCGTGAGTGCATCATTTGCATTGCGTTGGCATGGTGAAAATGTGGCAGCACTCTGGGAGTTCACTGGCGGAGTTCCTGCAGTTGCGCGTAGTGGCGTTGATGCAACTTGGTCAACAACGAAAGCAAGCTCGGGCGAAGCGCTCTGGCAGGTGCAGAACGCATAGAGCCCTACTACTCTTTGCCCATGGCTTATCGCGGAACTCCTATTCGACTCACAGAATGGACCAGCTGTGGTGGCTGTGCAGCAAAGTGGGGAGCATCACTTCTTTCTGAACTCGTTGCCGAGATGCCAGGATCTCTCGACAAGTCGTTGCTTGTTGGGTTGGCACCATTCGACGATGCAGCGGTGTACCAAGTGAGCCCCGATGTGGCGCTGGTGAGCACCACCGATTTCTTTCCACCACTTGTTGACGACCCAGAAGACTTTGGAGCCATTGCGGCAGCGAATGCTTGCAGTGATGTTTTTGCGATGGGTGCTCATGTGGTGATGGCCATCAACGTGGCTGCATTCCCTGAGCATTTTCCGCACGATGCCATCTCTGCCATTTTTGGTGCAGCGAGCAAAGTGGTCACCGAAGCCGGCGGAACCATTGCAGGTGGGCACACCATTCGCAACCCCGAACCGATTTTCGGATTAGCCGTGCAAGGCGTTGTGCACCCCTCAAAAATTTGGCGTAAAGGTGGCTCGCAACCCGGTGACGTTGTGATGATGTCGAAACCCATTGGTACTGCGCTTGCTCTTGCCGGGGGATGTGCAACCGATCAACGCGCAGCTATTAATGGCATGCGCACGTTGAATCGCCGCGCAGCAGAACAATTGCGCGAACTAGGCGACGACGTGCATGCAGTCACCGACGTCACCGGATATGGCTTGGCTGGCCACGGCTGGGAAGTTGCAGAACGCGGCAATGTGCGTTTGCATATCGATGCTCAAAATATTGTTGCGTACCCCGGTGCGTTGAAGGCAGCGACAGAAGGCATGCGTACGGGCGGCGACCCACGTAACCGCACATACGTGGAGGGGCATTGCACTATTTCTGCTTCCGATGCACATGCAGCTTTGTGTTTCGACCCGCAAACATCAGGTGGCTTGCTGGCTGTTGTTCCTCCACAGCGACAACAGCAATTGCTCGACCTCGGCTGGTGGCATGCTGGCCGTATAGAAGCCGGTGCCCCTGGCATCGTTATTGAGTGAGCATGGCGCCACGCACGCCACGCTTGGCGCCCACCTTGCAATGGGAAAATGAACTTCACGCACAAGGGGCACACGTTGTTGCCGGTATCGACGAGGTGGGGAAGGGCTCGTGGGCCGGGCCATTGGTTGTTGGTATTGCCATTGTGAACAATGAAAAGTTTGCAGTTGAAGATCTTGTTGCGCGCGATTCAAAAATATTGAGCGAAAAAAAGCGCGAAGAAATTTTCGACGTCGTTGTTGCGCAATGCAGCGACTGGTCACTTGGCATTGTTGAAGCATCTGAGTGCGATGCGTTGGGGATGAGTGCCGCACAACGTTTAGCAACCAAACGTGCACTAGATGCCCTGACCGTAAAACCCGACGCAGTCATCGCCGATGGCAAGTGGGATTTTGTGTCGCCTTTGGTGCCACGGGTCATGATGCAAGTGAAAGCCGATGCGGTCTCGGCATCGGTTGCTGCTGCTTCGGTACTTGCCAAGGTCTCGCGAGACCGCATGATGCGCAATTACGCAGAGCAGTATCCGCATTGGAACTTTGAAGGAAGTAAGGGCTATCCGTGCCCAAAGCAGCGTGCTGGCCTACGCGAACATGGAGTGTCGCCGCTGCACCGAGTGTCGTGGGCGTTTATGGAAAATTTAGGCTTAACGCAGTAGCGAGAAATTATTTCTGCAAATCACGGAATGACGACTTCGAGTCGATGCCGGTGTCTTTAGGCAAGCCAAGTACACGTTCACCCACAATGTTGCGCATCACTTCGTCACTGCCGCCTGCAATGCGCAAGCCAGGGGTGCCGAGCACTAACTGGTTCCACGCGTAGGTGCCCCACTCGCCAGTGTCGGCTTGGAGGCGAGGCCCCAAGACCTCTGACAGAAAAGCGCCAAGGCGAAGTTGGTTGTCGGTGAGAGCCATTTTGGCAATAGACATTTCAGGGCCAGGTGTTTGACCAGAACGAATTTTGTCGAGTGCGCGCTGGTTGTTGTACGAAGCAACGCGGTAGCGAATAACGAGGTCGGCAAGTTTGTTGCGCACAATGAGGTCTTTGTCGAGACCGTAGTGACGCACCATGCCAAACACGCGCGTGAGTACGCTGTCGCCTCCGCTGCCGCCACCAATTGCTGCACGCTCGTTCATGAGCGTGGTGAGTGCAACGTTCCAGCCGTTGTTCACATCGCCAAGACGGTGATCATCACGTACACGCACTTCAGTGAAGAACACTTCGTTAAAGCTTGCGCCGCCGGTCATTTGGCGCAGTGGACGAATTTCTACACCCGGTGCTTTCATGTCGACAATGAAACCGGTGAGTCCTTTGTGCTTTGGCAAGTCGGCGTCGGTGCGACAAATGATTTCACCAATGTCGCTGAAGTGTGCACCAGAGGTCCACACCTTTTGGCCAGT
>CAFBPN010000083.1_pt1 | contig 6601 bp, 6 predicted proteins | sample 7269731 | NCBI WGS metagenome assembly CAFBPN01 (sample SAMEA6814144, study PRJEB35770) | uncultured Acidimicrobiaceae bacterium | biome: Freshwater; feature: Freshwater reservoir; material: water | place: Czech Republic | collected 2017-06-27 | depth 30m m
AATTGCGACTTGAACTCAACATCGGACAGTTTCTCGACATCGTGGGTTCTGCTCGTCGCGAGCGTAGGCGAGCCGAGGCTGAACAAATTTGCCGTTATAAGAGCGGCAAATACACCATTGAGCGGCCCTTGCAACTCGGCGCACTTGTTACCTCTGCTCCTTTGCCAGAGGGAGTTTTAGAACAACTCTCGGCCATTGGGCTGCCGCTGGGCGATGCATTCCAAATGCGCGATGACATTTTGGGAGTCTTTGGTGAAGCCTCGGTTACTGGCAAACCCGCCGGTGACGACCTACGCGAAGGCAAGCCCACGCCACTTTTAGCTCTCACCACCGAGTTGGCAACCCCCACACAACTAGAGGTGTTGAACAAAGTGGGGCGTCCAGACATATCGGCCAGCGATATTGCCGATATTCAAGAAGTCATTCAACAAACTGGCGCATTGCAAACAATGGAAGACCGCATTACTCAACTCACTGCCGAATCGGTGAACAACTTGTCGGGGCTCTCACTTGGCAAGGAAGCCATCGATCAGTTCAAAGCGCTAGCGCACTTGGTTTCATGGCGTAACCTCTAACAATGATCATTCACGGCCGACTCCAGTGGGCGCTCGCAATTGGGGTGCTGGCGTTTTCATTTGCAGCGGTTGTTGCTTCGATCATGGGTGGAGGCGACGCTAGTTCTGCAGCAACAACCACCACAACGAGTTCGGTTGCCACCACAACCACAACCACGATTGCTGTTCCACTAAAACATGTAGTGAAAAGCGGAGAATCACTTTTCAGTATTGCCCAGTTGTACTCGGTCAAAATGGAAGCAATCATTGAATTGAACAAATTAGATAACCCCGACAAGCTTGGGTTGGGTGATGAAATCCTTTTGCCACAAGGTTCTGTCGCTCGAGTAGCACCTGTCACAAGCACTTCAGTCAACAGTGCTGCGCTAGTCACCACCAGCGCCCCGTAACGCTTTACACTTTCAGTATGGCAACAACCTTTTGGCCAACACAAGAACATTGGTCGGTGCAAATTCCTTTGCAGAGCCCTCACTACCGCATGCCATCGCTCGCGCAAGACGGTGTTGTCATTCTTCAGCCCGCATCTTTTTCCGTGCCGAGTGCTGAATGGGAATCGCTTGAATATTTAGATTGGAAGAGTGGCGGCGACACAAACTTCGCACCGCTCGCTTCTGCTGACGGTGAACTTGACTGCCGAGGATTTTGGGATAAAGGCCAACCCGACAAAGGGGCTATTTTCACGAGTAATGCAGCAAAAGCACCAACATTGTGCAACTACGTCTCGGGCGTTGGTGCAAATTTTGGTCGCGTGCGCATTATTAAATTAGAACCGCAAGATCATGAAACTGCATTGCGTTCTATTCACCGCGACGACAACAATCGTATGAACCCAGAAAACGAAGGTTGGGTAGTACGCAGCTGGTTAGAACTTACCGATAGCCCCAACAGTTACATGTTGCTCATGGACAACGATGCTGACGGTTTACCCGATCGTTCGACAGAACGACGAGTGCCTTTGTCTCGAGGTGCGCGTTTTGTTGTCGACACTCAACGGTTGTGGCATGTAGTGGTGCATAATGCAAATACTCCGCGTTACGCACTCATTACTAGTTTTGAGAGCAGCCCAGATTTTGAAAACTGGATTGCGCGCGAAAGCGCTTGAACTTACGAACGTCGCCCGGCTACGAGATGTGCAATCTCGTTCATGATGCGCGCAATGTCGAAATCTTTTGGCGTATAGACCGCTGCAATTCCTTGACGCTTTAAGTTGTCGCGGTCGCCTTCGGGAATAATTCCCCCCAAAATGACGGGAATATCGAGACCTTCTTTTTTCATGAGTTCCAAAATGTCACTGACGAGTGAAAGATGTGAACCAGAAAGAATGGATAAGCCAATGACATCGGGGTCTTCGTCGCGAGCACTTGCCACAATTTGTGCAGGCGTCAGACGAATGCCGCTGTACACCACTTCCATGCCAGCATCGCGTGCCGCGACGGCAATTTGTTCAGCACCATTGGAGTGACCATCGAGGCCAGGTTTGGCAACAAGGAACTTGGGTGGGCCGCCAGGAATGGACTTCACAAATGTTGCTACGTCGGCAAGTTCGTGTGTACGACGCCCGAGCGCCGCTGCAACGCCAGTTGGGGCACGGTATTCACCGAAGATCTCGCGTAGCGCAGTGCCCCATTCGCCGGTGGTTCCACCCGCTTTGGCAAGGGCAATAGAAGAAGGAACAATGTTGTCGCCCTCGACAGCCGCACGACGCAGTTCGGCCAGAGCTTTTTCTACGTCACCGTTATTGCGTGCTGTACGCCACGCGTTGGTGTCGTTCACTGTTTCTGCTTCCACTGCGGGGTTGACGGTCAAGATGTTTCCCTCGCCACCAAGTGGTGATGGTGCACCCTCAGTGAAGGAATTCATGCCCACCACAATTTGCTCGCCAGTTTCAATGCGGCGTGTGCGGTCGGCCATGGAAGACACGAGTCGACCTTTCAAGTTCTCAATTGCTTCGAAGGCTCCGCCGAGTTCCAAAATTTCTTGCAGTTCAATCCAAGCAGCATCACGAATTTCTTCGGTGCGTTGTTCAACAACATGAGAGCCATCAAAAATGTCTGCGTACTCCAACAAGTCAGTTTCAAACGCGAGCACTTGCTGCATGCGGAGCGACCATTGCTGGTCCCATGGTCGAGGAAGGCCAAGAGCTTCGTTCCATGCAGGAAGTTGCACAGAACGGGCACGTGCCTTTTTCGACAAGGTCACTGCGAGCATTTCTAAAACTATGCGTTGCACATTGTTTTCTGGTTGAGCTTCGGTGAGGCCAAGAGAGTTCACCTGAACGCCGTAGCGAAAACGACGCGCTTTTTCATCGGTGATGTTGTACCGCTCACGACCTATGCGATCCCATAACTCGGTAAACGCACGCAGTTTGCACATTTCTTCAATGAAGCGAATACCAGCATTCACAAAAAATGAAATGGACCCAAAGACTTGAGGAAATTGTTCGTCACTTACTTGTCCGCTTGCTTTGACGGCATCAAGAATGTCAATTGCATTTGCTAACGAGATGGCAATTTCCTGTACCGGAGTAGCACCTGCTTCTTGCAAGTGGTAGCTGCACACGTTCATGGGGTTCCACTTCGGAGCGTTATGGGCGCACCATGCAACCATGTCGACAATGAGTCGCTTCGATGCATCGGGCGGGAAGATGTAGGTGCCGCGCGACAAGTATTCCTTCACGATGTCGTTTTGCGTAGTACCGCGTAATGCAGTGGATGGTGTTCCTTGCTCTTCTGCGTTAGCCACATACAACGCAAGCAGCCATGCAGCTGTTGCATTAATGGTCATTGAAGTATTCATCTGACCAGGTGGAATGTCTTTCAACAACGTGCGCATGTGCCCGAGGTGAGCAACCGGTACGCCAACTTTTCCTACTTCACCACGAGCAAGAACATGGTCGGGGTCGTAACCCGTTTGTGTGGGAAGGTCGAAGGCAATGGAAAGCCCTGTTTGACCCTTCGACAAGTTGGTGCGGTATAACTCATTTGAAGCAGCAGCGGTGGAGTGACCTGAATAGGTCCGCATTAACCAGGGCTCTTCTCGGCGGCGGGGTGCAGTTTCAGACATAGAGACAGTCTCTACGATACGGGCTATTGGCCGCTAATAGCCCCTGATAATTGGCTCAAATACTCTTCTCGCGATACCTCGACGACCCCAAGCGAGGCCAAATGTGGGGTACTCCATTGCACGTCGAGCAACGACATATTGAGGTTGCGCATGTGCTCCACCAAATGCATGAGTGCAACTTTGCTGGCATCGCGTTGTAAATGAAACATCGATTCGCCAGCAAATAAGCCGCCAACGCGAACGCCGTATAGCCCACCCACCAGGTGCCCATCTTCGTTATACGTTTCCACAGAGTGTGCCCATCCCATTTCGTGCAGGCGTTCGTAAGCGGCAATGAAAGGAGAAGTGATCCATGCACCTTCGCGTATTGGTGAAGCACATGCGGCCATGACGGCAGAAAAATTGGTGTTCATATGTGTCGTGTATTTTTTTGCGCTTTGTTTCATGGAACGACTCACGTGCAAGTTGGGCAAGGGAAGAATTCCTCGAGGGTTGGGTGACCACCAACCTAGGTGCTTGCTTCCGCGGCCAATGCCCATCGGAAACATTCCGTGCGAGTAGGCGTAGATGAGTGTGGATGGTTCGAGGTCGGCTCCGCCACCAACGAGATCATCGTCGGGCCACTCGGTAGCAGGGGGGAATGCCCAGTGGCATTCGCTTACTGCTTCGGGTGTTGATTCAAATAACACAACACAGGTTTAGTACGAATAGAACCCGTTTTTGGTTTTTCGTCCGAGTTTTCCTTCGGAGACGAGTTGGCGCAGCAAAAGCGCCGGTTCATCTGTAGCACTTGGTGAACTTTTGTGCAGTGTTTCAAGAATGGAGAGCGATGTATCGAGGCCCACTAAATCGAGCAAGGCAAAAGGCCCCATGGGAAAGTTGCAGCCGCCTTTCATTGCAATATCAATATCGCTCATAGTGGCAGTTCCGCGCTCATACATTTTGATGGCGTTGTTGAGATAGGGAAACAACAGTGCATTCACAATGAAACCTGCGTCGTCGCGCACATGTACCGGAGTTTTTCCACACGACTGGGTAAGAGCTACCGCAAATTGAATGGTCTCGTCGGAAGAAGTGATGGGTCGCACAATTTCTACGAGTGACATTGTTGTTGCCGGATTAAAAAAATGAATGCCACACACCTTGTCGGGGCGTTGAGTAGCGCGAGCTAATTCAATAATGGGCAGCGTGCTCGTATTACTTGCCAAAATAGTTGCGGGGGGCAGGAGTGAGTCGAGCTCGGCAAACAAAGCAATTTTTGTTTCGAAATCTTCCACAACAGATTCAAGAACAACATCACACTGTTGGAGATCTTTCAGTTGGGTAGTTGTTGAACACAGCGCGAGGATGTCGCTCTTGCGCTGCGCTTCAAGCCGACCGCGTTGTACTTGTTTTTCCAAACTGGTGGTGAGGGCACGCATAACGTCGCTGGCAGCTTCAGTCGAACGCGAACGCAACATCACGCTGTGACCCGATGAGGCAAAAACCTCGGCAATGCCAGCGCCCATGATGCCGCTTCCCACAATGCCGATGCTCTGAGGGGCAAGGGCGCCTGGCTCATGAAGTGACGAATGGGGGTGGGTTGGGGAAAGTTCAGGTGAAGTCACACTCGGGAGCATAGTTACCAGCGAGTAACTTTGCCACATCCTGATTACGGTGGCGGGGTGCCCCTTTCCACTCCTGCATCCAGCCCCGTTTCCACCGATGAAGCATGGGCGCTTGCCACGCACCCCGAGCGCCTCATCGGCATGCAAACTTCTCACAACTTCCGAGACCTCGGGGGATACCCCACTGCCAATGGGCACATGAAGTGGGGAGTCCTTTTTCGCGCCGACTCGATGCACCATCTGAACGATGCTGATCTTGCTCTCATTGGAGAGCTCGGAATTCGTAATGTGGTCGACTTGCGCTCAGCAGACGAATTGCGAGATCGCGGCCAATTTCCGGTGGACAAATATGAAGTGAACTTTCATAATCACTCCATCTTGGATCTCACGTGGTCGGAAGACGATGTGCCAGTTACTGACGACCCGATGGAATTTTTGTTGTGGGCATACCCGGAAATGTTGGGCAATGGGTCGACCCGTTTTGCAGATGCAGTGAAGACTTTGGCAAATGCCAACGGACCAACAATTTTTCATTGCGCCGCGGGCAAAGACCGTACGGGCCTTTTAGCGATGATGGTTCTCGGGTCACTCGGTTGCGACCACGAATACATCATTGCCGACTACGAACAAAGTGATTCTGCAATGGAGCGGTTAACCAACTGGGCTAAGAGTCATTCAAAAGAACTTGCCGATCGCATTGGTGTCACTCCAGCATCGTTTCTTCGTGCAGACGGACGCGCAATGCGCATCATCATTGACGGCCTCGTTGCTGAACATGGTTCGCTGCGCAATTACACCAAAGCAATTGGCGTGAGTGAAGAAACCCTCGTGGAATTAGAGCAAAAACTCGTTCAATAGAGCGTTTTAGCTCTCGGTAATGGTGACCGAGTTGATGATGACGTTGCGGCTGGGAACGCCGCCCAAGGCGCCACTGCCACTGCTCAATGCGAGAATATTTTTGACAACGTCAAGCCCAGAAGTGACCTTTGCAAAATTGACGTAGGTGCCTTGGCCGTCGAGGGCTGACGCCTTCGGACCAGCAACGAAGAACCATTGTCCGCCTGCGCTGTTTGGCTCACCGGTACGTGCCATTGCAAGATCGCCTTCAACGTACTTATAGCCAGTGCCTTCGTCGGCAATGGTGTAGCCGGGGGCATCTGTATTGGTGAGACCGCCACCTTGAATGATGTCGATTGAAGTATCGGTGCGGAAAATGACCGTGCCGTCGTAGTACTTGTAACGAGCGAGGGTGACGAAGTTGTTCACCGTTTGCGGAGTCTTTGCTGTATCGAGAGCGACAACAATGGTTCCTTCAGTGGTGTCGAAGGTTGCGGTGTATTTCTTGGCCGCATCGAT
>CAFBPN010000087.1_pt1 | contig 6343 bp, 5 predicted proteins | sample 7269731 | NCBI WGS metagenome assembly CAFBPN01 (sample SAMEA6814144, study PRJEB35770) | uncultured Acidimicrobiaceae bacterium | biome: Freshwater; feature: Freshwater reservoir; material: water | place: Czech Republic | collected 2017-06-27 | depth 30m m
AACATGCCACCACCGCCGAAGTCTCCCACCATGTTGAGTGGAGGCGTTGGCGTTTCACCAGCGCGCCCGAAGTGTTTCAAAGCACCAGCGAGTGAGATGTAGTTAATATCGTGACCAGCAGCTGGCCCGTACATGCCGTTTTGGCCCCAACCCGTCATGCGACCAAACACCACTTTCGGGTTGCGCGCCAAACACGCATCGGGCCCAATTCCTAAACGCTCCATTACTCCTGGACGGAAACCTTCAATAATTGCGTCGGCTCCTTCAACAAGAGTCAACAATGTTTCCACTCCTGCAGGGTTCTTCAAGTCGATGGCAATGTTGCGTCGACCGCGCAACAAAATGTCGAAGTGAGGAGTTTCTGGTGCTGGCCCGCGTACCGACTGTGCACGTTCAACGCGAATGACTTCGGCGCCAAGATCTGACAACAACATCGCTGCAAATGGACCTGGCCCAATTCCTGCAATTTCAATGACCCGATAACCGCTCAGTGGACCAGCCATAATTTCATTCCTTCTTCTGTGAATTGATGTTGTAAAAAGATTTAAACCCGAGCAGCGAGCTCGAGAAATTCTGAGACATACCGCGGCCACAGTGGTTCGGGAAGATCGTGACCCATGTCTTCAAGCATGACAAGTTTTGCACCGGGAATGAGTTGTGCGGTGAGTTCCCCACCATCAGGCGCAATGAGCGTGTCGTCGAGACCATGCACCACCGTTGTTGGCATGGTGAGTTTCTGCAAACCTTCAGCGCGGCGTCCACTTGCATAGATCGCCGCCAGTTGACGCGGGCCACCTTCGGGGTAGAAACTGCGATCAAAGTCGATTGCGGCCTGTTTGCGCGTACCTTCTGCATCGCGATACTTCTTTGAATGCCACACCAACCATGTTGCTGATGAATCTAAGTAATCTTCGCGAGTCGTTGGCGGTGGAGTAAAGAACGATTCCATTGCTTCTGGAGTGGGCTGACCCACTTCAGGCTCGCCTGGTTGCGACATCACCGAGGTGAGTGACAACACGCGATGCGGATGTTCAATGGCAACAGTTTGAGCAATCATTCCGCCCATCGATGCACCCATCACATGAGCTTTGGCAATACCCAGACCATCGAGCACTCCCACTGCATCGCCCGCCATATGCGACAACGTGTAGGGCACTGCAGGAATGGTTTCTTCCATAAGTGCGGCAGTAATGACTGCAGTGGTGTCGACCACCACGCCATCTAATTTGGTTGACAACCCACAGTCACGGTTGTCGAAACGAATGACATGAAAGCCTTGCGCGGCAAAAAGTTTGCACAGGTTCTCGTTCCATGAGGTGAGCTGAGCAGAGAAACCAGAGATGAGGAGCAATGCGGGGTGAGAGGCCTCGCCAAAGGTCTCGTATTCAATGGTGATACCTGTCGGAAGGGAGAGCTGCGGCACTCACCCACTCTACTAGCGGCGGTTTTCCGCGCGTAATGCAGGGGTCTCCCAGCGAGCCTCATCGGGGGTCACCGTGGTTCCTGGAGCCACCAAGGCATCGATGCGGTCGAGCACATCTGGGCTCAGCACAAGCTCATCGGCGCCAAGAACTGTGGTGAGATGCTCCATAATGCGCGGGCCGATAATGGCGCTCGTTACCCCCGGATGATGCAGCACCCATGCCAAGGAGAGTTGTGCCAATGTTGCCCCGACTTCATCGGCAATGAGCACGAGATCTTCAACGAGGTTCATCTTCTGCAGGTTCGCAGGGTCGCTGATATCGAAACGAGCAGGTGCGCGCTGAGCGCGACCTTCATTGCGCTGCGCTGCCTGTGCGCGATACACACCCGATAACCACCCACCATTCAGTGGACTCCACACCAAGGTGCCCATATTGAGTTTTTGGCATGTCGGCAAAAGATCACGTTCGATCCACCGCACGAAAATGCTGTACGGAGGCTGTTCTGTACTGAAAGGGATATAGCGATAATCGCTAGCAACCCAAGCTGCTTCCATGAGGTGTTCTGCAGGAAAAGTTGACGTTCCAAATGCGCGAATCTTGCCTTGATGCACCAGGTCATTGAGTGCCGACAATGATTCTTCAATAGGTACATTCGGGTCGGGGCGATGCAACTGGTAAAGGTCGATGTAATCGGTATTCAGTCGGCGCAAACTGTCGTCACACGACTTCATAATATGGCGACGACTATTGCCCCATGTGTTTGGTTCACGATCAACAGCAAAGGGTCCGCCCTCAATGGGAAAGTGACACTTCGTTGCCAATATCACATTGTCGCGACGACCGCCCGCAAGTGCTTTACCTGTAATGACTTCACTTTCGCCACCCGAATACACATCGGCAGTATCGACAAAGTTGATGCCTTCATCGAGCGCACGGTGCACAATGCGAACACACTCGTCGTGGTCGCTATTGCCCCACGCACCAAACATCATGTTGCCTAGGCACAACGGTGAAACGAGCATTCCGGTACGGCCAAGTGGCGAATATTTCATGACCCCAAACTACAAGATGTGATGCTGCTACAAACGAGCGAGGTCATTGCCTAATCGCGTGAGTGCATCTTGTGTACGTGCTCCCCACCAGAAAAGGTCTTTGCCATCAATAATGCGTACTTCGGCAATATGGCGCTCGGCAAATACATAAGGCTCTGTTGGCAACAAAACCATTTGCGCATGAACGCTCACCAGATCTTCATCGCGCAGTGTGGGATACGCATCGGGAGAATCGGGTTGAAAAACGTGGATCCCGAGACATCGCAACAAGGTAGCGCCATAGGTTTCCCGACTAATGGTCATCCACGGACGCCGCCATATTGGAACAAAGGCAACACCGCGCAGTTCTTGCTCTACCAGTTTGCCAAGCTCAAGTGTTGGTCCACCAACAAGGTCTGACAAGCGTTGCATTTCGCGCGGCACATCGTGCACCGACACCACATGTAGGTCACACACCGCTATGCCTTGTGCAATCAGCGACTCGGCATCTTCTTTTCTGTTCTCTTCACGATCGACAACAACAAGATCGGGCTTTAATGCAACAATGGCGCCGATATCGGGGTCTTTCGTTCCTCCCACATGACGCAGTGAGGGTTGTTCGCAAAACCGCGTACACGCAGTGGGCTCAATGTTCCAAGCCAGCAACGTTTCCGTGACCGACGGAACAAGGCTAATGATTTTCATGCGTCGAGAATCTTGCGCTTTTCCCGTTCGTATTCATCGCGAGTAATTGCACCACGGTGCAACAGGCCTTCAAGTTTTTCCAATTGAGTAGCAACATCATTGGTGCGCGAACCTGTGCGCCCATCCATACGTAGTTGCACCTGTTCCAGCAACATTTTCTTCACAATTTGTGGCCGTTGAATATCGGAAAAGCGCTGCTGCCCGTCTTGCCCACCAGATTCAATGAGTAAGTCGCCTGCTCCAAGTATGCGTTCAATAATGGTTTGGTTGAAGTTCACATTGTTCACGCGCTCAAGAGGAATTTCAATTCCTTGTTTTGAGAAGAAACCCTTTTGGTAAATGACGCGGTAACTCGTGACGGCAAAATGTGTGGTGCGCCACAAAACGTACTTCCAGCCCACCCATAGAGCCGCAAGAGCGAATACGCCCGCTGACACCTTCGGAAGAAAGTTCCAAAACCCTCCATCAATTTTTGATGCGATATAGATTTCGGCAACGACGGCGGGAATGAGCACCCCCACAGACTCAGCGAAATACCACCAATGAGGGTGGATGTCGAGAACAAGGTCTTCGTTCTGATTCAGCATGTCTTGTGGCAATGGCATTTGACCACAATAGTGAAGTTTTTACAGGCAAAGCCTCTCTTGTCGCCCTCTATGCCACCCAACCTCTATCGTGAAGGCAATGCCCCCCTCGTCGCTCCTGTATGCCTTAGATGCTGAACAGCACCAGGCGGTCACCGCCCCTGCCGATGCCGTCATCGTGCTCGCAGGTGCCGGGTCGGGCAAAACAACAGTTCTCACTCAACGCATCGACTACCGCATCGACAACGCCACCGCCGACGCAGAGCACACACTCGCCATTACCTTCACCCGCGAAGCTGCTGCCCAACTCCGGCGTCGCACGCCACGCGGAATCCACACCGGTACTTTCCACGCCATTGCTTTCGCCCTTCTCCGCCAGCGCTATACCGACCAAGGTCGTCCACTGCCAACGGTGCTCACCAACAGGTACGGCATTGTCAATGAATCCATCAAGTTCATTCGGTCGCGCGTCAATGTTCAAGAAGCACTCAGCGAACTTGAATGGCTGCAAGCCCGAGCCCTCACACCACAGGCGTACACCGCAGCTGCTACGGCTGCAAAGCGCACCACTACCGCTCAGCCTGAAGATCTCGAAAAAGTATTTTCTGAATACGAAAAAACGAAGGCAAAGCGTGGAGTGGTCGACTTGGGTGACCTCCTCGCACGCACCACCCACGACATTGCCAACGATTTCGATTACGCCGAAGCAACAAGGTGGCGATACAGGCATCTCCTTGTCGACGAAGCTCAAGACATGAACCCTCAACAGTTTGCTTTCTTTTCTGCACTACGTGGCAAGAATCGCGATGTGTTTGTTGTAGGCGACCCATTGCAATCTATTTATGGCTGGAATGGTGCAGAACCATCGCTGTTCGACACGCTTCCTGAAAAACTCGGCGGCGCACACATTGTGCACTTGGTCAACAACTACCGCTGCTCTCCTGTCATCGTGGCAGCTGGTCTGCACGTGCTCACCAACAATGGCATTCCTGCTACTGCACGTTCCACCAAACTCGACGGCGACGCAATCACCATTCAGGGTTATGCCAATGAACACGACGAGGCAAACGGCATCGCGCTTCTCGCTACACAAGCCCATCGCTCTCTAGCCAGGTGGAGCGATATCGCGGTTCTCGTGCGCACCAATACTCAGCGCGAAGTAGTTGCTGGCGCACTGAAGAAGCACCACATTCCCGTCCTCACGCGTGGGCAATCCGCCGTTGTTGCACCACTTCTCCAAGAAGTTGCTGCGCTCACCCACCGCTACGCACTTGCCGACTGGGCGCTTGAACTGCGCATGGCATCAGAACCCGACTCACCAGAGTTCCTGTTGTCAGAACAAGTCAATGAATTTCTTCAAGATCACCCCACGGGCGCCGCTCACGGCTCAATGTTCATGTCATGGCTATCTACCGTCGGCCAGCGCACCAACCTCAGCGAAGATGGCATCGAGCTGCTTACTTTCCACGCCGCTAAAGGTCGTGAATGGAACACCGTTTTCATTGCCGGGGCCGAACAAGGTTTACTCCCTCACTCTTCTTCACGTACAGCAGCACAAAAAGCCGAAGAAGTGCGTCTGGCCTATGTAGCAATTACGCGCGCTGCGGAAAAGCTTTTTGTCACCCACGCTGCAGAACGCAATAGCCGCAAAGCCAACCCCAGCAAATACTTTGTGAACCTTCCACTGGGCGAAACCACTGCAGCACGCATGCCTGAAGAAATCATGCAGTACGCAAAAGCCGTCAGTGCCGCCACACCCAAAGGGGCCCTACGGGCATGGCGCAAAGAACGCGCTCGCCAGTTGAACACCACTGAGGTGGGCATTTGCAACGATGCAATTCTTGCCCGTCTCGAAAAGGAATTGCCATCTTCTCAAGAAGAACTTGCCTCTCTTTTTGGTGCGCTCACCGCCGAGTCACTCGCACCAAGCCTCTTGCCACTACTCGCTCAGTTCACCGCGCCGAATACGAAGTAGACGCTCAAACACCTCGGGTCGCATCGAAATAAAAAGTCCTTCGGCTTCAGCACACTTTGTTTCACCATTCATCAAAGTTGCCACAGTGAAAATCTTTCGGCCTTCGATGCGGTCAATTCGCCCTTCGAAGACCAAGTCAGCATTCAACGGTGTCGGCGAGGAATAGCGCACGGTGAGTTGCCCCGTCATTCCAGGGTTTCCCGTCAACGACTGTGTGATGCCAAGTACTTCATCGAACGCTGCAGCTATAAAGCCTCCGTGTACGCACCCGGGTGGGCCTTCAAACACATCGGCAAAATTCACTCGGCCAACTACTCGCGCTGTGGAGTGCTCGCCTGCAGCCGGGTGATGAATTTCAATAGCAATGGGTGGTGCAATGGGGTTCATTGAACCAATGAGAGGGCTGCGATCGAGAAATGAACTCCCCACGCCATACGAACCATCGGCACGTGGAGCCAAAGATGTTCCGCTTTTTCCAGCAAAAGGGTGCTCGCGCATGAGCCGTTCCACTTCTTGCACCTTTGCAGTGAGTTCGTTCACCACCTCAACACTTGCCGACAATTTCATGATTGCATCAGACATATTGCGGGCAGCAGCGGCTAGCTGGTCGCGTGCATTTTCTTC
>CAFBPN010000103.1_pt1 | contig 5395 bp, 4 predicted proteins | sample 7269731 | NCBI WGS metagenome assembly CAFBPN01 (sample SAMEA6814144, study PRJEB35770) | uncultured Acidimicrobiaceae bacterium | biome: Freshwater; feature: Freshwater reservoir; material: water | place: Czech Republic | collected 2017-06-27 | depth 30m m
ACAAAGATGCGATAAAAACCAGTGACAATGAGAATGACAAGCATCACAATGTAAAAATAAGTAGGTCCGGCAAACGCCGCGCCCGACTCTTTCACGCCGCGCAGGTTCATTACCGTCATTACAAAGACGCAGATGAGACACAACGGCACGGCCCAGGAACGGTCGAGCCCTGTTGCGGTGCGAATGGCAAGCACTCCACCGGCGACGCTCACAGCGACCGTGAGGATGTAGTCAACGAGAAGAGAGGAACCAGCGATGAGCGCAGGAACTGCGCCCAAGTTTTCGCGACTCACAATGTAGGCGCCTCCGCCGGAGGGGTAGGCCATAATCGTTTGGCGATACGAGAGCACCACGATGATGAGAAGTACGCACACCACAATGGCGATAGGGAGAAGCGGCTTAAATGCAGCTGCGCCAACACCTGCACCCATGAGGAGCACAACCAAAATTTCATCGGTCGCGTATGCAGTAGAAGAAATGGCGTCTGAGGCAAATACGGGAAGTGCAATCTTTTTACTCAGCCGTTGATGCTGCTCTTCTTCGCTAGAGAGGGGATTGCCGATGAGGATTTTTTTAAGATTTTTCATAGAACCCAACCTGTGTCGGGCTCTCACTTTGCCAGTTCGGAAATGTGGGGTATTTACTTCTTAATGGTTTCTTAGCATGGCTCGATGGGCTCAAATCGGTAACCCATACCTTGCTCAGTATGGAAATATCGGGGCCGCGATGGCTCGGGCTCAAGCTTTCGGCGGATGTGTGCGAAATGAACTCTCAAATAGTTCGTTTCATGGCCGTACTCGGGGCCCCAAACAGATTGCAGCAATTCATTGCTGGTGACTAATCGACCAGCATTTCGCACGAGAATCTCTACAAGATGCCATTCAGTGGGTGTGAGTCTGACCTCTCCTGTTTCGTTGCGCACCTTGTTGTGAGAAAGATCAATGGTGAAATGAGGGGTTACTACCTCGGGGCTCTCTTCGTTCGGGGTCGGACGCCGAAGTGAAGCACGGAGCCGTGCAAGTAGTTCGCCCATCCCAAATGGTTTGGCAACGTAGTCGTCGGCACCAGCATCTAAAGCTCCTACCTTGTCGAACTCGGCGTCTCGCGCTGAGAGAACGATGATGGGCACACTTGTCCAATGGCGTAGGCCACGAATTACATCCATGCCAGACATGCCTGGAAGGCCAAGATCGAGTATGACTGCATCGGGTTTATGTGACGCTGCATATTCCAATGCGCGTTCTCCGCTCGCTGCAAGATCCACCGTGTAACCACGTGCACGAAGGTTTGCTCCAAGCGTGCGGCGGAGATGAGGCTCGTCATCAACTACAAGGATGCGAGTCATACGCGATCCCTTTTCGCACATGGCAGGATCACAACAACGGTGAGGCCTCCACCAGGAGTATCACGAAGTTCCAATTGTCCGTTCATGGAAGCAATTAAACGGTCGGCAATTGCAAGACCAAGACCCAACCCTCCATTGACAGAAGTATCTCCAAGGCGATGGAAAGGCTGAAGCACCGATGTGTGCTGATCAACGGGTATGCCGGGTCCGTGATCAACAATGTGTATGTGGGCATTGTCGACCTTTCGATGGGCGAAGATGCCAATTGAATGAGGAGTGGGGGACCAAGACAAGGCGTTACTCAAAATGTTTGCTAATGCTCGCTCCAGCAGTGCTGGATCAGCGATGATCTCGTCGAGGTCACGATCAATATCGAGTTGGATGTCGGAATGCCCAGGGCCGGTTTCGTAAATCACTGCTGGAATCACTTCCTCAAGAGAGATCGAGCGAAGCACAGGGCGTAAGACACCCGATTCGATGCGACTGAGGTCGAGTAGGTTCGCCACGATCCGGGTGAGTCTGTCGGTTTCGCTCTCGATGGAGAAGAGAAAATCTCGCCGGGTCTCCTCAGGCCATTCAACATCGCTCTGTCGAAGGCTAGAGACGGATGCCTTAATGCTTGATAGGGGAGAGCGTAGGTCATGTGAAACTGCGCGAAGAATTGCGGTACGTAGTTCATCAGCTCGAGCTAATGAAGTTGCCTCCATTGCAATTTCCCGAAGATGAGATTGTTCTAAAGCTCTTTTCAACTGTCTCGCAAATGAATGGAGAAGTCGATGGTCATATGGGCTGAGAGCGGCGCCTCTTCCGTAGAGCATCGTCGATTGATTGACGGGAATAGCGATATTTGTCGTTTGGTCGTGGGAATTGACGGTAGTGCCATGAGAAAAAATGACTCGTGGCTGAGAAGCGGTCATGTCTGTGAGCGTCACGCCATCTAGGTTGAAGCTGCGCATCATTAATTGAAGAATGTCATCGGTGGGGTCCATGGCGTCAGAATCGGTGAGTGCTGAAAGAGTTGATGCTTCCCGCCATGCATCGTTGGCTTTGTGAGTTTGTTTCGTGGCGTTAGACACAAATATTGAGACAATCAAAGCGGCCGAGATGAATACAGCTAGTTCAATTATATTTTCTCGCTGGTTAATGCGAAAGGTGTGATACGGAGGTATCAGAAACCAATTCGCAATGGTTGGCGCGCAGACCGCTGTCACTAGGCCGGGCCAACGACCACCAAGTGCAGTGATGCCGACTACGGCGAGGAGATACAGCGAAAGATTTGTCGCGACAGAAATATCAGATCTCAATCCCACGAAGAACCGCGTCATGAGAATGATCAGTGATACCCCAATAATGGTGGTCGCTATGTTCCTCGCCACTGAAGAGTCGCCGTGACGGTCCGCTGGTTTCCATCGATTAGATACCTGTTCGGTGGGTATGAGATGAATTTCCACCGGTGATTGACGAACCAGCAGTTCGGTAGCAAGTGACGGGCGTTGGATTCTCGACATTCGTCCATTTCTTGGTGATCCAACAACAATTTGTGAAGCATTTTCTGACTCGGCAAAGGTAATGATGGCGCCAGGTATGTCGGAAGAGGTGATTTCGAAATATCGACCACCTAACTCTTCTGTCAACTGTTTTTGCGAAGCGTATGACTGATGTTGTGATTGGCGCCCTGGTGTAACTATGTGGAGTCCTATGAATTCGCTGTGGGATCGATGCGCCATTCGAGATGCTCTGCGTAAAAGTTGCTGCGATTGCTCGCCTTCCCCTATGGCAACAACAATAACTTCACGAGATTCAATACTTTTTTTGATTTCATTCAGAAGATAGGAATTCATCCACTGGATCATGAGTAATCTCAGCTGTGAAAAGGAATCAGAATTGAATATGTCTGAATCTTTTGGGTTGTGCTCGGGTGAGACAAAGACATTTCCATGGGCGAGGCGCCTCCGAATTGCCTGTGGCGTGATGTCTACAATTTCGATCTGATTTGCATGTTTGAGAAAATCATCTGGAACTCGTCCATTTGGTGCGATACCAATAATTTTCGTTACTGGTTCTGCGAGCGATGCGATGTGTTGCATATTTAATGTTGCAATAACGTCGATTCCTGATTTCAGGATTTCATCAACAAGCATCCAGTGAAATGTGTTTCCGATTTGCCTGCCGAGGTCATCCACAAGAACGACGTCGGGTTGCTCGGCGATAATTGATTGAACGTCTAAGGATTGGGGGGATGGATGCTCGTCAGTCACTTTTTCGAGCAGATCAAGTGTGTTTCTGCGGGAGTGAGTGTCGACCCACCCAATGGTGATGTGCGTCCCTCTCCCTTTTCTGCGCAGGGCCTCGTCGAGCATTGCGTACGTGGCGCCCGCCCCTGTTGCCGCGCCAATGTACACGCGCAATTGGCCGGATTTCATTCTTCTATTGTGCCCTGAAGAGACAGTTCCGCATCGTTGGAAAGCGCGAAAATCGCTGCTCGAGACAGTGTTAGTGGGGCAAACCCTGGCGTCGGCTTCAAAATGAGAACCTGCGAAATTCTTGGATCAAGAAATTCCACTGATGCTCCACATTCGGGAATAACGACAATTGGGGAATCGGCTGATGTTGGCCTGTGGCGGGCAATGGTGGGGATGTGCTGTGGGGGAGTGTTGGTAAAAGACACTTGAATGAAGGAGAGATTTGGGTCAATGCGTTCAATTAAGGACTGCCAAAATTCTGGCGCGAGCTGTGGCGGAACGTTGTTGTTTGTGAAGGCATCTTGTTGATATTTGACGGAATCTCTGCGGTTGGCAATTAAGTTGCGACGCATCCGAAAGGAAGTGACGATGCTGACACTGAGGCTGAGGACCATGAAGAGGGAAATCATCAATATGTCCGATGAAGAAGACATACGAAATGAGTGCACGGGCTCTGTGTGAAAGTAGTTGAGAAATGCTCCACCACTCAATGAAGTGAAAACACCTGCCATCGGATTTAGTGCGCCGATAGCAGTAGAAAAAATGGCGAGAATGAGCGCGGTGTTTGCGATGGAGAGTCCATCACTTTGTTGTGCCGTTAATTTTGCAATTGCAAAGGCGCATGGAGGCCCAAGCCAGAGAATGAGCCGCAGTGATGGCCATGTTGGTATCTGGTATTCGTTCATAGGGGAAATTGTCTCTTGGCACGAGGGTCAGAGTCTGATGCGTTAGTGGTTTCTTAGCGCGTAATTCCTGCGGCAAGGAGCGTAATCTGCTTCTTGACGGGCGCTCTTTTGCGGTTTTATGGTGCGCATCCCATTCCATAGGGGCTTTTGGCCTCCCGTGCCCTATCCTTAGCGCCGTGACTGCAGAAGTGATTTTCAAAAAAGGCGACACGGTCATCTACCCCCAGCACGGTGCTTGCATAGTGCATGGAATTAAGAAGATGAAGGCTTTTGGCTCAACCCAGGAGTACCTCATTTTGAAGACCGTCATCAATGAAATGACGCTTTCTGTGCCCACATCACGGGCCTCTGAAGTGGGAGTGCGCCCGCCGGTGTCTCCCGACGAACTTGAAGACTTGGTGTCAGTGCTTTCTAAAGCCGACCCGCGCGTGCCATCAAACTGGTCACGCCGCTTCAAAAACCACCAGGAAAAACTGAAGAGTGGCGACGTTTATCAAGTGGCAGAAGTGGTGCGCAACCTTGCTGCCCGTAACCGCGACGCATCGTTGTCGGCTGCCGAACGCACCATGTACGACCGCGCTCGCATCAACCTCATCTCGGAAATTGCACCAGCTCTGAAGGTGTCCACCGACGATGCAGAAATTTTCCTCGACGAAGCGCTTGCAAAAGGCGTATTGAAGCCTGCGAAAGTAGCGAAGAAGGCAGCAGCAAAAGCTGAGCCGAAAAAAGTCGAAGAAGACGACGACTTCTAAAACTCTTTAGCGCTGTATCTCTCGTACAGGTGCTGTGCCATCCCAATTGGTGTGAGCGTCGCGAATCATTTTGTAGAAACCCAGTAGCCCTGCGCTTTCTTGGTACAGCTCCCAGTAATGACCGCGTTGCTGAACGTCGTCAATGAACAC
>CAFBPN010000155.1_pt1 | contig 3461 bp, 4 predicted proteins | sample 7269731 | NCBI WGS metagenome assembly CAFBPN01 (sample SAMEA6814144, study PRJEB35770) | uncultured Acidimicrobiaceae bacterium | biome: Freshwater; feature: Freshwater reservoir; material: water | place: Czech Republic | collected 2017-06-27 | depth 30m m
ACGCTCACCCCAGGTGCACCAACAAGTGCTTACGGCCACCGGAAATAGCCAAATACAAGTGCGCCCTCTGGGGCTCGAACCCAGGACCTGCGGATTAAAAGTCCGTTGCTCTACCAACTGAGCTAAAGGCGCAGAACGATTGGAATTCCAAGCAAACACCGCTCGGAACGCCGAAAAGATCCGTTTGTATGTTAGTTCCCCCGTACCCGAAAACGCCCATTGCTCATCTAAGGCCTCAGATTTTTGCCCTCTTCAGTGAGATTTATCTGAAATGTGAACCAGACAGCGCACAGCACTGATCTTTGACTCTCGGAGCGAGGGAGCGGTGGCTGTCTTGGTCACCGAGGCAATGCTTCGGTGACCGTAGTGATTTTTCCAGTCAGCTGTGCCGGGGGCATGAGCACGGATGCGTTCGCCAAAGGTGAAGTCAGCTTTCTCGGAAGAGTTAAGTCGCTGGTTAACTTTCCCATTCCATAAGCGAACATCACAGTTGCCTCCTTCGGGCACTATGTAGTCGCAGTAAACACAACATGTCGATTTTGCATTATGTTGAAACTCAAACTTTGACGTACGCAAAGGAACCGAAGAGTCACCAAAGCTCCCCAAGTACGCTGAATACATCCGCCTCGCTCGACGCCACTAGCACTGTTGACGATGGGTACCGTCTAGCCCGCACTCCAAGAGAAAGGTGACGTCGAGGTTGCTGGAGCCGTCGGAAACGCTTCAGTTGTGGTCGAGTACTGTTGAAAAACGGTTCCCACACTGGGTGGGGGGAAGTCGTCCCTTTGAGTGGTGTTACGACAATCGGCTTGCCAACCGGACGAAAACGACTGATAACGGCTCCACACATCTTGCCCGTTGTATGTCGCCGTTGAATCCGTTTTCCGATAGTAGTTGCGCTCACCCGATGCGCCGCCGTCCCGCGATCCAAGCCGGGTCGTCTGGGCGAGGGTGCCTTGCCCAGTCGGCATGTACACCGTCCCGGTACAGTCTGCGGAGCGGAAGTACACGTAATCGTTGTATGCGTTGAATGGGTAGTACGTCCCATCTCGCCTCATGACCCAAAGCGCACCGTTCACGTATCGAACGAATCCGCTCTGACCTGAGAACGATGTCGGGGACATGGTGAGGGTGCCGTTAACGACAAAACTAGGGTCGATCCCGGGCTGAATTCCCGTCACTTCGTTACCGTTACCGTCAAGCAGCTTCAAACCACTTGAACCAGCAGGACCAGTTGCACCAATATCGCCTTTGGCGCCAGTCGCACCAGTCGCACCAGCGTCGCCCTTCGCACCAGTAGCTCCAGTAGCTCCAGCAGCACCAGTTTCACCCATTGAGCCTTTCGCACCCGTTTGATTCAACACCACTGAAGTTTCATTCTTTGCGCATTTTCCGCTTTTGGCATAACGCAAAACGTTCGTCTTATTATCAGCGCACACCGTTACTGTTTTTGCTGACGATGCAGCAATGACACCGACGCCCCCACCAACAGCGACTCCGGCTAACACACCAACAAGCAGGAACGCTCCAGTTGATCGACGTATTACAGGTTTGGATTTAGTTAAAATTCTCATAGTGTGCATTATATGCATAAATAGTGCATCCCATGCACTATTCGGGAAATCTAGCTACAATTTGCAGCTCTAGATTCTCCATCGCGACCATTACGATTGATTCATGGCGCCAGCACCAAAGAAAAAATCTCCACCCATTCCTGCCCCGAAAAAACCACGCCTGAGCCAGGCGGAAGCCATAGTGCGCATGTTGAACGCCACCAGTCAACTAATCGTTGAAAACGTCCCAGGCGATGTGACGGTCGCACGAATCTGTGAGAAGGCAGGGGTCCACACCGACTATGTGGCCCGTTATTTCGGCTCGCGAGAAGAACTGCTGTGTCAATCCATCGAGGCTGCATTTCAAGGAATCTTCCTCAAAACTAATGCCAAAGAAACATCCGCCCTCGAAGTTGCGTTAGTCGACTATCTCGACCTTGTAAAGCTGAGGGAGGCACGCGCACGAACAATTACATACTTACTGGGTTGCGGAGTCAGTCCTGATCGTTTCAAGCCAGGTCAAAAACTGGTTCTTGAATCCCTATATGAGCAAGCAACAAATCACAATTTGACAGACAGGACGAAATGGAACCTTATTCTTATCGGATCGCTGATGATTCAGGGAATGAGCACATTTGCCGAAGTAAACGACATGTCTGAACAGCAGAAACTAGACATGCTCTCCTACATCGGATACCTAATTGAAACCGGCGAAACTGTTCAGTCAGCCTTGGGGTGGGCAGAACCTCAAGCCAAAACTAAGAAAAAGAAATAGTCATCAGAAGTTTAAGAATATGAGTCGTTCCGCACAGACCAAGAACGGGTTTCCACCCAAAATCTGTGCAACATGTGGGCGGCCTTTTGAGTGGCGCCGCAAGTGGTCCCGCGACTGGGAAAACGTTCGCTATTGCAGTGATCGGTGTCGTACAAGCAACCAAGAAGCCTGAATATGTGCTCTCTCGCGTGATCTAGTGTCGTGCTATGGAGTTTCCTACAAGTACTGCTGAAGCCGTTTCGCTCATCACCCCCAGCGTGTGTGACACCTATGCACGTGACGGCATCGTTATTTTGCGACAAGCGCTTCACCCGGAATGGTTACTTCTCTTGCAACTCGGTCTCGACCGTGTGATGGGAGATTCCGGACAGAAGAAGCACTTGTTTTACGACGGCACCGATCAGGAGTTCATCGAGCTCGTACGCACCACCGAAGTATCACCCGAGTTGCAACGTTTCATGTACGACTCACCACTTGCCGACATGATGGCAGTGCTACTGAACTCATCTGATATTTGGTTGTACTCCGATGAGTGGTTTGTGAAAGGGCCAAATGGTGGTCGCACACCTTGGCACCAAGATCTTCCCTATTGGCCCATGGAAGGAAGCAAAATCGCTTCTGCATGGATCAGCCTCGACACATTGCCTGCGAGAGAATGTTTGGAGTACGTGCGCGGCACCCACCACGGTGTGCGATACGACGGCTTTAACCCACGCCGCGTGAGTGAAGACCCCACTCTTCCGTATTTCGGAAGTGAGTATCCACCACTGCCCAACATTGAAGCCGACCGCAGTGCATGGGACATTGTGTCGTGGGACATCACACCTGGCGACATTATTTTGGCGCACCCTGCGGTGCTCCACGGCGGTGGCCCCACCGGCCCCAACAGCAGTCGTCGTGCAATCACCATTCGCATGTATGGCGATGACATCGTTTATGCACCGCGGCCTCCTGGCAAACCAACAGTTCCACTCACGCCTGGGCTATCGCTTCAACTGAAATACGGTGACCCGCTGCACAGCCCGTGGTACCCGCGTTTGCGCCCAGTACCACCTTGGCAACAAGCTCAATAAGGCTTTTTAGCTACCCAAAATAGTATGGACCATCTCAAATGAGAGTGCGTCCCAGTGCTC